>CETM01070572.1_pt1 | contig 132162 bp, 137 predicted proteins | sample 361451 | NCBI WGS metagenome assembly CETM01 (sample SAMEA2622690, study PRJEB7988) | marine metagenome | isolation source: saline water (ENVO:00002010), including
CAGCCACACGTTGAATTGGCGTCGGGGTTTCTAAACACAAATCCATGTTGTTGTAGTCCAGATTGGTAATCCACCGTCGTATTCTTCAGTATGTCTGCGCTATGTGGATCAATATACACCTTCACGCCGGGAATGTCAAGCTGAATATCATCTTCATCTATTTCCTCCGTAAAAGCTAAAGTATAAGTGAACCCGCTACAGCCACCGCCCACAACAGCAACACGGACGATTTCCTCTTCTTCTACGCCTTCCTTCAGATACTCCTTTGCGCTCGCTGTAAATTCTATCATGTTATCCGCACTTTGCGTACGCGCACACTGTGCAAGTCGCGCAACCCTCAACATAAATTAAACCTTCGGCATCACACTCAGGGCAAGACTTTTCAGTTGCCTCTTGTCCATCGGGAATGTAATTCTTGAGAATACGAGCAATACACTTTGCGAACGAGAACATATCCGAGTCCTTATCCTTTTGGAGTTGCTCGACAACATACTGAATGTTTGCTCCATGACGTAAGCCAAGCGAAATCATGCGAGTGAAAGCGCTGTGGTTGGGGTTGTCAAACGCCTTGACCAAGTCCTTGATGATGATTGTATCACCGTTGGTTCCCACTTTCAGATCATAAATGGAGTTTATGGTCTTGCGGGGATGTTTAACCAATATGCCCTCAGCTTTACCCCGAGGGATCTCAATCAAATTGGAAAGGCCACCCATGACCTCATAGGGCTTCCCGTCCAGGAGTCCCACCGTAATAACCCACTTCTCTCCCTGAATGGTGGTGTGGTGGATGTTGCACGGCAACTCGATGGGGCGTTTGGGGGCAGTGTGTTGGGGGAAGGCCGCATTCTCTTCGGCGGTCTTGTCGACCAAGACCCCTGTGCGGGATCCTTCTACATAAACCGTAATGCCCTTGAGACCCATCTTCCACCCCTGCAGATAGAGTTCCCCGACTAACGCAGGGTCGGTACCCTTGGGCAGATTGATGGTGGAACTAATGCTGTGGTCAATGGACTGCTGGATTACAGATTGAATGGCAACACGCTTGGTCCAGTCGATGCTGTCAGCCTCGACAAAGAAGGCGGGAATGTCCTCTGTCCCCAGCAAGCTAAGATAGTTAGTGATGTTGTGGTGGAATACCTCATACTCCAGCCAGCGATCTCCCAAATCATCTACAAAGTCAGGCGGGACATTGGTCTCATTGTGTGACAGTTTGCGACGGCGAGTATAGGAATTCCTGAAAACAGGCTCCAATCCGGAACTGGTCTGCGACATAATGGAAACGGATCCTGTGGGTGCATTTGTCAGAATGGATATGTTGCGGCGCCCGTGCTTCGCAATAAGTTCTTTTAGGTTCTGCGGGAGACGCTTAATAAACTCATTGTTTTCCTCCAGAGCCCAATTAAAGACCGGGAAGGCGCCGCGTTCCTGTGCCAGATAAACACTCTCCTCGTAGGCGGCATCGCGCAGTGTGCGGTAGATCTTCTCCGTAACCACCAGAGCCTCGTCGCTGTCGTATGCCAAATTGAGGCAGGCCAGAGCGTCGGCTAGACCATGTGTTCCCAGGCCGGTCCTGCGGCCGCTGGCTGCAGCGTTATACAGCTTTGTCCAAAGCTCCTTTTCATCAGCCGACTCCGCAACATTGCGAATGTTTTCGAGCTTCTCCAATTCAAGCTCCACCAAATCGTCTGACAGGCGCATACCAACTGCCGCTACCTCTCTCAGCTTGTTGAAGTCAAACTCTGCATTTTTTTCAAAAGAATTTTTAACAAGACTTTTTAGATTCAAAGAGATAAGTCTACAGGAATCATAGGCTGAGAGGGGAATCTCACCGCACGGGTTGGTGGTCTTTGTCTGAAAGCCCGGATAGCTGTGCGCGGGCAGATTCTTTGTAATGTTGTCCCACATCAGCAAGCCGGGCTCGGCTGTCTTTGTCGCCGATTCAATAATAGTATTCCAGAGGGCGGTAGCGTCAATGGCGGCGGTGTAGTCCGGTGTCTCTGAGTCTACCGGGAACTGCAGAGTGAACGTGTCTCCGCTCTCGACGGCTCGCATGAAGTCGTCCGTAATCTTGACGGAAACATTGGCTCCCGTAACCTTGGTCAGATCGTGCTTCATTTTCACAAACTGTTCAATGTCGGGGTGACGCACATCCATGGAAATCATTAGTGCGCCGCGACGGCCATTCTGGCCAATCATCCGGCAAACATAGGAATAAAAGTCAGCAAAAGACCAAGCACCAGTAGTAGTCCGAGCAGAGTTGTTAACGGGAGCACCCTCGGGACGCAAATCAGAAATATCAACACCAACCCCACAGCGCCGCTTAAACAAGTTAGCAAGATCTTTGCCAGCGTCCATAATGGACGAAACACTATCCTGTGGATTATCGACAACCACACAGTTTGATAAAGATACATTAAGATAATCATTTCCTATTCCCATCATTGGTGAGCCCTGAGGCACAATATATTTGAAATCTTTGAGGAACGCGTAGATTCCATCCTCGGTCAAGTGATTTGACTTCCGCGTGATAAACTTATCCTCCATCCTCGCAAACTCCTTTGCGAGGCGCTTGTGCATGTCATCGGGGCTCTTTTCTACAAAGTTACCCTTCTTGTCACGCAAACAATACTTTGTCATAAAGACATTAGTTGCGAGTTCGTCACCACTAAAATATTCCAGAGTTGCCTCGCGGACTTCCTTTTCTTCAAACATCGTTAGCCTCCATTATTTTTCTTAAATTTCTTGTATTTCTCAACTAAGTTCTCTTTTTGCTTCTTAACGCTGACCTCTACAAGCTCATCCTCCTCGGATGGCTCAAGTACCTTGATACAAACGTTTGATGTATCCATAAATAACGGATACACAAGACCATCGGGGCCATTACGGTTCTTAGCCACAAAGAGTCGACCACTGTTCATGGTCTTATCTTCAATAGTTCGAGAAATGCTAAAAATGAAATCAGCCACAAAGCACTTGTTGAAAGCCTCCGAGATTGATTCCATTGTGATAACTTCTGCGTTCAAGCCCGACCTGTTGGTTTGTGAAGCTGTCCATACTGGTGCTTCATACTCGGCTGCGATCCCGCGCAGCTCTTCATAAATAGATTCCAACTCGTTTCTCTTCTCTTTTTGATAGCGCACCGGGCGGAGCAAATCCCCATAGTCGATGATAATCATGTCCACATCAATATTGCGCATGCGCAGCTTTTCCAGGTGGCTGCGAATAGTCTGAGTGCTGGCCGTCTTTGTTGGATACTCCTTTACAATCAGTTTTCCCTCAATACCCAACACCTCTTCGTAAATCTTTTCCTTGAATGACGTGAGGTTCTGCAGTGGGATCTTTGTAAGACACGAATCGTAGCGCGAGGCGACCACTGTATCCTGTAGCTCCAGAGTATAGTGCACTACTGTCTTTCCTTCGCGCAGGGCCTGGGTGCCCAGATGAACCAGGGCCATGGACTTGCCTGCGCCAGTCGGGGCGATAACAACGCCCAGCTCTTTCTGCCCCAAGCCGCCTTTACTAATGTCGTCAATCAGTTCCCAGCCGGTAGTAATAGGGTTGCGGAATCGAGGCTTGAATCTCTCTTCAAAATCCCTCTTCCAATCATAACCCTCTTCGTTATCAATTCCCAACTTGAGCGAGTCGTTAATAACTTGTGCGATTTCATCGAAGGAGGAACTTTGGAGCAGACCAATAGACTTCACCATGGCCCCCTTGAGGTTCTGCTTCTTACAGAAGTCCAAAGATGTATCTTTTATATACTCAACGTCTGTGGTGGCGTTCACCTGACTGCGCACATAGAACTCCCGCACCTGTTTGGACGTGAGTTCATTCTCGTTGTCAAGCTCCGACCTCAAAATGGTCTTCATGATATCGCGTGAGGGGTGGACCCCATACTTCTTGCGATAATCAAAAATCTTGTTCAAAAAGAGCTTGAGATAATTAAGTTCCAAGAAGTTTACATCCAAAACTTCCTCGATCTGATCTGCGAATGGACGATCGTCCAAGATCACCATGCACAGCTTTTCCTGAAATGACTTTCCATATTTGGAAAAACTGACAGGTTCTCCGTTTATTTTCATTGCTTCCCTCGCCATTATAATACTAGTTCCTCAGTGCTTTGTCAACCACTATTCTGTTCATAATGGCATGCAAGTCGTCCCAGTTAAACACCCCGAACCCATCTTGGTTCATCATGCGAATAACTTCCGTCTTGTTGTAATCATATTCAAAATTTTCTAGAGCGTAATGCACCTTCTCGCGGCACTGTAAAGAGAGGGCGGGATTGTAAAGTTGCATCAACTTGTAGTTCTCTATAATTACATCTCTGTGGCCTAAAACGTTGGTGAAAAACTTAGCTTTGGAGTCAGTTTCAAGACAGAAATCAAAAATCTCCTGCAATGACGCATCCTTATCTTCTCTAAGAAAATTGAAGTTTTTTGCGATACTTTTCAGACCAGCTCGGGGGACGCCTTTCAGGTTGTCCGAAGGATCTCCGGCAATAGCGCGTGCCATGGCAAAGTTTCGCGGATGGATATCAAAATCCTCCACTACATTCAGCTTTGTGTGTACCTTTTTCTGAATGGGTCGGAACAGAACCGTTTCATTATCGCACAGTTGGATGAAATCCTTGTCACTAGAAACGATCACCTTCTCCCAGCCATCGAAGTGGGGGAGCCTACTTGCGTAAGCGATGACGTCATCAGCCTCAACCTCGTCAAAACGCAGCTGAACGACGGGCAGTTCGTTCAAATACTCCATAAGACGCAGCTGCTGCCACGCCATGTTGGCCCGCTGTTGCTCATCGGTAAGGTCGGTTTGTCGATTAACTCGAATAGGCTTTCGGCCCTCCTTGTAGTTCTTGTTCTGCTGCCGACGCTTGCGGCTTCCTCCGGGGCCATCCCAGATGATCATCACTGCATCAGGCTTGATGTCGCGACAAAGCTTCTGTAGGATGCCTAGGAAGCCCTTCAGGCCTCCGATGGGCTGTCCATGGGTAGACAGGCTAGGATTGACGATAAAAGCCCGGAAATAGGCGTTCAGGGCGTCTACGATCATTACTCTTTTCATGCTGCTGTCCACCATTGGGGCACCTCCGATTTCCATGTGGCAAAGGCTGCCTTCTCCCCGTGGTAGTACGCCCGATAGGCAGTCACGGCGCACTCATTCTTGTACTGCTCAGGCATCGCCTGCGCAAAAGGAGTAAGCCCCTTCTGTGGAAAACCAAGAGGCAGTCGTGCACACCAACGAATAACAGCTTCGCTCTTGTGTTGGCGTCCATAGCGCCGAGTGTATTCCTCAGCCATCGCTAGACCGTGCGTGATCAGCCACTGCCAGTTCTCGGCGGACTTGCCAGCCCACAAGGTGCATGGGTGCTTTGGGTGTGCCTTTTTGTACGGCGCATTGAAGCCGTGATTGTGGGCCACAGTGCACAGCATCTGGGCGCTCTCTAGGATCATTTTTACTACGTGTTTGTCGCAGAGTTGCCGAGCTGCGATCTCGGGATCTTCGTCTACTACGAATATGTTCATTGTGTTATCCCCTAACGTTTGAAGCTCCTATGAGTATATCCCATAGGAGCTTCAGTGTCAAGGGTTAGTTTGAGTTTATTTTTTAAGCTGCGCCCATTCCTCAGGGGATATCTGTTCGCCAGAGCCCTTTTCTTGCCCGTGCTCTTGACCGCCGCCGGCGCCGTACGGAGGATTCACATCCACCTCGCCGCCCTTCAGAGCGTTAACCGCAATCTTCAAGGCGCCAGCAACTTTCTCTTGGTCGATGACCGGCATCTGTGGTCGCTCGGGAGCAAACCCAGGAGCCTGCAAAGTCAGTTGTCCCAGATTGTTGGCTAATTTGTCAGCTGCAGCCTGAACGGCTGCTTTTCCTTCTTGACCAGTATATTTTTCAAGAGCGGCAATAACATCTTCAGCACCTAGATTTCCCCACGGATGCCCCTTAGTCGCCATCGCGACGAGTTGCTTCTGGATGTTTTCAGGCGTAAACTGGTCGAAGCCTCCGGAGGCAGGTTTTCCTTTTTGAATCCCAAGGCGTCCTTTGGTGATCGCATTTAGAACGGCAATTAATTCGGGCGCTGGGAAGCCGACTTTGTAGCCGCCGATACCCAAACCGGGATCAATCATGCCCGTAGCTATCCACCGGTGATGACCATCCATAATATAGTTATCCTGACTAATAAAGGCTCCCAAGTCTCCTCCGGGCTTAAGTTTTCCCTGCGGGTGAAGCATCTGTACCACAAACTGCATGGCCTTTTCTATGTTCATGCTGGACTGCGAGGGCTTGAGCTGTCCCACCGGAATCCCTTTATCCCCAGTCGACACAACGTCGATGACATCATCTTCGGCGCTCTTATCGAGTTTGGGATTGCCACTACGCGTATACTTCCTTGCTAGTTTGGTGTTAACACGGTCCAACTCTTTAGGAAAACGGACCGGGTCTAGCTTGTCGGGATCAGCCTTTTCGGTTACAAACTCGCGCCAGCTCTCCGTTATCAACTGAAGGTCTTTAAAACTACTGTACTTTTTACTCATCACTACTCTCCTCGGGGGTGTTATAATTAGTCTCCCGTTTCCAATCCAGCCAAAAACCTATCGCAACCATCAAGTGCATTATGATGGAAGCCCCGTACTCCCAGGCGTCGTGGTAGGTGACGAAGTGCAAATGCACATGGCCCAAAACCCAAAAAGGTATAGCCATTTGCTGACTATACCAGATTAGGAAGAACTTTACAAATTCTTTCAAGGGCTAACCCTTGGCAAATACTCTCTGCCCAGAGGGAAGTTCCGCGGAGACGCCGGCATGGGGGAGGGTCTCTTCCGGGTCGTGAGCATCAGACGCCTCGGCAATCGCCGCCAAGGCTTGATTCACCTTATCGGTGGCTTCCTGGATTTCTTCCTCGGATGCTTCTCCGGAATCCATTAACGCTATTAACTCTCCCAGTGCTTTCTCAAGTTTCTGGTCGTCAGAAAGTTCCTCAATAAAATTCTGGATATCTTCTGCGGTGCCTTCTGGGTCTTCCCCATCTGTGACGGCATCTAACGAGTCGGATACTTCCTCTGCTGCTTCTGGCGCTGCGCCGGAAAGGCGGCGCCATAGTCCCTTGAGTTTGTCCCCTACACCACCCCGGGCTAGGGCGCCCAGTCCTGCCATGGCTATTAACTCTTTCAGACTAAAGCTCATTAGAGAAATTCTGGGACCGATGCTGATGCCCTGATGGACATTCGGCGGTCTAAGAACCGTGGTTGCAAACATCGCAATAGCCGCGATGGTCATCGGATCAATGGCTTCATTAACCTCTTCTTCGGATTCGGAAAACTTTCTCCAGTTTTCCATTATAAGTTTCATATCAGACATCGCGCAGGTCTCCTAGACGTATAATAAATAGTTCTATTCTTTATCTACGTCGTAGAAATCTGCGGCACTTCCCTCTCGCACATCAAACTTGCGAATGATCTCTTCATCCATAATCTCGAACACTCGGGATCTGAACTTCTCATCTTGGAGTTTAGAAACCCAATGAGCGCTCTGGAACTTCTCTTCCGTGCCATCCTTATGGACAAGCGCAAACCATGCGCCAGCTTGCTTCACATTATCCGAGCCCTTGACTGCTTCCAGCCAACTCTCTTGATCTTGAATACCCACCTCGTCGGTGCCCCAGAGAATCTTGAAGGCGCAGTTGCGACCCTGTGTTCCAAAACGCGACTTCTCCAGCTTGACCTTCACTTCGGAGCCGATGCGGAAACCGCTCTCGTCTTCGATAAATGCGGACTTGGCTTTGCGTCCCGTCAGCCATACCCGGAGAGAATATACATAATGCATAGCCTTTCCGCCTGGGGTGATATAGGGTGTCGTCATTGCGACGATGCGTGCGTTAGGTCCCTGTGGAATATTGGTCTTTAGCTGGTTGAGAACCAGGAAGGCAGACTTAGTATTGGCAATGGGGATTGTTAGTTTAGACATTCCCTTGGAGAGAATGCGTGCCTTCATTGCCATCGTGGATTGGGGATTAAAGTCCCCCTCCACGTCGGACACAGTAGGAGTCAGAGCCAGCGAATCCCAGATAAATAGCGTTCGTTCTGCCCCGGAAGCCAATACAGCTTCGACGGTTTCGAGAACGTGTTCCACCGATTGGGCCTGGACATAGATCAGTTCATCTAGATTACATCCGGTACGCTCAAGGAATCCTGGGTCAATCGCTGACTCTGAATCCATATACACCACATTCATACCCATCTTCTGGGCATTGGCGGCGCACTGTGCTGCCATAAAAGATTTGCCGGTTGATTCCAAACCAGCAATCTCCGTAAACTTGCCGACGGGAATGCCTGCAAGTTGGCCGCGACAAATGATAGAATCCAACCACCGCGACCCGGTTGGAATCCATTCTGTTACTTCTGTAGGATTCGCTTCCTTCAGGTTGTGGGCGACTTCCACACCCGAAGTTTTGTTGATTAAAGTTCGCAGACCATCAATTGAAATCTTGCCTGCTTTTGACTTACTTTTTGCCATCGAATCTCTCTCCATATCTTTCGTAAATTTCGTCTCTCACATCCTTGTGGAGACTAGCCACATGGTCGCGGGTTTCCTGTAGTTGGCGCTTTAACTCCAACATATAACAAATTATAATAGCTAGAGCTAGCGCCGTCCACATCTCTTACTCCGCCGAGTCGTCGTCGTCTCCGGCGGAATCATCATCATCCGCGGCAGAGTCGTCGTCGTCGCCATTTGCAGGGCACCCGCTAAAAGTAACAGCCGCGAAGCCCAGAATTAGGGCCAGCACAGCAACAAGGCTAATTTGGTTAGTTCGTGCAATCATTATATATCCTTTCTAGATTACGAATTCTTGTTCAGTAATAATCAACGAGCCTTCGTTGATCAATCTTTCATAGTGACTATGATACCCTAAAAGGCTCACTGTGTCAACTACTATTTTGCGCATTGCTTCAGATTTTCCGGTAATGATACGAAGGGGCAGCTCATTGTTGTACACAAAACTATGCACTTGTTGAACCACCCCTTCGTGTCGCATGCCGTGTAAATCCAGCGTTTTCATCAATTAAGCGTTAGAGTACCGTTCTTGGTCTTTACGGAAACAACAAACCCTTTCACCAGCGTGTCGGCGGAGAAGAACGTATAGCGCAAGTCCTTGGATTCCTCAGCAGCCACTAAATCACCCACGCGGATCTGAACCTGCGTAGAGATATCGCAGCGGCCACGCTTATAATCGTACTGCTCCGTCGAATACTCTAGAGAATACTCACCCTCATAGATGGTCTCCTGAAGTTTCTCTGTCAGATACTCATCAAACCACCCCTCGTAATCATAGTCTTCGAGCAGGCCGTTAAACCGCATCTCACTAAGAATATCATTACCCTGAGCAGGAGAACCCCAGCTGCTATAGACTGGAATTCCAGAGGCCAGCAATCCCGCCAATAGCGAAGCAGTTGAAGTCTCCGCCACACTATCATTGACATAACTGTCAGTGCAATGCCATACATCATTGCCCTCAGTGTAACTCAACGTTACATAATCATCGTCCGCTACATTTAGTTCGCGAAGTGTATTCACAAAATCACCCATTTTAAACTCCCTTTCTGTGTGATAAGTTGAGACCCCTGTATCCCCGGGCCTCCCTGCGGACGGTAGAGTCTACCTTGCGTTCTTAGTCTCTTGGACCTCAACGCGAAGCTCCTGAGCCAGCGTCTTCACCTCTTGCATAGCCTTACGAACACGGGTTCCCGCAGCGTTGTTACCGCTGGCGAAAAACTTATCATGATCCGTACGGGTTTCTTCAAGAAGCGTAATCAGCTGTTCAAGTCGATTCGTTGTAGTAGTCATAACTCTTCCTTTCTATTTGAGGCCCCTGATAACCCTGGGCCTCCCTGTGGGTCAAAAGTTTACTTCTTCTGAACGAAGGCGTAAAGCTTTTCAGCTTCACCAATCACATCTTCAGTCGTATAGGCTGCAACGGAGGTCCGCTGGTCTTCGGGCTTAAAATGTTCATTCTCAACTTGACGATTCGTACGATCCGCCACAATGCCAATTGCCATTCCTAGCAAATCGGTGCGGAGTTCGTATCCGCTCTTGTTAGTATCACTCATAATATTCTCCTTTGTGTGTGTATAAGTGTGAGGCCCCTGATAACCCTAGGCCTCCCTGTGGGGGGGATTTTTTCCCAGTCTTTTTTGAGCAAGCAGGATCTGCTCTTCAAGGTATCTTATCATTCTACGATAAGACTCAATCTCCTTAGAGAGGAGATCTTTCTCGCCCGATGACGGCATCCTACAGGGCACCCAACTCTGCAAAGGCTGCATCAACAGCATTAGCATCGTCGCCCTTCTTGCCGTACTTCGTGGTCTCGCTGCTAACCGTTTCCGGGTCACTGACCTGGGAGTTAACAAAGTTATCAAGGATCGTCTGCACATCGGCAGTCGTCTTGCGCTCGAACAGTCCAGTGAAGTCTGGAATACTTTCGAGCAGATCGGCACACTTGTCAGGCGTCATGTCCTCGCAGAGGTTGGACGAACGCCGTCGAGGCACCAGCTTGGTCTGCGGGAAGGATGCTCCCGGGGGCTTGCCGTAGGTCAGCGTCAGGTCGGTGCCAGTCTCGGTATCGGTGATGTCACCGTACTCGGGGTTCAGGACCAGGGTCAGAAGGTTCTCATAAGCCATCTTGCCGTAGCCCCAGACACGCACACCCTTCTCTTCCTCGCCACGCACCATGACGGGACTGAAGAATCGCTGGCGAACGAAAAGGCTCTTGGCGGTCTTCTTACTGTGCTCATCGTTGTTGTCAACGCCTTCGCGCCAAAGCTGCGAAGCAAACTCGCAAACGGGACAGTCGTCACTGTGGTTGCGCTTCGGGCACAAGAAGCCGCCCTTCTCAAGGTTGTAGTGGAACCACATCTCCTTGAAGGGATCGCCGTCTGGTGTCGGTACGATCCGAATGTCCTGGTCGCCGTCTTCGGGGCGCCAGAAAGTGTCATTTGAGGAGTTTCCTTCTCCGCGTAGCGACGAGAGCTTTTCCCTCATCTTGTCTAGATTGATACCCATTTTTATTTCCTTTCTTGGGTTAGAGTATGACCGGCTAATCTCCCGATCATCTATATGTTATTATAACAGGCTGTTTCTATATGTCAAGGACATTTTCGTCCTCATCGTATATAATTCCGGTCAGCTCTTCGAAGCGAGCGATCGTCTTATCACAGTAATCTTTATCAAATTCGCATCCTGTGAACGATCGTCCCGTATTGGCCGCGGCAATCATTGTGGAGCCGGAACCGACGAAGCAATCCATTACAACGTCGCCAGGATTAGTGTTGGCTTTGATAATGCGTTCGAGTAAAGCGATAGGCTTCTGCGTAGGGTGCCACCCCGCGTACTCCTTGGATGTGGTGTGGTTGTTTTTGGTCCACACATCTGTAGGAATCTTCCCTTTGGCAAATGCCACATTCTTCACCTGTTGGGCCACCAGTTCAGTAGCCAGTTCAGCGTCGGTCTTCTTATCATAACCATACTTATTCCAACTGTGCGTATCTTTGGCACTAAAGGTCGTCTTTGCGGCATGCTTCTTGAGAAGATTGATCTTGCGCTGGATGTTCATGTTGGTCTTCACAGCCCGGGGTACCCGGACATCATCAGCATTGAACAGAAAGTCTTTGCCCTTAGAGTACATCAGAATATCCTCATGCTTGCGGGCAAACGTCTTCTTAGTTCGACCGCCCCAATCATAAGCCCAGATAATCCAGTTCTTATAGTGGGCCCCGTCGATGTTATTAAGTACTTCAAGCTTATAGCGGAGCAGCGTGTCTTCTTTGGTGGTTCCCCACACATAGAAGCAACGGCCGGTCTTCAAAACTCGAAAGCACTCCTCGGTCCATTCTCGGCACCACTCAAGGTAAGCGTCCTGGTCCTTCCATTGGTTGTCCCATGCATCGGTGATGATCTCAAAGTAAGGCGGATCGACGCAAATCAAATCTACGGATTCGTCCTCCAGAGTCTTCAAATACTCCATGCAATCTTGATGTTTAAGTGTAATCCCCATTACTTCTCCATTTCTAATGCTGTCTGAACCAGCGACGTATATTGAATACAATAACAATATTTTTGTTCGTAGTTAGTCTGAAAGACGCCGTAAGAGACGTTCACTTTTTCCTTAACTTTGGACTTCACAAACTGTGTTATTTGCTTGAATAGTGAACCGTCCGTCCTCAAGTCTTCCTCACTAATACCATAGTAGTATACCATGTCCCGCGGCTGTGTCAAGTCATAAAACCACTTCTCTTTCTGCTCCTCAAGATTGAGCACTCCAACGGTTGCAATTCGAGCTGTAGGAGCCGTAGCAATAAAGTTTCCTAAGACCGCTGTACTGTTGCGAAAAACATTGAGCATATGAAAGGTATTTACAATAGCTTGGTTAAGCACCTCAAAATACCCCATAATCGGAACCTCTCCAATTCCTTGCTCCAACATTGTATTGTCCAGAAGATACAGCATATCCACTCGGCCGCTGCGGGCATATTCCTGTAGCACATGGCGAGTGATACGCTCCTGCATTTGCTGCGTTTCGCTCAGCAGTTCTACATCGGGCTGGATGTACAAAACGCTGGTTCGGTGACCCCGTATTTGCTCTAAAAGACGCAGGGTTCCTCCCGAAATATCGCCCCCTCCGCAAAGTACCACATAGACATCCCCGTCTGCTAACGACAGCCGTCGCTTGAGCGACGGGAAGTTCGCATCATACTCCTCGTGAGAGGAGCGACTCTTAATGGTGATATCGGCGGAGGAGCACGTATCAATCCCATAAGTGGTATACTGAGGGAACTTGGCAAAGGCCCGTGCAACGTTTACTCCAGCCTGTCCGAGGCCTATAATGTTCATTCTTCGTCCACCCACTCCAAAATATAACCCATCTCGAAGCCGCCACGATTGACATACTTCGCAGTTTGGGCGGCCTCCACACTACTCTGGTAGATTCCCATACGCTGGCAAATAAAATTCAGGATCTCTATAATATCGGCGGCCTCTTCGGCACAAGGATTTTCAACAAATTCCATAACTTCCTCCTGAAGTTTTTTCATTGCATAGCCTCGAAGATCCTCAGCGTTGGGCTGAACCACACTGAAGGGTTTGCCGGCCTCTTCGATGACCTCCGGGATTCGATCTCGTACGAGCTTGTGGTATAAGATTTTTTTCATAGCCTCAACTCCTTCATGGCTCCGAGGTTCCTTCCCGCGGAGACATTAACCTTGAACATATCATAGCGGGTTCTCTTGAAGGTGTCAAGCAAATTTAATATTTCGTACCGATCCTCTTCGGCGAGGTCAATATATACAGCGTCGTGAATAAGAAATGCGATGTGGCTTTTTCTCCCCTTCAAAAGCTCATAGACTTTGTAAGCCTGCTCGTGCACCATATCAATTGTGGTGCTTTGAATGATGTAGTTGAGCGCTCTATGCTCATCCACATTCTCCATTATTCTACCATAATCTGTCTTGATTTTGAAGCCATCCCAATACTTATTTCTAACAAAATTCTTAGTATACAGCTTCTCTAAGTCCTTGTTTTCATTGCTAGAATAGAGCCACGCAAAAGTCTTGACCTTGGCTTCTTCTCGCGTCAAAGCGCCCCCAAAAACGTTCTTCACATTCCAGTCATGAATGTCATTTTGGGGCTGTTGTTGGCCCGAGAGCGCCAACAATACTCGCAGCTCTGCCGCATTGAAATCCAGTTCTACAAGCCAGTCATTGTTCGGTTCTACGCAGGAACGAAATTCTTTACCCATAGTCAAAATCGGAAAACTCTTAGGATTAGCGGCCAAACGTCCCGTGACAGTACCCCAGGGATTATAATCGCATACGTGCCGCACAGTCTGCAGCCTTCGATGGAAGTTCTGCCCCTTAAGCGAACTTAGGAGATGCTTAATTGGGGCGATTTGCACGTTTAGTTGTCGGGCCCGAATGTCTGTCAGCATTTCAACTAAATTGTGAACATGTTGATAATTCTCTGGGCGCCCATAGGTATCGAGCACATGTTGGGTGATCCGATTTTTTGCCTCCAGATACTGATACAGGAAGTACTCGGGCACCAAATCATAGAAGCAGTTTTCTTCCATATTTATGGCTGCCGTGTTGAAGGCTTTGAGGCACGATTTGAGCGTCTTTTTGATCCTCTCCCAGTCTTCCTTCATATCCTCCGGGCAAACGTCTGTAATCGTTGCTCCGTGGCTGTAAATACGTGCTATCTCGTAGTTCTTGCCGAGCAAGTGGGGGGAATAATCCCAAGTACTGCCCTCCAAAGGGAGGGCTCGCTCGGGGTTGATGACATTGTTAGCATAATAACCCACACAATCAGCTTTGGTATCTAAAACCTGAAAGAGCATGCGCCCTCTTTTCTTATAGTGCTAGATATAGCCCTTACGCTTAAGTGCGTCGTCTTCGGCGATGCGCTGCAAATTAGGAAAGGCAGTAAGAATGTTCTGAACTGTATAGACATATTGGGAATAGACCTCATCCACATATTGTATCGCGTTTTCCAACGGTGTCAAGGAAGAATCGAGACGCGAGCGATAAAGCTCATAAGCCCGATGACGGACCGCTGCTTTGCTAACTTCCTCACTTACAATCTCAGTATGCCTGAGATCTATATATAAGTCAAGCATAAATTTATCCGTTAAGACTGCTGCGCGTTGGGAAGGAGAGTAAGCCGGACGCGAACGAGGGGTCGGTCGGCGCTCACACTCCCTTGCATTGCCCACACCTCCCACACTGAGGCGCGTCGCCGGCTGGTGTTCATAAAAGGGCTTATGATGAACCAACGTTCTGTAGGCCGCCTCGAAGGCGCCGTATAGGTAGCTTAGATCGCTACGCCAAGTATGTGTGTAGAAGGCCTCAAAAAACGTGTCCCGGGTGACAGGCATGTTTGCACCCTCTTCAAAGAAGAATTCTAAATTCATATAAAATGCGGGACTATGGACATCAGCCCACAAGATCCAGGGCGCATTGCGATCTACAATAAAACCAAATTTTTTAGCGGCTTTAGTATAAAAATCGTAATTCGGGTCGGAGAGATAGTTGACATATTTATAATTATCGTCCCCACAGTCCCCATCATCTATGCCAATGGCCATGGCGGTGGAAAAGGGAGTTACGCTGGGTGTCAGCAAAAAATTAGTCTGCGTGATGGGGTATGTTTGTACTGTTTCGAGCAGATGCTTCCGATAGTCGGCCGCAAAGGAGGCAAAGTCTATGACTTTAGCATCCTGCATAGGCGTAAAATTAGCATAATACACCTTCCAAATTCCCTCCAAAAATGCTTTATATTGTTGTACGGGGGGGGCATATGCGTGGTGGGCTTTAATATCGTAAAGCTTTGGATTCCCGGCATCGCGAGCGACTCCCATGATATTAGCTTTGCGCATATGAGCAACGAATTTCTCAAAGGCGAACACCACGGGGGATAAAGCAAATAAATCGGAGCTTTGAGCGCTTGAAATGGACGCCAAGTTCGAGGGACTGGTGACAATGGTGCGCTGATTGGGATCTACTTTACCATATAACTGTTTGTTATAATAGAGGTCAATCGGAACGGCTCCAGAGCGCGGATATAGCCTCTCTTCGTAGAGGGAGCGTTGGTAATACATCGCGTATGACGACAAATTATTTGTGCCCGCGGGATTGACTAGTTCATAGTCGGTATAGTCAAAACTTCCAGTCATTAGTCGACTTCCCGTAGGTCCTCTAGAGCCTGTTCACCCGCCTGAAGGTCCTCCTTGCGGTTACTGAACCCCGTCACGGCGTCCTTGACCGCGAAGACAGCCCGGAGGCCGACATTGCGGACGATTCCCGTAGGGGTGACAGGTACACCCTTTACTGTGAGCCCCGAGGCGCCCTTGAGCAGTGCGCTCCGGACGGGATCGCCGTCGGAATTGAGGAAGCCGGCTTGTGCTTCGGCTACGCCAACTTCCGCTGCGGTCATACTCTGTTGTGCTACTTCGTCCGGGGGGATGTCGGGTGCTACATAAAGGGGCGTGTCTTCCAAATCAGTGTCTAGAAGGCTCGGGCTCGTGGCTAATGTATTATCGCCAAAAGAAATCCCCTCTTGTAGGGCTCTAATATTCACATCATACCCACTATCGCTAATACTATGTTCCACCGATGTAACTAAATAATAACCACTCACGCCAAGCAAACGGGCCAGTTTAGGATCCCCCATTACATAGGTAGGGTCGACATAAATATATTGGCCATTGCGATAGAGAGTGTTACCTACCAAATCAATACTCACACTATACAGCTCCCTCAACTGCTCAGCCCCTAGGGCGCCCCTCTTTTGAATCTTAGCTTCCCGCAGGTAAGGCTGGTCTTCCCTCTGCAGCTGTATTTTCTTCACCAGACCACATGCGGACCCTACGTAGTGATGATAGATCCCATCGTCCAGATCAGCGTCAAAGTCTTTTGTACGGGATTTAGGCTTAGAATCTGTCGAATAGAGAACCATAGCCTCAAGGAGCTTTTTGGGGTTGATGGTGCCTTTCGCGGCCGCCTTCTTGCGTGCCAACGTCGGGAGAGAGACTGTGCTCCCCGCTTTGAGTCCCCGTTTTTCCACCGTTAGGGGCGCCACATCGAAACGCATGTCAAAGTTCACATCCGACCCAAAACAATCTCCCCGCAACGCATTGCTAATTAACTGAGCACAAATGTCTTTCACAAAGTGTAATACATAATATGTGTCGCGGCCGGGCTCAATAACATTGTCTTTGAACCAAACCTGAAAAGCATCCAATGAAATGGGCACATCGCCAATGTTGATAATCTCTTGAATCCGGTTGATGTTTCCGAAACGCAACGGGTCCGATTTGCGTAAGGCATCGATAAACAGGGCATCCTTGATATTAGAACTACAGAGCACTTCCTGTAGATTAGACATCTGGAATGCCAAGAGGGGATTTAGTAATTCCATTTCGGATAGGAAAAACAAAAACGCGTCACCATCTGCATAGCCCGGCAAACCTTCTAGAATCTCGTCTAGGAAGTCTCCTAAATAAAAATAGGGGATAGTTACTGTGTCGGCATCAATCGCGAATTTATCAAACTTTTCTTTATTTTTTTTAGTCTGAGCCTCTATCGCGGTTTCTTCATCTCCACTTTTACTAGCCTCAGTGACTGCCTCCAACAAAGTGGTGTCAAAAGTGGTCCGGTTATCATTGACGCCCGTCGCTAACCACCCCCGCTCAGCTTCGTTGGGTGAGGATCGCCTACGGGCGCGGGATGCACGCTGGGAATCAGTCAAATCTTTCCATGGAGGTATGAGTAATTCGGCCGCATTAACATGAATGTTATAAATTTTACCACTGCCATAGAGCTTTTGAAGAAACTTCTTATACTTGAACATGCGGCTTTGCACCTTAAGTTGCTCGATTTCAGACAAGAGTTCATCAATTTTTTCTTTTTTCTCCGCCTGAGCTTCCTCCGTACCATCATCGGCCTGATTTTGAAGAGTATCAACCTTAGTTTGGTAGGTGCTGATTTCTTGCTCAAAAAACTTCTTATCAGTGGCGAGAATATTAGCCCGTTTACTAGTCAAAATACCTGATAACGCGGCCTGATAGTCTATCTCTAACTCTATAGACCCATCTTCTTTAAAATTGATCAAGTGGCGTGTTTGCTGGAGAAACAAAGAAATTCGCGTGTCCTGCAGAGCATCTAAGAGTACCTCTCCGCGTTGGCGCCGGATTTCCTTACCCTTCTTGTCTACTCCAACTTTTATATATTCTAAAAAGCCGGGAAAGGCTGTGGCAAACTTCGGTGGCGCGGACCACCCCATTGTCGCTTTAATTCGAAAGCTTGCTCCGTCATAACGTTGTGTCACGTTGTCGCGCAAGACCGAACAATTTTTGGGGCGTGAATTAATACTATCATCCGTCGTGTTTTGGCTTACCACTTCGGAGGCCGCTGAGGAAATAATAAGATCGAGTGGTGATGGATCCTTTTGGCCGGCGGCAAGTTGGCCTTGAAAAAGGTCCTGAATGGTTTGGAAGTAAAAAGTAAGATGGGCAGATATATTATTGTCCACCTCGGCCGGCTGGACACCATCCAGGGACCACTTAAGGGATTTGATTCCATACCCTTGCATACGCCCACCTTGGGCGCCCAGGATGGCGTCAACATCGGTGGTATCGATAAAATTAGGAATCTTCAGTTCTTGCTGCCGTATTACTTTCGTAGGGTTCTCCTTATCGTAGTCCACCCGATAAATCTTAATATAGGGCGTGAGGAGCGCGTAGGCCTCGGGGCACAGATTCATCAACTCCCGTACCTGCACAGAGCGCCCCCCATGATTGATGCGCGAGATTGCAGTTCCGGGATTGTTATTCGTGTTGAGGCGCAAAAGATTTTTATACTTACTATTGCGGTGCTTGGACGACAGTGTGACTATATTTTCTATTAGGAAACATTGGAAATCAAAAGGCGTGATGTTGGATATGGGGAAGGCCGGGGTGGGCGGAAGTGGCGAGAGTGCCGCAAGGACCGGGTCTTTCTTTCTCTCCGCAACGTCTACCGGAATATTTGCACAGAGAGAGTCAACAACGGCCTGATATACTTTTTGAGCTTCTTGTTGGACGAGGGCGTCATCGTAAAAGCCGGCGTTGGTGCAATACTGATACCAATACCACAGCGCAGCCAGGAAGGCTCCCGCGAAGTTGACGTCTCCTGAAGGGTCTTTCAGATAGTTGCTCTCTCTGGGGTCGGCGCGCAGGAACGAAGTCCTTGCCGTCTGACCCCCGCTTTTCATAGCTTTGATCATGTCCGCAAATATTTGGCCTTTGGCGAAGTAGCCGTCGTGTAGGATGATCATCTGCACCAGATCCTCACGCCCGGGGATGCCAGCGTCATAACTGGCGTCCCAGCGGAGCTTTTCTAAGTACGCATAAATGTGTTTATTGTCAAAGATAGAGCTGGCATCGAGGCCGTTGTTGATCTCGCCGCGGATCGATCCGAAAGCGGGCTCGCTTGTGTCTCCGGGGGTTCGGGCGCGAGCCTTCCAAAGTTTTACATTAGCATTGGTGGCGCTCACACCAGCAGGGAAAACTGCTGTATCAATGTAATGAGTATAAAGAGTCCAGCCGGCGTCTCTTAGTTTGTTTGGGCTAACCGCCGATGAACGACCTACGAGGTGGTGGTGTCGTCCAAACAAAATACCTTCCAAATCATTGGAGCGCTTTTTTTGCTTGTCGATCCTCAGGAGAGGAACGCTCATCACCTCCTTAACCCATTCTGTGTTCACATCATCATAAAGCGATAACCCGTTGAGATAACCTGTGGTGTTGAGGCAAGTTTCAATATCTGCGGCCAGACCATCACGGCCGCCGGTCTTTGGGAGGACCACCTCTTCCCAAGCCAACTGATCGACCAGAGTCTGACTCCACTTATCGGCCATGTCCCGAAGGGCCGCCTTGCCTTTTTCAAGATTCGCCATATATTATGTCTCCAAGGCGCGCAGGATCTGCTCCAAAGGAAGAGGAATATAAATAATATCCCCCAATTTTACATCGGCCTCGGTGGGTCGTTGATTATAAAAAGCAATAATCCACCAGTGATCGGGGCGCCCATAATACTGGGTGGCCAGCTTATAATAGCGATCGCCGGTGGTCCATATATGCTTGACGCGGGTCATCTCTTGAATTTGGGAGATTGTAGGATAAACCATTTCAGCGGTCACGTACTGGCGCATCCGGCGCACTTTGCGTTCGGCCCGGGCTTTGGAGTATAAATCATCATCGTTTAAGACGATTCTACGGTTAGAATAGCGTGCACCCATAATTTAGCTCCCCCCCACGTTATTTTGATCAGCTTGCTGATTGGGGTTGGCCGGCTGTGAAGTGTTTGTGGAGGCACCGTCCGCGGCGGGGGCGCCCTCCGACGGAGAGGAATTAGTGGGGACGCTAGACATATAGGGAAAGAGATGATTTAGCTCCTCGTTTCCTCCAAACTTACCATCATTCCAGCCCATGAGGTGGGTATGAAGAACAGTAAAAGCAAAATTGAGATTTACCGTTTTAGGTATAAAGACGCTTGCCACGCTTCGAGTTGTTTCTGCGAGTTCTGCTGCTGCAGGCGTGGATAGAAAAGCACCCAGCTCTATATTCTGCGATTTGGCTATTTTGGTGGCTTGATCCCTTAAAGACGGAACCCCGGGATCCGAAAGAAACCCTCCATCGGCCACATTGGGGGCGTATGTCAAGCCCGATGTATAGCCGTACAACATGGTATCACTGGCGCCTCCTCCCCGTTGTTTGCTTCCCGCTAAATTGGTCCACTGGAAACCCAACAAGGGGCCGCCCGAAAGGGTATTCTGCAGAGAGCGTGTATTCTCGGTATAAGTGGGATAAAGAAACTGGACAAGTCTAGAGATGTTTTTCAAGTTATTGCGCGCCTCGACGGCGTTAGCCGCCACCACATCAAATCCTACAGTTAACTGGCGGCCGGTACGTTGAAATGTGGCCAGCGGGTCCATGCGCCCATAAACGGGTGTTTCATTCCAAGTCGAGTTATACTGGTCCGAAAAACTGGTAACCCATCCTTCAAACTGTACTCGTTGCTCTGTAAGAACATGCAAGAACTTGATGATATATTCTTGCTCAGTAATCAATCCTGGAAATTGCATCTTTTTCTAAACTCCTTTTACCTAAACGGCCCCAAGGCTGTGCGCGTCCGTTGTGATTTTAGCGACTTGATCACTAACTCATCAATCTTTTCGCCCGCGATACTTACAGCCAAATTGATGTTTTCACCTCCGCCTGTTTCCAAACTACCTAGTTTCATACTCACATCTTCGAGCGCCTTTGTAAGACGTTCGGTAGTAGAAGCCGTGGAAATATTGGCCGCGGTGCCAAATTCTACTAGTTCCGCGCCGTTTTCGCCCGCTACCCCGACACTGGTGGGAGAATTAGGTGTGGCGCTAATATGACGCCCGCCGCCTGAATAACCCTTGAGGGTGCCGGGAGAGGATACTGCGCTGCGGCCCCCTCCTTCTCCTTTTTCGCCCATGGAGGTCATCGCGCCTACGCCGAGGCCGCCTAAAATGGCCATGGCCGCGATAGCAAAAGGTGTTCCCACCCCCGTGGCCATCATAAAGCCTGCCATAGCAAGACCGGCAAAAACGGCGGTGGAAGCGAAGGTTCCCATAGAGTTAATCGCCTCACCCAAAAAGCCCATCAACTTAGCGAAGCCGTCGACCATAGGTACCAGCACATTGGTTATAAAGGGTTCCGCATCCAAGTAAAGCTGCTTAAAGGCATTCGTGAGTTTATCAGTAATATTTTGCATGTTCTGGGCTTCTTCAGCCGCTTCCTTCATTGTCATTTGTTGGAGTTCAAGTTCCTCGTTGCTCTGTGAGAGCATCTTTCGTGTGTCCTCGGCGGAAAGCCCCAACGCATCGGCAAATGCCATAACCTCGGCGCCGCTCAGATTTTCGGCAGAGACGCCGGCCTGATCAAGGGCAGACTTCATCATCTTGATCCCTTCTACCGGATCTTCCATCGATGCATTGAGCATGTCAATTGAATTCAAGAAAGGACCACCCATGATAGCGTTAAGACGACCCACCGCTTGTCCCGCTTGATCAAATGTCTTGAACTGGTCTACAAAGCCTAGAAGAGTACCCACCTCGATGCCGGTGGCCTTCGCTTGTTTTTCCATATCCAAGAATGCCTGGGTTGCATCCTTGCCATACCGCGCTAAAATTTCTCTATTGGCTTCGAAGTCGGCTCCCATTGCGTTAATATCTTTGCCCAAAGATCGGGCAGCGCCGGCCATATCAAGCAAAAACTGCTGACTTTCCTTTACGCTCAAACCTAAACTCTTATTGGCAGTTTGGAAGATCTGCGATTGGGTGTCCATCGAAAAACCCATTTCCCCCAAGAGGGTGGTGGTGCGCAAGATATCCTTCTGAACTTGAGGTTGTAGATAAGTAAAATCAGTAAAGTTGTTCTTAAAGGCCGTCACTGCTTCGGCCGATTCAGCCAGAGTGACCCCCGCAATTCGGCCGGCTTGCTCGGTTTCTTTTATCATATTGTTGAATTCAGTACCGGCGCCTGTAGCTTTTCGGAACTCAGAAAACACTCTATCTTGTTCTAGGGCAAAATCAAAACTAGCCTTAGCGAGCTTGAGGATGCCGGAGCCGGCCATGTTCGCCATATCCGTGGTATCCATCAAGTTGCTCGCAAAACCCTTAAGGCCTGCAGAGCCTCCGGAAAAGGCTTGGACCAGAGCTTCTGTATTCCCAGAGAGACCAAAAAATTGATCTTTGAGCCCTTCAGCTAGGTCATTGCCCGCTTGCGTGGCGTCATTGAGATCCTGCAGTGCTACTTGGGCTGCCGCAAGGCGGTCTTTGTTCACCGCTAGGCCATTATTAATATCATCTATAACATCGGCAAACTCACTAGCGATCTCACTATTCTGAGAGAGCGTCTGCGCAAACGTCTGATTAACCTTGTTAAGGGAAATATTAGCCTCTGTTAGGCGGTCCACAACTCCTTGAAGCTGCTCGGTGACTTCGGCGCCCTCGGCCTGCGCGTCCTTCAGGCGCTGCTCTTCCACACGCAAGCTTTCGATTTCTGCTTTGAGCTGGCCGCGGGTATTGAGCTGGTCCTTGATGGCCTCGGTGACAGCCGCGATTTCTTCCGCGAGCTTCTTAGTGCCGGGAATGGTTAGCGCCTCTGTCAGGCTCTCTTGTGTCGAAGCCGCCTGGGCTTCGAGCTGCGCCATCTGTTTACGTAACGCTGCTAATTTTTCTTCTTCTGTAGCCACCGCCTAAGCCTCCCTAATTCTTAAAGGGCCACCGCAACCCCGTTTCGTTCTCAAATTTCTTTACTGCTGCTGATAAGTTAGATCGGGAGGAGATGGTGCGACTGTCGTTGAGTCCATGTTTGATATAGGCATCCATGTACCCTTTCTCCCGCTGCAACGCTTTCATAAACGCATCAATTTGGGAGGACGTTCCACTGAGGCTGAGTGGACTGCTCAAAAGGCCGCTAAAATAAAGATCGAGCAGCGCCATTCGCACCTGCCCGGCGAACTTGCTGTAGACGCGTTCATTTAACTGACCGTCTAGATTATTCAAGTACATCACATCTTTAACAATTTCACTCATAGCGGGTCCTCATTATATAATTAGTACCAAAACAAAAAGCCGGAACTAAGAGCCCCGACTTGCTGCTTGATATGCTTCTTTTTCTTTTTTATATTCATCGATCAAGCGCTGCACAAACCAGCGCCTTAGGGGGATAGGGAGATTGTAGGCCTCGATAAAGGACCAGCCGCCATAATGCTTCAGAGCAAAAAACTCTTCGTATACTCCCTGTTGATATTCAGGAGTTAGGCCAAAAAAACTGTGCCGTTAGAGGCATCACCACCTTACCGACGTGTGCGCAATGTTGGCACTCAAAATCATATGAAATATCCAAGTCGGGCTTGATCTTTTCATAGGTGTTGCGTAGGTGCTTGACATCTCGGAGGGGCATCAAGGACACAAACTTATCGATGTCGCTTCGATCAGTATGTTCGTTTAGAGAAACGATAACGGCTTTGAGGAGGTCGGTGCTGCGAGTGTCTGGTAGCTTCATCTTCTTTTTCTTTTCGGTGGTCTCGCTCAGAATACGCTCGTCGCGGCTGCATAATAGCCGAACTTCCGCTTCCACCTGCGTGGTAGGCAACGTAATGATGAAATTCCCGGTCTCGGTGATCACCACGTCTGCCGGAACTTCTCCGCTTGTGACATGGCTAATGTCATCCAGATTAAATTCTTGCTCATTGGTCTCATTACACGCAGGACACTTAACGGTCGTCTCATAGAGGGGGCCGAATCCGGTAACCCGACAAGCGACCAATAAGGCGTTCTTGTCTCCAATCAATAAACTATCTACGATAATATTAGGATCCACAATAACCGACTGCAGCAGTCGATCAATGGCTAATCCTTTGCGTACTAATGTTTCGGAAGTCAAGATATCTTCCTCTTTAGCTGTCATATGTCGAATTTCAATGGTATCAACACCAGCTAAGGGATGATCCTCGGGATAATACTTTCCACCCGAGGGCAACTCCACGAACTCTGTCGGAGTTACAAATGAAAATAATCCATTATCCGTTTTTTTTGCAATAGGGGGGGCGGGGGCGTTCGGCCGGGGTGCCCCGGTGCGGGTTGAGTTATTCCGTCTTCCCATTCATCACCTTCTTTCTAGATTATTAGGGCTCCGTGACAGCAGCAACAGCCTCTCCCACGTCGTACTCTGCCCAATCATACTGTATTGTAAGGGAAATATTAAGCAGATTATCATTTTCGTAGTTAAGATCGCCAAACTTTGCGTCCGTAATAAATGCATTCTCAAGGGTCCAAGTGCCCACGAGGCCACCCTGGCCACTAAGCTCCTGAATCACCACATTACCTAGAGCATCCACAGCCATTGCTTTGTTGACAGTGCCGGGTGCCTGGGATGGGTTATCGAATACTTCACGCTGTGTCGGAGGCTTGAGATAGCCCGACTTGATAAGCGCATCATAAAGGATCTTGTTACCATCGGGATTGATGGCGTTAACGATGTTGGCGGTCACGGTGCCCCATGTAACCGTGCCGGGGTAGTAATAGGTGTTACCTAAGAACTTATGAGGAGTAGAACTAACCTGATAGTTAGGCTTCGTGACGTCTCGTGCAAGGTACGGCTCGTAGGCGAACTCGTTGTCTGCACTAGTCAGTCTAGGGAAATAAAGCAAAAAGCGATGTGATCGTTTCGGCTCGGATAGGGCGCTTGTCCAAAATGGCATCTGTCATAGTCTCCTTATATACGTTCTAAAGTTAAGTAGTGCGGGAGTTCAAAACCTCCCGCATTATTAGTCGTCAAATGCTGCTCCTGTGCGAGTGATGTTGAAGTCAATCGCAATGAACTCGATTGCACGAGCCGGCTTGAGGAAGATGCGCGCATACAGAATGTTGCGATCAACCAAGTCGGGGGTCGTTGTTGTATCATCAAGGACAACCTTGTAGTCAGTCAAGCCGAAGTTTGTCTGGACATTAGCCAAGAAGGGATTGACCTGAGAGGTGAAGCGGAGCCATGTCTGCTGCACATTGGGATCAAAAAGCAATCCGGAAGCGATCTGCGAGATGCGCTTCTTGACGAAGATCATCAGACGACGGACATTGATGCGGTCGAGGGCCGAGGGAGTAACCTGCAGCGTCTTTTGTCCAAAGACCACAATTCCTTCGCTGGGGAACTTCGCAATCGGGTTAATGTTTGCGGAGTACAGGTCATCACGGTTCTGCCGTGTAAGCTGCTGCGAAACATCGATGATTGGAATACCTGCCGATCCCTCACTCAGGCCGCCGCGGTTGAAGCCTGCCGGTGCAAACCAAACCTGGGTCTTCCGCTGGGAACTTGAGAAAGTACCGATCGCTGCCACAGAGGGAGGCACCCACAGCATCGCACCATTGATGCTATCACGGGCTCGGAGCCACGGATAGAAAGTGCAACCATAAGAGCTGTTGAGGCCGCGGTTACGCAGATTGGTAATAATTGTATTCAGTGCGGCCGACGTGTTGTTGCGGGTAATTTGGCGCCCTTCAGCACGCGGGCTAAAGCCGCCGGCGACATCGACCACCGCTAGCGCGTCGCCGCGGTCCTCACATGTCTGAATGAGGTGAGTGGTGAGGCCGTCGTCCGTAAGGCCCGGGACCGAGGCAAGATTCATCTCCACCACTTCCGGGTCGGCCGTAGCATCAATGGCTCGCTTGATGGTGGAACGAGCGTAGTTCAGATCTTCATCGTTGCTATCATCAATAAATGTGTTTCGGAATGGATCCATTTCCACAATATTGAGACCATTAAATCCGCCGTAAACAGGAAGGGTAAAGCGGTCATAACCTGCATCCAGAACACCCACAGTCGAGCCGGTGGCAGCAGTGTATGATGTGCCTCCGGACCGACCCGTTTGGGACCAGCGCGCAGTGCCAGCGTTGGGGCCGATATCATCAAGCGAGAAAGCTACCGAGCGTTCCGTTTGAGCATTCGGCGGAGTGAAGGATCCGACAATGCCGCCGCGCGGACGTACAATGTCCACCACTGATGGAGCGAAGCGAGTGCTCGCAAGAGAGACAGTTGTTCGGAAACCAAAATATGCATCGGTCTGGTTGCTCAGGCCACCCTCGCTCGCACTAACGCGGAAAGCGGGGGTAGGATAGAGAAGATTGGCCGCGAGGGCTGTAGAGGCACTAAGAAGCGAGAGAATGGGAAGTGCCGACGAGGCAGTCACGGCTGTAGGGAAGTCGGTTCTGGAGCCAGTAATCCAATTGCCACCGCGGGAGGTGGCCGCGGCCTCTATGTCTTCATCCCGCCATTTGGTAATCCCGAGGTAACCAAAGGGCAAGTATCGAGCATCGGTTGCGCCCGCATCCACATCGCTGTTCATCTGCACACGAATGTACTCGGAAACATTGGGCCAATCACCAAGTGTTCGATATCGTCGCTCGCTCGGAACCCAGCTGGTATACTGGCTTCCAATCTTGCGCGCAACATAGTTGAGTGAGTTAGGGTTGAGATCACAATCGTTGAACTGTTCAATTACTTCAACTACATTGTCACTATCGCTAAGCCGGCGAACTACTACCGAGAAGGTTCCATAGGGATTGCTGGTGTTAGTAGATTCCTTAATATCCTGAATGGAAACCTTGATATTACGGTTGCTCCAATCACCCGCTTCATTCAGAGTGACAACCTTGAAGAGCTGTTGCTGATTGGCAGCCACATAGCTCGCAAAATCATTGCTCAGATCTTGGCCGATCACAAACGCACCTTCGGCACCCACGACCTGGCTCTGGAAGTTGCTGGCTGCTTGACTGCTTCCACTGTTATAAAGAGGAAGGATGGCACCGAAATACACACCGCTCGCAATGTTGGATTTAAGGTGCTGATCGAAGGTTTCGCCCAGGAAGTAATTTACTTGCTGGGACGGGCTTGTCACCGTGCCATTGGTCAGCTGCGGATTAGTGTTGAAAATATTGCGAATGTACTTTTCAGAATTGGTATCAAAGTTAAAAGAACTCGTCAGGTCCGTGGTGCCCGAAACATTAGCAATACAGACCTTGAACTCATAGTTGGCGTTACTGATGGCATGCATAACAGCGTTGGTGCCTCGGGCGGCCACGGGAGTGGACAGCACCGAGCCCGTACCGCGTTGCACGACAATGTTCCCCGACAGCGAGACTGTAGTACCATTGGCGACATACCAGATAGCAGCCAGCGCGCCAGTGAGAGGGGTGCCGCCAGTGGATCCACCACCGGAGCCGGCCGGGAGTGAGCCCGAGTCGAAAATGAACAACCCATAGGCGCTAGCGGTGGCGCGCGAAGAAAGCTGCCAGCCAGCCAGGCCTGCTCCGGATGCATTAGGAGACTGCGATCCGAGGAGGCGAATATAAGTCAGAGGAGAACTGTTGCGGAGATAAGCTTGTGCGGCGTAGGTGCCATACATGGGGGAAACTTGATTCCCTTCGCGCCATACATCTCCACCCGTTCCACCGGGGACAGGGGCGCCAAATACATTCACAAATTCCGAAAAGGAATTTACTGTAACGGGGCGTAGTGCGGGGCCCTTCTCGGCACGTCCGATAATGACGGGGCCGATGCCTGCAGGAGAGGCGGGCAGCTGAGAGTTGTCAATTTCATTGACGAAAACCCCCGGCGATACAAATCTATAATTCTTTACTGACATAAGACAAGGTCTCCTAAACCGTAGATATTCTTATTCTAAATAGTACGGAATGCGGGCAAGAGAATAGCGCAAGGATATTATTCTCTATAAAACGCATCCTTCACGGTAGTGGGGATATCCCCCAGCATAGTTTTCTCCCGAGAAAATTTGAATTCCACCGCATTTTCGCGTTTCACAATACGGGGACGCTCTTGGTTTTCCCCCAAACCGATAAGGTACCCGAGCACCTCGACGCTGATATTGGTTTCATAGTTGCGTTCGGCCATTGCGAGGTTCGCTTGGTTCGCATTATTCTGGAAATTGCCATTGATGAACACTTCATAAAAATGCCCCTCTTTGTGAATCCGCCGCGGCATCCGGGAATTCCCAGGAACCGTAACAAACGGCTGAATAAGCTGATTCATTTGTTGCTGATACTCGGTGCGAATAGATATCTGATACTGGACCTTTACCCACGTAGGGAGAGGGATACTCATCGTCTCATAAACGACCCTCTGGGTGGTCATGTCCCGGCTGGGGCTATTATACATTCGCGATCGCACATCATGGTTGGGCCCATAGCGGCGGTTGGCGGCGGCATTTTGGAATTCTGCCGTCTTTTTTTGATTGATGCGGCGGGCGACGGTGATCGTTCCGCCTTTGGCATCCGGATAAGGATACATATTGGCAAACACGGTACCCCGAAAATCCTGCTCTTTGGTAACCTCTGTGCGAGTCAGCGTGAGAAGAGGCAAAATTAGGGTGCCTTCATCATCGCGCAACTCTTTATTGTTCTTAATCTGATAGGCGCGTTCCGCCGTTACCCACAGAGGTGGGACGCGCCGGAAACCTTCGTTGGTAGTAACAAAAAGATCCAAATCGTGCGTCAAGAAATCTAGCATGGCACCATCAATAGTTTCCAGAGTAGACTCCATGAATTCTATAACCTGCAATTCACCTTCCACGCCAGGATCGCCCACATGATCAAAGCGCCTGGGGAGTTTTGCTTGTAGTTGTTTTTGACTCTTCTTACTTCGGGACATGGAAATTACCCTTACGCGACTTGATGCACTCAGCACTCACTTGAAATATATGCTCTACCTGACCAAAGTAGTAACGCGTGTTATTATAAGTACGTACGATTTCATAAAACTCGTCGCCATATTGAACAAAGTCTCCAACGCGAACAAATAAGTCTTGGTCTTCTACCAACCTGCGACGATGAAAGTTAACCGTGAGCTTGGTCTTGTACTCATAACCATATTTTTCATTAGTCTGCTCGTTGTCCACGATGACGTATGCATACACTCGCACCGCGGGAAGCGTAACTTTGTTGATGGCCTCGCCGTATACGTCATGAAAGTTAGTATCTTCCAGGGAAACAGGATAATAGGCAATCGTTTGCCCCAACACCCGTTCAGCTAATTCGTCATTAACCTGCTTAACAAGATCGCGCTCCTTCTTCCCAAAGAACATGGGAGGAGGGGGAGCTGCTGGCTGTGTCCACTTGTCTTTAGGGTCCGCCATGACTCAATTACCCTACAAAGATGCCTTGCGGAATGTTCTCCATAACTTTCTTGGTTGAATCCTGGAGGGTAGCATCCTTCGCTGCAAGCTCTGTATATGTAAGTTCGTCAAGCGTCGTCTTCAGTTCCGTACGGAGCATTTCTTGCTCTGCCTTAGCCTGGGACAGCAATTCAGCGGCGTTGAGAGTAACACTTTCGCCAGGAATAGGAACTGTGGCGAACTTGCCCCGGACCTGTCCCAGCATTTCTTTTGTCAAAGCCAAAGCAAACCTTCGAATCCATTGCTTACCAATCGCATTAATATTCTCGTAAGGCAGGTTTGTAAAGGGCAGCGTATTCATGTTGTTGATACCCTTGATGCCCGACTTAGGCTCTCCGGCGCCTTCGGACCAGGGATCATATTGGTTTTCAATAGTAAACTGAATCCAAAACTTATCGGGGCTTGTGCTATCGGGCTGTGGGAATATCCTCAGTTTATTGTTTTTAATCTCATATGAGTAATGAGAGATACGAGTATAGATAGCATCTTCATAAGCCATCGCTTGTAGTTTATTCTGCCACACCGGCACAATTTCAAATGTAGAATCATCAGCATACTGGCCGTACGTACGCAGGTTCCCCACCACTGAGAAGCCTCCATAGTATCCATAGAATCGCCACATCGCGCGGGGCGTCTTGTAAAATACCTTACGCACTACAATTCGCTTATCCTGCACCTGACCCGCATAAGGAAGGGTGGCGGTAAGGGCCGACGACGCTGAGATGATGGCTTGCAGGTCATAGTCCTGCTGCAGGGGTACCATATCAAAGGATCCGGAATAGATCGGCAGGGTTCCTCCCAAACCGGTTTCAGTGGCCGAGCGTTCAGACACTCGACGCGCAAAACCATAATCAAATCGTGGATATGCAAGCGATGCGCTCGCACCAGAAAGAGCATTGGTGATGATGCCATCATGATCAAAAGTACCCGTGGGGGCACCGAGGAGATCCGATAAAGCATTCTTACTTTGATGAATGTTTACCAAATATGAATATTCTAAAACTGCCTCTTCATATGCGGCGTACACATTACCGGGGGCTAGCTCAATATCCAGAACGTCACCTCCCAGCTTTTTATAGGTAAAAGCTACTTGGTCAGCTGCGCCCGAAACAAAAGACGTAGAACTTGCATAAATTCCAAAAGGCAATGCGGCAGCGACTGCGGAGGTGGTCCCGGTAACCGGTAAGATATTGGCATTACTGGTAGATGCGGGGTTTAGATTAGGGATGGCCATGTATAATCCTCAATTAGACTATTACTAAATAGAAAGCCCCGCCTCAAAAGAGACGGGGCTTTCAGTATTTTGACCTTAAGTCAGGCTAGTACTAGACTAGACCACGCACAATTACGAGTCCATACATATCAGGACGGACCATCTTCTTGGCGTATCGGGTCATCACGCCCTTACGGGGCACGAAGTCTTCAACACCGAAGATCGTAGGTGTGGTCTGCAGCGGCACATAAGGTGCATACACATAGCCGCTCTCAAGGAAGCTACTGCCACGTCGACCCACCAGGAGAACCTGACGGGGGAAGTAAGCATCGACAAAGATGTCGAACTTCTTGGAAAGCGAACCAACCTTGACAGCACCGGCATCGCCGCGCTCATCATCAGCAGTCACATTGGCACGGAAGCCAGCCGTGAACTCAAGAATGTTGGCAACTTCAGGTCCGCAGACGACGAAGTTGGCAGCACCACGGAGAGTCTTACGGTGGATTGCAGCCGAAACCTCGTTGATTGTCTCAACAAGAGTCTCATACCACTCACTCACGTTACCCGTGAAGTCAGCCGTACCAGCGGCCAGAGGCGTACCAGTGTCACGGTTGACAAACTGGCCGGGGTTCCGGCTCCAGTACTTCACACCAGCCCGAGCACCGATACGAAGGTCCTCAAGGATCTCCTGATCGATTTCAAGAGCGATCTGCTCAGAAAGAATCTGAGTCAGCTCGACTTCGGCGTCAAGGTTGTGGTAGGCGTTAAGATCCTGTCCTAACTCCGGGGTCCACTTGGCCTTGAGCTTCTTGGTGATCGCCGTGACAGACACGGAATCGACCTTGATGTCGATCTCGGGAATGTCAGCACTACCTTCGAGTCCCCATGTGGAAGTCGGGAGAACCGCACCAACGGGGGCACCAGCACCAGCAAAGTTGTCGGTGATAGTGAAGTAGAAGGCGTTACGGCCTGTACCAGCACCAGCAACAGTCGGAACCAGCGAGGACGACAGCTGACCGGGGTTTTGGCCACCAGCATAGTCGACAAGAGTCACAAGCAGGGTGGTGTTCGGAGCATTCGGATCGCGGCGGGTAAGGCTACGGCGAATGGCTGCCGCGGGAGCACCCGCAATGGCACCCGTGGGAGCCAGCGTAATCAGATCGTCCGTGTTGAGCTGGGCGTTGACAAGCTGAGCCAAAGGCACAGTAGCAACAGCGAACGTGGTACCACTGGGGAGATCCGCATCGAACTCAAGCAGGCTCTGCTCAGTCCGCAGAGCAGCTGCGCCGCGGAAGTTCAGAATGCTAGACGTCGAGACAGTACCCGAAGCAACAATCGTAATTCCTGTGCACAGCAGCGACGAGGTCGGAGACGAGTAGCCGTTGTTGAGAGCATAAGGACCGTCCTCAGAGAACGCACCGGTAAGGTTGACACCACCAGTAAGCTGGGCACCCACCACGTTGCCTCCGTAAATGGACGAACCACTGGGGTAGCCATCATCGAAGACACCACGAGCACGACCACCGATCTGACCAGAGATCGTGAAGTCGAGGAAGAAGATGAGGCCTGAGGGCAGGCTCATCGGCTGGACGCTAACGAGATCGTTGGCGATCAGGTTGCCGAAGACTCGGCGAACGAGGGGGAATGCAACAGCTGCAAAACCCTCAACGTCACCAGCACTCATGCTGGAAGACTCACGGAGAAGCTCCTTTGCCTGGTTCTCAAGCAATCGGGCCATTCCGTTCCGAAGACCATCATCGCTAATTCCCTCAAGCAGTCCGGTGTTCTCCCACTTAGAAATGAGAGCGGCACCTTCGGCCGAGAGGTCACGGTTGACGATTCCTTCGGTTAATTTCTGTACAATAGACATTTTATAACCTCCTATAATTGTTGAATGTCATTTATTATTCAAACCTGCTAAACGCAGCATGCGATCCATCTTAGAATCGCGAGTTGCCGTGTTGTTTTTCTTAGAATTGATCAAAAGCGACGTTGGTCTTGTAACAGCTTCACGAAGTGTTTGTGGACGTGTTCTCTGATCAGGAGTGTTCCCCACTGCGTTTTGAATTGTTTCATAGATCATCGCTGCTTCTTCAACAGAATTGGCAGTCTGAACAGCTTCGGCAATTTGATTCTTTTGCCGCTCATTCAAGGAGGTGCTATTCAAAGCCTTGTTTTGATAAACAAGCTTGGCGTTTGCCAAGTTCAACTTATTAAGCTGAGCCTTGGCCTCCATAATGAGAGCACGTAGCTCTCGGTTGGATTCTTTGAGTTCGGAAATCTTGGCCTCATAAAGGCCGGCGTCGCTCACGACGTCAGGGGCCGTATCGACTTCCTCTTCGATATCTTCTTCTTCCAGGTGAGCAGCCTGGGCAGCGGCCATGGCATCGTTGTTGGCCTGCTCGACACTGTTGTACGCAGAGTTGACAGAGGACCAGCCCTGGGGGCGCGGGGTCATATCTACAACCAACTCTTCAATCAGGTCGGCCAAGAGTTCCTCACTTAAAGGAATCTCTTGGTCTTCTTCTAAGTCCACTCGCGCAGAGGATCCGGCGAGTTCGGCGGAGTCCTCTTCCGCATCGTTGTCTAGCATTGTGTCAGTAATCTCTTCGGCTAGCTCAAGCGAATCATTGAGATCAGCAGCGCTGGCCTCAACCCCGGCGGCCTCCTCCTCGGCGATACGAGTCTTCAGGGCATCAAAATCAATTTCAACCAACTCGTCAGCCGCGGGGGCATCCAACTGTTCGCTCTGGAAGCCGTAAGGCACATCTTCCATAAAAGTTGTGGAAGGGGCAGCTGCGACGCCGTCGTCTTCCTCAAGGCCTCCAAGGCCCATGGCGGCATCGTCGCCCATTTCCTGTTCTAGCAGGGTGTTGACTGCTGTACGTACCTCGTCCGCATACCGTTCGAGGACGGCCGACTCTGCATTTTTGAGTGCGGCCTCCTTGAGGGCGCCAGCATCTACGATTGCTTCTTCTAATAAGGAAGACATAAACTAACTCCAATAGCTAAAATTCCACTAATAACTAGTGATTAGGTTTTCGAAATGCCCGAGGAGGATGAATTTCTTAGTCCCGGACAGCCCTAAGAGTGCTTAGTAATTGATCCAGCTCTTTTTTACTATTTCGAATAACGCTTTTATAATCCTTCTCTGCTTGATTCATTTCTTCTAAAGTTGATGTGATTTGTGCTTCCAGGGCTGATACTGTACTTAGTTGCGCAGCGGTTCGTTGTGTTGAAAGTGAAACTATTTCATCCAATAATTGTTGCTGTTGCTTTTTCGTTTCCTCTAGTGCCAGGTCCTTGATTCCGATATGAATATGATTCTCATCCTCTCTAATAAGGAAGTTATCATCAAACACTAGAGTTTTGAATTGTAGGTGTTGATTACGTCCCTTGGTAACCTTACCCTTGTAAAGGGAAACGCCAGAACCTAAGCTATCACCGCCATTGACCACATTCAAGACTTGGCTATTCATGGCGGCAATGTGCCCCATTAAAGAAGTAATTGAAAGGCGGCCGACGCCGCTACGTTGTGAGTTAACTAAAATATGATCAAACTTGCTGGCATCCGGTAGAGCGGGTGTATCAGAAAAACTTACTGAAAGTCCTGTATCACTCATTCGAAGCAGCGAAGAGGGATCTAGCTTGAGTGATAGCTTTTCGTCTACTATTTCAAAGCACGCATTGTTGTGGGCCAGCTGCTCTAAAGGGAGGGCGCCCGAGATGGCGCTAGAGGGGATATTGGTGAGCTTGCTCCCATCTCCACTAAAGCCGGGTGCCGTCACCTCTTTGGCAACAACAACCGTATCTTTAGCAAGAAGAATGTCTGTAGTGGTATCCAACTTGGCATTGCCGCCTCCTACCACTAGGCGATTGACCACATTGCTTTTCATTACCTCGATGGCGGGCGGCTTAAGTTCGGTTCCATCCAGAAGCTCAAACTTGTTTGCTGCAACACCATCGGTAAAAGTTTTCCGGGCTGTGATGGTTTGCTCAGTGTTGTGGGTGCAAAGATTTTTAGGTGTTGATGCCATATCAGGTGCCTCTCCTTAGGACTCTTAGGTTAGTCATCTCAGGCCAGCTCCACGTAAGTAGAGCCGGGATTGAAATATATAACCTTAGGTGTAGTGGTGGCATAGCCAATCACTCGCACATAATTATTTGAGGCGGTGGGGGCAACACTTTTGAACTTTGCGCTGGAAGTGGACACATAGACGGCACTGCCGGTCTTGTAGTTTCCGACGAAATAAGTCTCGGCATCCACAAAACCCCGAATTAGCATACCATCACTTGAGGGGTTGCTTCCCAAGGAAATAGCCAAGAGTTGACTCTCTCCCCCACCGCTCGTGGGACTGCTTCCCGTTTGGGCAGCCGAGGCGGAAGCCCATCCACCCTGATCGTTAAGATAATAGAGGGCCCCCGTTTGTAGGCCGCTGGCTGAGCTAGTGCCAAAATAAACCACTTCGCCGGCACCCGTATTGTTTGGAAGTACCGACGGGGCTTTAGATCCGGTATAATGAACCTCTAAGGCAATTTTTGGTTTTTGGCTTTTACCAAAAGAGGCGCCGCCATCTATAAGGGTCACATTGGAGACATAAAGGCCTGAGCCCGAAATATTGGCAGAGGCCGACAAGCTCGCATAAACATCTACATTGCCGTTAGTATTGACCCGGAGCATCGGGGAGCCACTGTTATCCTGGAAGTCATAGCCAGTGAAGTTGGGCTGAGTACCCTTAAATTGGAGAAGGCCGCCGGCATTGCGTCCCATCTTATAATGATAAGTTCCTCCACTTCCCACCCGCAACTGATCTCCGGCGGCCGAACCCAGCACACTCAATGCTGCAGCCGAGCTGGCTGTATTTACCGTGATGGCGCTTGAGGCACTCACATGGGTAACAGTGAGTGCAGCGCCCGAGATAATCCCGTCATGGCCGAGGTAGGCAAGAAGACCGTCCTCAGCTGCATTAAGGACCGAAATGGAAGCGGTCTTCGCCATAATACCGGTGAAGTTGTTGCCGGCGGGGCCTTTAGTCCGCACCTGCAGGAAACTCCCGCCGCCTAGGCCGTCGTCGTTATATGTAAAGTCGGCCGATGACGTCAGTTGTCCGTTACCGTCCAGATCGGCGAACACGATGCCACTGCTGGTTAGGCTCGACACATAAGCAGTAGAGCCATAAAAAGCAGAGGCCGAAATATTATGAGACGCAGTGAGACTTCCGGAGACAATCGCTAGGCCTTTGCTAACTCCATCGATGGTAGAACCAGTGGGATCGAGAATGAAAGACTTGTGTATAACTCCCATGGAGCCGGCCGTTGTAAGCATCGTAACGCCCAACAGGCCTTCGGGATAAATATCAATAGCTGTCTTCCCATTATAACTACTGCTCCGGAAATAGGCATAACTGCTCCCTCGGTTGCGCAGATTGATTCCGCCGACGCCCCCAACGTCCGAGCCATCGAGGATAATTTTACCAGCAGGACTCAAAGTAAAGTCCGCCGAACTACTCAAAATGGACGAGGAGATATAGGTGGGATAACTCCTCGACGCGTTGGATCCCAACTTAACAAAGGGAAGCTGGGCGCCTGACATTATCAATTGACCGGATCCTGAAATAGACCCGCTCATCATAACTTTATCGCCCAGGAAGCTGAAATTGCCGGAGCCGCTGAAGGCGCCCGCATTGTTAAACTGAATGTTCGTGTTCGAGCCGCCGGGTGTACCGCCGCCTCCCACGTTCTTCAAATACTGGCCGTCGCCATAAAAAGCAGAGGCTGATACATGGCCAGAAGCGGTGATATGAGAAGAGGCCGAAATAGTGCCGTCATGACCTAGGTATACCAGCAGCCCAGTTTCAGCAGCATTGAGAACGGAAATAGAAGCGGTCTTCGCCATAATACCTGTAAAGTTATTAGCTCCTGGGCCTTTTGTACGAACCTGTAGGAACTTACCGCCACCTATACCATCATCACTGTACGTAAATTCGGCCGAGGAAGTAAGTTTTCCGTTGGGGCCTGCAGCGACGACCCCGCTGCTGGTGAGACTTGACACATAAGCGTTGGAACCATAAAAAGCAGAGGCCGAAAGATTGGCCGAGGCAGAAACTTGAGTGTTAGCATTCAAGATTATGTTGTCGCCATTGATATCGAGATTAGTGCCGTTATTTGTAATTTTGTAAGTTTTGGCCGCATCAAAGAAAATAGAATTTCCAGAGGGCACGAACACATTAGATGCTGTAAGATTAGCTGATGCGGATAGGGCCCCGCTCACTATCATCTTGGAGCCGGTCCATTTAAGACTATTGGTGCCTCCGAGGGTACCTCCATTATTAAACTGGATATTAGTGGTGGCCCCGGCGGCAGAACTAGTCGCGATGCCGTGGAGGTATTGACCATCGCCATAGAAAGCTGAAGCCGAGACATGGCCAGATGCTGTGATATTAGAAGAGGCAGAGATCTGCCCTAAAACTTGAACCAGCGTATCCGAGGCGGAAACGTTGAGTACTTTAACTCCACCTACACCAAAGGAAATAAAGTCATTTCCCCAGTCTATGTATGTATCCTGATTAGGATCGTCCTCGGCGTAAATATCGCCTCTAAATATTCTACCTTTTGCTGAACCGTATGCCATTGATTATTCTCCGGGTATAATAAATAGTATCCAATCTAATCTATGAATGTTTAAAGTAAAAAGGGCGGGTACCCCGAAAGATACCCACCCTTAATATTTATCATCACCAAGGTGATGTCTCCGAAGAGACCTCTATCCTAGTAGATGCTCCACTTATCGGAAGCGACATACATCAAGTTGACCGCACCGTCATCGGAGACAATATCCACGGAATCTTCGCCGTCGATAGTCTGCGTTCCAGCATGATCAACCACGATCTTGAAGCCACCAAGGCTACTCGGAGCCTTCACGTTAACAACCTGACCAATGGTCGGGCTGGCTGGAAGGGTCCATGTGCGATTAGCAGTAAGCGTGGTAGTACCATAGTTGAAACCAACCTGGAGAGTACCCGCCGCATCGCCGATGCCCTGGACGTTGGCGACAATGTCACCAGTCACAGTACCGTAAATGTTAGCAGCCTGAATATCGATCAGGTTGCCCGACTCATCACGAGCAACAAAAATGTCACCAGATGCGGATGCATCACCAGTACCGTTCGTCAGGTATACCCACTCGAAATAGTCGGAGTTATCAGCAGCGTAAGGCATGCGGATGGCAGAGCCAGCAGCGTTTGCCTTGCTGCTTGAACCGGAGCCGATTGTTACAGTCTTGTCTTTAATCACCAATTCATCGGTGTTGACCGAAGTGATGGTTCCAGCAACGTAGAAGTTACCACTAGCACTCATGTTTCCGTTGATAGTCAGACCAGCAAAAGTCGGGCTGTCACTGGTACCGAGACCAAGACTCGTACGAGCAGTGGCGCCGCTCTCATAAGCAAAGGCGCCTGCGCCAGTAGCAACAATGAATTCACCATCAGCAGAAGGAGCGCCGAGAGTGTCAAGATCTTCGAGGACCCCGTCAACAGCAACAGTGACCGAACCACCAAGGGACACAGCACCCAGAGCAGCCATACCAGCACCCTGTGTGAGAGTGATGGAGCTGTTAGCAAGCTTGGCGTTAGCGATCGAACCAGCGAGGTTATCGTTGGTGATTGAGTTATCAGGCAAGAAAACGTTACCAGAAACATTCAAGCGCGCGCTCGAACCCACACGGAGTTCTCCGGTAGTGTCCAAATAAAAATTCGAACCAGAGATCGACCCCTCCCGAGTAATCGAGGCGGACGCGGCCGTCGAGCCGCCGGACTCATAAAACGACATATCAGTACCCCATACAGTGAAACCCTGGTAGTCGTCAGCCACATCGTGAGAATGAATCTCAATACCCGCCGAAGCAGAGATAAGCAACGGCGTAGCGTCGGATCCGCCTTGGCCACTGTTCAACATTGCATAATACGTATCACCATGGTCGGTCTCGAAGTAACCCAGGGACATGTGGTCAGAAATAACTACATCCTTACCTGCCTTCGAGTTAGAGCCGGAGATGTGAGCCTCTTTAATGCTCTTGGCCGCACTACCGAGTGAGGTCTGACCGTCAGCATCAGGGATAATATCGGAGCCGACGCCGGGGACGATATTGCCCGCGACAGACAGAGCACCAGAGCCCGAAAGGGTGGTGAACTTACCAGCAGCCTGTGAGCTGGCTCCAACAGTAGTTCCATCAATTGCACCACTGTCAACATTAATGTTGGTGATGGCCTGGCTGTTAGCATCAAGTGCTGCACCAAGCTGATCAGCCTGAAGGCTGTCAATGTATGCTACACCGTCAATGTACAGATCCTTGAACTCAGCGCCAGAAGCACCAAGGTCAGTGCCAGCATCTGATTGCGGCTTGAGTGCCGTACCGTTGACGACCTGATTAGCGCCCATAAGGACAAGATCGTTGCTGCCGTTGGAGCTAATCTTTACTGAGCCACCGTCTCCGTTAAAATAGACAACACCGTCGTTGTTAAGAACAACATCGTTGGCTACCTCAACATCAGCCGAGCCAGAAAGGTCGGCGCCGCCGACTAGTTTAATATCACCTGGGGACTGGAATGTTCCCAATTGAAATTTATATGCCATTATAAAATCCTCCTATAGATTATGGCGAAACGTGTAAGAAATTAGAAGAAAGTTACGAAGTGGGCGCATCGAGGCGCAATGGACCATAATATATCCACATTCGTTTCTGATACAATTAGACGTGCGGAGAGAGAAAAGCTTTTAATATTTTTTATTTTTTAGTAGACGTACCAATTACTACCATCGGTATACATATGAATCGCGCCATAAGGCGATTGAATAGTGAGACTGGATGTATTATCAATTAGCTGGCTGGCTGATGCTTTAAGGGTGATGGGAGTTGTAGGGTCGGCACTTCCCACTTCGTCCTTTACTACATATGTCTGACCTCCCACGCATTTTGTAGCATCAAATAAAATCTCAAGGGATGCCGCTCTTACCCCTAAATAATACTCATTGGCGGCAGCCGTATGATTTGTAGTAATGGGGGTCCTAGCATGGACCAGTCCAGCTTTGATCTGCATTGCTTTATTTGTAAAATCATAAAGCACCAGAGCGCTTCCCGAGATCCCCCCCGAGCCTGTTTGAAACTGAAGAGCACCCACGGGGCCCTGGGCGCTGGCGGAGCCTCCTCCCCCACTGGCCGTAATCCCAGTAAGATAGCGACCGTCGCCATAGAAAAAGGCAGCGGAAATATTATTGCTCGCTGATATAAGACCAGTGTTGTCAAGGAGAACCTTGGTGATTCCCCCATTGAGAATGGAAAGGTTAGCCCCATCAAAAGTGAGATCAGCCTCACCTCGCAGAGTCTTTCCGGTGGTATTAGTAAAGGTTATTAAACGATTGTCGTCAGGGGTGACGACATATTCGGGAATTTGAGAAGTAGGGAAGGCGAGTTCGGACCCATCTCCCGAAAAAGTGCCCGTGAGAGCAAGGCTGGCGGAGTGGAGTTGCTTGATTGTTCCTGATAATGCATTGTACGCCATCTCGTCTCATAACTCGTCTAGATAATCCACCAAGCACTGGTGCCGTCACAAACATAGGTTTCAGATGCATGGTCCGATAAGAGCTTTTGCCACGGGTCTCCATCGATCGTATCGCCTCCAGAGGCGCTCACCGTTAAATCGGGAGCGGCAGTTCCGGCTTTCACCACCACTACCCGGCCGATTCCGGCGGTTGTAGCTGCAGGCAACGTGACAGTTGTTGTGGATGCCACGCTCACTACCACAAAATAATCATCAGATGAAATGCTCGTGTCGGTATTGGTGGTACGGTAATTTACCGCCTGAGATCCACTAACTGTGAGAGCTGCGTACGGATTGGTAACTCCAATTCCCAGTCGCGGCATAGAGGCTGCATCGCCCGGAGGCCCGGAGGATGTAAGAGTAAATGCATTAGCCGTAACGCCTATTCTTTTAACAGCGAGGCTTCCAGTAAATGTATGCCAGTCTTCATTGGTATCGCCAAATTTAGAATCCCCACTGGAGGATAAGAAAGTAATGGTATGATTGATAACATCAAAATTACGGGCAACAATATTTCCACTAACTAGAAGATTGCCAGTGAGGATAAGCTGCGATGAGGCAGTTAGGTATAAGAGTTGCGAAGACCCACTAATACCACTTCCACCAGGGACCGAGGATCCTGAATGGAACTGTAAAGACCCTGTTGGCCCCTGGGCACTAGCTGTCCCGGGGTGAGAATGACTCCCCCCCGAAGAGCAACTAACATAAGCCCATCCGTTGTATTGTAGCGGCACCGCGCGTAACCCTCCTTGTTAGCCGACGCCTGCTGAACCGGACCAGTTGGGACCTTGAATTCCTGCACCACCTAACTGTACCACACTACCAGACGCATAATCCAGCTGCTCTACAGGAATGGAGGTGAGCCCAGCGGCGACGAAAAGACTTTTCGGGTCTTGTCTGGATCCACTAACATAAAGGCGCGTAAGCTTCAGATCTACCGGACCAAAGGTGCCCGAAACTGCATCGAGGGGCCAACCGTGTGATTCCAACAGGATTCCGGCTTCGGAAAAACCCACGATAGCCAGACTTCCACCCATGTTTCTTACTGAGACCCAGCTGGTTACAGCCGGGAATTTAATCTCAACAACCCCATCGATAGGGCTTATGCTTGCAGATACCCACGGCTTCCCAGATACTTGGTATGAGGCCGCGCTTCCTAGTCCCGGGGTATAATTATATGTCGACATATTCTAATCTCCGTCTTATTAAGTAGCATCGAACTTGATGTTTATCTAAACATTTTCCTTTGTCGCTTTCTTTCCAGCTTAAGGCGCTCGCGTTGGGCTTTCTGGCTTTTCAGTTTTTTCTTGACAGAGGGCTTTACGTAATGATCCGTTCGGGCTCGATAAGTTTCTATCACTCGATCACGTTTACATTTTTTGATAAACCGTCGTATGAGTCGTTCCGAACTCTCTCCGCGACGTAAATCTACTCTCACATTAGTTGCCACAATTCACCTACTTTCTCTCTTTTACTTCGTTCATGTGGGCACTCCAATTGCGCCCCACGGAACCAAATAAATTGCTAATATCCACACCAGCATCGTCAGGCGCGTGGCCCGCCATAGGGTTGGCTTGCTGTTGCGGTGACCCTTGGGCAGGGGCCGGGGTTGTCCCTTCAAAGAGATCGACCCCATTAAAAGCGCCGCCGCCAATGGCGGCCATCAACTTCTTCTTATGTTGTTTTAGCTTGTTACCCTGCTCCTCGCTAAACGCATTTCGTCGCATGCGCTCTTTTACGGGATCAGCCTTAGGCGCGGCTTGACGCTCTACAATGGGCTGGGGGGTGTTCATTCCTTTGACGACCTCAGCTATAATACCCGAGATAAGTCCGTCTTCCATGAGGGATTCTTTAATGCACTCATTAACCAGAGGCTTGAGGATTTTCTTTAGTTCTGACTTTTTCATTTTATACCTGCTAATACTTTCATTCTATCAAGTTCTTTATGTTCGGCTAGAGCTGGATTCATTTTTTCAGCTTTGGCGGCACTCACCACCTCTTGCCAGGCACGTTGGAGGTTTTCCACTTTGTTCCCCAGTCCCGGAACTTTGCCCAACTGTGCAATCATCCATGGGATCATGGGTTCACCCTCATCAGTCTTTTCGTTGATGAGTTTTTTCAATAAATCATCTGGGATAAGTTCCACGATCCCTGCGGCTCCTTGTTCGAGAACAGTCGCGGCTCGCGCATTTTTTAGGTACTTTGAGGCTGTTCGAGCTTTTCCGGCATGGCCGGCCTTGACCAACTTTCGCAGAGTTCCAAACTTCTTGGCACGGGCGGCCGCGACGGCGCCTTTGGCACCCTTACCAAGCTTACCAGCTTTCATGGCCTCCCCGACTATAGGAGTAAGAGAAACCAAATCAAATAATGCCCACCCATACATGCCTCGACTCGTATTTAAAATAAGGCTGGCAATCGTAGCCGGCTTACTTACTGCCATGGCAGGAGGCCAAAGCCCCACGGCACCTAAGACGTCCAGGCCGGCCTGAACTTTGTCGAGAGCAGCGTCCCATTTGCTATCTTCCTTTGCCAATATGTCCTTGGCGAGGGCTATCATTTTCTGCTGAGCTTTCTGCGCGAGGCGGGCTACCTCGTTGGGGTGTATTCCGTATTCGTCCGGACCGCGGGCGGCGGCGTTCTGATCATCGAGCAGTTCCTCGCGAGCCTCATAAGCATCTTTGGGGCTCAGCCCGAAGATGTCGGCACGCTTGTCAAGGAGCTGATTGAAGGTTTCGATGTCAATTCTTATGGTCCCCCACTTAAAGTCGTTCGGCTCAACGGAAGAGAAAAATTCCTCTAGAGTCTCGTCGTCCAAGGATAAGAAAAACTCACCAAAGTCGACTGCTTCTTCTTCAGGATCTGCTACAGTGAGGATTGAAGGGATGTCTTCCTCTTCATCTTCAAGGTCTGGAGCAGCAACTGGTTCCGTTACAATGGTGTCTGTCTGGTCTTCTTGATCCGGATCCGGGCCCCGGACTGGTTCTGCTACAATGGTGTCTGTTTGGTCTTCTTCATCTGGAGCAGCCACTGGTTCTGCTACAATGGTGTCTGTCTGGTCTTCGTCTGGTTCGGGATCAGCCACAGTGAGGATCGAGGGAATGTTATCAGCTATACTTTTAACGACCGGACTAATATCCAAGGCGCTACGATTAAACACTGCCAACAACTGTTTAAAAACTTTGGGGTTCTTTTGGGCTATGGTATCTAAAAATACTTTGAGCTTGGGAGCATTTTGGTGTGTAACCACCACATCTTCCTCACCGGTGAAAAGGCGCTCATTTTCTTTAACAACAAAGCCTTCGTCTTCAAGAACGCCAGTAAGTTCATCTACAATAGCTTCGCGTTGTGAGGGTGTGAGCTTTGCTCCGGACATTTTAGACGCATCGTTCAGTCCCTTAATGATGGTCACTAGTTCGGATGCCGGGTATTCTTTGGTTGCCTCTTTCTTGCCGAAACCAAAGATTTCATTAATCTCTGCCTCGATCAGACGATCCAATTCAGCCCGGGAAATTCTCATTATTAACCCTCTAAAATACTATCCATCAAGTTGATGATTTTGTTAGTCTTGGCTACATGTTCATTCATGAGCTTATTTTCAGAAAGGGCCATAAAGGCGTTGGGGGTTGACGGCTCGGATACAATGTCAAAACAGATAAGCTGAAAGTCATCCTCGACAATCGTCTTGCCCATACGCTCGGTAACCGATCCCATCCCCCGCGAGGAGATACCGATCTTCACTCCCGACTCCACCAAGGCGCGCAAGATTTGGCCAGAGGGAGTCTTGAGAACTTTGCACTTACCCATTACGGAGGCACCATCCATCCATACCTCAGTTACCATGTGGGAAACGTTGGCAAGATTGATGATGGAAGAATCAGGGTGGTCTAACTCGCCGAGAGCACGGTTATCTTCAACAATCTGCTTGTACCTTTTTACTTCGCGCTCCATGATTCCTCTAGGATACACTCGTCCATTTCCGTTCTGGACATCTGCTTCCTGCAGCTTGCCAGTTAACATCATACCACCATTACGCACAAAGGTCTTCTCGGCTTCCGTCAGTAAATCTTGACAGACGCCGCCTTCGCATAGTTCATAGAATTCTCGTAATAGTTTAGCCATTGTTTATTTCTTCTTTTTCTCTTCCAGCTGATGTGAGAAATCAAACACATCGGTCCAAGATCCTGTGCCTCCAGACTTTCTTTCGCGCTCTTTACGAGCGGCGGCTGCGGCCCTGACCCGGTCTTTCTGGTCGCGGTCGGCTTGGATTTCAGCATCCCTTCGCGCTTTGTCGCGCCCTTCAGGAGAATTTCGATAAGCCTCTCGTTCGGCTTCTTCTCGATCTTTACGCCGTTGCTGCTTGGCGCGCTCTTCCGCGTCTCTCTCGCGCTGCTTTTTTCGCTCGTAAGCGTCGTTCGACTTCTTAGCGCTGCGCTGCTTTGACTTAACAACAGTTCTGAGATAGTCATCCCAAGCGCGACCTAGACCCTCATATGAGGCGTCATATTTGTCGCCGTCCTCGAAAAAAGACCGGAAGTCCCAGTTGGTTGCCGATGGAGTGTCGTCAATCTTCTTCTCGTATCGGCTTTTGCCTTTCTTTCTCCAGAAAACATTCTTCTTTGCTTTCCCTCCAGCAAGACCAGTTCGCGATACCATATCGCCAATAGCGGAGAAAACATCCTCCTCTAGCCCGTGACCGGCTTCCTCTATTTCGCCCCACTCTTGATTGCGGGTGCGGGATCTGTTCTTCCACTTATCCGCTGCGATATCATCCTTAACTTTCTGCCGGCGGCGAGCTATGTCATCTCTCTGGCGCCTATCGTAGCGGTCCTGGGCGGCTTGTCGCCTCGAAGGGTCCGGTGGCGGGATCTTTCGCCAATCTACCTCTTCAGCAACGGTTTCTTCCCCACGATTCACCGTCTCGTTCAAGAAGTACCTTGGGTCTATTCGTTTTGTATTCTTTCTGCGCGCCATTGTTTTAATTCCTCTGATGTTTTTAAGTTTAACGTGGGGCCTTTCGACCCCACATAAAGTATGCTACCGGAGCAGCACCTGCGAACTGGTTGGATCATCCACTTTGTCATGACTTCTCACCTCCTTTGTGGATCAATCTGATCCCGTAATCCTCGACCAACATACTTAAAAAGTATGAGGTTCCAGCACTAATGCAACCGCACATGAACGCTGTCATGGGCTGATTGCTAAAACTAAATAGTTCTGTATAGGGACTAATGCCCCACAGAAAGACACCAACCCAGAATCCCATGCACAAATGGCAGTGGAATAAACGACCAAATCCCCACATTGACTTGCAAGGTGGGCGGATCTTATTAAAGATATGTCCGTGAATAATAATAAATGTCATGCCGTAAGCGGCAAGCACAAAATGTAATAGTTCCATGTTCTAATAACGATTGCGGAGCGGATAGTAGTAGTAACCCGGTCGCATCGCGCCCTTCTCCGCATACTGCGGCACTTCGCCGTACTCTGTGGAGTTACGGTCAGACGGGTGTGTGTACATGTCTTCGAGTTCTTTCTCGTATTCATCGGCAATTTTATCGCTGCCGGCTTCACTTACCAAAAACTCGGTAATAACATACACAGCAGCCTGTAGTGAGTTGACTTGCTCATTGGTGTAAATTTCGGCCTCCAAAGAACGAAAGACGTTTCCCCCCTGAATGCTGGACCGATCGATGATACCCTTATCTGCTAGCATCTCCAGCAAGCGATTCTGATGGTCGTAGACATCTTCGGTTGCCGTAGTTTTGGGAAAAATAATAACCTTCATTTTTTCCGGGACAACAGCAATATCAATCTTGCGATGATCCATAATCAGAAGAGAACCATCTAAGGCCCGTCGCGCGTTGAGCGCTACCGAGGCCTGTGGGCCTCCGATTTGAATCTTAATCATGACCAAGTAGCTCCTTGCTGAGATCCTGAACCTTCAGGACCTTGCCTAAATCTTTCTCTTCGAACTCCCGCTTGCGGAAGCTATCTAGATACTCCACCACTCCCTCGATCTTTTCTTTGATGAGTCCTTCCTCTTGTGTTTCCAAATTCTCGGTAAGGACGGACTTGAGGCGCCCCAATTCTTCATTGAGATAAAGCTTCATCTCGAACCCCTGATCGGCAAAGCTAGTAATGTAGTGCGTCAGAAGCGTCTTCTGTTCGTGAAGAAGGTTGTCGTACTTTTGATTGAATTTCTTGATAAAAGAATGATAAGTAAGATTGTCGATGGGCTGCAATGTTTCTTGGGGAGAATCGATCTTCTCTGCCATTCGGTCTACAAGAGCTTGCTCAAAAAGAACTCTTTTCTTCAGCGCTGTTTTGGAGCTAAAGATCCCCTTGACAGAGGCCAATGACTTAAAATTGGGCACAAAGGTTGCCCAAACTTCTGTTCCCAGCTGCTTGTTAATGACTGCAATAAGACGAGATTGCGCATCAAACAATGCACTCTCATCCAGCTTTTTGTGGGCCTCCTTGGTTTCAGTCATCAGACGGCTCGCGACCTTCTCTTGGATATTGCGAGTTTCTAGAAGGGTCCGATATAGGCGCAACTCCTCTCCCAAAACAGTATTTGGACCCAGATGCTCTTGTAAGATCTTGAGGATAAGAGCCTTTCGTTCGGCATCATTATCCACAATGGCTTTGGTAAGAGTGCGAGTGAGGGTCTCGTAAACAAATGCAATATTTCTTTTCTTATTATGCTTCATGTGTTTCTGCCTCTTTCGTTTCTAACTGCTCCACTAATCGGCGTACCTTCCTAGTGTCTTCAATTAAAGTAGTTTCTGCACTAGTATAAATAGAAGCTTTTTGCTCTTCGAGGCCAACTAAAGATTTGAACTCTAGTTTGCCAATGCCCAAATCTTTGACATTAGTCTTGCCCGGTGCGCGAGAGCGCGCGGTTCCAAGGCGGGGGGCTTCCGGCAAAGCTGTATTTTTAATATGACGACTGGTAGGACCTGAACGCTCCCGTCGGCGCCGGTCACCGCCGCGCCTCTGAACTGTCTTATAGGAACTCTTTTCATAGTGATGTACGTCGTCACCCTCTGTCATATCTTCACGGCGTCCCGGTGTTGTCAAAAGAACGTCGTCTTCGCCCCCAGGCTCTCCGCCAGCTGGTTCGGCGCCTGCGTCGCCACCAAGGTCACCGCCTCCGAGGTCACCACCCAAGTCTCCACCAAGGTCACCGCCTCCCAGATCGCCGCCCAAGTCGCCGCCCAAGTCTCCGCCGGCCAACGCCTCCTCAGCTCCCTGCTCAGTAACAGCCTCAAGTGCCTGCTGATACTTACGATCATGAAAAGTTTCTCGCTGATTGCGGAGATACTCATCATCGGAAAGTCCCAGAATATTTTGGGCCACCCAGCGCTTGCTGAACGTACCTTCCGGAACCGCATTGGCTGTGTCAAATTTGGTGCGCAGATATTCTAGCTGCTGCAGCTCTGCAAGACGCGAAGGGTTGTTGAGAGTAAGGTCAAAACTCAATAAGTCTTCGCCCCGGAAACCTAGGGTGTATAAATGAACCACGGCGATCTTCTCTAGCTCGCTAATGAATGAGCGCTGAAGTCTCTGAATCGTGCGTGCGAACCGAATATCTTTTTGAGCCAAAGTAGTCTTGTCCTCGGTATCTCCCTCTAGGTTGGTAAGATACGACTGTGGGACCTTAATTGCTGCGAACATCTTGTCGCGCATATACTTTACATCCTCAATGTCGTCCAAAGACTTGGCGCCTGGGAGAGACGTAATATCTGAACCAACTCCTCCCCGCATTGGAATAAAGTAATCCTCTTCAAGTGATAGTGGATTGTAGCGAAGATCCACACGACCAGTTGTAGCATCCACTAACTGGTTTCTCTTCATCTCCGTTTTTACTTTTTCCATATACTGAGCGACTTCTTGCGGAGGGATATTTCCTACATCAATCTTGAAGATCCGTCGTTCGGGCGCACGAACCACACGATAAGCAATCATTGCATCTTCAAGTAAAGTAACTTGGCGCCAAATTCTGCGGGCTGGGTCAAGGACTGAGGTACCGTAGGGAGCATGACGATCATTGCCCAAAATTCTGAAGTGTGCAATCTGCCAATTCTCGAAGGTCATACCAGCTGCGTTCCACTGATACTGAACATAGTTAGGATTCGTTGAGTCTTGCCCCTCAAGGCGCTCAACTTCATTGTTCGGAAGGCCAATTACTGATGTAACCCCCATCTGCTCGTCAACATCCAAATAGAGGAACAAGTCTCCATACTTACACATGGAGCGGGCCCAACCAAAAGCATTGAAATCCAAATTGAGAACCTCATAGAAAAGAGAATTTAGAATAGTCTTGATTTCAAGGTTCAAGCAAGAAATATTGAGCATCTTATCATACTCATTAGATGTCGTCATTTCATCGGCATAGATATCTAACGCCGATGCGATCTCAGGCATATACTCCATCTGTTCAAAATCTACATAGCGTTCGGCGCGGTTCTGATTACGGAAGGCAGCAGAAGTAAACAGATTATAGTTCTGCGACATGTTGTTGTCGGCACGACGGAACTCTTGGCCGCTCATGGAACGGAACCGATAACGATACTTATCTAAATCAGCGCGGCGCTCCTGGCGAGCTTGCTGGGCGCGGAAGTTAACAATAGGTCCCGATAAAAGACGAGTTAGGCGCTTGAATAGCGGCGCGGCTGGGTTGCGAGTGTTGCGAGTGTTATTGGCCATAATTTATCCTTTTAGCAAAGCGAAATATTCCTGGTTATATTTTTCTGCTTCCGTTGTTCTTTGAGTTTCTTGCGTTGATTTGTGCCCGTGCATCCCCCGAATGGTGGTGGAAAGTCCAGTATTATGTGTAGAGATTGCTGACAGAAACTGCTTGTTATACTCTACTTCTTTTTGGCTCTCAACAATCACTGTATCCCTCACCCAGCATCCGATCGCAAACGACATAACTAAGTCATCATTATAACTTCGCATCGCCTGAGGTCTTCCGCCCTTCCAAATAAATGTTTTCATTTCAGAAAGCAACCGGTTGGAATTTATTTTAATTAGTTTATTCCTCATAAACTCTTCCATCTTGGCTACAATCAAAGGCCTTGTCTTTGATGATGTCGTAAAACCCGGCACCACATTAGTCCGCCATTGGGCTGTGACAGGATCCACATATTGGTGGTCGCCTTTACTAGAGTAGTAGAGATTAGGATACCCGTTATCTTGAAGCTTTTTAAGTACAGCAAAGCCTATATTGTTATTTTCAATGACCAACATGGGGTTGCCGTATTCCGCACCAACATTCCTGAGAATATCAGCAAAGTCATCAGGGGTAGGCTTTCCGACGTATTCTGCCACTACTTCCATTGTTTCTAGCTCAAAGATATGAAAAGCACTATTATCCTTACCATCGCCGCGGGCGACGTCAGCAACAATCAGATGGGGCTTTTCAGGATTATGCCGTTTCCAAATCCAGTAGTTACGATCGAAGCCCGTGCGATATTCGGGCGTGGTAATGCGCTCTAGGTACCACTGAATGTCGTCGGGGTGGATGACTGTCTCGCCAGAAACGTTGAAGTTGCATTCAAGCTCCTGGGCGATCTGGCGCTTGGACATGTTTTTGGTTTCTTTTTCAAACCACTTTTTGTCTCGATCCGGATGGACGTCCCACATTAACGTCGTCATGTGGAAAGCGTTTGTTCCTGCTTCAGCCTCTACGCAGTTCTGATGGAACCAGTTACCCACACCGTTGGGTGTGGATAATGCAATGCAGCGACCACCTGTGGACAACGTCGGATACAGAGCAGTCCAGAGGTCGTCTAACTTCTCAACGTGGGCGGCCTCATCAATCACCAACAAAGACAGGGCTTCAGAACGGCCGGCATCGCCCGAGGTGGAGGAGCCTTTAATCTGTGACCCATTCTTTAACTCGAAAGACGTGCGGTTATCAATCTCAATGTCCGAGATCCTCATCCAGTCCGGAAGATTCTTGATGATTGCCTTGACTTTTTTAACAAGGTTGGTGGCTGTTTGCAGCTTCGTAGCCACAACTAGAATATTTTTATCGCGATGAAAAAGCATAAGCCACGCGATATAAGCTGCCGTAATGGTAGAGATTCCCAGCTGTCGAGCTTTGAGAATTATATTGAAACGATAGTCCTCAAAATCTTTCAGCAGCTCTTGCTGATAGTCATAGGCTTTAAAGGGAATTAGCCCTTTTTGGGGGTGAGAGATACGACAGTAATTGGTAGTAAAGTAAACCGGATCTTTGCCGGCTTTTACAATCTCCTTTAATATCTCTTGCTTAGTGAGCCCACTTCCCATGGCATCTCTTGCTAGCCTTTACGCGTATCGTTCTTGGGGCGCTTCTTGGGACCCTGAGATAGCCAATCTCGGACGGCCTTGTCGAGCCGATCCTTGCTTGAGCCCTCGTTTACATCAACTACGCCGTCTAGACCACCAATACGATAATCACAGTGGGCCTGGACATCGGTACGATAGTTAGACATACGCTGAACAAGAATATGAGAATCCCCTTCCTTCGTGAGGGTCAGGGTGTCACCAGTGATGGCTTTATACTCTTTCTTGAGAAACTTGACAATTTCTGCAATCTGTCCCTCAATCTCGTTCTCAAAGTTAGAGTCTTTAACTTCCTTGATTCTGCAGTCTGCCTGATACGTAACTCGTAGAACGGGTCCGTGAAACTTCACGCCGAACCCATCCATAACACGTCGATCATTGATAAAGTGGCCGTCGGCCCGCTTCAAACCTGCATCACGGGCCTTCCCGTCAGCAGCTAGATCGGCGGAGTGGGCGCCGTCCCATGCCCCGTTGGCGGCAGCCTGGGCGATTCCTTGAATGATTTCTAATACTGTTGCCATGTTACGCTTCCTTGTTTGGTCTCCAACCGTTGATCCATCTTTCTTCTCGTCCCTCGATGTGCCGAGTAAAACATTTGTAACATGCCTCAAACTTATTCATGTACAAATCATCCCGCGGATGAAAAGAATATTTTTCACAAACAGGACAAGTCCTATTTTGGTCTCTACTAAGTAGTTTTTTATTTATGAAAAATCCGTCTTGTTCTACTTTGTCCTCGACGTCGGTCAATTTAGCAAATTTTTGACGCGCCTTGACCGACTGCGCTATGTAGTCCTTTTCTTTGACGTCGTCCCATTGGGACTGTGGGTTAAGGGTAGCCGTGTCCCCATACTTCTGAGATATGGCTTTCTCTATTTTAGCGATGTAGTTGGGATCTTTAGTGGTCATGACTAATCCGTAGAGCTAACTATCCGTAAGAGCGCAACATGATTCTCGGTGGTAATACCGGCTGCACCGTGGGCCAAATTAACTACCAGTAAATCTCCAGGTACAAAGTTATATACCCCGGCGGCATAGGTCGCATCAGTGCCGAAGTCGCCAATTCCCGTCACTTCAACAGATGCATTGAAGGAAAGATTAGAACCATTTTTTCGAGCTATAACTTGAAATTCGGTGTTGGACGTGTGCGCTGTGCAATCAAACTGACAAGAAATTCCGACAATGGAGCCAGATGTCATCATGCGATAGCCCGCGTAGGTTGGGCCGTTGTCAATACTATCGACCGTAAGGCCTCGCTTACCCCCAAAGGGAAAACTCATGGAGGCTGCATAACCAAAAGGAAGCAAAGAGGGGGCCTGCCATTTGGCATTAAGAGTGGCAAAAAACTTTTTCAAAAACGCTATTAGGCGTCCCCTAGAACTTATCTCGGGTATCATTGGTTTACAATCTCCGTAGAGAGCGCAAAAATTCCCAACGAGGTCAGTGTTCCAATTCCAAAACCCAAAGCGACCAAAAAAGGACCACTTGAAGGCTTCTGCTTAGTAACCAGTTCTGTCAGGCGATCGTTCTCGGCTGTCTTAAGAATCATCATAGATTCATACTTATCCTTCCAAGAATGAATCTCGATATCCTTATAATCTAGCCGCAACTCATAAGTGCTTTTTTGAACCTGAAGTTCGTATTCCACTCTGAGGTCACACTCGGCATCCTCAAATCTTTTTTCTGTCAATACTTTTGCCGCGGCATCCAATGACAGTAATACCCCATCAAAAGGTACGACATCTCCAGCCTCCACCGGTAGAACCACATAATCCGGTGTGGGCTGTTCATCGGCAATTGCTATTGTGGGTGTTAGTAATATTGACAGAGCCACGAAGGCAGATAGTAATTTCTTAACCATTTTCTAATCCAAAAGCTTCGGCAATCTGTTTTGCCAATTTCTCTGGATCATTATAGCCTTCATCAACAAGCTTTTTAAGTTCTGCCTCTTTTTGCCTATCGAGACGTTTGCCCTCTTTTTTATACTGCTCTTTAAGCTGTTTAGATATGGCTAGGTGCTGCTCTAGTCTAAGGTTCTTTTCCGCAACTTCGGTATTGTGAATATGCGAAAGAGTTTCCATTTCCTGATCATGCTGGTTCCTCTTAGCCTCAAGCAGATCCATTACCCGAGCTAGTAGCACACCGTTGCGCATAAGAGCGGAGGCGAGAGCGGCTCCAATAAACAACAAAACCACAACAATTAGCCACCAAAACTTTTTGGCCCAAAGCCAAGCTTGTTTTGCAAATAATTTAAGTTTCATCGATCACCGAATCCTTTGAGTTTGGCGACAGCATCAATAATTGTCTGTCCCCCAATATAGACGGTTGTAATTATTACCCAATCGGAAGACTGTAAGTCGGAAAACAATAGCAAACATGTTGCCGTGGACCAAGCCAGCAGTTTCCTTGATACAATCTTATCTAGCCCTTTATCTATTATGTGTCTCATACGCGGAGGCTTCTTTTCGTTGCTCATCACATACTCCTTTGTATACTAATTAGCGTAGTAACCTCATCTATGTCCAAACAACTAAAATATCAACTCAAAAAAACTATCAAAGAGGCCGAGTTTGTGCATGCCGATTTAGAATATCATGAAGAAGTCGGAGCCGAGGCTGCGGTGGCTTTCAAGGAAAGGATTCATGAACTTTTCTCTGCGCTTCCGAGAGACGTAAGAGATAGACTGGAGCATTCTCATCTCATGAGGGTGACTGCAGAGGCGGCTGCTCGCAAAGACCTTGATGAGAGTGAGGATGACGAGGCGATGTCAGGCGCCGTAGAAGGCTCCACAGATTTGATCCCTACCGATATAGAACCAGAAGAACCCACCGAAGAAGAAAAAGAGATTGACGAAATTAAAATGAAAGGCTCGGAACTCAAGAAGCTTTTTCGCCGAATTGCGGCCATCTCCCACCCTGACAAGGTGGCTGCTTCGGGAGCCTCGAAAGGGGAAGTAGAAAAAATGGAAAAAATCTTCAAACGCGCGCGGGCAGCGTTTGATCGGGAAAACTGGTTTATTTTATACACTCTAGCTGTAGAGTTAGGTATGGACCTCGATGAAGAGAGTGAGCGCCATATTCACTGGATCCAACAAGACATCAAAAATACCTTGCGTATTATTCAAGGCTTGGCTGATCGGACCTACTGGCATTGGTTTATGGCAGAGACCGAAGAAAGCAAAAATGGCGCTCTTCGTCATTACTTCCTGCAGATTTATAATTTCGAGTACCCGGGGCTCTAATTCTTTTTCTTAAACACTAAGCCCGCTAGAAGTGCTTCCCAAAAATCTTTCATTGATTTACCCTCGCAAAGCCATCTTTCTTATCGATCGTAATTTCTAGATCCACAATGTCTTTTAGTGAATCCACGTGAGAAATAAGGATGACGGTTTTGAAATACATCTTAATTAGCTGAAGGATTCGAATAAATCCTTCCATATTCTCAGCATCTAGCGCGGTGCCGGGCTCATCAAGAATAAAGATATTACCCTTCGGTAGTGAAGACACCGAGAGCAAAGCCAAGCGAATAGCCATAGCTGCCACTGTCTTCTCTGCTCCTGAGCCCATCTCGATAGGTCTCGGTTCGTGTTTGGGATGCTTGATCAGGATATCTAGCTTGCGACCGTCCTCCTGAAAGAAAACATCAAAGTCTACAATATTAGAGAGAACCTTTGCTACCTCTCCGTTAATAACTGGCAAGCGCTTCTTGATAATATCATAAGCAATACCATTAGAGTGAGTACATCGCATAAACAAATCATAAGCCGCATATTCCTCTCGTATCTCGTCAAGCTCTTGCTTCTTTTCTTTTAGGTCTTCAACCTTCTGTTCCATAGAGCCAAGCTGCCTATTATGAAGGTTGATAGAATTTTCAGTCTCCGCTATCTCAGTCTGAAGGTCTGCCACCTTCTTGTCGACCCTTGTGCGGGAGTTGATAAGCTTCTCAATATTCTTGATCAAATCCTTCTTCTCTTCATACAGCTCGATCTTTTCTTTAGTGGAGCGGAGATTGTCTCTGTATCCCTTTATCTTCGCATAGAGTTTTTCAATAGAAACTTTGTTGTCTCGCTTCTCAATCTCAATATTATTCTTTTGAATTATGGTGTTGTTATAGTTTTCAATCAAGCTGATCATTTCGGCGGAGTTTACAGAAACAACCTTCGTCTTATAATCTTTGGCTTGTTCGATCCTCTCAATAATCTCCGCCTCTAAAGAGGGTAGCTCCACTGCAGCTAAATGAGCATCGCTGATAAATTGGCAGGTAGGGAAGCTGTTCCCGCAGGGAACTTCATCCAGCAGATGTAGCTTCTTGGTCATAGCTTTATAGTCGTTATCCATAAGGCGAGCTTTGTTGACTGTATCCTCATACTTCTGCTTAAAATCATCATAACTTTGTTTCTGCGCCAATAAGTCCTCGATATCGATCGTCGTCAAGAAGTCATCGTATTCCTGAAGCTTTTCTTCGTAGTCTTTATTCTCTTGCTTCAGTTCTACAATATTGATATCTGTATCTTCAATCTTCTTTTCAAGGGCTGCGCGCGTCTCTAGTAAATTCTTGATGTCTAAACGCTCCGCGGGGATCGAGTCGATCTGTGTTGTCAGGCTGGCTTGTTTCTCTATGGCCGTGGCCAGACTTGTTCTTAAACTCTCACAGCTGGCTACCTCGCCGAGGAGCGCTTTTTTCACTTCGTCATGCTGCACCTCCGCAATTGCGATGTCAGTATTATAATCCGTATCGCCTACGCGTCGAATTACGGCCTTTAGATCGGCACTATCCTCGTGGGCCAGCTTAAACTTTTTCTCAAAGATATCTAAATCCAAGAACTTAGCTAGGATTTCCTTGCGACGAGTAGAGCCCTCTTTAATAAAGGATAAACTATCGAGTTGACTCGACATGGATGTCAACAAAAAATCCTCTACTGTGCCGAATCGTTTTCGAATATGGGCGTCTGTCTCGTTGCGGGTGGTGCCGTTGAGGCTAGTTTCCTCTCCCACCATGGGATCTAAGCCGCTAAATTCCAAGAATGTGCGTGCCTCATTGGTTACCTCACCCTTTAGTTTCCTTACATACTTCTCAGACTGGCGCTCGATCGTGTAGGTCTTGTCGCCTACTTGGAGTTCCAGACGCCCCATACAATCTTTTCGATTTTGATTGATGATATTGTAGTTCTTGCGCTCGTTCTTTGATGTGGTATTGAACATGGTATATAGGAGGCCGTCAATAATGCTGGACTTACCTGAATAGTTCTTACCGAAAATTCCGACGATGCCATTGAGGTTGCTAAAATCAACGCTATTACCCTCTCCATAGTTGAACAGATTATCCCACTCAAACTTATTGAGATTCCAATTTACATTTCGGGCGACCTCTTCGGTCTCTTCAATCTTGGAATTGTACTTGCGGTTGAGTTCGAACACACGTTCCAACATTTGCTCAGTGGGCTGGTATTCCACTAGGTACTCTCGAATGAGATCTTCCTGCACGCCTTTGTCCCGGAGGTTCTCCACTTTGAAGCCGGTACCGACCTCAACCGTTCCCCGCTCGCCAGCGGCACGATTTAGGAAGGTAATACTCTCAGGCTTGAAACGGTGCTTGGCAACCTCCACAGCCTTACGCATAACGTCAAGGGGAAGATTATTGTTGCTCACGAGACGCAAGCGTGAAGTCGGGGGAATCTTGGTGCCCTTTGGCATTCGGCCCTTGGGTGTGAGTTCGATTGTTACGAATGGTTTAGGGTTGAGCAAAACATGATGCTTGACCGTGAATGTATTCTTGTCTTCAATTTCCCAAATAAGAAATCCCTTGTCATTTGTCTCACCGTGATTCTGCTGAACGGTGCTACCGCAATAGCGCACTCGACCTTCTGTATCAAGAATCTGGTTTGTCTTATGAATATCACCAAGCATTGCGAAGTCGTGACCGGCAAACACTCCAATGTCGTGATCCCCATGATCCATAACCCATCCGACGTCAGTAGACACTCCGCCGATTGCGCCGTGATACAAAGCAATATTAATACGCGACTGGTCGCTTGGCGCAACCCAATTCTCCTCATCAAACACAGATAGCACGTTGAGCGCGAGATCGGGCTCTACGACGGTTTCACCGGCATTCTTGAGCAGATGGAGGTTAGGAAGATTCAAAGCGCTTACAATGGGCGACAGCGCGTCCTGACGAGTACTGTTCTTCAGGTTGCCGTCGTGGTTGCCCAAGATGATGTAGGTTGGCGCGATCGATGCCAGATTCATGAAGAAGTCGGAGCATAGCTCAACGAACTCTGGTGAGATCTGGGTCTTGGTGTGGGCGATGTCGCCGCAGTGAACAATGTAGTCCACGTTCTCTTTACGAAGCGTCTCATAAAGCTGTTCGAATACTTTCTTGTATTCGTAATGATATTTTAAATTTTTTATATGCGTGTCCGCAATGTGAGCAATTCTATACACGTTATCCCCTAAAACAAAACTCTATCACCAGTATACACCAGTGATAGAGCCTGTCAAGTGTTATTTTTAATTTTTATTGGTAGCCGAAGTCTTAAAAGTTTCTTGGATAATCGCGCTTAATGGCGTGAACACGTTCGCCCTTGGCTAGCCGGCCTTTGATCCTATCTACATCACCCTGATGGAGGCGACCTTTTGACTTTTCAAATTCTGCTTTCCGAATAAGATCCTGAGCCTCAGCGTTGCTCTCCTCCATCGGAGCGTACATCGGGTTGGCCAGGATGTGACGAAGCGAAGCAACCATGTCGGCGTCCAAACTCATACTGAGATCTTCCAACTCATCGCGGGTCATCTTGCCCAGGGCCTCTCTAGCCTTTATGAGAATGAGAAGCCGCTCTTCGGGGGATGTGAAGGCCCGGTCGCGAGTCTCCTCATCCTCCGGTTCGGCGATATCTTCAATGCCAGCACCGGGGCGGTCGGCGCCGCGCATGGCATCCATCTCTTCCTTGATAATCTTTTTAAGTCTTTGTTTCGTGATTTTCATGGCTTCTTGAACCTCTCCTTGTCGGATCTATAATCTCCAGCAGAACGCTTGCGCCCGATCCTTTTCAGTCCCTGCCGCATTCTTTTGATCTTCTCTGGTGTAATTTGTGGTAATTCTAGGGTTGCTTCTTCGTCCTCTTTCTCGGACTCTTCCTTCATGGGGCCGCTGCACATCTCTTCGGCCTCTGCTTTGGACAGTCCCTCAGGACGGTCGGCATCTTCGTCAGCCATGGCGCACATGTAGTTACGCTGCTTTTCGGAGTGAACTTCAACCACCGAAGCAATCTCTTCTTTGATAATCTGGTGTAATCTTGTTTTACTAATCTTCATTTCTTGGTCTCCATTGTACCTAAGAGGTCTTCGCCCATGTATCGAATCTCATAAACCATTACTGCTCTCAAATAGAGTATTTCTTGAATCATGTTTGTTAGGTGGGCTCCTGATATCTTCATTTTATAGAATATTTTTTAGCGCGTCGTTCAGGAAGTCTCGGAGATTCTCTATAGCTACATACTGCACTGCTTCCCGAATAGCACCATCAAGCTCTTCAAGAACACCTATTTCGGTTTGGCTTTTGCCGTATCTTTCGGCAGGAGTTCGCATATCGGGCTCTTCCTCTTCTGTTACGGCACCGAGTCCTATCTCTTCCTTGATGATTTCTCGTAATCTTTGTTTGGTGATTTTCATGACTTCTCCTACAGCGACATGGCAATTGTCAACAATAAATAGTTGTCCGGAGTGATAAGAGTCGCATTTTCCAGGCATTTCTGGAATTGTCCCTTATTCATAGACCCGACGTCTTCGTTATCACCGATATCAACCTTCCAAACCTCGATATCAAAATCCAGCAAAGTTTTGATAATTTCAAGCTCTTTCTTCTTTGCGTCAGGGTCTAGCGCCACATAAACTCCCGCGTCTTCTTTCACGATCCTACGGAGCAAAACAGAGTTCTGATTTAATGTAGACCCCAGAATGGGGACTGCGTTCCTGCCCGCTGTAATGGCATCAAACACACCCTCTACCAGAATGATATCGGAACTCCAGTCCACAAATAAATCGTTGAAGACAATATTCTTGCTGACCGGAGGATTCTTGTACTTAGGATAGAACTTCTTGTCGTAGGAGCGAGACACAAAATATGTCAGATCGCCCTCTTCGTCAAACGACGGAATAATGATACGACCTTCGTACTCGCCACTGGCGCAGTAGCCCATCTTCCACCACATGATATCTTTCTTATCGATACCGCGCTTGCGTAGATAGTTACGGGCCGCGAACCCTGTGGGTGGAACATCTTTGCTGGCCAGAGAAACAAAGCCCTCGGGCATCTCAACTACTTGCTTTTCTTCAATTGTCTCTGCGAAAAGATCTTCGAGCTTGTCATATTCAACAGCGTCAGTAAACTCTCGCCAAGCTGCCTTATCAGAGTGATTGCCGAAGCGGCGAATAACACGATAGATATTTTTACCACGCGTGTCGCATATCCAGCATTTGTAGTAGCCCTTAGCCACATTGACAGAAAACTTACGCTTATGATGATTACAATAGGGACAAGCAAATAGATACTCATTGTTGGATCTGTACGCTGGCCCGAGGACGTTAGTTAGAATCTTGAGTTTCTTGGCTTTCACGTATCCATCCCGCCTTTGCAATCACATAGCTATCCGAACGGTCGGCGTAGCCAGCCTTTGGATTACCATGTCTTGTGTATTCTATATCAAAGGAGGGTACGTTGTCAAGCACAAACTGAAGCGCGACGGCTTTTGCCTTATGGCCCTTGGGAACCTTGATGCCACAACTTTTTCTAGCCGACGTAGCAGCGATATATTCGGGCTCGATTCCAAAAAGATTATAACATATCCATGAAACAATGCCATTTATTTTTGACAATAAAGATAATGTCTGTGCTGATGAAAATCCAGAGCGGAAAGACTGAAGGGACTGTTCCACATAAATGTGCTCAATAAAGTAATCATTTCGTATTGCCGCTAGCCGACCCTCAACCGCAGAACACTTCTGAAAGAAGTTCTTTTCTTTACGAAGATCTATATGGTCGCAGACGACGATATTGCCGCTATTATCCAATATGGTGTAGCCAGTAATACTGGTTGAGATGTCAAGTCCTAAAATCACTTAGATATCTAACTTAAGTTTGAAAGTAAAATCCCGTTGAGCGGTCTTCTTCACCGGGGTCGCAGGCTTCGCAATAGCGATAAGGTTTTGGTTCTTATCATAAATGCCAATCTTGGAGATATAAGTAGTTTTCTCAAATGACCCAGTAGGATCATTATACGCGGAGCTAACCACATTTTTAATGCCTCGCTGGGGATTTTCCACATAGCCTTGAGGACTGAGAGAAAACTGGCTTCCGGATCCGGCATCCACAAAAGATGGATTATTAGAGTGATTGAGTTCTCCCTTCGGTGCAGTAGCAAAAAGGGTCATGTTTTGAATCTTGCTTGTCCCGCTCATATGAAGTAAAAAGGCGCTGTTAGGAGCCCGGCTGCCGCTAGCTCCAACGGTTCCCTCAATAGACTGGGCAAAGTATCTCCAACGAGGACGATCTCCTCCCGTAACGTATAAATCTGTGAAAAGAGCGCTCTTGAGGGCGACCGAGCTGGTGAGTACAATAAACCCTTCATTGTACAAGACAAAACCAATAGCGCTTCCGCTAGCTGGAGATCCAGTATAGTTGTCGTAGAGCACGCCATCCCGATTAGTATCCTGGGCGCGGGCAAAAAGCGATCCGGTCCAATAATATTGAAGGTTAACGGAGCCGGGCTTGATCTGTGAGCCATAAAAGATTGAGGGAACACTAATGAGGCCGGTTGCTGTGTCATTGAGATCGCGGCGGAGCACAGAAGAAGAGTAAGCAATATAGGGGCTTACATAGGTATAATAATCTATAGTGTTTTTAAGCGCATGAAGATGAGAGACCGACCCACTAGAGACAACGCCCTCCGGATATGTGACGCTGCTAGCTGTGAGAGCCGGGGTCACGTAACGGGGTGTCGTAGCCGTGTAATATTCTTTGGTAATCGATGAGGTCTCAGGATAGGATCCCGAAATAATGTCGCCCACCTGGTAGTTACTCGCGTAATTTGCATTGGTGGTGGTACGAAACCCTATTCGAGTCCCGTCTTTGATAACGAATGGTGTGATGAGACCAGTTTTGGTAACGTCCCTATCAATGTTCATCTCAAACAAAGATATATGGCCCGGTGTGGTCATACGAATAGACCCAGTAAACGAACCAGAGATATTAGGAGTATTGTTAAAAGATGAAGTAAGGTTGTAAACGAAAAGTTTTACTTCCGGATACGTCTTTATCGTATTGATGTAAACATCATTACTCGCAAACTTGTACAGTGGCATTGCTCATCCTAGTAATCCAGCCGCACTCTAAGGGTAAATTCGTTGGTAGGATCTTTCTTGAGGGGCTCGGAAAGCTTAGCCACCGCCATCAGTTCATTGTCGGGCGAGTAAAGACCCACAGCGGTGGGATAGGCCACCGGGTTATCTTGAGAGTTGTTCTTCACTACCAGGCGACTGGAACTAAGATAGGTCTTGTTCGAGGAGTAATTGAATTCATTGTGGTTGGCCCGACAGAAGTAAACCGTGGAGTTCAGCTCCGTCGTATTGTTGAACTGAATATTGGCTACTCGGTGGCGCAAGAAGTTGCAGTTTCCGGAAATAGATGCCGAAACCATGCTGTTGCGAATGGGCTGGTCTTGAGAGCCAGTAGCTGCGTAATCCCAAACCACCATACCGCCGCCACTAGAACCAGATACCAACCCGCCGGCCTGGAAAACAGAAGCTGTGAGGACGGCAATCCCGGCCTGATAATAAACAAGGCCAGCCAAAGAGCCCGTAGGATTCTTCGTGCCGATGCCAGCGCCACCACTCAGATAGAGAATGCCATATTCTCCAGCAGGGGAGTTGACCTTATATACATTTTCGGCGTTGTAATCTCGCACCAATACTGTGGCTGTCATGGAAGAGGAAATACCAGCTGCTACGCCCAAAGTAAGATTGAAGCTCCCTTTCTTGATCTCATCTTTGGCGAGAAGACGAGTGAAGTTAATAAACACGGCCTCGTTAATCTTCTGGCCGCCCGTAAGATCCCCATCTTTATCAAAACGTCGTAGTTTTCCATTTTCATCAAAACCAACCAAGACCTGGGCCATTTCATTGTAAATGTTGATCTTTTTGGCGTTCTGAATAGCCGTAGACGATGAAAGACTCGATGTGGCGGCATAACCAAAAGTAAGATCAAAAATATGGTTTGCGGAAGAACTCAAGTAAGGATAATCGTATACCGACTGGAACATTCCATGTGCATAGTTTTTGATGTTATTACCATTGGGGTACGTACCATAGGTACCCGAGATTATCGTACCCGTGATTGGAATAGACTCATGGAGGAGGTTGCGTGTTGAAACGACATCGTTTGCGGTCAGTGTTTTGAATGAAGTTGCCATATTTCCTTACCTTTAGCTCGTAGATTTCACAAATCGTACGGGAATATCAATACTATATCCGGTATTGATGCCGGAGATTCGAATGGTGGAGTCAATGAAGCGATATGTGCCGGCATTGAGATTCTTTCCGCCATCTGCCGTCGCGTCATTAGTAATGTTGGCGCTTCCCAAGCTGCCGAGGGTCGTGAAAAGATAATCACTAGTGCGCAACTCTAGGCTTGATCCAATCCGCATTCCAAGCATTGTCCCCTTTGGGCCAGCGATGGCCGAATCAATTGCAATGCTCGGGATGTTCTGCACAAAACCATTCGTGGTGTTTGCTGTAAAATAATAGTTAGCAATAGAATCATCGTCAATAAAAGACGGCGTCGCCGGAGCTAACTGGACATTACTCGCTGCATTCGCTGTGGCAGTGCCTCCAGCGCCTGGGGGCGGGAAGATCTGACCCAGTCGATTGTCAATCTGCACAATATACTGAGTCTCTACTAGGTCGTCCGAAAGGGGCTCTTCGGCCGATAGCTGATTCGTGTTGAGGCCCTGGTCCAGACGGATCTTTGAGGTATCCGATCCTGGCCGGTATCCATTCAAAATTCCAGTTCCCAGAACTTTACCAAAATTATTGACAGTTGTTTCGTCAACGGGCACAATAAAAGTATTAGCAGCGTTCATTGCCACGCCAATACCAACGCGCTCATTGAGAACAATCTCAGGTAAATAGAGGATATCATTTCGGCCAATAGTGATAAGACGAGATTTCATACTAGAGATGTTGTTAGTAAAAGCTTCCAAAACAGGAGTCTGCAAAATCTGCAAATCGTAATAGGCCGATCCGCTGACATTATTCTTGTCATACAGGCCATAATCGATCTCATCGTCGGCCAGTGCAAATTTGGAAATTTTAAAGCTACCGTCGCCCTTAGCCAAACGCATGCGGCCGGTATCTGTGAGTACAGCGTCCAAAATAATGTCGCCCGAATTATCTAGAAATCCCATTGTCTATTCACCTCTCGTAATATAAATAGTTATCACTTTAACTAATGTCTCTATGGATTTGTAACCCCACTATTTTTGAACGTGATGTTCAAATCCAATTTTTTGCCTGTTTTTCTACTGATCAGGCGAACCTTGAACTTTTTATCCCACACTGCATCTGCAGCTGCACCAATTTCATTATTGGGGGGTGCGGTTCCCAGAACTGCTGAGCCGGCGGCAATATTGGTGTTGGCCATCTCAAACACTTGCTGCAGTTGCGCGGGCTCAATCGCAAGGAGGCGCCTTACTGCCACACTCTTTTTCTGAGGTTCGGTTTCAAATGTAAATAGTTTTTTGCGCAGAAACAACTGGCCGGCATTATCCACTAGTTCAATTTCAAAAACAAATGTGGGATTAGAGATATTCTGATGTCGATCGATGGAACGGGCGCAATAATAATAGCGCACGTTCGGTTCTATAAAGTCTAAGTGCGAAGCCCCAGTAGAAAACTTGTTAGGAGACAACTGCTCCTCTACTCGTGCAATTTCTTGATTTACAAAGTCACTATACGACGTTGGCTTGCGATTTACTCGAAACACCTCATATGTGCGTACAGGATCATCTGAGGCATATTCGAGGGGTATTGTGAGGGTTCCGATCTGGTCTGGCGTAATAGTAATCCCTTTCTGGGAGTAGTATTCATCTACGATAAAGGTCTCGTCAGAAGCCTCTAACCGAATGGGGATAGTTGTGCGGCGGCCTATATTGGGAGCCAGCAAAATAAGAATCTTGTCATTCTCTCCCCTATAGGGGACAAATCGTATGTCGGGAGGTACTGGCGGCTTGTCGCTAATAAGACTTGTTACGGTAGCGTGTGGCAACAGTAAGGGGCGTACGTCGGAAACATTGGTTACTGACACCTGAGCCCTGGGAGGGCTGCCTAGGTTTTGTCCGTTTACTGTTCCCGCCACCGTATCACTGGCGGAGGTGCCATGTTCGCCCGTAACGAATTGAAGAGAAAAAGCGCGGCTAGCATTATTCTGAACTCTATACTCAACAACAAATTGCCTCTGATCTCTCATGTTGTTCCAGTTGTTTATGGCGGAGATGCCTACGGTTTGGGGTCCGGACTGATTGCTTGCTGGGTACGGCAACGGCCGGAGCCGGGCGTTGAGGGTGTATAACGTATCATGAAGGCCATCTTCATAGATGTTGAGAAAGGCCTGATTTACGCGCGACACAAAAGACGTAACGGTCAGCTGCTCGTCTTGCTGCATAACTATAGGGCCAGCGGAGAACTTAGTTCCCGATGACTCCTCTACATCAATGTACCAATGATATCCCATAGTTTATCCCAATCCTAATAAATAGAATTACCTATATCATTCACCATATCGGACACGTCGCGGAAGCCCGAAACATCTGTAAATTCCGTGTCGTAGCCGTCGACCATGTCGGTCGGTGGTTCAAAGCCGCCCGTGCCGTATGGGGAGAGAGGATTAGTAACCGTTCCTGCCTGGGCGCCCCCATACATCTGGAATGGCGCCTGGGGGCCACCTTGGCCTCCGACGCCCAATTCCTGTAGAATCCTCTGCTCGAGGTTTCCGGCGGCGAGAGCACCTGCCTGCTCCACGTTCTCAAAAAGCTCTTGTATCCCGGCGATGCGGTCTCCTGGGCCTGGGTTGGTACCTTGACCGGTTGGGCCTGTTCCAGCAACCGGCGTCTGGCCAGAGAGATCAAATTGCGTTATTCCAGTAGGGGTGCCCTGCGCGGGCCCGGCAGTCAACTCCACTCCTGGGAGCCCGAGGGCTGGGGCGGCAAACATGCCGCCGACGGCGCCCCCCGACGGGTTTCCTTCGAAGCCGTAACCCCTTTTAAAAATAAGATTGACTCGATCTAGTTTTTCGGATTCACCGAAATCTGAGCCGGATGCAACATATTGCCACTGCTCTAACGTCAGAGAGTCTGCATTAGCTGGATCAACTGCAAAATACCCCTTTAGCTGAGTAAAACTATTCGTGTCTGCATTGGGATTATAGTAGGGTCGGATCTCCTGCGAAACATAACTATCGGCAACCACAGAAGGGACCGTAGGACGATAGAACCCCAAAGCATTCCCAACTGCGCGGCCGTAGCCGGAAAACTCACTCGTATAAATCTGCAGATCATCATAGTAATAACGATTTCCAAATACCACCCGGATCTGCTGAATATCGTACTGATAGCGCACCCCATAGCGAACCTGGGAATCAACATACTGCAATGGCCCTCCATCGACAATTCGAGGAGAAAGATAAATAGTTTGAGCCGGCTGAGAGGCGCGATTGCCCTGGGCATCTACCACATATTTGTCGACTTTGTATAGCAGTGTTTCGGAAAAAGCGCCCTCATTCTGCGTTACCTCTTCCCAATTTCGCTGTGGTAGTACGATGGCGCCGGCGCCAATCTTATCGTAAAAGTCCTGAACGGCGTCGGGATCTGGCGGGTCGAAAACCGCATTATTCGAACTATCTGTGGTCCATCGGTCTGTGTCCGCATAGTTTCGCAACAACACCACGTTATCAATAGTACTGATAGTTGGCAGAGCACTGATATTCGTAGAAATTCTATCGGATAAGCTTTGAGCCGAAGAAGCTAGGACGTCGTCCCTACTAAGCGAATCTGTTGTGCATGCAGTAATCGGCATAGAAGAGACATTTTGAACAGGAGCATTCTGGGGGCCTGCGCGGAGGGCAAAGTCAATCGAACCTACTGGTGCGACGCCCTCAAGATGTTGAATGATGTGCATTTGAAGAATATCAATAAAGCTTTCTGCGTCAAAATCGGGTATGAGATACAGCCCCTGCAAAAAAGAATTTGCTGCTATGGGGCTCGGCGTGCCGGCCGGAGTCGGGGTGCCCCCTTCTGTCGCCCTAAACTCATCTTGCCCAATCTTAACAATATTATAAAATGGCAGAAATATTAAGCCCGATGTTATCCCGTCGCCCCTGGTAAGATTATTAATGGCCTCTACATCACTATTGAGCACCGCAATATTTTTAGCCATATTGGTAAACTGGACTTGCAATGCGTTGTAGTTTGTTTCACTAGCTTTGACAGCCGACAGTGACGTTGCATATGTTTGGTAGTAAGATTTTGATGTAGTTTCGGTATATCCACCTATATCTCCCACAAACCAATCCTCAATACGATTGGGATTTCCCGTTTCGGCAAAGAGCGTAATCATTTTATAATAGTCAGTAGTATACGCCTGGCTGCCCGTATTTTGTAATTCTGCCTCAAAAACGTAATAATTGGGCAACACCATCTCGGGCACATCAGCCGTGACATTTTCATAGGGAGGCATAGTGTCTAAGAACGTATTGTAGACAGGCTCCACATCAATTTCTAGCCCACCCTCTAAACGTTCTTCCATATCTTCTGAGGGCTTCAGATAGACAAAGGTATGATCAAGAAAACTCTCGCCAGGATTACTAAACACAGGCTCTACGCTGCCATACTGAGATGGCATGCCCTCTTCGAGATAGTATGAATAATAGGGATTTCCCTCATTTATGCCAGGATCTTGTATGTACGCTCGAAGAAGGTTGTTTGTTGAATTAACAATGCTGGCGTTGTTCCACTCAGTGTTATCTGGCTCAAGAAGAAATGAATCTAATGTAGCCGGGGCGTTTCCCAAGTCAGTTACTGGTGCGGACGATAATTCTGTAACGTGTAGGGGGACCCCTACCGAAGTGTTGGTACTATAATTATCCCAGGTCTCAGATGCAAGATACTGACCCATGACTCCTCGGAACCTATCGTCAGTGCCCCAACTCTCTCTAATGAACTTGTTTCCCTGTGCACCTATGTTGTCGCGAGTTCTCGTCCCCAAGCGCTCACTGTTGGTAAGCAGCTGCGGGTCGCGTGTGAGAGGATCCTGTGACATTTATTCTTCCACCTTTAGAGGCTTCATCGGAGCCACCTTATTAATTATCTCTTTATTGGAAATTCTGGTGGCGGATATGAGGGGAGTTGTGATTTGCCAAGTTGGGACATTTGCAATGGGATTGTCCACATTGACACTAACATCTTTCTCACTACGATGAATTAACTGTTGTATCGCTTCATAAAAAGTTCGATAAGGAATATAATTTCGATCCGTAGAGGCCATCGAGGCGTTACCTACCAAGAACAGATTGTCATAATCCGACAAACCTAAGAGGTTCCCCCCGGAGGTTACATTCGTGGTCTCCTGTAGTCGACACAATAAGAGTGTATTATTCTGACGAGCAAGAGCATAAAGTTCCTCCGTCAGCAAAGTCCATCTAGGCTGGTCAATCATGACCGTTCCATTGCCAGATGTCTGATACCCGTTGAAATACTCGACTCTCTTGATAGAGTTGAGGTTAATTCCCGTGGTTGCCAAATTATGACTAGGCACCAATTGAGGATCTACTTGGGCTTTTTTTGCGGCTAAAGAGGTGGCAACCCCCTCTAGATTGACAGCTTTGACATCTTGTCTAAAGCCCGCTATAGCGCTATTGAGCAGAACCGCCACTAGACCCGAAGATCGAATTCGTATAAAAGCGTTATTTTTCTCAGGGGACGCGTAGTGTAAGATGTTCTGCTCCGAGCCCGATATATTAGCCTGTGTTGTAGCCCCATCCCGAACAAAAACAGATCCTGAGGAGAGATATGTCGAAGAATCGACAGCACGCAAATTTGCGGCTTCGGCGCTTGTGGCCGTAGGAAGTCTTCGTACAGTTTTGATGTCCTGCGCAAGAGGAGTCACTGAAATACCAGAAGCGCCCAGAATCGAATCAATGTCCCCAACCGGGGGCGAATCTGCACCCACGGTGGTATGAAAAGATAGCTGAGATGTCGTAGGCCGAATCTTGGTGGCCAGCAAGTCTACCGTATTCTGGAGTCCCACATCAAACATTGATGTATCGATAACGTTCGTCGGGGTATTTATCCTCTTAGGTGTAAGATAGCCAGCCTTATTGACTTGAGCAGCGTTAGGGCCCTCGACCTTAAATTTACTAATTTCGGCCCCTAGGCGTCCCTGAAATTGTGTATGAGGAATTCTGCTAAGGCCCCGGGTTTCCGTAACCAAATTCTCGTCTAAGTAGTCAAATCCGGTCTGGGCATCATGGGTGTTTTCATACGTGTTGGGAAAGACCCGCTGGTACTGAACTCTGCGCGCTGAGGACGTTGATGTGCTCATTTTAGATCTCACGCTAAATTTAGCGCTGCTCTTGCCCAAGGTAGGCGCCATGACGACCTGGTTAAGAGCGGAGTAAAAGGAGCGCACGAGCGCGCCAACTTCACGAATATTGGAAATGCTCCCGTTACTAGGATTTGACAACGAGAGAAGGTTTTTGCGCCAGGTAGCCATCGAGTGACTCCCAAACGCTGCGCGTCCGAAAACAAAAACCACACATGCTAAATAAGTATCCAACAAGCCTTTCCAGGCAGCATCCTGCCGAAGAACCAGCCCTTGCGCTCGAAGGCGGCGGTTAACCTCTCTAGTATCGGAGCCATGTTGGGCGTTCTCCATTCTGCTCACCCACTTATCATAATCTGTTAATGCTTTCTTGAGCTGACGAAGGAGATAATGTAACGCGCCCACGCTATTGTCAACACCCGTAATTTCTAGAGTATACTCATAAGTTCCACCGTCTTTAGAGGCTATCTCTACGTCTGTGGCGACATAGTTGGTAACCCCGGCGGCCTGATTTGCGAAGTCCACACCAACTATGGTTCCGTCCTTCTGAGATGCGACCAACTTTGGAGCGCTCTGTGCCTTTACTCCACAGATATTCAACTTACCTGGAGTGAGAGCAGTCGCAGAGATATTGGGTCGGATTCTCGTGCGATAAAGCCTAATATCCTCAACCTCAAAACAACTGTTGAGAGCCTCCTTGTTGGCAACCAAAAAATTGAGCCGAGTGTTCGCCTGAACAAATTGTTTGTAGTTGATCGCGAACATAGCTTTCAGAACGTTTGTGCGAGTCCGAGAAAAATAAATATCAGATACCCCGGTGCTCGTCTTTCCAACCACGTTCCGAATGACTTGCGCATCCTTAGTCATGCGCCGATTAAGTGTCAGTGTAACCTCACTCAACCGCGAGATAAGTTTCCCCTGCTCAGACATAAAAGACTTATCTTGCATCTTTTGATTTGAAACTACAGAAGAAACCAAATATGGATGCTTGTCGGCAACATGAGTGGGGCCGGCCATGACGCGGCCGTTGTGACGATGAATGGGCCCTGACCAAATGTCGCCCTTCTTGCCATACCCTTCCACTGACTCGCCAAGACGATAAACCATCCCCATAGTGGACACTCTATTTTCTATATAGATGGTCTCAACTGCTGGATATCCTATCTTTATCGCTCGAATCTTAGTGCTCACACCCGACTGTGTAACATCCTGAGGGTTTACTTTATAGGCAACAGCATAAACATAAAGATTAGGCCACTCGTCGCGGCGTAAATCTGGCAGCGTTACGCGGACTCGGCGCTGTGAGATGGCGGTAGCTGTGGCTTTCTCCACTACGACCTGTTCATTAAACTGTTTTGTAGTCTTGCTTAGGTCCCCAGGCAGGTACATTTTGCGAGATTCTTTTGTCTGCATCCCATCGTCAGCTATGCAGTGCTTGACGACAGATTCTTGTTGCATCAGGCCTGCAATCGCTGAATCATCATCACTGAATACTAACATGACTCGGTAGGGAGACACAAGACTCCAGGATGTAGGTACCTGATATAGCAACTCTATCTCAACTTTATTGATACCCATTTCAGGCATCGCACGAAAATTGATCTGGTCGATCACCACATTGGGCAATGAGTCGCGGTATAGGCCGGGGGCAGCGTCCATTAGCAGGGCTCCTCTTCAATGGTTGTGTAGAGATCGCGCACAATATTGAGTCGATTAGCATTTCGTAGGACCGCATCACGCGTAAGTCCCACACTATCTAGGATGTCGCTCGGAATTATATCATCATGTGTAAGCCTCATATAATATTCCACATTTGGAACTTCTCCACTTTCCAGCGAAGATGGGCTTTGAATAATATTGGGGTTATCGTTGAGAAAATTAAGTTGAGTCAAAAGATTATCCGGATGAATATAGTACACCTCTACGTCATAATTTTCCATTTGAAATGGTGTGTTCTTCTCTAAGACATCTAAAATCAAGAAATTTTTTACCAAAGCCAAAGTTGCCGGGGCCTCTCCGGTGGAACCCGTGGGGAACGGAAGACTGATAGATTGCGGATCCTCCTCGGGCGCGAAATACGTTTGATAATCCAACTCAATCTCTAACTGGGGGATATCCATAATGACACCACTTGTGCTCCCGGTAATATAACTGGCTGTCAAATTAGTCACCATATATCCCCGAGATCCTGTGCTCTGAATTGTGGTCTCGTTACGATTCATAACATTGACTGACCAAGCGGCATCATATTGTGAAGTCAAAGCGGACGTTCCTAAGGGAAAGGAAGCCAGATTGTTAACAGACTGAAAAGGTTGTTGCATATTGAAGTCATCAACTTTATTAGCGGGGTCGGAGGACTGATCCCAGGTCGAAGAAGTTACGTTACTCAGAAACTCATCTACTCGGGTTTGTGCGCCGGAACGATTAGCTATCACCTTTAGGTTGGGAGTTTCAAAGCGAATACGCTGATCGATACTATTTTGGCTAGCACCACCATCAGCATAAAAATCGTTATAGAGAATTTCCTCATCAAAGAAACCGTAGTAAGCTGGATCGAGGGCGCCCTGAGACAGTAAGTATTTACCATACTCGGTCAGCTGCAGTTCAATTACTTCTTCCTTTTTATTGAAAAATTCCATAACTATCTCTTCTTTTTCCCAGTCGTGCGGCGACGTGTTTTACGCTTTGATGACTTTCGCGGCGCTCGATCTCCGTCCACACTAAAGCGAGGAGCAGTATCTACTGGCCTTCGGCGCTCAATCTCCAAGGCCTGAGGCTCAGGTGTTACCGAGGCCTGGGGGGTGGTGTTGGGGATTGACCCAATCATAGACGCCGGCATCGGGGCGGCACTAATGGTGGGAGTCGTGGGTGCTTCGGGGTTATACATAATCGTAGCGGTGCCTGTTGATTGAACATCGCGCGATGCCCACTGGACATCCTGTTCGATCTGTGCTAGTTCTACTAGCGAACAGTAGTCGTAAGGCCAGTTATAACTATACTTTTCATCAATATATACGGGCATGGAGGCGGTATTAGAAGTTTCCAATGCACGGCGATTACGCTCAAAATCAATAGCGACGCGTTTCTTGACCTTGAAAACCATCCAGCGGAGATCTGTCGCCTCTCCTAGAAGGAGATCGAGCAGCTCTCTTTCTTCTACAATAACTTCAGAGGTCGTAAATTTCGATCCAATTTCAGGCAACAAGTTTTGCCAAATATTCGCGATATCTTGCTGGGACATGTCAGTACCAAATTCAAACACATACATGAGAATCGGGTCTACTGTACTAAACTTCGTAAAGTCGAATCGAGGCGGGAAATTATATTTAGACATCATCGCCTTCAAGTTGCGGTAAGCATGAGAATTTTTGTATTTATCCATGCTAATAAAACGCCGATTATTCTGGATAATTTCAAAGGGCACGGCAACAACGGCTTCTTCCCAGCGGAACTCCCTTTTTACAGTGCCCACGCGGCGAGACGTCACAGGGAACCCTACAAGCTTTGCCAAGGAAAGAGGTGCATCAGCTGCCCCAATGCCGCGGCCGGCCGCGCGCGCCGCAGACTCAGCTTCCGCTAGGCTTAAAAACACCCCTTCTTTGTCGGCGGAAGGGACACGACCATATTGGTGCCATAGTCCATGGGTCAATACTGTGTCGGCGCCGTCGCTCGTGAAAGGTCCGCGATGCAACGGATAGGAGGCTGGGGGTGCTGGGTTCCATCCACCAGGTGTCGAGGCGCTTTGAACGTTGAGAATAGGGGTCTCAAACTTACTTTGGATGAGCCAGCGGAATTTTTGGTCGACCGTCCCTGAAACAATTTCCCCTAGTGCTTCCGTGAAATTGTAACAAGCGTCCAAATGCATAATCCCAGGACTTGGGGGCCCATACTGAGCGAGGGTATAACCGGCACCACCCTTCGAAGAAATGCCATAAGGGGCCGCATATCCGGAAGCGGTCACATAAGTCTGAGATGCGCTGTTCTCCTGACGCATGTAATTGATACTTAGTCCGCCAAATATGTCGGCCAAGGCTGGGCGCCCGTCGTAGGAGGCAGTATACACCAGTTCCGCTTCGGCATAACCCCCCATATAAGGCGGAGTTACATGCATATAACTTGGTGTGGCGCCGCCAGAGCCAGAAACACCTACGATGGGCTGCCCAAACGCCGACTGGCGCCTATACATGTCAAAAGTTCCATACGCCGGGTCAGTGGGATCTCCGGAGGTTCCGAAGGAGGCAGCGCCCAACTGTGATCTTGCCAGCTTCACCCTCATGGTGTACACAGAACCCGATTTAGCTACCCCAAAACTGTCCTCTCGCGCGGAGACAAAAGAACTAAACTTGTCTACGAAAATATCAGAAGCAGCACACAAAAAGTTGTCGATGGCCAAGCTATACAGCCTGTCTGCTTGGAAAGTCGTCATGTCGACGGACATCTGTTTCGGAGTACCGGACTGCGCGTAGATCCAGGAGTTTGCCGCCGCCAAACTAACACTTTGCGATGGAGCTGTCGAGTACACAAAGGGGTACTGCGGGGCAGCTCCGGAAAGGGATCCAAGACTTGTGGGACTAAAGAACGTCTCAGGCTTGTACAAAGTCTCGAAAGGAACGCGATTGATCACATACCCCCTGTTAAGGCCCGTCTGTGCGGCATTGACAACAGCACAGTCTTGCATAACTAAGGTTCCCTCCGGAAGTATGACGCGAGAGCGACCGGCGTATCCGGCGGCGGCCGCGGCGTTGCCCGACAACATCGGATCCACTAACTTGCCGTCTTGCCCATTCACTACGCAGAAATGAGATACCCCAATCCCCGACTTAATAGTGTTGTACAAAATGCCCGGGGAAAACATCATTTCATAGGGAATTGAGGAGACCATCTTTTGCGCACCGAGTACACTGCTCGCCTGGAGGATGGTTTTTTGTACAGATTGAGAAAACAGGGTTGCCAACTCTAGGGTGCGCTCAATCGGGAAAAACCCCTTATATGGCAGTAACTTCAGAAATGCCTTGCAACTTAAGCTAATCTTGTCACGTGTAATGGTAAGATCCCCGGAACGCTGTTCTTGAAGGTCTTCATCAATAACCGAAAAATACTTCATAAAATCGGAGTTACTATACACCTTATAGAAATCTTGCCCACTGCTATTGGGGATTTCGGCACCAGTGAGGCTGAAAATGTCATCAATGCTTGCTAAGAAGTCACCCTCTTTTTTCTCAATATAGGTGGACATATGATCGCTAATTCTGAACTCAGGAAGAAGAGAATAATCCTTAGCACTGGCGCGGAGTTCCTCTGCATAGGCAGTGGCCTCGTAATATGGCACCAAACCTGCTTGGCGGTAAGCAGTAAAGGGTGCATCACCGGCGATAACTGGCCGACTGCCGGCCGTCGCGCTAGCAGAGCCAAGGTATATGGGAGTTGAATAAATGGGTCCTGGGCGACGGGTATTGTCGGTTCCGAGGTACTCAGCAGCAGGGTCTGCAACATACCGAGTATAGTTGGCCTGCAATTCTCCCGCGCCATCATTGATACCAAGAACCGATGAAGTGGAAGCATAATTATTATGCCCATCGATTGGCCAAATACTTTGGCTGGCCGTGGCATATCCCATTGACCCCGTCAGACCTCCTTCGGAGCTTCGGACAGAGCGAATATTATTCCAAATGTTCTTGATACTATAATTTGGCCGCATTCGCACAACCCGGCTATAAGCGTTAATATCAGCCGGATAAACACGCTGCTTGTAGTTCGCTACAACACTCAGGCCACTGTTCCGCGTAAAATCAGTAATGGTCTTGAGTGGCTGATGGTCATCTACTGGTTTACCGAGATTGAGTCGGTTGTTGAGGCCTTCATTGGTGAAATATCCGAGGTTGTTGGCGTAACTCACCTTTAGTGAAATATTATTTCTAGGGTCTGAATTTTCCGTGTTATCCTGGAATGCAAAATAAACTGGGCGTGCACTGCTTGCAACTGGGCGCTCTACATAATCCACAAATTGTGTGGGCTTCAGCCCCTCAACATACCCTCGAAGTCCCGAGCGAACCAAGGTGGAGCCCGAATAGACGTAAGACATCTTGGGTACCTTGGGGGGCGGCAGAACGGTGCCGATTTTGTTGGCTTTACGGAGAGCGCGCGCCATAGGACTCTCACCCACTCGAATTTGCTTCCAGCTGGGATATCCATAGGCCCCGTTGCGAGCAAGGTTTAGTGCATTAGTAGCCTTGGCTCGTGGAATATTCACCAAGCGCTGGACGGAAGACGAACCCGCTGTATGAGTACGAGTATTGAGGGAATCTTTAACGACCAAATTCAAAGCAGTGAAAGAGCTAGTATAGGGAACACCACTTTCTGAATATGATGCGCCTGACACCAACTGCGTCAAACTATTCGCTGTGGTACAGCTGGGGGATTCCAGACCAAAAATAGTTGAACCAAACGCTAAGGAAGCCGTGATCCAAGAATACTGCTGCGTGGAGCGTGGAATCTGGTGTTGCACATAGAGGTTGTCGTAGACAGTCCCCGTGATATATCCTCCAGAAGCGCTCACAATGCGCTTACGTGGGTTTCTGTTCGTCTTATGCCACGACGGGATGGTCACGTAGGTAGAAGCCGGCACAGAGCCGTAGGCGGCGTCGTGTCCGAACTGTCCACAATGAAGGGTTGCGCGCTGGTCCAAACCACGGTTCTTGTCGATCTGGTCAATTACTGTGATAGTTTTTTCTGCCAGTGGGTCAACTGATGCCGATCCCGAAAGGCCATAGTCCAACAGTGAGAGGTTGTGATAAGGAAGAGCGTTATAGACCGAAAGAGCCTCGTGAGCCGGGTCCATATATCCGAGCGACATCACTTCATAACCAGATCCAGCAAAGCGATTTACGAAAACGGTGTGTTGTGAGTTAGAGCCCGTGCGGGAAGGGAGAAGGTAATTAAGGGCGCCCCCCGGGTTTGCGGTATTATTATAAAGAGCCGCGGGTTCGGGTCTAAGAGCGTTCACGATTGGAGGCGAAACCTCTTTAACTCCCTCCTCATCCGGAGTGCTGCCAAAATTTGTTGGGACGGCTTCGAAGAAGGAACCTCCAACTTGATCTACAAAAATGCCACCTGCGGGCGGCTGGCCGGCGTAGTCAAGTCCTAGTTTCCACCAGTTTATTAGGGTCGCGCTACCGCCGAGGCTGACGGAGGCGAGATCTGGTCGTGTACCCGAATTATACATCGCAGAAACGCCGGCTAAAGTGGGGAGCCCTGTCATTACTGCTACATCGCACATATAGCCGTTGAACGGATTGGCAAACTGGGCGCTATCGCCTATTTGTGCTCCTGAGTCGAAAGAAACTGTCGTCCAATCAACAGCATCGGTGCCGGCTGCGGCCGTTGATTCGACACCGTTAATACATATGCTGATGGTCTCGCCGGCTGAAGAGTCGATCGCTCCCTCGGGCACCCTGACTACGACATGATTCCAAGTATAGTCAGAGACTCCCGAACTGCGCGCATATGAAGTCTTGGGGGCTGCATCTTTGACGTCTGCATAAATGGTATTTACCCCCCCATTGACATAAAGGTATATACTAATTCCCTGGGAAGAGAAAATTCCGGATTGAATCGTGCCTATCTGAAAGAGTCTTTTGTTGTTGCTTGGATCAACGGTATTATAATACCAGAAGGCTATGGTGAAGCCGGTCGTAGCCACGTCGGCGAAGGCAGTACTCCAGTTGTCCTGCGAGCCCGCGTCGAGTCGGGTATCGTCGGCTGCATAAAACTTTAACGATGTGGGAGGCGATGGAGAAAGCGGCACAAAGAGCGGGAAGCGGCCGCGGGTGGCCAGAGTTTCGGGATAGGGCGCAAAATTGAAAGATTGGTCATTGAAAAATGGATCATTCAATTCGCGGCCAGCTGTCTGAACAACCTGATAGTTCTTCTCATAGTTGCCAATAATGGTGGAACCGGTTGTCATCTTAATGTTGCGAATGTTTACCGGTCGCTTGGCATATTCTTCGCGGGCCAAGTTTGCCTTGGGCCTGTTAAGCAAGTAACCACGGGGCGCCGACCCCGACGCTGATGTAGCATCAGGATACTGAGGACCTACGATACCCAAGGCCCCGCTTCCCTGAGATACCGCTGCCTCACAAAGTCCCAACTTAAGCATCCACCCTTCAGCGCGAGTGTCACGACTATCTAAATTGTTTTTTCCCGGGTTGGAAGCTTTCTGGACGTTGATGTCCTGGTGGCGATACTGCCACCCACCTACGTATTTTTCTGTGAACGGGCCCTGCAGAGGTATATCGTTAGTGTGTACAATATCGTGATGTAGGTTGGTGATTGTGACGCCAGAATGATAAAGGTTGATAACATCCTGGTTAAATCCGCTCTTTACCGAAGAGCTATACAAACTAAATGGCGCCAGAATATTGCCGTCCATCTTGTTTTTAGTGGAGCTTTTATTACCCAAAGGAGCGCCCCGGTTAATATCAGGGTTGATGCCGAAGCCTAGGCGCTGCTTTAATGTGGGATAATAAATATCATTAGTGTCGATCAGTTGTTCCACATCATCTTGGAAGGACAACATGATATTCACGGGAAGGTTAGTTCCCGGTACCAGACGACCAGCGGGCGCTGTGGCGTCCATAACAAAATTCGTGCGCTTATTGGGATGGAATCCAACACCGCCAACCGTCACACTCCCCTCTGTTCCAAAGCGAACGGGTGAGTCGGCAGCAATATTGCGAGATTTTTCAATAGCCCGGAGGAGATCTTGGCGTACATTGTTAGTTGTAGCCGAGGTGGCCCCCTTCAATGTAGGGTTCTCGGTTCGGCTAGCCTCAGTCTTCCACCAGTAAGCCTTATCCTTTTGGTTCTTCGACGGGGGTGCGTGTATAAAGCTCCATTCTTTGGTTCGAATCGGATTGGACGACCCAATCTGGCGACGGAAGTAGGCCGTATTAGCAGATAGTCCGGTACCGGCCGGGAATGAATCGGGTGAGTTCATTGCAGTTCCGTCGTTGCCAGTGCCCCAAGTAGAGCCAAATAGTGGATTAGTCTTATCCTCTAAGAAGGGGAACTTACTCTGATACTTACTTCTCTCTAAAACATGGCTCTCAATCATGGTTCGAACATTAGTCGCAAAATCTGTGGATGCGGGAACAAGTTGCTGCAGCATCACCGTAAGGGCCGAATCAAACCACTTATAGAACTCATAAAATTTATCAAAATCGATTTCGGTGTTGGCTACTGTCGCAAAAAACTTTTGTCTCAAGAACTTGAGGCCCTTGTATTCGTGGCGGTATCGATTGACGGGAGCGCCGATCAATGTATTCAAGTCCTTGAGGGTTGCAAAGTAATTCAAAATCTCTTCAGAAATATTTTGATACAAACTCTTCTCAAAAGCAAAGTAATAATTGATAGGACGTGAATCTATTGTAAACACTTCCTGCTCTGCTTGATTGAACACCTTCACCATTTCTGTTGAATAGATATTTTCAGGCAGCGTCTGGCGCGCGGAAATTACATAATCTTTATCGATGGCCGTCGTAGAGGACGCGGCGAAACCAAAGCCCAGGCCGGCATATTGCTCATTGAGCATCCGACCGATCCAACCATTGTTGGCAGTCGCCACAGCATTCGATCCAGACGCCTCATCGGTAACAGTAAATTGGCCTGCGGCGTTGGATCCCGTATTCTGGCTAAACTCCCAATTGAGCATGAGTGTTTCGAATTCGGGAATCTCTCCGAAGGATGCAGAGGCATTGAAAGGATATGCATAAAAGTGAGGGTTAAGGGTTCCGGCATTCTGTGTGTCATATGCGTGAGCGGCAAGAGTTGTATCATCAAGATAGTTGAGCCAATAACGGCATGCATTGATCTTCACATCTGATCGTTCTAGAACTGAACCCGTGTAGTTGGTGCGGTGGGCGCCTATAAATACGCGCTTGCTGCCTGTTACGAAAGCATACTCGCGGCCGGCACCAGGTGAAGCCAAAGAACCTGTAAGAGTGAATTCATTAAGAACAACACCAGAATCTATCTGAATACCATGCAGTTCGACCACGTAATCAGTGGGCGTGACCCCAGCCACATTTGTATAAGGGTAACTGTCAGGCCGAACACGAACTGCCAAGTTCCATTGTGTATTGTCGTAAACATCTTCGTAGAGAGCAGACTGCAGGCGAGGAACGACAGTCGTCACGCCAGAGGTCCCAGTGAGCATAAATTTCACATTGCTGGAGTTTCTCTCATCTCGGACTGCATAGACCTGGAAGTTCACCACATCTGCTTGTCCGGTATAGCTGGGCCATCGAGGGGCTGTCTCGGAAATTCCTGCATTTCCGTGAACTCCAAACAAGCTAGAGCTAATGATATTGGTATCTTGATAGCCTGGACTTGCTACATCTATCTTCTCTGGAAAATATACATCTGTTTCTAGGGTAAAGGCGTATCCATTTCTCAGGTTCTGGGATCCCGAAATATACCCTACTGTATTAACAGTATCAATGGGATTCTGATACTGGAAGATGGTGGCACTTCCGTTTTCCCCAGTGTTGAAATTAGCAAACTTATCTGGGACGCTAACGTTTTTGCGGTTGCTGCGCATTTCCGCTTCAACGTCATTGGCATAGAGATTAATTTTGACTATTTCGTCATCAATACCGAAACACCTAATCAGATTGCGGAAAGATTTCTCGGTACCCTTAGTTTTGTAAATGTAAGAAAGGTTGTTGTAAATGTTTTGATAAATGGTATTTTTGACATCAAAGAGAGTCTTCTCATAAACCCTAAACTCCGAGCGATCCGCGAGCTTCTCCAGGACATCAGCATCAAGAAAAATATCAGGCGCAACAAAGCCATGTGAATTCAAAAGGCGCTCGGCATAAGGCAAAGGCTTTTGCGTTCCGCTTGGGTACTGAACGTCTCGTAATGATGTTAGGGCTCGCGTCTTCAGTTGCAAATCATCGAAGTAACTCGACATAATCTGCAAAAGATATTTAGCGTTTTGCTGTCCTTCCTCATCCTCTTCCCGAATCCACTGAGGGAGGGAGTTATAGATATTGGCGTTGTTCCCCGCATCGTAGTCGGAGCCCGAAATCTCCAAAGATGACGAAAGCGCGACTACAGCCGGATGAAAGTTATAGATAATCGGGTCTTTATACTCTTTGATCGCTGCCTGCGAGATTACTATTGCAGAGCCGGTATTCCGCGAATTGGCTGTGTATCCAGTCCATGTACCGTTGGTTACTCGACCAGCGTAATCCAACACAGTGCTATCGGTGGCTGTGCGACCGGTGATTCCTTCATTGAACTTGTAGTATACCCCCAACAGAGTGTTGACATCTTCCGGCGTGTCAATAAACGGCTCGGGGTCGTCATTGACGCCGCCGCCCACCTGAGTGAACCAGTAGCGCCCAATTCCCTGTGATGAGCGCTGGGTCTTCCAATACCTGAATTCATCGAGAGAGCCAGAGAGTTTACCGTAGCCTCCCACGGCGCTGCTGCCCGAGGGTGAAGTGATGAGCGCGCCTATATAAGCCTGCAGGGCGCCTGTGACCTCTTGGAATCCCGAACCTGTGACAATCTCGTTATTCAGGTTCCCGTCGACATAGAACCGGCTTTGGAGGCCTGTCGAACTTGATTTGAAAGTAAATCCATAATGGTGCCATGCGTCGTCGACGACAGACGCGCTAGTAAAGGTCGAGGCACCCATACTTAGATCATAAACCCCAGTAGTACCCGACAAGAGGGTCACTCGGAAAGGATTGATGCCCGAGGTGGCGCCCGTAAGCTCAATGCGCAGGCGACCATAGCCGGCCGAGGATGAGGGTGCGCCGTTCCATAAATCAAAAATTACTTCTTTGCGCGTGAGACCGGTTAGGAATTCTTTCTTTTTGAGCCAGAACTCTACACTGACTCCGTTGCCGGCAATATCATATTTTAGATTGCTCTCGCGGTTTTTATCCGGCTCATAATAATTGGAGCCAGTAAATCTAGTCGCATAAGGAGTAAGGCCGTTAGGGTTTCCGTGAGGGCCGCCGTAAAAGTGAATGTACTCGGGAGAGGACGATGAGCCATACCCATCAATTATGTTTCCAGTGCCCCATCCGTTAGCCGAGAAAATAATATATCCATTTGTCCGCGGATAAAGGTTGTCGTAGATATAAAGATCAATATCTAATGATTCATTTTCCCACTCTAGACGCTCTCGGCGTGAGCCGTCATAGGGGAAGCTCTGATAAATACGCTTCAGCGCGCTGTCATAATACTCGGCTGCTAAGCCATAACGAGCAAAGTTTTCCGGCTTTGAAAAATCAACCCGCGGAATAAAGCGCCGCTCTTTGATAATATCTTCGCGATGGTATCCGACAGACTCAACGACGCCACCGATTTCCTTACCAGTGAGCCCTGAGACTGAGTTTACTTGCTCCGCAATTTTGAAATAATTCTTGAGCGACATGTATTAATTATTCTTCAACTCGAAATTTGAACGTTTGGGGCTGTTCAATCCAACTCCCTATACTATCATTATAATATGCTAATTTAATACCATACATGTAGCCAGGGTCCAGAAGTCCCATGTCCAGATCAAAGTAGTTCCCACTTACATCATATGAAAGATGTGTACAATTATAATCATTGCTTCCTGTGCCGAAAGAGATTACCGTCAGATCATCCACAACTCGGTAGATGGAGTAAGACGCACTATTGATAATTTCTGTAGGATTGTTTGCCGTGGCCTTTACATAGATCGTGGGATTCCAATACTTGTTTCTTACAAACGTTCGGAAGCGCGCTGTTTCGTTCACGCTATAGCTTTTACGCAAATTCCGTATGTTGGTGTTATAATTCAAAGTAGGGGCACTACCATATTTAGGCATCGCGCTAGGGTAGATGGAACCGGTGAAGAATTCGACCCCATCACTACGGCGCCACACATCATTAATTCCTTCAAAAGGACTCGCGCCGGCCGTCAAGGCAAAACTGCATGAATAAATTCCCGTACTAATATAGCTGGCTGTGGCATTCGTGCTTAGTGCCGTCGTAACACCCCCTCCTAAGGGCAGCCGTATCGCGGAGCCCGTCGGTGCGCCAGTGGCAGAACTGGAATAGAAAGAGGCAGTCAAATTGGCAGCATTTCCTGTGGTGCCAATCCCCGGCAGGTTGACCAGGCGTCCCCGTACGTAATTATAAAGATAGATGGAGTTAAGATTATCCGACGCAGGAGCAAAGGAACTTGAAAAATAAAATTGTCCGCGCTGGTCTTTAACGGTGGAGTCCCATCGAGCTTCAATAACAGGGCGCTTGAAGAAGAACTCCGTTGAACGAGCGAAGAATTTCTTGGTGTAGTAGGTCTGTGTAGCGCCGCCGAGGTTTTGTACCACGCCCGCTGCTGAGCTAGCAGATGCATAGGCTTCTTCGCTGGACGTGAGAAAAATCCCCACTCCATAGTTGTTGATTCCACCGCCGCCCGGGGTCGCGATCCACTGTTCAACAAGGCCACTAATATCTAATTCTATATCTTCCCATCCCAAGGGAAAAGTTACTTTATACCTATTACCCGCAGGGTCGGCGCTGGCGGTGGCATAATCTCCACCCATATTGGTCCACGCGGTGGTGGTACTCGCCGACATCCAGTTGGATTTTCCAAGATCTTGATAATTATCCATATCAAGTCCCGTACCCTCGACCCACTGAGTAGTGATGGGTACAACCTCTAGGGTATACCCTTGCGGCAGGGTCCATGGAGTTTCGGCATTGTACATTCGCAAGAAGAATGAGACTGATCCCGAAGTCGGCAGCGTACCTGCGCTGCGGGCGGCACTAATCTGGGCGACCGGAAATTGAATTATGGCACGGGACAGTTCTTGGGTGGCGCCGGCTGTCGAAGATGATAACTGCCCATAAATAGAAAAGATTTCTACAGAATCAGCATACCCCATGTTCGAGCCCGTACCTCGTTGGGTGAGGTTCGACTCCAATGCGTTCGTGATGGTGTTATCAAGACTAGCTGTGTATCTCAGAATGGCCATTATCTAACACTCCCCATGATGTCTAGGCTCGGAAATTTCAATTCAAAAATAGTATTCTCATCCGCTCGAATCATGCGCCCGTCTGCTGACATCGCTCGTTCTGGGTCAAAATCAGATTCGGCATAACGGCCGCCATTCTTTGAAACAATTTCTACACCCATAACATCCACAACCCCCTCTACTTTATTAAGTTGACGGTATATATCGTTAATGCGGATTGGTTCGCCAATCTCAAAGCGATTGCGAGCCAAATAGGTTTGAATATTTTGATTGGCCTGGGCTAGTGCGGTATAGCGACTAGTATTCATGTCGAGACTGAGGGTGTACTTGATGCCAAAATTGATAATGCGAGCATCTAAAATATCTACAGTATCATTGATCATTTTATAATTAAGAATCCAATTTTTTAGATTATCTTTGAGAGTCTGGTTGGCGGCGACTAATTTTCCGGATGTATTTTCCGAAATAACATACAAATTCAAATTACGCTTGAAGGCATCAAAATCGCGGACCAAATTAACCCCGCGTACCGCGCCAAACTTAGTCGGCATCGCGTAACACATAGCACGATAATCTTCTGTTGTCACCGCTCGGTGTTGTGTGGCATAAAACCCAAAAACACGCTGCTTGATATCATCCGCCGACGGCATACTCACACTTCCCACAAAGGGCGCCTCATTGGTGACCTCTAGTGAGTTCAAAACAGCAGTTCTCTGGGCAACTGGTAGAGTAGCCGGCGAAGAAAATTTTACTAACGGATTTCCTACAACAACAATGGTATCCGCGCCAGCATTCACATCTTTGGTTGTATTGACACGATATCCGATACGCAAGGTAGTATTAGCCGGCGCAATACCAAATTTATCCGAAGAAATAAGTTTGGTGGGATCAAAACCTGCATCGGTAATATAATTCCTCCCATTAAGATCTAGCATCAAGTTGGAAGGATCCACGACTGCTTCAGATACCAGCTCCGAATCTGAGCCGTATCCAAACTGTAAATAAGTACTAGTATCTGTGGATTCCACAACGAAACGACGTGCAACCGGAACAGCCTTTAGAATATTAGCAACTGTTTGTTTGGTTGCGGTAGTATTACGAATAGCTTTGAAAATAATATTTTGGGAGAGATTGTCGACTTCATAATAGCGGTGCCCCTCCGAGTCCATGACACTTATTACTTCAGTAACGTTTTGGTTACCTAACTCTACTTTCCGAAAGCGCTCAAATGATCCCACCGTGACTTCCTGAAAGGCAGTGCGGCCGGAGACAGCTCGACCTTTGGCGCGAATCACATAACTAGTTGGCAATCCACTCGTAGAGTCTACACTTCCTACAACAACCTGGTTGGTGCTTTGGGAAAAAACCACATCTTGCAAGAGCGAATAAGAGCCGCCGCCGGTTGATGAAAAGGTTGAGCCCGCCTGGAGGGTGGGCGCGAAATTCAAATCGGGTCCGGGACCAGTAGTAGAAGCTGGCACCTTAATATAAAAAGTAAGCATGCCGTAGGAGGACGGGTTGCGATCAATTTTATACCCTAGTTGTCGAGCTAGTTTGACGACGTTATTATACTCAACTGCCGTCTCCAAAAAACTTTCGTTGGCCTGGTAATCCAAGTAGAAGGACAAAATGTCGCCAATATAGGCCACTGTGTCCAGCATAAGAGAACCAAAAGAAGCTTCATTGAAGTCTTTGTATGTATCCGCATAATAGCGTTTTGCAAAGGTTTCTAAGTCGCGACGAATAGAATCAAAATCGCGGCTAGTATAATCAATAGGTTGTAATCGTTTAGGCATGCTAGTGGTCTCGTAATAATTAGTTAGTGTTCACAGGAATCAATACACTCGTTGAAATTTGTAAAGGCACAATTGTAAACTGAATTTGAATGGCAATTGTGTTAGGAAAGAGATCAGGGTTGTTTTCCGGCGTACTAAACGTGATGTTGTTAATCTGAACAAACTTCATATAAGTGGCGACTTGGCTATAAATTCGGTCGTTGATAGCGTCATAAGTTGAAAGATTGTTATTTTCAAAAAAGAACCTACGGAGCCCGACACCAAAGCTAGGATTCATCATCCTCTCTCCCGGATTAGTTAATATTAGCATTTTGAGATTCTGAGTTACCACTTGCTTATAATCTGTATTGAGATTATAAGCTCCGAATGTTTCATCTACAACCAAAGGTAACTGTGGGGATAAGCCTGACGCCATTTCTTTTTCTCCTAGTGCGCTACACTATAATTAACACTCCGGCAAACTTTCTTCCCCAGAAACTTCAGTCTCTTCTCCATCGAGATCATCTTCGATCGCCTTTTTCGCCAATTCGAGCAAGATGTATAACACTCCAAAAGGAAGAGGGGGTAACATTATCATGCCAGTAAGGGTGCCTGTGAAGTCAACGCCGTCAAGAGTAAATTTAGGCAAAATATTGTTGATAAGCTCTTCGTTATTGGCGGCATTATTGAGCGGCGGAGGACTGGCGCTTATGGCTGCCTCCAGGCCTGATTGCATTCCAAATTCAACCAAACACAGCATAACTCCAAGTAACTGTTCGCCAGTAATTTCAAGGCCGGTTTGCTCCTTCAACTCTGCTAAGGGTGGAGCTGCATCAATAACTTTGATAATTTCACTAAATGCGGTCCCCGTTATATTGCGCACCACCTTCCATATGGCTACGTGGGGGTCTATCATTTCTGCAAGGCCCTTCAAAATCATGATGGGGGTCTCTATGAGCATCTTTAAGATGAAATCACGACCCATAGACTGCATGGTAGCTGCGAACTCCGGACCTTGTGTGTTTTGAATGGCTGCCCTAGCTGCGGCGCGATCGTTGCCTGGATCTTCCTGCTCTTCTCGATTGTACAATACATCTAGGAAAGCGTTAACTATAAAGGCTTTTGTGGCACCGTAGGTTTGATCAATCTGTTCAAAATAGCGCTCCGTCAAATAAAAGTTCTGGTACATGGGGACCATGGTAATAAATGATTGAATAAAAGTCTCACCAAAAATTTGTTTGTAAACGGGATTATTGGCAATACGCGTCACCTCAGCATTACGTGCGTTCTGTTGCTGGATCGTAAGAGGCCCTGTCGCTAACCAATCATCCAATTGATCGCGTAAAAGCTCGAAGGCCGAGTCAGGTAAAAAAGCATCCCACTGATCGTTTTCTACTTCAAAATCAGCTATCGTCACGCGAATAAGAGGGGTATCAACATACCCTACATTATTGTAAAGGAGAGGAGTATCAACAGGCCTACCATCTTCATACGTGAATAGGCTGGCCTGATCTTCTATCAAAGCATCCGCGCTTGCTTCGGTGAGTGCAAACAGATTATTCTGACTCTGATCAAGGTCTTGCATGTGGCCTATTCGCGAAATCAGCAATGATGCATATGATTCCACTGCAATGTCAGCAGAGGTGCCCTGGCCTTGGAGTTCGTTGTTGGACTGACTAGTGAACTCCGTGTCGAGACTATTAGTGGTGGAGGGCAAGAAGTAAACAAGCCTAGTTTTTACCCGCAAGTTTACAAAGCTAAAATCGAAGTCAGGTAGGAGAATGTTGTGGGACCCCTCTATATAGGGAGGACTTGTGTCGCCCCCATAGAAAGTGTTGCGAAACTCGGATAGTTCCAATTCGCCTCCTAATTCTCTCGTTAGTTCTAGAGCCTCCGGAGCATCGCCGCCGGTGATTCCGTCCCAAACCACCACTCTCTCTAGCGCAAGAGTGCCGTAAGCTAAAGGAGATCCGTTGGTGCGGGAGAGTATATTATGACCTGGTTCCAAGTCCATCGATGGGTTTCGAAGGCTCGTGAACCCCAAAATATCCTGAATAAAGGCTTGATTGTAGGTTTTTTTGAACTGACCTTGTGGTGTCGCCAGTCTTACTGAATTGGACATAGCCGTTCGGCCCCAGTGAATCCTCTGATTAACCAGATAACTGAGCAACTCTAGCCAGTTAGCATCTGTAAATATGGTCCCCACGGGAAAGACAACCGCCTCATTGTGATCCAGGATGCCGCCGCGGGAAGCAACCACAGCGCGGCCCATCTTGCGATTGTAATACTCTTGAATAGCTCGGCGCATATCCGGTTGTTGGTTGATACGTCGTTCAAGATCCCCCAGGATCTGAGCTGTCATAAACTGTGCTATGACGGGATCCGACATCAACTCATTGACATTGAATGCAGCAAAGGCAAAGATGTTTTTAATAACAAATTCGGCTACCTCGATCTGAATAAGATTCAAGAATAATGACAACAGCACCGCATATCGGATCTTGTCGTCCAAAGGTATATCATCATCAAAACAAGCAGATTCTAAGAATTCTTCTTTAACCTGTCTTAGGATTCCGTCAGCATCTAGAAGATCGGCTGCTGCTTGGGGGGGGCAATTACTGTTATCTTTGAAAAATTGCAAAGCGCGGACCCCAGCCGCATCAAATACGCCATTTGCAGCAATATAGTTAAACATAGCTTTGGTAAGGCCAGCATACAATGACGGATAAAGCCAGGTCTCTATTTCTTCGGTAATAATTAGGTTCTGTTCGAGAGTAGTTGTATCCTGTAATATAGGCTGGAGTCCGGTGGCGACAGGGCCTGTGAACCTGTATACATAAGGGTTAGTTTGTAGTCGCATCCCCATTTCCTGGTCAACGCCCGTCGCAACTGGATAGAAGTGGGATCCCAACACGTCCAATACCGAGGAGCTAATTTGGAATTCAGCTTTTGGCGGCAATATAGTCCCAATGCCCGAGGCACTAATTTGTACCTCAGCAAAGCTAAGATTCTCTGCATCCTCTCCACCTCCCATGGCTACTGCGGTGTTGAATCTAGGGTATGAAAGGGTCAAACTATCTTTGCGGCCAATGGTAGAAAAATTATAGGTTAGGCTGAGATCCCGATAGGCCAAGGCGCCGGCGCCGATATTGGTGACGATGACTGCGTCGGGATCGGCGAGAGTAGGGTTCCAAGTGGCCAGGGAGCCTGTATTTAGGCTTTCGTCGGCGCTCGTAGCCACATAATGGTTTGCCTCAACTCGCTCAGTCGTATTATTAAAGGTGGGGGCGCTAGCAATATAATTGGTGAAATTTGAGAGATAATTACTTGGGAAAGAATAAGTGGCACGCAAGTTATTGGGGCCAGGGCCGTCGCTACTCGTAATCTGTGCCGCAATGTCCCCTAGCCGGTCGTTGATAGAGGTAATAGCATCAACAAAATCAGGATCCGCAAAGACATCACCCAGGACCTGGAAACTTGCCTGGAGCGCGCTGATATTTGGGACACCGGCACAGTTCGGGCTCCCCAGTGCCTCTTCGAGGTTGGTCGCGAATTCAGAAAAACCTGTCATCACATCCTGAAGCATATCCTCGGCCGCGCTGCCGAGATCGGCGCCCTCTTCATTCTGTGGGGTGGGTAAAAACTTATTCATTATATCTAAGGTAGCTTGGCCCTTGGTAGAGGCCCCCCCATTACTACCCGCAACCACGCCGGGCTCCAATAATGTATCGAGTACGGCCTCTGTCGAATTAATAAACTGCAGTTCAATTGCTTCTGTAGTAAAATTGAGAATCTGGGGAACACTACGTTCAATGAGAGGATTGCTGATGAACCCTTCTTTATCGGGACAATCAAAATTGATTGGGGGAAGATCTAGTTGTAGACCGTTCTCAATAAGGTCCAACAGCGAATCTATATCCTGTGCATCTATGGCATTTGCGACATCTTCTTCTGTTAGACAAATGTTGTCTTGATTTATCTCATACGCGCCGTCAACTATCTCATCACATAATGATGTCACATCAACAATTTCCGAAAGATTGGCAAAAAAGGCCATCACCGCATTGACGGTCAACAACTGAGTATTTACATAGGGATGCGGATAGGTTCTATTATAATCAATGATACGAAGACTTAGTTCATCGCTCACCAAGTCCCGATTGGTAAACAATAGGCAAATTTCAAGAGAACTTAAAATATTGGACAAGTCTTGCAAATAAGCATACAGGTCATCTGGTGGCATGGGACGATTTAGTAGAGCAGCCGCATTTGGATTGGCGCCATAAATATTCCCAGGAGTTTGGGGGAGAAACTCGGTGATGTCACGAGCACCATAATCATTCGCATAAGGATTATTAAAATCACAAGCCTCACTTATCAGCTTGGCCAGCTCCTTCATAATTTCCAATACAGCGTTGCGTAAACCATCCAACAACGCCTTGAGTATCTGCTTCCAAATATCTCCTGTAAGAGAGAAGGGCTTAAACATCTCTAGATCAATATCGGGCTTACTAATTTCATTTTTGGGCAATTCCGGGGGAAGATAAATACTTCCCGCTTGGTTGGTCAAAGCCCGCTGAACCGCCTGGTTGATTCTGGCCATCTCTGGCGCTATGCCCAACGTTAAGCATCGGAAAGCTTCCTTTGCTAATTCACTTACACCAAACTGACGAAAGACCAAATCTAGAGGAGAATTCTTTTTTACAAAACCTAGCGGACCTTGAGTTAGGAGCTGATCTAACTTTTTACTTACATTGATGCCCGCTTTGAGGACCGCAGCTTTCTGTTCTGCGAATACTTTGGCTGCTAACTCAGGATTTTCTAGTACTTTTTCTTTAAGTTCCTTGACCTGTTCCGAAGTAAGGGCAGCCTCCATTCCATCAGAAAGGGCTTGAGTATTTATGGGAATGCCTGCGTCTTTGGCGGCCTTAATAAATCCCTGATGAGCCTCTTCGGCTGCATTTTCAGTAATAGGAGTGACGAAATCAAACTGATCCCAATTATCCTCGAAGTTGAACTGACCACCTCCCAGTTGCATAAAGCTGCCGGTCCCAACAGTGTCGACAAAATCGAGAAAAGAATAGCCGGTATTACCTACAATGCCAGGGGGCTGCTGTTGCATCCTCTGCATACCCTCCAGGACATCCTCATAGTTCTTCATGAGGCTCAGCCCTAACTTATCATGCATAAGCGGGTTGTACTTGACATTGGTAAGATAGCCAACTGCTAATGTCTGTGTTGCCGGCGACTCTTCCTCTACAAAATACTCCATTTTCGAGATGGCAATCTTATCCTCTTTGTCTGCATAAGTACCGAAATAAATTGTCAAACTATCGGCTTCATTAAAATCTTGAACATCATTTTTAGAATTGAATTGCTTTACTAGGACTTGCACAAAAAGGCTAAGAAATTTTTGAATATCTCTTTGGAAAAAAGTAAGGTCCAGCGCCGGAGTACTATTTGCAGGCATCGTAAGGAGTTGAAGAAAAAACCTCTGAAACCCTTGGGCGAAAACGTCTGCGGATGACAGAACATCAGTGAGAAGGAACGTTGTCTGAGAGTCGGGGGCCGTAATACCCCCGTCCTCTTGAAGGCTGTTGAAGTATTCTACTACCGGAGCCATGGGAGGAAGACCGGCAAAACCTACAAGTTCGCCCTCTTGGTTATAGATTCTTTGTTGAGAGGGCGCATAGGTCCCGTCCCCTATAGTGCGACGGACACTATCCACCGACTCGCCGCGGTTCGGGCTATAGCTTGCGACCACGTACGACCGATCGAAAGGAGGCGCTGCGCTGTGATAATAGCCGGCTACGGCTACCTGGCTTGTCAGCTGGGCGCGGAGCACTTCATAGGTGTCCTGATATTCCGGGACATCAGGAAATATATTCCCCAAATCTTCAGCTAGTCCGGGCCAATACTCCGGATAATAATGCATCATAAAGCGATCTATAGCTTCTTCCTTAAGAGAGGGGGCACGTGCTTGAAAATCGGCGTTATCGGTGATGCGAGTTTCAGTGTGTAAGCGCACATAATAACGTCCCTTTTCGAAAAAAGGAATGTTAGGGGTGGCGCGTCTGAATTTCTTTCCTGTGAGTTTGGCCATATCTAATTTGTATTGTTATATTTGCTTAGCAAATATGAACTCTTTCCTCGACGGACCGTTTCAGCGCCAGCGGGAGCTTCAATATACTTTTGCTGAAGACTGGTTAGTTTCATCATTTGTTTGTAACATTCGGTTTCGACGTTTGTTACCAAATTAATGATACGCTTAAACCCTTCCGGTAAATTTTGGAAGTCTACAGAGGTAGGGGATCCATAAAATGGACTAAAGTGCGTGTGAAACACCATCTGTATCTGGAATTGTCTATTATAATCTAAGAAGGTGAGGAAAATATCTCGCAAATCATGAATGGCGCCGAGGGTCTCTTGGAGAAACTCCACTAAGTTGTCACCCTTCACTAAAGGTTGCATGTCACGATCGTCGTTCAGGGCTATCAAATCAATACCATAGCCTGTTGTAACAGCATTATTTAGTTCTCCTCCTTGAGAATTCTGACGATCGGTACGAGTCACAAGCTTGATATTTTCGCGCGCGATAAAACGTAATGTATCAGCTTTGAGTGCAACTGTAGAGCGAGGATCACCGGTGCTCGTATTTCCCACTGTGCCCTCAGCCAAACCAAAATACTTGTCCACATTCGATTTCTGACTGAGATAGACGCGGGCGGAATCTAGCTTGAAATTGGGGTTTGTCTCAACCGGGCGTCCATCATCATAAAAAGCAGAGCCACGAGATCCTAAACGACCGACAACCAAATCCAGAGATGCACAGTGAGTATTGCCGCGTTGGCCATAGCCCGATAGAAGATTATGGGGTCGATCCACTCCAAAAACGATCCAGGCATTGCCGCGATTATATACTTCTTCGTCTTTAGATTCGATATAGGTGGGAGTATCGAAGTTTGGCCTACTAGTTTTCCCTAGTCCAAAAAAAGCCGCCTTGTCTTCAGGATTAGATAACGCCTCAAATTGCTGGCGCAAATACCGCGGTAGCTTGGAGGGGTCGATAGCTTTGGCGTTTTTCTGTGCTTTCAGATTAATATTAGATTTTGACATGATATTACGCCTGATAGAACAGGCTGCGCTCCCTTTCGCGGAGCCGATTGACACCCGCTAAATATTTTTCCTCGCCGCGCCGGAGATAACCCATCTGACCATATACAGTAAAGGCTTCCGCGGCTCCCTTATAATCAGGAGGAGTTTGAGCCAAGTAGGGTTTGATAATATATTTGTTGACGTTTCCTTCACCGGCGTTGTAAACAGCCGACATCAGAGCATCAAACTGGTTCTGTGTAACTTTGACGTTATTGGCTGCCCGCAACATTTGAACTAACTTCTTCTCCCTTTTCTTGATATCTTGATCAAAGAGCGCCTCGGCTTCGGCCTGGGTCAACGTCGGAGCTGGCGCCCTATTGTTCTTGCCGTCGGGCGGTACTCCGCCTTTGAGCCATTCCGCGGGGATCTGGCCTGCTGCTTCAAGTTCATGACACGGCTTAAGACCCCCAACCAGGTGCCCAATACCCACCGTACAATAATTCAAAGGATCATTATAAAGCTCTAACACCACACCCTCGGCCTTCCTTTTTTTGTCTACAGCTGCCTGGGACATAGCAGTAACAAGGGGAGCATCTGCTCCCGGTACAGGAGGGGTGCCAGGCAGAGGTGTAGGACCACTTCCATCTCCCAGGGCCGAAGCGGTGGCTCCCTTGAACTGAGAAGCAAGATCAGCCTGGATCTTCCCAAAACCATCCAACAATACGAAGTCTTGGTTGCTTCCCTCTACAATCTTTGGACCAAACAGGCGATGGCGATCTTCATATTCTACATCTACGACCGCGCCGATGGGGAGAGCGAGTAGGTCGTTGCGGCCCGCAACTGTAAATATGTCAGGATAGGTCTTGATGACTGGGTCTTCTGCGTTTTTGGGAGCGGGACGAGGTTCTAGTTCGGGAATATAAACCTTATAAGCAACGCGGCCAGGGCTACGGTAAGGATCATCCCTCCCGCCGCTCGTGCGCGACTGTACGGCGCCGGCATCGGAAGTTCCCTCAAGATTGGTGGCGACATAGCCTTGCAACAAATCCATCCGATTACTGTAGCGTGGCATTGTAATAACCCGGCGATTAACTATGATTCCCTTGAAGCGTTGGATAGTTTGTAGGGTGCTAACTCCATAGGCCCGGCTTGTGGCGGCATTCAGCGCATTCAAACTGCTGGTTCGCCGGCGATCGCCCGAGTGTGCCACATTTTTGTCTTCGAGGGGATTGAGAGTACCAAAGGGTAAATCCTCTGTAAGATTAAGTTTCCCCGACGCCATTTCCGGCCTCCTCGTTCAATAAATCAAATAATTGTTCTTTGTCATCGGCCGTCAGACCAAACTGTTGAGATTTTTGTTTTTGTACAAGCGCTGCCAATTTCACCAGTTGTTCGTTAGATCTCTGCAGATTTTCTACATACTTAGCGGCGATCGAACCCATTTCCTTACGAGCCACATCAGACATTTTCATGTCATTGATAGTATCCATCAGTAACGACTTGGCCATTGCGCGGTCTTCACGAATATTGGTTGTCGTTTCGGCTATATAGTCATCTAAGGTAAGGTTCTTTTTACTCATTTTATATCTCTCCGCTTTCCCACTTCTTTCGAAACGCCCTATAATGTTTGCGTAGTTTATTCAAATTATTGACTACCTGTTTGGTGTTCAGTCCTGTTATTTCACGCAGATATAAATAAATAGCTTTTTTGTTGAAAATTTCAATGGTGTCGGCCGAATCCAAAAGAATCCGAACCGCCATCAAAACCTTTCGCTCGTTTTCCTTGAGCATAATGGCATCCCAGGTGTCTATCTCTTTATAGAGAGAAAGCCAAAACTCAACATCTTCGCGAGTCTCAATATAGTTGGGTTCTTCCGAGACACACTCTTCTCCCAATTCGGAGAGCATATCTTCCAAGAAAACTTCGGTACGATTTCGTTTTTGATTGCGCTTTACTTTATGAATAAACCAGTTTTTGGTTACAACCGAAAAGTAAGAAAATGCTTTTGAGCCCTTCGAAGGGTCGTATTTTTCTAAAATAGTTGTAAGCCAGATTTTACAATCGTCGCTCAATGAGTCTATATTCGGAAGGCTTGTGAATCTATAGGTATAAATAATCTTATCTACCATTTGATTAAAGGCAGGCTGGATAAGCTCTCCATATAATTTTTCTCTAAGATCCCGGTCTGGTGTTTGGCAATATGTGATTATTGCTTCTTCATGAACTTTGGTGAAATAATGGTTCTTGGTGCGCTTTCTACGTGGCTTCGATCGGCCTGGGATTATCTTCTTCTTCGATGTCATTTAATTCTTCCTCTAGTTCGATGTCCAGAGTATACTCGAATACCTCTCTAAATATCTCTATTTCCTCTGTAATACTTTTCGTACGATGCATAAGCTCCTCAATCATAGGCTCACCATGATATGAATTCATGCCATACAGTGACTTGAGGAAAACTGAATAGGATCGAAATAGAAGATAGAGATCTGATAAGTTTTCGGAGATAAAAATGAATTTTTGTAAGACTTTGACCACATACCACAACAAGAGAAGATTGAGAACACTGGACACTGTAACTATAAAGTAAATCATTTCTTTTTATTTCTCAACTCATCTTTTTGTCTCGCCAGCTCTTGGCGTGAATTTTTGATGAACTCTTCCGTAATAGACCCCACTTTCTGCGGTGCGTCTACAGTGGAGTGTGCGGTAGTAATCGGAGTGAGTAGTTTTGTGAGTGCATTCTCTGCGTCACACTTGGGGCATTGAGATATCGTTTCATCAGCAAGATGAAACAGAGTCATTTCCTGTGTGCACACAGAACAGCGATACAAGTATCGCGGCATCTCTACTCCTCGTCAGTCAAAGCATCCGTCGTTTCAGGAAGGACAACGCCTTCGAAGTTAACAACCGGCGGGTTGGTGACAACCAGCGTAGAGTGGCTTGGGTCCTCAGGGTCATAGACAAAATCCATATTCTGTAAGACCGGCACAATATCGCTTTGTTCCATTAAAGATTTCTGGAGAGCCATCATAAGGGCTCCAAGTGCTTGATTTGATAACTTCATCGCCCGCCCGCCAATCTTTCAAGCGCTACAAGACGTTCGTGGATATTACGCAAGTGCTTTTCCATATCCCGACTGTGATCACGGAATGCAGAGCGCAGCATCTCATCCACTGTCTCTTTCACTTCTGTTCGAGTGATTGCGGGCGGATGGTTCGTATTCTGCGCAGCCCGTGGGCTCTTTTTAGTTGCGGCCGCGGTGGGCCTAGTCGTGGTTTTTCTCATTTTATTATTTTCCTTTCTATGAATAATATTTTGTTTATATTACAGTATATTATAAACTGTTCTCACACACTCATTAAGTAGTGGCATGAAATTCTTTATAGAGGGCCTCCCCTACTCTAAATTGCCACTCATAGTCAATATCAAAGCTTTCCAATTCATTTATAACTACTAGTTCCAAATTGGGAGGTGCGGCAGTATCCATCCAATAGCCCTCCCCTATAATATCTATACGACTTCCATAGAGACAATGAGCGGCCTCATAGACCGCATCAACATCCTTAGTGTCCATCCAGCTCCGTCCTTTCCAGTCAGTGAGGTGGTTTTTGTTTTGATCCCAGTAATAGGTTTTCTTTTCGGTCACGGCAAACGCTCCCTCATTCTCTGAGTGAATAAAAGACTCAATAAAGGTATCGATGGTAGAAACCTCCAGAAGAGGATTGCAGCCGCTCACCATAATCACATATTTATATTGAGGGGGGAGTTTATCGTGCCATTCGAAAATGGTGGCTAAGCGCTTTTCTTCTAAGGCTGACTCTTGAGACCTCTCGAAGATATTAATTTGATGACGGCGACCGATCTCTTTGATCGGTTCATCATAGGCGGAAAGAAAAATGTTTTCCCGCGGCAGAGACGTCAGTTTTTGTAGTTTACTAAAGAGAACATCGAGCAAGGTAGAACCAGCAAATGGGCGCACCATCTTGTTGGGCACACGCTTGGAAGCCAAGCGCGATTGTACCATGAGAGCGATCTCGCTTCTATCTTTCGGCATCACTGCTCTTCTCCCTCAAAAATGTAATATTGTTTGACGAACCCGCACCCCTCAAATAGACGTACGCTCGCCAGATTAGATATGTGAACAATTGCTTTGAGATCTTTCTTTTTTAGTTCTTGAGAAACATAAATGAGCATCTGTTTTCCCAAGCCTTTGCCCCGGGAGCCCTCGACCACAGCTATAGAGATATAGCCAGATGCATTGAACCCCACATATCCCACGGGGGCCGAGTCTTCCAAACAAATATAATACTTATCACCATGCGCTTTCATATAGTTCCGATGTTCTTCGGCAGTAATCTCATGCGAATGCATAGAGTTTTCTCGTGACACCTTATCGTTCTTAAGTTTGCGGATGAATGCCCAGTATGAAGGGTTATTTTTAACTATGTGTGCCACGCAATCCTTCAATCTGATGGATGGGGGTGGCCCACCCTTTTTCTAGAAGAGGCCAGTATTTCTCCAAATCGCGTTTATAGTGAAAGGAGCCCACCGATTCATCTTGTTTGGTAGGCGCGATGGCTTGGCTGCGGATGGCGGGCCAGCTCTCTCTAAATAAGTTTTCCATCTCCACTCGCAGACGCCCATATGTTTTCTCAAGCGTGTCTTCCTCGGGCCCGAAGGTGACCTCTTTCTGGGCAAGGAGGTCGCCCGTATCGATTCCTTCATCGATGAAGTGAATGGAAACGCCCCGGGGGGTGTTGTCCAAGAAAGACCAAAAATTAGGATGATAACCGCGATTCCACGGCAAATAGGAAATATGTAAATTAATAACGCGATCTGGGTAGTGTTCCAAAAGAGGCGCCTTCAAGATATACTTATAACCATACGACACAATGAAATCCGGCGCCCAGGCAATTACATCGGGGGTAGCCACGCGCTGAGACGTAGCCCACACGGTGTCCTCTTCTTGGATAAAATCTATCAGCGGACTGTCCTCATACCCCAAAAATAAAATTTTCACTCTTTCCTCCCTAATCTTGTGGTGGAGTGTCCAATAGAGAATACGCTAAAATGCTATCTTCCGCGACCTCTTCGGTTACCACTCTTCCCAGTACCTCATAAAAATCCGACGCCGGTATCGATTCCTCTAGAAAAGGGCGTTTAGTCGTGATGTTTTCGGTTGTGAGAACCTCTCCGGGAACCAAAGGCCGGGTGGCTATGATGGATCTCATTGCAGTTTTCATATTCTCTTCACTCGGCGTCAGGTTGCTGGTGCGTCGGTTCAAGCAGGTCTCTGCCGTGCGAATGTTGCTTACCATCTGCTGGAGTTCTAGAGGCTCGATCGCAAAGATATGATCGGGGCCTGGTAGCCGTTGAGAGAGGGTATAATGCTTTTCTACACAAGAAGCACCCAGAGCCACGGCGAGAGGGGGAGCTAAGATCCCCGGTGTGTGGTCGGAAAGGCCGACGCGCACTTCCGGATAGGCTGCTCGAAGGGTAGGGATTTGTAAGAGATTAATATCTTCGAAGGGGGTAGGATAAGCATTGTTGCAATGTAAAATGGTTACATCGGGAGTGGAGTTTTCCATAGTTACCCACTCCAGGAGATTAGCAACCGTCTCTACATTACTCCCAATGCCAGCTGATATCACCAAAGGGAGGCCAGTGCTAGCGACCATGCGTACAAAACGGGGATCGCTAGACTCAAATCCGGCAATTTTGATCCTTTTTACCCCCAGTGCAACGAGTTCATCAACCGCCCTCTCGTCAAAAGGGCTGGACATAAATTCAATTCCCACTTCATCGCAGTACGCCTTGAGGTCCTTTTGCCACTCTCGCGGGAGTTCAATGTCTTTGATAAGCTGCGTTATATTCTTATAGTTATAGAAATCAGGCGTATGCTTAGAATAGAGGGTTTCCGCTGTATAAGTCTGAAATTTTACCGCATCGGCACCCGCCTCGACAGCTGCATCGATGAGAGCCAGGGCTTGGCCAAAATTTCGATTATGATTAGCGCCGGCTTCGGCGATAACAAAGGTACGAGTAGAAGTCATAATTTATTTTCCTTTTCAAACAGTTGGGAGTAAAGCGCTTCTGCCGCATCAAACTCCCATTGATAATCAATATCAATATATTGTGCTGAATCATAATGGAAGAGGGGCGGATCATTAGGTTTCTCAAAAGACCCCATATAAACGTGCCGTCCCACATCTTCCATGGTTCCGGCGCGCAGAGGGCCGCCGGAGTAAATAGGCTCGATAAATTTAGTGTTGAAAGTGCGGCGCGCTTCCTCGGATCCATAAAACGCTTGAAATTGGGATCCATCCTTACGGTAAAAGAAGCGGCGATGCTCTACCACTGAAAATAGGCCGCGCGAATCTGATTTTACAAAAGCTTCCACAAAGTTGTTCAAAGTTTCCACCTGTACTAGAGGATTGCATACATTCATAAGAATATAATGATCGTAATCGAGCTTATTCCACCAATCGAAAACCTCAGGCAATGTAAAAGGCTTGGTATCATCATTGCGAATTGAGGTTTCGTCACGTAGATAAACATTAATATTGTGATTGTCAGCAATTTCTAAAAGTTCGGGATCGCGAGCAGAAAGATATAAATTCTCCGTGGGAAAAATAGACTCTTTTATCTTCTCAATTGCTACCTCCACCAGAGTACTTCCGGCGAATGGGTTGATGACTTTCCCTGGCAAACGCGAAGATCCAACGCGTGCTTGCAAAATAAAACAAATTCGATCTAAATTTTTCACCCTACCTCATCCTCCGCCGTGATAATGTCCTCGTACCCTACCGCCTCGTTGCGGCGAATGTCTCTCGCAGCCACAGTTCCCAATAGATTGGGATAATGACTAGGATCGAGTCCCGCATCTTCGGGCCGTTTACATGTAAGCATCTCCGACGTAATAACATCCCCTGCTCTAATATCTGCCGAAGCACAAATATGCTTGAAATATTCTTTTCTATGCGCAAGATCATCGGCGCTGGGGATGATATCCATCGCGCCGAGGGACTTTTCAATATTTCGAATGTGGCCTACCCACTCGGCGAACTCGGCTGGTTCCTTCGAAATAATGTGATGATGGCCCGGAAGTGCATGACTCAGGGTTAGGCGCTTTTCAATAACTCTGGCGCCTAAACCGATGGCTACATAATCATTGATGTCGTAAGAATTCGGTGAGGAAAAGCCTACCCGAACACCGAGTTGCTCCTTCATGTAGGGGATAGAGAGCATATTCATTTCTTCATGATGGGGGGTGTGATAATCATGTAATAAAATAACATCATTGTCTTTGAGGATGTCGAGGACGATTTTCAGCTCATCTTCGTAGACAGTGCCCACATCAATTATGATAGGCTCCTTAAGCTTGCTCATTTTTTCCCATAAGGGATAATCGCTCAGATCCCAAGCTCCCACCTTGTAGAGCAAGAAGTTCAACTCTTCGGCATAGTCTAGGCCTGCTTGACCTTCGATGCTGGCAAAGAGAAGGATATTTTCTTTATCCGCATAAGCTTTTATCTCTTTCCACTCGTCCAGGGTAAACCTCAAGGAGTCAAACATCTCAAACATATTTTCCGTAACCTTACCGCGCACGGTGTCATAAGTATATTCCACTGTGGGGTCGCTCATCAAATCATCTGGGAAATGGAGAACAAACTTAACCGAGTCTGCACCAGCTTTTGCGGCGGCCGATATCAATTGTTTGGTTATATCCATATCATAATTGCAAGTAACTCCAATCTCAGCGATGATAAAAATATTTTTATCTCCTATAATTCGGTTACCAACTGTAAGCTCTGTGTTCATTTTATCTCCCTTATTAGTTGAAATTTTTCCGCATATTCCAGGCCGACCTGGGAACCCCAAAATTTCATCGTATTCTCTACATGTTGATAGCTGCGGGCATGCGGATGGCCCCTCATTTCTTCCTCATAGCATTCCTTTAGACATGTTATTTTTTTATCTTTATATTTGGTGACATCAAAATAAACTGTTCCCCTAAAAGAATTGAGAGGATTATAGTCAGTGGACGAGGGAACATAATACGAATAGATTTTAGTATGATCTCCTCCTTGGGGGCGAAAGACCGTAATCGTGGCCCTATAGACTACCGAATGGTCTATATTCAAACAATCCGGATGATGAGTAAAAATAACATCTGGTTTAAAATTAATATTGTTTTCGATAAATCGACACACCTCTAAGAGAGGTACCGAATCCATTTGGTTATCCGGGAAAGATCCATAATTATGGCTATGGATACCCAACGTATCGGCTACGGATTTAAGCCTATAATTCCGATTCTGAGCATCAGGGGTCATCCAGGCTCGAGCGCTGATACCATCCGTAAAGGTCAACAGGTGAACGCGATGTCCCTCTGCACTCAGCCGCGCTATGGTGGCGCCACACCCAAAAGTTTCATCATCAGGGTGGGCCGCTAAAACTAAAATATTCTTCATCTTCTCTCAAACCTCAATCAGTCTTTTAACATTTTCAACACCTATATTGAATAGTATATCATAAAATCCCATCCAAGGCACGAAGTTTTCCATGTTGTGTTGTGAATGGGGGGGCGTTTCGGCGTCATGATAAATGAGCCCTATTTCAGTGCCTCCAAATACATCTTCCACCCCATAATCTTTAGCCGGGTGGCCACAAATATAATGAGTAGCCCCCACTTTTTTACAGAGATTCACAATTTTATGGGGCCCCTTTGCATCCACGCTTAGGCTGCTGGACTTAAGAAGCTCAACCTCAAAACCTAGTAGATTACATGTCAGCTCCAAGAGATGGAGTGTAACCTCCGTGTAATCAAAATTGAACTTTTCAACCACTGTGTCCAATTTATCATAAAACATATCTAATATTTTACCGTCATAGTGGGGATGGTTAGAATAAGCTCGACGGAGTTGATCGCGGTGATGTCCTATCCACTCCAAATTAGCTATTTCGGACTCAGAAATCAGAGCCCGCGACGAGGAGGAAATCGGAATGGTGAGCCAGGTGGGACGGCCGTCGAGTAAGATCTTGTTGCGATTTTCAAATGCACGTGATTGACGCTGTACATCGTCGAGAACTATAAAGAGGTCGGCCTGATAGAGACGCTGAATATAACTCAATATGGGAATGTATCGCGGTTGGGTTATGACAACAGATTTCATTCATTCCCAGCCAATTCGGATAGAAGAGCGGAGATTCGCCCATCATGCTCATTAACTCGACCCATCAGCTTTCTGGCTTCAGTTGGCGCATGTGTAAAGGCCAAGCGAAGAATATCCATCCAATTCACATTATTCTTGCTACGGATCTCCTGTACCTCATCGAGGATTTCGAGGTCGCTCCTTTTTTGGGTGGCACCAGTTTCCTTGGTGACCAGAAAGCTCACCTCCACCGAACCGCAGCAGTAGCCATGATTTTCACCTACTGTGACGCGCTCGCAGGTCGTAAATCCGACGTCCTTGGCGATCTTCGCAATGTCCCCATATTTCATCCAGAGTACATTCCACTCTCTGGCGCGCTCATTCCCTTCGTTCTCTCGCTTTTCGATATCATAGCCATGATAAACAAGGGCCTTACCTCCCTCTTCTAAGAGATTGTAAATGTTTTCCATACTGGTCTGTAACCCTGCATCATTGAGATAGGGAAAGACAGCGCCACAAATAATTTTATTGAACTTTTTACCCTCTAGGTTGGAAAGATGAGGCAACGAATCTTGAATGGCTTCCATCTTGTGACTGTTCCCCGTCTTTCGGGCCCACTTATTAAAATTGTTTACATAATTAGCATAGGGTTCGACCAGGGTTAGAGAGGTGAAGCGCTCGCTATCTAATTGTTTGATAAAATGACCCGTACCTCCTCCAAGGTCCAAGATGGTATCACCATCTTCAAAAGACAAAAACTTGTCAATGTCATCTCCAATACTGGCAAAAACCGAATCAGGATAGGCCCCGCGGCCATGGGCAATTTTATAATCGGAGTAGCTGCTTCTCTCACTCCAATATTTCTTCCATGTTTTTTCTCTTTCCATAAGAATCTTATCTCCTTTTCTTTCTTATAAATTTAGCGCTTCGTCGAAGCTAATATAAGGAACCACTTGATTTATCAAAGTGTATGTGTCATCGAAAACACTGTAAATTTCCATCTGATGCAGGTGTTGCAGATCTACCCATTTTTTAACGAACCCGAGCGACACATCACGCTGATCTTCTTGCTCTGCAGCGTGGGCGGCCGGACGCGAGGCTCCAAAATTAGAGGCCTCTAGAGTGTTGCGTAAAACCACATCTTCATCGATTTCCCAAAAACGGGCGCCCACAAAATCAAACCCCATTATCATCACCCGTCGCGCTTTCAAAAACTGCGCTAAGGGAAAAATAGCGCTTGAGACCTTATTTTCTAGTCCCCATTTGCGCGCCATCGTATAGGGAGGAAGAAAAACCTGCTCTCCATCAAAGGCGGCCGTGCCGAAAACAATGGGGCCCTCCGTTTCAAAGCGATTTTCAAAATCCCCTACGCAATAGGTATCATCAGGAGTCGTCGTATTGAGCCCCATGGTCTGTTGATACTTGGTGGTAGTAGCTTTAAACACTGTCACTTTGATCCCGATATGTCTAACTTGATCCAAAAGCTCTAAATACTCGTCCCAACTACAGGTCCGATGCTCATCATCTACTCGATCTGGAGCGGTAGGGGTGGTTCCCCCATACAAGCGATAATATGCATAATTGTCGGCTAAAAAGTGAGGAACCAAAATTTCTATATTCATCAATCTTTCATACTGGGGGGCCGTCGAGGGCACCGTCAGTAAAAATCTAAGACCTTCGGCTGCAGAGTTAGGGTCCATCCACGCCCAGTAATCGGGGACCACATTATAAAATTTATATTCCAGTGGAAAGGTCCGCTGGAACGAAAGAATCTTGTCACCGCTGCGTCGCAGTTTTTCCAGCTCTTCTTTGTGGTAGGCAATAGACTCACCAGTTCCCAGGACCCATAATTTCATGGTTTGTGATCTCTTTGTATGTTCAAGTACATCTGCTTTATTCTACTCTATTCTGCGCGGGATTTAAATACGATTATAAAGAATTTTCACGGTTCCGGCGAATATAGAGGGAGATTGAGGATAGTGGAATGAACCTCTTCTAAAAGGGGTAAACAGTGTTTCTCTACTGAAGACCAATAAGCGGTAGTGTGAAGCATGGGATAGTGGCGCGCTACTCCGATTCTCTCTGTCAAGGCCTCTGCATTATCCACCAAAGTGGTTCCCAAATAATAAGAAGAATGGGAATCTTGGGGGAGTAATGTAAATTCTTCGCCCCACCTTTCATAGTTAGTTTTGCGCTCGGCTAATTGTGCTGCGTAACGAGGCAACTGCGTAAGCGCTACTGTTGCGCTTAAGTTATTCATATAAAATTTAAACCCCTCCTGGGTGATGTCATAAGAGGACCCAGAGGTCACGCGCCCAAAATTGCGATAAGAGCGGAAATAATTTTCCGCCGCCGAATCGTTGGTGCCAATAAGGCCGCCGTCGGGACTACATATGGGCTTATAAGGATGAAAAGAGAAAAATACAAAATCAGATTTGATCGTAGGAGTCACGCAATGGGCGCTATCTACCACCACTACCTCATCTCCATAAGGTTCAAAATCTTCAATATTACTCACACCCCCATAAAGGACCGGCATGAGAACAACCGGCAGGGAGGGTTTCTGCAAAGAAACTGCAAGGCGCCTCTCTTTATAAGAAGTTGTCGAAAATTGGAGATCTTTATTCACATCCACAAATATGACCCGATGGCCATTTTGCCGCGCGGCCCAGGCGGGAGATGTAAACCCGAGGGATGTGGTATAAACATCACACGGGCCTTTAAGTGCGAAAAGATAAGCGAAAATCATATAGGCTGCAGCGCTAGCGGAATTTGTGGCAATATTGTAAGATTTATGTGAAAAAGATGTAAACTGATTTTCAAATTCTGTAACGTTGGGACCGAAACCGAGGGCGCCCTTTTGGAGAACCTCTATAATAGAGGGCAGATCTTCAGCAAGTATAGAAGAATCAAAGGCCTTCATTTTAGAAGATATCTTCATAAACATGCTCCCCCGAGTTATTGGTCATTATATATTTACGAGCACCGGCGCCCTGGGACCAATATTCCTCTTGTGGATTAGTTGGCATCGCCCAATCCCCGCTCAATCAGTCGCACTAATTCATCCACATTATCACTCATATGCAATGCGGAGTTGAACTCCGGGCCATCATAGGACGCCCAGGCTGTCCGAGCGGTGCGATTAGTATATTGAGGGCGTACGCCCAACAGATTGAGGCCGGGGACCGCGTAAGTAAACGGTAATTCGGTGGCGGCGAGCATATCTTCGTGAAGTTTCTCTCCAGGTCGCAGCCCGATCAATTCATAGTCGACAGGGGCGCCGTGCAACTTCTCCACGGCTTTAATAATTGTAGTCATATCATAAGAGCAGATCTGGGGAATAAAAACTTCGCCACCCTCGGCATTTTCGAGGGCGCCCAGGACCGTATCCACTGCATCTTCGAGGGTAAACAAAAAGCGGGACATCTCAAGCGACGTCACTTTGATATTCTTCCCCTCCCCAAGAAGACCGAGCCATAGAGGGATAAAAGATCCGCGGGACGCAATCACATTTCCATATCTCACTGATGCAAAGATGGTTCCTTCGGATTGATAGTCATAGTTGGTGTAGAGTCGTTCTGCGATAAACTTTGAGGACCCATAGACGTTGACCGGTTGGCAGGCCTTATCGGTGGAAATAAGAATACACTTTTTCACCATGTTCAAAAGAGCGGCCCGGGCCACATTTTCGGATCCAGCAATATTAGTTTTTACACACTCATCCGGGTAGAATTCCATATCATCAATACGTTTGAGAGCGGCGGTGTGGATAACATAGTCGGGCTTGAAGCGCTTCATTGTAACATTGAGTTTATCGAAATCTCGTACGTCCCCAATGACGCGTATAACCTCAGGTAATGGCCCAAAGGAAAGGGCTTGTTTGCCTTCGTCACGGCTAAACACCACTATCTTATTCAAAGGATCTTTGAGTAGGCGTTTGATGAGGGCTTTTCCAAGCGATCCCGTGCCGCCCGTAATCAAGTATGTTGTCACAGTTCCACCCGTTCTATCTTATCGTCAGCCGGATTCAGCCGGGAGATAATCTTTAGTTCACACTCATTTTGGCGAAGCCAATCGTGCCAGTCACCCACTACACTCAAAGTAATTCCCTCCTCATGAGGAAGCGTTTTGGCCGCCGTCTCGTTGGCGGCGACTTCATTGGAGTGGATAAATTCTTCCTTCTTGTAAGTACTGCCTTCTTTATCATAAAAGTGTTGGTGAGCAGCGCCTTCGGGGAGCAATTTATTGTCCCATCCAATAGTGATGACCTCGCTCACCCCCAGATGCTGAAGGAGATAGAAGACAGCCTCGTACATGATGCCGGGCCCATAAGGACGGAGCATTCCTTGTTTGTCCAGGGTCCACTCATCAAAATTCTTCTTGGCCGCTACGGAGTTATCAAAATTTCTCTCCTGAATAAAGAACTTCAAATCACACTCTCCCAACTTGAAAGGAGTAGTGGACGCTTCCAAAACGACTGGGCGGCGCGCAGTGTAGTCATACTTCTTATAGTTAGCGCAGTTATAAACATGGAAATCCGTGAACGATGCAAACAGATCATAAGCCTGTTTGATGGCAATCGTGAGATTATTTTCCAGCAGCCCCTTTACGGCATCCTCATCGTGTTCTGTTAACGTGGGTCCGCAAGAGAGCACATAACATTTCTCTCCCTTGAAGAGGTCCTTCAGGAGGGCCAGCTTTTCGGACTGCAGACCGAACTGGGCGACGGCCGTTGTTGCAGCTGCAGCACGATCTTTGGGGTTTTCTATCTGCAGTAGATCTTCGCGTGCTTTCCCAATACTGTCTTTGGTGCCCTCCAGGGGTACCCCTAAGCTCTCAACAAACTGTGCATACATATTTTCCGGAGTGAAGTTCTCAAGGATATGCTTTTGAAGAGCGAGAGCCTCTTGCTTATAGTGCTGCTGCTTGGTAATTGCCTCCTTGAGGGCGCGCTTGTACGAGTTTTCCTTGGCATAAGCCCACATAGAATCCTTTTGGAGGACCCCATCCCAGACGGCCGCCTTCTGAATCGGCTTCACATTATAATCTACCTTGATGATACGAGGAAAGTTTTTACCCTTCTTGTTGGGACGACAAATGTAATCCATCTGCCCGCTCCACGCCATCGTGATAAGCGGAAGACCATTATATGCTGCCTCAAACATAGGGAGGCCATACCCTTCCCCGTGAGCGATATTAATCAAGGCGCGCATGGACGGGTGCTGATAGAGCCACGTAAGGTTCTCCATACTAATCTCTCCATGGACCATGTAAATCTTGCATTTGCGGTCCGGGATGGCCTGCAGGATTCGCTCAATTGTCCACCCTGTGTGGTAGCGATCTCGAATACTGTCGCATGCGATGCTTGTCTTGACCACAAGTCCCGCTGTCTCATCATCTTTGAAAGTTTCCGCAAACCACTTAATGGTGTTTTCCATATTCTTCCGGGGGCCCCACTGCGACACTACCAAGAAATTATTAGTAGTGGTAAACTCGATGTTTAGGGGGTCAGCTTCTCTTACCCGCGTGGGGTAATTCACAACTTCTACAGGGAGGTCAGGGCGCAGGCCCCAGTTCGGCACCTCTTCACCGGTTTCCTGAGCAGTGACAGCGTACTTTGTATTCTGGAATACATCTCGTGAATGTGCAGAAATGGTAACCAAGCGCTGTACCGTCGTGTTGCATTTTTCAATCCACTGGGGGGCGACCTTGGTTGTTTCAATTCCAGCCGTATACCCAACGTTGTAGGGAGCAATGGGCTCAAACTCATTTGGAATAGTCACCTGTAGGGACATGTCAAAGGTCCCGCCGTTTTGAGTATAAACTTGAGTCTTTAGCATCAAGCTGTCCAACCACCGGCGCTCTTCGCTGTTTTCCATCATCATCCCGGTTTTCCCCCATGGGATATTGATAGCATAAATATCAAATACGTCTTCTCGGGTGCGCAATGCTCGCAGCGCGAACCGGGCCTGTTCGCCATAGCCGGATCGGCTAAGAGCCGGCGCCTTCACTAATATTTTCTTTTTCATCAGTACACCTTCACTTCATAGCTATTATAACCGGTCCGGTTCTCCCATGATCCCATGGTTTCATGGACATGCGTGAACAAATTGTCCCATCGCTCCACAAACGTTTCGAACCCAAACTGCTTTTCAGCCCAAGCACGACCGCGGAGGCCCCACTCGCGCCGCTGTTCTTCCGGCATCTTATACATATCCGTCAGAGCTTGCACTACGTCCTCACCAGCCAGTCGGTCCTCGTATATAAAGGGAACTTCCTGACTGCCAATGATAGATTTGGACGATGGTTCTAATCCGATTCCGTACCAATTATCCTCTCCATCCTTTATCTGATCCTGAAGCCCTCCTGTCAGGGTTGCTATGATTGGGGTGCCACAGGAGAGAGACTCCAATGTAGATAACCCGAATCCTTCAGCGTCTGACACATTGATTGTGGCATCAGCAAGATTATACATCATTGCTAAATCAACCGCATTCACTTTTTCTTTAGACAACAAAACCTGGCCGTTTGTCAGGTCAAGCTCTTTCATAATCGCTTCCAAATCCTGCCCATGAACGTCCTTTGGGTCTGTGTGCATTATAAGGGTGGCCTTGTCATGTAGATCGTTTTGGTCTAGAAAATCCTTAAACCAATAGATAAGAGATCCTGACTGTTTACGTCGTGCATTTCGATTATTCCATGCTACTACAAACTTGCCGGCTAATCCCTTCTCTTCCTTTATTGCCGCCACAGCCGCGGGGTCCAGCGGCTTGAAAATTTCCCCGTCCACCGCGTGGGGGATATAAGAACTCTCCACACTAGGCGAGACAGTTTGTACAATATCATATGTAAGCTGTGAAATGCAAGCAATATGATCGTTAGAATCGTACCAGACGCGATTGAAGCTAGGATAGGGATAATTATCCCACACATGATAGTAAACCATGGGAACATGCGTTCTGATTTCGTTCTCAATATCCCACAGCCATGTATAAAATCTGGGATCGGTCATAAACCAGAGAATATCCGGCTTTTGCTGGTGAATCATCGCGCGAACCATGTCCGCGTTTCCGTACCCATCTACAGGCCAAATGATCCAGTCTTGTCCCCACTCAGGCGTATGCTGAGGGTCGTGACGGGGGTGCTTGATGGCACCGCCGAAGCTGACAAATTGATATTTTCCTGTCTTGAGCATCCCTTCGATAATGTATTTTGTTTGTGTGCCCACACCGGAAGGGGAAAGCGGGTGGTCACTGATCGTAAAGATCTTAATCTTGTCTGACATTCTGTCTCCTAACGACAATGTTCGGTATTGAGGAGCTTGCATGGATACGGCTTATGGCAATGCAGCCGGTTTTTGATAGCAAACTTTTTGGTTATATTGTATATTGCTTGATATAGAAGTTTAAGCGCGTTTTCCGTTTTTTTGGGTCCGCTCGTCACTCTAAAAATCTCCACACGATCTTTTTTAGCCGTGCGCTTGAGCAGTGCAAAGTGGGTCTCAACGCTTTTAGGATCTATACCGTGCTTTTGGCAAAAAAAGTGCTTGTATAGTGTAAGCTGGTAAGTGACCATCTTTTCAGCCTTCTTGCGGGAATCCCATCCCCAAGAGCAGGTTTTCCAGTCAAAAAGGTGGTAAGTGTCCCCTACCTTAACGACTGCATCCACAAAACCTTTAAAATTTATATTGAAATTCTCAATAGGAACGTAAAGCATTTCCTCCGAAGAAAAAACCTCGTAATCGCCAAAATACTCTTTCAGTGCAGATTCAACCTGGGCTAGTATCTGAGGGCCCGCTTGACGCATCTGCTTTACATTGTTGGCGTTTACATCAATGTTCTTTTCAAACAATTTTTGTAGCTGCTTATCAAAGCCAATCTGGAATATCTCTGTTTCATCAATATCTTCTTTGAGAAGCTTCTTTTCACAGACATCATGGATGGCAGTCCCAAAAGCGGTGTATTCGTTGCCTTCAAATGGAGCAACTCTTTCCACCCAAGCCTTCTTATGGTAATGGGGACAATGCGCCCAATCTTTTAGTTCTGAATAAGATATGTGTTCACGCGGTTGCATCATCTACTATTTCTGTTATTACTTGATATAAAATGGGGGAGGTCTTAGCGACCACGGAGGGAGTATCGAGAAAATATTTTTCAAATCCATTAGCAAAGTACTCTGGCAGCGATGTAGCGCCATAAGGGGAAACAAATAGACCCATTGTCAGCATTACCAAAGTCGGATATCCCACTTCATTGGCTAAGAATTCATCAAACTGTTGATTATATTCTGTATACTGATAGAGCAGCGGATTAATATGATATCCTTCAGCATTGAGGAGATGCCGGAGCTTTTCTCTCTTTCCTAAGAACTCCTCTCGGAGCGCAGAATTATGAATAAGATTCTCGTACTTTTTTTCTAGGGCATGAGCCACTTCATGAATGAAGTTCTCCAGCATATCAAAAACTGATGGTTCTTTCGAGGTCATATAAACAGCATCATTAGCATATGTTGCGTTGCGACCATTGAGTTCAGGGAAATCCCCAATGTAAACAATGTCGATGTTGTCCAATAGTTCGGGTGCCATATACTCTTCGACTGAGCTACAAAACTCACTAATCTCCACACCCTTTTGGAGGGGGGATGTTACAAACACCGGAATATTATAAATATAATATTCCATTACTCGCTAGCTTTCGACAACTCAACACTCTCAACGTCAATGAGGGCCTGTTCGTATCCTCGCAAGAAATTTTCTTCCGCAACCGCCATTAGAAATTCCGGGAATTCAGCGGCAAAAACTTGCACAGCCATATCGACGGTCACGTCCTCGGACGCCTCCAGGCGCTCGCCAATGTAATTGACCACTAGTGTCTTGAGGTTCGTCGTGGTCTCAACGAACTTTTCTATATCAGGGTTATTATCAATCATTTTTGTCTCACAGATTTTGTGCAGCAAAAGTTGCAACCTTAGAACGCTCACCCTTATGAAGGGTAACATGCGAAGCCAGTTCAAACTTCTTGAATTTTTCTACCGCATGAGTCAAACCATTCGAGGTGGCATCGATGTAAACATTGTCAATCTGTTCAACATCGCCAGTCAGCACAATTTTGGTTCCTTCTCCTACTCTGGTTATTATAGTCTTTAGTTCGTGAGTTGTCAAGTTTTGAGATTCATCGATGATGATGAATGCATTAGAAATTGATCGGCCACGAATATATGTCAGAGCTTCTATTTCTATTGTACCCTTTTGCATATAAATGTCAAGGGTTATTTTATCATTTCCCATCAAAAACTGGAGATTATCCTGGATGGGCATAAGCCACGGAGACATTTTCTCCTCCATGGTTCCGGGCAGAAACCCTATGTCCTTTCCGAGGGGCTGTACGGGACGTGAGACGATTACACGCGTGTATTCCTGCTTGGACTCGTCTATGGTCTGCTCAAGGCCTGCAGCGATCGCACAGATCGTTTTACCGCTACCGGCCTTCCCAATGGCCGTAACAATTTGAATCTGAGGGTCCATCAAGGCATCCAGGAGGAATTGCTGTTCTTTATTGCGTGGCTTGATGCCCCATACTTTTTGTTTTCCTGTTATGAGTTGTTTCACCGGGGTGACCGAATTAGTATATCGACCGAGCGCAGTCTTTTTTTCATTCGCATTAGAAACCAACATTACATACTGATTCGAATGGAGAGCGTCATTATCAAGATAAACATCTTCCCGTTCATAAAACCGGTCGATCGTTTGATCATCTACCAAGACTTGGGTATACCCAGTATAGATACTATCACTGTTGTCGACTATTTGATTATTAAGGAAGTCCTGAGACTCTAAACCCACTGCATCCGCAATGACCCGCATATTGATATCGCGCGATACCAGAATAACTTTGCGCGTATTTTCTCGCTGAGCTTTGAGGGCCGTTGCGATAATAAGATGATCTGGGACTTTGGAGTCTAGATCCTCCGGCAAATCTTCGGGCAAGAGTGCCGCTGCATTGATAGATTTGATAATTCCCAATCCTTTGCGGATTCGGACCCCTTTCTGGAGTGATCCCGTAGCTCGCAAATCATCCCAGATGCGAATTATTTTACGTGCCTGGGCTCCTACAGGATCCTGACGCTTTTTATGCTTGTCCACTTCCTCAAATACCTTGAGGGGAACGTGAATATCATTATTTTCAAATGCGTAGATACATTCTGCGTTTGTCAAATAAACACTGGTATCTAAAACGTATATCTTTTTACGACTCATAGAGACCCTGCTGACGGTATACTATATAGGGTTGGCGCGCCTTTTTAATAGTTTCCCCCTTTGGGCGTCCCATCACACTGGATCACCTCTACACGCGAAGGCTGTAAGTCTCCCTCCGTCGCCACATCACCTACCATGCCGGCGTCTGTCACCAGAGTGGAAGAGCTTTGAACTTTTCCCCCACCCATATTCCATAGAAGTTGTACGCCTAATTCCTCGCACACATCCATTTCCGGAGTGTTATCGTTTTTGCGATCACCGCCGTTAGCAAAATAATCCGGCTTGATCCGCCGGAGCGCTTCGCATACAGTGCCGTCCCTATCATCAACGTTCGTTGTTTCACCAGTTGCTGTAAAGCCCTCTAGAATTTCGCACCGCTCCTCGAAAGGCATAAAGATATATCCTTTCTTTCGCATCAGCCAGTCATCAGAATTAACGATCACTACCACATGGCCGTGTTGCGCTGCTTCTTGTATCATACGGAGATGACCGATATGAACAGGATCGAAGCCTCCCGATACACAAACAACATCATAAGGAGTTTGGGGTAGATTAGTCATTAGAGGGCTCCTCGGCGGCCTCTGGCCCCACAAAATAACGATTGATAGCGCCAATAGCCTCGTCAGCTTCCGCCAAGCGGGCGACAGCCCCAGCAATTTCCCCCACGATGTCAGGATGCTCACCCACCCCCACAGGACGAGTGAGATACAACTCAATGGTGGCCAAAGCCTCCTGACGCTTGGCGTCAAACCTCGCGAGGGTGGCACTCATAAACCGGTTAGTAAGTATATTGGACATAATATTTTCCTTTCGTTATGGCTGCGGCCGCTGGGCTCGAACCAGCGACCCGTTGATTAACAGTCAACTGCTCTACCAACTGAGCTATACCGCACTATTCTTCTTTTTGCAAGTATACAACATTTCCTTCTTCTCTAAAAGTTTTTATTTCCTCTACAATCTCTTCTATTTCTTCCACTTCCCACGGCATGGGGATTAAGCCGTGATGTGACATTCCTACTTCTAAATAATTCAAGCGTCTCCAGACATTAGAATTAATTTTTTCCTGATACTTCTGAATCTTAGTTAGTACCCACAGCGTGATCACATTGAAAAAGAATCCTAATATGGCTATAAATAATACTAATTCAACTGTCATCATTTTCTGGCTGTTCTACAACCTCCCACGTTTGATCGGGAAGTAATTCGACCTCAGCCAGAAAAGTACCGGGATCCACCCGGTGCCAGTATTGGGGCGCTATCAACGAAAGAAAATGACTTTGGTCTTTTCTTTGATACAAATAATAATGCTCTCCAATCACGGGCTCTATGTTAAAATCCGCCTCATAAATAACCTTTGAGACGTTTACTCGTTCTTGTACTTCTTTTGCTTGTTCCATAATTATTTCTGCCTGTTTCTTAAGTTTTTCTATTTCTTTTTCCGCATATTTCTCGGCCGCGGAAATGGCCCGGCCCTTCAGGGTACTCATATCATTAGGCACGATAGCAGGAGCGCCCACATTCGTCCCATAGGGTTTTATATTAGCATCAAATTCTTCCGTCTCATAGTTATACACTACATTATCTGCAAATTTTTTATCTTTTGCCATTCGATTGCCTTCTACCAACGATGATCCTTTCCGGCCCAATCTTTAAATTTTTCTTCCCCGCCGCGAATCGCCCAATCCGAATCAATAGTAAGTTTGGAGGAAAGGCCTCCCCGGGGGTTGAAATCCATTTCCAAACGCAAACGATTCGGCTCGTAGACTTCTTTCAAATCATCATAAACCACATTGATGAGCCGCTCATACGAAAGCAGCCGATTGCGAAAATCCTGAAAATACTTTTTTAGGGATTTCAACTCAATTATACTATCTTTGGGATAAAAGACAATCCAAACCGTTGCAAAATCCGGCTGGTCCTTGACCCCAATAAAAGTAACCTCCGGGTTCTTGATATTTATTTCATAACCATCCCCTGAAGGGTTTGGCAAAGTCTTGAGCAGCGACTTATTACTCCATGTTCTCATATATTCTCCTTGGTGCCGGCGCCACGAATCGAACGCGGGACCTGCGGGTTACAAAACCGCTGCTCTACCAACTGAGCTACACCGGCGTTTTATTCATTATACTAGGTCTGACCCCAGAATTCAAGACAATTTGGCAAATGTGTTCCAGACGCTCTATGTGCTCAAAGGCGTCCCATGGATTTTTTCCGACCGCACATACTCCATGATTTCCTTGTCCCACCACATCGTATTCCGGCTTGCCCGGGCGTACGCCCAAGGCTTTAGAAGTAGCATCCGCCAAGGCCTGAGAGACCGCTGGGAGCACTGGAACATTGGGGCCCACGCGCGTGTACCTATAGATCTCGGGAAACTGGCTCGCCATGATCTTGAGATCCCAACCGGCGTACATTGCTGCCACGATATTAGTGGAATGTACATGGAGAACACAGCGAGTCCTCACCGCGTCTTTTAAAATCTGCCAGTGCATCTCTAGCTCCCCAGAAGGGTTTTCCACCCAGGGCTTGTCAGCCAACGAGCCGTCTTCCGCAATGCGAATAGATTTAATAAACTCGGGATATATCAGATTCTTTCTCACCCCAGAGGGAGTGATATATATTTTCCGATCGCCACTCTTACGGAGTGAACAGTTGCCATCGCGCGTAGTTATCCACCCACGCTTATAACACTCTCTCATCACATCGCCGATTGCTGTTATCATTATTGCTATGTATGGTAAAGCGGATCTTTCTTTCTCTCTTCTTCCGCGTCTTCATAAGTTAGGACATGCGTAGGATACCTTACGATAGTATATAGGCCATGAAAGTTGCCGGGAATCTGAGCGCGAATCATTGAAGCCTCTTCCTTGCATGTCGCATCGATATAAAGTGTAAGCCCCATTGTACCTGGCTGAATATCATACATAGCGTCAGCACCCCATTCAAGCGCGGCTTCTAAGATGATATTGTCTCTTTCGAGTTGTGAAATCACTAGTTTTTCTTTCTTCTAGTCTTTTTATGAAGCTTTTCAAACAAAAGCTTTTTCCAGAGGGTTGCTTCAATTTCTTCTTTAGGCATATTGAGAGAATAAAGACCGGCCAAAATTAAGCGAATTTCTCGATTGGACAAATAAACAGTCTTCAAGAAAGCCGGTAGTTTTTTTCCATTTTGGTCCGACACGATATTGATCTCCTTGCATCACTAAATAGTGTGTCGGAGATTCTTTTTACTATATTGTGGCGTCTACTTCTTTCGTCGTTTCTTGGACAACTTAGCTTTCCGACGCTTCTTTTCTTCACGTTTAGCGATTGAGGGATCCGTGCGAGTCTTGACCGCATAGAACTTACGATTTGGGGGTCCTTGATAGTGGACCTTCACTTGGAGATCTTCTTGTCCTGCTAGTTCATTTCTCTTGGCGTCAGCGCCGTCGAATGTGGGGAAACGGCCCACGATATTCCATGTTGGCCCGTCGGTGTGTTGCGGCGCCATTTCTACTTCTTCAGTACTCATCCTTTTTCCTTCCATAGATAAGTTGCATCCATTGGCCAATAAACATCTTGACCAGTGTCTAATACTTGTATTTTATAGATTGTGATAGATTTGTCAAGTACTAATCCTACAAAAGTTCTTTTTCCGGCGTTAGCGTCTCTTTTGGCAACATCCACACAGATGACCAGATCGCCTACCTCCGCGCTTTTTGTAGTCCTTCCGTATCCCAACCGCCCATCATCCACTTTTCGTTCATGAGGTGATTAATCTTGTTAAAATGGAGAAAACCGAGGGCATGCCCTAGTTCGTGTTCGAGGACAGTCTCCCTTACATCTGGTCTTAAATAAATAACTGCGTATTCCACCTGGTTTGTTGTGTTGTCAATAAAGAAGTGCGTTTGTGCTAGAGCTGTCTCTTCCATTTTTACGCCCAAGGTCACCATATGGATTATGATATAACCTTTGGGAGTCTCGCTTAGACACTTATTGAGCGGATCATGTTTATATTGTGTATTATAAAAACGATATCCCAAATCTTTCCAGAAGCTTACAGCCTTATCAACCTGACTCTTTGTTACTGGTGCATGTTCGCAAACAATAACCGTGGGGGTTAGTCCCCATTTGGCAGCTTGCGGAGGCCTATCGTTTACTAAAGGTATTCTGTCATAGTTACTAATATAGGGACCAGCAGAAGCCGGGACAGCTAGCAGTACTATTGACAAACTAAAAGAAACTACATAAACAAGTGTTCCTAGCGCTATCCGGATAGTATCACTCATATAATATTTAGTTGAAAAAACCAGTTTTGTGATAAACTGTGCCGGAAACTCTTATAGATTCTCCCTCCGGAGGTGGTATATAGATGGTGAGAGCCTGATGATCTTTGTCTGGTGGGCGCCATATTATCTGCAGAGCGTTAGATTCTGGCGCCCATATCGAATCGAACTCGTTGCCGATATTATTTTCATAGTGATTGTAACAATTATAATTATTATTAGTAAGACTCGCGATTAAAGTATCATGCAAGTCATAACCTGAATTAAGGATTACATCCCTGCCACAGATGGAAAAGAATTGCTCTTCCTCTGTGTCTCTTTCAATAGCTAGGCTGACGAATCCAGATAGCAGTGGAGTGTCGAGTTGCTTATCGCACCAAAAGACCAATGTACTGGGGCCTTCATTTTTACTCCACCAGCAGTCCATGATTGCATATTCTTCACCGTATTCTTGAATTCTAATCTCCTCTTCCCCTATATTAGAGCAAGAACAAAGTAGAAGTAGTAAGCAAATTACAATCTTATTCACCTTATATTAATTATAATATAATAAAGTTATTTGTAAGATGCAAGCAAAAAGTATATTATTGGTGGAGGTGCACGGAGTCGAACCGTGGTCCTGAGAATGCCATTGCAGGATTTAATCTCAGTCGAATTCCCAAACCACCCCCATTTAGTCCTTGACAGGCCAAAATAATTAGGTTACCATTGGTTTATGTCGTCTTTTTGTATCCTATACTTTTTCTTCAATACTTTTAAGGTCTCATCAGTGACTCCTAAAATTCTCGTCATTTCTTTATTTGTGTTAGCTATGCTAACAACAGAATTGAAGAGAGCTTCTTTCACGAGAGCCACCGTATTGGACCATAGGTTAAAACCATATAGTTTGCCATTAGTTAGACGACTGGCGCACTCAAGTTTGAGACCAATAATTTCTTCCAGAGTTAATGCAGAAAGCATTATTTCAAATGCTTCATTTGACTTTCCGTGGTTCCTCAGCTTTTGTGAGAAAGAAATATCACTGCAAAAACCCTGGGAATCTGACTTCCGGGGTTTCATCTATAATAAGTTTTCGATAATATCGTCTATATCTAGAAAATTAGCTATTTCTTGTAGCTCAATGTTGGCAACGGTATCTTCTTCCGCCTCTTCGGCACTGGCGTCACCCACCGCGGCCGCCGCTGCAGCGGGTTCGGGCACATCTGTCTGCAGTTCTGTCTCGAATTTGTCAAAATACAGCGCAAGATTTTTTAGTAGATACTCCTCAAACATAGCAATATCGTCGGCGTTGTCAAGGTCATCATATGCTGTAAGAATGCTCTTCTCGATGTCTTGGAAGTCGGTGAATGCGCGGTTGCGTCCAGTCTTATCTTCCCCATTAAGCCCAAACTCTGACTTGGGATCGACTTCAACCTCTTCTTCGTCATCGATACTAATAAAATCCGGATCATCTTCGGGCCGGTCGCCAATATCAATTTCAATATCTTCATCGATTGGGGCCCCGAGTTCCTCGTCTTCCCCCGCCTCTTTGCGAGATTCTTCGGGGGCAAGTGATTTTTCGACAGCAGCTAAAATATGGTTACGATATGATTCACGCTGCTCCACCGCGGTGGTAAGGGACTTATATCCGGTCTCTATAGTTGACAAAACATTAGTGTTTCGTAGAAGGTCCTCTAGAGCATTGATTCCCGTACTGTCATGTTTGGCAACTGCTGCAACGGCAGCACTTTCAGTAATAAGGTCACGGATAATCTGGCGAAGTTCGTGCTCTTGGTTACTCTTATGCTCTCTGCGAGATTTTACAATCCGAATCGCATCACGAACTGCTTCTCTCAATTGGATTTCCTGTGCTACTTCTGCTCGATCAATCATTTTTATCCCACCGATATACCTAATAAATAGTCCATTATTTCGTTTACAAACTGGTCTTCCACAGATTCATTGTTCGAAGTTTTTTTCTTTTTGCGCTTCTCAGATCCAATCACATCGGGGAAAGTAGTGGCAAACCCTGTCACCGCGCCTCCCGACTGCGCGCTCATTTCATCAAGCTGTTCGCCAAGTATCCTCATTATATCAGCTACATCGCTATCATTTAACTCTGTAGGTAACCCGCGGATAAAGCCAACATCATCGTCATCACGAAGAGCTTTCCTCATCATGGTGGCACTTACTCCTCCCATCTGCGGAGGAATTGGGACTTGCTGTACATTTACTCCTTCACGACGACCTTCGGCCGTCTTGAAGCGCCCACCTTCGACATCTTTTTCTCCCAAGATAAGGTGCAAGTCTTCCCCGACGTCGGCTTCGTTGTCAATGTATTCATAGACAGAACGCACAGGCGTCACATCTGCAACTCTAACATCTACATCACCAGGCAAGTGTTGGCGGTAAACGTTCCAAATATTGACGGCTTGTTGAGGAGTAATTCCTTCATGAACTTTTGGAGAGACAAATATAATGATCTTATCCACTCCGGGGTTACTTAGCACCGATTTAGCAACATTGAAGTGGCCGCCATGAGGTGGCTTAAACTTTCCAGGGTAAAGAGCAATGTTACGCACCCCCTCGACGGGTACCCTCTCTTCTTCAGCTAGGCCCTGCTTGGAACGATCTCCATGGGTAGAGGCCAGCCCTTGAACAATAAAATCTCCTGTAAGTTTGACTAGGAAATCTTCCATCCCTCGTAAAACAACACCTTCATGGGATCCAACTGGACCAGCCATACTGCGCAAAGCTTCTTTTACCGCTTGCCCTAGGAGTCGAGTGCCATGATAAAAAATACCTCCATTGATGGCGTCTTTGACGTCTTCTTTGGAGGCAAGATATTCACTTAAAGGTATTCCATTTTTCTCGGCGCTGCGTAATACTGCCATATAAATATCTTTACTTAGTGCTCCCACGGATTTCCCATCAGCCCGGGTAACACGAGTATCTTGGGGGTGCTCTACCATCTGGAGCCATTCTCGTAATGTGTTTGTGGCCACCCCGCCAGGAGTAACCTGAACGGACACTGGCGTCTCTAAAACTTCTTCTAGATTCAGATCATAATCCGGATCAAACTCCACTGGTACATCACCATATACTTCAAAACCATATTTGGCTGCAATGGGGCGCACTTTTTCAATAAGTCGTGCTAGGGCTGCGTGATCATAAGGAATTTCGATTCCACCACCTTTGACGGGCTTTCTCGTCTTGGGGTCTATAGGGCGCTCAAGCCCTGGGCGATCCATGGAAATCCCTTTTCGAATCATATGGGGCTGGGCTTTTTTTTCATAGAACTGGTTGATGCCATGAATAGCCAAAATATTGGAATCATATTCCTGGACGTTAGACTTCCCTTCAATATATTCGGTATTGAAATATTTTGTAGGGTCATCCCACATTTTGAGCGCTTTAAGTTCCGGAGTGATGGCTGGAATAGCCGCATTGAAAATAGTTAACAACTTAGCTATAGCATTAGCCATGCCATGATCGGATCCCCACTTTGCTAAAGCACTTTCAGCATCAAAGCCCTCAATTGAGGCAATATGAGAGGTTCCGCGATCCATGCGAAACTCTTTTTGACCATCCTCGTTGGTAATCAGCTTAAAACTGGTATTGATGCCATCCCACTTGACGCTGCCGGCAATTTCATTGTTTTGAAGACGCACAACAGCGTCCTGGATATAATCAATGAGGTCTTGCCCTGTTTTTACGCGGTCGACATCAAAAGGGTGCGCCATATGGCCCGGTGTGCCCATGTACCTACTCCTTATTCTCTTCTAGTATTTTTACCTGCTCCTCAAGAGTGTTCACTCTTTCTTGGAGCCGTCGTGTATGGCGCCTGACTTCGCGCAAGTTCGCTCGTGCTGTTTCAATCCGCAACGCGTCGGTTTTAGAACGCGGAGTTATGGCTTGGAGAACCTCGGAAATAGATTGAAGATAGCTAGCAACACTAGGGGCGCTGCTCTCGCCGAGCAAGAACTTGCGAGTAAGTCGGCGATAGTCCATTACTTATTCCTCAGATTTCGAAGCAGCCTTTCGGCCACGTCGCCGCGGAGCTGGCTTATCTTCCGTGTCTTTCGCTGCCTTAGCGGCTTCCGCAGCTGCCTTGTCCTCAGCGGCCTTCGCTTTTGCAGCAGCCTCGGCCTTGGCTTTTGCTGCAGCCTCGGCCTTCGCCTTGGCTTCAGCCTCTGCTTTTTCTTTGGCGGCTGCTTCTGCTTTCGCTTTAGCGGCCGCTGCTTTCTTGGCGCTCTCATTCCGGCGTCGTCGTTTAATCCATGGTGCTACCATTTTACTTGCCTTCCTTTCTGACACGCGCGATGATTCGACGTGTGATTTGTTTTGCTTCTTTTACCGAGATTTTACCAGGCCTGGCGTACTCCGCGAGATCCATTCTCTTGGCCATCGATGGACGGTTACCCTCCTCGTCATCGTGTTCTTTAGATCCGATACCCTTATAATCATCTTCGTCCTCATCACGCATGGGATGGCCATGGCCCTCAGCAAGACTAGCATTGGTGACAAGAATATCACGGGCATCCACGCGCTCAAGAATGGTGCCGTCCTGAAGCTTCATGTCGTACCAGGTAACCTGGTTCAGCTTCTTATTGAAGTTGTGGTTGATGGCCTCTGCCATCTTAATCTGACCTTCATGGTGGACGCCGCCGTGATGAACACAGTAGTGGTTAGGGGAGAACGCACCCTCCCGGAAGTGGGTTCCGCGCTCGTGACGATCCTCATGATCTTCATCATATGCCATATCGCGCTTCAGGGCGTCAATGTGAGCCCGCGTAGCATGTCGCTTGATAAGGTCATGAAGCTCACGGTCGTCCCGACCTTCATCCTCACCATAGTGGTAGGTCTCTTCGCCCTCGGAGTCTTCCTGAAGCTCTTCGGCTGCATCTTCTCCAGCCTCTTCACCAGCGAGTACACGGTCGGCGTGCGCCACGTCAGCGGGCTCGTTCTTCTCTTCCTTAAGAAGCCCCCACTTTTTCATCAACTTGGTGTTGATCTCATTATTTTTCCATTCTTTTAGCGACATTTTTGGTTCTCCTGTTTCTGAAAAGTCTATGGCGACATTCCGTTTTCCTGTCTTAATTAGGTCTTCATAATCCCTAAAGATCAAATTACCTTTGGTATAAGCCTCACGCTCCATCTTGCGGAGATGAGGATTCTCTTGTGCATAGCCCGCCGAGGTCTCCATATCACTGGTAAAATCCCCCCGACAATTTTGCGCATGGTGCACCAATTCATGAGACAATGAGCGCATGATATCTTTAGGATGGCGCCCATCAACATAGAGCACAATTTCCATAGCACCCGGATCATAATAAGCGGTTTTTCCTAAAATTCGCTGTGAATTGGAGGTGTCACTCTGAAATATAACGGTGACAGGCTTGTTAAATCCTAGCTGCTGTTGGGAATACGGGAAGAAATCTCCCACCAACTGCTCTAAGTGATAAACGTTCCCAATAGATTGATTTTTACACTGATGCATCGTTTACTAAATAGTGCTGAATAGTAGAAAGAGTACACCCCAGAGGTGATACACAAAAAGCGCCATGTAGACAAGGTTTAGTGCTAGTAATATTTTGAAAATACTATTAGTAAACCTTTTTCGAAAACAATAAAGAATCCATATCCCTACAGCACTGAGTCCGAGCTTGGCGATGACAAATAATAAAGGGGATACCTCCAAAAAGAAGGCCATGATAGGATTTGCTTCGTGCCCTAAGTCATTAGCAATCCAAAAAATAGTAGCGGTGAGATCAATGAGGATAAAGATTGCCAGAATATAGACTAGTCGGACAATCTTCCTCACCTACATTACCCCTTCTTTCCCCTATCCGCAGCACTCACAGTCTTCGCAGCAAGCGCACTTACAAAGCGTTGCGCCTACACATTTAGCTTGAAGCCACTCTGGCTGCTGCCAAAAGGGGATAAGCATATGCACCAGCATAGCCAGTCCCGAAAGAAGCAACAAGCCCGATAGCCGCGCTGACTGCTTCAAATGGCCTAACCAGCCATGTTCTTTAAGATGTGCCCAATCCCACATTATCTTCCCTCCGGATTTTGTTTGTCATAAATAATAGCCTTGAAGGCTGTTTCAACGTAATCAGCTGCTTTGGTAAGCTTTGCTTGTACCCAAGGCTCAAGATTCTCATCATCCTGTAACATATCGTGCAGCTGTTGTGCTTGTTGTGCTAAATGAAAAAGATCTCTCCGCGCCATAGCGCCCTCATACCCATCGGGGTCTTTTTCGACTTTTGGTGGAGTGCGATCTTGTGCATTCATCACAGGGGTTTCTAGTAAAATAGAAGAGCCCTTGCGGATTTCTTCTGAAATAAGGTTTTTGAGAGTTTGTCGGTTAAGCTTCGGGGAAGTCATTATCTATCTCCTGTGGCGTCGCCCAATACAAAGGCTTGAAATGCTTGTTTGTCTTTATCGTTCATTCGGGAATAGAGTTCAACCGCGCGCTTGACAGAGCCCTCTAGGGCAGAAACTTCCATCTTGGTCTCTTGCATTCCTGCAGCCCCGTCGCCACCACCCCAGGCGCCCGAACTATAACCAGCATAACTGGTAGAGCCCGCGTACTTCTGTTGACTTTTCGGAGGCGCGACCACGCGCTGGTCCGGCATTGGATGGGCCCCGGCCATCTCAATGTCATTGAGGGCCTTCCTGAGCGCTGTGGTGGCTCTAAATGCGTTTTCGTAGGCGCCGTCATAAGTGGGATCATCGAGAGCCACAATAAGGCGTTCTGTAGCCTCTCGGGCCTCTAAAGCTATCTCATATAACTCATTGGCTTTGGGATCGCCCATATTTTGCTCTTTGTCAGAGTTGGACTGTGACCCCATACGATGCGGTACACCTTCAGGGGCGGAAGGCTCATTAATACCCCCGCCAGTAAACATGGCTTCCTTCACCATGGTTTTAAGCTGGGCGTAATCAATACTCACGAGTTAGTCCTTCTTCCGCTTGCGCGCCATCTTCCGGAAAGTCTTGGCCAGGTTATAACGTTTGGTTCCAGGGCGACATGTCGGACCGCCAAATTTCTCGCCGGTGCATACCCCTTCGGTGCCGCGGCGCTCAATATCTGCTTCGGCATCCTGAATCCAGTCATCGTCTTTTTCTTCGGCAAGGCCCGACTCAAGGGGTCGCTCATAGCCCTCTTCCCCCTTTTTTTCTTCGCGCAGAATTTCATCTAAAAGAGACGCCGGATCGAGGTCAAACACTTCGATTGCTTCAGCATTAGTAAGCACCACCTCTACTTCTTCTCTAATAATATTCAGTAACTCTGTTTTTGTCATAGCACGAACCTCCGGCGTATAATTAAATAGTTTCTTCTTCTTCCTTTGACATTAGAGCTTTAGATTTTTTGACCTTAGGTGTTGATCAGGTTGCCATAAATTTTGGGATTTTCAATGGGGTGAGTCCCGGCATAGAAGAGAGCAAAACCAGCGATCAAATTGCTATTACCAGCGATATCGACTGCCGTACCAAACGTATAGTTGGTAGTGGAACTTCCCCAGCCGTCATCTGAATACTTAATCGTCACTACGTTTGAATCGACTGCCACGCGGAAGGACCGGCCGGCCGTCCAGTTAGGTCCACCCCCGCTGGTGCCGTTCACCAGCGTACCACTTTCAAAAGCCGCAGCGGATGTTCCGGCCCAGCAATAGACGGCCCATTGCATCCACGCATAGGCATTCGTAGATGTGACAGGCGGGGTGTCTTTGTAGCCGAGTCCAAACATGAATTGAACGTTGTTACCGTTGTAGTTGAAGGATGGAGTCATTTCTACATAAGCCGAGTCACCAGAAGTAATTTCGGCGACGGTAGTAGCGCCGCAATTCCAGTTTCCTCCGCTTAGGGTTCTAATAATACCTTGATCAAGCCCGGTTTCGGTACCCACTGCGCAGACAGTTCGATTATTAAGTTGAGAAGTATCGGTAATGGGCAATTCGAAGGGCGCGGCATCTGAGCATGCACCACCCGAAAGAATGGTGCTAACACGGGATTTATCTATCCCGATAATGGTGCTTATCTGATCACATTTGATGCCATCAATTGTTGCTGCTTGCGTCTCGTCACTCATGATTTTTCTCCTGCGCTACGTGGGCCATCCATTTTTATATATTTCATCAGTCGCGGTGCAACTTCGAAGCCGGCTTCGTGAAGTTTATTGGCCCACCACTTGGCAATAGCCCCTTCTTCAAGCGCCGACGGAACCAGATTGGCCTTGATGCCGGCTGCTTCTGCCGCCGCCACTTCTTCCTCATCGTCGTCCCAATGCTCGGCAACACCCAAGGACAGAAGAGTCTCAGCTTTAAGGTCCCCATGTGTGTAGTGGATACTCTCCACAGGAAGCTCTAGTTCGGCTACCAACTCTTCTGGGTCTGGGGCTGTATCCCATGGGTGTTTATCCCCTGTGCGTTTTGACCGGGATGTAACAATTAGAACCTTGTTGCCGGCCGCTGCAAGTTCTCTTAGCTTTGCGATGTTCTCCTCGTGAGGGCCATCATAAAGAATGCCAAATTCGGGATCTTCTGGGTCTGGCTTATGTCTGATTAAAGTATCGTCGTAATCAAACGAATAAATGTTTTGTTCCAAGTTATCTTGTTCGGCGATGTACTTTCGCCATTCTTTTAAAATTTGTTTCATTATTATAAATATACCTTTTCATTCATTTACAGTATAACAGACTGAAAAAGGAAGTCAAGAGGTTTTTAATAGTCATCGTCCTCACCGTAATCTGGCGGGAAGATGGAGGAATCAATGATTTTGAAGTTACCTTCACTATCATGTCCAATGTTACCGCTGCCAATCTCATATTTATCGATATTAAACTCGTGCATGGCTTTGCTTAACTCTTGATACGCAGGGCCAGCTACACGGGACAGTAGGACTCCGAGTTCTTGAGCAATCTCGGCACTTTTAGACTCGTCATCAGCCGCATCTTTGGTCCGATCATACCGGAAGGATCCCAGAATTGTCTTCAAGATATGAAAAGGGTCGGCAGGATTGATATCTGCCTCACGACGCCATTGCAATATGGCTTCTTTCTCTGCGGGGAAAGACTTATCAAGAACTTTTTCCAAATCATCCATGCGATCAATTGGCGTAGCTTTGTCCACTACAACCCACGAGAAGTCATCAGCATGGGCGTACGCACGGGGGAATATAAGAGGATAGCGCTTGGCAGTGTTGAAATCGTCTTCATTCATCTGCATCTTATAATCATCGGGCTCGTGAATCATTTTGATAACGTGCTCGGGATCACTAACGGGCTGATACACTGCGCGAAAGGATCCGGCGCCAAGTTTCTTAAAGCGATCAGATTCTAGGATGGCATGGATCTCATCAAAGTCGTCGGTGGCTTGGATTTCTTTTAGCCAAGGGAAATATTGTGTCTCATTCTCGGTAAGATACTTCCGCCAGTTTTCAAGTAGGAGTTTCATTCTTCGTCCAATTCGGGATGATACCCCAAATACACGCGCCCGATGTCGTCCCCCACCTTTTTACCATCAGCTTTCAGTTCAGCCGGAACAGCCTTATCCGGTGTCCCATACCAGTAATAAACATCATAGCCGCCGTCCTCCCTCCATTTTACTACAAGTCCACGTTCGTGCTCTGCAGTGTCCGCTTTCAAGATTATTTCTTTATTTTGTGGAAGTACGAGGTCTGGCTCCCCACCCTCTTCTTTTAGTAACTTCCGCCAGTTTTCAAGGATTAGTTTCATTTTACCACTTCTTGCAGGACCAGTAACGCGCTTTTGTCTTTGGACCAGGGTTGTCACAGTTGTGACGAGCACGGAAAGACTTGCGCGCCTTGGGGTTGCTCTTACGAATTTTCATATTCGGATCACCAAAGTTAACCTTCTTTACATTTCCAGTTTTCGGATCCTTGACATAAACTTTAAATTTTTTGACATCTCCACGGGTGGGTTTATTGAGGGTAACCTTACGCCCGCGATACTCAGCCTCGTAAACAAGATCAGGACAACCACAGGCCGCAGTATCAAGCTGTTCTATTAAACATGCAACGCACACGGGAGTGCCGTCGTCTAGGTAAGCCTCAGTCAGATGGGGAAATACATCCCGCTCCAAAAGCGCCCGATTAACTTCTTCAGCAATCAAACCGTATAGCTCATCACTTCTCATGGTAATTCCCTCTTTCTTGGTTTTCTTAGCTTTCTTGCCCCAAGATTTACCTTTACCTCGCTCTTTACATGCGCCCGGGGTTGGACGACATGCCGGGTACTTCTTGCGCTTTTCACCAGAACCTCGGCCGCATGACTTGTAGCCGCCTTTACCGTCTGGGGCATTGCAGTCAACCCAACCTTTCTTAGAACCCTTCGCGCCCTTACGACCAAACCAATCTCGAAGTGATGACTCTTTGCTGGACTCAGTTCCAGCTTTCTTCTTTTTCTCGTCAAGGGTTTTTTTGACATCGATCTCTTCGCCATCTTGGAGAATATAATCTCCGTCTTCATGGAGTCCAACGTCGCTCATACCTTTGATAGCATCTTTGATTTCTTTTTCTGATGCTTTGGTGTGGTCCTTGAGCGCTTTCATACCTGCAGCGCCACCTTCCTCGATCAATGCTTTGCGAATTTTTGACTCTAGGTTTTCTTCGCCCTCAAAAAGCTCAATTTGTTCGTTTTTCTTACTCTTATTGCCCCAATTCTTTGCACCTACCTTGCGGCATTTTACAAGGGCCCCTGAGGCATACGCTGACGGCCAGACTTTATAACGAGAGCGCACTTTATGATAACAAGCGTCTCTTTTAGCCTTCTTCTTTTTCTTCTTCTTTTTCTTCTTCTCATCAAGGGCATCTTCTTCGATAACTTCTTCTTCGAGAGGCACACAGTTGGGAACCATCTTGTCGCCCTTCTTTTTCATTCCCACTTTTTTGTAGCCATCCCAACACGGATCAGCTGCCTCTTCAAGATAGGAATTCCAGTTTTCAAATAAGAGTTTCATTCTATTCTTTACCCTTTCCTTGCATCCTAAGTAGTCGATCTTCGGCATATTTTGCCCTCATATCGCCCAAACCACGGTCAATTTTTTCAAGTGCTTGGACTAACATCTTTTCCTGATTGGCTAGTTTGGACACGATCATTTCCTGGTGATATTGGCGCGCTTCCTTGGCGGCCGCCTCCTCTTCTTTTTTATCCTTACGTTGCTGCCAGTTCATGAATAACAAAGAAGCAGTCCACAATCCTAGGACGCCATATTGAGCTAAGCCTTTTATTATTTCGAGTTCCACTCAGTAAATAGTGATATTATAGCGTCAACAACCACTCAATTGAATAGTTCACCTCTTCTGCACTATATCCCCGATCAATATCTCGTAAAATCATGTTACCGTCAATGTAATAAAACGTTGGCCAGCCAGACAGTGCCCAAGTCCCCCCAGCGCTTTCGAGCATCGCTCTGCTACCCCCGATTACAAGAGAGCTAGTATTGCCGTATTCTTGCGCCCAGGCTTGGACATCTTTAGCGGTGGGCACATTGCCTTCGGCTGTTTCAATCAGAACAGTGATATAAAGAAGCCCTGTGTCGCTATATTGATCTTGTACCTCTTGGGCGTGTTGCGCTGCTAGTCGACAGGGACCGCACCACCCGGCTGAGAAATCCAGTACGATTGGGCGCCCAAAGAGGGCGTATAGACTAAAGGCATCGCCCTTGTGGTCGACGGCCGTAATATTACAAGGGTGTTCTCCCTCTACGCACGCGCACGATTTCCAATCAATGGGACTGGTGGGAAGCATATCCCACGGATCCGTTTCGTGAAAATTCTCCAAAGCAACAAAGTCTAGTGTTTCCTGGTGATCTTCCGGGCCCAAGTCTCTTGGAATCCTATCAAACTCCTCCTTTCCCGAAGGGGGCGTACACGCGAATAAAGACGCGCATAATACTAACAAAACCGTACGTAACATAGCGACATACCTCCTATTGTAACTAGAGGAGATGCTTTTTGTTCGGTATGTTTTTATATTTATCCGCGTCGGGGTGAGGGTCGATGGAATAATCTATGGGGGGAGAAATTACAGCTAATCTTTCATTTATTTCTATAAACTCCTCTTGGTCCGCGGGGACTTCAAAATCCCCATATATTGCATCCACAGGACAAAGAGGCGTACATGCGTCGCAGTTTATACACACTTCCGGGTCGATAACGAGCATATCCGGAGCTTCCCGAAAAGCATAGACAGGGCACGCGTCGACGCAATCAGTATACTTACATTTAATACAAGCCTCAGTTACCACATATGTCATTTAGGTAAAGTCCTTAGGATCCCTATATTTTTGTCTTACCTTTTCAGATATCGGGATCGCTTCTCCATCACCGTCGATACGCACGAAGGTCATGGTGGTGCTCGCGACAGCTCGCTGGGTGCCGTTGTACACAGAGTGCCTTCTCGCCTCCATAGCCAGCGTTAGAGACGTTTTACCGACCTTGGCCACCTCTCCATATATCTTGATGATCTGACCGGGTCTGCAGGGCTTCTCGAAGGTCAATCCAGAAATATGTTTAGTGACCATTCGCGGAGTATCAGCAACCTGAGCAGCGTATGCAGCTGCGGCTTCGTCTAACCATGCGAGCATGACACCGCCGAAGAGGTTTCCGTGATATCCCACATCTTGTGTTTTCACAAAGTGGGTAGATATTAATTCCATTTATTTAGCTTTTTCGGGGGTAGACGATGCGCTCAAATCTTTGTTCACCTTTTTTACTTGCGCGCATTGGGTATTTTGACATAACTCGTTAACTTTAGCCTGTAGTTTTTCAATTTTTAAGCTCAAACTTTCCACCACAGTGGAAATTTCCAGTATAATTTTTTCTCTAGAGTCCATCTGCTTCGATCTCCTGTATCATCGCGAAGTGAGCATCAGCCACTGCCTGCCTCGTGAGGGGATCCAGTAACGCTGTGGCATCATCAAAATTAGTCATAAACCCATTCTCAGATAAGACTGCCGGCATATGAGTTTTTCGAAGAACGTAAAAGTTGGCCCATGTATCGTTACTCCGAATTCCTCGGTCGTAAAACACAGTAAGGTCGGCGAGCCAGCGTTGAAGACTTGTGGCTAATCGCTTGCCGGATCGACTCTTATAATGATAGAATGTGCATACGCCTTTGGCCTTATTGAAGTCACGTCCGTTTCCAAAAGCATTGGCATGCACCGAAACGTATATAGAATTGCGATTTTGACGATGAAGCTCGTTAGCTGTACGTACGCGGTGAGATAGTGGAATGTCTTTATTGGTGTTTACGATATCGGCACAATCAATGTTATGCTGTTTGCATAACTCTATAACACGGTCCACCACATCGCGATTGAATTCTCCCTCATAAAGGACAGATCCATCAGGAAAGCGAGGGGATCGTTTTCCTGCGGTCTGGTAAACACCGTTGATTATTCCGCCGTGTCCTGGGTCTAGGAGCCATGTGTGGCGCGACATTGGTCTTTCCTCCACTCTATAAATATTCTTTCCATTTCAAATTTCCTTTACCGATACGTTTTTTAATTATAGACCGATAGGAAGGTTTCTTCGGCGGCCGCATAAGAGTCACCGGCGCATTTTCGATCAAAAAATCACGTTTTTTCTGATTGCAAGCGTTGCATGCGGCAACAACATTGTCCCATGTATTAGCGCCTCCTTTGGAACGAGGCAAAACATGGTCGATCGTCAGGTCGCCTTCTCGGAAATGTTTGGTGCAATATTGGCACCTATTTTCGTCCCGTAAAAGGATATTCTTGCGCGTACATGGCAAAGTAAAGAATTTTTCGTCAATATAGCGGAATAAGACGATAACAGAGGGTATTTGAAACGCTTGTGTAGCCGAATGAACCCATTTATCGGTATATTCAGCAGCCCAGGCCTTTTTGAGCCATGTCAAAATGATTGCCTCCTCCCAACTAATCACTTCGATGGGTTTGAACGACGAATCGAGTTTTAGAACGGAAATGGTCTCCATTTATCTCTAAGGTGGCACGACAGAGGGGCGCCCTCATTATAAATAGAAATTATTTTGTCGATAAAAGACGAGCGCCAAGAAAATACGCTAAAAAAACCAAAAAAGAGCTTGCCATCTGAATTTGGGTCAATTATAATATGAAAGATCCTAAAACTAAACAGTTTTGTCGGGCATCAAAGTAATTAGTATATGAGCGTATTCCGCAAACACAAATCAATTGTCGACCGAGCCGCCAGTGACCGAATTCGTCATAAAAAGAAAATTGAAAAGGCAATCAAAGATTCTATCAAAGACGTTATTGCTGAAGAATCTATCATTGGCCAAAATGGCAAGAAAAAGATCCGAATTCCGGTCCGGGGCATCAAAGAATATCGCTTTATCTACGGAAATAACGAAAATAACAAAACTGTAGGCTCCGGAGGGCAGCATGGACTGAAAAGAGGTCAAAAAATCGGTCAAAAACGGGCTGACAAGGCCAAAGGCCAAGGAACGGGTAAGGCCAGTAACGAAAAAGGTGACCAATACTATGATGTAGAAGTTACATTGGAAGAATTGGCTGAATATTTGTTCGCAGATCTAGAATTGCCGGATTTAGAGAAGAAACAATTCAAATTTATCTCTCACGAGACCATCAAACGCCAAGGATACCGCTTTCAAGGCATCCGTCCGCGCCTCTCCAAGAAAGAAACGCTCAAAAGGAAGATTCGACGTCAGAAAATGGCGGAAAAAGCCGGAACCTATGACCCCGAGAGCGACGATCGCTTCCCCTTTCACAAGGATGACCTAAAATATCACCATATCAAACCCAAAGTTAAAGAAAACAGCTCTGCCGTCATCTTTTTCCTCATGGATGTATCGGGATCCATGTCTCAAGACCGAAAATACCTGGCGAGGAGCTTCTTCTTCCTCTTGTATCAGTTCTTGAACCACCGATATGAGAATGTGGAGGTAGTTTTTATCTCTCACTCCACAAATGCGGAGCGTGTGACTGAAGAAGACTTCTTTAAAGTAGGTACATACGGTGGTACAATTGTTTCATCTGCCTTGAACCGCCAAATCGAAATCGTAGAAAAAGAATTTCATCCAAATACATGGAATATTTACACTTTTTACTGCGGTGATGGAGAAAATTGGTCTTCGGACAATGAAAAATGCATAGATTTGTTCAAGCAGATCAAAGATATAAGCCAACTAACAGCTTATTGCGAGATTAACGAGCACTATGGCAACTTCGCCGAGGAGGGAAGCAACGAAGTTATGCCAGATGGGTACCCGTGGCCCTCATTTTCAGCTTGGAAGCAGGAAGAAAAGGACAATCTGTGGTCCAAACTCACTCCCATCTGCGACAATAAGTTCAAAAAAGTGATGATTGGTCATACCGATCACATTTGGAAGGCCTTCAAATCTCTATTTGGTGGAGGAAAGTAACCATGAGTGACTGGACTGAAGCAGATTTGCTTCATTGGGATGAAAAAATCATCAGGATAGCGGAGGATTTAGGACTCGATTGGCATCCTATTGATTATGAGATCATCGATTACCAAGAAATGCTCGGCGCCATGGCTTACACCGGTCTACCAACGCATTATCGGCACTGGTCATACGGCAAAGAGTACGAGCGTACGCATACGCTTTATAATATGGGCCAAACAGGGCTACCTTATGAGATGATTATCAACTCAAATCCGTCTATCGCATACTTGATGAGAGAAAATGCGCTCTACATTCACCTCTTGACGATGGCTCACTGCGTTGGTCACTCGGATTTTTTCAAACAGAACCGTATGTTTGCCGAAACTAACCCGGAAAACATAATTGATAGCTTCAAGTCTTCTGCTAAATACGTACGACAATTGATCGAAGACCCGTCTATTGGTATTGATAAGGTGGAAAATATCCTAGACGCTGCACATTCTATCAAATATCAGGTACCGCGTTTTCCTGGGATCAAATACAAAAGCCGCGATGAATTGATAGCGCTCGAAAAAAAGAAGATGATCGAGAATCCAAACTATTCTCCCAATCTCTCTAAAAATCCCCTGAGGCCAGAGTATAACCTTCTTCGCTTTATAGCAGAACACAGCAAAGGTCTGGAGGAATGGGAGAGGAACCTTATTCTTATTGTTGAGGAAAGTTCGAAATATTTCATCCCCCAGGCGCTCACGAAGGTGATGAATGAGGGGTGGGCCTGTACAATTCACTACAAGATTATTAATGAGCTAAACTTACCGGATAAGCTTCACCTGCCGTTTATCAAGCTTCACAATCAGGTAGTACGACCCCATCTCGGCCAACTTAACCCCTATCATTTAGGCTTCAAATTGTTTGAGAAAATTATCGAGAAGCAGGGTATGGAAGAGGCCATGATAGTACGAGAAGTTCACAACGATATTTCCTTCCTACGGTTCTATATGGACCAAGAGTTTATGGAGGAAATGAATTACTTTACATACTCCTTCAAAAAAACACAAAAAAATATTACAATAGATGATATCTCCGATGAAGATGGGTGGGAAAAAGTAAGAGACGAGTTAATTAGGAATATAGGACTTAACCGCGTACCAGTTATTTACGTGGACGAAGTAGAAAGAGACAACTCCTTGTGTTTGGTCCACGAACACGATGGCCGCGATCTCGACCTAGCGTATGCCCGCAAAGTATTCGAGCATATAAACACTTTATGGAAAGATAATGTCACTTTGACAACAATCGTGGAAAACGAAATATGGGAGTTTTAAATCATGACCACAACAAATAAGTTTCTAGAAAGGATTCAGGAGCACCGAGATCTCAAGAAGGTAGAAAAATTTGAAGGATACCTTGGTGATTACCTGGCGCTTCTGGAGGATAATAAAGAAATTGCAGCCCTAGCACACAGGCGCCTGTATGACCAGATCATGTCCGAAGGGCTAACTGTTCTTGATGAGACAGATCATCGGTGCAATAAGATCTTTGATGGAGAAGAGGTTAAAATCTATAACTATTTTTCTGACCATTTCTTTGGAATGGAGCGGCCCCTAGAGAAGGTCATGCGCTTCTTGCGCTCGGCAGCTATGAAAGGCGAAGAGAGTCGTCAGGTACTTTTACTTCTTGGTCCGGTAGGCGCAGGAAAATCCGCTCTTGTCGAGCACATCAAGAGCGCCCTAGAACAGTGCGCTCCGGTTTTTGCATTAGACGGTTGCCCCATCCGCGAGGAGCCGCTTCATCTTATCCCTCGCTCACTGCGCGCGGAGTTTGAAGAGGAGTACGGCATCAAGATTGAAGGAGACCTTTGTCCAGTATGCCGGCACAGACTTATCAATGAGTTTGAAGGAGACTTCACGAAGTTCCCAATTACGCAGTCTTCCTTCTCTGTGCGAGGCCGCAAGGGTGTTGGGGTTGTTCCTCCCATGGATCCGAACACCCAGGATACAAGCCTTCTCATTGGCTCTGAGGATATTTCAAAGCTAGACCTGTATCCGGAGGACGACCCAAGAGTTCTTTCGCTCAACGGAGCGTTCAACGTTGGTAACCGAGGCAT
>CETM01033839.1_pt1 | contig 126124 bp, 92 predicted proteins | sample 361451 | NCBI WGS metagenome assembly CETM01 (sample SAMEA2622690, study PRJEB7988) | marine metagenome | isolation source: saline water (ENVO:00002010), including
CCGCCGTGAAAGGGCGGTGTCCTGGACCACTAGACGAATGGGACGTAACGTTCTTGCCTCGTCGAGGTGGCGCGTATATTACAAAGACCCTCCCCCTTCGTCAACCCCCTGCTTCAACAGGATTTTTCCGGCGTTGGCCAAGTGCATCCACCACATGCTTGTGGTCACGCCCTGACGCCCGCATTCTTGGGGTATGTACCGGGTTTCGCGTGAAGACCGGCAGTCACTCTTTTCGAATTGCCGCGCAGGAGAACTTGCTTGCAGGTTCACACGAGCGCCATTCGAGAAACGCATAGATAGAGAGAAGAGATCATGAGCGAACAAGACCCGCAGACTCAGGACAAGCTGATTCGCAGTGAAGAGGAGTGGCGCAAGCGCCTGACGCCGGAGCAATACCGGGTGACGCGCGAGGCAGGGACCGAGCGCCCCTTCACTGGCGATCACGAAGTCAGCCCGACGCCGGGTACCTATCACTGCATCGCCTGTGACGCCAAGCTGTTCGACAACGACACCAAGTTCGACTCCGGCTGTGGCTGGCCGAGCTTCGACCGCCCCTATGCCGATGCCGCCGTCGAGGAGCACTTCGATACCAGCCATGGCATGCGTCGCGTGGAAGTGCGCTGTCGCCGTTGCGAGTCCCACCTGGGGCACGTCTTCCCGGATGGCCCGACTGACACCGGTCAGCGCTACTGCATCAACTCCGTCGCACTGCGCTTCAAGCCGATACGTGCCTGACACCCGGGACATGGAGAGTCGACAGAGCGCTGAGGCAGTGATGACCGGATAGCGCGCCTCCATGGCCAGGCCGCCTCTGATAGAATGCGTCGCCATACGCGTCCCCTCCTCTGCCGCATGCCATGTAGCGCCATCCCTGATGGATGAGCGCCTTTCCTGGCATGCGGGAAGAAGGAGGCAGGACAGAGGTCACAGAACAACCGTCATACCCCTGACGGCAGGAGAGAAGCGACATGCTGGGCTGGTATCCGGGACATATGCACAAGGCACGCCGTCAGATAAAGGACGCGCTGCCCGAGATCGACGTGGTCATCGAAGTCCTCGATGCCCGCCTCCCCTACTCCAGCACCAATCCGGTGCTGTCCGAACTGACCCGCCACAAGCCGGTACTCAAGCTGCTGTCTCGCGCCGATCTGGCGGACCCGGCACGCACGCGCGAATGGGTCGAGTATTTCGATGCCCTGCCCAACACCCGTGCACTGGCGATCACCACACTTGAGGCGCGTGACCTCAAGCAGATTCCGCGGCTATGCCGCGAGATGGCCGGTCATATCCGCGTCGATCGTGATGCGCGCGTGATGGTGATGGGCATCCCCAACGTCGGCAAGTCGACGCTGATCAATGGCCTGGCGGGTCGCAAGATCGCCAAGACCGGCAACGAGCCCGCCGTCACCAAGCGCCAGCAGAAGATTCGCATCGACGGTGGCATTGCCCTGATCGATACCCCCGGGGTGATGTGGCCGAAGATCGAAGACCAGGCCAGCGCCTATCGCCTGGCCGGCAGTGGCGCGATCCGTGACACCGCCATCGATTACACCGATGTGGCGGTGATCGTCGCGGCGGAGCTGGCCAAGCGCTACCCCACGGAGCTGACCGCACGCTACAAGCTGAAGTCACTGCCGGCCTACAGCGCCAACCCTGACGCCGAGCGAGTCGAGAGTGATGGCCCGCGCAAGGTCGATCTGATGGCGCTGTCCGGCTTCAATGGAGTCGCGATTCTGGAAGAGATAGCCAGCAAGCGCGGTGGCCTGCGTGCCGGTGGCATCATCGACCTGCACCGCGGTGCCGAGGTGCTGCTGCATGAACTGCGCGACGGCAAGCTCGGGCGCCTGACACTGGAAACACCCGCCGACATTCCTGCCGAGCCGGTGCCGGAAGCCAGTGGCGAGACAGAAGATGGAGCCGAAACGCGTGAGCAAGAGAGCGAATAACGCTACCAGAACAAGGCGCTAACGCGACTCTCGTCTGGCTCCCGTCCGCGGAACACGCCTGAATTCCAGTTGAAAATCCCGCCAGAAAACCTCTGGCGGGATTTTTTTCTGCCTGAACATCTCAAACCACAAATTTAACCACGCTATTGGCCCTTGGCCGTGGCGCGGCAGGCCAGCGGCGCGATATGCTGGACGCTCGCCCCTACACCTTACGTGACGGAGATCTACGGAAAGCATCATGGATACCGAGCAAAGAAAGCCCCGCGAAATTCGCAAGTCACACAAGCTGGACAACGTCTGCTATGACATTCGCGGGCCGGTTCTCGAACACGCCAAGCGTCTCGAGGACGAGGGCCATCGCATTCTCAAGCTCAATATCGGCAACCCGGCGCCCTTCGGCTTCGAGGCACCGGAAGAGATTCTGCAGGACGTGATGCGCAACCTGCCGACAGCGCAGGGCTATTGTGATTCCAAGGGGCTTTACTCTGCGCGCAAGGCGATCATGCAGGAGTGCCAGCGCAAGGATATCCAGGGTGTCGGGATCGAGGACATCTACATCGGCAACGGCGTCTCGGAATTGATCGTGCTGGCCATGCAGGCATTGCTCGATGATGGCGACGAGCTTTTGGTACCGGCGCCGGATTACCCGCTATGGACTGCTGCCGCCAACCTGGCCGGTGGTCGCGCCGTGCACTATCTGTGTGACGAAGCGCAGGACTGGGCGCCCTCCATCGAGGACATCCGCGCCAAGGTGACCAGCCACACAAAGGGCATCGTGCTGATCAATCCGAACAACCCGACCGGCGCGGTCTATCCGCCCGCGGTGGTGAAGGACATCCTGCAGGTCGCGCGCGAATTCGGTCTGGTGGTGTTCTCTGACGAGATCTACGACAAGATCCTCTACGACGGTACCGAGCACGTCTCCACCGGCGCGCTGGCCGATGACCTGCTGGTCGTGACCATGAACGGTCTGTCCAAGAGCTACCGCTGCGCGGGCTTCCGCTCCGGCTGGATGATTCTCTCCGGCGACAAGCGCCCGGCGGCCGACTTCATCTCCGGCCTCGACATGCTGGCTAGCATGCGCCTGTGCGCCAATGTGCCGGCGCAGCACGCCATCCAGACGGCGCTCGGCGGCTATCAGTCGATCAATGATCTGGTACTGCCGGGCGGACGCCTGCTGGCCCAGCGTGACGCGGCCTGGAAGAAGCTCAACGAGATTCCCGGCGTCAGCTGCGTGAAGCCCAAGGGCGCGCTCTACATGTTCCCGCGGCTCGACCCCGAGATGTATCCCTTCGAGGACGATCAGCAGATGGTGCTGGAGCTGTTGCTGGAAGAGAAGATGCTGCTGGTGCAGGGCACCGCCTTCAACTGGCCGAATCCGGACCACCTGCGCATCGTCACCCTGCCCTACGCCGACCAGCTGGAAGAAGCCATCGAACGCCTCGGCCGCTTCCTGGCGCGACGTCGCAAGGCCTGACATCGGCCCAGCCCCCGTGATCAAGGGGCTACGCAGATCGCCTCCAGTGGTGATACCTTGCTGTCCTTGCAGACCGTCCTTGCAGACTGTCGACGCAAATTCTGCCCGCGCTGCCGCCAGTGATTCATCTCACTGTCAGTATCGCGGGCAGATAATTGCGCCCTACCGATATATTGGCATTGGAGACCTGACCCCATGATGCGGATAGCCCTTTTCCTGATCACCAACCTGGCGGTGGTGCTGCTGGCCAGTGTCACGCTGCGCCTGCTGGGCTTCGATGGCTACATGGAAGCCAACGGCATCAACTACACGGCGCTGCTGATCTTCTGCTTCATCATCGGCATGGCCGGTTCCGTGATCTCGCTGTTCCTGTCCAAGACGATGGCCAAGTCCTCGACCGGCACCGTGATCATCGAACAGCCGCAGAACGACACCGAACGCTGGCTGCTGGACACCGTCGGAGAACTGGCGCGCGACGCTGGCATCAAGATGCCGGAAGTCGGCATCTTCCCGGCGCAGCAATCCAATGCCTTCGCCACCGGCTGGAACCGCAATGATGCGCTGGTCGCCGTCTCGGCCGGCCTGCTCAATCGCATGCGCCCCGAGGAAGTGCGCGCCGTGCTGGCGCACGAGATCGGCCACGTCGCCAACGGCGACATGGTGACGCTGACGCTGATCCAGGGCGTGGTGAACACCTTCGTGATGTTCTTCGCGCGTATCGCCGCACATGCCATCGACGCCTTCCTCAAGCGCGATGACGAGAACGGCGGCCTGGGCTTCTTCGGCTACATGGCGGTCGTGTTCGTGCTGGAAATGGTGCTGGGCCTGGTGGCCTCGATGATCGTCGCCTGGTTCTCGCGCTGGCGCGAATACCGTGCCGATGCCGCAGGCGCAGGCCTGGCGGGCAGCGGCTCGATGATCAACGCCCTGGCTCGCCTCAAGCAGGAACATGAGCTGCCGGACCAGATGCCCGACACCATGACCGCCTTCGCCATCACCACCGGCAAGAGCCGCAAGCTGATGGAACAACTGTTCGCCAGCCACCCGCCGCTGGATGACCGTATCGCCGCGCTCAAGGCCGCTGCCTACAAGTAAGCTCCGCCAATCCTGCACGGCCTGATTGGCCCCTGCAGACAGCAAAAAGCCCGCCACGTGATCCACGTGGCGGGCTTTTCTGTCAGTGGGCGCCGCTCGACATGCCGCCCCTCACGCCAACGCTTCCCACCCCGACAGCCCCAGCAGATTCACGGCAGCGTCGAGGCCGATCTGTTGCATCTCGCCCACGTTCAGCGAGTCACCCCGCAGGGCGCCCTCGATCCACAGGCCATCGACCAGCCCATTGAGCGCGATGGTCAGATGCTGCAGCCGGGTCTCGTCTTCCTGACGCCCTTCCGCCACCAGAACGTCCTCCACCAGATGACGGAACAGCTCGGTCGTTTCGCGATAGGCCTCGCGGCGAATCTCGGCCATGCGAGGGTCGCCATAGGTGAGCGGCAGAAAGTTGGCCCACAGCAACAATGTCTGCGGCGTCACGATCGGCGGTGACAGATTGGCCTCAAGAAAGGCCTTCAACCTCGCATGCGGTGCCAGCTCTCGCCCTTCTATCGTGTCGGAGGCATCGGACAGCAGGCGCTCAAGAAAGCGGCGATAGGCCGCATAGAGCATGTTGTCCTTGCCTTCGAAATAGAAGCGGATCAACCCATTCGAGACACCGGCATATTCGGCGACACGCCGCACTGTCGTGCGCGAGATTCCCTCGCTGGCAATGCAGGTCAGGGTCGCTTCGATCAGGTCATCCTCTCGGGCATTGTTGTCTCGACGACTGGCCATGGAACGTGAATTACCCCTCGCGCAGAATCGGATTGGTCAGGCAGGTGGGGCCACCTTCGCACGCCATGCACAGGGCGTCACCTTCAAAAGTGCGCACACGTATGCCGGCGGCTTCCATCATGGCACGCGTGCCGGGGAAGCCATCGATCATCACGCAATCGTTCGGCGCCAACGGCATGACATTCAGGCTCAGGCCCAGCGACTGATGGAACTCCTCTTCCGGGGCAATCACGAAGCGGATACCGCGCGCTTTCATCAAGGTCCAGAGTGCGGCAGGGATCAACTTGGGATGTACCAGATAGGTGTCATCCGCCAGCGGCGAGATAACCGACATCAGATGCAGGCAGGCCGCCTCGCCCTCCCAGACGGGCAGGTCGAAGCCCAGCACCTCGATCCCGTGCGGATTGAGCAGCGCGTTGAGCTGACGCACGCCCTCCCGATTGGAGCGGAAGCCCATGCCGACGACAAGGGTGTTCTCATCCAGCCACAGGGTGTCGCCCCCCTCGATGGCCGCCTCACCTTCCAGGTGACCGATGACCGGAATGCCGGCCTGCTCATAGACCTGACCATGCCGGTTCGGTTCGTCCTTGCGCAGCGGCTTGCCCATCTGGAACAGCACGGCGCCAGCACGCGTCACCACCGAAGCATCGCGGGTGAACATGGCATCTGACAGCCCGTCATTGGTGTCCTCGAGCCAGACGATCTCGGCACCGCTCTCCTCCACCATCTCGACCAGGGCCTGGTACTGACTGATGGCTTTCTCGGCATTGAAGTAGTGGTTGTAATGCCAGACCGCCGGATCGGCATTGCGCAGGCTGTCGCCAGGACGACGCATCAGGACACGCGTCATTCGAGCGGCCATTGAGTGGCAACCGAACCGGGAGGAGGCGGGGGTATTCGACATGGAGGAAACCTCATTTTGATGGTCTGTCAGTCGCAATTGACTCGAATGTTATACAGATGCATAATTTTTATACAGATGCATAGTCTTATACAGGCACATGACTTTATGCAACTGCATAGTCTTATACAGGCACATGACTTTATGCAACTGCATAGTCAGTACCCGAGTGCATAACAACAAGATCAATCAGAGGACTCGCGCGTGCCTCACTCCCCTGCCACCCCGTTGACCGACAAGAATGACGATGCCGTCATCGACATTCGCGGACTCTGGAAATCCTTTGCTGGACGCGAAGTCCTCAAGGGCATCGACCTCACCGCCCAGCGTGGTGACGTGATCTCACTGATCGGCAGCAGCGGCTCGGGCAAGTCCACCCTGCTGCGCTGCATCAACCTGCTCGAGACACCCAGCGACGGGTCCTTGCGCCTGCTGGGCGAGGACGTGGCGCTGCGGCGGCGCGGCCAGCGACTCGAACCCGTCAATCGCCGACAGCTGCGTCTGCTGCGAGCTCGCCTGGCGATGGTCTTCCAGAACTTCAATCTCTGGCCTCACATGAGCCTCGAAGCGAACCTCATGGAAGCGCCGATGCAGGTGCTCGGTCAGTCCCGCGCAGAAGCTCGGGAGCATGCTCACCAGCTGCTGGAGCGCGTCGGGCTGTACTCCCACCGCCAGGCCAACCCGAGAACGCTTTCCGGCGGCCAGCAGCAACGTGGCGCCATCGCCAGAGCCCTGGCCATGTCGCCGGAGGTGCTGCTCTTCGATGAACCGACCTCGGCACTGGACCCCGAACTTGTCGGCGAGGTGCTCGAGGTGATGCGCGACCTGGCTGCCGAAGGGCGCACCATGGTCATCGTCACCCATGAGATGAAGTTCGCCGCTGACGTCGCGAACAAGGTCATCTTCCTCGACCAGGGCAACATCGAGGCCCAGGGCACCCCCGACCAGATATTCCGCTCCCCCTCTTCCGAGCGCCTCAAGCAGTTCATCGGCTCGATTACCTGAACCAGGAGAAGACCAACAATGAAAACCCTGTCCGCTATCGCATCTCTCGGGGCCATCGCCCTGTCTCTGAGCACCGTAGCCCAGGCCGACGTCGTACGTGTCGGCTTCGCCAGTGAGCCCTACCCGCCGTTCGCCACCCTGCAGTCGGATGGCAGCGTGACCGGCTGGGAAGTCGATATCGCCAATGCCGTCTGTGCCGCGGCAGAGCTTGAGTGCGAGATTGTCACCTCCTCCTGGGATGGCCTGATTCCGGCGCTGACCACGCGCAAGATCGATGCGATCGCCGCTTCACTCTCCATCACCGAGCAGCGCCGCAAGGTCATCGACTTCTCGGACAAGTACTACCAGACCAGCGCTGCCGTCATGGGTGCCAAGGGCGACGAGATCACGCCGACGCCAGAAGGACTGGCCGGCAAGACACTGGGCGTGCAGTCGGCCTCCATTCATCAGACCTATGCCAAGCGCCACTTCCCCGACACTCGAGTGCGTGAATACCAGACCCAGGATGAGGCCAACCAGGACCTGTTCGCCGGACGCATCGATGCCACCCTAGCCGACATCCTCGTGCTGGATGACTATCTCGCGAGCGACGATGGCGAACTGTGCTGTGACATGAAGGGCAATGTCGCGCACGACGAGAGCATCCTGGGGTCCGGCGTCGGATTCGGCGTGCGCAAGGGCGACAGCGAGCTGCTGGAGCGCCTGAATGCCGGTATCGCCGAGATTCGTGCCAGCGGGCGTTATGACGAGATCAGCAAGCAGTACTTCGACTTCGACATCTACGGAGATTGAAGCCGCCCTCGTCTCGACTTCGCCATACCGCATGAGGAAATTGCATGGCTGACTATCGCAACATGAGCATCGGCGAGCTGCTGTCGCTGACGCCGCCGGGCTGGGGAGGCGCTCTGCTGGATGGTCTGGTGCTATCGCTGCAGGTAGCGGCGAGCGGCTATCTGATTGGCCTGGTGATCGGCATGGCGGGCGCTGCGGGCAAGATCTCGGGTGGCCCCGTCACCCGGGATCTGCTCACCGGCTATACGACGGTGATACGCGCGGTTCCCGAGCTGGTACTGATCCTGCTGGTGTATTTCGCGGCGCCGGATGCCCTGAACCATCTGGCGAGCGCCGTCGGCCTCGGCCCCCTCGAGATCAGCCCCTTCGTCGCCGGGGTGGCCGTCATCGCTCTGGTGCAGGGCGCCTATGCCACCGAAGTCATCCGCGGTGCCATCAATGCCATCCCCAAGGGAATGCATGAGGCCGCACTGGCGCATGGCATGGCGCCCTTCACCATCCTGCGCCGCATCACGCTGCCATTGTTGCTGCCAGGCGCCCTGCCGGGCCTCTCCAATCTATGGCTGATCGCGACCAAGGACACGGCTTTGCTGGCGGTCGTGGGCTTCACGGAGCTGACACTGGCCTCGCGTCAGGCGGCCGGCTCCACCCGTCATTACCTGCTGTTTCTCGGCGCCGCGGGGGTGCTTTATCTGATCGTATCGCTTGCCTCCAACCTGCTGTTCAAGACACTGGAACGTCGCATGGACAAGGGGGCCCACCATGGCTGAGCCCAGACTTCCGCCCCATCGCCTCATCCTGATCGCGATTGTCGTCGCCATCCTGGTGGCGATCGGCACCCAGATGCACTGGGAGTGGGTCGCCCAGTACCGCGGTGAGATCGTCAAAGGCGTACTACTGACGCTCTTGTTGCTGGTCTCCACCAGTGTGGCGGGCTTCCTGCTGGCCATCCCGCTGGGGCTGGCACAGGCACGTGGGCCGCGTCCGCTGGCGTGGCTGGCGCGAGGGTTCTGCAATCTGATTCGCGGTACCCCATTGCTGCTGCAGCTGTGGATTCTCTACTACGGACTGGGGTCTCTGTTTCCGTATATTCTCGGCTTGCGTGGCAGCTGGTTATGGCCGGTGCTGGCAGATCCGTGGATCTACGCCTTCTGTGCCTTGACCCTGTCGTTCGCGGGTTATGAAGGCGAGATCATGCGCGGCGCCTTTGCCGGCGTACCGCGCGGCGAACTTGAAGCGGCTCGCTCGCTGGGCATGTCTCCCTTCAGCATTCTCCGGCGCATCTGGCTGCCCAGAGCCGTACAACGGGTATTGCCCACGCTGAATGGCGAGTTGATCATCCAGCTCAAGGCGACGCCACTGGTCGCGACCATTTCCGCCATCGATACCTATGCCGTCTTCGGGCGTATCCGCCAGGAAACCTATATCGTCTACGAGCCGCTGCTGCTGATGGCCTTGATCTATCTCGTCATCGCGGGACTGATCACCCTCGGCTTTCGCACACTCGAGAAACGCCACGCTTCATGAGGCCTGACATGCAACGTACCCTCGATATCCTCACTCGCCTCATCGCCTTCGATACCACGTCGGACCGCTCCAATCTGGCGTTGATCCACTTCGTGCGTGACCTGCTGGCCGAGCACGGTATCCAGGCGACCGTGCTGGCGAATGCCGAAGGCGACAAGGCCTCACTGCTGGCGACGATAGGGCCGCCTGTCGCCGGGGGCGTGGTGCTTTCCGGTCACACCGACACCGTGCCCGTCACGGGGCAGACCTGGTCGCAGGACCCGTACCAGGCCACGCTCAAGGAGGGGCGCCTGTACGGTCGCGGCTCGGTGGACATGAAGGGCTTCATCGGCCTTTGCCTGGCGATGGTGCCGCAGTTTCTCGCATCGCCTCTCAAGCGGCCGATCCATCTCGCCTTCTCCTATGACGAAGAAAGCACCTGCATGGGCTGCCTGCCGCTGATCGACCACATGCGCGAGACACTGCCCGAGGTCGCCGCCGTCATCATCGGCGAGCCGACGCAAGGCCGCGTGGTGTCAGCGCACAAGGGCGTGCACTCCTGGCGCACGGAGGTGACGGGCGTCCCGGCCCATTCGAGCCGGCCAGACCTTGGCGTCTCGGCCACCTTCTACGCCGCGCGCATCATCTCGGAACTCGAACGCACGGCAAACGAGCTGCGCACTAATGCCATCCGGGGAGAGCTGTTCGAGCCGCCCTATTCCACCCTGCACGTCAGCGCCATGCAGGGCGGCAATGCCCCCAATATCATCGCCAAGGACGCTCGTCTGCATTGGGAGCTGCGCAATCTGCCCAGTGATCCGCCTGACGCGGTGCGTGCACGCTTCGATGACTTCACCGCGCAACTGGCGCGCGAGATGCAGCAGCATTCAGCCGACTGCCGCATCCAGACACTGGAGGACTATGCCTCGGTGCCGGCACTCACCCCGGAACCCGACGGCAAGGCTGAGGCGCTGGCCTTCGCCCTGACGGGACAGAGTGAGCGCTGTGGCGTCGGCTTCTGCTCGGAAGCGGGCTGGTTCCAGGATCGCGGCTTCTCCACCGTCGTGTGTGGGCCGGGCTCCATCGCACAGGCCCACAAGGCAGACGAATACATCGAGATGGCGGAACTTGAGCGATACCGTGACTTCCTCGCGCGCCTCATGCAGCACCAGTGCGCGGATTGAGCGCTGAGAACAACGGTTTCGCCCTGACCTTGAGCCGTAAAAAAGCCCGCCACGTGATCCACGTGGCGGGCTTTTTTATCTATCCCTCAGGATCGAGTCAGCGTGACTCCGAGGTCTCGTGGGGCGTATCCAGCACCAGTGACTCGGCCAGCGGCGTCGGCTCCACGCCTTCAGTCCCCTCGCCTTCTTCAAGGCGCTCCAGTTTGAAGCCGACCATGGCGTAGGCCACTGCCAGCGCCAGGTTGATCAGGTTGAACAGTGCAAAGGGCAGGTAGCTCAAGGTCGCGACGCCCAGGGTGGCCGCCATGTAGGCACCGCAGCTGTTCCAGGGAATCAGCGGCGAGGTGATGGTGCCGGAGTCTTCCAGCGCGCGTGACAGGTTGACCGGCGCCAGGCGGCGGCGACGGAACTCGGCGCGATACATGCGCCCCGGCAGGATGACCGAGATGTACTGATCCCCGGTCACCACGTTGGAGGCCAGGCAGGTGCCCAGCGTGGTGATGACCAGCGAACCGGCATTGCGTGTCGCGCCCAGAAGGCTCTGTACCAGACGCTCCAGCAGACCGAGGCGTTCGATCACGCCGCCGAAGGTCATCGCCGACAGGATCAGCCACACGGTGTTGAGCATGCTGCTCATGCCGCCCTTGGAGAGCAGCGAGTCGATCACCTCATCACCGCTGTGGGAGACATAGCCATCGAACATCGACATCCACACGCCCTTGAGCAGCGCCATGGCGGTGGACATGTCCGTGACGCTTGCCAGCCCCACCACCGCCTGCGGCTGGAAGATGACCGCGAAGACGGCGCCCAGCGCCGCGCCGATGAAGATGGCCGGGAAGGCGGGCATCTGACGCACGGCCATCACCAGCAGCACCAGGAGCGGAATCAGCAGGTGCAGGCCGATGTTGAACTGCTCGCCCAGCTGGGCACGCAGATTGGCGACCTGCTCCGGCGTCTGCAGGCTGGAGACGGAGTCATGGCCGAGCCACAGAAAGCCTGCCAGCGCGAGCAGGATGCTGGGCACGGTCGTCCACAGCATGTGACGAATATGCGCGAACAGCGTGGTGCCGGCCGCTGCCGGCGCCAGATTGGTGGTATCGGACAGCGGCGAGAGCTTGTCACCGAAGTAGGCTCCGGAAATCACCGCGCCGGCGGTGATCGCCTCGGACAGCCCCAGGCCATCGGCGATACCGATCAGGCCGATGCCGATGGTACCGGCGACCGTCCACGAGCTGCCCACCGACAGCGCCACCAGCGCGCACAGCAGACAGGCGGAGGCATAGAAGTACTGCGGCGCGATCACGTCCAGACCGTAATAGATCATCGCCGGCACGGTGCCGCCGAGAATCCAGGTGCCGATCATCGCGCCGACCGCCAGCAGGATCAGGATCGCACCCAGCGAGATCTGGATGCCCTTGTTGATCCCCTCTTCGATATCGCTCCAGCGATAGCCGTTCTTGAGACCGATCAGGCCCGCGATCATCGCGCCGGACAGCAGCGCGACCTGATTGGGCCCCCAGGAGGCATCGGCACCGAACAGCACCACCGCCAGCACCAGCATGGCGATGACCAGCACGATGGGAATCAGGGCATCCAGCAGAGAAGGCGGACGATAGCCGCTGTCCTCAGCAGAGTTATCAGGGTGTTGTTGCATTCAAGACACCATCTTCAAGAAATGAGGACGCCGACACGCCGCGTGGTGACGGGCATGGCAGAAGACACGGAGAATGGGGAGCAACGCCGCGGCGTCAGGCGGGGCATGCCGTCAAGGCCAGCCCCGGCGCGTGTCGCCAAGCGATCTGGGGCGCATTATATCGACCAAGGTCGAAGACCGAAACGGTCAGGGATTCAGGCATGCGGCAAGGTCCTCATCCATCAAGCGACCTCCACAACGCGAACGCCCCCGCCAGCAGAGCTGACAGGGGCGTTCCAGGGCGGCTTGCGAATCACGCCGTGATCATTTGCTGACCAGCTTGACGCGAGAGAAACCGAAGCCCTCGAGTACCTCACGCAGTTCGCGGGCATTCTTCTTGAGCTCGACACGCAGCGTGGAGAACTCGCGACGCAGCGGATATTCCCGTCGATAACGCACGAAGCCCTCGGCATTGCCGAAACGACGCTGATAGCGACGCAGGCCCAGCGCATCGCGACGCACGTCATAGCAGGCGCGTACGCAGAGCCCCAGCGCCTCTTCCGGCGGCGCCCAGCCCGTCAGCACCAGCTTGCGCAGCCACGGGTCCGGCTTGAGCTGACCCAGCTTGCGGCGCGCCGGCAGCCCGAAGTGACGACAGGCCTGCTGATAGATGATCTCGGTGCCCTGCATCTTGCCATCCAGGCTATGCCCGGCGATGTGCGGCGTGGCGATGTCCACCAGTGCGGCCAGCTCGGCATCGATATCCGGCTCGTTTTCCCACACATCCAGCACGGTCAGCAGGTCAGCCTGCTCCTTGAGGCGCTGCTTGAGCGCCGCGGTATCGACACAGCCACCGCGGCCGGCACTCAGCAACACGCTGCCGGGCTTCATGGCGCGGATGCGCTCGGCATTGATCAGATGATGGGTCGGATGCTCGCCACCGGTGACCATCGGGGTGTGCACACAGATGACATCACACTCGGCGACCAGCTCATCGAGGTCCACGAAGCGGGACTTCTCGGGGCGCTCATCGCTCTGGCCCTCAAGCGCGGCGCGCGGCGGGTCACAGACCAGCACCTCGGCACCCAGCGACTCGAGACGCTTGACCAGTCGTGACCCGACCTGACCGGCCCCGACCACGCCGAAGCGGCGGTCCAGCTGCAGATCCAGCCCTTCCTGCTCGGCCAGATGCCACAGCGACGACAGCACGTAATCCACCACCGAGTCGGCATTGCAGCCCGGCGCGTTGGTGAAGTGGATATCGTTGGCCGCGAGCCATTCGAGATCGGCATGGTCGGTGCCGATGATCGGCGAGCCGACGAAGCGCACCCGCGTTCCTTCCAACAGCGCCTGATCCACGCGCAAGGTAGAGCGACAGATCAGCATGTCGACGTCCTTGAGGACGGCATTGGTGATCTCGCGAGTCGGCATGCAGGTCACCTCTCCCAGTTCGGAGAAGAATTCCTCTGCCAGAGGGACGTTATCGTCCACGATGATGTGCATCTGTTGCCTTTCCTTGCTGTGGCAATGAGTGTCGCTGCGGGTTCACGGGCCAGCATGAGCGCCTTAGTGACTTCACACCTTGCCGCAAGGCACGTGAAGATTACAATGGTATGCTTGCTTGCCCGCCGCCGTGCCATCTTAGGCGCACGCAACGGGCGTCACAAGCTCATGATTGAGTCCAGCCACCATCGTTTCGCCTCGGGAGTCACGCGTGATCATCCGCTGGGAAAGCCACCACGATTACGTTCTGGTCCATGTGCATCAGGACATGTTCGGCGACTGGATCGTCAGCCGCTCATGGGGCCAGATCGGCACCCAGTTCGGCGGATTGAAGCACGATCTCGCCGAAAGCCACGAACAGGCCATGACCTGGGTCAGCGACCTCGCCCACATCCAGGCCTCACGCGGCTATACCAAGGTGCTGGAGGCCACGGCCGATAGCCCGGAAGCCGAAGACGCCATGCGCCAGATGTCGCTGCTGGAGAGTTAGTGCGCAGCACGGTGCCGGACACGAAAAGACCGCCGCTACCCTGAGGTAGCGGCGGTCTTTTTGCACCAGCTTATAGCGACACGTCTGCGCCGCTCAGCGCAGAAAGCGACGCCCGTTGCGCAGGGTGGACCCCTGCGGCTCAGTGGCTGAGTCGTGCTCGGCCGGGGGCGTGATTTCGACACCCTGCTCGAGGCGCTGCTCGACGCCCTGCGCGCGCAACCACTCCGGCAACACCTCTTCGCCATCGGCCAGCGAATACTCCGCACCCGATGCGCTCGCCAGTACAGGGATGCGCGTCGCGTAACGCTCGCTCAGCTGCGCATCGAAGGCGATCTCGACCCGCGTGAGCGTGACATCCGCCCCCAGCGCCTGCAGCGTGGCTTCCAGCCGAGCGCACAGATGACAGCCCGCCGTGGTGTAGAGCCACAGCGGGACGCTGGCCATCGCTCAGCCCTTCACATCGCTGGCGCGACGGATGCGGAAGACGTGGTGGATATCCGGACGACGCTTGAAGTCCGGGTCCAGCAGCTTGCGCGACAGGTCTTCCACCACATGGTGCTGGCTGACGCTGTCATCCATCACGAAGCGACGATGGTTGTTGGAGAAGATCAGCGTGCCGCCCGGCGCCAGACTGGCCATCGCCAGGTCGATCAGGCGCGCGTGATCACGCTGGATATCCAGGGTGCCTTCCATCTTCTTGGAATTGGAGAAGGTCGGCGGATCGAGGAAGATCAGGTCGAACTCCTCGCGGGAGCGCTCCAGCCACTTCAGGCAGTCGGCACGCACCAGCTGATGGCGTTTCTCGCTGATGCCGTTGAGCTTGAAGTTCTCGCGCCCCCAGTCCAGATAGGTATTGGACATGTCGACGCTGACGCTCTCGCTGGCACCGCCCAGCACCGCATGCACGGTGGCCGTCGCGGTATAGCAGAACAGATTGAGCACCCGCTTGCCGTCCGCTTCCTTGCCCAGCAGCTTGCGCACCGGACGGTGATCCAGGAACAGGCCAGTATCCAGGTAGTCCTTGAGATTCACCCACAGCCGGGCATCGCCTTCCTGCACCTCGATACGCTGACCGGAGCTGTCCTGACGCGTGTACTGCGCCTTGCCCGCCTGACGCGTGCGTTGCTTGATATGGATATCGTTGGGCGAGCAGCCCAGTACCTGCGGAATCGCCGCCAATGCATCCATCAGGCGGCGCTGCGCCTGACTGGCATCCACGGACTTGGGCGGCGTGTATTCCTGCACGTGCACGTGACGGCCATAGATATCGATGGCCAGCGCGTACTCCGGCATATCGGCATCGTAGAGGCGATAACAGGTGGTACCGCTCTGCTTGAGCCAGCGTGCCAATGACTTCTGGTTCTTCTTGAGGCGATTGGCGAACATCTGGCCGCCCTCGCTCAGCGCGGGCTGACTGCGGGCATCTTCGGCCACGCTGTCTTCGTCGACCGCACGCTCACGCGCCGCCACGTCGATCATCAACAGCTTGCAGTCGAGCTGACCGTTGCGGAAGGCGTACTGGCGATGCGCACGCAGGCCGAGGCGATGGCCGAGATCCGGATTGCCGGTGAACATGCCCAGCGTCCAGCCGCCGAAGTGGCGCTTCATGCGCTCACCCAGGCTTGCGTAGAGCGGCACCAGTGCCGGCAGCTCGCCCAGACGCTCACCATAGGGCGGGTTGGTCATCACCAGGCCAGTGGTGGCGCCCTCGGGACAGGTCAGCTCGGCGACGGAGGCGCCTTCCAGCTCGATCAGCGCCGGAATGCCGGCACGCATGGCGTTGGAGCGCGCGGCAGAAATCGCCTGCGGGCTGTGATCGCGACCGAACAGACGTGCAGTGACCTTGCGGCGCCCGGCAATGGCACGCTGCTCCATCTCTTCCCACAGGCCCTTCCAGATGCGCTCGTCATGGCGCCCCCAGTGACGGCAGGCGAACTCCTGGTTCAGCGACTGCGGCGCGATATCCGCCGCCATCAAGGCCGCTTCGATCAGCAGCGTGCCGGAGCCGCACATCGGGTCGACCAGGCTCTCGCCACGCGCCGCACGCGCCGGCCAGTCGGCCCGCATCAGCAGGGCCGCCGCCAGGTTCTCCTTCAGCGGCGCATGCGCGAGATCAGGACGGTAGCCACGCTGGTGCAGACTGCGCCCCACGAGGTCGATGCCCAGGGTGATGTAGCCATTGTGCAGGTGCGCGTAGATGCGCAGATCTGCATTCTTGCCATCGACGGTCGGCTTGTTGCGGCCTTCCTCGAACATCGCCTCGACGATGCCGTCCTTGACGGTCTGGGCACCGAAGAAGGTGTGGCGAATGTCTTTCCATGTTCCGTGGAAATCGACGGCGATGGACGCACGATCCGGCAATTCCATCGCCCAATCGACACCCGCACTCGCCTTGCGCAGTTGCTCGCCGGTGTCGACGCCACCCACGCGAGTGAGCAGACGAATGATGCGGTTGGCCAGTCGCGACCACAGGATGGTGCGGTAGGCGGTTTCCTGGCTACCGTTGAAGTGTACGCCAGCGACGGTCGTGCCAGTCACCTCGGCACCCAGAGCCGTCAGCTCATCGGCCAGCAGCGTTTCGATGCCACGCGGGCAGGTCGCAAACCAGGTAGAGAGCGAGTTGCTGGGCGCGCGGGGTGTAGTCGCAGAGGTCGTATCAGTCATGAATCTCTCACCGGCAGGTGCCGGACTTATTCCTGTGAGTTGGCTTCTGGCACTAGCGATATTCCTATACGGCTGTCGACAAGCCAGAGGCAGTGTTCTAAAAACTATAGGTGTAGCTGCAATTCGGAAAGGTGACACGCCATGCGAAATAGAGGATCAAGGGACACGAGCCTCATTCGGGCAGCCTACCTGTGCCGCTCAGGAGATCGGACTTCCGGCACGGCAAGGCAGTCGCTCTTTCACCATCACGCTCGAGCATATACAGGCAAGACCTTCCATCATCTCACACTCGTGACCTTTTCCGACAAGAATGGCCAACGACGCGAGGTGATGATGCACGAGGCCGGCAGTGCCCGACAGGGCATCGGCCAACTCTCTCACTCGGCATGTCCAATGGCAGGGACAACCGCGGCCAGACAAGGTCTCGCCGGGTACGTCTCTCCATCACTGGCACACAGTGCCGATGGGTTCTCACTTAGAGGTCATCCATGAAGAGACAGAAACGTGATCGCTTTCAGCGTGCCTATGTTCACGGCTACAAGGCTGGTGTCACCGGCCGTTCCCGTGATGATTGTCCCAGTATCGATGTCAATCTACGTGAATTCTGGATGAGCGGCTGGCGTGAAGGCCGCGGGGACCAGTGGTCGGGAATGACCGGCGTCTCCGGCATCCACAAGAACCCCATGGTGCTCAGCTGAGCACCGCATGACGCCAAGGTTCATCATCCGCGACCAGGAGGTCATCCCATTTCAGGAAAGCGGCACGTCACGGAATGACACTGGCAATACGGCGCCTGGCGCCTTTCACCCCGCCGACGCAGCCTGATGCGCTGCCCAAGCGGATTCTCCGGCATCACGCCACCGGCTCCTGACATGTTACAGGGTCGGCTGGCACGTACAGAGAGGACTCGAGGTGTTCACGGTGAGTCGGTTTAGCGACATCACCCGGAAAATCCCACGGAAGTCGCCCAGCGACACGTCAAATCACCAGGGAGGTAACGCCTTATTTCTATCTTGATGACGCGCGGCACTGACAGGCAAGAGACGCAGTAGGCAATGGGGCCGACTCGCTTCACTTCCTGAAAGGCCGAGATGTTGGCGCTCGTGTCGTTTCAATCGTGGTATGGCTCCAGAAGAGGAGGCGCAGCAGGCGACGGCCTGCGAGGACGACGGTCCAGCGCGGAGCACGACACGGGCAAACGTTCACCTTGACTGCATCAGCAGGTTCTTTCCAGGCCTGCTTCAACCATCCACGCACCCGATGAGCTCAAGGGGCCAACCCCCAACCGCCGTTTCTGACGGCAAAAGCGCTTCGCATCGTGCACGCTGGCTGGACATGGCAGCCAACACGACAACGGCAGATCACGCATCACTTCCCTGCCGTTGTCATATCATCATTCACGCCGGTACCGAGGCCGCCTTCTGATGTCAGAAGGCGGCTTTTCTGTGTCTGCCCTTCCCCACTCGCCCCTCTCTTGAAGCGCCGTGAGTGGGAGATACCAGCATCACGCTGCGACGGAGCCCAGGCCGGATCACACCTTGATCAGGGTATCGGCCTTCTCCAGTGCACGCGCGCACTCACCGATCAATGCCGGGCCGCGGTAGATCAGCCCGGAATACAGCTGCACCAGATCCGCCCCCGCGGCGATCTTCTCACGCGCACTCTCGCCATCGGTGATACCGCCCACACCGATGATCGGCATGTTCGGCAGCGCTTCACGCAGGCCACGAATCACCCGCGTCGACGATTCACGCACCGGGGCGCCGGAAAGTCCGCCCGCCTCCTGCGCATGCGGGCTACCCGCGACCGCCGTACGCTCGATGGTGGTGTTGGTGGCGATGACGCCATCGATGCCGTTGTCCGCCAACGCGCGCGCCACGAACAGGATTTCCTCGTTGTCCATGTCGGGCGCGATCTTGATTACCAGCGGCACCTTCCTGCCGCGCTCGGCATCGAGCTGATCGCAACGCTGGCGAAGCCCGGCCAGCAGCTGGCTGAGATGATCACCGAACTGCAGATTGCGCAGCCCCGGGGTATTGGGCGACGAGATATTGGCGGTGATGTAGTCGGCATGCGCATGCACGGCATCGAGGCAGACCAGATAGTCGCTCAATGCATCATCCACCGCCGTGGTCAGGTTCTTGCCGATGTTGATCCCCAGCACGACACCAAAGGCAGCACGCGCCTGACTGGCCTTGACCTTCGCGACCAGATGCTCGACTCCGGCATTGTTGAAGCCCATGCGGTTGATGATCGCCTGATGCTCCGGCAGCCGGAACAGACGCGGCTTGGGATTGCCGTCCTGCCCTTTCGGCGTCACCGTGCCGACCTCCACGAAGCCGAAGCCCAGAGCGGCAAGCGCATCGAGGTGATCGGCATTCTTGTCGAGACCTGCCGCCAGGCCAACGCGATTGGGGAATTCGAGCCCCATTAGCGAGACCGGATCACGCGGCGCTTCACCGCCCAGACCGCGCGCCATGCCGAGGCGATGTGCCATGTCCAGCGCACTCAGCGTCACACCATGAGCTGTTTCCGGGTCGAGCTTGAAGAGAAGCGAGCGAGCAAACGAGTACATGATGATCTCCAGACAGCGGGCGGCAGGGTCGTGACGACAGCATAGCTGGGCGCGAAGTATACCCGAAGCCCGCGGGGACAGACACTGCGCGCCGGAACGCTCGCGCTGCTGTCGATAGCATTGCTCACACTCAGGGCAACAAAAAAGGGCGACCCGCTGGGCCGCCCTTGTGTCGCCCCCGACGGGGTCGGGGTCATGCCCTGCAGATCATTTCACGTCGAGTTGCTGCACGCGCACGGTGTAGTTGTTGACACCCTGCATGGAAGAGCCGAACTTCTGACCGCTGACCCAGACGGTGTAACGCCCCGGCTCAAGCACGGTCTTGAGGTGGAAGTCGCCCTGGAAGCCTTCGCCCTTGTCGCTGGCGACGGTATTGCCACTCTCGTCCAGCAGGCGCATCTGCAGCTTGTAGGTACCTTCGCTGCCCGGGAAGGTCTCGCTGTCGATGGTCACGGTGCCGCGGTCCGCGACATCGAAGGTCATGACCTCGCCCTTCTCGAGAATGCGCACATCGGTGACGATCTCGTCGAAACGACGATCCGGCTCCGCTTCGGCCTCGGTTTCCGTCACGGCTGCACTGCCCGTGGCAGCAGCGGTCGTGGCAGCAGCGGCAGACGTCTCGGCTGCAGCAGTCGCGGCTGCCGAAGTAGTAGCGACGGCGCCTGTGGCGGAAGCGCCTTCAGCTGCCGCATTGCCTGTCTCGGCAGCCTTCTTCTCACGGGCGGCCTGTTCGGCGGCGGCAACGGTGGCCGGCTTGATGGTCGCGACTTCATCGTTGGCATCGACGAAGGCGGTACGACGGCCATCGCCATCGGTGTCGAGGAAGACCAGGCCGTTGCCGGTCTCGATGCCGCTTTCCTCGGCAGACAGCTTCTCGCCACTCTCGCTCAGGCCTGCGACGTTGATTTCATAGGTGTTGCCGCCCGACTTGCCAGCCCCCAGCTTGTCGGCGCGCACACGCAGCTTGTAGACGCCCGGCTCAAGCTCGGTATTCATGTTCAAGCCATCAGAGGCCCTGTCACCTTCTGCAGTGGCCACGACCTCACCCTGCTCACTCTCGAGCGTGGCTTTCATGGTGTAGGGGTCGGTCACATCGAAACTGGCGACGCCATCGATTTCGTAGCGTCCGGCTTCCTTGATGGTGAACTGGTGCACGCTGGTGCCGCCGAACAGGAAGTTCTGGCTGTGGGCATCACTGCGCGGCTTGAGGAACTTGGAGATGTCCAGCTTGCCTGCCGCTTCTTCTGCACGCTGCTGAGCGGGGCTGCCATCGGCCAGCACGGCCTGGGATGCCAGAGTGGACAGGCCGAGCGCGAGGGCGCAGGCGAGGGGTAATGCACGATGTGACATGGTGTCTCTGCCTTGTTGTACTGATGCTTTGAAAACAGAAGCCTCCAGCGAGCGCCGCAGCGACTCCGAGACTTGAAATGAGGGTCTGAAAATCAAGGACTGAAAACAGGGCCTGCAGAAAAGGATGCAACCATCAGGGCCTGTATCAGTCTCTGCACTGGTCGCCATTCAGCATACCAGACAGCTGACGACAGTTACCTTACCGCAGGCTTCAGCTATCACTTTTTTATTCATTCCCGACATGAAAAAGCCCTCACCAATGGTGAGGGCTTCTATCAGCGAGTCATCAGATGCTCGCCACTTGCGTCAGCCTCTTGCTGCCTCCGAGGCCGAAAGCATCAGGCTTCGCGCTTGGACTCGGCCAGATCGACCAGCTCGCGCAGGGCGACCGCGAACAGCGGGAAGCTCAGCTGAGCACCGCCCTTCATCTCGCCGAGCAGTGAGCACCAGCGGCTGACCAGACTCTCGTGGCTGGCCATCCAGCTGTCGACACGCTCATCGATCTCGCGCGGTGCATTGTCCTGCTTGAGCACGCTGACGGTCAGTGCCAGCTGCTGACGATCGAGATCATCGCGGAAGCTTTCACGTGCCTGCGCCTGCCAGCTGTCCTGCACCTCAAGGCCGTTGATCTTGTCACCGACCCACGGCAGCTCCAGACGATGGCCGATGCCGTAGAAGGCTTCTGCCACGCGATTTATCTTCTCGCCGGTCGCCTTGGCCGCCTCGATGATGCCAAGCCCTGCATAGAGGCTTGAGGTCGCGGCGATGGTGCTGGCCAGGGCCTCCGGCACGCCTGCCTCGACATAGCTGTCGCGACGCGCTTCCCAGTTCTCGCGGGCTTCGCCCTTGAGACGCTCACCGATGCTTTCGGAGAGCTGGGCCAGACGCGGGGCGAAGTGGCCGATGCATTCCTTGACGCCCATGGAGCTGCGCTGACGCAGGAACCAGCGAGTGGCACGACGCATCAGGCGCATCAGGTCACCCATCATGCGGTACTGCAGTTCTGCCGGCACCTGGTGATCGAGAGCCTCGATCTGGGTCCACAGCGCTTCCAGATTGAAGCTGTCACGCGCCACGATGTAGGCACGCGCGATTTCCGCCTTGTCGGCACCAGTGGTGTCTTCCAGGCGACGCACGAAGGCAATGCCCATGTGGTCGACCAGGTCATTGGCGATCTGGGTCGCGGCGATTTCACGCTTCAGACGGTGCTGGTACATCTCTTCCGGGAAGCGCTCCATCAGCACGCGCGGGAAGGCGCGCTCGAGGTGCTGCTGCACGTAGCTGTCGTCCGGCACGTCAGAGGCGATCAAGCTGGTCTTGAGATCGCTCTTGGCGTAGGAGACCAGCACGGACAGTTCCGGCAGGGTCAGGGCTTCACCGGCGTTGGAACGCTCGATCAGCGCTTCATCGGACGGCAGGAACTCGAGTTCACGGTCCAGGGTGCCGGCCGCTTCCAGCTCATTGATGAAGCGACGGAAGACGCCCATACCTTCCCTGGACTGCTGCTCGGAGAGCGACAGTGCCTGGGTCTGGCGATAGTTGTCCTTGATCACCAGCTCGCCGACTTCGTCGGTCATCTCGGCGAGCTGCTGGTTGCGCTGCTTGTCGGTCAGATCACCACGGGCGACGATGTCGTCCAGCAGGATCTTGATGTTGACCTCGTGATCCGAGCAGTTCACGCCACCGGCATTGTCGATGAAGTCGGTGTTGACGCGCACGCCCTGCTGGGCCGCGGCTTCCATGCGGCCACGCTGGGTCAGACCCAGGTTGCCGCCTTCGCCCACCACCTTGCAGCGCAGCTCACGGCCGTCGATACGCAGGCCATCGTTGGCCTTGTCGCCGACATCGGCGTGGGACTCGCTGGACGCCTTGACGTAGGTTCCGATACCGCCGTTCCAGATCAGGTCGACCTGCGCCTTGAGCATCGCGTTGATCAGCTCGTTGGGCGCCAGATGGTCGGCACTGATGTCGAAGACTTCCTTCATCTGCGGGCTGATGGCGATGGTCTTGGCATCACGCGAGAACAGACCGCCGCCTTCGCTGATCAGGCTCTTGTCGTAGTCGTCCCAGCTGGAACGCGGCAGACGGAACAGACGCTCGCGCTCGGCGAAGCTCTTCGCGGTGTCCGGGTTCGGATCGACGAAGATGTTGCGGTGGTTGAAGGCACCGACCAGGCGGATCTTCTCGGACAGCAGCATGCCGTTGCCGAAGACGTCACCGGCCATGTCACCGATACCGACCACGCTGAACTCGTCTTCCTGGATGTTGATGCCCATCTCGCGGAAGTGACGCTGCACGCTGACCCAGGCGCCCTTGGCGGTGATGCCCATGCCTTTGTGGTCGTAACCGTTGGCGCCACCGGAGGCGAAGGCATCGCCCAGCCAGAAGCCGTACTCGTTGGAGATGGCGTTGGCGATGTCGGAGAAGGTCGCGGTGCCCTTGTCGGCCGCGACGACCATGTAGGGGTCGTCTTCGTCGTAACGCACGACGGCCGTCGGGGCCACCACGTCACCGCCGGACAGGTTGTCGGTGATGTCGAGCAGTGCGCGGATGAAGATCTGGTAGCAGGCGATACCTTCCTTCTGGATCACGTCGCGGTCGGTGGTTTCCGGCATGCGCTTGCAGACGAAACCGCCCTTGGCGCCGACCGGCACGATGACCGCATTCTTGACCTGCTGCGCCTTGACCAGACCCAGCACCTCGGTGCGGAAATCTTCATGACGGTCGGACCAGCGCAGACCACCACGTGCGACCTTGCCGCCACGCAGGTGAACACCTTCGACGCGCGGCGAGTAGACGAAGATCTCGAACATCGGGCGCGGCTTCGGCACGTCAGGAATGCTGCGCGTGTCGAGCTTGAAGCTGATGTAGTCCTTGGCCTGACCATCTTCTGCCGGCTGGAAGAAGTTGGTACGCAGCGTCGCCATCATCAGGTCGACGTAGCGACGCAGCAGCCGGTCGTCGTTCAGGCTGGAGACCTGGTCGAGCAGACCATTGATGCGCTCGCGGCAGGCGTTGACGTCATCCTCGCCACCCTGACCCTGCGGGTCGAAGCGCAGATTGAACAGCTGCACCAGCTCGCGGGTGATATCCGGATGGCTGCCCAGCGCATTGGCGATGTAGGCCTGGGAGAGACCGAAGCGGATCTGCTTCAGGTAGCGCGCGTAGGCACGCAGCATCGCCACTTCACGCCAGTCCAGGCCAGAGCCGATGATCAGGCGGTTGAAGGCATCGGATTCGGCTTCGCCGGACCAGATCTTCTTGAAGGCTTCGATGAAGCTCTCGCGCACTTCGGAGAGCTCGACCGCGCCTTTGCCGTGATGCTCGAGATCGAAATCGTGCACCCAGCAGGAGGAATCGGTGCGGGTGATCTCGTAGGGACGCTCACCGATGACACGCAGGCCGAGGTTTTCCAGCACCGGCAGCACGTCGGAAAGCGGAATCGGCTGATGCTTGTGGAACAGCTTCAGGTTGACGCCGGAGTTGTCGTCCTCGACCAGACGATAGGTGCTCAGGCCGACGGCCTGGCCTTCGTCCAGCGCGCGTAGATGGCCCACGTCATAGACGGCGGTGCGCGGCGAGAAGTCGTCACGGTAGCTGCCCGGGAAGGCATCACGGTAGCGAGTCATCAGCTCGTTGGCCTGCTCTTCACCGAAGCCTTCGACCATGGCGGCGTGCAGCTCGTCACGCCAGCTGCGGGCCAGCTGAGCGATCTTGTTCTCCAGCGCGCGCATGTCGTACTGGCCCGGCTCATCGCCCTTGAAGCGCAGGATGAACTGGATACGTGTCAGCACGGACTCGGACAGATACGGCGTGAAGTCACCGAAGGTGGCGTTCAGCTCTTCACACAGCAGATTCTGGATGCGCACACGCAGGTCGGTGGAATAGACGTCGCGCGGCACGAACACCAGTACCGAGAAGAACTTGCCGAAGCGGTCTTCACGCACGATCAGACGCACGCGACGACGCTCGCGGATGTTGAGGATGCTGGTGGCGGTACGGGTCAGCTCGTCCGTGGAGATCTGGAAGAGGTCATCGCGCGGATAGACTTCCAGAATCTGCAGCAGGTGCTTGCCGTTGTGGCCCTTCGGGTTGACGCCGGCGGCTTCCATGACGTCCTGCACCTTGCGACGCAGAATCGGCACGTTGCGCGGGCTCTGGTTGTACACCGTGGAGGTGTAGAGCCCCAGGAAGCGGCGCTCGCCGATCACGCGGCCTTCTTCATCGAAGCGCTCGACGGTGATGTAATCCGGGTAGGCCGGACGGTGCACGCGGGCGTGGAAGGCGCTCTTGGCGAAGGACAGCAGCTCCGGAATCAGCACGTACTGATCGCTGTTGACGCTCTGCTGGTGACGGGACTGCTCGTGATAGCGCTCGAGGTCCAGCTTGAGCACCCCCAGCTCGGAACCTTCGACCTTGTTCAGCACGCGGGTGCCGTCTTCCTGCTCATCGACGGTGTACTCGTCATAGCCCAGGAAGGTGAAGTGGTCGTTGCCCATCCACTGCATGAAGTCGCAGGCTTCCTGATGGTCAGCCTCGGAGACGGTCGGCGGACGGTTGTCACGCAGCTCCTGCAGCGCCTGGGCGCCCTGGCTGCGCATGGCGTCGAAGTCAGCGACGGCAACGCGCACTTCGGCCAGCACTTCACGCAGGCTGGTCTCGAGGTCTTCCAGCGTCTCGGCGTCGTTGTGACGATCGACCTCGATGTAGATCAGCGACTCGCGGTGCTGCGGGGCGTTCTCGGCACGCGGTGCGGTCACGCGCTCCAGCTGACCGGCATCATCACGTGCAACGGCCAGCACGGCGTTGTGGATGGCGTGAACGGTGATGCCACGACGGTTGAGCTCGATACGCACGGAATCGACCAGGAACGGCATGTCCGGGTGCAGCACTTCGATGATGGTGTGCGTCGACTGCCAACCATGCTTCTCGAAGTCCGGGTTGTAGGCACGCACCTTGGGAGCCTCGAGGCTCTGCAGGAAGTGCCATACGGCCAGGGTGGAACCGTAGAGGTCATCCAGCTTGCGCTCGGCCATGTCCTCGAAGGAGGCCGTTGCGTGATAGTCGCGCGCAAACGCCGCGATCACGTCCACCTTGTCCTTGGGAAGTCGCTTGTCCAGCTGCTCTTCGAGCTGCGCAAGAAATTCCTGCTTGCCGTCCGTCGCCACGTGTAGCATCAATCACCTCGACTGACCTGATGGATGTATCAGGGAAAATAGTCATAGAGAGTCTGCGCCGGCCAAAAAGGCGTTGCAGCACAGACTCATGCAGTGCATCACAGACTAGCGCAGTCTGCGCCTCTGCCCCATGCCTGTTCCATATTGGTCATGCAGCATTACATCTGTGCATCGGGTATTGACTTGGCGGTCCGCGCGTGAAACGAAAGTCTAATTCGAGTGACTGTCATGTGCGCAAAAAAGCCCCGTCGTCCCCTACCTGACAGGTAGATGACGTCGGGGCTCTGGTTTTTCAAACGATTGCCGCGATACGTCGCTCACGCGGGCGTGACATCGGCTGTCGGTTTGAAGATGCGCTTATCTGCGAACCAGATAGACACCGCATTCGAGGTGGTCGGTATACGGGAACTGATCGAACAGCGCGAAGCGTTCGATACGGTGCGTGCGACACAGTACTTCAAGGTTGTCGATCAGCGTCTGCGGGTTGCAGGAGATATAGACGATGCGCTCGTAGCGCGCGGTCTGCTCGCAGCTGTCGGCATCGAGGCCGGCACGCGGCGGATCGACCAGCACGGTGCGGAAGTCGTGGTTGTCGAGGTCCATCTCCGCGACGCGACGGCCCGCCTTCTCGCCCGCCAGCGCCAGCGAGAAGTCCTCGGCCGACATGCGCGCCACCTGGGCATTGTCGATGCTATTGGCCGCCAGGTTGACCTGCGCCGAGGCCACGGAAGTGCGTGAGATCTCGGTGGCCAGCACGCGGCGGAAGTTCTCGGCCAGCGCGATGGTGAAGTTGCCGTTGCCGCAGTAGAGCTCGACCAGATCGCCCTGCTCACGGCCTTCCGCCTGCGCCTTGTCAGGATGAGTCACGTCTCGTGCCCAGCTGAGCATCGAGCGGCAGATCTCGGCATTGGGCTGGGTGAAGCTGTTCTCGACCTGCTGATAGACGTACTCGCGGCCATCGACCTCGAGACGCTCGAAGACGTGATCGCGCGTCAGCACGATATGCTGCTTGCGCGAACGCCCGATGATCATGATATCGAGCTCTTCTTCCAGCGCACGCGCCTCGGCTTCCCAGTCTTCGCCGAGCTTGCGATGGTAGATCAGCGTGACCAGCGCCTCGCCGCTCAGGGTGGTGAGGAACTCGCACTGGAACAGACGCTCACGCAGCACCGGGCTTGCCTTGAGTCGCTCACGCAGCAGCGGCATCAATTCATTGATGCGCTGGCTGGCGACCGGGAAGTCGTCCATGCGCACGACCGTCTTCTTCTTGTTGCCCTCGTCGTCGAACTCGACCTCGAACATCGCGTAATAGAGGTCATCATCCTCGTGCCAGATACGGAACTCGCAACGCATGCGGTAATGGCTGGGCGGCGAGGGAAATACCTCCAGTTCCGGCGCATCGAAGGCAGCGAAACGTGCGCGGGTCTGCTCGGCCTTCTCGGCGAGCTGCTGTTCATACTGACTGGGATCGACGACGGCGATGGCCACACTGACTCCTGCCTGCGGGCATACCGCAGCACTGAAACGATGAGCAAAGGGACGCGGGGACGTCATGGTGAACCATGCCGATCACGTCCATTCAAAGGTTGGGCGCGCTAGCCTACCATCGGCAGCGCGAAGCTCAAGCGCCAAATGGCGAGCCAAGGCGGGAGCAGGCAGGTGCAAGAGGGCCGCGAGAGTCAACGCCCCTGCTCCTCAGTCGTCGAACGCCAGCGCCTGCGGCGCGGCGAAACCCTGACTGGCCAGCGCCGTGGCCAGCCCCGGCTGCCGGGCATCCGTCGCCAGCGCCATGTGCTCATGCGGTGCTGGTTGAACCGCTTGAGCGACTTGCTGTTCAGCCTCTTGGGCGACTTGCTGAGCAGCCTGAGCGAATTGCTGATCAGCCGCTTGCGCCGCAGCACCAAGCGCCAGCACCTCCGCCACGCGGCGGGCGATTGCCGCGCCGGAATCCACCAGCGCCACCCGAGACTCGCCCAGCACCTGCGAGATGTCGGCGCCGAGCAGCGGGAAATGCGTGCAGCCGAGAATCACCACTTCCAGCGCCTCGACCGCCGCCAGATCAGCCAGACTGGCCGCCACCACCTCGGGGCGCGCCGGCTCACCGCGCAGACGCCGCTCGGCCTCCGCGACCAGAGGATCGGCGGCGACGCGAATCACGCGACAGTCGGCGGCGAAGTCACGAATCAGCTGCTCGGTGTAGGCGCGACGCACCGTGGCGGATGTCGCCAGCAACGCGAAGACCGGCGGCTCGCACTTCTCACGACGTGCTGCACTCTGACGCGCACGTGCCAACGTCGCCGCCGGCTTGATGGCGGGCACGGTGCCGATCACCGGAATCGACAGCGCTGCGCGTAGCGCCGTCAGCGCCAGGGTGCTGGCGGTATTGCAGGCGACCACCAACGCCCGTGCCCCGCTTGCCTCGACGGCCGCCACGCACACCTGAACGATGCGCGGTATCAACCAGTCATCCGGCTTGGTGCCATAGGGCAACGCGGCGTTGTCACAGACATAGGCCAGCGACAGCTGCGGCCACTGGCGGCGGATCTCGGCGGCGACGGACAGCCCGCCGACGCCGGAATCGAAGACCAGCACCGGGGCAGAAGAACGGGAAGCAGAGGCAGGCGTGTCGCCTGGGCGGGCAGGACTCATCGGCAGATACCGCTGGCGACAATCATCATGGAGACGGGCGACTCGAACAGACGGGACAAGGGCGCGGAGTCTATCACGGCCGCAGACCCGGCTTCACAGCCTCGAGCGGTGACAGATCGTTCTGCCCGGCATCATTCACGGCCGTGGTGTCGCGGACGGCTGTCGATGACGTGGCGAGCACGTCGGGCATCATCGTGTGGCCAATCCGCGCGAAGTGCTCACACAGCACCTCTATCAATGCCCGCAGGCGTGCCGGCTGCATGTCGCGCTCGGCATAGACCAGATGGATATCCACCGGCGCGCACCAGTAGTCGACAAGCAGCGGCACCAGGCGGCCATTGGCGACGTCATTGGCCACCAGGAAATCCGGTTTGCAGGTAATGCCGATGCCCTGGGCGGCGGCCTCGACCAGCCCGCGCCCGCTGTCGCAGCTGAAGGTCGGCGACAGGCGGATCTTGCGTGGCCGCCCGTCAACCATGAAGCTCCACACCGGCCCTTCGCGCTGCTGGGTGTAATTCAGGCAGCGGTGATGGGCAAGGTCTTCCGGCACCTCGGGCGTGCCATTCTCGGCCAGGTAACCCGGGCTGGCATAGACTCCGACCTGGGTGCCCGCCAACCGGCGCGCGATCAGGCTGGAATCAGACAGCGCACCGGCGCGAATCACCAGATCATAATCCTCGGCCATGAGATCGACATGGCGATCCTCCAGGCGCAGGTCGAGCTCGACATAGGGGTAGGTCTGGCGGAAATGCGCCAGGGCCGGCATCAGACACTGGATGCTGAAATCCATCGGTGCCGACATCTTCAAGCGCCCCCGAACCTCGCCCTGGCGCTCGCCAAGACTGTCTTCCAGCGCCTGAAGGTCATTGAGCACACGACAGGCACCCGCCAGGTAATGCTCGCCCTCGGCGGTCAGCTGCAGACTGCGCGTGGTGCGCATCAGCAGGCGAACGCCCAGCTCGACTTCCAGGCGCGAGATCTGCTTGCTGACCATGCCGTTGGATAGTCCCAGCTGACGAGCACCGCCCGCGAAACTGCCCTCCTCTACCACGGCGCGAAACACCTGCATGGCAGTGAGTCTATCCATCGTGCGATCCCCTTTGCGATCAAGGAAAATGAGCCAGGAAAGTGAGCCTGAAAAGCGGGACGGCAAGATGACGACAAGTCCGCGCCCGGCGCGCCTATTTTACCTGCTTGGTGACGATGTAAGTGAAATAGCGATCGATGCCCAGCTCTGACACCAGCCAGTGATCGACCAGACGCTGATAGGCATCGATGCTGGCGGTCTCCAGCCGCAGCAGGTAGTCCACCCCGCCGCCGACGGCGACGCATTCGATCACCTCATCCGCCTCTCGCATGGCACGCTCGAAGCGTTGGAAGCTGCCGGCATCATGATGCTTGAGGTGGATCTCGACCCACACCGGCGTGCGCGGGGCAGCCCCCGAAGCAGCGCCACCCTGCTGATCACTCAGGCGCTGCTGATTGATGATGGCGGCATAACCCTCGATGATGCCCGCCTGCTCGAGGCGCTTGACGCGCTCCCAGCACGGGCTGACCGACAGGTTGATCTCCTCGGCCAGCCGCGACTTGGTGATACGGCCATCGCGCTCGAGTATCGCCAGAATCTTGAGATCGAAGGCATCCAGCTTCGGCGCTGGCTGCGAGCGGGAGGGACTCGCGCTCATGAGGCCTCTCGCGCCAGGTCGTCCACGACTTCCGCGATCACCGCCAGGGTGTCGCCCAGACTCACCTGGGCCGGGAAGCGCCGCGCCACCAGCACGCCATCACGGGCCGCGCGATATTCCACCGCCGCCTGACCGGCGCGCCCCAGCGGATAGACCCGCGCCACGCATTGCCCCGCCGTGACCTGCTCGCCGAGTGCCACGCACAGCTCCAGCAGCCCTTCATGCTCACTCTGCACGTAACAGCTGGCATCCGGCATGTCGATCAACAGCGGCGCGTTCGCCTGGTTGGCACGCTGGCGCTCGATGTCCTGCTCTAGATCCGCGCGACTGCGCTCGCGCAGCACACCACTGAAGGCGAGGAAGTTGTCGACGCCACGGTCGGCGATCGCCTGACGCTCCGGCGTGGTGGAACCGCCGCCGCCCAGCTCCGTGGTGACGAAGACCTTGCCCTGGCGCTCCACCGCGGTGTCGTAGAGTGCCTCGGCGTCCAGCTCGAACATCATCATCGCCGAGGGCGCCCCGAAGGCCAGCGCCCCGGCCAGGCTCTCGGCTTCCTGCAGACGACACTGCTCGACGCCCAGCGACTCCTCGAGATAGTCGAGACGGTGCGCGGCCGCGAACGGCAGGATATCCAGGGTGCGGCCGCCGGAATGCAGGTCCAGCGCATAGTCGCACTGCGGCACCAGCACTCGGGTGAAGTAGTCGGCGATCTGCTCGGTCGGGCCGCCGGTGGGGCTGCCGGGGAAGCTGCGATTGAGGTTGCCGCCATCGAGAGGCGAACAGCGCCGCCCGGCCTTGGCCGCCAGCGCATTCATGGTCGGCACGATGATGACGCGGCCCTGCACGTCCTCGGCAGTCAGACGCGCCGCCAGCTTGTAGAGCGCGGTGATGCCTTCGTACTCGTCGCCATGATTGCCGCCGGTCAGCAATACCGTCGGCCCCTCACCATTGGCGATCACGCTGATCGGGGTCATCACCGCGCCCCACGCCGACTCGTCAGTCGAGATCGGCAGCTTGAAGAAACCGTGCTGAACGCCATCGGCGAACAGATCGATGGTCAGACTGACGGGGGACTCTCGCATGACACCACTCCTTGTTATGGCGGGCTGCTGACACTTGTCGGCAGGCTATTTGACGAACAGCTGGCGCGGCACATCACACAGCGGCTCGGCACCGTTTTCCGTGATCAGGATCGACTCGGTGATCTCGAGCCCCCAGTCGTCCATCCACATGCCGGGCATGAAGTGGAAGGTCATGCCCGGTTCCAGCACGGTCTCGTCACTGGGGCGCAGACTCATGGTGCGCTCGCCCCAGTCCGGCGGATAGCTGATGCCGATGGGATAGCCGCAGCGTGCGCCGCCACGGTCGAAGCCGTACTTGTCCATCGCCGCGCCCAGCGCCAGCGCGATGTCACAGCAGCGATTGCCGGGCTTGGCGATGGCCAGACCACTCTCGATGCCTTCCAGCAAGGCGGACTCACCACGCACGAAATCGCGCGGCGGACGGCCGAGAAACACGGTACGCGACAGCGGTGCGTGATAGCGCTTGTAGCAGCCGGCCAGCTCGAAGAAGGTGCCCTCGCCCTGACGAAATGGCGTGTCATCCCAGGTCAGGTGCGGCGCGGCGGCATCACTGCCAGTGGGCAGCAGCGGCACGATGGCCGGATAGTCGCCACCGAGAATCTCGCCCTCGGGCCCGATCACGCCCTCGACGCCGACCCGGTAGATCTCCGCGACCAGCGCACTCTTGGGCAGGCCCGGCTCGATCATCTCTAGGATGCGTGAATGCATGCGCTCGACGATGCGCCCGGCCACGCGCATATAGGCGATTTCCTGCTCGGACTTGATCGCCCGACACCAGTTGACCAGCGAGTTGGCATCCACCAGCCGCGCGTGGGGCAACTCCTTGACCAGCGACAGGTGCGCCCGCGCCGAATAGTAATAGTTGTCGAGCTCGACCCCGACGACCCCATCGTGCCAGCCACGCTGCGGCAGGATGGACTGGGCGAGAAACTCCATCGGATGCATGTCCGGATTCTGCACGTAGTAATCCGGATACCACAGGATGTTGTCCTCACCCATCCAGCAGGTACGCAGCGCGCCGTTGCCGTCCTGACGGCGCCCGTACCAGACCGGCTCGCCGGAAAGCCCCAGCAGCACGCACTGGTGCACATAGAAGGACCAGCCGTCGTAGCCGGTAAGCCACGCCATGTTGGAGGGGTCGGAAATCACCATCACATCGATGCCAGCGCGCGCCATGGCCTCACGCACCCGATGGATGCGCGCGCGATACTCGCCGATGGTGAAGGCCTGACGGCCAGCGGACAGCGCGCGTGGCGTCCAGTCACTCTCGGTGGCCGGTGCCTCGCTGCTGGGCAAGGTGGCCAGGCCAGCGAAGGCTGGCTGGGGCGCACCAGTATGGGGCGGGAATTGACTCATGCAGCGCTCCTTTTCGATCAGGCCTTGAGGCAAGCAGCACGTTGGGGCGGAGCCAGTGGCCATACGCAGGGCCAGGCGGCGGGTGACCGACCTGTCAGCCGCTCCGGGCTGACAATGCCTGCATGCGCCGCGAGCGAACGATGCGCCCTGCGGGTCGGCAGGGTCGGCGTACATGCGTACATCCGAATTCCCCTCTGGATTCGAGTCTGTCACTCTGCCAACAACGGGTCAAAGGACGACTCTGGCACTGTCGCCCTTCGCTTGAGCCCTTGCAAGGCCTGCGCCATTGCCGCCCGCGAGCCGGCCATGCCCGCAAGGCAATGGCGCATGGTGAGGCGACAACTCCAGCCCCTTTGCACAGAGCCACGAACAGAGCCTGCGAACAGGCCGGGAGAGTGCAGCAATCCCGACCCGCCACCCAGCGTCCCTGAAGAGGAGAACAGCATGCGAATACTGGTACATCATGAACGCGCCGAACGTTGGTGCGATGCTCTGCGTCAGCGCTTGTGCGATACCGCCAGCACCAAGGGGTCGCGGCAAGGCGAGTCGTCGGAACAGCCGTCGGAACCGTCATCAAAACAAGCGCCGCTGGAAATCGTTGCCGATGACGGCGAGATGCTGGGCGATGTGCTGGTGGTGTGGGCGCCGCCTGCGGCGCTGTTCGAGCGCCACCGTGATCACGACGTCAAGGCGATCCTCAATCTGGGCGCGGGCGTCGACAGCCTGCTCGACAACCCGGCACTGCCTGACGATGTGCCGGTACTCAAGCTGAGCGATGCCGGCATGGCCAGCCACATGCTGGATTACGTGCGCTACGGCCTGCTGCACTTTCGGCGTGACTTCGACCGCTACGCCAGACAGCAGGCGGACACCCAGTGGGCCCCACACCGCGTGGTGCGCGCCCACCAGTACCCGGTGGCGGTACTCGGGCTCGGCGCCATCGGCAGCCAGATCGCCGAGTCGCTGGCGGCAGACGGCTATCCGGTACATGGCTTCAGCCGCAGCGCCCACACGTTGCAGGGCGTGACCTGCCACCATGAGACCGGCGAAGGCGGCCGCTCGCTCAAGCAAGTGCTGGGCGACGAGTCGCTCGGCCTCAAGGCGGTGATCAACCTGTTGCCCAATACCCCGGCCACGAGAGACGTGCTGAACGCCGAGGTCTTCCAGGCTCTGCCCGACGACGCCGTGCTGATCAATCCGGGGCGCGGCAGCAGCGTGGTCGAGGAGGATCTGGTCGCGGCGCTCGAGGAAGGCAAGCTCAGGGGCGCCCTGCTCGATGTCTTCCAGCACGAGCCACTGGCCGAGGACAGTCCGCTGTGGCACCAGCCGCGCGTGATCATCACGCCGCATGCCGCCGCGCCGACCCCGGTGGCCGAGGCCGCCGACCAGCTGGCCGACAACATTCGTCGCATTCAGCGGGGTGAGGTGCTGACCGGCATCAGCCGCGAGCACGGTTATTGAGCGCGCTGGCGCGCGGTGCTCAACCGGCGATCAGACGTCACTGCCTGACAGCCATCACAGCGGCAGCGCGGTGGTCGTCTTGATGCGCTCCATCGCGAAGCGGGCCGACACGTCGCTCAGCTCGTCGATGGTGTTGACCAGCCGCTTGTAGACGCGGTCGTAGGCGTTCATGTCCTCGACCTGCACCTTGAGGAGATAGTCGTAGTCACCGGCCATGCGATAGAACTCGGTGACTTCCTCGATCTCCTCGACGATGGCCACGAAACGCTCGAACCAGGCCCGCGAGTGATCGCGGGTCTTGAGCTGCACGAAGGCCGTCAGCCCCATGCCGATCAGCTCGGCATTCAGCAACGCCACCCGTGCGGTGATCACGCCACACTCTTCCAGGCGCTTGAGGCGCTTCCAGCAGGGAGACGTGGTCAGATGCACGGCTTCCGCCAGCGCCGCCAACGACAGGCTGGCATCGCGCTGCAGCAGCCGCAGCAGGGCGCGGTCCGTAGCATCGAGCACTATTTTCTCCATTACCCTCACCTCGCAATGAATTCTTGCCATGAAACATGGCTCACGCCATGACAACTGGCAAGTTTTGCTTGGCGGCTGGTCGTACCATGAAAGCTCCTTCCTGCGACCGGAAATGCCGCCATGCCGACCACTGCCTCGCCCTCGACTGCGCCTTTCAGCACGCCCGCAGCACAGCACGCCCCGCACGCGAGTCAGCGCGAGTCATGGCGCCAACGCAGCCTCATGAAGCTTGCGACCTTGAAGGCCGCCACCCCGGCAACCCCGCTGCTGGAACTCAGCCTGCGCGGGCTGGGCGAGGCGCGCATCCTGATCAAGGACGAGCGGGCGCATGCCAGCGGCTCGCTCAAGCATCGCTTGGCGATGTCGCTGTTCGAGCAGGCCCTGCAAAAGGATTGGCTGACGCCCGGCGGCCCGGTGATCGAAGCCTCCTCGGGCTCCACCGCGGTCTCTGAAGCGTGGCTGGCACGCCGGCTGGGGCTGGAATTCATTGCCGTGGTGCCCAGGGGCACCGCCTTTTACAAGCAGCAAGCGATTCGTGGCGAGGGCGGGCGCGTGGTGGAAATCGAGGACTCCGCTCGGCTCTGTCAGCATGCGCAGGCACTTGCCGACGACAGCGGCGGCCACTTCATCAACCAATTCCGCCATGCCGCTACTGCCGGTGACTGGGCAAGCGACACCAGCCTGCCCGGGGAGTGCCTGGCACAGATCGCCGCGCGTGACCTGCCCGAGCTGCAGGCGGTATTTCTTGGCGCCGGTACCGGCGGCAGCGCCGCCAGCTTCGCGCGTCATCTGCGCCACAAGCGCCATCTGCATCAGGGGAGCCATCTGCATCACGGGAGCCATCGCGCCCGCGTGATCGGCGTGGACCCCGAGCACTCCGTCTATCACGCCTGCTGGCAGCACCATCGTGCCCACGGCACCCGTACGACCCGCCTGCCCGCCCCGCAGGCGTCCAATCCCATCGAAGGCATCGGGCGCCCCTGCGTACTGGAGGCATTCGACCCCGCCCATTTCGATGATTACCGACGCATTGCGGATGCGCGCAGTCAGGCGGCCGCGCTGTGGCTGGCCGAGCATGCCGGGCTTGAGGTCGGCCCCTCCACCGGCACCGCCTTCGCGGGGCTGCTCGAGAGTCTGGCGCTCAGGCGCGCACGCGGTGAGTCGCTGGCCGGCAGCTGGTTGCTGCTGGCCTGTGATCACGCCGAGCGTTATGCCACCACGCTGGGCGACCCCGCATGGCGAGCTGCACAGCAATCGCGACTCGCCCCACAGCGGGCCTGGATCGAGGCGTTTGGCGACTGAAACGACGACGCCCTTTACGACACCCCGCCTGAAACGACGACACCCCGCCGAGTGGCAGGGTGTCGTAAGGCACATCCGATGCGATGGCGTGGCTAGCGGGGGTGAATCACACCAGCAGCGCCTGGAACTGACGCAGCCATTCCGGATGCGCCGGCCAGGCCGGTGCGGTCACCAGCTTGCCGGAGGTCACGGCGTCGGTCACTTCCAGCGACACGAACTCACCGCCCGCCAGCTTCACCTCCGGCGCACACGCCGGATAGGCGCTGACGCGATGGCCTTCCAGTGACATGGCGGCGGCCAAGAGCTGCGGACCATGACAGACGGCGGCGATGGGCTTGTCGGCCTCGACGAAGTGACGCACCATCGCCAGCACACGCTCATCCAGACGCAGGTACTCGGGGGCGCGGCCACCGGGGATCAGCAGCGCGTCGTAACTCTCGACGGCGATCTCGGCGAAGCTGGCGTTGAGCGCGAAGTTGTGGCCCGGCTTCTCGGTGTAGGTCTGGTCACCCTCGAAGTCATGGATGGCGGTCTTGACGATATCGCCTTCCGTCTTGTCCGGGCAGACGACATCCACGCGATGCCCCATCGCCTGCAGCGCCTGAAACGGCACCATCAGCTCATAATCTTCTACAAAATCCCCGGCAATGATGACAATGCTGGCCATGATGATCTCCTGATTGGACCCAACGTCTAGGTACGCGCCGCGCGCGGCGGGAAGGACAAGGCAGTTACAGAGTACCTATCCATTGCACATGAGCAAGCGCTGAAATATCGTCGTGGCCGCCTGACGGGCGTTGGCTTGATTGTGGATCACCTCAACATCATTACATCATCACGTATAGTCGCCCTGCCCCGTCGCTGCCTGACCGCTCGACACCCCCATTCACAGGCCACGGCTCCAGTGCCGGTCTCGGGAGTCACCATGACCCTGCCATCTTCCGCCTTGTCTCACTTCTCTGAATCTGCCGCGCGGCGCGGCGCTTGTACCGCCACACGCGCCGATCGGCCCTCGGCATGGCAGCGCCTGTGTCGCGCAGGCCTGGGGGCGCTCCTGCTGCTGGCGGGCAATGCCCAGGCGGCCAGCGATGAGGCCGCTGTCAGCCCTGACGCGCCCCTGGCGCCTGTCGCCAGCATCGCGCCGGTGCCCTTCACCGCCCACTACACCCTGGTGCTGGATGGCTGGCCGGACGTGCCCATCACCCAGCGCGTCAGCCAGAGCGGCGAGCTGTACATCGCCAGCATGGAGGCCTCCATCAAGGTCGCCAGTGGCTATGAGCAGGGCCGCTTCACGCTCGCGGAGGGTCGCCTGCTGCCCGAGGGCTATCGCTCCGGCTATCGGCTGGCCGGCATCGGCAAGGACTACAACCGGGAAGCGCCGGTGGCAGGCGACACCCGCCTGCCTGACCGTCAGAGCCTGCTGGTGTTGCTGAGCCAGCAGGTCGACAGCCAATGGAGCGAGCAGGCCTGTCTGGCCGCGACGCCCTGCTCACTGGATTATCTCGACCACAAGGGCCGCCAGCGCACCTTGATGTACGAGATCCAGGGCCAGGAAACGCGCCAGGCGGCACAGCGTACCTTCCGCACCCTGCGTATCGAGGCGTGGCGCAAGCATCGCGAGCACAAGCACTACCGTATCTGGCTGGCGCCGCGCTGGCCGGGCCTGATGGTCGGCCTCGATTACCTCGACTACGAAGACGTCATGGACAAGGACGGCAACCGCAACGGCGAGGTGCCGCCGCGCTCGGCCCATCTGACCCTGAACCAGCTGAGCAGCGCCCGCCAGTGAGGAAAGCTCCCGCCTCTAGCGCGGCTGATCATAAGCCCCGCTGATACGCCATGAGCAAGTCTCTCGCGCAATGGTGATGGCGGGGTTATCCAGACTCCACGCCAACCGATATAGTAAGGCCCTTCGGCGGTATTCACCGCCAATCAATCACTTGCGCCGCCCCTGCTGTCCGGGTGGCAACGCCAAGGAAGGGTCATGCTGTCGGGTCTCATCTTCATTCTGCTGCCGCTGATACTCGGCTATCTGGTACGCCTCACCGATCCTGGCCGCCTGGCGGTGGTCAATCGGCTGGTCAATGCCTCCATCTATCTCATCCTGTTCCTGATGGGCATGGGACTGGCGGCGCTGGAGCAGTTGAGTGTCGGCATGGCCGCCATGAGCGGTCAGGCGCTGACGCTGTTCGCCATCATCACACCGCTGAATCTGCTGGCGCTGTGGTGGCTGTCGCGCCGCAGCCCGCTGCGCGCCAATCCCGCCCAGGCGGTGGATGGCGCGCCGATGACCCGCTGGCAGGCGCTGTCCGGCTCGCTGACCCTTGCCGCCGTGGTCGCGCTTGGCGTCGGCGCCGGCGTGCTGCTCAAGACCTTCGGCACCCAGCTTGATACCGACACCCTCGCCGAATGGGCGCTCTATGTGCTGCTGGCGCTGATCGGCTGCCAGCTCAGAAGCTCCGGCATGAGCCTGCGCCAGATCCTGCTCAATCGGCATGGCCTGATCATCGCGCTGACGGTGATGGCCAGTTCGCTGCTCGGTGGCCTGCTGGCGGCCCCCTTGCTGGCGCTGGAGTGGAATCAGGGCATGGCGATCTCGGCCGGCTTCGGCTGGTACTCCCTGTCGGGGATCCTGATCGGTGATCAGCTCGGGCCGATTCTCGGCGGCGCCGCCTTCTTCAATGATCTGGCGCGCGAGCTGCTGGCCTTCGTGCTGATCCCCCTGACCATCCAGCGCTACACGCCGCTAGCCATCGGCATCGGCGGGGCCACCTCGATGGACTTCACGCTACCGGTGATCCAGCAGACCGGCGGCGTAGCCTGCGTCCCGGTCGCCGTGGTCTCGGGCTTCCTGCTGTCGCTGGCGGCACCGCCGATGATCCTGTTCCTGCTCTCGCTGAGTCACGTCTGATCCGCCGGGCAAGGCTTGCTCCCGGGCTGCCTTAACAGGGACACTCTTGTCCTCCTTCGCAGCCGCTTGAATGTCCATGCCCTCTCAGCCACACAAAGCTTCCCGCCTCAAGCGCGTCACCCTGGCCGATATCGCCGCCCGACTGGGCGTCACCAAGGTCACGGTGTCGCGCGCGCTCAATCAGCCCGAGAAGGTGTCCGCCGCGATGCGCGAGCGGGTAACCGAATGCGCCCGCGAGCTGGGTTACATGCCCAATCGTCAGGCCGGCAGCCTCGCCAGCGGTCACTCGCGACTGATCGCGCTGCTGATTCCGTCGCTCTCCAACGCCGTGTTCTCGGAGCTGCATCGCGGCCTGGAAGCCCCGCTGGCCGCCGCGGGCTATCAGCTGCTGATCGGCCATACCGGCTATTCGATGCAGGAAGAGGAGCGCCTGATCGAGACCTGGCTCTCCTTCGGCATCGACGGGCTGGTGCTGTGCGGCAGTCGCCATAGCCCTCGTACCCGCGAGATGATCGCGCGCTCGGGCTGTGCGGTGGTGGAGTGCATGGAGAAACGCGAGACGCCGCTCGACATGGCGGTGGGACTGGACCAGCACGCCGCTGGCCGCGCGATGACCGAGGCCATGATCGCCCTGGGCCATCGCCATATCGGTTTTCTCGGTGCGCGCATGGACCGCCGCGTCGAACAGCGCCTGGGCGGCTGGCGTGCGGCGATGGAGGCCGCCGGCCTGTCGCAGCAGGCGCTGTTGACCACCGATGCCCCCTCCAGCGTGCGCATGGGCGGCAAGCTGCTCGACGAGATGCTGACCCGCTGGCCCGAGACCCAGGCCGTGTTCTGCTGCAATGACGACCTGGCGGCCGGCGGGCTGTTCGAGTGTCAGCGCCGCGGCCTGTCGGTGCCCGACCAGCTGGCGCTGGCCGGCTTCAACGGCCTGGAGATGACCCGCGGCACCTGGCCGCCGCTGGCCAGCGTGGTCACGCCACGCCGCGAGATCGGCGAGCGCGCCGCCACCCTGCTGCTGGCGCGCTTGAACGGTGATCTCGACGCCACGCCCCACGGCCTGTGGGAAGACCTGGGCTTCAGTCTGCAGACAGGCGGCAGTCTGGCACCGTGATACTTTGTCCACGTAATACGTGGCGGCAGCCTAGCGCCGTGAGACGTCTGGCGAGCGACTAGCGCTCTGGCGCGTCGACGATCTGCTGACAGACACTCTCGACCAGCGCCTGCGGTGTGGCGCTGATGTCGAGGGTGTGGATGCGCCCTTCATCGTCGCCGGGCACCTCGAGCGTCGCCAGCTGGTTGTCGAGCATGTCAGCGCCCTTGAAGAAATGATCGGTCCGCGCCTCGAGGCGTTCCAGCAGCAGCTCGCGCGTGCCTTCGAGGAAGACGAAACCCAGCGCGGGGTCCCCGCCACGCAGTTGATCCCGATAACGGCGCTTCAAGGACGAGCAGGCCAGTACCAGACTGCGCCCGTCGCGACGCGCCTCCTCGATCAGCTCGGCCAGACGGGCCAACCAGCCGTGGCGATCGTCGTCATCCAGCGGGATGCCGCGCGCCATCTTGGCCACGTTGGCCTCACCGTGATAATCGTCGCCATCGATGAACTGCGCGCCTAGGCACGCCGCCAGCTGCTGCCCGACATGCGACTTGCCACAGCCCGACACCCCCATGACCACCAGACGCACGCCACCCTGAGCGGCCAGAGCCTCTGACCTGGTCGGTATCGACGCGACCGCTGATGCTCCTTCTGCCTGCTGCTGCATGAAAACCCTCTCCCCCTGAATGAAAACAATGGCCCACCAGCGTACCCGATGTTGCCGATCAATCCCTTGTCCGGCGCCTCGGGGCGGCTGTCGCGCACTGAGCGACTGCCAATTGACGGACAGTCAGCTGCCAGACGCGACAGACTTTTGTCCCTCATGCACCTTTCGGATCATTGCGTAAGCGTTAATGTTACCGGTAACTTTCATCCTGCACGACCCACGACGCCTCACACAATACGCCTTTGGGCAATGGCCGATGATCACGCCGTTGCCAGCCGCAAGAGTTCGCCATCATGTCCCCAGATAGCACCCTCGTCCTTGCCGCCCTCGGCGGCATTCTGCTGCTGCTTTACCTCGTCATGCGCCTGCGCCTGCATGCCTTCGTTGCCCTGCTGGTGGTGAGCCTGGGGGTCGGACTGGCCACCGGCATGCAGCCCGACGCCATCATCGACTCCGTCACCAACGGCATGGGCAACACCCTGGGCTTCGTTGCCACCGTGGTCGGTCTCGGCGCGATGTTCGGCAAGATGCTGGAAGTGTCCGGCGGTGTCGATCGCATGGCCAACACCCTGCTGGGGCGCTTTGGCACCTCGCGCTCGCAATGGGCGCTGGCGCTGACCGGCTTTCTGGTCGCGATTCCGGTGTTCCTGGATGTCGCCTTCATCATCCTGGTGCCGCTGGTCTATGCGCTGGCACGCCGCAGCGGCCGCTCGCTGCTCTATTACGGCATCCCGCTGCTCGCCGGCCTTGCCGTGACCCACTCCTTCATTCCACCGACGCCGGGGCCGATCGCGGTCGCCAAGCTGATCGGTGCCGATCTCGGCTACGTCATCCTGTTCGGCGCGCTGTGCGGCCTGCCAGCGATGATCGTCGCGGGGCCGATCTTCGGTCGCTTCATCGCGGCGCGCATCGACGCCAGGATTCCGGATTACATGGAAAATACCGGCAGCGTGATGAGCGATGAAGAGGTCAATCAGCGCGCCCCGGGCTTCGGTCTGATCCTGTCCATCGTGCTGCTGCCGCTGGCGCTGATCGTGCTCAATACCGTCTCGGGCTTCCTGTTCGGTGACGACAGCCCGCTGGTCGGCTGGCTGGGCTTCCTCGGCCACCCGTTCGTGGCACTGAGTCTGGCCACCCTGATGGCCTTCACCCTGCTGGGCACACGCCGTGGCATGACGCGCGAACAGGTGATGGAAGTCGCCACCAAGGCACTCGAACCTGCCGGCATCATCATCCTGGTCACCGGCGCGGGCGGCGTCTTCAAGCAGATGCTGATCGATTCCGGGGTCGGTGACGTGCTCGGCAACCTGATGGCCGACAGCAATCTGCCGCCGATCCTGCTCGCCTTCCTGATCGCCACCGCCGTGCGAGTCATCCAGGGCTCGGCCACCGTGGCGATGATCACCGCCGCCGGCCTGATGGCCCCGGTGATCGATACGCTGGCGCTGTCCGGCCCGGTGCTGGGGCTGGTGGTGATCGCCATCGCCAGTGGCGCCACCGTCCTCAGTCACGTCAATGACTCCGGCTTCTGGCTGGTCAGCCGCTACTTCGGCCTCACCGAGAAGGAAACACTCAAGAGCTGGACGGTGATGGAGACCCTGATCGGCGTGATCGGCGTCTGCATGGCGCTGCTGATCGGCCTGTTCATCTAGTTTATCCCGTTCATCCAGCTCAACTATTTCAACTATTTCAACTACTGAAATCTGGCCTGCCCGCGCGGTTCAGCTCGGCTGATAGAGCGATTCATCCGTCAGCAGGCGCCGCCCGCCAGGCGCACTCGTGAAAAGCTGCCACTTCGTGTGGCAGCTTTTTTCGTGGGGTGCCAATCACGCAATGGCAGATTGCGTCTGTTGCACGCTATTTCCCATTTTGGCATTGCGCCTGAATGGCATCATGCGATCATCCACCCATTCGTCTGCCTTTCATGGCCATGATCCACCGCCCGCTCTGACCGACGCCAAAGCGACTGGCCGGAAGACGGCTGCGCATCAGGCCAGTCACTTTTCGTTCGGAGTCCGCATGGACCATAGCCCTGAGACGCCAGCGTCGTCTTCCGCGTCGCCCGCCCCTGCCGGCCGCCCCGCACCCTCCTCGCGGCGCCTGATCTGGATGCGCCTGCTGGCGCTGATCATTCTCGCGCTGGCGATCGCGCTGGCTGCCTGGTGGATGAATCATCGCCCCGGGGCGCCGAAGCGTGCCCCCAGCGAGGCACCTGCGCCCACGGTCGAGGTGGTCACGGTCAGCCATGCCGCCAACGCCCCGACGCTTGAGGGCTTCGGCCGCGTGATCGCCGATCGTCAGACCACGGTCTCCACGCGCGTCAGCGGTCAGCTGGCGCCCTTCCCCGAAGGCATCGAGGCCGGCCGCGAAGTCCGCGAGAACCAGCTGCTGGCCAGTCTCGATCAACTGGATTATCAGCTGGCACTGCGTCAGGCCGAGGCGGATCTCGCCACGGCAGAAGCCAGCCTCGCCTCTGAAAAGGGCGAGCAGATCCGCGCCGCCTCGGAATACAAGACCTTCGGTCGCAACCTGCCGGCGGCCCAGAAAGCGCTGGTCCTGCGCGAACCTCAGCTCAAGTCGGCCCAGGCCGCCGTGGAAAGCGCCCGCGCCAGCCGCGATCAGGCCAAGCTCAATCTGGCCCGCACCGAGATTCGCGCCCCCTACGACGGCCTGATCAGCGAGCGTCTGGTCGGCGAAGGCAGCGACCTCAACGCCTTCACCGACCTGTTGACGCTGGTGGCCACCGACCGCTTCTGGGTGCGCCTCAATCTGCCGCAGGCCGACATGGAGTGGCTCTCGACCCACGCCCGTGATGGCCAGGGCACGCCGGTACTGCTCTCGAGCAAGGCCTGGCCAGATGGCCAGCATCGCCGTGGCGAAGTGTGGAGCGTGCTGCCGTCGCTGGAAGACAACGGCCTGCTGACCCAGGTGATGGTGGCAGTGGAAGACCCGCTGGCGCTCAATGTCTCCGAGGAGGCGCGCGCCAGCACCCCGGCACTGCGCATCGGCGATGTGGTCGAGGCGACCCTGACGCCCCAGCGCACCGCCTCGCTGATCGAACTGCCGATCAGTGCGCTGCGCAGCGGCCAGCAGGTCTGGGTGCTGACGGAGGATGGGCATCTCGAGAAGCGCTCGGTAGGCGTGCGCCATCTGGGCAATGACACCCTGCTGGTCGCCGACGGTCTGGTGGACGGCGAGCGCGTCATCACCAGCTCCCTGAGCAGCGTCGAGGCCGGCATGGCCCTGCGCGCGCGCGGCGATGCGCCGACGCCGACCGCCAAGACAACTGATGCCGAGGCGGCTGACGACAAGACGACGGCTGGCGACACGAGCACCGCGACAGTTGAGAAGGACACGGCGGTTGTCGACAAGAGCACCGCCGCTGGCGACAAAAACACCGCAGCTGGCGACAGGAGCACCACGGTTGCCGACAAGAACGCCACGACCACCGGAAGTGACTCATGACGGCACAGTCGCGCCTCAAGGGCCCCATCCGCTGGATGCACGATCACGGCGTCGCCGCCAACCTGTTGATGCTGTGTCTGATTCTCGGCGGCCTGCTGATGTCCAGTCAGATCAAGAAGGAGGTCTTCCCCTCCTTCGAGCTCGAGATCATCAACGTCAGCGTCAGCTATTCCGGTGCCACGCCGGATGAAGTCTCCGAGAGCCTGTTGCAGGCGATGGAGTCCGCGGTACAGGACGTGGAGGGCATCGAGGAGATCACCGCCACCGCCGAGGAAGGCCTCGGCTCGCTGTCCATCGAGCTGCAGGACGGCGTCGAGACCATGCGCGCCTACCAGGACATCCAGCAGGCCATCGACAGCATCACCACCCTGCCCGATGAATCCGACCCGCCCGTCTACTCGCTGGCGGGCCGCTCGCGCAGCGTGATGGAACTCAAGCTGCATGGCCAGACCGATGACCAGACCCTGCGCAATGTCGCCGAGCGTCTGCGCCTGAGCCTGCTCGACAGCGACGACATCACCAAGGTGGAGCTGACCGGCATCCGTGACCGCGAGGTGCATGTCGCGCTGGAAGAAGGCGCGCTGCGTCGCTATGGCCTGTCGCATCAGGATATCGCCGGCCTGATCGGCAATCAGGCGCTCAACCTGGCCGGGGGCAGTCTCGACACCCAGCAGGGCGAATACCTGGTGCGCTATGAGGCGCGTCGCGACGGCGCCGCCGAGTTCGCGCAGCTGCCGGTGATCTCCAGCCAGGAAGGCAATGTCGTGCGTCTGGGCGATATCGCCACCGTCACCGACGGCTTCGCTGACAGCGACAAGGAAGTGCTCTACGACGGCGAACCGGCGATCGGTCTCGACATCTATCAGGTCGGCTCCCAGACGCCCAACGAGCTGTCCGCCGCGACCATGGCGATGCTGCCGCAATTGACCGCCAGCCTGCCGCGCGGACTGACGCTGAGCGTCGAGGACGATGACTCGCTGGTCTATCAGGACCGTCTGGAGCTGCTGCTCAAGAATGCCTGGATGGGGCTGGTGCTGGTGCTGGTGCTGCTGGGGCTGTTCCTCGAGGCGCGTCTCGCCTTCTGGGTCACGCTGGGCATTCCCACCGCCTTCCTCGGCGCGATGCTGTTCCTGCCGCTGGTCGGCGTGTCCATCAACATGATCTCGATGTTCGCCTTCATCATCGCGCTGGGCATCGTGGTCGATGACGCCATCATCGTCGGCGAGAACATCCACTCGCACCGCGAGCGCGGCGCCAGCATGCGCGAAGCCGCCATTCTCGGCGCGCGCGAGATCGCGGTGCCGCTGGCGTTCTCGATCCTGTCCAACATCGTGGCCTTCATTCCGCTGCTGTTCCTGCCCGGCTTCCTCGGGCTGGTATTCGGCATCATCCCGCTGGTGGTGATCAGCATCTTCGCGCTGAGCTGGATCGAGGCGATCTTCATCCTGCCCGCGCACCTGGGCCACACCAGCGAGAAGCCGATCCGCTGGCTGGCACCGCTGGACCGCGTGCGCCATGGCGTCCAGCACGGGCTCGAGCGCTTCACGCGTCGCCGCTTCCAGCCCTTCCTCGAAGGGTGCCTGAACTATCGTGGCCTGACCGCCATCTGCGGCCTGGCGCTGCTGGTGCTGGCGATGGCCTGGATGGCCAGCGGCCGCCTCGGCTTCTCGCTGATGCCGCGTGTCGAGTCCAACCGTGCCGGTGTCACCGCCAACCTGCCGGTGGGCAGCCCGATCAGCCAGGACCGCGAAGTGCGCACCCTGCTGCTGGACGCGCTGGAGCGGGTCCGTGAGCGCGACGACGCCCCCGCGATCTATTCCACCAGCGCCGAGATCGAAGGCAACTCGCTGAGCATCATCGCCAATCTGGACACCACGGTGGAAGACAACTGGTCGCCCTCGCAGCTGATCACGGCCTGGCGTGAGGAAGCCGGCACCATCGCCAATACCGAGTCGCTGCTGTTCGAATCCGATATCGGCGGGCCGGGCCGCGGCGCGGGCCTCACCATCCGCCTCTCCTCGTCTGACAGTGGCGCGCTGATGGCTGCCGCCGAGTCGCTGGCGACGTCGCTTGAGGATTACAGCTCGCTGTCGGACATCGACAGCGGCCTGGATGACGGCAAGCGCGAGCTCTATCTGCAGCTCAATGCCTACGGTCGCTCGCTGGGACTGGATGGCGCCACCCTGGCCAACCAGCTGCGTGGCCCGCTGTCCGGCGCGACCGCCCTCAAGCAGCAGCAGGGTCGCAATGAGGTCGAGGTCAAGGTGCTGCTGCCCGAAGACCAGCGCGCAAGCCTCGCCCAGCTGGAGAACTTCGGCGTGCAGACCGGCAACGGCGTCAGCGTACCCCTGGGGCTGGTGGCCGACATCGAGCAGGGACGCGCCGCGTCCAGCATTCTGCGCATCGACGGGCGCCGCGTGATCGAGGTCACCGCCAACGTCACCCCGTCCGACGCGGTCAATCAGGTGATCACCAGCCTGGAAAGCGACGTCTACCCTCAGCTTAAGAGCCAGTATCCGAGCCTGAGCATCGGCTATGGTGGGCGTCAGGAAGAGACCGCCGACAACCTGGGGTCACTGCAGGTGTCGTTGCTGCTGACACTGGCGGCACTCTATCTGCTGCTGGCGTTGCCGTTCAGAAGCTACCTGCAGCCGCTGCTGGTGATGACGGCGATCCCCTTCGGCCTGATCGGCGCGGTCATCGGCCATCAGCTGATGGGCTATGGCCTGTCGGTGATCAGTCTGATGGGCATGCTGGCGCTGTCGGGCATCGTCATCAACGACGCCCTGGTGCTGATCGACTACGCCAACCGCCAGCGTCTGGCCGGCGCCACCGCGCGTGAGGCGATCATCATGGCGGCCACGCGGCGTCTGCGCCCGATCCTGCTGACGACGCTGACGACCTTCTTCGGCCTGGCGCCGATGATCTTCGAGACCTCACGTCAGGCGCGCTTCATGATCCCGATGGCGGTCTCCATCGGCTTCGGCATCCTGTTCGCGACGGTGATCCTGCTGATTCTGGTGCCCTCGCTCTATCTGTTGCTGGAAGATCTGCAGCACAACCTGCGCCGCCTGCTGGGGCTGCCGCCCCGCACCCCGCGTCATGAGGAGCAGACATCATGATGCCCGCCGTCACCGCCTGGCGCTCACGGCTGTCCGTGCGGCTGTTCGTGATCCTGCTGCTGACCAATGTCGTGATCGGCGGCAGCATCTACATGTTCATCTCCCACAGCATGGACAGAGGGTTCGCGGAGTATCTGGAGCAGACTCAGCAGGAGCGCATCGAGCTGATCTCGTCCGATCTGGTCAGCGCCTACGCCGCGGAAGGCAACTGGGACTGGATGAAGAGCCGGCGCAACTGGGGACGCATCGTGCATTCCCAGGCGCCGCCGGACAGGTTCGAGATGCCGCCGGGCGCCAACATGAATCGCCCCCAGGACTACATGCTGCGCGATACCCGCGGCCAGCGCCTCAATGGGCCGCCGCGCCCCATCCCCGGCATGCGGTTCAAGGACCTCATGCTGGACGGCGAGAAGATCGGCGAGCTGGGCTACCTGCCGGTGAGTGAATTCCTGCGCCGCGGCAAGGACCAGTATCTGGAGCGTCAATCGCGCAATCTGGCGACCATCATCCTGTCCTCCACCTTCGCCTCGCTGCTGGCGGCGGCCGGCATCGCCTGGTGGCTGGGCCATCGGGTGCGTGACCTCGCCAGTGGCGCCAGCCGTCTGTCGAGTGGCGACTATGCCACCCGCCTGCCGGTGCGCGGGCGGGATGAGCTGTCGCGGCTGGCCGGCGACTTCAATGCGCTGGCGCAGACGCTGGAGACCAACCGCGATTCGCGCCAGCGCTGGGTGAGTGATATCTCCCATGAGCTGCGCACGCCGCTGGCGGTGCTCAAGGGCGAGATCGAGGCCATGCAGGACGGTATCCGCCCGATGAACCAGGACAGCCTCGGCTCGCTGGAGCAGGAGGTGGATGCCCTCAACCGCCTGGTGTCGGATCTGCGCCTGCTGGCCCAGAGCGATGCCGGCACCCTGGAAGCCTGGCGCGAGCCGCTGGAGCTGGATGCCCAGCTCAGCGACAGCCTGGACGACCTGCGCGGCTGGCTGGAAGACAGCGGCATCCAGCTGGAGACCGACATCCAGCTGCCGCTGCGCGTTCAGGGCGACATGCAGCGCCTGCATCAGCTGTGGAGCAACCTGGCCAGCAACACCCGCGCCTACACCGACTCGCCCGGCAAGTTGAGGGTCAGCCTGCTGCGCGAGGCCGCCGCACCCGGGGATGGCGCCGGCCACCCAGGCTGGGCGGTCGTGCGCTGGGAAGACTCGAGCCCCGGCGTGCCAGAGGCCGAGCTTGCCCACCTCACCGAGCGCCTGTATCGGGTCGAGAACTCGCGCAATCGCTCCAGCGGGGGTTCAGGGCTGGGCCTGTCGATCGCCAGCGCGCTGGTCAGTGCGCATGATGGCCAGCTGATACCGGGCCAGTCATCGCTGGGCGGACTGCGATGGGACATTCGCCTGCCGCTGTTGTCTACTTGAAACAGACATTTTCATCTGCAAGGACTCTTGACCATGAGCGACGTTCACGCCGACACCTCTGACGCCCGGGCCGAGACCCAGAAACCGCTGATTCTGGTGGTGGAAGACGAGCCCAAGATCGCAAGCCTGCTGTGCGATTATCTGGACGGCAGCGGGTATCGCACCCGGCATGTCGACGACGGCAACGCCGTCATCGCGGCGGTCAATGACGAGACACCCGCCCTGGTATTGCTGGACCTCATGCTGCCGGGCACCGACGGCCTGACCCTGTGCCGTCAGCTGCGGGCCGAGGACAACCTGCTGCCCATCGTGATGCTGACCGCGCGGGTCGAGGAAGTGGACCGCCTGCTGGGGCTGGAGCTGGGCGCCGATGACTACATCTGCAAACCCTTCAGCCCGCGTGAGGTGGTGGCGCGCATCAAGGCCGTGCTGCGTCGCAGCCAGGCGCTTGATCAGACCCTCTCGCAGACCTCTGACAAGGGCCAGCTGGTGCTCAATGAGGAAGGTTGGCAGGCACTGGCCGATGGCAGCGACCTGGGCCTGACCGCAGTCGAGTTCCAGCTGCTCAAGGTGATGATGCAGTCGCCGGGGCGCATCTTCTCCCGCGACCAGCTGATGGACCACATGTACCGCGACCACCGCATCGTCTCCGAGCGCACGGTGGATTCCCACGTCAAGAAGCTGCGCCGCAAGATCGCCAATGTCTGGCCGGAGCGCGACGTGATTCGCTCCATCTATGGGGTCGGCTACAAGTTCGAGCCTGACGTGCTGGACTGATATCTCGCCTCACGCAGGCCCTGAAACCTTTCAGAAACATGACAACCGCCGTCTGTGACCACAGACGGCGGTTGCGTTTTTGTTGCACCCACGGTGCGAACTTGCTGTCCAACTGCGACGGATACTGTCATCACTGCCTAAGCGAGAGCCATTTACTGCTGCTCAAGCGCGGGTCTACGCCACAAGTGAGGTATTCGTCATGTCCCACAGTCCTGCCAGTCGTGCTCTCTCCCGCACTCGCCTGATCGGTGCCGGCGTACTGAGCGTCATGCTGATGGCATCACCGCTGAGCGTGACCAGTGCCAGCGCCGCCGATGTCTCGCTGAACGTGCTGCTGGATGGCATCAGCCTGAACGTCAGCCAGCGTGCCACCCTCGACAAGCAATATCGCCACTATCGCCAGCAACGTCAGGCCGCAGAGAGCCATCACGACGCCAAGGCGCTTGCCAAGGCGCGCAAGGCCTACCTGGCCGATGTCGATCGCGTCCTGAATCGCCATCAGACCCAGCGCTTCCACCAGCAGTTCGACCGCCACTATCCGGCGAACGCCCAGGCGAACGCCAAGGCGGCGAATAAGCGCCACCACGGTGGCTGATGGCAACCGCGTCTGAGCGCCCCGGGTTGAAACCTGGCGTCATCACCTTGACCAAGGACTCAGTCCCTACAGGATTCAGACCACAAGATCACGCTGCAAAAAAGACACAGCAAGCCGTTGCATGTTCCGCCCAGGCGCGTTGCACGCAACCCCATGAAACGTTGCACAATGCCGGCACATTCACTGCTGATAATGCTCTTATCGCTTGATTCCGGCCCTTTATCTAGACACTCGGAGTACGCCATGAACCGCATTTCTCGCAAGCTCATCGTTTCCGGTCTGCTGACCGCCCTGGCACTGCCGATGACCGCCGTGGCCTCAAGCAACGACAAGCACCATGACGGCGCCGACCGCAAGGAAGGCCTCGACAAGATTCTCGCCAGCTGGCATCTCAGCGATGAACAGCAGCAACAGCTCGACGCACTCAAGCAACAGCAGATGGAAAGCCGCAAGCAGCTCAAGGAGCAGAAGTTCGACTCCCGCGAAGCGCGCCGCGACGCCATCCAGGCACAACGTGAAGAATACAAGGCCGCCCTGGCAGAGATTCTCGACGAGAATCAGGTCAAGGTGCTCGAAGCCTACTGGGCTGCCGGCAAGCCGATGCACGGCAAGCACATGGGCAAGCATGACGGCAAACGTCACGGCGAAGGCAAGCATGCCGACGAACGTGGTGGCGAACGCGGCGGCAAGCACATGGCCGGCGAGCGTGGCGGCAAGCACATGGCCGACGACGGCAAGCAGCGCATGCAGCTGATGGGCGCCCTGTTCGACAGCTGGGACCTGGATGACGACCAGCGCAGCGCGCTCAAGGACTCCTTCAAGTCCATGCGTGACGACATGGAGTCACTCAAGAAGACCGACTTCGACTCGCGTGAAGCGCGCAAGGCCGCCTTCGAGGAGCTGCGCAAGACCCAGCACGATCGTCTGGCCAAGGTGCTGGATGACGACCAGATCAAGGTGCTGGACCTGATGCACCAGCGTGACAAGCGCGGTCCGAAGATGGCCGACCGTCAGCAGCAGGAAGGCATGAAGGCGCTGCTGGCCAGCTGGAACCTGAGCGATGACCAGATGCAGGCGCTCAAGGAAGTCCGCAAGGAAATGCGTGACGAGATGCATGACAGCATGAAAGAGATGCACGACGACATGCGCGATGCCATGCAGGACGCCGACACCAAGCAGGAGCGTGTCGCCGCCCGCCAGGAAATGCGCAAGGAAATGAAGGAGCAGCGCCTGGAACTGCGTGAGGAAGGCCGCGAGAAACTCGCCGATGTGCTGTCCGCCGAGCAGCTCGATGCGCTGGAAGCCTTCATGGCCAATGGCATGCGCCATCACGCTGGCAAGCATCATGGTGGCATGAAGGGTGACATGAAGGGCGGCGACATGAAGCGCGGCCCGATGCATGACGCCGACCAGTCTGAAGATGCCTGAGTCAGGCCATCACCCGGGCAACTGAAAGCCGGCTGATCGACGCTCCGGCGAGGTAAGAATCGGGCGGTCGCGCCCCGGACGATCGCGCCTCGGACGATCGCGCCCCGGACGATCCACGCCCCGAACACAGCCATTCAACTGCCCTGCTGATGTCACTTTCGCCGCCCCGGCCACGATTCTGTGGTCGGGGCGGCGTCGTTGTGTCCTTTTACCGACAGCGATTTTTCCGAGCACGACACCGTGCCTGCGAGGCTCTGCCATCGGGCCTCGCGGCGACGTGATCGCGACACGAGGATAAGCGGAAGCGACAGTTGCACTGCCTTTTTCCCCAAAGGGGGGTTATATTTTTATTGAACAATCAATTAAAATAATTCTGCAAGGCTTTGAGCATTACACGGCGTGATGATGTGAGTCGCGTTTTCCTGACTGCTGAGCTCCCCCTCCGCTGCCGATCTCGACCGGCGGCAGCAAGACGGGATGCCTGCAACCGTCACAGGAAAGCGGACCCGGCAGATGCCGACGAGACTGACGCCTGCCATCCCGGCAACTTCAAGGGGGCAAGCGACGGCGACCGCCACGGGCTCGCGAGCAGACACCGGAGTGACCCGCCCCTTCGCGAGAAGGTCGGGTGACGTCCAGGGACGCCGAGTAGACGTTCGAAGTGATGAGAGCAGCACGATGAAGGTACAGCGTTCCCCAGCGCTCGGCCCGCCATCGTTCTTCTGCGGCCAATCTGGCCTGCAGAAAAGGGGCCGCACCACGGTGCGCACCCGGCGTCTCTCATGAATTGCCCATCGGCATTTCTTGCTTGCTGCCCAGCGATGCCCCTGCAATCGCGTCGCCACGGCAGTCGACACTGCCGCTGCTGCAAGTTCCGCCCCGCGCGTGAGCTGAGCACGGCCCGTGCCGTTCGTGTCCGTCTTTTCCTGCACGCCACCCGCAATTTCTGCGGCTGACGGGCAGCTAAGCACCACGCACGAGTGAAACTTCCCCTGATAAGGAGTTGCTCATGCAGAAACCTGCTTCCGCCGAGAACGCCACACCGTCCTCGAGTCGTATCAACCCGACGGTCTTCTACGGATCGATCATCGGTATCCTCGCCTTCCTGGCCTTCGCGATGCTGTTCACCGAACAGGCCGACGCCTGGATCGGCAGCGCCCTGGGCTGGACCATCGACACCTTCGGCTGGTTCTACATGCTGGCCATCGTCGCCTATCTGGTCTTCGGCGTGTTGATCGCCTGCTCGCGCTTCGGGCGCATTCGCCTCGGGCCGGATGATTCACGCCCGGAATTCTCGCTGCTGTCCTGGTCGGCGATGCTGTTCGCGGCCGGCATCGGCATCGACATCCTGTTCTACTGCATCGCCGAACCGCTGTCCCACTACGTGGCGCCGGTGACCGGTGACCCGCAGACCCAGGCGGCGATCCGCAACGCCATGGTGGAAACCTTCTTCCACTGGGGCCTCTCCGGCTGGGGCATCTATGTGCTCGCCGGCATGTCGCTGGCCTACTTCAGCTACCGCCACCGCCTGCCGCTGGCGATCCGCTCGGCCTTCTACCCTCTGCTCGGCAACCGCATCAATGGCCCGATCGGCAACGCCGTGGACATCTTCGCGATCATCTCCACCGTATTCGGCATCGCCACCTCGCTGGGCATCGGCGTCATCCAGCTCAATTACGGCCTCAAGTTCATGCTCGGCGTGCCCGAGAACCTCGCCGTCCAGGCCGCGCTGATCATCGGCGTGATGGTACTGGCGACCATCTCCGTGATCACCGGTGTCGAGAAAGGCATCCGCATGCTGTCCGAGTTCAACATGCTGCTGGCCACCGCGCTGCTGATCTTCGTGCTCGCCGTCAGCGACACCTCGCAGCTGCTCAACGCCCTGGTGCTCAATGTCGGTGACTACATCACCCAGTTCACCGCCAAGAGCTTCGATACCTACGCCTACACCCCGGGTACCGATGAGTGGATGAGCGGCTGGACGCTGTTCTTCTGGGGCTGGTGGATCGCCTGGACCCCGTTCGTCGGCCTGTTCCTGGCGCGTATCTCGCGTGGCCGTACCATCCGTCAGTTCGTGTTCGGCGCGCTGCTGATTCCGCTGAGCTTCATGATGGTGTGGATGAGCGTGTTCGGTAATTCCGCCATCGACATGGTCGCCAATCAGGACGTCGCGGCACTGGCCACCGAAGCCCTGAACGCACCTCAGAACACCATCTACACCTTCCTGGAGCAGCTGCCCTACTCCACCATCACCACCGCCGTGGTGGCGATTCTGGGTATCGTGTTCTTCGTGACCTCCGCCGACTCCGGCGCTCTGGTACTGGCCAACTTCACCTCCATCCTCAAGGACGTGAACCACGATGCGCCGATCTGGCTGCGCATCTTCTGGTCCGCCATCATCGGCCTGCTGACGCTGGCGCTGTTGATGGTCGGGGGGCTGAGCGCGCTGCAGAGCGCCGTGGTGATCACCGCCGTGCCCTTCTCCATCGTGCTGATCTTCATGATGATCGGCATGTACAAGGCGCTGATGATCGAGGACCGCAAGGAGAACGTGCGTCAGGACAACAGCTGCGTCTACGAAGGCGTCGACTGGCATGAGCGTCTGGATCACGTGCTCGACTTCGCCCAGAGCGGCAGTTCCGAGGCGACCCTCAAGCGCTCCATCCGCCCGGCCCTCAACCAGCTGGCCGAGGAGCTCAATCGTCGCGGTCAGGTCTCGAGCGTCACCGAAGAGACGCTGGAAGATGAGCCGCTGCCCCGCGTGACGCTGGAAGTCGAGTTCGAGGACGCCTCCAACTTCGTCTACCAGGTGCGTGCGGTACGCCAGCAGACGCCGAGCTTCATCGACGCCAATGACGACTTCTACCTGCGTCTGGAAGTGCACCTCTCCGAAGGTGGCAGCGGTCAGGAGCTCAACGGCCTGTCGCGTGCCCAGGTGCTCGACGAAGTCGTCACCGCTTATCAGCAGCATCTGGCCTTCGTGCGCCACGATACGGTCAATGAAGCGCCGGCGATGCCGGGCGTGATCGGCAAGTCAGAACTGGACTGATCAAAGTTGGACTGATCAGAACTGGACTGAGCCATCCGCTGTCGCTGAGCGCCTGCGCTCGGCCTGCAATGCAAAAGCCCCCGCCGGGAGACCGGCGGGGGCTTTTTGCGTCTTGCCTTGTGCGTTTGCGGCTTGTGTCCTTACCTGCCTGCCAGCGGCTCAGGTCGCGGCAGCGGTCTCGACCTGCTGTGCGCCCTTCTTGATCAGCGCATAGCCGATACCCGTCACCAGAGTGCCGGCGACGATGGCGCCCAGGTACATCAGCGGCACGTTGATGGCGTTGGGAATCAGCAGCACGAACAGCCCGCCGTGCGGCGCCAGCAGCTTGGCGCCTATCAGCATCGACAGTGCGCCGGTGACGGCACCGCCGACCATGCAGGCCGGAATCACGCGCAGCGGGTCCTTGGCGGCGAACGGAATCGCACCCTCGGAGATGAAGCACAGGCCGAGAATGAAGCTGGCCTTGCCCGCCTCACGCTCCGGCTCGGCGAACTTGGCTCGCGCGATGAAGCTGGCCAGCCCCATGCCCAGCGCCGGCACCATGCCGGCCGCCATGATGGCCGCCATCGGCGCATAGGTCTCGCTGGCCAGCAGGCCGACACCGAAGGCATAGGCGGCCTTGTTGACCGGACCACCGAGGTCGAAGCACATCATCGCGCCGAGCAGAATGCCCAGCAGCACGGCATTGGCCGAGCCCATCGATTCGAGGAATTCGGTCAGCGTCGCCATCAGCCCCGCCACCGGCGTGCCGACCACGTAGATCATCACCAGACCGGTGACCATGCTCGCCACCAGCGGGATGATCAGGATCGGCTTGAGCGATTCGATCGACTGCGGCAGCTTGACGAAACGGCTCAGCCCCAGCGCGCTGTAGCCCGCCAGGAAGCCGGCGATGATGCCACCGAGGAAGCCGGCATCCAGGGTGGCGGCCAGCCAGCCACCGATCATGCCCGGCGTGATGCCCGGGCGGTCGGCGATGGAGTAGGCGATGTAGCCTGCCAGCACCGGAATCATCAGCTTGAAGGCCGAGCCACCGCCGATCTGCATCAGCGCCGCCGCCAGGGTGCCTTCTTCCTCGAAGGCCTTGATGCCGAACACGAAGGACAGCGCGATCATCAGGCCGCCCGCCACCACCATCGGCAGCATGAAGGACACGCCGGTCAGCAGGTGCTTGTAGGGGCCACGCTTCTCGCCCTTCTGCTGGCTGCCCTGACCGTCCGCGGCGGTGGCGGACTCCACCTCGGCGCCTTCCAGCGCCTGCTCGATGGTATCGCGCGGCTTCTTGAGCGCGGTGCCGGTGGAGGTCCGCCAGACCCGCTTGCCGGCGAAGCGCGTCGGGTCGACCTCGATATCACAGGCCAGAATCACCACCTCGGCCGCGGCGATCTCCTGCTCGGTCAGCGCATCCTGCGCGCCCACCGAGCCCTGGGTCTCGACCCGCGTCGGGTAGCCCAGCGCTCGCCCTGCCTCGCTCAGAGCCTCGGCGGCCATGAAGGTATGCGCCACGCCGGTCGGGCAGGCGGTAACCGCGACGATGGACGGCTTGTGCGCCACCTCTCCATCAGCTGCGCTTGCTGCGCCGCTGGCCGTCGTGCTGACAGTCGCAGCCACGTCGGCGATGTCCTTGGCTTCCAGCACGCGGGCGCGGGCCTCGGCATTGGCCAGGAAGGCGGCGGGGTCCGGCAGCGCCTCTTCGATGGGCGCGACATGCACGCGCTTGCCGACGAAACGCTCGAGACCGGCGCTGGTCATCGGCGACGCCGCGACGATCACCAGTTCGGCGGCGGCGAGCTGGGCATCGCTCAACACGAGTTCACGCTCGAATTGCGAGCGCATGTCGATGAGGGGCTCCCAGTCGCGACGACGGGCGGCCTGCTCCAGGCGGCGCGCCGCCAGGAAGCTGGTCGCCATGCCGCTCGGGCAGGCGGTAACGATGATGACATTCATGGGCGTGGCTCTCCGGCTGTCGCGACCTCGGCACTGGCCAATGTCTCGATGCTGGTGTGTTGTTGGAGGGTTTCAAGCTCCGGGGCGGCGGGATCGCCCGGCCCCGGGTGGGTCACGGCCTCGGCGGAAAGCGCCGTGGCATGACGCAGAATCCGTTCACGCATGGCCGCCGTGGGTGTCGGATGGCAAAGCACCCCATGCAGCATGGCGGCCAGCAGGGTATCACCGGCACACACGGTACTGACCACTCGCATGCGCGGCGGGCGTGCCCGCAGTGTCTCGGCGCCGGGGCTTGCCCACAGCACGCCTTCCGGACCGGCAGAGATCAGCGCCTGCTCGATGCCATGCTCGACCAGACTCGCCAGCGCGCGCTGACGGGCGGCGTCGCTCTCCAGCGGTTCGCCCGCCCACAGCGCCAGTTCCTGCTCGTTGGGCTTCACGCCGCTGGGCGGCACCGCCAGACCGGCTTCGAGTGCCGTGCCGCTGGTATCCAGCCAGCAGGCAATGCGGCGGGCACGCACCCGCTGCACCAGGCTTGCCAGCTGCTCGCTGCTGACACCCGGCGACAGGCTGCCGGCGATGACGACGGCACAGCGCTCCGGACTACCCTCGGCCTGCTGACGATCGATCCACTCATCGATACGCACCTCAAGCCGCGTGAAGGCGGCCTCATCGACCTGCATGCCCGCGCCGTTGATATCGGTGACACGGCCACTGGCCTCCCCGAGCTTGACGTTGATGCGGGTCGCGCCCGCGACGCGTTCGAAGGCATCACTCAGCCCCCACTCGGCGAAGGCGGCCTCGAAATCGGCCTGGTTGTCGGCGCCCAGAAAGCCGCTCAGCGTCACCGGATGACCCAGCGTCGCCAGCACCCGCGCGACGTTGATGCCCTTGCCCGCCGCCTCGAGATGATGGCTGCGCGCCCGGTTGACCTTGCCCGGCACCAGGCTGTCGAGGCCGATGGTCATGTCCAGCGCCGGGTTGAGCGTCACGCACAATACCGGGCAGTCGGCGGCCTGACGCGTCGTGTTGTCACTCATCACACTGACTCCCGCGGGCTGTTTACATTACTGGCCGCACTACTGTCCGCATTACTGGCCGCAGCGCCTGAGGTGACCTCGGCAACGGAAGGCTCGCCCTGCTCGAGCAGCGCTTCCAGAGCACTGCGCACGTCTTCCGAGGTCGGCTGGGCCAACGCGACCCGCGCCTGCTCACGCGCCGTGGCCAGGTCCAGCTCGCGCACCCGCGCCTTGACCAGCGGAATCTGGCGGCTGGACACCGACAGCTCATCCACACCCAGCCCGACCAGCACGCCGACAGCCTGGTCATCACTGGCCAGCTCACCGCAGACGCCGACCCAGGCACCGTGGGCGTGGGCGGCACTGACGGTCATCTCGATCAGGCGCAACACCGCCGGATGCAGGCCATCGGCCTGCGCCGAGAGCGTCGCATGGCCACGATCGATCGCCAGGGTGTATTGGGTCAGGTCATTGGTGCCCACCGAGAAGAAGTCGACTTCCGGCGCGATGCTGGCAGCAGTCAGCGCCGCCGAGGGGATCTCGATCATCACGCCGACCTGCACGTCGCGCACCGGCGGCTGGCCATGTTCGGCCTCATAGGCGGCGTCCAGCTCGGCACGCACGCGATCGACGATGGCACGCGCGCCACGCAGTTCGGCCAGGTCCTTGACCATCGGGAACATCAGGCGGATCGGCCGCGCCCCGGCGGCCGTCAGCAACGCCCGCACCTGGGTCTCGAGCACTTCCGGGCGCGTCAGGGCGAGGCGAATGCCACGCAGGCCTAGGAAGGGATTGTCCTCACGCGGCAGCGGCCAGTACGGCAGCGGCTTGTCGCCGCCGACATCCAGCGTGCGGGCCACCAGCGGCCGCCCCTCGAGCGCATCCAGCGCCTCACCGTACTGGGCGGTCTGGGTGGCCAGATCCGGCGCCTGCGGGTGCGCCATGAACACGAATTCGGTACGCAGCAGGCCGACACCCTCGGCACCGCGCTCGACGGCGTCACCGGCATGGGCGGTGTTGCCCAGATTGGCGACCACCTCGACATGATGGCCGTCCAGGGTCGTGGCGGGTGCCATGCGCGACTCCCAGGCGGCGGCCTGACGCTGCTCATGCCCGGCGATCGCCTCTTCGGCGCGCGCGCGGCGACTGGCCGAGGGCATCACGCTGACACGGCCTCGTTCACCATCGACGATCAGCTCGCTGCCATCGGCGATCGCCAGCACGCTCGGGCCAGCCCCGACCACCGCCGGAATGCCCAGCGAGCGCGCCAGAATCGCGCTGTGCGAGGTCGCCCCGCCCAGCGCCGTGACCAGCCCCCGCACGCGAGTGGTATCCAGGCGCGCCACATCCGACGGGCCGATGTCCTCGGTCACCAGCACATGCGGTGTCTCGGGGGCGCTGGGCAGCGGCGTATCGGTCAGCACGCCGAGCACCCGCCGCCCGACATCGCGCAGGTCGGCGGCGCGTTCGGCCAGCAGGCGATCGGCGAGGTTTTCCTGGGCGCTGGCGGCACTGTCGATGGCCGACCACCACGCCGCTTCGGCGCTGTGGCCTTCATCGAGGCTTTCGCGCGCCGCGGCAAACAGCTCCGGATCGCCGAGCATCTCCTCGTGCATCGAGAGAATCTCGGCCATCTCGGCGCCTTCGGCGCGATTGACCAGCGCCAGCAACTGCTCGCGCGCGGTCTGGATACTGGCCACCAGGCGCTCGGCCTCACGATCGGCGCCGGCATCGCTGCGCGTCTCGTAGACGAAGCGCGGCAGGCGCATCACCCAGCACGGCGCGATGGCCATGCCCGGCGAGGCGGCCACCGCAGGCACCACGCTATCGGCGGCGGGAGCGGCCTGCCGGGTGTCGCCGGTGGCTTGCTGTTCGCGGGCCTCCAGCGGCGTGGCGGCGTCGGCGCGCCAATCTGCCAGCGGCTCCACCGCCTCGCCGAGACCGGCCTGCACCGCGCTCACCATCATGCTCAGCGCCGCCTGATTGGCCGCCGAGTCATCGCCGGAGGCGCTGAAGATCAGCGTCTGGCCGCGGCGTGCGCCCAGCCCCAGCACCTTGGTCAGGCTGGCGGCACTGACCACACCGCTGTCATCGCCTTCCAGTCGCAACGCCGGAATGACGCCATGCTGCTCGCCGGCTTCGCGCGCCGCCTGCACCAGCTGCTTGGCCGGACGCGCATGCAGGCCGTGGGCGTTGAGCAACACGACCTGAGCCAGCTGCGCCGTGGCGGATTCCCCCGACAGCCGCGCCAGCAGGGCGCTGGCCGACAGGCCCGGCAGGCTTTCGCCCGCACCCTCTTCCAACAGCGTCAGCAGGCGCTCCAGCAACGGCTGATGCTGGCCCTGCTGGGCATCGACTGCCAGACAGGCCAGCGCAGTGATGCGCCCGTGGCGCGTCTCCAGCGCCTTCTCCGGCGTGACGATGGCCAGCGCCGAGCGGGTGACATCCTGCTGCGACTGCGCCAGCCACACGCCCTGCCCCAGCGCCACCGGTTGGGCGGCGAGCATGGCCGAGATGAAACCATCACTGACACAGCCGGCCTGGCGCAGGCGCGCGGCCCCCGCCAGCACCAGCTCGTCACGATCGCGCGCGGGGAAACCGCACAGCAGCGTCTCGGCATCCAGCCGCGGCGGCACCACCTCGCGGCCCAGCTCGCTCAGCACTTCCTCGGCGGTGGTCGCCGAAGCCAGGCGCTCACTGACGCCATCGCGATCGAGCACGCGCGTCAGCGCACGCAGGATGTCGAGATGCTCATCGGACTGTGCCGCGATGGTCACCAGCAGGAAGACGCGATTGCCGTCGTGCCACTCCACGCCCTGCGGAAACTGCAGGACACGCACCCCGGTGGCCAGCACGGCCTCGCGGCTGTCCGGCGTGCCGTGGGGAATCGCGATCCCCTGCCCCAGGTAGGTTGAAGACTGGGCTTCACGCGCCAGCAGGCCCTCACGGTAGTCGGGCGTGGCGCGCCCACCGGCGACCAGGGCATCGGCGGCCTGTTGCAAGGCATCGCGCCAGTCGCTGGCATGGGCGGCGAGAAGGATGTCCTCGCGATCAAGACTGAGCATGGCTGGCTCCTTGAGGCTCCCTTCTGATGAGGAGCCTGGATGTTGGCGGTGCGCTGCAAGCGTGTCTTTCAGCTGCCGCGACACGTCACTTGGCGAGTTCCGACAGGGTAGCGGCGTCATGGTGTGATGACGAGCGTGCTGAATCGTGTCACCTCAATAGGGCTCATGCTGGCCGTTTTCTTGCGCCCGATCAAGCGAACACAAACCGAAAACGTGCTTCTGGTGACTAGACATTGGGTGTAGAGCCGCCTGTGGCGCGGGCTCGAGAGGTGTCGAGCGAGGCGTGCCCGGCGCAGAGAGGATTTGCACCCGAGCCCACAAGTGCGCATCATTCCTCGCACATGGAGCACGCAGATCCCGTTCCCCCTTTCCAGCAAGGACAGTGGCATGACCCTGGCAGAAATCGCGCGTCTTGCAGGCGTTTCACGCACCACCGCCAGTTATGTGGTCAATGGGCAGGCACAGGCACGACGTATCAGCCCCCAGACGGTCGAGCGCGTCATGGCGGTGGTACAACGTCATCACTATCGGATCGATGCCCAGGCAGCCGCGCTGCGGCGTGGCGAAAGCCGCACGCTGGGCTTCATGCTGCCGGACCTGGAGAACGCCAGTTATGCCCGCCTGGCCAAGTTGCTGGAGCGTGGGGCACGTGAGCGCGACTATCAGCTGTTCATCGTCTGCTCCGACGATGAGCCGGAAACCGAGCGCGAGCTGGCGCGCATGCTCAAGGCGCGGCGGGTCGATGCGCTGATCACCGCCAGCTGCCTGTCCCCCGACGACCCCTTCTACCGCGAACTGGCGCTGGATGGCTTCCCGGTCATCGGTGTCGATCGCGCGCTGGATACGCGCCACTTCGCCAGCGTGGTCAGCAACAATGAAGATGCCGCCCGCGAGCTGACCGAAGCCGTGCTGGAACACGCGCCGCAGCGACTGCTGTGGCTGGATGCCTTGCCGGAGATCGATATCACACGGGCGCGCGCCAGCGGCATGCAGGCGGCGCTGGCGCACTATCAGCAGCGCACCGGCAGCAGCGAGCTTGAGGCCACCACCCTGCATGCCGCGCGTTACGAGCGCGAGGCAGGCGCGGCGGCGCTGACCGAGCATCTCCGCCATTCACCGCTGCCGGACGCCATCGTCACCGCCTCCTACACCCTGATGGATGGCGTGCTTGATGTGCTGTTCGCCGAGGGGCCGCCGGCCAATCCGCCCAAGGCGATGGCCAGCTTCGGCGACGACCGCCTGCTCGACTTCCTGCCGCTGCCGATCCATTCACTGCCCCAGCGTCACCAGCAGATCGCCGATGCGACGCTGACGCTGGCGCTGCAGGGCATTCAGGGCCAGACCACGCCCGGCGTGACGCTGGTGGAACGCGAACTGCGCCGCCGCCAGCACTGAGGTGATGCCTGAGGTGATGTATCTGGCCGAAGGCGGCTTTGCTGGCGCCAAACTGAGCTGGCGCCAAACTGTGCTAGCGCCAGGCTTGACCGGCATCGTGGGCGATGCGGTGATCACGAATTTCGGCCAGCAGCGCCGCCACCGCGGCCTCGATGCGGGTGCGCGGCGTGTCGGATGCCAGCAGCAGCTCCAGCTGCAGGGCGGCATCACGCAGCAGGTCGTGATCCAGGGTAGCGGCGCTGCCCTTGAGCAGATGGGCTTCATGCTGCAGCTGCTTCAGATCCATATGGTCCACCGCCCGCGACAGGCGCTGGGACTGCTGCTCTAGCTGCTCCTCGAAGGCCGCCTCGAGGGCCGCGATGCTGTCGGCATCCAGCTCATCCCGCAGCGCAGGCGTCACGGCCTGTGCAAGCTCCGCCGCTGACCCGACAGATGTCCACGACTCCCCTGTGTTCATGCTCGTGTGTCCCCCTTCTGCCCCTTCCCGTTCGCCCTGGCCCTCGCCTTCGCTCTCGCCTTTGCCCTCAGGCTCACGCCGCTCGATGGGGCCAGCCGCCGACGGCTCACTGACCTTGTCAGCTTCAGTCTCAGTTTCAGCTTCAGCCTCGCCCTCAGTGGCACGCGCCTGGGCCTCATGGATCATGCGACGCCGCGCAGCGGGGGAATCGAGTGATGCCACCAGTGACGCCGCACGCGCGAGTGCCTCACCGGTTTCCGGCGGTGCCTCGAAGTGGGGCGGTCGCTCAGTGGTAGGGGAATAGTTGATCGGATCGAAGGGCTGGGTGCTGGCGAGGGCATTGACGCGCCATTCGCCGAGGTCCTGGCTGCCCGACTGCCAGCGCGCCAGCATGCTGGCGAGCTGCTGACGCCGGATCGGCTTGGACAGGAAGTCGTTCATGCCCGCCGAGAGGCAGCGCGCACGCTCCCCCGCCGCCACATTGGCCGTCATCGCGACGATAAGGCTCGGCGCACGCCTGTCACTGTGCTCCATGGCGCGCCAACGCCGCGCCACCGCAAAGCCATCCAGTCCCGGCATGCGCAGGTCGAGCAGCACCAGCACCGTATCGCGCTGGCGCGCATACCACGCCAGCGCCGCCTCGCCACTGTCGACCGTCGTCACCGTGTAGCCCAGGCCACTGAGCATGGAGTGGGCCACTTCGCGATTGATGTGATTGTCATCGACCACCAGGACATGCTCGCCACGGCTGAGCGGCAGAGGCGCGGAGGTGAAGGCCGGTCGCTTGAGCGCCGCGGCGCGTGGCAGCGGCAGCTCGAACCAGAAGCAGGCGCCCTTGCCCGGGCGTTGCTTGAGGCCCAATCGCCCGCCCATCAGCTCGACCAGCCGCCGCGAGATCGAAAGCCCGAGTCCGGTACCGCCGAAGCGACGCGCAGTGGAGGCATCGCCCTGGGTAAAGGGCTCGAACAGCTGGGCGGCCTGTTCTTCACTGACCCCGATGCCGGTGTCATCGACCTCGAAGCGCACGCGCCCCGCCGGCAATGCCTCGACCAGCAGACAGACACGCCCCTGCTCGGTGAACTTGAAGGCATTGGAGAGCAGATTGAGCAGCACCTGACGCAGACGCACCGAATCGCCCATGACCTGCTCGGGCAGCTGGGGGGAGCGGCGGTCATCAAAGACGATGCGCGTGCTGTCCATCTGCGGCAGCAGCAGGTCGATCACGCCATCGATGGCCGTGTGCAGTTCGAAGGGGCGTCGTTCGACGCTGAGCTTGCCGGCCTCGATCTTGGAGAAGTCGAGGACATCATCCACCAGCCCCATCAGCACTTCGCCGCTATCGCGCAGGCTGCTGGCATAGCGGTGCGCACTGCTCTGCAGCGGTTCGGCCAGCAACAGCTCGCTCATGCCGATCACGCCATTGAGCGGGGTGCGAATCTCGTGGCTCATGGTGGCCAGAAACTCGGACTTGGCGCGACTGGCCTGTTCGGCCCGCGCCGCCTCGTGCTTGAGGGCCGACGACATCGCCAGCATCTGCAGGCGGGCCTGCTCACGCCCGCGGGCCTGCAGCCAGACCTGACGGCAGACCATCAAGGTGGCCAGCAGCATCAGCGCCAGCAGCAGCAACATCAGCTGCACCAGGCTGTCGCGGCTCTGACGCTCGTGGGCCAGCTCCTCGGCCAGGCGTGCGCGTACCCGCAACAACAGCGTCTGGGTGGTATCGCCCAGCGCATCGCTCAGCTGCTGGAACTCCGCCGCCTCGCGACCCTCGGGCCCCAGCACCTGGGAGCGCTGTGCAGCGTCATCTACTGAAGCGTCGTCAGCCTGGGCGCCCTGCACCGGGCCCGTGCCCTCGAACACCGGGCCATGCCGCCAATTTTCCAGCCGCAGATCGAGATACTCGATCTGGCTCATCAACTCATCGGCCAGCAGCGGCACGGCCGGCAGGGTCATCAGGTGGCGCTGGAAATCCCCCCGCCGGAAGATATAGGTGCGGCTGTAGAGCAGCTCGTAATTCTGCAGCACCTCATTCCAGATGCTGGCACGATCGGCTGGCCCGGCGACGCGATAGCGCGCTATCGAGGAGGAAAGGCTGACCGCCTCACGATCCAGCTTGTAGATCGACCAGACGGCGTCGTCGCGGGTGCGGTCTTCCAGACTGACCTGGTTGTGCAGGATGGTGCCGCCGATGCCGATGGAGGCCAGCAGACACAGGATGCTGATCGCCATGCCCAGCCACAGCGGCCAGCGCGCGGGGGAATTGCCGCTTCCGCCCACACCCGACGCGGCAATGCCCTGATCAGCGAAGGACTGATCAGCAGCGGTGCCTGAATGCGGGGATCTTTCATCCGGCGACTGATTCACTGCATGACTCCATGTCATCTTGCGCCTGAGGGGTCAGGCGCCAGCCCTCGCTCACTCCAGCGTCAGCCCGGTGACCTGCCAGACACTGCGAAAGCGTACCTGCTCATTGAGCAATTCCGGATGAGCATCGAAGGGATACAGCACGAACAAGGGCCCGAGATCCCGCACCGGCATGCGCTCGCCGTCGCGTCGCGTGGCCAGCAGGACATCGAAGTCCTCGATGTCACTGAGGGGAATCTCGGCCACGAAGTCATTCAGTGCCCGCACCTTGAGCCCCCTGGCATCTTCAGACACCCGCGCCACCAGCTCGCGCAGCAGCGGGCCGGAGAAGCTGACACGTCCCTGGGTCCAGGGGGTGTGGGTGGCCACCACGCGCGACGGCATGGCCTCGAGCATCGCCAGATCGAAACGCGCCCGTGGTGCCTGCAGGGAACCGGCATTGCCACAGCTGACAGCGCCCTCGACCGTCAACACCACCGGCCCGCTGGGCGCAGGCAGGCAGTCATTGGCCGCCAGCACGTGGCGCTCGCCTGTCGCCAGCGGCGCCTCGGCGGCCAGGGCCGCAGGGCTGAAGAGACTCGCTGACAGGGTTGCGATCAGGCTCGTTGCCAGGGCGACCTTGCGCCAGATGGAGCTGCGCGAGCCGTGCCCGCGGTTGACTGGCCTGGACAGCGGACTCACGAGGCGCTTCGCCGATGGATCATTCATGCCGGTTTCCCATGCTATTGTGCGAACGCCATGTGCATTCAAGGGCCCAACTTTACGCTAGCTCGCGCATGCTTTGCGAGCCTGCGAACCTCGCGCCACGACGAGTTGTCACACTCAACGCACGGAGCCACTCATACGCCCAGGCCCAGGCCCAAGCCCACGCCTGCGCCCATGGCTGGCGTTCGTCGCCTGTTCCGCTATCGCTTGATAAGCGTCAGCTGATGATAGTCAGCTGACCGCTATCCGTCTCCACCTGCCATCGAGCCTGCTTCATGTCTGCCACTTCGTCCGCTTCGCTGCCTGCCAACGGCTCTCCCACACCGACTGCTGCCCTGCCCCGCGTGCTGGCAGGCCCGATATTGCGCCGTGTCACCGCCGAGGGCGTGATGCTGTGGCTGGTGACCTCTCGCCCACAGCAGGCGCGGGTGTGGCTGCTGCCGGAGCAGGATGCAACGCCTCCCACGCGAGGTGAGGATGGCCTGCCGACGACATCAAGCTGTCGGCTGACGGAGCATCTGGCGATGCCACTGGGGGAGCATGCCTGGCTGCTGTTGATCGAAGCGCATCCCGACACGCCCTTGCCCGCCGACTGCGCCATCGCCTACGAGCTGGGCCTGGCGGAGCCGTCATCGGCAACGGCAGCGTCAACGGCAACGGAAGCGGCAGCGTCATCGTCAGTTACGCCCGAATGGCAGGGCATCGCCGACTGGGCGCCACAGATCTGCTACCCCGGTGAAAGCCTGCCGCGCTTTCGACTGCCGTCACGCCTGACGCGTGTCGCGCATGGCAGCTGCCGCAAGCCGCATCACGGCTTGAGTGACGACGAGCAGCAGGCGCAGCAGAGTGCAGAAGACGCTGCGTCGACCGATCGCCTTGAGACGCCACCGCCCAAGGGCCCGGGTGGCGACGGACTGGTGGCGCTGGATCGCTGGTTGAGCGAGCGACGTGAGAGCGTCGCCGAGTGGCCGGAGGTGATGCTGTTCACCGGCGATCAGATCTACGCCGACGATGTCGCAGGGCCGATGCTGGGCGCGATCGATCAGCTGATCGCGGGGCTGGGGTTGCCGGAGGAGACGCTGATGGAGGCCGAGGTCTCCGACACTCGTGAGCTGCGCCAGCACCCCTCGCATCTCTACCACCGCCCGCAGCTGCTGCCGGACATGCCGGCCAACGAAGGTGTGGCCGCCAGTTTCTTCGGTGCCAAGCGCAAGCCCATCTTCACCTCCACCGGTGCTGACAACCACCTGATCGGCCTGTCGGAAGTCATCGCCATGTACCTGCTGGTGTGGTCTGACGTGCCGTGGGAGGCGCTGGGCATCACCCTGGAAGACCCCTCTGCGCTCGAGGGCCATGACGACGCCACCCGCGAGCGCCATGCCACCGAGGCCCGCCATCTGCGGCGCTTCTGTGGCGGACTCGGTCAGGTTCGTCGCCTGCTGGCCAATGTGCCCAGCCTGATGATCTTCGATGATCACGATGTCACCGATGACTGGAACCTCAGCGCCGCCTGGGAGGAAGCCGCCTATGGCCACCCCTTCTCGCGCCGCATCATCGGCAATGCGCTGACCGGCTATCTGCTGTGTCAGGCCGCCGGCAACGGGCCGGAGCCACTGGCGGAGCTGCTGGAGGAGACACGGGCGCTGTTCACTCATGCCCTGACTGGCACTGACACGGCCGCAGACGGCCATTTCGATGTCGAGCGTCAGGAGGCGTTGATCGCCCACCTGCATCGCTGCGAGAGCTGGGATTATCAGCTCGACACCACGCCGCCGCTGATCGTGGCCGATACGCGCACCCGCCGCTGGCGCAGCGAGCGCAAGCTCTCGCATCCCTCGGGGCTGATGGACTGGGAGGCGCTGAGCGAGCTTCAGCAACGCCTGGTCGGCCATCCGGCCGTGGTGCTGGTGTCCCCGGCGCCGATGTTCGGCGTCAAGCTGATCGAGAGCATCCAGAAGCTGTTCACGCTGGCCGGCAAGCCGTTGATGGTCGATGCCGAGAACTGGATGGCGCATCGCGGCGCGGCCAGCGTGATGCTCAACATCTTCCGCCACTCGCGCACGCCGCAGAACTTCGTGATCCTGTCCGGCGATGTGCACTACTCCTTCGCCTACGACGTGCGCCTCAAGCATCGCCGTTCGAGCCCGAGCATCTGGCAGATCACCAGCAGCGGCATCCGCAATCGCTTCCCGGTCGGCCTGCTGGATGTGCTCGACCGTCTCAATCGCTGGCTGTACGCCCCACGCTCGCCGCTCAATCTGCTGACACGCCGGCGCAACATGCGTGTCACGCCGCGCCGTCACGATGCGGCCAGTCAGGGCGAACGCCTGCTGAACGCCTGCGGCATCGGGCTGGTCGATCTGGACAGCGACGGCCGCCCCACCGCCATCCGCCAGCTGACCACCGACGGACAGGAGGTGCACTTTGTGCCCCGTCGCTGATGCCCACTGCCCGCCGCTGGCGCTGATCCATCATCCCGGCTATCGGATCGCGCTGCCCGAGAAGCATCCCTTCCCGATGGACAAGTTCAGCGTGCTCAAGCGCCTGCTCGACCGCCAGCTGGCCGACTGCGCCTCGGCCGTCGACTGGGTGACGCCCGAGCCCGCCGAGGAGGATGACCTGCTCAGCGTGCATACCCGCCGCTATGTGCATGAGTTCCTCACTGGCACCCTGAGCGCGCAGGCCCAGCGGCGCAGCGGTTTCGTGTGGAGCGAGGCACTGCGCGAGCGCAGCGTGCTGGCCGTGGGCGGCACCCTGACCACCGTACGCGAAGCACTCAAGCGCGGACTGGCCTGCAACACCGCGGGCGGCACCCATCATGCCCACCCGGAGGCCGCCAGCGGCTATTGTCTGCTCAACGACATCGGCGTGGCGGCGCATCAGGCGCTGGAAGACGGCGTGAAGCGCGTGCTGATCGTCGATCTCGATGTGCATCAGGGCGATGGCACGGCGTTGATCTTCGCCGACGAGCCGCGGGTCTTCACGCTGTCACTGCATGCCGAGAGCAACTTCCCGGCGCGCAAGCAGCAAAGTGATCTGGACGTGCCCTTGCCCAGGGGCATGGGCGACGCGGACTATCTGGCGGTGCTGGAGCGTACGCTTACAGAGGTGCTGACGCGGGTACGCCCGCAGCTGGTGATCTTCGATGCCGGTGTCGACCCGCATGCCGCAGACAGGCTCGGCCATCTCGAATTGAGCGACAGCGGCCTCTACCACCGCGAGCGGCATGTCATCCAGCGCTGTCGCGCGGCGGGCGCCGCCGTGGCCTGCGTGATCGGCGGTGGCTATGACCGCGATATCGAGGCGCTGGCATGGCGACACAGCCAGCTTCACCGTGCAGCGCTGGATGTCTGGCGCGAGGCGCATGGCCAACCTGCCCTGTTCGGGCCCCCGGGCTGAACTTGCCTACCGTCTTGCCAAGCGCCTCGCTTACCGTCTTGCCAAGCGCCCCCTGAACGAAAACGCCCGCCATCGAGGATGGCGGGCGTTTGGGTTCAGGCCTGTAGGCAAGATTCCAGCGACATCACTTGAAGGCGATGACTTCCACCTCGTCGCCGACACGCAAGCTAGGCTTGCGCGAGGGATCGAGCGCGACGAGGTTGTAGCCGAAGTGCACCTGGCCATCCGCGAAGCGGCGCACCCGTGCCAGCGTCTTGAGCGGCTCGCCGTCGCCACGCTTGTCGCCCGTCGCCGGGTCGACATTGACCATCGCACAGCGAGTGCAGGAGGACACCAGCGTGAAGCGTGCCTCACCGATGCGCACTTCCTGCCAGCCATCCTCGGCCCATGCCTCGGCGCCGCTGATCACCAGGTTGGGCCGGAACTGATCCATGCCATGGTCCGCACTCGGAGTCTGGGCGTTGAGCGCCGACAACGAAGCCTGATTGGCCAGCAACAGCGGAAAGCCGTCGGCGGCGCTGACGCGCTGCGCGATGATCTCGCGATAGCGCTCCGAGCGCTCGCCCAACCAGCTGAGCCTGACCGGCATGCCGACCTGCTCACTCAGCCAGGCATCGGCCTCAAAGCTCACGCTCAAGGCTGTGAACCGATCGGCCCACACCTGGATGTCGAGACGCTCGGCCTGGTCATCGGTGGCAAAGCTGACGCTGCCGCATTCGGGGCGGTCCAGATGCCACAGTCGCCACTGGCCGCTGGCGTCTTCGCGCAGGGCCAGTCGCTGCAGCTGGGGATGCGTACGCGCGGTGACGAACTTGCCTCGCGCCGCGACCACCACGAAGCGGCGGTCCTGCGTGAGACCTTCCTCGCCGAGCGTCGCTGTCTCAAGCGCCTCAGCGGCGCCGGACTTGAGGGGATAGCGCCACAGGTGGGTCAACTGCATGAGAGGTTTCCTTGCCAGAGTCCATCAATTCGGGAAGTCAGCGAACGGTGCGTGCGAGCAGTGTCAGCTTGCGGACGAAGCAGAGCCTGCGTCATTTGGCGCCTTGGCCTGTGCGGTATTTGTCTGTGTCGCATTCGGCTGGGCCGCACTCGGCTGGGCCGCACTCGGCTGGGCCGCATTCACCACAGGGATGTCGTCATCCATGGCGTCCAGGCTGATCACGTCGGGGCCCGAGAGCGCCACGCTGGAGATCAGCGCCTTGACGCCCAGCCCGACCTTGAGGCCCAGCTCCTGACACACCAGACGATCGACTCGCGCCCTCACCCGCTGGCCGGCGATGCCCAGCACCAGCTCGGCGCTGGCATGGCCGCGCTCGCTCTCGATCTCGTGGATCACGGCCGGCAAGGCATTGCGCAGGCTGGTGTGGGTCGGCGTCTCCAGCGCGATGCTGATGTCACGCGCCCGCAGCCGCAGTCGCACACGACGCCCCACCGGCATCGCCAGCCGCGCCAGCTTGAGGCTCAGCCCGGCGCCCAGCCCCAGACGCGTCAGCTGCCAGTCATCATCGTGCGACAGCACCTCGGCGGTCAGCAGCGAGCCCGCTTCGAAGCGGCCGGTCTGCGGTGCCAGGTCCAGCCGTGACAGCATGTCACCGATCTCGCCGCTGGCGGTGATGCGGCCGTTGTCCACCAGCGCCAGGCGGTCGGCGACCGCGAACAGCTCGCGGGTATCATGACTGACGAACAGGATCGGGATCTCGATCTCGCGCGCCAGCCGCGCAATGTAGTGCAGCAGCTCCTGCTTGCGAGCGCCGTCGAGGCCGGTCAGCGGCTCATCCAGCAACAGCATGCGCGGGCGTGACAGCAGGGCGCGGCCGATCGCGACACGCCGCGCCTCGCCACCGGACAGCTGGCCGGGCATGCGCGACAGCAGGTCCTCGATGCCCAGCAGCGTCACCATCTCATGCAGACGTGACTGGTTCTGTTGGCGCTGGGCGGGTGTCAGGGCGCGCGGCATGCCGTAGCGGAGATTGCCGCGCACGCTGTAGTGCGGAAACAGGCGCGGCTCCTGGAAGACGACCCCGAGCCTGCGACGATGCGCCGGCACGAAGATATCGTTCTCGCCGCCCGTCAGGCACTCGCCATCCAGGCGCAGATGGCCATGGTCGGGACGCTCGAGGCCTGCGATCAGGCGCAGGATGGTGGTCTTGCCGCTGCCGGAGCGCCCGAAGAGCGCCGTGACGCCGCGCGCCGGCACCTTGAGCGTGGCATCCAGCGTGAAGGCGCCCTGCTGACGATGGAGATGGAAATCAAGCATCACGCCCCTCCATGCGCAGTCGCGCGCGACGTGCCAGCCATTCGGAGGCCAGCAGCGACAGCATCGCGATGACGACGGCGATGGCGCACAGCCTGGCCGCGGCGCCTTCCTGGCCCGGGGTCTGGATCAGGGTATAGAGCGCCAACGGCAGCGTGCGGGTCTCGCCGGGGATATTGGCGGCGAAGGTGATGGTGGCACCGAACTCCGACAGCGCACGCGCGAAGGCCAGCATGCCACCGGTGAGAATGCCCGGCAGCGCCAGCGGCATGGTCACCGTGAACAGCACGCGCAGCGGGTTGGCCCCGAGGGTGCGAGCTGCGGCCTCCAGGCCCGGGTCGATGGCCTCCAGTGACAGGCGCATCGCGCGCACCATCAGCGGAAAGGCCATCACCGCCGCCGCCAGCGCCGCGCCCTGCCAGGTGAAGGGCAGCACGATATCGATCCTGGCCAGCCACTGGCCGATGGCGCCATTGCGCCCGAAGGTGACCAGCAACAGGTAACCGACCACCACGGGCGGCAACACCAGCGGCAGATGCAGCAGACCATCGACCAGCGCCTTGCCACGAAACTCACGTCGCGCCAGCCACCAGGCCGCCGCAAAACCGGGAATCAGGCTCAGGCCGACCGCGACGCAAGCTACCTTGAGGCTCAGGCTCAGGGCTTCCCATTCCAGCGCACTCAGCATGGATCTTCCTCAGACGAAGACAGGTTCTCGCACATGACGTGACGCCAGGAGCCGGCAGACAGCCCTGCCCGCCTTGATCACGCCGATGTGACAGCAGGCTCCCAGTGTAGCGGCCTCATCTTGTCGATGACATGCCAGCGTATGACGCAAGGCACCTCCGCAAGGCACCTCGACGCCGATCCAGCGGCTAGTCGGCCTCAGGCTGCGCAGCAGGAGCCTGATGGGCGAGCGTGCTGAAGCCGAAGCGATGGAAGATGGCGCCGGCCTCGTTGCTGGAAAGCCAGGCCGAGAAGGCCTCGGCCTGTGACGACGGCGCGTCACCGCCACGACTGATCAAGGCGGCAGGATAGTGGATGGGATCATGGCTGCTGTCCGGCAGCAGGCCGATCTGATGCACCCGATGGCTGATGGCAGCGTCGGTGGCATAGACGATCCCCAGCGGGGCCTCGCCATGCTCGACCAGCGCCAGCGCGGCGCGCACGTCCTCGGCGCTGGCCAGGCGCGAGCGCAGCGTCTGCCACTGCCCCAGCGCTTCCAGCGACTGGCGCGCATAGATGCCCGCAGGCACATGGTCGGGGTCGCCGACGGCCAGGCGAGTGTTGCTGCCGGTGGCGGCGAGACGCTCGGCCACATCGGTGACATCCTCGGCGTTGCTGACACTGGCATCCAGCTGGCTGGGGCCGGGCGCGACCAGCGCGAGACGGTTGCCCAGCAGGTCGTGACGGCCGGTGACGACGATGCCGGGCTGCTGCTCCAGCCAGTCCATCCAGCGCTCATTGGCCGACAGATACAGCTGCGCCGGAGCCCCATTGGCCAGCTGACGCGCCAGGGTCGAGGACGAGGCGTAGACCGGCATGATGTCCACGTCGGCGAGACGCTCGTAGCGCGCCTCGATGGCATCCAGCGCATCATGCAGCGAGGCGGCGGCCATGACACGAATCTGGGGGCGCTCGTCTGCCTGAACCGGCGCGGCCAGCAGTGCCAGCATCAACGGGGCCGCCAGGCTGGCGCCTCTCAACAGCGCTGATGAAGAAGATAGTGCTGATGAAGGAGTTGGCGCTGATGACGAAAGCCGTAGCGGAGAGGCAAGCAAGGCGGCCCGGGCGCGCAAGCGGGTAGCGAATGACATCTACAGGGTCCTTGAACAGTGAAACGCAGCGACGAGGCCTGCTGCGCATTGATCTCGCCATGATGCCGCGCTCGCTCGCCATGTGCATCTCATGTGGGCGCAATTGCCGCGCGGGGCGCGGAAACCGTCAACCCTGATTGTCGAACGCCAGCGGCATGAAGCTCGCTTGAGGCAATCTGGCTGCCTGTCAGCGCCCGTCTGCCGTCAGCCACGGGCTGGTCAGCGGAAGCCGCCGGCTGGCGGATATTTCGCCGCATCCGGCTACAGGCAAACGCGAATCACTCACATGTATGCCATTCGCTCGACCAGATCGGCTACAATGCTGGCCAAAATGGCAGGGAGACGCTGGCCCACACCCCAGCAACGACGCGATTCCTGCTTTCATGCTTTCTTTCACGCTATTTGCCGCTTCAACGGCAGACAACAGCGGCGGGTGCCACCAAGTCATGCCTCCAGTACTTGACGAATTTCAGGGCCTCAGTGCCTTCGATGCCATCATGCGCTACGGCAATCTGGGCGCAGGAGCCGAGCATCTCGGTATCTCCAAGTCCACGCTCAGCCGCCGGATCAGCCATCTCGAACACCAGCTCGGCCAGCCACTGCTGCATCGTCAGGCCAACCGCCTGATTCCCACCGAGGCCGGCACGCTGTTCTATCAGTACTGCCAGCAGATGCTGTCGCTGGGCGAGCGCTCGCAGATCGCGCTGGATGAACTGCGCGAGGAGATCAGCGGTGATATCACCGTCAGCGCGCACCCGCACTTCCTGCGTGGCTGGTTCAATCATGTGCTGACCGACTTCATCGAAGAGTATCCGGGCATTCGCCTGACCCTGACCGCCAACCATCTGCCGCCATCACGCGATGACGACCAGGTGATGCTGTGGCTGTGGGAAGGCCCGGCCAAGGACACCGGGCTGCGCGAGGAGATTCTGGGTCAGCAGCAGCAACATCTCTACGCTCACCCCAGCTATCTGCGCCAGCACGGCCATCCGCAGCACCCCAGCGAGCTGACCTCCCATGACTGGGTCAATCTGATCGACCGCCATCACCCCAATCTGGTGCTCAATCACCCCGAGGAAGGCGAGTATCGCCTGAGCCTGCCACCGTCACGCTTCACGGTCGACAACGTGGTGGTGCATGCCGACCATATCGCGCACGGCGCCGGTATCGGCCTGCTGCCGGACTACCACGTGCGCACCCGGGCGACGGCGCACCCGGGACAGTTCGAGGCCTGCCTGCCCGAGTGGAAGGGGCCGTCGATTCCGGTCAGCCTGCACTATCCCTTCGGGCACCCGCCGCGCAAGCTCGGCGCGCTGCTCGACCATATCCGCCGTCGTGTGCCGACGGACTGGACCCGCTGATCTGTCGGCCTGACAGCGCTGCAGGCCGACAGATCAACGGTTGCTTCAAACTTCTCAGCTCTACAATTTCACAGCTTCACGACTTCACAGCAGCACTGACTGCCCGTCAGGATTGCTGGCCGAACAGATGACGGCGCGCCTCCTCATCCATCGCCACATTGGCGGCCGGATTGATGTCATCGATACGCGTCATTGCCCGCTTGACGCCGTCACGCTCGGCGATGCGGGCGCGATAGGCGGCGACCGCCGGGAAGCGGGCCAGATCGATCTCCTGCTTCTCGGCCTTCAGCCACGGCCAGATGGCCATGTCGGCGATGCTCAACTCGTCCCCCGCCACGAAGTCACGCCCCGCAAGCTGGCGCTCCAGCACGCCGTAGAGGCGCTCGCCTTCCTTGTGATAGCGCTCGATGGCGTATTCCACCGGTTCTGGCGCGTAGTGCTTGAAGTGGTGCACCTGACCGAGCATCGGCCCCAGGCCGCCCATCTGCCAGTGCAACCACTGCAGCACATCATTACGCGCGCGCGTCTCGCGCGGCAGGAACTTGCCGCATTTGTCGGCCAGGTACTCCAGAATCGCGCCGGACTCGAACACCGAGATCGGCTCACCGCCATCAGCAGGCGCATGGTCGACGATCGCCGGCATGCGATTGTTGGGCGAGATGGCCAGAAACTCCGGCGCGAACTGCTCGCCCTTGCTGATGTTCACCGGAATGAGACGGTACTCGAGTCCGGCTTCCTCCAGAAAGATCGTGATCTTGTGGCCGTTGGGCGTGGTCCAGTAATACAGATCGATCATCATGGGCTCCTTGTCTGGAACAGCACGACATGGCCCGAACGCCCTTCAGCGTTCGGGCCATGAGAAAGGTCATCTCCGATGCGAGATTACTGCGCAATCTCGCTGGCACGTGGCGCCTTGCGCGCCATGCCGTCGTAGAGATCCATCATGCGCTCGCGCCACTGCACCAGCGGATCACTGGGGTCTTCCGTCTCGCCGAAGGGCGAGGTGTCAGAGACGATATGGGCCCAGATGAAGAAACCGAAGATCAGGTAATCTGCCGCCGCCGGGGCATCACCATCCATGAAAGGCTGATTGGCGAGTAGGCCACGCAGCGGCTTGAAGGCGCTGTCGAGAATGCCGCGCGCGATCTCGACGTTATGGAACTCCTCGAAGGACATGCCGAAGCGGGCTTCACGGGCGCTCTGGAAGTACTCGCGGTCACCCGGGTGAATGGCCTGCACCAGATCCAGCGCCACCAGGCGGAAGAAGCCGACGGCCATGACCTGCTCGGCATAGACCTTGACGAAATTCAGACGCGCCTGCGCCTGGGCATCACCGATCAGCGGGCCATTGCCGGCGTTCGGATAATGCGCGTCCAGATGCTTGAAGATGTCATAGCTGTCCATCGCCACGCCGTGCGCATCCTTGAGCACCGGCACCGTGGTGGAATCGCAGAAGTCGATCGGGCTCTTGTCGGTGAACAGCATCGGCACGAGTTCTGCCTCGATGCCCTTGTGCGCCAGGGCCAGACGTGCGCGCCAGCAGAACGGCGAGAAACGCAGGCGGTCATCACGGCCACGCAATTCATAGAGGACTGGGGTCATGCGGGTCTCCTGGGGTGTCATTGAGGTCTGGTGTCACTAAGGCCTGGGGTCATTGGGGCCTGGGGTCATTCAAGCTTGATATGAACGGCGTGACTTCGCTGCGCGCGTCCTGCCCCTGGCAATGTTTTGGACGTTGTGCCGCGCAAATGCAAGCAAAATGAGCATTCGTTCAATATCGCACCGAGCGCCATTCAGGGCGCCAGGGCTCGCCGGCCCTTGCAGTGACGCGAGGTTGGACCCATTGATGAGGGTTGCGTGACCAGGGCCGGACATTGACCAAAGGATATTGATGACACCCGGCCTCGACAGCGCGAATAATGGGGCCTATCACTTTCGCGCCAGCCACTTCCTGCCCTGATCCCCTCTTTCATTATTTCCAAGGAGTCTCGATGTCCGTCGAAGACCTGCACCTGAACCTGCGCAACCTGCAGGAATCGGACTACCCCCAGCTCAAGCGCCTGATGGACGGCATCTACGACGACATCGGTGGCGCCTGGCCTGAGCACACCATCAACCGTCTGATCGCCGAATTCCCCGATGGCCAGATCGTGATCGAGGATGGCGACAGGCTGGTCGGTGTCGCCCTGACGGCGCTGGTGGATTACGACGCCTTCTCCAACCCGCACAAGTACGACGACCTGATCGGTCAGCGCGAGATCATCCTCAACAAGGAGGATGGCGATGCGCTTTACGGTCTGGATGTGCTGATCGACGTCGACTACCGCGGCTATCGCCTCGGTCGCCGCCTGTACGAGGCGCGCAAGGACCTGTGCCGCTCGATGAATCTGCGCTCGATTCTGGCCGGTGGACGCATTCCCCAGTACCACGAATACGCCGCCGAGCTCTCGCCCTCCGAGTACATCGACAAGGTGGAGCGTCGCGAGATCCATGACCCCATCCTGTCGTTCCAGCTGGCCAACGGCTTCCTGGTCAAGCGCCTGCTGCGCCAGTACCTGCCGGAAGACGAGGATTCCCAGGGCTACGCCACGCTGCTGGAGTGGAGCAACATCCTGTTCGAGCCCGCCGAGCGCGTGCTGGAAAGCCGCAAGACGATGATTCGCGTCGGCGCCGTGCAATGGCAGATGCGCAAGTTCGACAGTGTCGAATCCGTGCTGCAACAGGTCGAGTACTACGTCGACGCCCTGTCGGATTACCAGAGTGACTTCGCCGTCTTCCCGGAGCTGTTCAACACGCCGTTGATCGGCCTTTTGGAAGACCAGAGTGACCCGGTGCGTTGCATCCGCTACCTCGCCGGCTTCACCGAGCGCTTCAAGCAGGAAATCTCGCGCATGGCGGTGGCCTACAACATCAACATCGTGGCCGGTTCCATGGTCGAGATCGGCGACGACAACGAGCTCTACAACGTCACCTACCTGTGTCACCGCGATGGCGAGATCGACCGTCAGGCCAAGCTGCACATCACGCCGCAGGAGCGCCGCGACTGGATCATCAAGGGCGGTGACGAGCTGGCCGTGTTCGAGACCGACGCCGGACGCATCGGCATGTTGATCTGCTACGACGTGGAGTTCCCGGAACTGTCGCGTCTGCTGGCCGATCAGGACATGGATATCCTGATGGTGCCGTTCTGGACCGACACCAAGAACAGCTACCTGCGCGTGCGCAACTGCGCCCAGGCGCGTGCCATCGAGAACGAATGCTACGTGGTGGTCTGCGGCAGCGTCGGCAACCTGCCGTCGATCGAGAGCCTCGACATCCAGTACGCCCAGTCAGCGGTGTTCTCGCCGTCGGACTTCTCCTTCCCGCATGACGCGGTGATGGCCGAGACCACGCCGAACACCGAGATGATCATGTTCTCGGATCTCGATCTGGAACGTCTCAAGGTGGTGCGCAGCGAAGGCTCGGTGACCAACCTGAAGGACCGCCGCAAGGACCTCTTCGAGCTGCGTCTGCGTGACTGGTCGTGGAAGTCCGGCAGCCGTCAGGACTGAGCCGATGACGCACTGGTGGCAACGGCTGTGGCAGCGCCCCGCTCGCCACGGCCGTGACAGCTCAGCTCCCGACGCCGGCACTGTCTCGGCCGCATCCCCCGCTGGCGAGACAGCGCAGAATGACGCGTGGCAGGCAGTCCGCGAGCGCCTGCCGATTCTCGATGGGCTCGACGCCGAGGCACTGGCGCGTCTTGAACGGCGCGCCCGCCATCAGCTGAGCGACTGGAGGCTGACCAGCGCCGAGCCGCTCGCACAGGTCGAGGCACTGGCACTGGCCGCTCAGGCGATGCTGCTGCTCAACGGCTGGGCGCATGCCGAACGCTGGCAGGACGCCGGCGCTCGCGTGCACGAGATCATGCTGCCGCTGCAGGCCATCCGCCGTGAGGTGGAAGAGATGGATGACGCCGGTGTGGTGCATGTCTTCGAGGACACCCGCGCCGGCGAGACCTGGTACCAAGGGCCGGTGGTGGTCACCCAACAGGACCTGGCCGCCAGCGGTGACTGGAGCGGCTTCAACGTGGTGATCCATGAATTCGCCCACAAGCTCGACATGGCCAACGCCACCGATGCCGATGGCTTTCCGCCCCTGCCGCGCCATATCAGCGCGGCGGAGTGGCACGCCACCTTCACTGCCGTGTGGGATGACCTGAGCGCGCGCCTGTCACGCGGTGAGCCGACGCCCATCGATGACTACGCCGCCAGCCACCCCGCCGAATGCTTCGCCGTCTGCTGCGAGTATTTCTTCAGCGCACCGGATGAGCTAAATGCGGCCTATCCGGCGCTGTATGCCCTGCTGGAACGCTTCTTCCAGCAGTCGCCATTGGCGCGCTGCCCGCCGCCTTCCGACTGACCGCGCCTGACAGACCTGACCACACGCCTGGCAGATCTGACCACACGCTTGGCAGACAAGCCGCCAGCAAGGCGAGGAAATCGCGATAGAGAAGAGATAGCGGTCGCTTACCGCGCCGGGCATCGCCTCAAGCTAACGGTATATCGTTCGAAGGCGCATCAGTAGACACGCCGACTCGCTCAGCAGAGGTCGCAAAAGCCACCTCTGCATCGCTCACTGTGGCTCCGCCAACAGATAATCCCAGACACGCTGTGCGGTGGGCCGCATCGGGCGCTGATTGGAGCGCACCAGCCAGAAGTTCTGCTCGGCGGGAATCGTCAGCGCGAAGACCTGCTCCAGCCCGCCATTGCCGGACGCCAGCCATTGCCGGAAATGGCCTTCATGCACCAGCGCCACCCCCATGCCGAGCCGCGCCATTTCCAGCGTCATCACCTGGGTATCACAGCTGATGGTGGAGGTCGTCTTCTCCAGCCCCAGTTGATCTGCCGCCACCAGCCAGCGCCGCCAGCCCACCGCAAAGCCTGCGGCATGCAGCAGCGTCATGCCGGCCAGGTCCGCCGCCGTGGTCAGCTGCGCGCTCAGCGCCGGACTCGCCACGACGGCCATTCTCTCCTGCCCTGCCCCCACCTGGATCGCCTCTACCTGCGGCCAGTCGCCCTGGCCGTAGCGCAGCTCGATATCCACCTGCTCGCCATCGAAGTCGCTCTGCCAGAAGGCACTGACCAGACGCAGCGCGATCTCGGGCTGATCACGATGGAAGTTCGCCAGCCGCGGCAACAGCCAGGCCTGCTGGCTCATCGGGGTCGCCCGCAGGCTGACCGGCGCGGCGCGCGAGGGGCCGAAGACTTCCAGCGTGCCTTCCTGAAGGCGCTGGAAGCCATCCTGCAGCGCTGGCAACCAGGCCTGACCGGCCGGCGTCAGATTGAGGCTGCGGGCGTGACGCACGAACAATGGCTGGCCAAGGCGGTCCTCCAGCTGGCGAATCCGCTGGCTAATGGCCGACTGGGTGACACTGAGCTCCTCGGCGGCACGCGTGAAGCTCATCAGGCGCGCAGCGGCTTCGAAGGCCTGCAACCAGGCCAGCGGCGGCAGGGGGCGCGGCAAGGCATCCGGCGTCGTGGGGGAAGGTTCGTGCATGGCTATCTCGCATCAGAGCATGAAGGTCAATCGGCACACATTAGCTCAGCTAAGTCATGGCCGTCATATTTCGCGTTGGCCAGCCGTGATGACGAGGGGGACAATGGCCTCATTCTCGGGTCACGGCTCAGCCATACGACCCAGCCACGCGACACGCGTCGGCTCACCTGCTACTGCACACACGACATAGGACGGCGCCCATGGAGACTCTCATCGCATCTGCCCCTGACACCCAAGGCACTGAAGCGTCACAGGCACGCCATCAGTGGGACATGAAGGAATACCTGCCCCATCACGAGGGCGCGCCGCTGGTGAAGGCAGACCACGACGAGACCCTGGCGTCACTGGCATGGGCCAGCGGTGAGCAGACCCGACTGCCGCTGATCTGGCTGCGCGACCACTGCGCCTGCGATCTCTGCCGTCATCCGCAGACCTTCGAGCGCACCTTCATGCTGATGGACGACGCGGCCCTGACGGTGCACCAGATGCGTGTCGAGCAGGGCAATCTCGTCGTCGTCTGGCAGGACGGCCACACCAGCCGCTTCGATGCCGGCTGGTTGCTGCAACGTCGTCCGAGTGATGCGCCGCCGGCCACGCCGGTCCCTGCAAGCCAGGCCTGGCAGCAGGGCCATGAGCCTCACGTCACCGCCTTTGCCGACTACATGGCCGGTGGACAGGCGCGCCTGGGCTGGCTGGAAGCGCTGTGCCGCGACGGCTTCGCGATTCTGGATGCCGGCCCGACGGCAGGCGGCGAGATCGACCAGGTGGCCGCGACCATCGGCCCGATCCGCGCGACCAACTTCGGTGGCCGTTTCGAGGTCTTCTCCAAGCAGGCGCCCAACAACGCCGCCTACACGCCGATCGCACTGGAACTGCACACCGACCTGCCCAACTGGCGTCAGCCGCCAGACATCCAGATGCTCTACTGCCTGGCCAATGAGGCCGAAGGCGGAGACTCCATCTTCGGAGACGGCATGGCGGTCGCCGAAGCCCTGCGCGAGCGGGACCCGCAGGCCTTCAGGCTGCTGGCCGAGACTCCGGTGGACTTCCGCTTTGCCGACGAGACCACCGACCTGGTGGTGCGCGAGCCGGTGATCCATCTGGATGCCAACGACAAGGTCATCGAGGTGCGCTTCAACAACTGGATCCGCGACAGCCTGCGCCTGCCGCTGGAACAGATGCAGGCCTGGTACAGCGCCTATCGCCAGTACTGGAGCATCCTGCGGGAACCGGCCTTCCGCCTGCATCTCAAGCTGGAAGCCGGCCAGATGGTGGCCTTCGACAACCGCCGCGTGATGCACGGACGCAAGTCCTTCGACCCGACGACCGGCCGCCGCCACCTGCAGGGCTGCTATGTGGATTACGACATGGTGGAATCCGCGCTGCGCGTCACGGCGCGCCAGCTGGCCGGTGCCAACCTCACTCAGTCGTGAGCACGAAAGCTCTCATGCCGCGGAGTACTTGAAATAGCGTTGAACCGCACGCAAAGGTTGCGGCGGTTCCTCCAGGGCATACCACGCAAGGCAGTGGCATCCTGAGAGTCTGGCAACTCAGGTATCGCCCCATGAATCCCATGACACTCTGCTTTGCGGATGACACCCTGGAACGACGTTATCGGCGTCGACAGATCGAGACCTCACACAAGCTCAGCCGGATCACCATCCCGCTGAGCTGTCTGCTGTTCGCGTCCTATGGGCTGATCGAGCTCAGTCTGCTGGAGCACTACGAGCCCTACCTGCTGCTGCGCACCAGCGTTCTGATCGGCGTGTTGGGCCTGTTCCTGCTGTCACGCCTCCCGCGTTTCCGACACCACGTCAACGGCATCCTGTGCCTGGCCTCGCTGGTGGCAGCGCTGGGGACGCTGGCGATGTTCCATGTGGGGGACGGTCACGCCGGAGAGCACCTGGTGGAGAGCCACGCCGCCGGACAGCATGAGGACGAGCATGGTGACTTCCCGGTCTACTTCGTCGCCCTGTTGCTGGTGGTCTTCTGGACCTACACCCTGCTGGGACTGCAGTTCATCTATGCCATGGCCTGCGGACTGCTGATATGGATGGGCTGCACCGTCAGCTGCGCGCTGATGCATCTTGGCTCCGATACACTAGTGGAGGTCAACGAAGTCTTCTTCATGATGGCCGTCAATATGCTGGCAGGCCTTAGCGCCTACTCGCGCGAGCGCCAGAGCCGGCAACTCTTCCTGCATGAATGCCATATCACCGGCGAGCGGGACGATCTGCGCGACCACGCGATGTGCGACTCGCTCACCGGGCTGCTCAACCGGCGCGCCCTGCTGGCACGCCTCGACCAGATACTCGACATCCAGACTCCCGGCACGGTGCAGGCCGCACTGTTCATCGACCTCGATGGCTTCAAGCCCGTCAATGACCGCCACGGCCATGCCATCGGCGATGAAGTGCTGCGCATCACCGGCGAGCGCCTGGGCAACACCCTGCGCGGCAACGATATCGTCGGCCGCCTGGGAGGCGATGAATTTCTGGTACTGATCAGCCGTGAAGGCAACGGCCGCAAGGGCCCGGAGCAGCTGGCGGAGCGTCTGATCGACGCCATCAGCCGTCCCATCACGCTGGAAGTGGATGGCGAGCCGCTGATCATCGCCGTCAGCGCCAGCATCGGCATCAGCCTGTTCCCCTTCTCGGGCGCCACGCCGGAAACGGTCATCGCGCGCGCCGACAGCGCCATGTACGAGGCCAAGCAACGCGGTCGGGGCGTCGTCGTCACCGGCAATCCGCTCCGCCTGGTACTGTGACGATCGACGCTCGGCGCCTCGAGTATGTCGCCGCGCCACCCTCCCTCTTGAGACAGCGGCAGACGCCCCAATGAGACAAGGATGCCGTTGCGTCCTTTTTCTCATGACCCGCATCACGCCAGAACGCCCCACGACTCATCAATGGGGCGTCCTGGCGCATGGAGCCTGCCAATGACACGCCTGCCGCATCTTGCCTTCTCTCTAATCGGTCTCGGTCTCCTCGGCGGCTGCGCCGGAGTCCCCTCCGGCACCCAGCCCGTCGAGGATTTCGAGCTCGAACGTTACTACGGCGAATGGCACGAGATCGCCCGCCTGCCCAACAGCTTCGAGGAGGGCCTGAGCTGCGTCAGCGCCGAATATTCGCCCCGCGAGGACGGCGGCGTGCGCGTCATCAATCGCGGCTACAACGCCGAGCAAGGGCAATGGAGCCAGGCCGAAGGTCGTGCCTACTTCACTCAGGGCAGCGAGACGGCGGCCCTCAAGGTCAGCTTCTTCGGCCCCTTCTATGGCGGTTACAACGTGCTGGCGCTGGATGACGACTATCAATGGTCGCTGGTGGCCGGCGCCGATCGCGACTACCTGTGGATACTGGCGCGTGAGCCGCAGCTGGATGACGACACCTATCAGGCGCTGGTCGAGCAGGCCGCCGAGCTCGGCTTCGCGACCGACGCGCTGATCAAGGTCGAACAGGGCGATGCCTGCCCCTCTCCTGATGACACTGAACGCTGACACCGATAGCTGACACCGAACCCGGTCCCAAGATCCAAGGCCTGACACCAAGGCCTGACACCAAGGTCTAAACCGGCGCGTGACGTTTATATGGTGCGGACAGCCGCTTTCATCCAACCGACCTCGCATCTTGTCACGCGCGCGTGGCTCGCCAATGGTGAGCTGACAATCTTCCGGGGTAGCGCCTCGTCGAGTACGCTGCCCTGATGCCAATCGTTTGATGCTGTCGCCCAGTGCCAGTGACGCCTCGCTGCACTGGGCAACTCAGTTCAGAGGGAGCCCGTGCCATGGATATCCAGCAGTTCTTCAGCGCCCTGTGGGATGACTACGTCGCCATGACGCCCCAGGCCCAAAAGATCCAGGATGCCTTCATCGCTGACGGCGAGACCATCGTCAACGACCACGTCGCCTTCCGCACCTTCGACCGCGGGCCGATCACCCTGAGCGCGCTGGAACCTCACCTGCTGGCGCTGGGCTATACCCGCTTCGCGCCCTATGATTTCCGCGAGAAGAAGCTGCGCGCCTTCGGCTATCTGCCGCCGTCACCCGACATGCCGCGTGTCTTCCTCTCCGAGCTGAAATGCCATGAGTTGTCCGAGCGCGCCCAGGCGATCATCGATGGCCTGGTCAGCCAGATCTCGCCGGATGCCGCCATCCAGCCCTCCGTGCTGTGGTCAGGCCGCCTGTGGAAAGCGCCCAGCTTCGAGCAGTATCAGCGCCTGATGGAAGAGAGCGAGTATGCGGCCTGGCTGTCGATCATCGGCCTGCGCGCCAACCACTTCACCATCAGCGTCAACGCGCTCAGCCATCACGACACTCTCGACAAGGTGCTGACGCGCGTCGAGTCGCTGGGCCTTGGCATCAATCCGGCCGGAGGGCGCATCAAGGGCTCGCCCGAGGTGCTGCTGGAGCAGGCCTCCACCCTCGCCGACCGCCAGACCTTCACCTTCGCCGGTGGCGAGGAGCATGAGATCTCCACCTGCTACTACGAATTCGCGCGCCGCTACCCCGATGCCGATGGCGAGCTGTATCAGGGCTTCGTGGCGGCCAGCGCCGACAAGATCTTCGAATCCACCAATGTTCGCCAGGAGCCGACTGCCTCGTGATTGCCGACTGGCTAGACCTGACACTCGAAGGCCACGCCAGCGCCCGTGGCATGGGTCGTATTCCCGGCGGCCGCTATGAGATCGTCGCACCCGGCGTGCTGGAAATCACCCCCGACGTCACGGGGCCCAGGGCGCGCCCGTGCGTGATCTCCGCCGGTATCCACGGCAACGAGACCGCCCCCATCGAGCTGCTCGGTGAGCTGATCGCGGGCCTGGAGAGCGGCCACCTGATCGTCGGGGCGCCGCTGTTGCTGATTCTGGGCAACCTGCCTGCCATCCGCAGTGGCGAGCGCTTCATCACCACCAATCTCAATCGGCTGTTCAAGCGCGCCGAGGCCAGCGTCACGGGCAACGACTGTCCATCCGATGATGAGCCGGCGCGCGCGCGTCAGCTGATGGCGGCCGTGGACACCTTCTATGCTCGCTTCCCGCTGGCCGAGGGCACGCGCCGCCTGCACTACGACATGCACACCGCCATCCGCGACAGCCTCTATCCGCGCTTCGCGGTGGTGCCCTTCAGTGATGGCGACGCCATCAGCGCATCGCAGTGGCCGATATTGAGCGCCGCCGGCATCCAGGCCGTGCTGCACCAGCATCAGCACAGCTGGACCTTCTCGCACTATTCGCGCCACTACCATGATGCCGACGCCTTCACGCTGGAGCTGGGTCAGGTTCGCCCGTTCGGCGCCAACGACATGGCAGCACTCGCACCGATGAAAGCCCTGCTCGCGGCGCTGGCGACCGGCACGGCACCCGCCGAAGCAGACCCTGAGGCCATCGACTACTTCACGGTGGAAGTGGAACTGATGCGTCAGTCAGCCGACTTCACGCTGTGCTTCAGCGAGGATGTCGCCAACTTCACCGCCTTCGCCCCCGGCAGCGTGGTGGCCGAAGACGCCGCTGCTGGCTCCTGCATCATCGGCGATACGCCACTGCGGGTGGTCTTCCCCAACGCGAAGGTGGAGATAGGCGCCCGCGCCGCCCTGCTGCTGGCCGAGAGCTCGACACCGACAGACTGAGTCACCAGACACTGAACAGACCGGCACTGAGCCACAAGCGCCGGCGTTCTGCCCGTCCATCCCCCTCAGGGCGCAGCACGACGCCGGCGCGATTGCACTGACGAAAGCCTTACTACAACGACAACAGGCGACCTTGATCATGAAGACTCCTCCCCCACGGCCGGACGGCATCCGCGTGCGTCTCTGCAGGCTCCACCAAAGTCGTAACATTCCTCCACGCCAGATAGCGGTGAACCCTGCGTCGAGCTGGTAGAATCGGCCCCCTTTCCCGTCCACGACATGCAAGCACAGGCATTTTTCGCCTGTTGTAGACGGTCACTGGCAGCGAGAACGACGATCAATCGGACTGATCGTGAGGAACTGGCCATGCCCCTGACGGCATTCTCCGCCACTCCTCCCGTGCCACGCCTTGCCGCCTCATCACGTCTGCGTCGCGCACGTCAGCGAGCGAGAGTGAAAAGCAGTGCCAGGCAGCCGTGCCATGTCGGCAACGAACCTGTATCCCGAGCCCGACCGCCCCGCGGCGGACTCGTGGCGTGTCATTGCCCCCAGGGCTGGCAACGTCCGGATTGGAGTAACTGCATGACCATGAGATCTTCCGTGGCCGAGAGCCCGAGCAGCGACGCGCTGCCTCTCGAGGTCCGCAACATCACCAAGTCCTTCGGCACCAATCAGGTGCTCAAGGGCTTGTCACTGCAAGCACGCAAGGGCGATGTCATCACCCTGATCGGCGCATCCGGTTCCGGCAAGAGCACCTTTCTGCGCTGCATGAACCTGCTGGAGCAGCCGGACGGCGGCGACATCTTCGTGCATGGCGAGCAGATCGGCTTCAAGGAAAGCCGCCGTGGCCGCGAACCGATGGACTGGCGTCAGGTCGAGCGCATGCGCGCGCGCCTGTCGATGGTGTTCCAGGGCTTCAATCTGTGGTCGCACATGACGCTGCTGGAAAATGTCATCGAGGCGCCGATCCACGTGCTCGGCAAGCCGAAGAAGGAAGCCATCGCCCACGCACGCAGTCTGCTGGACCGCGTCGGCCTGCTCGAGCGCGCCGACTACTATCCGGCGCAGATGTCCGGTGGCCAGCAGCAGCGCGGCGCCATCGCACGCGCACTGGCGATGGAGCCGGAGGTAATGCTGTTCGACGAGCCGACCTCGGCCCTCGACCCGGAACTGGTCGGTGACGTGCTCAAGGTCATGCGTGACCTGGCCGAGGAAGGCCGCACCATGGTGGTGGTGACCCACGAGATGAGTTTCGCGCGTGATGTCTCGAGCCAGGTGGTCTACCTGCATCAGGGATTGGTCGAGGAAGCCGGCAAGCCGGAAGACGTGCTGGGCAATCCCCAGTCGGAGCGCCTCAAGCAGTTCCTGGCGCCCAAGTACTGACAAAGCGCCCTGATCACCAGTACTGATGAATGGTCCTTGGCCCATCGCTGAGCCTACCGCTCGGCCTGTGGCACATCCCGGCACGGTGATCCCGTGACCGGCACATGATTCAGCACCGCGAGCGCCATGCCAACGGCAAGCCTCGAGGTGTCCAAGACTTCAGGAATGACAAGTAATGAAACAGTTCGCGACACGTGCCCTGCTGGGTCTCACCCTCGGCCTCTCCACCTTCGCCATCGCCACCAGCGCCGCCCAGGCGGCCGATGTGCCGGACCCGCTGCGCCTGGGCATCGACGTGCCCTACGCGCCCTTCGGCTACAAGCTGCCCAGCGGTGAGCTGACCGGTTTCGAGATCGAACTGGGCAACGCCATCTGCGCCCAGCTCGCCACTCACTGCGAATGGACCGAGCAGGACTTCGACGGCATCATCCCGGGCCTGATGGCGCGCAAGTACGACGTCATCATGTCGGCGCTGACCATCAATCCGGAGCGTGAGCGTCAGGTGCTGTTCTCCGAGCCCTACTTCACTCCGCCGTCCGGCTGGTTCGTCAAGGCGGACAGCCCGCTGGCGGGCGCGGATACCCTCGATGCCGAGGCGCTCGCGGGCAAGGTGATCGGGGTGCAGCGCGGCAACCTGCAGGATCACTACGTCACCGACCTCTACGGCCGCACGGCAGAAGTGCGCCGCTACACCAAGCTCGATGACCTGGTGCTGGACATGGACAGCGGCCGCGTCGATGTCGCCTTCCTGGACCTGCCGGTCGGTCAGGACACCCTGGTCAATGCCAACGACGGCAACTTCGTCAACACCGGCAGCGCCATCAGCGAGCCGAAGAAGTACTTCGGCGACGGCTTCGGCATCGCCATGAAGAAGCGCGACCGCAACCTCAAGAAGGCCATCGATGGTGCCCTGGAAGCACTCAAGGCCGATGGCACGCTCAAGCGTCTCAACGACAAGTACTTCGCCAGCGCCGCCACTGCGTCCGACAACCACCAGTAAGCCGCTGAACGGGTTATTCGGCGCTTCACGGGAGATTTCCCATGATTGACCTACAAGGCTACGGGCCCAGCCTGCTGGAAGGTGCCTGGGTCACGGTGCAGCTGGCCGTGCTGGCCCAGCTGCTGGCCATCGCGCTGGGGCTATTGACGGCGACGGCCAAGATGTCGCGCTCCACGCCTCTGCGCTGGCTCGCGACGCTCTACACCACCATCATCCGCGGCGTGCCCGACATCGTGCTGATGCTGCTGCTGTTCTTCGGTGGCCAGATCGGCATCAACATGGTCACCGACTGGCTGTACGACAGCTACGACATCGACGTCTTCGTCAATGTCGATGAGTTCACTGCCGGCGTCGTCACCATCGGCTTCATCTTCGGTGCCTACATGGGCGAGACCTTCCGTGGCGCCTTCATGGCGGTGGATGCCGGGCAGATCGAGGCCGGGCGTGCCTATGGCATGAACGACTGGAAGGTCTTCAAGCGCATTCGCTTCCCACTGATGATGCGCCACGCCCTGCCGGGGCTGGGCAACAACTGGATGGTACTGCTCAAGACCACCGCCCTGGTGTCGGTGATCGGGCTGGTCGACATGGTGCGTGTCGCCAGTGAGGCCGCCAAGGCGACCCACGAGCCCTTCACCTTCCTGTTGCCGGTTGCGGCGGGCTATCTGCTGATCGCCACCGTGTCCGAATGGGGGCTGGCACGTCTCAAGAAGCGCTATAACGCCGGATTCGGGGAGGCCAGCGCATGGAACAACTGAACGATGCAGGCCCCTCAGGCGTCATCGCCCAGCTGGGTCAGATGCTCGAGGATGCGCTGAGCGACAACTACATCTTCACCGCGACCACCCTGTGGCACTACTGGGAAGGGCTGGTCACCACCGTGCAGCTGGTGTGCCTGGCGCTGCTCATCGGCCTGATACTGGCCGTGCCGCTGGCGATCCTGCGCGGCTCGCGTCGTCGCTGGGTGAAGATGCCGGTCTATCTCTACACCTATGTCTTCCGCGGCACGCCGCTGCTGATCCAGCTCTATCTGATCTATTACGGCGTGGTGTTCTTCGACGGTTTCGACATCTCGCTGGGCGTGACCAGTGTGCATATGCCCAGCATCCAGGAGACCTGGCTGTGGGATTACTTCCGTGATCCCTTCGTGCCGGCGCTGCTGGCCTTCGTGCTCAATACCGCGGCCTACACCACCGAGATCTTCCACGGTGCCATCCAGTCGACCCCCAAGGGCGAGATGGAGGCAGCGCGTGCCTACGGCATGTCACGTGGCAAGATGATGCGTCGCATCATTCTGCCCAGTGCCTTCCGCCGGGCGCTGCCGGCCTACGGCAATGAAGTCATCTTCATGCTGCATGCCAGTGCCATCTGCAGCGTGGTGACGCTTCTGGACCTCACCGGCGCCGCGCGTGACATCTACGCACGCTTCTACGCGCCCTTCGAGGCATTCCTGTTCGTCGCCGCCATCTACCTGTGTCTGACCTTCACCATCATTGCCATATTCCGGCAACTGGAGAAACGCCTGCTGGCACACTTGAAACCGTTAAGCTGAACGTCAAAAGCGCCCTTTGGAGGGCGCTTTTTTTATATCAGGATATAACGGCAGGAATTCATCTCGTTTAACGACCGTTTGAATTTGTCCATTGAACCTCTTCACCACAGCCTCGGTCTGGGCTAGTGTGGAGCCACTGGCATGACACGCCCCCTTATGTCCGCGGCTCAGACGGCTGGTGTTCAGGAGGGAGTGTCTGATGCCACTGATCAGCCAGTATGACCAACAACAATGATGGATGGGACTGACATGAAGAAGCTTCTGGGAATCTCCCTGCTGGGTGCAGCATTGATGGCCGGTGGCGCTCAGGCGGCCGAATCGCTGCGCATCGGCGTCGACGTGCCCTACGAGCCGATGGAATACAAGACGCCCGACGGTGAGCTGACCGGTTTCGATATCGAACTGGGCAATGCCATCTGCGCGAAGATCAACCGCGACTGCGAGTGGGTCATCCAGGCGTGGGACGGCATCATTCCCGGCCTGATGGCGCGCAAGTACGACGCCATCATGTCCTCGATGACCATCAATGAGGAACGCCGCGAGAAGGTGCTGTTCTCCGACACCTACATCACCCCGCCGTCCGCCTGGTTCGCCCCGTCCGACAGCGAGCTGAGCGCCACCTCCCAGGAAGCCCTGGCTGACAAGGCCATCGGCGTGCAGCGCGGCACCCTGCAGGACAACTACGTCACCGATCTCTACGGCAAGAATGCCGAGGTCAAGCGCTACACCACCGCCGATGACCTGGTGCTGGACATGGAAGCGGGTCGCCTCGACATCGCCTTCCTCGACTTCCCGGTTGGCAAGTCCACCCTGATCGACGGCGGCAACGGCAACTACAAGGCCGTCGGTGAAGTGGTCACCGAGCCCAAGAAGTACTTCGGCGACGGCTTCGGTATCGCCATGCGCAAGCGTGACAAGGACCTGGCCGAGCAGATCAACGGCGCCCTGGCCGAGCTGAAGGCCGATGGCACCTACGACACCATCCACACCAAGTACTTCGGCGAGAAGCAGTAAGGTCTCCTCAAGCGGCATGCCAGCCATGCCGTGATGCCTGTGCCGAGATGCCTGCACAGTGAGTTGAGCGGCAGCAGACGCAAGTGACATGTACGACAACAAGCCCCGCTGGCATTCGCCGCGGGGCTTTTGCGTTGACCCTTGCTCAAGCGCAGCAGTCAGCCAGCGCGCCATCTGCACAATTGGTGCATATTCAGAATCAAAGCGGTGTGCTCCAAGGGGCTTATCCGTCGCAGGCCGGCTCTCTAGGATGCCGAGCCAACTATCCTGCAACGGAAAATTCCCATGTCGAGACTGAACTTACGTCCGGCGCGCCTTTCTCGTATCGCTTCTTCCCTGCTACTGACCCTTGGCGGCCTTCTGGCGCTCAGTGCCTGCAGCGAGGGCAACAGTGAAGAAAACGGCAACGCGCAACAGACTCCCCCGACGATGGAAGTCGTCGCCGCCCAGTCGCAGCCGGTCGCGGCCTGGCACACCTACACCACACGTCTGGAATCTCCCCAGCGCGTGCAACTGCGCCCACGCGTGAGCGGCGAAGTCGAAGAAGTGCTGTTCACCGAAGGCAGTCAGGTAAGCGCCGGCACGCCGCTGGTGCGCCTTGATCAACGCCCCTTCAAGGCCGAGGTACAGCGTCTGGAAGCGGAAGTCGCACGCATCAAGGCCGAACTGGCCAATGCCCGCAGCGAGTCCGGTCGCGCCGCCAGTCTGGTCAAGCGCCACCTGATCTCGCGCGAGGAAGCCGATTCGCGCAGCACTACCGCCACCGGCTTGAATGCACAGCTCAAGGGCGCCATCGCCCAGCTCGAGCGTGCCCGTCTGGATCTGGACTACGCCACCATCCGCGCCCCGATCGACGGCCGCCTGTCCAATGCGCGCATCACGCGTGGCAACACCGTGCAGGCTGGCCAGAGCGTGCTGACCACGCTGGTCGAGACCCGCCAGCTGGACGCCTATATCGATATCAGCGAGCTGACCTGGAACCAGGACTTCGCGAACGTCAGCGCCGATGACCACCTGCCGGTCGAACTGCAGCTGGCCGGTCAGCAGGATTTCCCCTTCCACGGTGAGCTCGACTTCATCGACAACAGCGTCGATATCGATACCGGCACCCTGCGGATCGGCACCACCTTCAGCGCCGATGATGCCGCCCTGCGTCCGGGCGCCTTTGCACGCCTGCGTCTCGCCTCGCCCGAGATCCGTGATGCCGTGCTGATTCCGGAACGCGCCATCGGCACCGATCTGGACCGTCAGTTCGTGCTGGTGGTCGCCGAGGACAACACCCTCGCCTACCGCGGCATCACCACCGGCCCGCGCTTCGGCCCGCTGCGTGCCGTCACCGATGGCCTGGCCGCCGGTGACCGCGTGCTGGCCGCGGGGCCTGCCAAGGCAGGTCCGGGCATGCCGATCACCCCCAAGCTGGTCGAGATGCCCGATGACGGTGCCCTCAAGGCACTCGCCGCGCGTATCTCGCGCCTGCAGCAGCAGACCGCCCAGCCGCTGGATCAGGACAACGATCAGGACGCCGCGACACTGGCCGAGGCTGACCGTCAGGCAGCCGGAGGCCGTTCGTGAATATCTCCAGCTTCTTCATCAAGCGCCCGGTCTTCGCCGCGGTGCTGTCGATCCTGACCGTCATCTCCGGGATGCTGTCGCTGTTCCAGCTGCCCATCTCCGAGTATCCGGAAGTCGTGCCGCCCACAGTGGTGGTGCGCGCCAACTACCCGGGTGCCAACCCCGAAGTCATCGGTGCCACCGTCGCCACGCCGCTGGAGCAGGAAATCACCGGCGTCGAAAGCATGCTGTACATGGACTCCCAGGCGACCTCCGACGGCAACCTGACCCTGACGGTGACCTTCGCGCTGGGCACTGACCTGGACAAGGCCCAGGTGCAGGTGCAGAACCGTGTGGCCCGCGCCACGCCGCGCCTGCCGCAGGAGGTGCAGCAGCTCGGCATCACCACCGAGAAGGCCTCGCCCAACCTGACGATGGTGGTCCACCTGACCTCCCCGGATGGCCGCTATGACCAGCTGTGGCTGTCCAACTACGCGCGCCTGAACCTGAAGGACAATCTCGCCCGTCTCGAGGGGGTCGGCGACGTGCAGCTGTTCGGTGCCGGCGAGTACTCGATGCGCGTGTGGCTCGACCCGGACGCCGTGGCGGCGCGGGGCCTGTCTGCCGGTGACGTGATCAGTGCGCTGCGTGCGCAGAACCAGCAGGTCGCCGCCGGCTCCGTCGGTGCCCAGCCCTCGCCTGACGACAACCAGTTCCAGCGCCTGCTCAATGTGCGGGGCCGCCTGGAGAGCGCCGAGGAATTCGAGAACATCGTCATCCGTGTCGATGAAGATGGCCGCCTGACACGCCTGAAGGATGTGGCGCGTGTCGAACTGGGCGCCGACAGCTATTCGCTGCGCGCGCAGCTGGATGGCAAGGACGCCGTGGCGATGCCGATCTTCCAGCGTCCCGGCTCGAATGCCATCGCGCTGTCGGATTCCGTGCGCGAGAGCATGAGCGAGATGTCCGAGGCCTTCCCGGATGGCGTCAGCTACGACATCGTCTACGACCCGACGGTCTTCGTGCGTGGCTCCATCGAGGCGGTCATCGACACCCTGTTCGAGGCCATCCTGCTGGTCGTGATCGTGGTGATCCTGTTCCTGCAGACCTGGCGGGCCTCGATCATTCCGCTGATCGCGGTGCCGGTCTCGCTGATCGGGACGTTTGCGGTCATGCAGCTGATGGGCGTGTCGATCAATACGCTGTCGCTGTTCGGACTGGTGCTCGCCATCGGTATCGTCGTCGATGACGCCATCGTGGTGGTGGAGAATGTCGAGCGCAACATCGAGCTGGGTCACTCGCCCATCGAGGCCACCCAGATCGCCATGCGTGAGGTGACCGGCCCGATCATCGCCATCGCGCTGGTGCTGACGGCGGTGTTCGTTCCGACGGCCTTCATCAGCGGCCTGAGCGGTCAGTTCTACAAGCAGTTCGCGCTGACCATCACCATCTCGACGCTGATCTCGGCCTTCAACTCGCTGACGCTGTCACCGGCGCTGTCGGCTCTGCTGCTCAAGCCCCACGGTGCCAAGCCTGACTGGCTGACCCGCGTCATCGATGGCCTGTTCGGTCGCTGGCTGTTCGCGCCGTTCAACCGCGCCTTCAGTGCGATGGCCAACGGCTATACCGGCCTGATCAAGAAGCTGCTGCGCTTCGGTGTCATCGTCGGCCTGCTGTATGTCGTACTGCTCGGCGCCACCGGCAAGCTGTTCGACAGCGTGCCCGGCGGCTTCATCCCGGGGCAGGACAAGCAGTACCTGGTCGCGATGGCCCAGCTGCCGGACGCCGCCAGCCTCGACCGCACCTCCGAGGTCATCGACGAGATGCAGGCACTGGCGCTGGACACACCGGGCGTGGCGCACACCGTGGCCTTCCCGGGGCTCTCCGTGAACGGCTTCGTCAATGCCTCCAACTCCGGCATCGTGTTCGCGACCCTGGCGGACTTCGATGAGCGACAGTCGCCAGAGCTTTCCGGTCAGGCGATCGCCGCTCAGCTGAACCAGAAATTCGCGGGGATCGACGAGGCCTTCGTCGCCGTCTTCCCGCCGCCGCCGATTCTGGGCCTGGGCACTACGGGTGGCTTCAAGTTGCAGCTGCAGGACCGTGGCAACAAGGGCTTCGATGAGCTGTTCTCCGCCGTGCAGACCATCACCGCCAAGGGCAACGCTGACCCGCGTCTGAGCAGTGTCTACTCCAGCTTCCGCATCCAGGTGCCGCAGTACGACATCGATCTGGATCGCGAGCAGGCGATGATAATGGGCGTGCCGGTGGAACGTGCCTTCGAGACTCTGCAGGTGTACATGGGCTCGCTGTACGTCAATGACTTCAACCGCTTCGGGCGTACCTATCAGGTGCGCGCCCAGGCCGAGCAGTCGGCGCGTCTCGACCCGGATGACATCCGCAACCTCAAGGTGCGCAGCGACAACGGCCGCATGATTCCGCTGGGCAGCTTCGTCAAGGTGACACCGACCACCGGCCCGGACCGCGTGATGCACTACAACACCTTCGTCAGCGCCGATATCAACGGCTCGCCGGCGCCGGGCGTCTCCAGTGATCAGGCCAAGGCCGCCATCGAGGAAGTGCTGGCCGGCAACCTGCCACAGGGCATCGGCTACGAGTGGACGGAGGTGACCTACCAGCAGGTACTGGCCGGCAACACCATGATCTACATCTTCCCGCTGGTGGTATTGCTGGTATTCCTGGTGCTGGCCGCCCAGTACGAGAGCTGGTCGCTGCCGCTGGCGATCATCCTGATCGTGCCGATGACACTGCTGTCGGCGCTGGCCGGTGTCTGGCTGACGGGGGGCGACAACAACATCTTCACGCGCATCGGCTTGATCGTGCTGGTAGCGCTGGCGTGCAAGAACGCGATCCTGCTGGTCGAGTTCGCTCGTGAGCAGCAGCATGCTGGCCAGAGTCGTCTGGACGCCGTGCTGACGGCCTGTCGCCTGCGTCTGCGTCCCATCCTGATGACGTCGGTGGCCTTCACCGCGGGCGTGGTGCCTCTGGTACTGGCCACTGGTGCCGGCAGCGAGATGCGCCAGGCGATGGGCGTGGCGGTGTTCTCCGGCATGATCGGCGTCACCGTATTCGGTCTGCTGCTGACACCGCTGTTCTATGTCGGTATCCGCCGCCTGGTCGAGAAACGTGAATCGCATCAGGACGCTGTCACGCCGGGCAGCCATTCCGAGTCAGGCCGCCGCATTCATTGATACGACCATTGATACGGCCACTGAGCCATCCACTGATACGACCACTCTCCCGAGAGATCGAGAACAGGCAAACGCCACGGGGCGTCGCGGCTTCGGCAACCGCTGAAGCATTGACTCCCCGTTGGCAACACTGCCATTCCGTTCGTGCCATGTTTACTGCTCACGACTCTCGGCATAATGCCCATCAATATTTACCCACTCGGGAGCAGGTGCCATGTACGCCGATACCTTCAATGATCTGGCCCTCGAGGCCGAACTCGAAAACTTCGCGCACCGCTGGTTCTCCATGCTCAACCGCATGGCGCCTGCTATCGAACTGGCGGAACTGCTGGGCGAGGAGGCTTCCATCCAGCTGCTGGATGAAACCCTGACCGGCAGCGAGTACCTGGCCAACTGGGAGCAGCGTCGCAGCGAGCTGCTGGTCAATGGCCATGCACTCGGCTGGGTGCGTGCCCAGCGCAACAGCCTCGACAGCGCCACCCTGCGCATGGGCGGTGAGCACCGCGCCGCCATGCGCGATGGCAGCGTATTGCACACGCATTTCGACGCCGAGTGGGTGCTCGACCTGAGCTGGGGCGAGCCGCGCATCCAGAGCATCAAGCTGCTGGATATGCGCACGCTGTAACGCGATACGCAGACAGCAAAAGGCCCCGTCACTTAATGGTGACGGGGCTTTTTGCTGTCTGGAGAGGCCTGTTTCCAGCGCACGCGGTTCCTCGGCCTCAGTCATTCAGTTTCAGTTTCTGTCTCAGCCCCTGAGCTCCAGCATCGCTGGCGTGTCGATATCGTGATGGATACCGGCATCACCGACTGCCACCTCACGCAGCGCCTCGCGATGTCGCGCGATCATCTCGCGCGCGCCCTCGCCGCCCTCAAGCGCCGCAAGCTCTGCCCACAGCGTCCGCCCGAACAGCACCGGATGCCCGGGGCCGCCCTCGCCTTCAAGCCTCGGTCGCACGATATGCACGCCATCGGCCTGGGCCTCGGCCCGAAGGACATGAAAGGTCTGCGCCGTGATCTGCGCCATGTCCGCCAGCCATACCGCCGCCACCTGCACATGTGCCAATCCAGCCTCATCACTGAGCTGACGGAAGGCATCGCCGAGACTGGCACCGAGTCCATTGCCCGCCTGCGGCGCACGCCAGAACCGCCCGGCATGCTCACGCGCGAAGTCATCTCCCAGCAGTGCGGCGGGATCATCGTCCTCACGCAGCAGCAGACGCCAGTCCACCTCACAGGACATGACCCGCGCAAGCGTCGCCATCAGCAGTGTCTGGCCATTTCCCAGACGCGCCTGACGCTTGTCACTGCCGAAGCGGCGACTCTGCCCCGCGGCCATGACCAGAATGATCGACTCATTCATGGGCGACCTCTCTGCCTGCCCCCTGAGCGCCTTCACAGGCTCTCGCGAGCGCGGCCACGGCGGATGCGCACGATATCGGCCATCACCGCCAGCGCGATCTCGGCCGGTGTCTTGCTGCCCAGATTCAGCCCGATCGGCATCACGATGCGCGCGATCTCCTCGGCGCTGAGTCCACCGCTGCGCGCCAGCCGTTCGGCACGCGCCGTTGAGGTACGCAGCGAGCCCATCACGCCGATATAGAACGCGGGCTGGCGTACCGCCTCGATCATCGCCAGGTCATCGATACGCGGGTCGTGGGTCAGCGCGACCACGGCGGTGGCGGCATGACAGCCGCCGGCGGCGATGAAGCGTGACGGCAGCTCGCGGCGCAGGCTGACGCCCTCGAGCGGTGCCTTGCGGGCATCCCAGTCGGCCAGCACTTCCTCGCGTGGCTCGCAGATGATCACCTCGAAGCCGAGGCTGACGGCGAAGGCGGCGCAGGCTTCCGCCACCGGCGAGAGGCCCGCCAGCAGCAGACGCGCCACCGGCCCGACCCGCAGCTGATAGCCGCACGCCTCACCCGCGTGGCCCTTGAGTGGCTCGACCCGCTCCCCCAGCCCGCTGTCGTGCTGAAGCGTACGCGCGCCATCCCCCTCCAGCATCACGTGCCGCAGACGCGGCGTCTGGCCCTCGAGCGCCGCGCGCAACGCCTCGAGATGCGCGATGTCTGCGTCACAGGCCGTGAAGCGCTCGACCAGTACGTCGAGAATGCCGCCACACGGCAAGGCGATCCCCGCGCCCTGGTGGCCGCCCTCGCCATAGCGGATCACCTGGGCGGGCGCGGTGAATTCCCCGTCAGCCAGGCGCGCCAGAAAGTCTTCCTCGACACAGCCGCCGGACAGCGAGCCACGATGCTGCCCATCGGCGCGCGCCACCAGCCAGGTACCCGGCTCACGCGGTGAGGAGCCGAAGGTGGCCAGCACCGTGCACAGCCAGATCGGGCGCGCGGATGGCTCGCCATCTGCGGGTGCCAGCCAGTCGATCGCCTGATGGATCACTTCAAGATCAAGGTGTTGCATCAATAATCTCTCATATCAGAAGCCTGCGCGCGGTCTGAAGACACGAAACCCGCCACCCGGGCATGCCGGAGTGGCGGGTATCAGAGGCATTCACCGGTGAGGATCAGGCCTCGCTGAGCGCGGCCTTGAGCGCCGCCGGACGCATCGGCAGGTCACGCAGGCGCACGCCGACCGCATGCTGAATGGCGTTGGCGATCGCCGGTGCGACCACCGTGGTGCCCGGCTCGCCGAGACCGACCGGCATCTCGGTGCTGTCGACGAATTCGAGATCCATCTGCGGCACCTGATGCATGCGCAGCGGCTGGTAGGCGCCCAGATTCTGCGCCACCGGGCCGCCCTCACGGTATTCGGTGCCTTCGTGCATCGCCATCGAGACGCCCCACAGGAGCGAGCCTTCCAGCTGTGCCATGGCACCATCCGGATGCGCCAGCGTTCCGGCATCGACCACGCTGGTCAGCTTCTCGAGCTTGACCTCGCCGGTGGCGCGATCGACCTTGACCCGTGCCACACAGGCCACCCAGGTCGGCATGCTGCGTTCCTGACCGAAGCTCAGTGCCACACCCATGCCGGTGTCTGCCGGCAGGCTGTCGCGCTCGCTCCAGCCGGACTTCTCCATCACGCGCTTGAGCACGTTGCGCAGACGCTCGGCGCCGCCGGTACTGACCGGCGCCTTGCCGGCATTGCGGCCTTCGGCGTCCAGCAGTGCGAGACGGAATTCGGCCGGGTCCTGCTCGGCGGCCAGCGCCAGCTCATCGATATGCTGTTCGACCGCCCACAGCGTCCAGCCCGGTGCGACGGAGCGCAGGTAGCCGGGCACGAAGGCCTCGTGAGCGACCTTGTTCTGCTGCGCCCAGACACGCTGGGTGCCGACGTTGTACCAATGGTCCGCGCCGCTGATGGAGAAGGAATCCAGCTTGCCACCACCTTCGATGGCTTCTGCCATGAAGGCCGGCATCAAGGCTGCCGTCGGCCAGCCGGCGGCGGCGGCGTGCTCGGAGGCCACGACACGCCCCTCGGCATCGAGACCGGAACGCAGACGCTGCACCGAGGGCGAGCGCACGCAATCGAAGCGGCTGTCATCGGGGCGCGTGAAGATCATCTTCACCGGACGCCCCACGGCCTTGGAGGCCAGCGCTGCCGGCACGGCGTAGTCACCGTGCAGACGACGCCCGAAACCACCGCCCAGATACAGCTGGTGATGGGTGACCTTGCCTTCCTCGAGCTCCAGCGCCTTGGTGACCAGTGAGGTCAGCAGGGACTGCTGCTGGTTGCCGCAGTGGATGTGCCAGTGGCCATCTTCTTCGTAGGCCAGCGCATTGGCCGGTTCCAGCGTGAAGTGCAGCACGCTTGAGGTGGTGAAGGTGGATTCCACCGTGGTGGCGGCATTCTCGAGCAGCGGCGCAGGGTCGCCCTGATCCACCAGCAGCGAGCCATTGTCGCGGCTCGGCGAGCTGACCAGACGCTGGCCCTCGGCCTGGATCGCCGTCTCGTCGACCTGATAGCTGTCGCCCTTGCTCCACTCGACCTTGAGCAGGTCGGTGGCGCGCATGGCCGCCGAGAAGTTGTCGGCGATGACCGCAAGCCAGCCCTGACAGATGCCGGACGGGTCCTTGAGTTCGATGGTCTGGCGATAGCCGATGACCTTGCGGGCCTCGCTGTCATCGACGGCGGTGACCTTGCAGCCGAAGCGGCTCGGCGGCATCACCGGACGCGCATGCAATGTCTTGCCGACACGCGCCTCGATATCTTCCGGCAGGGTGTAGTCGATGCCGTAGACGGCCTGACCGTTGGTCTTGGGCGGCACGTCCAGCGCGTTGCCTTTGGTGCCCAGCACGCGATGCTCGGAGGCCGGCTTGAGCTCGATGGCCGCAAGCTCCTCCTCGGAGAAGCTGCGCTCCAGCCCCGCCGCGACGATCTCGCCATACCCCAGCGACTGATCGCCACTGATGACGCGTCCCTTGCGCGCCTTGCAGCTCTCGACCGCCACGCCCATCTGCTGAGCGCCCGCCTCGATCAGCGCGATACGCCCCGCCGCGCCGGCCTGTGACAGCGGCTGGTAGCTCTGGTGAACCGACCAGCTGCCGCCGGTGATCATGTAGCCCCACTTGGGAGCGCTGTCGACGTAATCGACCTTGACGCTGTCCCAGTCGGCCTCCAGCTCCTCGACCACCAGACGTGCGAGGCTGGTGGCGACGTGCTGGCCCATCTCGGACTTGGTGATATGCACGGTGACGGTGCCATCAGTGGCGATGGCGTACCACATGGTCGGCTCGAAGGCCCCGGCGGACAGCGTCTCGCTGGCCGAACCCTTGCCGTCTGCCCCGGCAGCCAGCGCCGCGCCGGACACGCCGAAGGCCAGCATGGTGGAACCCGCCACACTGCCGATCAGGAAGCCACGCCGCGTGATACCGCCGCGGCTCGAGGAAGTCTTGTGCGCGGCAGCAAGCTCGCGCTGATGCGCGGCCAGCTTGTCATCAAACCTTGCCATGAGACGTCTCCTCGACAGCAGAATGGGATACGGTGCCTGCCGTGGCACGCGGATCGAAGGTGCCGACGCCGGCAGTCGCGGCCGTGGCGTCGGTCTGCTGACCGCTCACCTGGCTGGTGGCACGCTCATTGGCGATGGTGGCGGCACGCTTCACTGCGCGATGGATGCGCACGTAGGCCATGCAGCGACACAGGTTGCCGGCCATGGCGGCGGTGACCTGCTCATCGGTGGGGTCTGGCGTATTCTTGAGGAAGTCGGCGGCCTGCATGATCTGGCCGGACTGGCAGTAACCGCACTGCGGCACCTGCTCCTCGACCCAGGCCTGCTGCAGCGGGTGGTCATCGTTCTCGGCCAGCCCCTCGATGGTGACGATGTCACCACCTTCGGCGGCCAGAACCGGCAGGACACAGGTACGCGCCGCTGTGCCGTTCAGGTGCACGGTACAGGCGCCGCACTGGGCGATGCCGCAACCGAACTTGGTGCCGGTCAGACCCAGGTGCTCACGCAGCACCCATAACAGCGGGGTTTGCGGATCGACCTCGAGACTGACGGCCTTGCCGTTCAGAGTGAAGTTGGCCAAGGGGCTTCTCCTCAGGAGCATGAAGCAGGGACAGGATTGAGATACAGAGCTGGGATACAGAGCGGCGCGACGGCATGACTCAACATGGCGTCAGTAGACTGACGCTGCGTGTGTCCGGTGTCAGGGGGCGAACGGCACGTTGCATGTCGGGCAGGCTGCGCGATTGGCATACCCCGAATGGCGAAATTCTACAGGTCACGACTCAGCACCATGGTGCCAAACGGGAAACAGTGTAGTGTCGCGAGACCGGGGCATGTCACCAGGACGGGGTATGACACCCGCCATGGTAAACAGCGCATGTGACATGCATGACAGTATAGCGTTTCGCGGGGTGCGATCGGCAGTGGATTCCACGCAAGCCGGGCACGATTCGTCACCGATGCCTGCCGGCGCCTGATAGCTGACAGCCCCTGCCGGTTCCTGATGGCTGCTGCCGGTTCCTGATGGCTCGTGAAAAAGCGCCCTGCGCTGGTCAGGCCTCAACGCCAGTGGCGAATGAAGGCCAGCATCCATTGCGTCATCACGGCGCTGTCTGGTGCGACACTCAGGGAGGCTTCGCCCTCGCGCACGCGATGTTCGCCGATCTGTTCGCGACGCAACCTCATCAGGTCACGTGAATAGGCGGGGCTGAACTCCGGATGCCCCTGCACGCCGAGGCAGCTGCCCACCTCGATCAGATAGAAGGCGCAGAAGGCGCTGTCCGCCAGCACCCGGGCATCGGCAGGCAGGGCACTGACCTGATCCTGATGGCTGACGATGAGATCCAGCCCTGCTTGCGGCGGTTGCATCCAGGGGCGTCGCGCGCAGACACGATTGAACGACAGGCCGACACCCCAGCCGCGTGCATGTTTCTCCACCTCGCCCCCCAAGGCCCTGGCGATCACCTGATGGCCGAAGCAGACACCGACCAGCGGCAGCTTTGCCGCATGCACGCGCCGGACGAACTCACACAGTGTCGTGATCCAGGCGAGCCCATCATTGACGCCATGTTTTGACCCGGTGATCAGCCAGCCATCGCAGGCATCCAGCTGCTCGGGAAACTCGCCATCCAGGCAGCGCCAGACGCTGAGCCGGATATCCGGGTCGCTGCGCGTGAGCAGGGCCTGGAACATGGCGGGATAGTTGCCGTGCCGCTCGATGAGGGCCGGATTCACGTCATCGCATTGCAGCAGACCGATATGCATCACTACCTCCTGAGGTGGCGGGATCGACGACGTCCGCGCCACGACCGTACGTGACAAGCAACGACTGCGCTGTCGCTTCTGCTACCGTCGTTGACGTATTCGGGATGCGCCCATCCATGAGAATAAAGTGGAATATAGAGACCAAGGTCTCAAGGTGATCTTCCGCCCACAGGCAGTGGAGTCCGCAGCACAATGATAACGACAGGGGTGGGCCAGACATGCAACTGAACTGGAAGGCAGCGATCGCGTTGGCAGCGCTGATTCTCGCCATCAATACCGGCGCGCGGCAGGCCATGGGCTTCATGCTGCCACCGATGGCCAGCGAACTCACCTGGGGTATGGGGAGTCTGTCATTCGCGCTCGCCATCCAGAATCTGGTCTTCGGGCTGGCCGCACCCATCGCCAGCAAGCTGTCGGACCGCTTCGGCACGCTCAGCGTCTTCCTCGTCGGTAGCCTGTGCTACGCGGTCGGCATGGGCGTCACCGCCCTCTGGCCGACCCCGACGGTGTGGATGCTGGGTGCCGGCGTGCTGGCTGGCATCGGCATCGGGGCGACCACCTTTCCGCTGGTGCTGGCAGCCGTCACGCGCGTGGTCCCCATTCAGCATCGTGGCATCGGGCTGGGCATCGCCTCGGCCGGCGGCTCCTTCGGGCAGCTGATCTACTCGGTCGCGACCCCGATGCTGGTACTGATCGACTGGAAGATCGCCATGCTGGCTCTCGGCGCCAGCTGTCTGCTGCTGATTCCCATGGCGCTGCCCTTACTGCGTCGCCCGCCGGCCGGCAGTGAGGCACCGGCGGAGGATATCCCGAGCCAGGGTCCGCTGCTGCAGGACCGACGCTTTCTGGCGCTCGCCGGCGGCTTCTTCGTCTGCGGCGTGCACGTCGCCTTCATCGCCACCCACCTGCCCAATTTCGTGGTCGCCTGCGGCCTGCCCCTGAACGTGGCCGGCAACACGCTGGCGATCATCGGCGCGCTCAATATCGCCGGCACCATCCTGTTCGGTGCCTGGGGCGGCCGCCGTCACCCGCCGCAGCTGTTGATGCTGATCTATCTGTGCCGCGCCGCGCTGGTGATGGCGATGGTGGTCATCCCGCCCAGCAGCATGCTGCTCTACGCCTTCGGCGCGATCATGGGCATTCTGTGGCTGTCGACAGTGCCGCTGACCAGTCAGGCCGTCGCGCTCTACTTCGGTCAGAAGCGTCAGGCCTTCGTGTTCGGCATGGTGCTGGCCGCCCATCAGGTCGGTGCCTTCCTGGGGGCCTGGGGCGGTGGTGTGGTCTATCAGCTGACCGGCAGCTACGACCTGCTATGGATCTCCAGCGGCATCTTCGGTCTGCTGGCCGCCATCGTGCACTGGCCGGTGCGTCGCGAGCCCACGCGCGTGATTCAGCCACAGCTGGCCTGAGTCGCGCCACGGCATTCGCCTCTCACATTTCAGACTTCAGATCACCAATCCACAACGACACAGCCCCCACCGGCAAGACCGATGGGGGCTGTGTCGTTGTGGACTTCAGCAAGGGCGATCAGCGCTGGAAGGCGTAGACATTGCCGACCTTCAACAGCCGCGTCAGCTCATCCAGTGCCGTCAGTGTCTCCTCGGCCAGCTGCGGATCGGCGAGGTCTGCCGGTGTCAGGCTGTCACGGTAGTGACGCTTGACCCAGTCACCCAGCTCGGCGTGCAGCGTGTCGCTCATCATCACGCGCCCGGACAACGCGGCGCGCTCGGCGTCGCTGAGCACCACGCGCAGACGCAGACAGGCCGGGCCGCCGCCATTGCGCATGCTCTGCTTCACGTCCTTGACCAGCACTTCGCCGATCGGGTTCGGGCCGGCCAGAATCGCGTTCTGCAGCGCGTTCCACACCGCCTCGTTCTCCTGACACTCGCCCGGCACCACCAGCGTCATGCTGCCATCGTCGCTGGAGAGCAGCTGCGAGTTGAACAGATAGGACGACACGGCATCCTCGAGGCTGACGGCTTCCAATGGCACACGGATCGGGATCAGCGGCGTGGACAGCTTGGCGCGAATCTCGTCAAGCACCGCCTCTTCATCGCGGAAGGCCAGCTCGTGATAGAACAGCACCGGGCCATTGCCCACCGCGATCACATCGTTGTGGAAGACACCGGCATCGATGGCGTCCGGGTGCTGCTGGGCGAATACCACCTGACCTTCGCTCAGGCCATGCTGACGCGCGACGGCCTGACTGGCTTCCAGCGTCTGGCGCGCCGGATAGCGACGCGGTTCGACGCCATCACCGCCGAAGGCCTGGCGGCCATAGACATAGAGATGCACGCCCGGCCCGCCGTGGCCATCGCACAGCCGCGTATGGTTGGCGGCGCCCTCATCGGAGAAGGCCGGGGTCGCGGGCAGCGCGGGGTGATGCGCGAAGTGGCCATCGTCGGCGAAGATGGCGCCCAGGATGCGCCCGGTGGTCGCGGGCTCCAGGTAGCGGTGGAAGCTGGATTGCAGGTTGGCCGGCGTGAAATGCACGCGGCCATCACCACTGTCGCGTGACGGCGTGACGGTGGCGGCGTTGGCCGTCCACATGCTGGAGGCGGAACACACCGCGCGCAGAAGCTGCGGGGCCTGCTCGCTGGCCGCCTTCAACACCTGGGCGTTGCTGCCGGTGAAGCCTAAATCACGCAGTGCGCCAAGGTCCGGGCGCTGCTGCGGCAGCAGAATCCCCTGTGCATAACCCAGATCCGCCAGCGACTTCATCTTGTCGAGGCCCTGCAGCGCGGCTTCGCGCGGGTTGGAGGCCAGCCCGCCGTGGCGCATCGAGGCCACGTTGCCATGCGCCAGACCGGCGTAGTTGTGGGTCGGGCCGACCAGGCCATCGAAATTGATCTCTTGATACGGAGTATCGGACATGAAGGTCTCCTGCCACGACGCCTTGCCAGCTCAGCAAACAGGCACGGCGGGCGTCGTGGTCAACAATGGGTAAGCGGCAACGGTGCCCGAACGGACGGCCTTACAGACGGATACCGGCCGGCAGGTTCGCGGGCAGCGCCAGCTCCTCGGCTTCCATCGAGGCGACCGGATAGCTGACATAGTCGGCGGCGTAATAGGCGCTGGGGCGATGGTTGCCGCTGTCGCCGATGCCACCGAAGGGCGCATCGCCGGAAGCGCCGGTGGTCTGGCGGTTCCAGTTGACGATGCCCGCGCGAATGCGCAGCAGGAAGTCGTCCCAGTCAGCGCGATCGCCCCCGATCAGCCCGGCCGAGAGGCCGTAGCGGGTGTCATTGGCCAGCGCGATGGCGTCGTCCCAATCGGCGTAGCGATGGATCTTGAGCAGCGGACCGAAGAATTCCTCGTCCTCGAGCGCAAGGCCGGTGACATCGATCAGCGCCGGGCTGAGCAGACTGGTGCCCTCTTCCACCTGCTGCATGCGCACGATGACGTTGCCGCCCCGCGCTTCGAGATCGTCCTGCGCCTTGAGCAGCCCCTCGGCCGCGGCGACGCTTGCCAGGCCGCCATAGAAGGGGGCGTCCTGCGCGAACTGACCCGCCACCCGCAACTCACGCAGCGCCGTGGCCAGTGTATCGATCAGACGATCACCGACCTCGCCCTGCGGCACGATCAGGCGTCGCGCACAGGTACAGCGCTGACCGCCCGAGGCGAAGGCCGACTGGATGATCGCCAGTACCGCGGCGGCTTCATCCTGCACATCGCGCACCACCAGCGGGTTGTTGCCACCCAGTTCCAGCGCCAGCAGCTTGCCGACCTGACCGGCGAACTGACGGTGCAGCAGCTTGCCGACCTTGGCACTGCCGGTGAACAGCAGCCCATCGATGCCCTCGGACTGGGACAGGGCCTGGCCGACTTCCGCCGCGCCCTGCACCAGATTGATCACGCCGGCCGGCAGGCCCGCGGCCTCCCAGCACTGCAGGGTGAGATCGGCGGTGGCCGGGGTCAGCTCGGAGGGCTTGAACACACAGGCATTGCCCGCCAGCAGCGCCGGCACCATGTGGCCGTTGGGTAGATGACCCGGGAAGTTGTAGGGGCCGAAGACCGCCATCACGCCGTGCGGACGGTGGCGCAGGACTGCCTGGGTGCCCGCGACATCCTTGGCACGCTCGCCGGTACGCTCGTGATAGGCCTTCACCGAGATCGCGATCTTGCCGATCATCGCGCCGACCTCGGTGCGCGCTTCCCATAGCGGCTTGCCGGTTTCGCTGGCGATGCTGACCGCCAGCGCTTCGCGGTGCTGCTCCAGCTGATCGCGGAAGCGCTCCACCACCGCCAGACGCGCCTCGAAGCCCAGACGTGACCAGGCCGGGAATGCCTGACGCGCTGCCGCGACGGCCTGCTCGACCTGCTCGGCAGTGGCAGCGGCGCCCTGCCACAGAGGTGCGTGGGAGACGGGGTCGGTCTTGGTGAAGGATGCGGCCTCGCCCGCTTGCCACGCGCCGTCGATGAAGAGCTGTTGACGCACGTTGAGTGTGGCGGGAGTCGAATTCGTAGTGGTCATGGCATGCCTCATCGAAAGAGCGCGCCGCGCGAGCGACGCTGAACAAGGAGTAACAGGGCAGTTGGCGATCTGCCCCGCTGATGGCAAAAGGACGCAAGGCGGTATGCGCCTGCGAATTGGCGCGAAGAAGCGGATGTCCGTGGCGGACGCTTCAGCCGGCCAGCACGCGCAGCGTGTCGCCGCCGGTGACGCCGAGGCGTTCGGCCTCATCACGGTGGAGGCGCACATGGCAGGCGCCGGAGTCGTCCCGGGTGACGTCGTGGCTGATCCAGCTGGCACGGAAGTCGGCCATGCCGGTGGTGGCAGCCATCACGGCGGGACGCTCGCAGGCCGGGGCATCAGACGCGATGACCTCGACACTCGCCAGCTGACTGTCACGCACGGCGCGCACATCATCGATATAGGCCTCCACCGTCGGGCCGCCATCGAAGATGTCGACGTAGCCTTCCCAGCGCAGGCCTTCCTTCTTGAGCATCGCCACCGCCGGTCGGGTGTGCTCATGCACCTGCCCGATGGCGGCCCGTGCGGGCTCGGAGAGAAACGGCGTATAGATCGGGAACTTGGGCATCAGCTCGCCGATGAAGCTCTTCTGGCCCATGCCGGTGAGGCGGTCGGCCTCATTGAAGTCCATCGGGAAGAAGTGGCTGCCCAGACATTCCCAGAACGGGCTGCGCCCTTCGGGCGTGAAGACACCGCGCATCTCGGCCAGCACCTTGTCGGGGAAGGCCGCGCGGAACTGGGCCATGAACAGCCAGCGCACCTTGGAGAGCAGCGCGCCGTTGCGGTCCTTGCGCCAGCCCTCACGCAGGAACAGCGAGCAGACCTCGGCATCACCGGTGTGGTCGGAGCACAGCGTCAGCGTATCCAGGGTGCGATGCAGATCGAGCTGCACCGAGGAGTGCGCCAGCGAACCGAGACGGTAGTGATAGAACGGCGCATCGGTGCCCACGCAGGCCTCGATGGCACAGCAGCCCGCGATGCTGCCATCGCGATCATCCTCGAGCACGAAGAAGTACAGGCGATCATCGCTGGGTTCTCGGCCCTCGAAGGCGGCCAGGGTGCGCTCTATCTTGGCGCTGAGAAACTCATGATTGTCCGGCAGCGAGGTGAAGCCGACACCGGTTTCCCGCGCCAGTACCTTGAGGCCTTCGATATCGTGTCGAGCGATAGGACGAATGCGCATTACAACTCTCCCTCATCCATCGTCGGCAATGGCATCGGCACGGCAAGCACCGCACGCCCCTCTTCCACGCCCAGCACCTCGGCCTGCTGCGGCGTCAGCATCAACTGGCCGGTCGGCGTCAGGGCGTAGCGCGCCAGCACGCAGCGGAAATCGCCGAGACGCTGGTTGGCCACCATCGCCGGCACCGCATCCGGCAGGCTTTCCTGCGGGCGGATACGCACCGGATGCCAACCGCACTGCTTGAAGGTATGCAGACGCTCGCACTCCGCCAGCAGCAAGGGGCCGGCATCGAAGATGTCGACATGACGCGAGCGCGAGAAGCCCTCGGCGAGCATCTCCTGCATGGCGTACTCATGGCGCGGATTCTCACGCCCAATGGCGGCGCGCGCCTGGGGGGTGAGCAGCGGCAGATAGAGCGGGAACGGCGGCATGACCTCGGCGATGAAGCTCTTGGAGCGCACCCCCGCCATCTGATTGATTTCATTGAAATCACGATCAAAGAAGTGCTGGCCGACGCTGTCCCAGAACGGACTGACCTGACGCTCGTCGCGCGTTTCCAGATAGCCCGGGAAGGCCACCGCCAGTTCCGTGGCGAAGCGCTCCGGGTACTGGGCGATGAACATCAGGCGTGCGCGGCGCAGCAGGCTGTCCGCATCCGTCTCGCGGTAGCGGGCATCCAGCGACAGCGCGCACAGCAGCGTGGCATCCGACACCTCATGCGACAGCGACAGCGTCTGCACTTCGTGGCGCACGTTGAGCTGCTGCGAGGCGTGGATCAGCGTTTCCTGACGATAGGTGTAGTAGGCCTCCCGCGCGCCAGCCTCGGCGCGCAGCGAGGCGGTACCGACCACTTCGCCGGTGTCGAGATCTTCCAGCACGAAGCAGTAGATCTCGTCGCCCGGGAAGTCGATCTCGGCTCGCAGACTGCGCTGGGAGCGCAGAATGCGCTCCTCGAGGCGGTCACGATGTGCCGGCAGATTGGTCAGGCGAGGCGTTGCCGTGGCCGCGAGCCGCTCGAGGGCGAGCAGATCGCGGCTTTCGGCAGGCCGCACCACCAGCATCGGGGCACTGCTCATGGCGCTGCTCATGCAGATGCAGAGGCGGCGACGAAGTTCGCCACGGCGCGGTCGAGCTTGTCGAGACCGCTCTGGATCTCCTCTTCGCTGATCACCAGCGACGGCGCCAGACGCAGCACGTCAGGACCGGCGATCAGCACCATCAGGCCTTCTTCCATCGCCAGGTTGAGAATGTCCTTGGCGCGCCCCGCGTAGTCCGGCGCCATCTGGGCGCCGATCAACAGGCCTATGCCACGCACTTCCTTGAAGACACCGTGACGCTTGGCGATGCCTTCCAGGCCGTTGCGCAGCAGCTGGTGGCGGTGCGCGACACCGTCGAGGGTTTCCGGGGTGTCGATGGTCTCGAGCGCCGCCAGACCCACGGCACACGCCAGCGGGTTGCCGCCGTAGGTGGAACCGTGAGTGCCGATGGCCATGGCCGGTGCGATGCGATCGGTGGTCAGCATGGCGCCCAGCGGGAAGCCGCCGCCGATGCCCTTGGCGGTGGTCAGGATGTCCGGCACCACACCGAAGTGCTGGTAGGCGTACAGGTGGCCAGTACGCCCGGCACCGCTCTGGACTTCATCGAAGATCAGCAGCGCATCGTGCTGGTCACACAGCTCACGCAGTCCTTCGAGGAATGCCTGCTCGCCGGGGATGATGCCGCCCTCGCCCTGCAGCGGCTCGACGATGATCGCGCAGGTGTCATCGCCCATCAGCTCGCGCACGGAGTCGAGATTGTTGAATTCGGCGTGCTGGATACCGCCCGGAATCGGCCCGAAGCCCTGGGAATACTTGGGCTGGCCACCGACGCTGACGGTGAAGAAGGTGCGGCCATGGAAGGACTGACGGAAGGAGATGATCTTGTCCTTCTTCTCGCCATGGGTGTCGTGGGCGAAACGACGCGCCAGCTTGAGCGCAGCCTCGTTGGCCTCACCACCGGAGGAGCAGAAGTAGACCTTGTCGGCGAAGGTGCGCTCGGTCAGCGCCTTGGCCAGCGCCAGTGCCGGCTCGTTGGTGTAGACGTTGGACAGGTGCCAGACCTTGTCGGCCTGGTCCTTGAGCGCCTTGACCAGCGCCGGGTGGCAGTGACCCAGCGAGGTGACGGCGATGCCACCGGCGAAGTCGATGTACTCGCGACCTTCCTGATCCCACAGACGGCTACCCTCGCCGCGTACCGGAATGGCAGCCTGGGGTGCGTAGTTGGGCACCATGGCATGGTCGAAATCGGCACGGGTCAGCTGGGTCATCGTCTCTTCCTCATCGCGGGGTCTTGGCATGGCCGGCCGATGATCGGCAAGCCACGGGTCATGACACTCGAGTATAGGGAGACGAGATGACAAAGACTTTCAGCGAAAGGACGACGACTTATGTCAGGAGGCGACTTTTGTCATCCAGGGAAGGTGTCAGGCCTGCAGCATGAGACGTTCGTCGCGGGGGCTGCGCCCGAAATGGTTGCGAAATGCCGTGGAGAAGTGAGCGGCGCTGGAAAAGCCGGTGGCCAGCGCGATCTCACCGATCGGCTGATCGCTCTCGCGCAGCAGCTGGCGCGAGCGCGCCAGACGCAGATCCAGATAGTAGCGACTGGGCACCGCCTGCAGATGCTTCTTGAACAGCCGCTCCAGCTGACGCCGCGAGATGCCGAGGTGCTCGCCGATCTCGTGGGTAGAGAGCGGCTCCTCGATATTGGCCTCCATCAGCGTCACGGCCTCCACCAGCGGCTGGGGCGCATGGGCGAAACGGTTCTTGAGCGGCACGTGCTGCGGCTCGTCCGCCAGCCGGATACGCTCGCAGACGAAGTGCTCGGAGACCTTCTCGGCCAGCGCGCGGCCATGCTGCTGGGCGATCAGCGTCATCATCATGTCCATCGCCGCGGTGCCACCGCCGCAGGTGACACGGTCACGGTCCAGCTCATAGAGCTGATGGGAGACGTTGACTTGCGGGAAGTCGCGGCGGAAGGATTCGGCGCGCTGCCAGTGAATCGTCGCACGATAGCCATCGAGCAACCCGGCGCGAGCCAGCTCACGAGTGCCGGTGGAGATGCCGCCCAGCATCACGCCACGCTCGGCCAGACGCTTGAGCCAGGCCAGCAGCGCGGGATTCGAGGCCACCTCCTGCAGGCTCGCCTCGCCCGCCGGCTGAGCACCGCACACGAACAGGGCGTCCAGATGGCGCGAATCACTGGCGACCAGACTGTCCGGCGAGAGACTCAAGCCCGCCGCGGACGCCACGCCACGCCCGTCAAGCGCGAAAGTGACGGCCCGATAGAGTGTCTGCCCCGCGAGCTGATTGGCCACCTGCAGCGGCTCCAGCGCACAGGCCTGGGACAACAACGAGAAGCCGGGCAGCAGCACGAAGCCTATCTGGCGTTGCTGGGCCTGGGGGGAAACCAGTGAATCCACGGGCATGAGTGTGAGTCGAGGTCCGTCGCGTGAGGGTGGCGCCATATTGTGCCATGCCTCTGGCACTTGTGCCTGGCCCGGACTGGAATGACGCTCGAGATGAGGCCACCACACACGACGACGCCACCCCGAAGGATGGCGTCGTCAGTGCTCAACATGCAGTGCTCAGCGGGCAGCGCTCAGGTCTCAGCGCTCAGCGAGCTGCCAAGACCTCTGCGCTTATGCCGAGGCGCGCTTATATTGAGGCGCTCTTACATCTGAACGACATCGAACTCGACATCGGTGGCGACATCGGCATCGTAGTCGACGTCGTCACGGGTGAAGCCGAACAGCTTCAAGAATTCCTGCTTGTAGCTGGCGTAGTCGGTGATGTCGAACAGGTTGTCGCTGGTGACCTGCGGCCACAGTTCCTGACAGGCCTGCTGGACGTCGTCCTTCAGCTCCCAGTCGTCGAGACGCAGACGACCGGACTCGTCGGTGGCGATCTCGCCTTCGCCGTAGAAGCGCTCGGCGTAGAAGCGGTTGAGCTGCTCGATGGTGCCTTCGTGCAGGCCCTTCTCCTTCATGATCTTGTAGACCATGGAGATGTAGAGCGGCATGACCGGGATCGCGGCACTGGCCTGGGTGACCACGGACTTGAGCACGGCCACGTGGGCACGACCGCCCTTGGCGGACAGCTTCTCGTGGATGCTGCCGGCGGCGCGGTCCAGATCTTCCTTGGCGCGACCCAGCGCACCGTGCCAGTAGATCGGCCAGGTGATCTCGGTACCGATGTAGCTGAAGGCGACGGAGCGGGCGCCCTCAGCCAGCACGCCGGCGTCGTCCAGCGCCTGCATCCACAGCTCCCAATCCTGACCCCCCATCACGGTGACGGTATCTTCGATTTCCTGCTCGGTGGCCGGCTCGACCTCCGCTTCGATGATGGTGTCCTTGTTGGTGTCGATGGCAGTCGCGCGGTAGGTCTCGCCGATCGGCTTGAGCACGGAGCGCTTCACTTCACCGCTGTCCGGCAGCTTGCGCACCGGAGAGGCCAGCGAGTAGACGACGAGGTCGACTTCGCCCATGTTGGCCTTGATCAGCTCGATGGCCTTGGCGCGTGTCTCGTGGGAGAAGGCATCGCCGTTGATGGCCTGGCTGTAGAGGCCTTCCTGCTTGGCGAACTTGTCGAAGGCGGCAGAGTTGTACCAGCCTGCGGTGCCGGCCTTCTTCTCGGTGCCCGGCTTCTCGAAGAACACGCCCAGGGTATCGGCGCCATAACCGAAGGCTGCCGTGATGCGTGCCGCGAGGCCATAGCCACTGGAAGAACCGATCACCAGCACCTTCTTCGGACCACCGTCACGCTTGTCACCGACTGTCTTGCGGGTGATGGCGATCTGCTCGGCGACATTCTGCTCGCAGCCCTTGGGATGTGTGGTGGTGCAGATGAAGCCACGAACCTTGGGTTTGATGATCACGTAAAGAACCTCGTTTGCTGTTGGCCCGGCGTGTACCCGCCGATGCGATACTCGCTTCACCCTGACAGCAGGCAATGGCCGTCCTTGGGTGGTGAAGCGTATCGTGAAATAGGGCGTTCGAATCCCGTAAAGCAGGCTCAGTGCCAGCTCATGGGCGCTATTCTAGCGGCTGTCGGCGACGCTGTCCGCCCTGCCGTCATGATCCGCCATCTACCTGCATATCACTGGAGCCAGCCGCGGCGGCTGCCGTATCATGTAGGCCTTTTCACGTACTGCCATTCCACTGCCGTCCTGCATTCGCCGCTGATTGCCAGCCGCACTGTCCGACAGGCTCTTGCCCAGGATGTTTTCATGAACGATCAGAACGCTCACCTCGCCCCCGATGTGGCCGCCCTGCTCGAGCGCCGACAGGACATCTGGCTGGCGCTGTCTCCACTGTGGCTGGAGCGCGACCCACGTGAAGCCGAGTATCAGCACATGGCAGAAGTCGTCGAAGCCCAGGGGCTGAGCTTCCAGGAACTGGAAAAGCTCTATCGGCTGGAGATGGCCCCGGTACTGGTGCGAGAACAGGTCAGCATGACGCCCAACTTCAAGGGCTTCGATGACAGCCAGCTGCTGTCACGCCTGCTGCAGCATACGCATCGTCTGACACGTGGCCGGCGCATGTTCTGGCTGCTGTTTTCGGGGCTGGCCACGATGCCGAGTCGCCATCGCTACGGAAATCTGCTCGAGATCCTGCACCTGCGCGGCAATACGCCCCGCTAGCGCCCCGCCCGCAACCTGCATGGGGAAGCCTGACGAGGGCTCTGGCCTGCAACGCCCGAATGGCAAGACACCCCGCGACCGGAAGGCCACGGGGTGTCTTGTCGTGCTGTAGTGCTTGGTAGTGCTTGGTAGTGCTTGGTAGTGCTTAGAGCAGGGCTCAACCACCATTCCTCGAGGGGGCTTTCGCCGCCAGGCTCATGGCCGTTTGTGACGCGGCACTCTCAGCACCCCTTGTGCGCGGCGCTTCTGCCAATCAGACAGACTTGAAAGGCCTCGGCTGTCGCTGATGCGCTTGCCCCCTTCCAGACGTTTGCTCATCCACAGCGCACTGCCATTGAAACTGTAGATAGGCAGCAGGTCCGTGCGCTCACTGGCCGGCAGGATGGAACTGTTCAGGTTGTCCAGTACATCAGGATTGCGCGTATTGGCGCCCTGATAGGTCACGACCATATGGAACTGGTTGAGGCTGAGCGCCTTGACGTAGTGCAGACGCAGGCGGTCTTCCGGTACGCCAAGCTCGCGCAGGGTCAGGTACTTGGCCATGGCGAAGTCATCGCAATCACCGGCCCCTGCCCCCAGAAACTCCTGCGGCGTCGCCCAGTAATCGGTCGCTCCCCAGACGCTGAGGTCATCGGTGAAGTTGAGACGATTGAAGAAATCGTTCACTTCGCTCAACTGACGCCTGATCGGCGCGCCCTCCAGACGCTGCAACAGTTGCTGCCATTGCTGCACACGATTCCAGCCACCGGTCCCGTAGATCTGGATGAACTGGCGGGAATCCACCGCCTGTGCCAGACCCGCACCGAGCGACAACGCCAGCAGCACCCCGACCGCAAGACCCTCCCACCAGCGGCGATGATTCATGTCGAGGCACCCTGAATGTCACTTAGCGAGGCATATCTTCTGCTGGATTGGCGAGCCTTGCCATGACATCGACTGCCGGTGACACGAAGCCCTGATAGCCATCTGCGCCCAACGACATCGCCCGCTCCTGATCCGCCTCGGACTCGACGCGGGTCACGATGACCTGCGACTCGACCTGATGCGCGGTCATGCACAGACTCTGCAACAGCTCGGTGTCGACATCTTCGCGCTTGAAGAACGCCTGGTCGATCTTGACGTAATCAGGCCGCAGCGCCGACAGATAGCTGAGCTCCTTCAGCTCTCGGGCGAAGCGGTCGATGCCACCCCGCGCCCCCAGTCGGCGAGCATGTCGGAACAGCATCTTGATACGCTCCTGATGCCTGAGGGCGATGCTTTCGGACACCTCGATATCCAGACGCTTGCACAGGCGCGGATGCGCCGCCAACCAGTTGAGCAAACCAATATAACTGGCTTCATCGTCGAAGGTTTCTTCGGTCAGGTTGAGCGCCAGCCTGGGCACTTCAATCCGGTCGATATAGGACGCCAGCCACTCCAGAGCGCGCAGATCGAACTGCGCCCCCATGCGGAAATGGCGAATCACGGGCAGGAAGTCACCCGCACGATGCAGTTCATCACCATCGCGCAGACGGGCAAACAGCTCGCGGTGGAGCTCGCCACCATCATTGAGCAACACCGGCTGAGCGACGAAATCGAGTCCCTTGGGGGAATCCAGGGCCTTTTCGATGATCTCGCGCCACTCGCCGCGCGGACGCGCACGCCCACCCGCAGGGGCCAGCTCCACGCCCGACCCTTGCTCGATGGCCTGACGAAGCGTGGCATCTGCAACGGCATATATCTGGGTACGCTGCATGCCCGGCTCACGCCGAACGGCGCCAATGGCACAGTTCTCCGGCGGAATATCCACCAGCGGATTGGCATCCAGCAGGTTGTCGATATCCTCCGCCAATAGCGTGAGAAACTCCTGAAGCCGAGTTTCGTCGGTTTCCGGCAGCAACAGGCCGAAATCACTATTGGCCAGACGCGCGGCAATGATCGCCTCACCCGCCAGTTCGCGATCTTCCAGCTTGCGCGCGATGGCTTTCACCAGGGCGTCACGCCCCTTGTAGCCCTGCTCGCGATACACCACCTCGATATGCGACACGCGCAGCAGCGCGAAGCTGCCACCCATCGGCTCGCTCAGCCACTCATCGACCGCTCGATTCAAATAGCCGCGGTTGCCAAGCCCCGATACCGAGTCTTCTTCCGCCTGGCGCTGCAGACGCGCCAACTGCGCGGCCTGAGCCTCGAACTGGGTCTGCAGGCGCTGTCCAAGACGATTGACCGCCGAGGTGATGCCCTTGAGCTCCGCCACGCTGGTCTCTTCCAGCGGCGCGTCGAAGCGCTGTGTCTCCATCTCATTGAGGCGAGACGAGAGGCGCTCCAGCGGGCGCAGCAGACGGCGCATGACCAATGAGGCAATCAGCAGCGTGATCAGGCCGCCCAGCAACAGCCACAGCGCCAGACGCTTGGCCAGCTGCCAGAGCTGGTCATAGCCCTGGGCGGATTCGCCGGTCAGGCTGATCGTGCCCAGCGACGCCCAGCCACCCGGCAGCTCGCGGCTCGCCGATTCCACCGGCATGGGAATCAGGTCACGAAACCACTGCGGTGCCAGACTCTCGCGCACGACATTGAAAGCGATGGGTGTCGCGATGGCCACGCTCTCCAGCCTGGCATCGCGCACATGGCCTCCATCCACCGTGGCACGTATCAGGGCTTCGGCACTGGCGGCATCGCCAAGCTCTACATGTGGCACCAGCGCGAGACTCAGGCTCTGGGCGAGATTCGAGAGTTCGACGCGTTGTCGTTCGGCCAATGCATCACGGGTGTTGTTGACCTGGATGAAGAAGATACCGAGGGAGAACCCCAACAATACCAGCAACATCAAGGTAAACAGGCGGCGCGAAAGACTCATCTGATTTCCTCATCAACCATCAGCATGGCAACGGCGCACCCAGGGTGCGGTAGCGCCGTGGGTGGCTTAGCCCTGTTGTTGGACGGGGACGGCAACATTCATGGAATCCAGCAGAGCGCCGGTCGCCGACAGCAGGCGATAGTTGGCGGTTTCCAGATCAAAACGGGCGCGAATCAGGTTCTGCTGAGAGGTGAACAGCTCACTCTCGCTATCCAGAAGGTCCAGCAATGTGCGGCGCCCGATATCGAATTGCTTGCGATAACTCTCGCGGGTATCGGTCGCGGCACGCACATAACTTTCCAGGTAATCGATCTGACGCTTGAGGTTCTCGCGGGCATTCCATGCCAGACGAATCTCGTCACGCACATCGCGCATCACGCGATCATTGTCGTGCTCGACCGCTTCCAGCGCTGCCTGACGACCGCGGATCTCGGATTGATCACGGCCACCGCGATACAGGTTGTAGCGCATGACCAGTTCGACGCTCCAGTCGTCTGACTTGCTCTTGTCCTGATCATAATCATTGTCCAGCGTGCGATTGCCCTCGAGACTGAACTCGGGGTAGTTATCGCCCTTCTCGGCGTTCACTTCATGGCGGGCAGCATCAATGGAGACCCGCGCTGCCGCCAACAGCGGGTTGCGCTGATTGGCCTGCACGTAGGCGCTCTCGACATCCTCGCTGAGCAGGCTGGTGTCGATGCCCGGCATGCTGAGGTCCGACGGCATCTCGCCCACCAGACGCAGATAGGCAGAGCGGGAATCCTCGAGATTGTTGATCGATGACAGCACGCTGGCTTCGGCATTGGCCAGACGACCATCCACCTGACGCACGTCACTGCGCGCACCAAGGCCGGATTCCGCACGCCGCCCGATATCATTCGAGATACGACGGTGAGCCTCGAGATTGGCTTGTGCATACTTGAAAATCAGCTCATCACGCATGACCTGCAGATAGGCACCGGCCGTATCCAGCGCGATGTCATTGGCCTCGGCCGCGACCTGCAGGCGCTGGTAGTCCGCCTCTGTCTCGGCCTGGCGAATGCGCTCGATTGTCGTGTTGCCGTCCCAGAGCAGCTGACGGATGGTCAGATCAAGGCGCGTGTAATCGTGCCAGTCGTCATCGTCATTGACGCCGTCATCTTCCGAGTCGAACTTGCCATATCCCAGACGACCGGTCAGATCCACCGTCGGGCGATACGCCCCGCGCTGGGTTTCCGCTTCTTCGAGTCGCTGGATGTGACGTGAAACCTGAACGCGCGTGCGCGGGTTTTCCATTACCGCTCGGGATACGGCCTCTTCAAGAGTCGCAGCCGAAGCCTGAACGCCAAACCCCATCCCTGCGGCGATGCTCAACGCCAAGAGTGTCTTTTTCATTATGAGTTACCCTCGAATCCATCAAATCCTTGATCAACGTTCACGCAAGGCACCTTGCCTGGCGCGCAGAATCGGCTTCATCAGATATTGCAGTACGGTCTGATTGCCAGTGATCACATCGACACTGGCCTGCATGCCCGGGATGATCGTGAGCGGATCCGAGTCACTGCCAAGGTGGTTCTGCTCCGTCAGCACCTTGATCTCGTAGAAACTGTTGCCTTCTTCATCCTGCACAGTATCCGCACTGATCTGATCGACCTTGCCTTCCAATCCACCGTAGATGGTGAAGTCGTAGGCAGATAACTTGACGACGGCCGGCTGTCCGATTCTCAGGAAGCCGATGTCCTTGGGAGCGACTCGCGCCTGAACCAGCAGCTGGTCCTCGATGGGAACGATCTCCATCAGGTCTTCCCCGGGCTCGATGACGCCGCCTATGGTATTGATATTCAGCGTCTTGATGGCGCCCTGAACCGGAGAGGTCACCAAAGTACGATCGAGTCGGTCCTGAAGACTGGTGCGCCCCTCACGCAAGCGACCCAGATCCGCCTGGGTCTTGGCGAGCTCTTCCGCGGCACGTGAGCGGAATTCCTGCGCGACGCCGACCCGATTCGAGATGGCCTCATCCAGCTCCGATTGCTTGCCCGGCACGGCCAGGCGCGCCGATTCAAGATCACCCCGCAGGTCGTTGACCTCACGCTGGATCTTGAGAAGGTCCACCTGAGAGACCACGCCTTCACGCACCAGCGGGGCCGTCATGCCGAGCTCGCGACGTGACAGTTGATAACTGCGCTCGAGACTGTTGATGCGCGATCTCAACTCACGCAACTCCTGCTCCTTCTGCAGAATCTGTTCACGCGCGCCATTGAGGCCACTGTTGAGCTGATTCAGATGCGTGCGATACGCCGTCATCGCACGCGACACCAGAGCGGGACTGCGCGCCTTGAATTCTTCGTCGAAGGGCAACTCGATATTCTTCACGCTCACCTGATCCTTCCAGGCATCCGCGGAGGCGTTGACCTCGATGGAATCAAGCTCGGTGTCGTACTGCATGATGGTGGCCTGCAGGCCATCGAGGGTCGAGACACGCTCGCGCAGATCGGAACCTGCACTGGTGTCATCGATGCGCAGCAGTGGCTCCCCCGCCGAGACGACCTGACCTTCCTTGATATAGATCTCGCGCACGATACCGCCTTCCAGGTTCTGGACGACCTGAAGATGCGTCGAGGGCACGACCTTGCCGGACCCGCGCGTGACGACCTCCAGACTCGCCTGACTGGCCCAGATGACGAAGATGACCACGAATGCGAGCACCATCCAGATCAGGATGCGCGACTTCCAGGGAGTCGCCAGCAACACGGCCGAACTGACATCGTCGAGATGGTGAAGGTCACGCTGCTCAATCGGTGCCTTAGCCACGATTCACCTCCTGCTTGCGCCCGGCGACACGGCCTTCATTCAGGGCGCTCAGCACCTGCTGCTTGGGCCCATCGGCGACGATGCGCCCCCCTTCCATGACGATGACGCGGTCTACCACGTCGAGCATGCTGCTCTTGTGGGTGACCAGCAGCAGCGTCTGGCTGCGTGGCAGGGACTTGAGCATTCTGCGCAGGCGCAGCTCGGCGCGGTTATCCATGTGCGACCCGGGCTCATCAAGCAGCAAGAGCGGGGGACGCATCAAGAGTGCGCGGGCCAGCAAGACCGTCTGACGCTGACCGCTGGAGAGCATGCGCCCACCTTCACCTACCTGACGGTCCAGACCTTCAGGGTGATGACGAGTGAATTCGGTCACACCGGAGGCATCAGCCGCGAGGTCGATCTGTACGTCACTGGCGTGTGGTTGGCCGAGGGTGATGTTGTCGCGAATGGAGCCGAAGAACAGTGAACTGTCCTGGCCCGCATGACCGATATGCCGACGTACGTCGGCGGGATGCAGCTGATTGAGATCCAGCCCATCGATTCGAACGCTGCCCGCCGTGGCGCGATACAGGCCAGAGACAAGACGTTGCAAGGTACTCTTGCCAGCACCGATACGCCCAATGATCGCGATCCTCTCACCTGGATTGATGGTCAGTGAGATATCCGACACGGCAGGTGGCGTATTCGGCGCATAGGCAAAGCCGACGCGGTCGAATTCGATGCGCATCTGCAGGTGCTCGCGGTGAACGTAACGACGATCTTCCGACTCTTCCGGCAATGCCATGATCTGCTCAAGCGCACTCATGGCACTGCGAGTCTGGCCGATGCGCGTGATCAGCAACGCCAACTGCCCCAGCGGCTGCAACGCACGCCCGGACAGCATGACCGCGGCGATCAAGCCACCGACAGACAGGCGTGCATCCGCGATCAGATAGACCCCGAACACGACCAGCGCCACCGTGGTGGCCTGTGTCAGCGACATGCTCAGCGAGCTGACAGAGGTCGTCAGGTTGCGGCTTTTCACCCCCCAATGCGCGATCTGCCCGACGGCGCGTTCATATCGACGCTGGGTTTCGCCCTGAGCATTGGCCAGCTTGAGGCTCTCGAGGCCGGAGACCGCTTCGACAAGGCGCGCATTGCGTTCCGTCGCCAAGCGCGACCCCTGCTCGATACTGCTGCGTAGCGGTTTCTGGATCGCCAGACTGTAGATAAGCAGGATCACGAGCGCGGCGAAGGGCACCAGAACCAATGGCCCCGCCACGATCCAGATCACCAGCAGGAACAGCAGGGCAAACGGCAGATCGACCAGGGTGGTCAGGGTCGCGGAGGTAAAGAACTCGCGAATCGAATCAAACTCCTGCAGGTGCTTCACATAGCCACCGACAGAGCCGGGACGCGCTTCCATCCGCAGGTTCATGGTCTTGGAGAAGAGCTTCGAGGTCAGCAACACCTCGGACTTCTTGCCGGCCGTGTCCATGAAGTAGGCACGTGTCTGGCGCATCACGAAGTCGAACACCATGATGATCGCCATACCCGTCGCCAAGACCCACAGCGTGTTGAAGGCCAGATTGGGCACGACCTTGTCATAGGCGTTCATCACGAACAGTGGCGATGCCACGGCAAACAGGTTGATCAATATCGACGCCAGAATCACGTCACGATAGATCGGCCGCGACAGCTTCAGCGTTGACCAGAACCAATGGCCACCACTCTGCTTGAGCGTTTCCGGTGCGCGTTCATCAAAGCGGTGCTCCTGCTTGAGATAGACGACACGCCCATCATGACGCTCAGCCAGAGACTCGATGTCGACCAGCTCATCACCATCGGCCTCAGGCTGATGAATCCTGGCCTTGCCTGCGTCGTTGTCGACCTCCAGCAAGACGACAGCACGCTCTTCCTTGAGTATGAGAATGCACGGCATCAGCATGTCGCTGATGGCCGTGATCTGCTGGTTGACCAGTTTGGCACTCAGATTGGCACGTGCCGCAGCACGACTGACAAGCGCCAGGGGAAGACGGCCTTCCTCCATGGGAAGACCATCGACCAGCACTGCTGCAGATCTGGGATTGCCGTGGTAACGCGCCATGAAGACCAGCGCATTGAGAAGGGGGTCGCCCTCCCTCTCGCCAACAGGCTCCGGTCTTAATGGCGTGGGTTGATCGCTCAACCTGTCCTCCTTAGTAGGGCACTTCGCAGATGTCTCTACGGCAAAGTCTAATACAGCAAGGGGAGACAGCCTAAGCCATCTCCCCTATCACATCGATTCAGCCGTCAACGTTCGTCTTGAGACTGTTGCTGTCGAGCAGAGATTGAATGATCTGCGTATCCGTGTCGCCACCTGATGTCAGGTCGACATCCTGCAGATTGATCTCTTGCGTGATATTGCTGCCGTCGGATCCGTCGACACTGATCTCGATATTGGTGCCACCTTCTCCGTCTGACTCGAAGTGCAGGAAGCTCGAGAGCGTATCGGCATCATCGTTGGACTGAAGCAGATCGGACAGATCGATGACATCGCCATCCGCGACACTGAAGTCGGTGATGGTATCCGTCGCCATGCCGCCTTCGCTGTTGATGTCATGACCGCTCAGCCACTGGAAGGTGTCGGCACCATCGCCGCCAGTCAGGATGTCATTGCCGGCACCTCCGACCAGAAGATCATCGCCCTCACCACCAGAGAGGATATCGTTGCCGGTGCCGCCTCTCAGCGTATCGTTGCCACTGCCGCCTTCCAGACGATCACTGCCCTCGCCACCGCTCAGGGTGTCATTGCCACCCTGGCCAACCAGATAGTCCGCATAGAACGGTCCATCGCCATCGCCCGTCAGGGTGTCGTTGCCATCGGTGCCGATGACCACGGCCAGCTTGTCGACATCGATACTGACACTTGAGGCGTTGGTATCCCCGTCATTGTCGACCGTCACGTAATCGAAGCTGTCCGTGGAGCGCTCGCTGACGTTATCCGGGGGCGTGTAGGTGAAGTCACCGCTCCCCAGATTGAACAGCATGCTGCCACCCAGGTCTGTCGAGATGATCAACTCCAGGCTGTCCGCATCGTAGCTGCTGTTGTCCGACCCCGTAGCAGACACGGTGTTGGTAACCGGATCATAACTGTAGGTCGTGCCATCCACGGTGACCGATTGCAGATAACCGCCATCCGCTCCCAGCAGACTGCCATCCACGGAGCTGCCCGAGACAAGCTGACCACTGACAGGCGATTGCACGGTCGCGGCCAGACTATCATCGAGGTCCGAGAAACTGGTGACGACGGTACTGTCTAGGTTCTCAACAGCAGAGCCATCATAGGCAATAGGATCAAGATTGCTCTCATTGACAGACCCTCCCAAACCAATTGAGTAAGACTTAATTGAATTATCGATCAAAAATTGTTGCCATTCGACTTCTTCACCAGCTGAAATCCCAGCACTTCCAGAAGGACGATTAGGTATGCCATCGGAGAAGAAATAAGACACATTCTGTGCCGATTCAAGAGCACCATCTGCATTAAAATTCCACATTGCCGTATCAAGAGCAGAATCATAATTGGTAGCACCACCGGCTTCCAATGTATCCAATAACAATGAAGCTCTTTCGACCGTCACCCAGCCAGGCGCATACGATGCGTAAGATTGGAAGACAACAAGGTTGACCATCACGTCACCGAAATCATCGTAAGAATCTAGAAGCACCTTGACCGAATTAATAGCACTCTGAAGACGAGTGCTATTGTCAACTCCATCACTCGTACTCATTGAACCCGAGATATCCAGCATTATTGTGACATTGGTATCCACCAGGGTGGACGAGAAGCTCTGCGCTTCCTGCTGCTCGGGTGCATCATCCTCGATGCCGATGGTCAGCGTGCCGGTGGAGCTGGCGCCTTCGCTATCCGTTGCGAGCACACCGAAGTCCAGAGACAGGACATCTTCACCATCACCCGAGTGATCGACCGCCTGACTCAGAGTGAAGGTATAAGCGCCGCTGTCATCGATGGTCACCGTCGCGACTTCATTGCCATCAGCATCGGTTGCCACCATTGACTGGGTGCCGCTGCCGGACCAGGTCACCGCACTGCCACCGGAGGTGATGGCCGCGGCAGGAGCCGTCAATACCAGCGACACGCTGTCACTGTCGACATCCGTGACGGAAACCGTACCGGTGACGGTGGTGGCATCGGTGGTATCCGTAAAGCCATCAGCCGCATCGCTGTCGGCGATACCGCCTTCGAGTCCTTCTTCGCTGACGCGGCCTTCAGTCGCAGTCACCACCGGGGCATCATTCGTCCCCTGAATGGTAATGGTGACATCCTGGGTAGCTGTCGCTCCCGCCGTATCCGTGACAGTGACGGTGTAGGTCAGGACCAGCGACTCGCCTGCAGACAGGTAGTCGAAGCTTTCCCCGGCAGCGCTGCTGTCGAAGGACCAGTTGAGCGTACCTTCAGTGCTCTCGTCATCGATGATGGCCCCAGTATCCACACCCAGCAGCGCAAGCAGGTCATCGTTGACCAGCGTACCGGTATCGCCATCACTGGAGACGCCGGTGACGCTCGGCGTCACGCTATTGCTGAGATCCACGTCATCCACCGACAGAGTCCCGCTGGCACTCAGCGGTGAATCCGTCTCCGTCAGGCTGGCGGCGGCACTGTCGCCACTGCTGACACTTATCTCCGGCGCATCGTTGCTACCTTTGATGGTGATGGTCAGCGTGGTAGTGGCAGTATCACCGTCAGCATCCGTGATCACGTAGGTATAGACGTCCGTGACCGACTCACCGGCCGCCAGGTACTGCAGGTCGTCGCGTGCTGACTGATAGCTGTAGGAGCCATCCGCCGCCAGGGTCAGCTCGCCGTGCTCACCCGTGATCACGGCCGCCGCGCCATCGCTCACCGGAGCAGTCTCCGTTCCGGCGATGACGGCAGTCACGGTTACCGCATCGGCACCCAGAGTATCGGCAGTCGCCGATGTGCCCTCCACGACATTGCCGGTGATGGCAGAAGTGCGATTCTCGCCAATGCTGCGCGTATCAGCGTTGGCTACCGGCGCGGTGTCCAGAACGGTGACATCCAGACTGGATGTGGTGCTCTGACCGGCAAGATCCGTTACCACGACGGTGAAACCATCGACGACGCTGTCATCGCCATCTGTGTGATCAGCCGCTGTGCCATCTTCCACATAGGTGTAGGTGACCTCACCGCTGTCGGCGTCGTAGCCCGTAATGGTCAGCGTGCCTTCACCATCTGGGTTGGGGATCACTACCGGTGTGGTGCTGGCATCCGTGATATCCACGCCAGCAATCGTCACTGCCGCGATACCTGCTGCAGCTGACACGGTAAAGGTATTGGTAAGCGTGCTTCCGGTCGCTTCGGTGACGGACTGGTCTTCCAGTGAACTGATGATCGGCAGCGCATCATCAGTCCCCTTGATGACGATATCCACTGTCGTGCTGGAGCCATCGCTGAGCTGCACGATGTACTGCTCATTGATCGTGTCGGCAGATGTCAGCCCCTGCACAGCGGCAGTGTCGTTATCCAGCGTATAGGTCCAGTTGCCGTCAGCATCGACGACGAAGGTACCGTAGAGACCGCTGTCGTCAGTGGCCGGCGTGAACTTCGGCGCATCACTATCGACATCGGTCGCGGTCAGCGTACCTGAAGCTTCCGTCACACCATCTTCGGCAACAGCGCCATCATCGGCACTGATGACGACAGGGTCATCAATCGCTGCGACGTCCTCGAAGCTGAGAATGGCTTCATCGAACTCGGTGCCATCCGTGATCACATAAGTGGTGTCGGGTACCGGACCGTTGTAATTCTCACCGAGCGTGAAGGTGAAGGTACCGTCAGCATTGATCAGAAGTGTGCCGACTTCGCCAAGATCCGCTGTCTTGCCCGGGTCGTACGTAACCCCGTCAACAGTGAAGCTGACGACGCTCAACTCATCACCATCGGCGTCGACGTCGTTGTTCAGGACGTTGCCGCTGACCGGAGTATCTTCCTCGACCACGATCGGACCGTCGTCATAGGCCACCGGCTTGTCATTCAAGCCCTGGACATTGATGGTGATGTCGGCGGTATCCGAGTCACCATCCGCATCCAGGATGGTGTACTCGAATACTTCCTTGACGAGGTCACCGGCACCCAGTGCCTGAGCGCGCGCATCATCAAGGTCATAACTGAAGGTGCCATCGGTATTGATGGTCAAGCTGCCGTAGCTGCCATCGACCGTAACGCTACCCTCATTGTCTGCCAGTGAAATGCCATCCAGATGCGTGATGGTCACGCCATCAGCGCCTAGCTCATCCTGTCCGCCGCCGACAACACTGAAAATGACATTGGTGTTGATCACCGGCTCACCATCCGGAGACGTATCATCTTCGCGAATGGTGTAGGTGTCGTCATTGGCGACAGGCGCGGTATCCAGAATCTTGACGTCAAGGCTGTCGCTGGTGCTCTGCCCGGCCAGGTCAGTGACGACCACGGCGTAGTTGTCGAACACGCTATCGTCGCCAGCCGAGTGATCCGCAGCCGTGCCATCCTCCACATAGGTGTAGGACACGGTGCCGGCATCGTAGCCCGTGATGGTCAGCGTGCCTTCGTCATCAGTCGCGCCCGGGATCACGATGGGGTTATCCACTGACGCCGAAGTGATATCCGTACCATTGATGGTGACGCTGGCGATGCCGGCATCCGCTGCCACCTCGAAGGTGTCAGTGACCGTGGCACCCGTGCCCTCAGTCACTTCCTTGTCAGCCAGCGTGATGACCGGCGCTGCGTCGGCCGAGCCCGTGATATTGATGGTCAGCGTGGTGCTGGAATAGTCGCCATCGCTGTCTTCCAGCACATAGGTGAAGACGTCTTCCGCCGATTCACCCTCTGCCAGAGTCTGCGTCTTGGTGGTATCCAGAACGTAGGTATAGCTGCCGTCGCTGTTGAGCGTCAGCGTGCCGTAGTCACCCGTGACCGTGGCACTGCCGCCGTCAGCAATTCCGGTATCGTTCAGTTTGCAGACCATGAACGGCGCATCTGCACCCAGGATGTCCTCATTGTCACTGGCACCATCAATCACGTTGCCCGTGAGCTCGTCCGTCGCATCTTCATCAATATCGCGCTCATCCGGCTTGGCCGTCGGCGCGGTATCCAGAATCTTGACGTCAAGCCTGTCGCTGGTGCTCTGCCCAGCCAGGTCAGTGACGACCACGGCGTAGTTGTCGAACACGCTATCGTC
>CETM01107987.1_pt1 | contig 124026 bp, 94 predicted proteins | sample 361451 | NCBI WGS metagenome assembly CETM01 (sample SAMEA2622690, study PRJEB7988) | marine metagenome | isolation source: saline water (ENVO:00002010), including
CTTGACGTCGCATCCGAAGCCCGTAATCAGGGCACCATCGTCAGCGTCTCCGACGGCATCGTGCAGATCCACGGCCTCGCAGACGTCATGTTCGGTGAGATGATTGAATTCCCGGGTGGCGTCTTTGGTATGGCGCTTAACCTTGAGCGCGACAGCGTCGGTGCTGTCGTTCTGGGTGACTACCTCCAGCTCGAAGAGGGCATGACCGCGCAGTGCACCGGTCGTATCCTCGAAGTGCCGGTAGGCCCGGAAATGGTCGGCCGTGTGGTCGACGCGCTGGGTAACCCGATTGACGGCAAAGGCCCGATCGACGCCAAGCTGACTGACGCGGTTGAGAAGGTCGCTCCGGGTGTCATCGCCCGTGAGCCGGTCGACCAGCCGGTGCAGACAGGTCTGAAGTCCATCGATGCCATGGTGCCGATCGGCCGTGGTCAGCGCGAGCTGATCATCGGTGACCGTCAGATTGGTAAGTCCGCCATCGCGATTGATGCCATCATCAATCAGAAGGGCAAGGGCATTACCTGCGTCTACGTCGCCGTCGGCCAGAAGCAGTCCACCATTGCCAACGTCGTGCGCAAGCTCGAAGAGCACGGCGCGATGGAACACACCATCATCGTCGCTGCTGGCGCTTCCGACCCGGCTGCCATGCTGTTCTTGGCACCGTACGCCGGTTGCACCATGGGTGAGTACTTCCGCGACCGCGGTGAAGACGCGATGATCGTCTATGACGATCTGACCAAGCAGGCATGGGCGTATCGTCAGATCTCCCTGCTGCTCAAGCGTCCGCCGGGCCGTGAAGCCTACCCGGGTGACGTCTTCTATCTCCACTCCCGTCTGCTTGAGCGTTCCGCACGCGTCAACGCCGATTATGTCGAGCAGTTCACCAAGGGTGAAGTGAAAGGCAAGACCGGCTCCCTGACTGCGCTGCCGATCATCGAGACCCAGGGTGGCGACGTGTCTGCGTTCGTTCCGACCAACGTGATCTCCATCACCGACGGTCAGATCTTCCTCGAGACCAGCCTGTTCAACTCCGGCATCCGTCCGTCCATCAACGCGGGTCTGTCTGTTTCCCGTGTCGGTGGTGCTGCTCAGACCAAGATCATCAAGAAGTTGGGTGGTGGTGTGCGTCTGGCACTGGCTCAGTACCGTGAGCTGGCAGCTTTCTCCCAGTTCGCCTCTGATCTGGACGAAGCGACCCGCAAGCAGCTCGAGCATGGTCAGCGTGTCACCGAGCTGATGAAGCAGAAGCAGTACTCTCCGATGTCCGTGGCCGACATGGCGATCTCGCTGTTCGCGGCCAACGAAGGCTACCTGGATGACGTCGACGTCGCCAAGGTGCTGGGCTTCGAGAAGGCGCTGCTGGACTTCATGCGCTCCGAGCACGCGGATCTTCTGGACAAGATCAATCAGTCCGGCGGCTACGATGACGAGATCAAGAATGGTCTCAAGGCTGGCGTCGAGAAGTTCAAGGCGACTCAAAGCTGGTAAGTGGCATGGCCCGGCCAGTCCGGGCCCTGTCGTTTCCCTTCGGGTGGCATGAATAAGGCAGATCGCTATGGCAGCTGCAAAAGAGATTCGCTCCCAGATCGGGAGCATCAAAAATACGCAAAAGATCACCAGCGCCATGGAAATGGTGGCTGCGTCCAAGATGCGTAAAGCGCAGGATCGCATGGCGGCCAGCCAGCCTTATGCTCATCAGATCCGCAAGGTTGTAGGACACATCGCCCGGGCCAACCCGGAATATCGCCATCCGTATCTGATGGAACGCGATGTGAAGCGTGTCGGTTATATCGTGGTCTCCAGTGATCGCGGCCTGTGTGGTGGCCTGAACGCCAATCTGTTCAAGGCTGTCACCAAGCATGCGAAGAGCTGGCGCGATCAGGGTGTCGAGGTGGACTTCTGTGCCCTCGGCTCCAAGGCCGGTACCTTCTTCCGCAACTACGGTGGCAACCTGCTTGCCGCCAAGTCCGGTCTCGGGGATTCCCCGGGTACCCAGGATCTGATCGGTAGCGTCAAGGCCATGCTGGACGCATTCGACGAGGGCAGCCTCGACCGTCTGTACGTGGTGTTCAACGAGTTCGTCAACACCATGACGCAGAAGCCGGTCGTGCGTCAGCTGCTTCCTCTCGAAGCTGATCTGAATGACGAAGAAACCGGTCCCACTACATGGGACTACCTGTATGAGCCGGATGCCGTCTCGTTGCTCGACAAGCTGCTCAAGCGCTATGTCGAGGCCCAGGTCTACCAGGCCGTGGTCGAGAACATCGCCTGCGAACAGGCAGCGCGAATGATCGCAATGAAGAGTGCGACCGATAACGCCGGCGACCTGATCGACGACCTTCAGCTGGTCTACAACAAGGCCCGCCAGGCAGCGATCACTCAGGAAATCTCCGAGATCGTATCCGGTGCCGCCGCCGTCTGATGACAGCGTGGCAACAGGCAAGCAGGTTTCAATCGCAGGTTTAAGAGGAACCAGGAATGAGCGGACGTATCGTACAAATCATCGGCGCGGTGATTGACGTCGAGTTTCCGCGGGACGCAGTGCCCAAGGTCTACGACGCCCTGAACGTCGCCGATAGCGAGACCGTACTCGAAGTCCAGCAGCAGCTGGGCGACGGCGTGGTCCGTACTATCGCAATGGGTTCGACCGAAGGCCTCAAGCGCAGTCTCGCAGTTGAGAGCACCGGTGCTCCGATCTCCGTGCCGGTCGGCACGGCGACTCTGGGTCGCATCATGAACGTGCTGGGTCAGCCGATCGACGAAGCTGGCGACGTGGGTGCTGAAGAGCACATGCCGATTCACCGTGCAGCCCCGAGCTTCGCGGAACAGGCAGCGTCCAACGAGCTTCTGGAAACCGGCATCAAGGTCATCGACCTGGTCTGCCCGTTCGCCAAGGGCGGCAAGGTCGGTCTGTTCGGCGGCGCCGGTGTCGGCAAGACCGTCAACATGATGGAGCTGATCCGCAACATCGCCACCGAGCACAGCGGTTATTCCGTGTTCGCGGGCGTGGGTGAGCGTACTCGTGAAGGTAACGATTTCTTCCACGAAATGAAGGAATCCAACGTTCTCGACAAGGTTGCCCTGGTCTATGGCCAGATGAACGAGCCGCCGGGTAACCGTCTGCGCGTGGCACTGACCGGTCTGACCATCGCCGAGAAGTTCCGTGACGAAGGTCGTGACGTTCTGCTGTTCGTCGACAACATCTATCGTTACACCCTGGCGGGGACCGAAGTGTCCGCACTGCTGGGTCGTATGCCGTCCGCGGTAGGTTATCAGCCGACTCTGGCGGAAGAGATGGGCGTCCTGCAGGAACGCATCACTTCTACCAAGACTGGCTCGATCACTTCCGTGCAGGCCGTCTACGTCCCCGCGGATGACTTGACCGATCCGTCTCCGGCGACCACCTTCTCGCACCTTGACGCGACAGTCGTACTGTCCCGTCAGATTGCCGAGCTGGGTATCTATCCGGCCGTTGACCCGCTCGACTCCACCTCTCGTCAGCTCGACCCGCTGGTCGTTGGCGAAGAGCACTACAACACTGCCCGTAACGTTCAGGGTGTGTTGCAGCGCTACAAGGAGCTGAAAGACATCATCGCCATCCTCGGGATGGACGAGCTGTCTGACGAAGACAAGCAGACCGTGGCACGTGCGCGCAAGATCCAGCGCTTCCTGTCACAGCCGTTCTTCGTTGCGGAAATCTTCACCGGCGCGCCGGGCAAGTACGTGTCCCTCAAGGACACCATCCGCGGCTTCCAGGGTATCCTGGACGGCGAATATGACGCACTGCCGGAGCAGGCGTTCTACATGGTCGGCACCATCGACGAAGCTGTCGAGAAAGCCAAGGGCATGTAATTTCCCTGTTCAGGCATGAGGAAACAGGTATGGCTATGAGCGTCCATTGCGACATCGTCAGCGCTGAGAAAGGCATCTTTTCCGGCCTGGTCGAGCGTCTCGTGGCTGCCGGCAGTGAAGGTGACCTCGGCATCATGCCGGGTCACGCTCCGCTGCTGACCGAGCTGCAACCCGGCCCGATTCGCGTTCAGCGTCAGGGTGGGGCCGAGGAAATCTACTACGTCAGTGGCGGATTCCTTGAAGTGCAGCCGAACCTCGTTTCAGTCCTCGCCGACACCGCAGTACGTGCCGACGATCTGGATGAGGCGGCAGCCCAGGAAGCCAAGGAAGTGGCCTTGAAGGCCATGAACGACCAGGCTTCCGAACTGGAATACTCACGCGCCACGGCCGAACTGGCCGAGGCGATGGCCAAGCTGCGCACCGTGCAGCAGATGCGTCGTCACACGCGCTGAGATGCACTGGGCCATGACGGCCAGTGACAGGAAAGAGGCGACCTTCGGGTCGCCTTTTTTTGTGCTCATCACCCGGGAATGGACAGTCTTGCCGCTGGGGTAGCCTGGCGCGATTCAAGGTTGAGCGTGCTCATCCGTCAGCACCTTGAGCGCTGAGCCGCTTGGCTGAGAGCCCTTGCGGGAGCACTGATACTTTCTCGGGTCTGTTCTCGGCGACAGTCCCGTGGGTAAACCTCGTCACTGGCAGGTCACGGATCAGCTGCTATCATGGCGCCACTATTTTCAGGGCTTCAGGTATGAAGACCCGCTTTCTACAGGAGTTCACCGATGAGCAGCGCAGAGCGTACCGACGTCGTCATTCTTGCCGCAGGCCAGGGCACCCGCATGCGTTCCAGATTGCCGAAGGTGCTGCACCCGTTGGCAGGCAAGGCAATGGTGCGTCATGTGGCTGACACCGCTGCAGGCCTGGACGGTGCGCATCTGAATGTCGTCATCGGTCATGGTGGTGAGCGCGTTCAGCAGCAGCTGGCCGATACCGGCGCCAGCTTTGCGGTGCAGGCAGAGCAGAAGGGCACCGGCCACGCCGTGGCCCAGTCACTGGACGCCATCGGTGATGGCAAGGTGCTGATCCTGTATGGCGATGTGCCGCTGATTCGTCGCGAGACCCTCGAAGCGCTGCTGGCCGAAGTCAGTGAGCAGACTCTGGGCCTGCTGACGGTGATTCTGGAAGACCCGACAGGTTATGGCCGTATCGTGCGCGACGCCGAAGGCCGCGTCAGCGCCATCGTCGAGCACAAGGATGCCACGCCGGAGCAGCTGGCCATCCAGGAAGGCAACACCGGTATCCTCGCCACCACCGGTGCCCAGCTCAAGCGCTGGCTGCCGGCGCTGTCCGCCGACAATGCCCAGGGCGAGTACTACCTGACCGACATCATCGCCATGGCAGCCAGCGAAGGCGTCAACATCGCCACCGCCCAGCCGGCGGCGGTCGAGGAAGTGCAGGGCGTCAACAACCGCCTGCAGCTGGCCGATCTCGAGCGTGCCTTCCAGCGTCGTGAGGCCAACCGCCTGATGACCGAAGGCGCCAGCCTGGCCGACCCGTCACGCATCGACGTGCGCGGTAAGCTGACCATCGGCACTGACATCAGCATCGATGTCGGCTGCATCTTCGAAGGCGACGTCACCCTGGCGGATGATGTGGTCATCGGCGCCCACTGCGTGATCCGCAACGCCACCATCGGTGCCGGTGCCAACATCGCGCCGCACAGCGTCATCGACGGCGCCGTGCTGGAAGGCGACAACAACGTCGGTCCGTTCGCGCGTCTGCGTCCGGGCACCGAGCTTGCGCGTGGCGCACGCATCGGCAACTTCGTCGAGACCAAGAATGCCCAGGTCGGTGTCGATGCCAAGATCAATCACCTGAGCTATGTCGGCGATGCCACCCTCGGTGAGGCCGTCAATGTCGGCGCCGGCACCATCACCTGCAACTACGATGGTGCCAACAAGTTCCGCACCGAAATCGGCGCCAATGCCTTCATCGGCTCCAACTCGGCGCTGGTGGCACCGCTCAAGATCGGTGCCGGTGCCACCGTGGGTGCCGGTTCTACCTTGAGCCGCGATGTCGCCGAGGGCGCGCTGAGCGTGGCGCGTGGCAAGCGTATCGACAAGCCGGAATGGCCGCGTCCGACCAAGAAGTGATCGGCAGTTGTGGTAGCGATGCTTGCCCCTGAGGGTAGATGAGCATCACCGGCGGGGAGGCACCGACAGGTGTCTCCCCGTTTTTCGTCACGGTCGATTGTGCTGGACGGCCTGCCGGGAGTGAATCGCCTCATCCTCTATCGTCTTTCACTTGATGTTTCGATTCATCTCTCTTATCTTTCGGTTCGAAACTTTATGGGAGTCCCCGATGTCAAAGCGACTGACACCGCAACGGCGTCACCAGATCCTTGATCAGCTGGCGCGTGACGGTGAGGTCAGTGTCGAGGCACTGGCGCGGGAGCTTGCCACCTCGGAGGTCACCATCCGCAAGGACCTGGCCTTCCTCGAGAAGAGTGGCCTGCTGCTCAGACGCTATGGCGGCGCCGTGGCCATGCCGCGTGAGCTGCTGGTGCATGACGAGCCGGTCAGCGCCGCCAAGCAGGCCATCGCCCGTCTCGCCGCGAGCCGTATCCGCGCGCACCAGCGCATCATCATCGACAGCGGCACCACCACGGTGGTGTTGATTCCCGAGCTCAAGGGCCGGGATGACCTGATCGTGATGACCAACTCGCTGAGCGTGGCCAATGCCATCCGCGAGCTGGAAAACGAGCCGGTGCTGCTGATGACCGGTGGCACCTGGGACCCGCACTCCGATTCCTTCCAGGGCCAGGTGGCGGAGCAGGTGCTGCGCAGCTATGACTTTGATCAGGTGTTTCTCGGCGCGGATGGTCTCGATCTCGAGCGTGGCACCACCACCTTCAACGAGCTGATCGGCCTGTCGCGCGTGATGGCCGAGGTGTCGCGTGAAGTGGTGGTGATGGCGGAATCCCACAAGCTGGGCCGCCGCATTCCCAACCTGGAGCTGGCCTGGTCCAGCGTCAGTACCCTGATAACCGATGACGCGTTGCCTGATGCTGCGCGTGACCAGATTCGTGCTCATGGCGTCGAGGTGTTGATCGCCCCGCTCATCGAGCCAGCAACTGCATAAGGAGATCGCTCATGTGTGGCATCGTCGGCGCCGTCGCCAGTCGTAACGTCCAGAACATCCTGCTCGAGGGCCTGCACCGCCTCGAATACCGTGGCTACGACAGTGCGGGCATGGCCGTCCTCTCCGAAGAGGGTCGCCTGAACCGCGTGCGTGCGCTGGGCAAGGTCGGGGCGCTGCAGAGCCGCCTCGAGGAAGCTCCGCTCAAGGGTCGTGTCGGCATCGCGCACACCCGCTGGGCCACCCATGGCGCGCCGAGCGAAGCCAATGCCCACCCGCACCAGTCCGGCGATAGCCTGGCCGTGGTCCACAACGGCATCATCGAGAATTACGAGACCCTCAAGCGCGAGCTGGAAGGCCAGGGCTACGTCTTCACCTCCGAGACGGACACCGAGGTGGTCGCTCACCTGCTGGCGCGTGAATACACCCTGAGTCAGGACCTTCTGACCGCGGTGCAGAAAGCCGTGGCGCTGCTCGATGGCGCCTTCGCGCTGGGCGTGGTGCACCGTGCCCAGCCGGACGTGCTGATCGGCGCGCGTCAGGGCAGCCCGCTGGTGATCGGTGTCGGGATCGACGAGCACTTCCTGGCCTCCGATCAGCTGGCGCTGCTGCAGGTCACCGATCGCTTCATCTACCTGAAGGAAGGCGATCTGGTGCGCATGACCGCCGAGCAGATCGAGATCTTCGAGCAGGGCGAGCGTCTGGTCACCGAGGCCAACGAGCGTCCGGTGCAGACCTTCGAGCACGCGCAGGATGCCGCTTCCAAGGGCGATTACCGTCACTTCATGCTCAAGGAAATCCACGAGCAGTCGCGTGTGCTGGCCGCCACGCTGGAAGGCCGCCTGAACGGTGATCACGTGCTGGTGCGCAGCTTCGGCAGCGAGGCGGAAAACCTCTTCCGCCAGGTCAAGCAGGTGCAGATCGTCGCCTGTGGTACCAGCTACCACGCTGGCATGGTCGCGCGTTACTGGATCGAGCGTCTGGCCGGCATTCCGGCGGCGGTCGAGGTCGCCTCCGAGTTCCGCTACCGCCCGGTGGTGGTCGCCGATGGTACCCTGTTCGTCACTCTGTCCCAGTCCGGCGAGACCGCCGATACGCTGTCCGCGCTGCGTTATGCCCAGTCGCTGGGAGGCTTCCTCGGCAGTCTGGCGATCTGCAACGTCCCGGGCAGCTCGCTGGTGCGGGAATCAGACCTCAGCCTGATGACCATGGCCGGCCCGGAAATCGGCGTCGCCTCCACCAAGGCCTTCACCACCCAGCTGGTCGGCCTGATGCTGCTGACACTGTCGCTGCGTCGTGTGCGTGGCGGTGATGAGGCGGGTGAAGCCGAGGTGGTGCGCGAGCTGCGTCAGCTGCCGTCGCTGGTCACCAAGGCACTGGCCATGGACAGCGAGATCGAGCGTCTCTCCGAGGCCTTCGCCGACAAGCACAATGCGCTGTTCCTCGGGCGTGGCACCCAGTTCCCCATCGCACTGGAAGGCGCCCTCAAGCTCAAGGAAATCTCCTACATCCACGCCGAGGCCTATCCGGCGGGCGAGCTGAAACACGGCCCGCTGGCACTGGTCGATGCTGACATGCCGGTAGTGGCGGTGGCGCCGAACGACGAGCTGCTCGAGAAGCTCAAGTCGAACCTGCAGGAAGTGCGCGCGCGTGGCGGCGAGCTTTATGTGTTCGCTGACGAGAACATCAGCCTTGAAGAGAGCGAAGGCGTGCGCGTGCTGCGCATGCCGCATGTCAGTGAAGTGCTGGCGCCGATTCTCTACACCCTGCCGCTGCAGCTGCTGTCCTATCACGTCGCCGTGCTCAAGGGCACCGATGTCGATCAGCCGCGCAACCTGGCCAAGAGTGTCACGGTCGAGTGATCTGCGATGCAAGATGGCTGCGCCATATCTGGCGCAGCAGCAGATGAGCCCAGTCTCATTGTGCCAACGGCAGCCTCAGGGCTGCCGTTTTTGGTATCCTGTGCGCCTGCCTTCTTATCCCCTTCCGTCCGCTGCGCGTTCATCGCCCGGCGCACGCACGTGACCTGCCATGACTGATCGCGACGCATCGCTTACCCGCCTCAACAAGTTCATCAGCGAAACGGGCTTCTGCTCGCGACGCGAGGCGGATCGCTACATCGCCGAAGGACGAGTGACCATCAATGGTGTCGTGCCCGAAATGGGCACCAAGGTCGCGCCGGGCGATGAGGTGCTGGTCAATGGCAAGCCATTGAAAGCCAAGCAGGAAGCGGTCTACCTGGCCTTCAACAAGCCGGTGGGCATCACCTGCACCACCGAGCGCCATGTCGACGGCAACATCATCGATTACATCGGTCATCCCAAGCGTATCTTCCCGATCGGTCGCCTCGACAAGCCCTCCGATGGCCTGATCTTCCTGACCAGTGACGGCGATATCGTCAACAAGATCCTGCGTGCCGGCAATGCCCACGAGAAGGAATACGTGGTGCGGGTCGACAAGCCGATCAACGGCGACTTCCTCAAGCGCATGGCCGCTGGCGTGCCGATTCTGGACACCATCACCCAGCCGTGTCGCATCGAGCAGATCTCGACCTATGTGTTCCGCATCACCCTGACCCAGGGCCTCAACCGTCAGATCCGTCGCATGTGTGAGGCGCTGGGCTATGAGGTCTTCAAGCTCAAGCGGGTGCGCATCATGAATGTCAGCCTGGACGGGCTGGGAGTCGGCGAATGGCGGTATCTCACCCAGCGCGAGATGGCGGATATCCAGCAGATGATCGAGGGCTCCAGCGGCACTGAGGAAGCCTCGCGCCTGGCGGCGGCACCGCCTCCTTCCCAGCACGCGACGGCCGCGCGCCATCAGCGCGCCGCCCAGGATACGGACGCTGGCCGGCGTAGCGGGACTCGACGTCATGAGGGCGGCAAGAGCGGATCCGGCCAGCGCAGCCCTGATAAACGCGAGACACGTCAGCGCGGTGCTGATCAACGCCGTGCGGGCCAGCGTTCAGGAGCCAAGCAGGAGGGTGCAGGGCGTCGCGAGCGTTCTGACGAGCGCACCACGGGGCGTGGCAATCAGGAAGGCAGAAGCGACGGTAGAAGTGCCAGCAGGAATGCCAGCAAGAGTGCGGGCGGCGCCGGCAAGCTTGCCAGCGGACTCAAGCCGCGCACGCGTGGCAATGCCAGTGATGGCCGCAATGAGCGTGGCGCGGCCAACAGCAAGGGCTCTGTCAACAAGGCCTCTGCCAACAGCAAGACCGCTGCCAACAAGGGCGGCGGCAGCAAGAGTTACGGCAACACGAGCTCGGGGAAAAACAGCTCGGCTGGCAAGGGCGCCTCGTACAAGGGTAGCGGTCCCTCCAATGGGGGACGCGGTCGCCGCTAGTGAGCCGTCTGCACCTGCTTGTCATGCGCCGGTGAGGCAGGCTGTGCAGTCTGAGGCGTGCGGCGATGGTAGCGGCCCAGCACGAAGGACAGTGTCGCGAATGCCAGTGCCGAACAGATGACCTGTGGCCAGGGGTAGACCAGCGCGGCGATCGCGATCAGCAGCAGGTCGAAGGCGAAGGTGGTGCGACCGGCATGGATGCCGAAGCGTCGCTCCAGATGCAGTGCCAGAATGTTCAGGCCGCCCAGCGAGGCGTTCTCGCGAAACAGCAGCGTGATGCCCAGGCCGATCAACAGGCCTGCGGCTATCGCCGCGACCGGCAGGCTGACGGCACCCAGCGGCAAGCTGACCGCCAGCACATCGGACAGCACGGAGAGCAGGCTGACGCAGCCCAGCGTGCGCAGGGTGAAATTCAGCCCCAGCTGTTTCCAGGCCAGGCCGTAGAAGGGCAGGTTGATCAGGAAGAACAGGCTGCCGAAGCTCAGTGCTGTCAGGTCGGCACCCAGCAACGACATGCCGGCAGTGCCACTGACCAGCAGGCCACCGGCCTGCAGCAGGCGTACGCCAAGCGCCACCAGCAGGCAGCCCTCGATGAGCGTGATCAGGCTGCGCAGGGTGATGGCATTTGCCGCGCGAGAGCGGCTGCCGCTGGCGCGCAGAATGAGTCGTTGGAAAGCAGTCATGACAGGCTCCGGGGTATGGGCAGTCAACAAGAGTGTCTTCCGGCGCGGCTTGTGGCTGGCTGGAAGCGGAGTCAGGGCGGTGGGTGGACCGCTTGCTGACGTGTCATGCAGGATGCGGACCATAGCACGCCGTGATGACAGTTTTTATTGTGCTTACGTCGCTCTGGCAGACGATATTCTTCGGCTTATTGGCTCTTTGACCCTTATATTCCTCTAGTTCTGGCCTCTTCATGCACCATTTTCATGCAGCCTCCGCACCGTCGGATGCCTCGCACTCGGCGGGGCATCTTCATCTCGGGCTCGCGATGTGGGCCAATGACGACTGGCGCGGCAGCCTGCTGCCGGGCAGCGGCCCGCGGGAACATCTGGCGGATTACGCCCGGGTCTTCGATAGCGTCGAGGGCAATACCAGTTTCTATGCCCAACCCACGTCTGCTGCCATCGCCAGCTGGGCACGTCAGGCGCCGGCCAATTTTCGTTTCTGCTTCAAGTTGCCGGGCCGACTGACTCATGAATTGCGCCTGCAGGGCATCGAGCAGGAGCTGGCGGAGTTTCTCGATTGCCTGGCGCCGATAAAGGACCGCCTCGGTCCGATCATGATTCAGCTGCCGCGTGACCTCGGGGCGGAAGTCCTGCCACGCCTCGAGCAATTTCTGCAGTCGGTGAAGGGAGCAGGGCTTGCCTGGTCGGTGGAGCCCCGCGACCCGGTATTCTTCGCCAAGGGCGAGGCGGAACGACAGTTGAATCGCTTGTTGATAACTCACGCAGTCGATCGCGTGATGCTGGATGTGCGTCCACTCTTCAGTGGCCCCACCACCGCGCATCCGGGCCTTGCGGTGGCGCGCGCGGAAAAGCCTCACCGCCCATTGCATGTGTTCTCCAGCGGACAACATCCCGTGGTGCGCTTCATCGGTCATTACGATGAAGCCACCAACCGGGCACTGTTCGCTCCCTGGGTAGAGCGACTTTTCTTGTGGATAAGTCAGGGGAAAAGCCCGTTTCTCTTTGTACATACACCGGACAACAAGGCAGCGCCCGCGCTGGCACGCCTGCTGGCCAATCAGGTGCTGGCGAAACTGGACCGCCCCTTGATCGGGGCCTTTCCGGGAGAGGGGCAGGGCAGCCTGTTCTGACGCTCCACCTGGCCGTGAGGTTTCTCCTGTGAGGCCATGGTCTGATGGTGGCTTGCTGGCAGATGGCCCCTCAATCGAGTAGCTTTAGCCACATGTTGCCGTTACCTCGGCGATATTTACCGGAGATGGGCAGTCTGCCCGTTCCGGCGTGCCTATCGGCACTTGCCTGTCATTCCCCACGACCTATCCGGTCAGCGTGAATGCCGGGAGCACCACAGCAGTGATCCTGCGACGCCATCGTGTTGGCCACGGATGATCCGTCCGCATTGGCAGCATGATGCAACAAGCACAACAAGGTGTCCGAAGTCGCTACCAGCGACTGGCACCCTCGCGACGAATCAGGGATTCACATGTCATCCAAACCGCATTCCCACGCACAGTGGTCTTCTCGCCTGGCCTTTACCCTGGCTGCCGTCGGTTCTTCCGTCGGTCTGGGCAATATCTGGAAATTCCCCTACATGACAGGTGAGAGCGGCGGCGGTGCCTTCGTCCTCGTCTATCTGATCTGCATACTGCTGATCGGTCTGCCGATCCTGATGTCGGAATGGCTGCTGGGTCGCCTGGGGCAGAAGAACCCCATCTCGACCATGAGCCACATCAGTGCCCGGCTCAAACGCAGTCCCGCCTGGGTCTTGATCGGGGTGGCCGGCGTGCTCGGCGCCTACCTGATCCTGTCCTTCTACAGCGTCATCGGTGGCTGGGCGCTGGCCTTCATCGCCGACGCGGCCAGCGGCAGTTTCGAAACCCTGACCTCTGACACGGCCGGTAGCCTGTTCGGCGGTCTGCTGGGGGACCCGACCACACTGCTGGCCTGGCACAGTGCCTTCATGCTGATGGTGATCCTGGTCGTGGCCGGCGGGGTCGCCGGTGGCCTGGAGCGTGCCGCCAAGATCCTGATGCCGCTGCTGGCGGTGATGTTGATCGTGCTGGTCGGCTACGCTGCCACCACCGATGGCTTCGCTGATGCCGCCGCCTGGCTGCTGACGCCGGACTTCTCCAAGCTCGACAAGGATGGCGTGCTGGCGGCCATGGGGCATGCCTTCTTCACCCTGTCACTGGGCATGGGCATCATGATGGCCTACGGCTCCTACCTGTCCGATGACGTCAACATCGGGCGTACCGCGCTGGTCGTGGTGGTGCTGGATACCGTCATCGCCCTGCTGGCCGGTCTGGCCATCTTCCCGGTGGTGTTCTCCAACGGCCTCGACGCCGCCGCGGGCCCGGGCCTGATCTTCCAGACCCTGCCGCTGGCCTTCGGCCACATGCCGGGCGGTGAAGTCTTCGGCGTGGTGTTCTTCGTGCTGCTGGTATTCGCGGCCTGGACCTCAGGCATCTCGCTGCTGGAGCCCATCGTCGAATGGCTGGAAGAGAAGACGCCGATGTCGCGCGTCGGCTCGGCCTGGGTCGCGGGTATCGCCACCTGGCTGCTGGGCATCGCCACCATCCTGTCCTTCAACCTGTGGAGTGACGTGGCGCCGCTGGGTATGTTCGCCAAGTTCGAAGGCATGACCATCTTCGACCTGCTCGACTACGCGACCAGCAAGCTGATGCTGCCGCTGACCGGTCTGGCGACCATCGTCTTCGTCGGCTGGTTCATGGGCCGTGACGAGGTGCGCAGCCAGCTCAACATGAGCGACTCGGCCTTCTCGCTGTGGAGCTTCGTGGCGCGCTATATCGCCCCGATCGGTGTGGTCGTGGTGTTCGCGTCCAGCCTGTAGGTCTAGTGAGATCTCGAGAGATATAGAGAGATCTCGTGAAACACTTGCCATGACATGCCTCAGGCCTGTCATGGCAGGCAATGCGAAAGGCCCGCCATCCGGTGGGCCTTTCCTGTTTCTGAGCCTGGAGAATCTCAACCCGGTCGCGTGCTTGCCTGGCAGGCGTCATGGCTGGGTAGCGCTGCGCTGCGTGGCCGTCGTCTGTCATTCGTTTGACATAGAAGATTCATCCTTTCCGAGAGGGAAAGTCGCCATCAGGCGTGAGCCTGGTTTCAGGTATTGAGAGGCGCATGGCGGCGGATACGCACTGAAATGGTGCATCAAGGATGATGGCGGCACGCGATAGAGGAGAAATGTGACAAACAGAAGAAGAGCGGTGGGGCGGAAAATGAGGTGAGAAAAAACGAATATTTCGGGATTGATGAGCAGGACACCGGGCATGACAGCGCAGAAGGCACTTCAGTCAGGGGGGATGATGCTGAAATTGCGCCAGAGGGGGGTACGACCATGCTCGAAAGAGATGGTGGAAGGTGTCGCATGGAGCCCGAACCCTGGCGGATCAGAGCGTGAAAACATCACTGATCGGCGGGGAGCGTATCGCCTCCCCGCCTGGAATCAGTGGGTGTCGATATCGCTTTCAGTATCCATTTCCAGCACTTCGATGTCGCTTAAATCCTCGCTTAGGCGCTTGATTTCGTTGTGCAATTCTATTCCACGACGGGCGCGGAGATGGCGGACTGCGCTTTGTTTCTTGCGGGCCTGATGTTCGTCGGCACCGAGAGTCATGAAAATATCGAGAAGCTCTTTCTTGAGCGTATCTACCTGCTCTGAATTACGCATGATTCGACCTCCATGGCATCCAAAGGATGTGGGCTTTCACTGGCGCCACACCGTTTTACTATAGCTCACTTGACAAAATTGTGACTATCGCCTGCCTGTGCAGGCGACACCCCTGGGGGGATGACGTAAGCTCAGGCATGCCCATGAAGTCTGCAAGGAGTGTGCCGTGAGCCATGCCATCTTCGACGACCTGAGGAGCCGGATGGAGAATTTCCGCCGCTCTGAACAAAAGGTCGCACGCTATGTCCTTCGCCATCCGGAGGAAGTGATTCACATGCGGATCGTCGATCTGGCCAGCGAGTCATCGGTCAGTGAGCCGACGGTCGTGCGTTTCTGTCGGGCAATGGGCTTTGCCGGCTTCCAGGATTTCAAGCTGCAGCTGGCGCAACGCCTCGCCACCGGCACCCAGTTCGCCCAGTTCTCCATGAATGACTCCGACAGCGTGGCCGAGTTCTCGCACTCGCTGTTCGATTCCACCATCGGCACCCTGCTGTCGGTGCGTGACCGTCTGGACGCCGAAGCCGTCGCGCGCGCCATCCACTCGCTGGCCTCCGCCAGCCGGGTCGAGTTCTACGGCTATGGTGCCTCGGGCGCCGTGGCTCACGATGCCCAGCACAAGTTCTTCCGCCTGCAGATCTCCACCGCCGCCTACACCGACCCGCACATGCAGAACATGTCAGCGGTGACGCTGGGGCCGCGCGATGTGGTGGTGGCCATCTCCCAGACCGGCCGCACCAAGGCGCTGATCGCCAGCGTGCGTCTGGCGCGGGACGCCGGCGCGACCGTCATCGGGCTGTGTCCGAGTGGCTCGCCACTGGCGGATGAAGTCACGCTGCCGCTGCACATCGATGTGCACGAAGACACCGAGATCTACACCCCGATGAGCTCGCGTATCGCGCACCTGGTGATCGTCGATACGCTGGCGGTCGGAGTCGCCAAGGCGCGCGGACCCAAGCTCAAGGAGCAGCTGGAGGCGGTCAAGAAGAGCCTCGCCACCCTGCGCATCGACGACCACGACTTCGATACCCACTGAGCACCGCCCGGGCATCATCTGTCTTGAAGGCAAGTGCAAGGTACGTATGTGCAAGGAAGGCCGGCGCGGGGAAGAGCAGGGCAGGCCGCTGTGATAAGGTGGATGCCTGAACAGGGGCAGCGAATCTCACGCTGCTCCGCTCCTCGACTCCTCTGCCCTGTGGTGAGCCCTGCATGTCCGAATCGCCCCTCCTCGATCACCTCAACACGCATCAGCGTGAGGCCGTGTCCGCGCCGCCGGGCAACATGCTGGTACTGGCGGGGGCCGGTTCCGGCAAGACCCGCGTGCTGGTTCACCGCATCGCCTGGTTGATGGACCAATACCAGTTCTCGCCCTACGCCATCCTGTCGGTGACCTTCACCAACAAGGCCTCGCGGGAGATGCGCACGCGTCTCGAGGCGCTCAATGGCAGCAGCCTGCGCCACATGTGGGTCGGCACCTTCCACTCCATCAGTCACCGTCTGCTGCGCACCCACTGGCAGGAGGCGCGCCTGCCCGAGCACTTCCAGATCATCGACAGCGATGACCAGCTGCGCATGGTCAAGCGGCTGCTCAAGGAGCACAACGTCGATGACGAGCGCTGGCCGCCCAAGCAGGTCCAGTACTTCATCGCCGGCTGCAAGGAGGAAGGTCTGCGCGCCCATCAGGTGCAGACCCATGGCGATGCCTACATGGGCAAGATGGTCGAGATGTATGAGCTCTATCAGCTCGCCTGTGAACGCGGCGGCCTGGTCGATTTCGGTGAGCTGCTGCTGCGCTCGCTGGAGCTGCTGCGCGATACGCCGCACCTGCTGGCGCATTACCGCGAGCGCTTCGCCCACCTGCTGGTCGACGAGTTCCAGGATACCAACACCCTGCAGTACGCCTGGCTGAAGCTGCTGGCCGGTGATCGCGAGTGCATGACCGTGGTCGGCGATGATGACCAGTCCATCTACGGCTGGCGTGGCGCGCGGGTCGAGAACATCCAGCGCTTCACCGAGGAGTTCGCCAACACCCGCGTGGTGCGTCTGGAGCAGAACTACCGCTCCTCCAGCGCCATTCTGGAGGCCGCCAACGCCCTGATCAGCCACAACGGCGGGCGCATGGGCAAGGAGCTGTGGACCGACAGCGGTCGCGGCGAGCGCATACGTGTCTACGCCGGCTTCAATGACATCGACGAGTCGCGCTATATCGCCGATACCATCCGTGAACTGGTCAATGAGCATGGCTACAGCCGCGACGAGATCGCGATCCTGTATCGCTCCAATGCCCAGTCACGCGTGCTGGAGGAGACGCTGATCCGCCAGGGCATGCCGTATCGCATCTATGGCGGCCAGCGCTTCTACGAGCGTCTCGAGATCAAGAACGCGCTTGCCTATCTGCGTCTGATGAACAACCGCGAGGACGATGCCGCCCTGGAGCGCGTGATCAACGTGCCGGCGCGTGGCATCGGCATGCGTACCGTCGAGCAGCTGCGCGAGCGCGCACGCTACGGCAACCTGACCATGTGGCAGGCGATGAGCGATGCGGTCTCCGATGGCGCCCTCAAGGGACGCGCCGCCACCGCAGTGCGTGCCTTCGCCGACATCATCGATGGCCTCGACAACGACACCGCCGGCATGGCGCTGCATGAGCTGGTCGAGCACGTCATCCATGTCTCCGGCCTGCGTGAGCATCACGCCGCCGAGAAGGGCGAGAAGGGCCAGGCGCGCCTCGAGAACCTCTCGGAGCTGGTCAACGCCTGCCGCGCCTTCAGTCAGGGCGAGCGCATGGACCCGGAAGCCCCCAGCGAAGGGGCCGAGGCGCTGGAGCCCTTCCTCGCCGAAGCCGCGCTGGATGCCGGCGATCACGAAGCCGCCGAAGGCGAGGAATGCGTGCAGATGATGACGCTGCACTCCGCCAAGGGGCTCGAATTCCCGGTGGTATTCGTCGCCGGGGTCGAGGAGGGGCTGTTCCCGCACAAGATGTCGCTGGAGGAGCCGGGGCGTCTCGAGGAAGAGCGTCGCCTGTGCTACGTCGGTGTCACCCGTGCCATGCAGCGCCTCTACCTGACCTACGCCGAGCTGCGTCGCATGCACGGCAAGGAGACCTTCCAGCGGCCGTCGCGCTTCCTGCGTGAATTGCCGGAAGAGCTGATGGAAGAGGTGCGTCTGCGTGGCCAGGTCTCGCGTCCGGTCTCGACCCAGCGCGCCACGCCGAATCGCCGTCCTTCCGGTCCGCGTCAGGAGAGTGTCGAGGCCAATGGCGACATGCCGGCACTCTCGCTCGGCAGCCTGGTACGGCATCCGCTGTTCGGGGAAGGCGTGGTCATCAATGCCGAAGGCCAGGGCGAGCGCGCGCGCGTGCAGATCAGCTTCGAGGGCGAAGGCGACAAGTGGCTGGTGCTGGGCTTTGCCAAGCTGGAAGTGCTGAGCTGATCCTGCATTGATGGCAGACGCAGCCATGAGGCGCTGACTGCAGGCGCTGGCAAGAGGTGTAGCGCGGGGCAGGGGGCGCGGTATTCGTTCGCCATTACGGCCTTGGTGCAGTTGTGGGCCATCCATGGGTCGCGGCATAGTGGCAGACATGCTGTCTTGATGCCGCGTCATGCATTGCCCACAACTCGAACAAGGAAAGTCCCATGCAACGCCGCCGTTTTCTCTCTGCTCTGGGGGCCGGTGCTGCCGGTCTCGCCGCCGCGCCTTTCGTGTCCACCGCCAATGCCGCCGAGGGCGAGACCATCCACTGGAAGATGGTCACCTCCTGGCCGAAGAACTTCCCGGCACTGGGCACCGGTGCCAATGAATTCGCCAGCCTGATCGGTCAGCTCTCTGGTGGTCGCCTGCAGGTCAAGGTCTATGGCGCCGGCGAGATGGTACCGGCGCTGGAAGTCTTCGATGCCGTGTCCTCCGGTACCGCCCAGATGGGCCACTCGGCCTCTTACTACTGGAAGGGCAAGGTGCCCGCGGCCCAGTTCTTCACTGCGGTGCCCTTCGGCATGAACACCACCGAGACCAACGCCTGGCTGTATCATGGCGATGGCATGAAGCTGTGGGACGAGATCTACTCGCGCCACAACCTCAAGCCGCTGGCGGTGGGCAACACCGGCACCCAGATGGCCGGCTGGTTCAACAAGGAAGTGAACAGTCTCGAGGACATGAAGGGGCTGAAGATCCGCCTGCCGGGGCTGGCGGGCGAAGTGATGAATCGCATCGGCGCCAGCGCGGTCAATCTGCCGGGCAGCGAGATCTTCACCGCGATGGAAACCGGCGTGATCGATGCCACCGACTGGGTCGGCCCCTACAATGATCTGGCCTTCGGCCTGCATCAGGTGGCCAAGTATTACTACTCGCCGGCCTGGAACGAGCCTTCCGCCATCCTCGAAGGCACCGTCAATCTCGAGGCCTGGCAGGCATTGCCGGAAGACCTGCAGCAGGTGGTGATCCAGGCGGCCAGAATCGCCAATCACGCCATGGTGGATGAATTCGCGCTGCGCAACGCCACTGCGCTGACCTCGCTGGTCGAGGAGCACGGTGTGGAGCTGCGTGAATTCCCCCAGGACGTCTATGCGGCGCTGTTCGATGCCTCCAACGAGGTGCTGGACGAGTTCATTGCCAAGGATGAGGACGCCAGGCGCGTCTATGAGTCCTACCGCGCCTTCCAGCAGCAGGTCGCGCCCTGGTCGCGTATCGGTGAGCAGGCTTATCTGGATGCGCGTGGTCGGGTGCTGGGCGAAGCCTGAGCGAGTCTCTTTCCGACTGCCTGCCTGACTGTCTGAGCGCGTGACTGATTGTTGACGAAAAAGCCGCCCCAGAGGGCGGCTTTTTCTTGGCGTGTGGCTGACAGGAAGAGAGGCGAGGCGCCTGGCTCAGTCCTGCTCAGGATCAGTCCTGCTCCTCGATGATGGCGGTGCTGGCCTGCTCCGGTACGGCGCGGATGCGGCCATTGTCATCGAGTGCCACCATCACGTAGCAGGCTTCGGTCACCTTGGTCAGCGCGTGTTGATTGCGCTCCTGCGGCGGGCGGATCCAGACCTCGACGGCGAGCCTGATCGAACTGCGCCCGACCTCGGCCACCTGAGTGAAGATATTGACCACCGAGCCGATACGCACCGGCGACAGGAAATCGAGGCCTTCGACGGCCACGGTGGCAGTGCGTCCGTGGGCGACGCGCCCGGCGGCCAGCTCACAGGCCTCGTCCATGCGGTGCATCAGCCAGCCGCCGCTGATGTCGCCATAGAGATTGGTGTCCTGGCGTTGGGCGATCAATTTTAGCGTCAGTGTGCCGTTCGGCGTCGGGATATCATCCAGAGCTTGCATGTCATGACTCGCTATCTTGTTGTTATAAAATGGTCATTTCATTTCTGCACCCTTGCGTCTGAAAAAGGTGCGTCTTTTGGCGCAGGGCGCTGCCTTGCATAGGACGCCTCCTTGTACAGGGCACTGCCTTGCACAGGGGGCCTTATACAGGGCACTTCGGCAATCGCCGAAGAAAGTCACCGGGGCCATCGATAGCATCAGCGCGACGCAGACCATGGCGGATGAGCCGCAGCGGCTTCATCATCTCCTGTATCCTACTCCGGCGGACAAAGCACTGTCCTCACTGACGATGGACTGTCAGGAGATTTTTTGCGCTGCAGCATGGAGTATCGTTCCTCAACGCAGCAATGACGGATACTCGCTGTCTTTCGCCATGCTGCACGGGCCGCCTTGATCCACCGTCGCATGCCCGTCGCCACGGGCGTGGCAAGCAGTGGCCAGCTCCGTGTCGCATCGTCATCTTGTTCATTCTCTGGTGGGAAGTCGCCATGTCAGTTTCCGTCGGGTCGCTTGTTCGTTCAGGCTTTCGCGCCGTGTTCGCGTCGCGTCGCGGGTCATCCGCGTCCTCCTCATATGTGCCTTCCTCCTGCGCGCCCCGTCTGCGCTCAGGTCTGCCGTCGCTGCGGCTGATGTCGCTTGCCTGCCTGCTGGGGCTCTCGACGCTCTCGGCTCCGGCACTGGCCGACAAGGTGCCCGAATATCGCCCGGTGTCCGGGGTGGTGGGCAACCTGACGGCGGTGGGCTCGGATACCCTGTCGGTGCTGGTAACGCGCTGGGCTGCCCAGCTGCGCCGCTATCATCCGGGGGTGCGCGTGCAGCTGCAGGCAGCGGGCTCCTCGACGGCGCCGCCGGCATTGATCGCCGGCACCACTCGCATCGGGCTGATGTCGCGCCCGATGAGCGATCAGGAGCGTCAGGACTTCACGCGTGAATTCGGCTATCCGCCGCTTGGTGTGCCCGTGGCGCTGGATGCGATGGGCATCATCGTGCATCGCAGCAATCCGCTGGAGGAGATCAGCATCGCGCAGCTGGATGCCATCTTCTCCGCCACGCACAACTGTGGTGGCCAGGCAGCCAATCGCTGGGGCCAGCTCGGGCTGAGTGATGAGTGGAATGACCGCCAGATCACGCGCTTCGGGCGCAGTGCCACCTCGGGCACCTACGGCGCCTTCCGCCGTATCGCGCTGTGCGATGGCGACTTCCGCCTCGATGTCAGTGAACAGCCGGGCTCGGCCTCCATCATCGGTGCGGTGGGCTCCTCGCCCAATGGCATCGGCTATGCCAGCTTCAGCACTTCTTCGCCGCTGGTGAAGCAGCTGTCCGTCAGCCGTGAGGCGGGTGGCCACGCCGTCTTCCCGAGCCGGGCCAGCATTCGCGATGGCCGTTATCCGCTGACCCGCGCGCTGTACATCTACGTCAATAGGGTGCCTGACGAGCCGCTCCCGGCGCTGGAGCAGGCCTTCCTGTCATTGATCATGTCGCGCCAGGGTCAGCAGGCCATCCTGCGTGGTGGCTATGTGCCGCTGCCGGAAAAGCAGCTGCTGCACTGGCGTCAGCAATTGGGGCTGGAGGATGTGGATGCCCTTTGATTCGCCTTTGTCATCTCTCTGTCATCACTTGGACATAATCTCGGTGCCATACCCGCTTCATGCGTCTGCGGAGTCGACACTCCAGGGCGCGAATCCTTTCGTGGTGATATTTCATGTCGGCAGTTGATGCCTCCCGAATGCAGCGTCGTCGTCTGCGGCATGACCGTCTTGCCAGTCTGTGGCTGACAGCGGCCGGGCTGGGCGTGATGGTCATCGTCGTCGTGATGCTGGCCTATCTGGTCAGCGTGTCGTGGCCGCTGCTCAAGCCCGCCAGCGTCACGTCGCTTCCTCAGCAGGCGCTCGAACAGCAAGTGAGCGACCAGCAGATGCCTGCCGCGCAGACCGATCCTGACTGGCTGAGCGCCTTGCCTGACATGCCGCTTGCCGCGCGTGACGGGCTGCCTCCCGTGCTGGCCAGTGACGATTCGACGGCGGATTCGCGTACCTCGCCGCTGGCGGGTGTCTGGCTCGCGGATGATCGCCTGCAGGTGGTTCAGCAGTCCGCCGCTGGCGTGCGACTGCGCGGCAGTGCCATCGAGGTTCCCGCAGGGCTTGAGCGCCGCCAGGCAAGCCTGATGCTCAGCCGTGACCAGCTGTGGCTGCGCATTCCGTACGAGGAGGGCGATGGCCTGTGGCTGGCGCGCCTGGCCTTGTCGGCGTCGCACGCTACCGCCGGCGCGCTGGGTGACGATGCAGCAAGCCAGACGCCGCTCTCCGAGTGGCAGCAGCAGTGGTTGCCGGGCACGGCCAGGCTGTCTTCGCAGCAGGGGCGTCTGCTGGTCACCGCTGACCGCGATGGCTTCACCCAGTGGCAACTGAGCGAGGCCTCCACCGGGACCAAGCCGCTGGCGCGCAAGCTGGCACATCACGCTATGGCCTCTTCTGCCTCCGCGTCATCGCCGGCGATCACCGCGATCAGCGTCCTGCGTGGCGGCAGAAGCCTGATCGTCGGAGACGCCGCCGGTGGCCTGAGCCATTACCTGTTGCCGGCGCATGCGCAGCCGCTGGTCAAGGCCGGCGTCTTTGACAGTGACCTGTCGGCGCCGGTGGTGACGATGGCTGCCGCCCATCACAGCCTCGGCTTTGCCGCGCTGGACGCCAACGGCCGCCTTGGCCTCTATCTGGCCACCAGCGAGCGTCGCCGTCAGGTGCTGGACTGGCTGGACGCCGCCCGGGTCGCGGCTGGCGTGACGCTGGAATTTGACAATGATGACCGCCGCTTGCTGGCATCGGCGACCCGGGAGGCAAGGCTGCCCGCTCAGGAAGCGTCGCTGGGGGCGCTCGGCAAGGCCTATGCGGGGCTTGCGATACACGACCCGCATCAGGCCGTCGGGCTCGACGCCATCTTCGGCAAGGTCTGGTATGAGGGACGCGCAGCGCCGGAGTGGATCTGGCAGCTGGAGAGCACCGGTACCCACGAACCCCGTCTGTCGCTGGTGCCCATCATGTGGGGCACGCTCAAGGCGGCGCTGGTCGGGCTGCTGTTTGCCGTGCCGTTGGGGCTCGGCTGTGCCATCCATGTCGCCTGCTTCATGGCGCCGCGCCAGCGTTCCCGCATCAAGCCGCTGCTGGAGATGATGGAGGCGCTGCCGACCGTGGTGATCGGCTTCATCGCCGCGCTGGTGGTCGCGCCCTTCGTCGAGCGTGAGCTGATGGCGGTGTTGCTGGGGCTGGTCCTGATTCCGCTGGGCACCATGGTGGCCGGCTTCCTGTGGACCCTGTCGCCGCGCGTATGGCGTAATCTGCTGCCGGAAAACATGGCGGCCTTCGGGCTGTTGCCGCTGCTGTTCGTGCTGCTGTGGCTGGATGTGACCATCGCCGGCCAGGTCGAGCAGTGGTGGTTCGACGGTGACCTCCGCCAGTGGCTGTTCAGCCACTACGGCATCGATTACGCCCAGCGCAACACCCTGGTGACCGGCATGGCGCTGGGGCTGGCGGTGATGCCGACCCTGTTCACGCTCAGCGAGGATGCCCTCTCGTCGGTGCCGCGCGGTCTGGCCGCAGGCTCCGCGGCGCTTGGCGCGACGCCATGGCAGAGTCTGCGCCGCGTCATCCTGCCTGCCGCTGCGGTCGGGCTGTTCTCGGCGATGATGATCGGCATGGGGCGTGCCGTCGGTGAGACGATGATCGTGCTGATGGTGGCCGGCAATACGCCGCTGGTGGATGCCAGTCTGTTCGAGGGCCTGCGTTCACTGGCCGCGACCCTGGCCATCGAGCTGCCGGAGGCCGAGGTCGGCAGCAGCCACTACCGCTTGCTGTTCCTCGCTGCCCTGGCATTGTTCGTCTTCACCTTCGTGGTCAATACGCTGGCGGAAGTGCTGCGACAGCGCTTCACGCCGCCCAATCAGGGGAGCTGGGGATGAGTCACCCTGACACCAATCGCGCCAGCTCCTCACTGCTGCGCCCGCGCGAGCCGCTGGTCGGGCGCCTGCAGCGCTACTGGCGCGACGGCGGCCCGTGGGGCTGGCTGAATGCCATGGCGGTCAGTGTCTCGCTGGTGCTGGTGCTGGGCCTGCTCAGCCTGCTGGTGGTGGGCTCCTTCAGTCACTTCTGGCCCTCACGGCTGGTCGAGGTGGAGCTGACGGCGCAGCCGGGCCAGAGTCCCACGGCGCTGACCACCACGCGCGGTGAGCCAGCGGCCGACAATCGCCATCTGCTCGGCGAGCTGATGCACGAGGAGATGCGCCGTGTTACCTCGGGCGAGGGGGATGACGCTCGCCAGCAATGGTGGCTGCTGCAGACATCCTCACGTGACGGGGCCGCGGCCAGCTGGCAGTGGCTGCCGGAGACGCTGCTCGACAGGATGACCTTCCCCAGCCAGGCGCTGATGCTGGAAATGCGCGATGGCCGCACTCTCTACGGCATGCCACGGGCGCTGAGTGACCCGATGACAGGGGAGATGGACCACACGCCCGATGTCGGCGACGGACCTGTCCGGCCCTTGTCCGAGGACGCCGAGCCGCTGTTTGCCCGCCTGAAGATGATCGAGAGCGAGCGCCGCCAGTTGCAGGCACTGCGCCTGGACAGTGAAGCCTTGAGCAGTCGCTATCAGGCGCTGCAGCAGTCGCTCGAATCCCGGCGCAGCGCCACTGCTGACGGTGACCCGGCGCGGACTCAAGAGGACGCTGAGCTCGAGCAGCAGATGCAGGAGGAGTTGGAAGAGGTGCGCAGCGCCTTCATCGAGCGTGAAGGTCAGCTGAGTGCCCTGCGGGATGCGCTGGCGGGCGGTCAGTTGCTGCTGGGCGGCAATGGCGGCTACGAAGGCCGCATCGCGCTCGATGATATCCGCAATGCCTGGCGGCCCAATGCGATGGGCTTCAGCGGCCGGCTGATGATGACGTTCAAGCGTTTCCGTGACTTCGTGGCTGGCGCGCCCACCGAGGGCTTCGGTGGCGTCTGGCCCGCCATCTTCGGCACCGTGCTGATGGTGGTACTGATGTCGATCATGGTGATGCCCTTCGGCGTGATGGCGGCGCTCTATCTGCACGAGGTGGCCCATCAGGGACGCCTGACGCGCCTGACGCGCATCGCGCTGCGCAACCTGGCCGGGGTGCCCTCCATTGTCTACGGCGTGTTCGGTCTCGGTTTCTTCGTCTATGGACTGGGCGCCGGAATCGATGAGCTGTTCTATTCCGAGCGGCTGCCGACGCCGACCTTCGGGACCGGCGGCATTCTGTGGGCCTCGCTGACGCTGGCCCTGCTGACCTTGCCGGTGGTGATCGTCGCCACGGAAGAGGGGCTGGCGCGCGTGCCGCGTCGTCTGCGCGAAGGTGCGCTGGCGCTGGGGGCGACACGCCTGGAAACGCTCAAGCGCGTGGTGATTCCGGCTGCCTCGCCGGCGCTGATGACGGGGCTGATTCTGGCCGTGGCGCGTGCGGCGGGCGAAGTCGCGCCGCTGATGCTGGTCGGGGTGGTCAAGCTGGCCCCGGACCTGCCGCTGGATGACAGCTTCCCGTGGCTGCATCTGGACCGAAAATTCATGCATCTGGGGCATCAGGTCTATGATCTGGCCTTCCAGAGCAGCGACGCCTTCAGCAGTCGGCCGCTGGTCTACGCGACCGCGCTGGTGCTGGTGGTCGTGATTCTATGCCTCAATCTGAGTGCCATTCGCCTGCGTCACATGCTGGCACAACGTTACAAGGGAGCCACCGAATGAGGCGTGACTCTGAACAGCCCAAGCCCCAGTTGTTTCTTCAGGAGACGCCTGCGCGGCCGGCTGAGGACATCTGCCTGGAAACCCGTCACCTGAGCCTCGATTATCAGGCACGTGTCGGCAAGGAGAACCAGACGCGCCGCGCCCTGGAGGACGTCAGCCTGCAGATCGCGCGCAAGCGCGTGACGGCCTTCATCGGCCCTTCCGGCTGCGGCAAGTCGAGTCTGTTGCGTACCTTCAATCGCATGACCGATCTCGACGAACAGTCACGTCTTTCCGGCAAGGTACTGCTCGAGGGCGAGGACATTCATGCGCGCGGCGTGGACGTGCCGATGCTGCGCCGCCGGATCGGCATGGTCTTCCAGACGCCCAACCCCTTTCCGATGTCGGTCTACGAGAACGTGGCCTTCGGACTGCGGCTGGTCGGCGAGAATGACAAGCGCCACCTCGATGACAAGGTCGAATCCTGTCTGCGCTCCGCGGCGCTCTGGGAAGAGGTGAAGGACCGCCTGCACGACAGCGCGCTGGGGCTCTCGGGTGGCCAGCAACAGCGGCTGGTGATCGCGCGGACGCTGGCGGTCGAGCCGGAGGTGCTGCTGCTGGATGAACCGGCCTCGGCGCTGGACCCCATCTCGACGCTCAAGATCGAGGAGCTGATCCGTTCGCTGCGCTCGCGCCTGACACTGATCATCGTCACGCACAACATGCAGCAGGCCGCGCGGGTGTCAGACGATACCGCCTTCCTGCATGAGGGCCGCCTGGTGGAATTCGCCCCGACCGATCAGCTGTTCACCAACCCGCGGCGCCGCCAGACGGAAGACTACATCACGGGGCGTTTCGGTTAGCGCGCTCATGCGCGAACGTGCAGCCAGGTAGCCCTTTCGTCCTGATATTGCTGACGATGGCGGCCAGATAGCGCCTTTGCGCCATGGGTGAAACATAACTGCAATCAAGTGTCGGCATGCTGAGGGGGAGCCCGCTGTGTCAGTCAGTAGTGGGCCATACTTGTCACGTCATTCATGTCACGCCCCCTGACTCGGTGGGCGACTTTCCGGGAGAGGGAAATGGATATCACCAGCGATTCGCACGGCAAGCATATCTCAGAGCAGTTCAATCACGAGCTGGATGCACTGAAGACACACCTGCTGGCCATGGGCGGACTGGTAGAGAAGCAGCTGCAGGATGCCGTCACGGCATTGCTGGAAGGCGACAGTGAAACCGCCACGCGGGTGCGCGACAACGACAAGGCTGTCAACGACATGCAGCTCAAGATCGATGACGAGTGCACCCGGGTGTTGGCCCGCCGTCAGCCGGCGGCCTCCGACCTGCGCCTGGTGCTGGCCGTCATCCGCGCCACCTCCGATCTCGAACGTATCGGTGATGAATCGAGCAAGATCGCACGCAATGCCATCTCGCTGGTCGAGAATGGCCAGAGCCCGCGCGGCATGGTCGAGGTGCGTCACCTCAGTCAGCACGTGCGCAGCATGGTGCGTGACTCCCTGACGGCCTTCGCGCGCTTCGATACCGACCTTGCCCTCAAGGTACTGCGTGAAGACGCCTCGGTGGATCTGGAATATCAGAGCGCGATGCGCTCGCTGATGACCTTCATGATGGAAGACGCGCGCCAGATCACGCCGGTGCTCAATGTGATGTGGATTCTGCGTGCGCTGGAGCGCATCGGTGACCACGCCGACAACCTGGCCGAGTACGTCATCTTCCTGGTCAAGGGCGTGGACGTGCGTCACACCGATACCCATGATCTGAAGCCGCAGGACCTGGACAAGAAGTGAGCTGACGCGCTTCCCTGCCCCTGTGTCGCCTCTTTCGCCCCGCACCTGCCCACCGGCAGGCCGCGGGGCGATTGCGTCGTGGGAGCGCGAGCGGTGTCAGGCGGCCGACAGCTGCGCCGCGCAGGCGGGAGTGCTAGGGTGTGGCTCCGGTCAGCCCGCTGGCTGGCCGGTTCTTTTGAGATGACGAGGACGTCGCATGATTGATGCCGTATCGGCGCTGGTCCGCGGGACCCGCATGGTCTATACCCCCGGGCTGCGCCGCTTCGTATTCGTACCGCTGGCGATCAACCTGGTGCTCTACAGCATCACGCTGTGGGTGTTGTTCAACCAGTTCGGTGGCTGGATCGATTACTGGATGCTCAAGGTACCGGCGTGGCTGGACTGGCTCAGCTGGTTGATCTGGCCGGTGCTGGTGGTGAGTCTGTTGCTGGTGGTGTTCTTCACCTTCAGCCTGGTGACCAACCTGATCGCCGCGCCCTTTTACGGCATTCTGGCCGAGAAGGTCGAGCATCGTCTGGATGGCACCCTGATCGATGATGATCGCGGCCTGATGAAGATCGGCGTCGACTCGCTGGGGCGTGAAATGGCCAAGCTGGGCTACTTCATCCCGCGCATGATCGCGCTGTTCATCATCGGCTTCATCCCGGGCCTGAACCTGCTCTCGCCGCTGTTGTGGGGACTGTTCTCGGCCTGGAGCATGTCGATCCAGTACCTCGACTACCCGATGGACAACCATCAGGTCAGCTTCGGTGACATGAAGCAGCGCCTCAAGGCGCGCTGGTGGCCCTCACTGACCTTCGGCGCCGCGGTGTTCGTCATGACGCTGGTGCCGCTGGCCAATCTGCTGTTCATCCCGGGCGCCGTCGCCGGGGCGGTACTGATGTGGCAGAGCCACTACCGTCAGTTGCCGGCGCCGCGTCGTTGAGACAGCCTGTCGCAGAGCTGGCTTGTCGCTGAACTGACTCGTCGCTAAGTTGGCACGTCGCTGAAATAGCCGCAGCGTCGTCTGATTGACCAAACGAAACGCCCCGCAGTCGCCTCCTTTCGAGGTGGCTGCGGGGCGTTCTGCGTTGGGCTGGCGTCCGGGTCAGATCATCACTGAATCAGCCCATCACTGGGCTAGCGCACTGCTGGCCTGGGGAGCGCTCGCCTGGCAGGCGCGCTCGTCGGGGAAGCGACAGCGGAAGCGCGCACCCTCGCCGGGGTGGCTGTCGATCTCCAGATGGCCCTGATGACGAATCAGCACATGCTTGACGATGGCAAGCCCGAGGCCGGTGCCTCCCGTGGCGGTGCTGCGGCCCTTGTCGATGCGGTAGAAGCGCTCGGTCAGGCGCGGCAGGTGGACCGGGTCGATGCCGTCCCCGTCATCTTCCACCTCGACCAGCAGGCCCTGGTCATCCGCCTTCCAGCGCAGGGTGATATGGCAGTCTTCGGGGGTGTAGCGCACCGCATTGAATACCAGATTCGAGATCGCGCTGCGCAGCTCCTGCTCCTCACCGCGCAGAGACACGCTGGCATCGGCCTCGATGGAGAAGGTGTGGCGCCCCTGGGACAGGCCTTCGGCGTCGTCGCGGATATGGCCGAGCAGGGCGCTCATGTCGATGCAGCGACCGTTGTCGGACAGCTCGTCGGTTTCCAGGCGTGACAGGGTCAGCAGGTCCTCGACCAGGTGCTGCATGCGGTCGGTCTGGCTCTGCATCTGGCCAAGCCCACGCTGCCAGCGCGGTGGCAGGTCATCGGCGTAATCGGAGTAGGTCTCGAGATAGCCGGCCAGCACCGTCAGCGGCGTGCGCAGCTCATGGGAGACATTGGCCACGAAGTCGCGGCGCATCTCTTCAAGACGATAGAGGCGGGTGACGTCACGCAGCATGACCAGACGCTCGTTGTCACCGAACAGGGTGATGGAGATCTGCAGCGTCAGGTTGTCAGACAGCGGCGACTGGAGCGTCAGCGGCTCGCGGTAGGCCAGCCGATTGAAGTAGTCGATGAAGACGGGGTCACGCAGATAGTTGGTGATGTGCTGACCGCGGTCGTGGCTGGCCTTGAGACCGACCAGCTGCTCGGCAGCGCTGTTCCACCATTCCATGTCACCGTGGTTGTCCAGCATCACCAGGCCGTCGCGCATGGCCTCCGAGGATTCCTGGATACGGTTGAGGATGCTGCGCAGTCGCTCCTGAGCCTGACGCTGGCCCTTCTGGTACCGGTAGAGACGATCGAGCAGGTCTCCCCAGACGCCATCGCCGGGCGGCGGCTCTTCATGGGGATTGGTGATCAGCCAGGTGTAGAGGCTCTTCAAGTGCTTGAGATGGACGAACAGATACAGCGAAAGACCCAGCGCCAGGCCCCAGCCTAGATGGCCCAGCAGGCCACCGATCAGGCCGAAGCCACCGGCAAGGTAGCCGAGGCGCCATAGCTCGTTGGTCCAATAGCGCATGAATCCCTCAGGCCTGAGCGCTGAAGCGGTAACCGGTGCCGCGGACGGTCTGGATCAGATGCTGATGGCCTGTGCCCAGCGCCTTGCGCAGGCGACGGATGTGCACGTCCACGGTGCGCTCCTCGACATAGACGTTGCCGCCCCATACCTGATCGAGCAGCTGACTGCGCGTGTAGGCACGCTCCTGATGCGTCATGAAGAACTGCAGCAGGCGATATTCGGTCGGGCCGACATCCAGCGAGTTGCCGTGGGCGGTGACGCGGTGGCTGGCCGGGTCGAGCATCAGGCCTTCGACTTCCACCGCCTCCTCGACCCCCTTGGGAGTGGTGCGACGCAGCACGGCCTTGAGGCGGGCGACCAGCTCGCGCGGCGAGAAGGGCTTGGTGATGTAGTCGTCGGCACCGGCTTCCAGGCCTTGAATCTTGTTGTCTTCCTCGCCCTTGGCGGTCAGCAGGATGATCGGCAGCTCCGAGGTGGTCTCGTCACGCTTGAGACGCCGCGCGAGCTCCAGGCCACTGGTGCCCGGCATCATCCAGTCCAGCAACAGCAGATCGGGCTTTTCATCGACGACGATGGCGTGGGCGTCCTGGGCATTGTCTGCCTCCAGCACGCGGTAATCCGCCATTTCGAGGGCAACGGCGATCATCTCGCGAATCGAGGATTCATCGTCGACAATCAGTACGGTCTTGGAGCTCATCGCTAGATCCCATGCAGCAGTCGGCGCACGCGCCAGAATGACAAGTCGATGACGATTACAACCCGCTTATATGACAACGAGATGACAACTGCCAGCATGGCAGCTTGCACGCAAGCCTGCCAGCCGCCTTGGAGGCGCGGCAGGCAGGCATGAACCGTGGGCTGGGGAGCAACAGAGGGCAGGGGTCGCTTTAAATCAAATAAAACTAATGTTTATGCAGGAGTCAGCTCATCGGCCAGGTCGCCAGGGCGATACCGGCGAAGATCAGCAGACCCGTCCAATGATTGTTGAGGAAGGCCTGGAAGCAGGGCGCACGCTCACGCTCACGGATCAGACGTTGCTGCCAGACGAAGGTGACGGCGGCGGCAGCCAGTCCCAGCCAGTAGAAGATGCCCAGCGCCAGCTGCAGGCCGATGCCGATCAACACCGCCAGCATGCCCAGCTGCAACAGGCCGATCATCAGCTTGTCGGCACGCCCGAACAGCACGGCGGTGGACTTGATGCCCACCTTGAGGTCGTCGTTGCGATCGACCATCGCGTAGGCGGTGTCGTAGGCCACCGTCCACATCAGGTTGGCCGCGAACAGCCACCAGCCGTAGGTCGGCACCTCCTCCAGCGTCGCGGCGAACGCCATCGGAATCGCCCAGCCGAAGGCGGCGCCCAGCACCACCTGGGGCAGATGATGGAAGCGCTTCATGAACGGGTAGCTGGCCGCCAGCAGCACGGCGACGATCGACAGCAGCACCGTGGTCAGGTTGGTGAAGCACACCAGCACGAAGGCGGCCGCGACCAGCCCCCCGAACAGTGTCAGCGCCTCGCGCTCCGAAATGCGACCCGAGGTCAGCGGCCGGTCACGCGTGCGCTCGACATGCTTGTCCCAGTGGCGGTCGGCGTAGTCGTTGATCACGCAGCCGGCGGCGCGCATCAGATAGACCCCGGCGATGAAGATCAGCAGGGTCGTGCGCTCGGGAATGCCATCTGCCGCCAGCCACAGTGCCCACAGGGTCGGCCACATCAGCAGCCAGGTGCCGATGGGGCGGTCCAGCCGTGTCAGGGCGAGGTAGTCGGCCAGTCTGGAAGGACGCGAAGCGGCGGAAGTGGATGACGCGGTCATCGGGGCTCCTGGGCGGGTGGTAGTGGGCAAGGGAAGAGAGGGAAACGAGGCCAGTCGGGCGCAAGGCTCAGGCCAGTTGCAGCGCGTGCTGGAAGGCCGGTGTGAAGCCCTCCTGCACCAGCACCTTGAAGCGACCATGCGAGAACATCGAGCGGCGCATCCACCGACTGGTGGTGCGGGCCAGCGGCCTGGGGCTCGAAAGCACCAGCGGGGCGCGGCTGACATCGATGGCACTGCGGGTCAGGTCGGGCTGGCGAAACAGCCAGTGGCCCAGCGAGCGCTCGCCCAGCGTCGAGAGGCGATGACCGTGGGCCAGGTCCAGCGCCGCCAGCGAGCGCGCGATCACCCATGGCGTATCGCCATGACAGAGTGCCACTTCGCGCCGCCAGACATGCCGGCGCGGGCCGATGCCCAGCAGGCGTGCCTCATCCAGCCGCGCGGGGCCGGTGTCCTGCAGCAGCAGGCGCACGCGCAGGCCCTGGATGGGCTGGCCATCGCGTTCATCCTGCTGCTGCATGGCGCTGGCAAGACGCTGGGTCAGCGAGTCCGTCGAGGAGAGCCACGCCCACCAGCCGGCCGGCATGACACCCTGCAGCGCGGCAGCCGGCTGCCAATGACGGCGCACCGCCGCCGAAGCAGCGGGTGCGGCGCGCGTGGGCGAAGGCCAGCGAGGCGCAGGCTGGCACAGGGACTCGGCTGACGAATGAGGCGCCTCACAGGTGGAGGTCTGTGGCGTGAGCGCTGCGCGATGAGGCTCGCCTGCTGGGCATCGGACCACGGTGAATTCCCTGTCAGGATGACGAAATGGCGAGTCTAGCATGGCCGGGCGGCAAGGCCTCCCGCTCAGGCATGCCTGCACTGCTGGCGGGCTGGTATGCTGGGCGCATTCATCGGCGTTCATGACGGACGCTGTTGGCGCTCTTTCATCAGCGCTTCCCTCGGATCGATCTCAGGAGATGGTGCCATGCGCGACCCACGCACCCTTGTCATCATTGGTACCGGCATGGCGGGCATTGGTCTGGCGCGCGCGCTGCGTGCGCGTGACAAGGACAGCCGGCTGATCCTCATCAGCCAGGACAGCGGCCACGATTACGCCAAGCCGATGCTGTCCACCGCCTTCGCCAAGAAGATGTCGGCCACCGACCTGTCGCGTCAGGCGCCGGTGGCGCTGGTGGACGAGCTGAATGCCGAGCTGCGTACCCATCAACGCGTCACTGCCATCGACGGTGATGCCCGCCAGCTATGGCTGGGCGAGGAGTGTCTGGCCTATGACGAGCTGGTGCTGGCACTCGGTGCCGCGCCGCGTCGTCCCTTCCCCGTCGCCGCGGAAGTGGCCTCACGCGTGCAGAGCATCAATGACCTCGACGACTATGCGGCCTTCTGCGCGACGCTGGCGAAGGCCCGCGAGCGTGGGGAAGACGGGCACGTGGTGATTGTCGGTGCCGGACTGGTCGGCTGTGAATACGCCAATGATCTGACGGCGGCCGGCCACCGCGTCACGCTGGTCGCGCCTGAGGAAACTCCGCTGGATGGACTGCTGCCGCAAGCACTGGGGCAGCGTCTTGGCGCGGCGCTGGATGGACTCGGCGTGACGCGCCGCCAGGGCGAGATGGTCGAGACCATCGCCGCAAGTTCAGGCGAGGAGGCCGAGCGTCAGGCCGCGCCGGTCGAGGTGCGCCTGCAGAGCGGTCGTCGCCTGACGGGCTCCGTGGTTCTGCTGGCCACCGGGTTGGCGCCGCGCATTCGTCTGGCGCAGGCCGCAGGCCTGAGCGCCGGCGGCGACGGCATCCGTGTCGACCGCCACCTGGCCACCTCACAGCCGCATATCTGGGCGCTGGGCGATTGCGCCAGCGTCGAGGGCGTCAATGCCATGTATGTCCAGCCGCTGCAGATGGCCGCGCGCACCCTGGCAGCCAACCTGTGTGGTGAGCCAAGCGTGCTCGACTGGAAGGCGTGGCCGGTGCTGGTCAAGACACCGGCCTTGCCGGTGGTGGCCTATCCGCCGCGTTCGGCCGTGGCGCGCTGGGAAATCAACGGTGAAGGCGATGACCTCGAAGCGCGTGCACTGGATATGAACGAACGCTTGATTGGATATGCGTTGACAGGCGCCGCCGTTCGCAGGAAAGTCGAGCTAGCGCGGCAGGCGCCGCCGTTGCTAGGCTAGGCGATGCCATGATCGATGGTCGTAAATCCCTTGCTGCCAGCGCGGTCAGGCACGATAGTGAATGCTCCGTCAGACATGCTGCTCAGCGGGCGTCGTCTGACAGAATGCTGCCATCGACAGGTTTGATACGGCAAAGCTTGCCGGGAGCGGATTGCGTCGCCGCCATACGCCACCGCTAGCAAGTGCAAGAACAACAATGGAAACGGCGGCTTGGCCGCCCGTGCAGAATGCCAAACCAGGAGGGCTTTTCATGCGCAAGCCAGAACTCGCTGCGGCCATCGCCGAGCGTGCGGATCTATCCAAGGACAAGGCCAGTCAGGTACTGAACGTGATTCTCGACGAGATCACTCATACCGTGGCCAAAGGCAATGACGTCTCACTGATCGGTTTCGGGTCATTCACCGTGCGCCAGCGTGCGGCGCGTACCGGCAAGAACCCTCAGACAGGCAAGCCGCTGACCATCCCGGCCAGCAAGACCGTTGCCTTCAAACCCGGCAAGTCGTTGAAGGATGCAGTGACCAAGTAACCTCGGCTCGTGCTTCAGCGCAGACCCGGGGTGGCTGTCGCCATGGCTTTCAATCGTCGTCATCAAAAGCCCTGTCGGCTGTCATGCTGATGCCACCGGTTCCGCCCTGCGGGGCCGGTGGCATTTTCATATGGCCTGCGTGACCGACGCTTCGCGATTCAAGGAATGACACCATGAAGCTCAAGATATTGCTGTGGGTGCTGGGTCTGCTGCTCAAGCGGGCCTTCAAGCGTGACCCCGAATTTCGTGCCGAGCTGGAAAAGCGTCCGCTGGACTGGGGCGTCGCGACCGAAGACATGAGCATCGCGCGTCACTACCGCATGTCCCACGCGGGCGTCACCACGGGCAGTGGCCTGCCGGTGGATACCGAGCTTGAGCTGCGCTTCGCCGATAGTGACAGTGCGGTGGCCTTCCTGCTCAAGCCCTCGCCGCGTGCCTTTTTGCAAGGCCTGATGGACCAGCGCGTGCGGCTGGTCGGCGATTCGGCCCAGCTCAACCGCTTGCAGTCATTGCTCAAGCGCATTCGCTGAATGGCCCTGTGCCGTGCCTGCATGAACGAAAGACGCCCCGCTGAGAGAATCAGCGGGGCGTTGTTTTTGTCACGAGCCTTTCTTGCGAGCCTTTACTTGCGAGGGGCTGTTCGAGAAGACCCTCTCAACGCCCTCGAGGCGTCACAGCAACTGCTTGAGGCCCGGAATGCCTTCGAGCACCTGATCGACCACGCCATCGCCGGCTTCTTCCCGCGCATAGCTCAGCGTCTCATCGGCTACGCCGCGCGCCTGGTCCATGTTCAGGTCCAGCCCCATCAGCTTCTGGCCCAGTTCCAGCGCACCGCCACCGCCACCGCCGGTGAAGGCGCTGACGGCGCCCATCAGGCCGCCCATGAGGCCACCGCCACCGGACTCGGCGGCTTCCTCGCCTGCGCTGCCGATCAGGCCTTCCGCTCCCGGAATGGCGCCCAGCAGTGAGGCGGCCGGGCCATCCGGCCCCTGCTCACGCACGAACTTGAGAACCATGCCGACCGCCTGCTCGGCGATTTCCGGTGACAGCCCGAGGGAGCCAGTGACGCGTTCGATAAGAGGATGCATCGGTATTCTCCATGAAAGCCAATGAGGTCAGGAGTCTTCAGAGTGGCACGTCGCGGCGATTCGACATTCGACGCGCCCGCCAACGCTTGCATGCGCCATGGCTCTCGGACACGGCAGAACGGGGTGTTATGCTAGCGATATAAATCTAAAGTCTAATGCGCTGCCCGGCGCCCTGGTCACGGAACACTTCATGACACGCTCTCTCCTGGACTCCCTCATGCACTCCCTGCGTCGTCTGTGGACGCTGGATGCCTTCAGCTATTCGCTACGCATGTTGATCGCGCTGGGTGGCGTGATGGCGGTGGGGTTCTGGCTCGACGAGATGGCGGTGGTGATTCCGCTGTTTCTGGGCGTGATCGCCTCGGGGCTGGCGGAAACCGATGATCACTGGCGCGGCCGACTGCGCGCGCTGGGCATGACGCTGGCCTGCTTCAGCATCGCCGCCGTCTCGGTGGAGCTGTTGTTCGGCATGCCGCTGCCCTTCGTGATCGGGCTGGCGCTGGCCACCTTCGCGATGCCGATGCTGGGCGCCATCGATGCCCGCTACGGCGCCATCGCGCGCGCCTCGTTGATTCTGGCCGTCTACACCATGATCAGCCTCGAGCAGCAGCATGGAGATGGTCAGATCGCGGTGCTGGAGCGCAGCCTGCCCGAGTGGCTGCGGGAGCCGGGGCTGGGCATCAATCTGGTTCAGCCGTTGCTGCTGGTGGTGGGGGCGACCTGGTATGGCCTGCTCTCGGTCGTGTGGTGTGCGCTGTTCTCGCGCCAGCCGCTCAAGCACAGCATGGCGACGCTCTACCGTGAGCTGGGGCGCTACCTGATTCTCAAGGCGCAGCTGTTCGAACCGCTGCGCAATGTCGACCAGTCCGCCCGGCGTCTGGCGCTGGCCGAGCAGAACGGTCGCGTGGTGGTGGCGCTCAACCAGACCAAGGAGATGGTCTTCCGGCGCCTCGCCGGGCGGCGCGATACCACCAAGCTCGACCGCTACCTGCGCCTCTACTTCATCGCCCAGGACCTCCACGAGCGCGCCAGCTCCAGCCATTATCCTTACGGGCAGCTCACCGACGCCTTCTTCCATCACGACATCCTGTTCCGCTGTCAGCGCCTGCTGGAGCAGCAGGGGCGCGCCTGTCGCGGGCTCGGCAAGGCGCTGTTGATGCGCCAGCCCTTCGATGCCAGTGACAGCCAGCAGGCGCTGGAAGACCTCAATGCCTCGCTCGTCTATCTCAAGCAACAGCAGCGGCCCGAGTGGCACCATCTGATGCAGGCGCTGGAAGCCCTCGCCAGTAACCTGCGCCTGATCGAAGGCCAGATCGCGCGCCTGAATGATCTCGAAGCCGTCAGCAATGAAAACGACAACAGCCTGCTGGACCGCTCGCCCCACGGCACGCGCGACATGTTCGAGCGTATCCGCAGCCACCTGACGCCGCGCTCGCCGATCTTCCGCCATGCGCTGCGCCTGACCGCGACGCTGGTGGCCGGCTATGGCGTGCTGCTGGCGGTGCACCCGACCCAGGGCTACTGGATTCTGCTGACCGGGCTGTTCGTGTGTCGTCCCAGCTACGGTGATACGCGCCGCACGCTGGCGCAGCGAATTCTGGGCACGCTGATCGGTCTGGTCGCCGGCTGGGCGCTGATCAGTCTGTTCCCGGCGCCCACGATCCAGGCCGGGATCGCCGTGGTCGCGGGGGTGCTGTTCTTCGCCACCCGTGGCTCGCGCTATACCCTGGCCACCGCCGCCATCACGCTGATGGTGCTGGCGTGCTTCAACCAGGTCGGCGATGGCTTCGATCTCATCTGGCCGCGCCTGTTCGATACGCTGGTCGGTGGCCTGCTGGCCGGGCTTTCGGTGGTGTTGATCCTGCCGGACTGGCAGGGCCGCAAGCTCTATCGTCAGGCCGGCGTCAGCCTCAAGACCAGCGGTCGCTATCTGGGCGAGGTGCTGTCCCAGTACCGCCACGGCAAGCGCGATGATCTGGCCTACCGCCTGGCACGCCGCAATGCCCACAACGCCGACGCGGCCTTCTCCAATCTGCTGGCCACCGCGCGCAAGGAGCCCGGCCACTTCCGGCGCGATGTCGAGCCGGGCTTCGGTTTCCTGCTCCACGCGCATACCGTGCTCGGCTATCTCTCGGCACTGGCAGCGCATCGTGGCGAACTGGAATCGACCGCCTCGGCCAGCAGTGGCATCGAGACGCTGCTGCGCCATGGCGAGCGCTTGAGTCAGCAGCTGACGGCGTTGGGAGAGCAATTGGAGGCGGGCGGTGAGATCGCCGTCACGCTGGACAGCGAAGATGAGATCGCGGCACTGGAAGCCGAGGTCGAGCGGGTCGAATCCACCACCGGACGCCTGGCGCTGTCACAGCTGATTCTGGTGCTGCGGCTGTTGCAGCCGCTGGAAAGCGCCGGCACCCAGCTGATCAAGGCCAGCCGCGCCAGCTGACCTGTACTGGCTGACCTGTCCTGACTGACCGGTACTGAAAGACAAGTGCTGTAAGACAAGTGCTGTCTGAGCGACTGGCGCGGCGGGCCGAGTGATCGAGTGTCCGGCTTGAATACGTGAGGGCGACAGGTGAGCAGCGGGCAGCGCGCTCAGACGGCGCCGTATTGCCCGGCCGCCTCGCCCAGCCAGCGGCGGATCAGGGGCTCCGCGGCCTGCGGGGCCTCGCTGAGGATGGCATCGGCCAGGGTGGTGGTCGGGGCGATCAGGTCACTGTCACGCTCGAGATCGGCGATCTTCATCCCCGCCAGCCCCGTCTGACGCGTGCCCAGCACTTCGCCGGGGCCGCGCAGTTCCAGGTCCTTCTCGGCGATCTTGAAGCCGTCGGTGGTCTCGCGCATCACCGCCAGGCGCTGCTTGGAGTGCTGCGACAGCGGCGGATGATAGAGCAGCACACAGAAGCTCTCGGTGCTGCCACGCCCGACACGGCCACGCAGCTGGTGCAGCTGCGACAGGCCGAGACGCTCGGGATTGTCGATCACCATCAGGCTGGCATTCGGCACATCGACCCCGACCTCGATCACCGTGGTCGCCACCAGCAGGTCATGCTCGCCGTCCTTGAACGCCGCCATCACCTCGGCCTTCTCGGCCGCCTTCATGCGGCCATGGACCAGGCCGATGGACAGCTCCGGCAGCGCCTCGGTCAGCTCGTCACGCGTCACCTCGGCAGCCTGGCAGGTCATCACCTCGGATTCCTCGATCAGCGTACACACCCAATAGGCCTGACGGCCCTCGGAGCAGGCGGCGCGGATGCGCTCGACCACCTCGGGGCGGCGCGGGTCGGCCACCGCGACGGTCTGCACCGGGGTGCGTCCCGGTGGCAGCTCATCGATCACCGACAGGTCGAGGTCGGCGTAGGCGCTCATCGCCAGGGTGCGCGGAATCGGCGTCGCGGTCATGATCAGCTGGTGCGGTGTCAGGCCACCGGCTTCCCCCTTCGCCCGCAACGCGAGGCGCTGATGCACGCCGAAGCGGTGCTGCTCATCGACGATCGCCAGCCCCAGGCGCTGGAAGGTCACATCGGCCTGAAACAGCGCATGCGTGCCGACTACCATGCGCGCCCGGCCATCGGCGATGGCGGCCTTGGCATCCAGCCGCGCCTTGCCCTTGAGCTTGCCGGCCAGCCACGCCACCTCGATGCCCAATGGCTCCAGCCATTCGCGGAAGTTGCGATAGTGCTGCTCGGCGAGAATCTCGGTAGGCGCCATCAGGGCCGCCTGACAGCCGCCGCCGATCGCGATCAGCGCCGCCAGCGCGGCGACCACCGTCTTGCCCGAGCCCACATCGCCCTGCACCAGACGCAGCATCGGCACTTCGCGCGCCAGATCGCGGCGCACATCTTCCAGTACGCGATGCTGGGCGCCGGTCAGCGAGAAGGGCAGCTGGGCGAGAAAGCGCGTGCTGAGCCCGCCACTGGCGCTCAGCGAGGGCGCGCCATCCTGCTGGATACGCGCGCGCACCTGACGCAGGCTCAGCTGGTGGGCGAGCAATTCTTCCTGGGCGAGGCGGCGCTGACTCGGGTGCACGCCGTCGCTCATCTGGTCGACGGGCGCATCCGGCGGTGGCTCGTGCAGAAAGCGCAGGCACTCGATCACGCCGGGCAGGCGAAAGCGTGTGCGCAACGCCTCGGGGATCAGGTCCGGCAGCTCATGGGGCGTCTCCTCGAGCTGCTTGAGCGCCTGGGCGATCAAGGCACGCAGGCGCGCCTGATTGAGGCCTTCGGTGGCCGGATAGATGGGCGTGAGGTGGTCTTCCACCGGCGCGGCACCCTGGCCGAGCAGGCGGTATTCCGGATGGTAGATCTCGAGACCGGTGGCCCCGGCGCGTGCCTCGCCGAAGCAGCGCACGCTATGGCCACGCTGGAATTGCTGCTGCTGGGCGGGAGAGAAGTGGAAGAAGCGCAGGCTGAGGATGCCGCTGCCATCGCGCAGGCGTACCAGCAGGCTGCGGCGACGGCCCTTGACGATGTCACAGGCCGTCACCTCGCCTTCCACCACCGCCTCCATGCCGCTCTTGAGCGTGCCGATGGGCGTGACGCGGGTGCGGTCCTGATAGCGCAGCGGCAGGTGGAACAGCAGGTCTGCGACGCGCTCCAGCCCGAGGCGCGACAGCTTCTCGCTCAGCGCGGGGCCGACGCCGCTCAGGCTGTCCAGCGGTTGGGCCAGCGCGCCGGTGGCGAAGACACCGGCGCTGGCGGGCCCGGCAGGTGAGGCTTCCGTGCCCGCCCTGCTCATGCCGGTTCGTGGCTCTGGGAAGCGGAGCCCTGCATGCCGTTCTCATTGCTCTGGCGCGCACGATTGGAGCACTCGGCGATCGCCTGGCTGATCACGTCGATGGCCTTGGGGCGTGGGAAGCTGGCACGCCATGCCAGCGCCACGCTGCGACTGGGCGCCGGGTCCTTGAAGGGCCGCGTCTCGAGCACGCCGCTCTCGTAATGACCGGTACCGGTCGCCGAGTAGGGCAGCACGGTGATACCGAGACCGGAGGCGACCATGTGGCGGATGGTTTCCAGCGAGCCGCCTTCGGCGATCAGCGTATTCTCGGGGTTGTTGATCTGATTGCCGATGGCCGGGCAGGCCTCGAGAATCTGATCACGGAAGCAGTGGCCCTCGCCGAGCATCAGCAGACGCTCGTTGATCAACTGTTCCTTGGCGATGCTGTCCTGCTCGAGCAGGGGGTGGCCGGCCGGCAGCAGGACTTCGAAGGGCTCTTCGTAGAGGATCTTGGTCAGCACGTCGGTCTCGGTGAACGGCAGCGCGACGATGATCACGTCCAGCTCGCCATTGCGCAGCTTGCGACGCAGGTCGCCGGTCATGCCTTCCTCGATGTAGAGCGGCATCTTCGGCGCACGCCGCGTCAGTTCCGGCACCAGGTGCGGGAAAAGATACGGTCCAATGGTATAGATGGCGCCGATGCGCAACGGGCTGGAGAGCTGATCCTTGCCGGAATTGGCCAGTTCCTTGATCACGCTGGACTGCTCCAGCACGCGCTGAGCCTGCTGAACGATCTTCTCGCCGAGCGGTGTGACCTGTACGGTGGACTTGGAACGCTCGAACAGTGCGACTCCCAGCTCTTCCTCAAGCTTCTTGACGGCCACCGACAGGGTGGGCTGCGAGACGAAGCAGCGCTCTGCGGCGCGTCCGAAATGACGCTCCTGGGCCAAGGTTACGATGTAGCGGAGTTCTGTTAGAGTCATGATTCCTGCCCGGAACTGGCATCCTGGGATGCGGTGGGTACCGATTCGTTTTACCAAGGAGCACGGCAAAGGTGAAGAAGACGAGTCTCATCCTCGGTTGTGGCGACGTTGGCAGCGCGCTGGCGCGTGAACTGCTCAAGGCCGGTCAGCACGTCATTGGTGTCAGGCGCGATGTGTCCAAGCTTGCGGATCTCGGCATCGAGACGCTGGCATTGGACATCACTGCCGAAGGTGCACTGGCCAGCTTGCCAGATGCCGACACGGTGGTACATGTGCTGAGCGCCGACCGTTTCGACGAAGAGGCCTATCGCGCCGCTTACGTCGATGGCATTCGGGCGCTGGTGACGGAGCTCGAGTCGCGCGCCAAGCCGCCGACCCGCGTGCTGTTCGTGTCCTCGACCTCCGTCTACGCCCAGAAGGATGGCGAGGAAGTCGACGAGCAGTCGCCCACCGATGCCACCAGCTTCTCGGGCCAGTTGATGCGCGAAGGCGAGCAGGCACTGCTCGATTCCTCGCTCAACGGCACCGTGGTGCGCTTCTCCGGCATCTACGGGCCGGGCCGCGACATGCTGATCCGCCAGGCGCGTGATGGTCGCATCGCCGCCAGCAACCCGCCACTCTACTCCAACCGCATCCACCGTGACGACTGCGCGGGCGTGCTGGCACACCTGATCGCGCTGAGCCTCGAGGGCAAGCCGGTCGAGCCGATCTATCTGGCCACCGACTGCGATGGCGCACCGCTGCACGAAGTGATGGCCTGGTTGGCGCGTCAGCTCAAGGTCGAGTCCACCGAGGTGATCCAGTCACCGCTGCGGCGGCGTTCCAGCAAGCGCTGCGGCAATGCCCTTTTGCTCGAGAGCGGCTACACCTTCCGCTACCCGACCTTCCGCGAAGGCTATGCCGAGGTGCTCAAGGAGCACGGCGTGACGGTGCCGAAGAGCGAATTGTCGGGCCGCTGATCACTGCGGCTTTCACTTATCCACATGTGGTTGCGCGTCGAGCCGTCCGACCGGGTGTGGATAAGTTGCTCGCCGAGACTGGCTGACGAGCGGCGCAGTTCTCGAGTGATGAAGCGGCTGGTCAAGTGCCAGATGAAGCGCCAACTGACAGTGCCCGCCCCGGAATCCCGGGGCGGGCACTGTCGTCTCTGCGTCAGCCACTTCTCGCGGATGACCTACCATCGTCAGTGAGCGGGTGCTCAGTCACCGATGACCATCACGCCTTCGGCTTCGAAGGCCACGCCCTTGGGCAGCGCCTTGACGCCGACCGCGGCACGCGCTGGGAAGGGCGCGGTGAAGAACTCTTCCATCACCGCGTTGACGCGCGCGAAGTCGTCCAGATCGGTCAGGTAGAGGTTGAGCTTGACGATGTCGCCCAGGCTGCCGGCGGCTTCTTCGCACACGGCATTCAGGTTGGTGAAGACCTGACGCGCCTGCGCCTCGATACCGCCTTCGACGACTTCCATCGTCTGCGGGTCCAGCGGAATCTGGCCGGACAGATAGACGGTGTTGCCCGCCTTGATCGCCTGGGAATACGGACCGATGGCAGCAGGGGCCTTGTCGGTGTTGATGATCGCGCGATTGCTCATGACATGCTCCTTGTGACTGCGCTCAAGCCTTGCCGGTTGCGAGTGTTGTGCGGTGGCGGCCTTCAGCAGCGGGTTACGATTGTGGTTATAGGGTCTCGCCGTCCACGGCGAGTTCGGTCGCGGTCAAGGTCCTGCACTGCAGTCGGCCTTGACCGCGACACGGGTGTTCAGAAGAACGTGTCCGATGGCCGCTCTGCGGCAGCCTTGAAAACAAAAACCGCGCCGCCCGCCAGTGGCGGACGACGCGGCCAGTACGGTAGATCAGCTGAGGACGCGGGTGATTCGCTCCACGTGCAACAGGTTGCGCATGCGCTTGATGATGCGCGCCAGATGGATGCGATCACGCACGGCCAGGGTCAGATTGACGATGGCCAGATGGGCGTCGCGTTCCTCGATACCGATGCGCTCGATATTGGCTTCGGCATCGGTGACCAGCTCGGCCAGCTCGGCGATCAGGCCGCGCTGGGTCTGTGCCTCGATACGCAGCGCCACCGTGAAGTCGCCTTCGACCTGATCGGCCCAGGTCAGCGGGAAGACGCGTTCCGGGTCGCTGGCCAGCTCGGTGATGTTGCTGCATTCCTGACGATGGACCACCAGGCCCTTGCCGGCCGACAGATGGCCCATGATCGGCTCGCCGGGCAGCGGGTGACAGCAGCGCGCGTAGCTGGTGACCATGCTGTTGCCACCGCTGACCTGCATCGGGCTGTTGCCGCTTTGCTCCGCCTGGACATTGCCGTCCTTGGCCGAGAACTTGGGCTGCTGCGCCGTGGTGCTGGTCGTGTCGCTCAGAAGGCTCTGGGCCACGCTGTAGGCGGCGCGGGTGCCGAGCCCGATGGACTCGAGCAGATCATCACGTCCGCCTTCCAGCTCCAGCTCCGCGGCCAGCGTATCGAGACGCCTGGGCGGCAGTTGCTCGAGGGAAGAGTCCAGCCCGGAGAGCGCCTTGTTGAGCAGACGCTGACCCAGGGTCACGGATTCGCTGCGCTGCTGATGCTTGAGGTAATGGCGCACGGCAGAGCGCGCCTTGGCCGTGGTGACGAAGTTGAGCCACGCCAGATTGGGCTTGGCGCCCGGCGCGGTGATGACTTCGACGGTCTGGCCACTCTCCAGCGGCGAGGATAGCGGTGCCAGATGACGATCGATGCGGCAGGCGATACAGCTGTTGCCGACATCGGTGTGCACCGCATAGGCAAAATCGACCGCCGTCGCACCGCGCGGCAATTCCATGATGTCGCCCTTGGGGGTGAACACGTAGGTATCGTCTGGGAAGAGGTCGTTCTTGACGTGCTCGATGAACTCGAGCGAGTTGCCGGCATGGCGCTGCATCTCGAGCAGACCCCGCACCCATTCCCGGGCACGCGCATGGCTGCCGGCGCCGATTGGGCGGTCGGTCTGGCCGGCCTTGTACAGCCAGTGCGCCGCGATGCCGTTGTTGGCCATCGCTTCCATCTCGCGGGTACGGATCTGTACCTCGATGGGCATGCCGTTCATGCCGAACAGCGTGGTGTGCAGACTCTGGTAGCCGTTGGCCTTGGGGATCGCGATGTAATCCTTGAAGCGACCCGGCACCGGCTTGTAGAGATTGTGCACCACGCCGAGGATGCGATAGCAGCTGTCCACGTCATCGGTGATGATGCGGAAGCCGAACACGTCCATCAATTCATTGAAGGGCTTCTGCTGGTCACGCATCTTGCGATAGATGGACAGCAGATGCTTCTGACGACCGATCACCGAACCGGGCAGCTGATCGCGCTCCAGCGCGTTCTGCAGACTGGCCTGGATCTCGCGCATCAGGGTACGACGATTGCCACGCGCGGCGGTGACGGCACGCTTGATGCGTTCGGAACGCATCGGGTGCAGCGCCTGGAAGGAGAGGTCTTCCAGCTCGACGCGAATGGTGTTGATACCGAGACGGTTGGCGACGCGGGCGTAGATCTCGAGCGTCTCACGGGCGATGCGACGCTTCTTCTCGGGGCGCAGGGCACCGAGGGTACGCATGTTGTGGAGGCGGTCGGCCAGCTTGACGATGATGACGCGGATGTCCTGGGACATCGCCAGCACCATCTTCTGGAAGTTCTCGGCCTGGGCGACGGCCTTGTCCTCGAAGGTGATCTGGGTCAGCTTCGAGACGCCATCCACCAGCAGGGCGACGGGTTCGCCGAACTGGCCTGCCAGTGCCTCGAAGGTCACGCTGGTGTCTTCGATGACATCGTGCAGCATGGCGGCCATCAGGCTCTGATGGTCCATGTGCATGTTGGCGAGAATGTTCGCCACCGCCAGCGGGTGGGTCACATAGGGCTCACCGGAACGCCGGCGCTGGCCATCGTGGGCCTGCTCGGCGTAATAGAAGGCGCGCCTAACCTGACGGATCTCTTCCTCGGGAAGATAACCGCCCAGGCGGTCTGCCAGGTCATCGATCGTGAACATTCAGCGGCCTTGGCTCAGAGTGATTCCGGGCCCGCACCCCGTGCTCCGGCCGCGAGGGCGGGAGTGGCAGAGGTGCGGAAGCACACATGCAGTCGGCAGGTTGAGCGTGGGCTCAGTCTTCGATCTGCGGCATTACCGGCTTGCGCTGGATCGGAGCTTCGACCGGCTCGTTCAGGATGTCACGACCGACCAGACCCGCTGCCACTTCGCGCAGGGCGAGGACGGTGGGCTTGTCGTTTTCCCACGGCAGTTGGGCGTTGCGGCTGCCGCGTGACAGCTGACGGGCACGACGAGTGGAGATCATCACCAGCTGGAAGCGGTTGTCGACGTTCTCGAGGCAATCTTCTACGGTTACGCGAGCCATGGCGGTGCACCTATCAATAGCGGGATATTCGGGGTTCGCTGTCGGCGTGTAATCAGCGCAGAGTGCCGCGACCGCTAGGGGTCACTTACCCTGATCATCTGACAGTATCTCGCACACGACGCAAGCACAATGCCGCTGAGCCGGCCCGCCAGGGGCGAGACGGCTCAGCGGCCAATGATTCTGAAAGGGAATCGAGTCTACTCGACGCCGTTGTTGCATGACAAGTCAGGCGCGATCAACTCCTTCGCCTGGCGCGTCTGTCGGCGGCGTACGCGACCACAGCGCGCATGATCAGGACGAAAGCCGGCAAGTCCTGCCCGACTGTCAGGCTGTCAGAACGGCCGGCCGCGCGGCTGACCGAACGGCTGACTGAGCAGCAGGATTCCCGCCGCCGTCATCAGTCGGCCAGCAGGGAATCGAGCAGTGCCGCGTGGCGATGCTGCACGCGCGGCAGACGCGCACGCTGGGCATTGACGAGTCCGCACAGCTCGTCGAGGGCCTGCTCGAAGTCATCATTGATGACGATCAGGTCGTATTCGTCGTAGTGGGACATCTCGCTGACCGCATCGCGCATGCGACGCGCGATCACGTTTTCGCCATCGGTACCGCGACCGGACAGACGCTCGAGCAGCGCTTCACGCGACGGCGGCAGGATGAAGATGGAGACGGCCTCCGGCACCTGAGCGCGCACTTGCTGGGCGCCTTGCCAATCGATCTCGAGGATGACGTCCTCGCCCTTGCTCAGGCGAGCTTCGACCGCCGGACGCGAGGTGCCATAGAAGTTGTCGAAGACCTGGGCGTGCTCGAAGAAGTCGCCCTGCTCGATCATGGTCTTGAAGTGATCGACATCCACGAAGTGGTAGTTGACGGCATCCTGCTCGCCCGGGCGCTGGCCGCGGGTGGTGTGCGAGACGGACACGCCGATACCGTCCATGCGCTCCAGCAGTGCCTTGACCAGGGTGGTCTTGCCGGCGCCGGACGGCGCGGAAATGATGTAGAGCGTGCCACGTGCGTTGCTGGCCGCCGAGGAAGGTGCTGAAGAAGTCGAAGACATGGAAGTGATCCGCTTGCTGTCGCTGAATCGCGGCATTATCGCATAATCCACCCCGCTTCCGCTGCACGCGCGCATGACAGTCCCGTGATGCAATGTTGCAGCTCGGGCATCACAGTTGTCGTCGCGAAGTGGCTGGGTTGGCGTGGCGTTATCTGCAACAATGGTCGTATATTTCAGTTATCACTCAAGCGTCGGCCAGTTCTCGCGCCGGCCTGGGGGCTTGAAGGGACACAGGGTTTGCCGCCGCCTCGCCATACTGGCCTGAGCTTGCGCACTCCCGTGATTCCCATCGCGCCTTGCCAGACGCGTACATAAGTCGATAGAGCAGCGCCAGACGTGCCGCAGGCCTCCGCCAGAGAGGCCGCGCACGAGCGCATCACCCGTTACCTGTCCCGCGCGCCATTCATTCCCGCCTTCCGGCTGATGATGAATGGCGCGCGGTCTTTTGCCCTGCGTAGCGCCAGCCATGCGCGGGCTATGTCAGCTGTGGCCTGCCCCTGACAGCGGCGCCACGGCTGAGTACGGCCACGGGTGATACCCCCTTTTCAAGTTTCAGGAGACCCGGACATGTCTGCCTCCCCCGTTGCGCGCCATCCGCGCATCGCCGAACTGGCGCTGGCGCTCGGTGCCTTTGCCATCGGCACTACCGAATTCGTGATCATGGGCCTGATGCCCAACATCGCGGCGGACTTCAATGTGTCCTCGCAGCAGGTCGGCTACGCCATCAGTGCCTATGCGATGGGCGTGGTGGTCGGCGCCCCCCTGATCTCGGCGCTGGGCGCACGCCTGCCGCGGCGCGGGCTGCTGATCGGCCTGATGCTGCTGTTTGCGGTCAGCAACGTGGCCAGCCTGCTGGCACCGTCGCTGACCAGCTTTGCCGCGCTGCGCTTCATCGCCGGCCTGCCGCATGGCGTCTATCTGGGTGTCGCGGCCCTGGTGGCGGCGGATGCTGCCCCCGCCGGTGAGCGCGGACGGGCCGTCGGTCGCGTGATGATGGGCCTGACGGTGGCGATTCTGATCGGGGCGCCAGCGGCGACCTGGTTCGGCAGCCTGTTCGGTTGGCATTCCGCCTTCCTCGTCGTCGGCCTGCTGGCGCTGGCTACGGCGCTGCTGGTGCGTGGCTTCGTGCCCTATCAGGCCGGCAATCAGGACGCGACCCCGCTCACCGAGCTGGCAGCGCTGATCAAGCCGCGGGTGCTCTATACCCTCGGCATCGCCTGTATCGGTTTCGGCGGCATGTTCAGTGTCTACAGCTATGCGGTGGAGACGCTCAACGTCCAGGCCGGGCTGTCCCAGAATCTGGTGCCGATGGTGCTGGCCGTCTTCGGGGTAGGCACCATCATCGGCAACCTGATCGGTAGCCGTGCCGCGGACATCGACCTGATGCGCACCATTCCTGCCGTGCTGATCTGGAGCGCGCTGGTGCAGGGTGGCTTCTACTTCGCCGCCGATGGCGTCTGGAGCGGCATCCTGTTCGTCGGGCTGGTCGGTACCGGCATCGGTCTGGCACCGGCGCTGCAGATGCGCCTGATGGATGTGGCGGAAGACGCCCAGACCATGGCGGCGACGCTCAATCATGCGGCCTTCAACATCGCCAATGCGCTGGGCGCCTGGTGTGGCGGCATGGCCTTCGCCTATGGCCCGTCGCATTCCTCCATCGGCCTGGTCGGGGTGGCGATGGCCATCGCGGGCTTGATCGTCTTCCTGCTCGGTCAGCGTCATGAGCGCCGCGAGCTGCAGACGGCTTCTGCCTGATGTGAGCCTGAAGCGAGATTGTGAACGCGAGGCCAGGCAAGAGAGGCAAGACCCCCCCGTGAGCACGAGCCGCAACGCAAGACGCCGCCCTTCGGGGCGGCGTCTTGCGTTTCAGTGGCGGAAAGTCTGTGGAGCGGCGCCGGCACGTCAGCGATAGGGCATCGTCAGCGCTGCTGACGCGCTCGCGTCGGCGACATGCCGAAGTAATCGCGGAAGCAGTGGCTGAAGTGGGTGGTGCTGACGAAGCCACAGGCCACGGTGACCTCGGTGATGCTGGCGTTGCCCTGTGTCAGCAGCTGGCGTGCCCGGGTCAGGCGCAGCTCCAGATAGTAGCGCGAGGGCGTGGTATCCAGATGGCGGGTGAACAGGCGCTCGATCTGGCGGCGTGACAGCGTCACGCAGTGCGAGATCTCGCTCATGCTCAAAGGCTCCTCGAGGTTGCTGCTCATCAGCTCGAGGATGGTGCGCAGTGCCTCCGGGTGCTGGCTGTCCGGCGCGGGCAGCGTCTGGTCCGGATGCCAGGGGCTGGGCGTCGCGGGGCGCTCGCAGGCGAGGATTTCCTCGACACTGCGCGCCAGGTCATCGCCGTGACGCTGGCGCATGGCTTCCAGCATCATGTTCAGCGCGCTGCCGGCATTGGTGCAGCTGAAGCGCGCCGCTTCCACCACCAGCGGGGCACGCGACAGCTCCAGCTGGGGGAATGACTCGCTGAACAGCGCCGCATTCTCGGGATGGATAGTGCAGCGATGGCCCGCCATCACGCCGGCGGCCGCCAGAAAGTAGCTGCCATTCCACAGGCTGCCGAGGCGACAGCCCTGGTGGTCGGCTCGCCGCAAGACCTCGCTCAGCAAGGGAATCTCGTCCAGCTGCACCCGGTAGCCGCCGCACACGATGATCATGTCGATCTGCGCCTGCCCCAGCGACTCGAGCCCGGCGCTGGCCATGATGTCGATGCCCAGATCACTGCGTACGCTGCCCGCCGTCACCCCGAAGGTGTGAATGCGATAGAAGGGGACATCGCGGAGCAGATTGGCCGTGACCAGCACATCGAGGGCGCTGGTGAAGGCGGGCATCGAGAAGTGCTCCAGTAAAATGAAGGCGACATTGAGCGGTGCGCTCTGGGCACAGGTCACGTCCTTGAGCAGATGCTGGTTGCGACGCTTCATCGCGGGGGTGAAGTCGCGGCGACGGGGCGAGGTCATGGCTTGCGTTCGTTGCAGGGGCCGCGAGCGGCAGTGGATCGAAGGCGACCGGCAGGATGGCCACAGTGAGACTCCATCCTCGCAGCTGCACGCTCCCGCGGCGAGCCTCTCGCTGGTGGTTACGGGGTGGCAGGCATGTAATGAGGCTGTTGGCTTGATGATACGTCGCGTTACATGGGTGTAAAAACAATCACTTGTGTCATATTCGGCGCTTTCTCGCCTGTTAGACTGCCCCGTCACTCAGATCATGCCCCGAGGCTGACTAATGACGGATACCACCCGGACTGCCTTGTCCGGCTCCGCAACCCAAGCAGCTCCCCTTTCCGATCACGCCGCATCTCTTGCTGATCACACCGCATCCTCTCCCGATCAAGCCGCATCACTTCCTGATTCCGAGCTCACCGCGCTCAACAGTTCCCGCAGTCTGGACTGGCCGGTCTTCCTCCTCAGTGGAGGCGTGATGGCGCTGTTCGTCGCCGCCGCGCTCATCGACCTGGACGGCGTGTCGGCCCTGATCAATCACGCCTTCGACTTCTCGACCACCTACTTCGGTGCCTATTGGCAGGGCTTGATGATCGTGACCTTCCTCGTCGCCGTCGGCATGACCTTCGGGCGCACGGGGCGCGTGGTCTTGGGCGGATTGTCGACGCCTGACATCTCCACGCCGCGCTGGATGGCGACCATTCTGTGCACCCTGCTGGCCGGTGGTGGCGTGTTCTGGGCCGCCGCTGAGCCCATCGCGCACTTCGCCTCGCCGCCGCCCGTCTTCGGGCCGGAGGCGCCGGTCGGCAATCTCGATGCGGCCTACAATGCGCTGGCGCAGAGTTTCATGCACTGGGGCTTTCTCGGCTGGGCGGTGCTGGGCAGTCTGACGGGCGTCGTCTTCATGCACCTGCACTATGAGAAGGGCTTGCCGCTCAAGCCGCGCACCTTGCTCTATCCGCTGCTCGGAGAACGCGTGATGCGTGGGCCGATCGGCGCGCTGGTCGATGCCTGCTGCGTACTGGCCGTCATCGCGGGCACCGTGGGGCCGGTCGGTTTCCTCGGTATCCAGGTCAGTTACGGGCTCAATGCGCTGTTCGGCATTCCCGATACCTACGCGACGCAATTGGTGCTGCTGGCCATCCTGACCCTCGTCTACACCCTGTCCGCCGTCAGTGGCGTGATGCGCGGCATCCAGTTCCTGAGCAGTGCCAATGTGCTGATCGGCGGCGCGATGCTGTTCTTCATCGTGCTCTTCGGGCCGACCGAATTCCTGCTCAAGGCCTTCCCGCTGGGCATGGTCGACTACCTGGACAATATCGTGCCGATGGCGGTCTTTCGCGGCGACAGCGGCTGGCTGGATAGCTGGACGCTGTTCTTCTGGGGCTGGTTCATCGGCTTCGGTCCGCTGATGGCGATGCTGGTTGCGCGTATCTCGCGGGGGCGCACCCTGCGTCAGATGGTGCTGTTGATAACCATCCTGTCGCCGCTCGCGACCTGTGTCTGGTTCACCATTCTCGGCGGCAGCGGCCTGGCCTTCGAGCTGGAAAACCCGGGCAGCGTCTCGGGCCCGTTCAGCGGCTTCAATCTGTCGGCGGCCTTGATCGCCATCACTCAGCAGCTGCCGTTCGGCTTCATCATGTCGGTGCTGTTCCTGATTCTGTCGGCGCTGTTCGTGGCCACGACCGGGGATTCGATGACCTACGCCATCTCGATGGTGATGAGTGGGCACGACAATCCGCCACGCAGCGTGCGTGTGTTCTGGAGCCTGATCATGGGTGTCGTGGCGGCGATCCTGATCTCGATGGGCAATGGCGGCATCAATGCGCTGCAATCCTTCATCGTGGTGACCGCGGTGCCTGTCTCGCTGGTGCTGTTGCCCAGTCTGTGGAATGCGCCGCGTATCGCGCGGCAGATGGCGCGTGAGCAAGGGCTGTAACTGGCTGAGTGACAAAGGCCGCCCGAGTGGGCGGCCTTTGCATGTCGTCATGCACGGATCAGTCTGGCATGGCCCGAAGATGGCAGCCGAGGGAGGTCATGAGTTGTTATCACCGATGCCCGGATGTAAAACGGCTGTAGGCTTGGTGATACGTCGCGTTACATGGGTGTAAAAACAACGGCTTGTGTCATAGTTCAGCGTTTTACGGCTGATACACTGCACCGTCACTCAGATCATGCCCAGAGGCTGACTAATGACGGATTCTTCCCGGACTGTTTCGTCCGGCTCCGCCACACCGGTAAATCCCCCCGCTGAACCCGCACACACCCCGCAAGGTATCGACTGGCCCGTCTTCATCATCAGTGGTGGCGTATTGGCAGTGTTTGCCATCGCCGCACTGGTGGATCTCGACGCTGTCTCCGCGCTCATCCAGAGTGCCTTCGGTGTCTCGACCCAATACTTCGGTGCCTACTGGCAAGCGCTGATGCTGGCGACCTTCGTCATCGCCATCGTGCTGACCATCGGCCGTACCGGACGGGTGCGCATGGGCGGGCTGGCGGCGCCGGATATCTCGACGCTGCGCTGGATGGCCATCATCCTGTGCACGTTGCTGGCGGGCGGTGGTGTCTTCTGGGCAGCGGCAGAGCCGATCGCTCACTTCACCTCGCCGCCGCCGGTGTTCGGCGCGGACGCCCCGACAGGCAATGCCGATGCCGCCTACAACGCGCTGGCGCAGAGCTTCATGCACTGGGGCTTTCTGGCCTGGGCGATGCTCGGCAGCCTGACCGGCATCATCTTCATGTACCTGCACTACGAGAAGGGCCTGCCGCTCAAGCCGCGCACGCTGCTCTATCCGCTGTTCGGCGACCGCGTCATGCGTGGCCCCATCGGTGCGCTGGTCGATGCCTGCTGCGTGCTGGCAGTGGTGGCCGGTACCGTCGGCCCCATCGGCTTTCTCGGTCTGCAGGTCAGCTATGGCCTCAATGCGCTGTTCGGCATTCCCGATACCTACGCGACCCAGCTCACGCTGCTGCTCGTGCTGACCGTCATCTACACCCTGTCCGCTGTCAGCGGCGTGACCCGTGGCATCCAGTTCCTGAGCAGCACCAACGTCCTGCTCGGCGGCGCGCTGCTGCTGTTCATCCTGATCATGGGCCCGACCGGCTTCCTGCTCGAAGCCTTCCCGCAGGGCCTGGTGCGCTACGTCGGTGACTTCGTCGCCATGTCCTCCTTCCGGGGTGACGATGGCTGGCTGAATGGCTGGACGCTGTTCTTCTGGGGCTGGTTCATCGGCTATGGTCCGCTGATGGCGATGTTCGTCGCGCGTATCTCGCGTGGCCGCACCCTGCGTCAGATGGTGCTGTTGATCGCGGTCATCTCGCCGCTGGTCACCTGCCTGTGGTTCACCATCATCGGTGGCAGCGGTCTGGCCTTCGAGCTGAGCAACCCGGGCAGCGTCTCCGGTCCGTTCACCGGCTTCAACCTGCCGGCAGCGCTGATCGCCATCACCCAGCAGCTGCCGTTCGGCTTCACCATCTCGGTGCTGTTCCTGGTGCTGACCACGCTGTTCGTCGCTACCACCGGTGACTCGATGACCTACGCGGTCTCGATGGTGATGAGCGGTCACGACAATCCGCCGCGCGGCGTGCGTGTGTTCTGGAGCCTGATGATGGGCGTGGTCGCGGCGCTGCTGATCTCGATGGGCGATGGCGGCATCAACGCGCTGCAATCCTTCATCGTCGTCACCGCCGTGCCGGTGTCGCTGATTCTGCTGCCCAGCCTGTGGAACGCTCCGCTGATTGCCCGCCGCATGGCGCGCGAACAGGGCGTCTGATCGGCTCACACGCTCGCAAGCAATGCGCGTCTCGCATCATCAAAAACGCCGCCCCGAGGGGCGGCGTTTTCGTGTCTGGCGATCAGCCATCAGACGCTGACGTTCAGCGTCACATCGATGTTGCCACGCGTCGCGTTGGAGTACGGGCACACCTGGTGCGCCTTCTCGACCAGCGCATCCGCCTCGGCCTTGTCCATGCCCGGCAGGCTGATATCCAGCGCCACCTCGATACCGAAACCGGCCGGAATCTGGCCGATGCCCACCTTGCCGGTGATCTCCAGGCCTTCCGGCAGTGTCACGCCGTCAGTGCTGGCCACGTGCTTCATGGCACCGATGAAGCAGGCAGAGTAACCCGCCGCGAACAGCTGCTCCGGGTTGGTACCTTCACCGCCACCACCGCCCAGCTCCTTCGGCGTGCTCAGGGTGACATCCAGCGCCCCATCGGAAGAACGCGACTTGCCCTCACGACCCCCAGTGGTAGTGGCTTCTGCACGGTACAGCACTTGTTCGATAGACATGCCTGACTCCTTGAGCGGAAAAGCCCTCAGTCGAGGGATGGAAACAAGATGGTGGTCACTGCTGATGAGTTCAAGTAGATATTCATAGATTCAAGTACTTATATGGAACAACTGCCAAGTCAAGTTGATTTTTAGTGTATCGATCAAAGTCCATAGCGAATATGAGCATCACCATAGTTACCAAGAGACCAACAGAGTGTTATAAGTTAGGCATATTGTAGATAAACTTTAAGTAGTGGTGGCGATATGTACAAGAAAGAAGAGGCAGGACAGGCCTGTAGAGAAATCGATACTCCACCGAATGCATCAGCACTGATTGAGGGTCATAGGGATTTTGGTTATGACCTTAAGACTGCGCTTGCAGATGTCATCGACAATTCCATCTCTGCAGGAGCCACAAGCGTCAAGCTGGAAGTAGATACCAGTTCTGATGATCCATGGTTGGCGATCGTGGATAACGGTACTGGCATGTCTGAAGAAGAGCTGATCGAAGCGATGAGATTGGGCTCCAAGAATCCGACCGATGCTAGAGAAAGTGGCGACTTGGGGCGGTTTGGCTTAGGGCTCAAGAGCGCCAGCTTCTCACAATGCCGCTCTTTGACGGTTCTTTCTCGTAAGGAAGGGGTGACTTCCTGTGCACGCTGGGACCTTGATCATGTCGCTAGACGCAATACGTGGGCACTTGAGTTACTGGGAAAAAATGCATCATTGTCATGTTGGAGACACCTTGAAGGCTATGCCAACGGTACCGTTGTGCTATGGGAAAAATTGGATAGGTTGAGTGGTGGACAGGAGCCTGGCACATATAGACAGGAGCATATGAATAGTCAGCTTGCAGATGCAGAAGCTCACTTGAGGCTAGTGTTTCATCGCTTCATGGAGCGATCGGGTCACCGGTTAGTGCTGACATTGAATGGCCGGAAACTTCGGCCTATAGACCCTATGGCAAGTAACCATAAGGCTACTCAAAAAGATCCTGTTGAAACAATTTCGCTATTGAATGGGAAAGTCGATGTGCTATGCCATACACTACCCCATCATGGGAAGTTAAGCTCCGAAGATTGGGAGGAGCTTGGAGGTAGTGAGGGACACTTGAAGTCTCAAGGGTTCTATATATATCGCGGGGATAGATTGATAATTGCAGGTGGGTGGTTAGGGCTGGCACGACAGTCAGATCTGACCAAGCTTTGTCGAGTGCGAGTCGATATTCCCAACTCTATGGACTCTGACTGGAAGATAGATGTCAAAAAGGCGTCAGCGCAATTGCCGCCAGCAGTTAGGTCACGGTTGAAAAAGATTGTAGAGCGTTTATCCAGTACATCCAAGCGTACATATCAGAGTAAAGGTAACAAGCTTGTTGATCGTGAGATGAATCCTATCTGGAATCGAGAAATAAGAGATTCCAAAGTTATGTTTAGACCTAATCTTGAACACCCGATTATCGTTGATTATCTGAAGAATTTGCCAAAAGAATTTCAAGAAGGTTTCATTCAGTGTGTGAAGTTGCTGGGTATAGGGTTGCCGATTGATACTATATTCATGGAGCTTTCCGCTGGCCCAGATTCATTGAAGAGCGGGCCAGATAAAAAAGATGAATTAACGGAGGTCATTTATCAATTATCGGATGTATTACTTAATGGGGGGGTAGAGATATCATCCCTGATGAGCGTGATGAGTAACTATGCTATACCTGGAGTCAGTCAAAGTGAAGTTCGAGATGTTGTAGGAAATTACATATTGGAGAAGAGTTGATGAATAGCAACAAGGGACTGATGTCAGCTGTAGAGGCAACACTCTATGAAACCGGCGAAAAGACTGGTGAAGAGTTGAGGGAGTTCATTACTAATTTGGCTAAAGTAATAGCGCCGACCATGTCGTATGACGACATTGAAAGTATGGCTCGTGAACTTGAAAGCAAACATGGTGTTAAAGCAGGTCTTGGATCTGTTGTTGATAGTAATGATTTTATAGAATGGCTTGATGATGCCAAGGCCTCCATAGATCCTTTTTATTGGGAAAGGTACAAGAAGTTATTGCTTCAAAATGGATTGCCAAAAGATGTTGTAACGGCTACTGATAGAGTAACAGAGAAAATTCTTGGTCGGCTAGGCAACCCCCGGGAGCTTACACCATGGGATCGTCGCGGTATGGTCGTAGGTCATGTACAGAGTGGAAAGACAGCTAATTACACTGGTGTTATTTGTAAGGCTGCAGATGCTGGTTATAGATTGATAATTGTTATCGCAGGAATACATAACAATCTTAGGGATCAAACACAGAAACGTATAGATGAAGGCTTTATCGGGCGCGATACAGGAAGCCTGATAGCAAATACTAATAAGAAAAAGAAAAGTAGCAATGTAATCGGCGTAGGTAAATTCGATTCACGAAATACGCCTGTCAGTTTGACAAATACGTTACGAGATTTCAATAAGGCGACAGCATCTACAAATACTAGTGAGATAGATTCTTATAAAGTGCCAGTTGTTCTCGTTATAAAGAAAAATAGTAGCACATTGAAAAATTTGATTGACTGGTTGAAGGAAAATAATAGTAATTGCGGCGATGGTAATATGATCGATCAGCCTATGCTTCTCATTGATGATGAGGCTGATAACGCATCGATAAATACAAAATATGGAAAAAGTGAAGTTACCAAGATCAATGGTCAAATACGTGATTTGTTGAAGACATTTCATAGGTGCTGCTATATAGGGTATACAGCAACACCATTTGCAAATATTTTCATTGATCCTGATCATGAGGATGAGATATACAAGGAGGATCTCTTTCCTAAAGATTTTATCATTGGCTTGGATGCACCTAGCAATTACTTTGGTCCTGCCAAGGTGTTTCTGGAAGAAGATGACAAGAATGAAGTGCAAGATGAAGATGTTACAAGAGCCAGACTATATCTCAGGGAGATAGATGATAATGAAGTTCATATCCCGATAAAGCACAAGATAGATCATGACTTCAATATGTTACCAGAGTCATTGATGACGGCTTTGCGAACATTCCTTTTGGCAAGAACGATCAGAAATTTAAGAGGGCAAGGTGATCAACATTGCTCGATGCTTGTCAATGCAAGTCGTTTCACAGGTATTCAGGGCAAGATCAGAAACCGTCTACACGAAGCTCTGGATCGTATATTGAATGCAATAAGAGTCAATGCGAGCAAGAAAGATAATGCGTTAAGCAATGTAGAAATAAAATTACTTCATGATGTGTGGTTGGAAGAATACTCTCACCTTGAAGAAACCTGGGAAGAAATACTAGGCAATCTTCTGGAAAGCATCGCAGCAGCAAAGGTAGTAGAAGTCAATAGTCGTACAAATGAACTCGATTATGAGGCAGCAAGTGATAAAGGAAAAACTCTGATAGCTGTTGGTGGATTTTCTCTTTCACGAGGCCTGACGTTGGAAGGGCTAACAGTAACCTGGTTTTTGCGCAATACTCAGATGTATGACACCTTGATGCAGATGGGGCGCTGGTTCGGTTACAGGAATAAATATGAAGATCTTTGCCGCATCTGGATGCCAGAAGAAGCTATTGGCTGGTATACCTATATTGCCAGCGCGACTATAGAGCTGCATGACGAGTTGAGATCCATGCAGGCTCAGAAAGCGACTCCAGGTGAATTCGGTCTTGCAGTACGCAGCCATCCTGCCTCTTTATTGGTTACGGCCAGAAACAAGCTAGGCTCCGGCAAGAAGATAAAAGCTAATATCGGGCTTTCAAATAAATTTACCGAGACAGCGCGTCTCAGTTTAGATAGTAATCATCTGGATCAAAATGTTCTTGCTGCAAAGGAACTGGTGTCAAAACTGACGAATGCTCCTGATAGTGATTGGAAATCCGGGTTTTTATATAAGGATATACCTGTAAGCATTGTTGATGGTTTCCTTTCCAAATGGAAGAGTATTCTTATAAATGATCAAACAGACCCAGTGTTAGTCAGAAAGTATATAGAATCTAAAAAGGATACAGAGTTACATAATTGGGATGTATTGATATCCGGGAAGCAGACTGGAGAAATAGAAAGTTTGGCATTAGGAAAGCCTATTTATCCAATACAGCGGTCGATCAGTACCAAAGATCTGAGAAAAGGAATTATCTCGATTGGTGGAAGCAAGAGAAGGGTTTCAAGCAAGGGTATAGAAAAAGCGGGAGTGGACACTATCTCAATAAAAAAGGCTGAAGAAGATTATCTAACAAAGAAGAAGGGTAGTAATTTTCCTGACAAAATATATCGCGAAAAAAGGATAAAACCATTACTTATAATTCATCTGATTGATCTCAACTTGAAAAACAAGTCAACTGGTGATTTGGAAGAATTTGCATTTTTGTCGAATTCACCGGTCGTAGCTTGGAGTATTAGTCTTCCCAAGTCGAGTACGCCTGATGAGAAAGTTGAATATGTAGTCAATACTACTCGCTTCATTGAGATATTTGGTGAAGAAGAGTTAGGTGATGAGGAAGAAGCGTATGAGTAATAGTGATCCATGGAGGGGGATAAAGCCCGGTGTCATGCGTAGAGTCGACCCTGGCGCTTTACATGGGTTCTTCTGGATTATTCTGGAGGATGGGTCGTTGGGGCTATTGCTTTCTTTTAGCGAGCAGCTAGATTCTCGAATTCGGATGCCAAAATTCAAGAATATCAATGTGCAAATTCGTACCATGGGGGATGGGTTTGCCTTGTTGATCAGCCTAAAAGATAAGTCGTACAAGAAAATTTTTACGACACTTTGCTTCGATGTTGTAAATGCAGCCAAACAAGCAGGTACTACTGAGGAAGCTGTTTCCAATGCAGTGAAATGTACTGGTAAATGGCACTATTTTCTCAAGAATGGAGGGGACAGAGGTCTGACTCAAGAAGAGCAAAGAGGCCTTGTGGGCGAGCTTGACTTTCTTATCTACATGTCGAATTTAACGAGTCCAAGGAAGGCTATTGAAGCATGGCAAGGACCTATGGGGTCGGCCAAAGACTACGAGTTTCCGGGATTTTGTGTGGAGGTGAAGACTCGTAGGGCTGCCAGTCAGCCTGTTGTATCGATATCCTCAGAGCATCAACTTGAGCCTGTTGAAGGCAGTCATCTTTATTTACATGTTTCCTCGGTAGCCTCTGGGGCTGGACCAGATGGTGTGACATTGCATGAATTGGTCAAGCAGGCAGATAAAGTATTTCAGGCTGATGAAAGTGCACACGACTTGTGGCAAAGCACCATCATGGCAACAGGCTATGACCCTACTAATGACTATGAAGGCCGTCATTGGGAGGTGGTTGGAAGGATGAATTACTTTGTCGGCATAGATTTTCCTCGACTATTACCACCTTTGCCAAGAGGTATAAGTCGACTGAAATACTGTCTATCTCTTGATGAGTGTATTAAGTTTTGTGTGCCAGATATTTATGAAGACTTCACTAGGAGATAAAATACATGAGTGATTTAAATGCTTACCACCAGCATTTGGTATCTGATATACAAAGTAATGCCGATGCCAATAATGAACTTTTATCTGAATCTTTCTTTGATTATATTTGCAAGTTTTTAGAAGAAGCTGGTGAAATTGGTGGGGGAGATCGAGCTTATTATTCCGGAGCAAATGGTAATTTTAATCTACGCTTTGATGGATATGGTGGAGACCCAATTCATAATGAAAATGTATTAAGTCTTATCGTATGTGATTTCGACCCTAGCCTTGAATTACGAAATTTTGATAAAGGTGGAGCAGAGAAACTTGCCAAATTAGCGTATAACTTTATAAAAGCCACCCAAAAAACCACTTTCCTTTATGAATTAGAGGAAACGAGCTCAGGTTTCTTAGTCGGAGACATGATTGCAACACGTTGGGGTTTGATTGAAGATATCAAGATTGTAGTAGTGTCCAATTCAGATTATCGTGGTAAGTCTGACTCTGTCGGCATGGAGTCTATCGATGGGAAAAAAGTTGTTTACAGTGTTTGGGATATAAAGCGACTTAAAGGATTTGAGGAGCAGGGGCAAAGTAGGTCTGAGCTTATTATCGACTTTGCTAATGAGTATGGCGGTGCTTTACCAGTATTGGCTATACCTTCACAAATTGATGCGTACTCTAGTTATTTGGCAGTGGTTTCTGGAGATAGATTGGCTGAGATATATGATAAGTGGGGGGCACGACTCCTGGAGGCAAATGTTAGAAGCTTTCTACAGGCGCGTAACAAGGTCAATAGAGGGATAAGAGAAACGATCAAAAATACTCCTGAAATGTTCTTGTCGTATAACAATGGATTGAGTGTTACGGCAGAAAAGGTAATGGTAAGAGAGTCAGAAGTTGGTCTAGAATTAGTGCAAGTGGAAAATCTTCAGATCGTAAATGGTGGACAAACAACAGCATCGCTTCATGCTGCACTCAAAGACTCCTTGGAGGAATTGAAGCGAGTTCATGTTCAGATGAAGCTTACCATAGTACCGAAAGAGGCGTCTGAAGAAATAGTCCCCAAGATCTCAGAATTTGCCAATAGTCAGAACAAGGTGAATGCTGCAGACTTCTTTGCTAATCACCCGTTCCATACGCGAATTGAGCAGTATTCACGTAAAATACTGGCCCCGAGGGGGCTAGACGGTTATATGGATACAAAATGGTTCTATGAAAGAGCCAGGGGGCAGTATGCGGACCTACGTAGTAAATTGACAGGGGCTCAAAGAAAGGCTTTTGATAATCAGCACCCGAAAAGTCAATTCTTTACCAAGACAGACTTGGCAAAGTATGAAAATCTTTGGGCAGAGAAGCCACATATTGTAAGCTTGGGGGCACAAAAGAACTTCATTGAGTTTGCGAAAGAGATAGGCAAGCAATGGAAGAGACATGAGTCTTCCTATAATGATTACTGGTACAAGCAGATGATAGCAAAGGCTATCATTTTCAAGGCCACCGAAAAGCTTGTTTCCAATGCCGAATGGTATGCTGGTGGTTATCGAGCAAATATTGTCGCTTATGCGATCTCAAAACTCGTTTACGATACTAGAAAAACAGGTGTCTGTATTGACCTCGATCTTGTATGGCGCCGTCAAACTTTGACTCCTGAGCTTCGGTTGGCTTTGCTTGCTACTGCTGAACGGGCACAGAAAGTCATTACCAATCCCTTGCCTGGCATCAGGAATTACAGTGAATGGGCCAAGAAAGAGGTCTGTTGGCAACATGTACGCGACTCTACAGTTACATATACAACCAAGATTGGAGAAGCCCTGATTTCTACAGAAGAAGACAGAGATAACAAGAAATCTGCCCAAGTAGAGAAGCAGTTTGATGACAGTATTGACATGGAGCTTCATGTCTACAAGATCAGTACCGACTGTTGGGAGGCTGCATATGAGTGGTCTTTGGAGTGCGATACAATCACTCTTGGCGAACAGAATTCATTAAAGGCGTGTAAATCGATGCACAAAAGACCACCGTCTCCGAAGCAGTGTAAAGCTGCTCTGCTAGCCTTGGATAAGTTGAAAATGGATGGGTTTGAGCATAGTGGACTAGCATTGTCTGATGGTTGATCATATTCTACTGATACCGGAGATACTGATGTTTAGCAGTATCTCCGGTAATCTGTGGTGAGCAGATAGCTCAAGCGTTATTGACTGCACTTAAAACTTCAATGACCCTTTCAGCAATCTGTCTTGCCAGCAGCGGTGGCACAGCATTTCCCACCTGGACATATTGTTGTGTCCGGTTTCCCTCAAAGAAGTAGTCATCCGGGAATGTCTGGATGCGTGCTGCTTCTCTGACCGTCAGACTACGGCATTGGAATGGATCCGGGTGGATGAAATAGTGACCATCCTTGGAGATATGACTCGTGATCGTCTTGGATGGCTGGTTTTCGACAACCACTCGGAAGCGATCCGAGAAATTGCCGGATTTCCAGTTGGCATGATTGGGTGCCAGGCAATCCAGGTGTATCTCTTCGGAGCCCTTGGGGGCTCTTCCGGTAACCTTTGCATATGCGGAGCAATAGAGATAACGCGCCAGATCTTCCTTGATATGACCACGCGTCTCATGATTCACCCAGATAGGCATCACTTTTCTGTCATAGGCACCATGCAGCCACTCTTCCAGTTGACTGACTATCGGGCTGGATTTGTAAGCCCCTTCTACCACCATCTGCTTTCGCTCAAGGCGTAGCCCCTTGGCTGCATGCCCGGATACGGACTTGATCTCGTCAAGCAGCTCCTCAGCTTGCCTTGAATCAAGCTTTACAGGAGGTTTCTCCTTCAGTTCAGCAATGATTCTTTGCGCGGCTTCATGAATCGTTCTGGACCACTCTTTACGTGAATCCTCGCGGCTCAGACCACTGCGCAGTTCAGGCATGCCTGAGTGATAAAGAACCTCTGCAGCAGGCACAGGCTCACCTCCCCTGTGAAGAGGAACCTTGAGCATGCTGGCGATCTTGTCGATCCCCATGCTTTCAACAAGATCATTTCTGACACCCGCCAGAATGACGCGATGACGGGCCTGCGGTATGCCGTATTGCTCTGCCTTTATCAGGAAAGAGGAAAACTCATCTCGTGAAAGAGGGGTAGAGCCAAACCAGCCACTGTTCTCGCGCGGGTAGTGAACCTTGTCATCCACCAGAGAAAAGATGGTGTAGCCCTTCTTCTGCACCGACATCACGGAATCCGCGGTAGTGACCTCTACGGCAGAGTCTGGCTCATGTAGATCAGACAGGATCTGGTCAAAGATGTATTCACCATTGACCTTGGATGACAATATCCCGCGAACGTTTTCCATGATGAAGACACCAGGGCGATGGCGCGCGATAACGGATAGATACTCCTTGTAAAGGAAGTGTCTCTTGTCATCTTCTGCCTTGTATTCCTTGTTGCCCTTGTTTCTGGAGCGCCCGGCAAGGGAGTAGGCCTGGCAGGGCGGCCCACCTATCAGTACCCAGTTTCTCGAATGATCCAGCCCCTGCTCGAGCCTCTCCTCAAGTGCATGATTGCCAGCTTCGTCTCCCAGCTCCAATGACAATGCTTCATGCTCTGCGTGTTCCCAGAGGTCGCGATATTCTTCGAGGCTGGAGGGATGCGGGCCGCCTGTCAGATAATTGAAGTAGACACTCCTGTCCTTTCCGCTATCGAGCAGTTCCCGGAAGAAGGCTCGAAGGGTCAGTGTCTTGTGAGCGGAAGCTTCCTTCTCGACCGAGACGAGTGTCTTGAAGACGCGTTTCTCGTTGTCATCCCGTAGGGAGTTGAATCCTTCACCCAGGCCACCTGGGCCTGCAAAAAGGTCGACCACCTGAATTGAATGGTTCATGGTTCTAAGCCTGAATTGATGCCTGAATGAAGCAGGGGGCTGACATGACAGATGTGGTTGATCCTAAAGTGCGTTCCCGGATGATGGGGGCCATCAAGGGCAAGGATACGAAGCCTGAAATCCAGTTGCGCCAGTATCTGCATGCCCAGGGGTTCCGCTATCGCCTGCACCGGCGCGGCCTTCCCGGCTCTCCCGATCTGGTGCTCAAGCGCCACTCACTCGTCATCTTCGTACATGGCTGTTTCTGGCATCGACATGAAAAGTGTTTCTACGCCGCCAGCCCGAAGACGAGGCCTGAGTTCTGGCAACAGAAGTTCGAGGCCAACATGGCCCGTGATGCCAGAGTCCAGAATGAGCTGCAACAGCTTGGTTGGAGAGTGCTTGTCGTATGGGAATGCGGTTTGAAGCACCTTGATCTTGAGGATCATCAGATTCCAGAGCTGATCCGATCACTGCATGCTGACATGCAATGGCCAGCAATTCCGCCTCGCATGAGGTGATCGGATGCTCGCATGGCGCCCAGCGTGACCAGGAGAATACCAGGTTCGCGGGCGCCCACCAAATGCCAGCTTCACTCGATATTCTGAATCTGCTCGCGCATCTGTTCGATCAGCACCTTGAGCTCGACGGCGCAGCGGGTGGTGTCGGCGACCACGGACTTGGAGGAGAGGGTGTTGGCTTCGCGGTTGAGTTCCTGCATCAGGAAGTCGAGGCGGCGGCCGATGGGGCCCTTTTGGGTGAGCTGACGACGGACTTCGCCGACGTGGGTGTCGAGGCGGTCGAGTTCTTCGTCGACGTCGGCCTTCTGGGCCATCAGGGTCAGTTCGGCTTCCAGACGTTGTGGGTCGAGGGTGGCGCGGACTTCTTCGAGGCGGGCGAGCAGGTTCTCGCGCTGACGGGCGAGGATGTCGGGCATCAGGCGGCGGACTTCGGCGACGTGGGTGTCGACGCCATCGAGGCGTGCGCTGATCAGCTCGGCGAGGCGTTCGCCTTCACGGGCGCGGCCTTCGATGTGCTCGTCCAGCGCGCGCTTGAACAGGTTGAGGGCATCGGCCTTGATGCGCTCTTGATCGGCGCCTTCGCGCACCAGCACGCCGGGGTAGTCGAGCAGGGCGAGGCGTGAGGGCTGCGGGGTGTCCGGGCAGTGCTGGCCGACTTCGGCGAGTACGCGGCTGAGTTCACCCAGGCGTCTGGCATCGACGGCGAGGCTGTCGGCACCGGCTTCGGCGTCAAAGCGCAGCGAGAGTTCGACCTTGCCGCGGTTGAGGCGCTTGCGCAGGCCTTCGCGGAAGGCGCTTTCGAGTTCGCGCAGGCTGTCGGGCAGGCGGAAGTGCGGTTCGAGATAGCGCTGGTTCACCGAGCGCAGCTCCAGCGTCAGGGTGCCGTAGTCGGCTTCATGGGTCTGGCGGCTGAAGGCGGTCATGCTGTGGACCATGACGTGCTCCTTGTCGGTTGGCTGTCAGAAGAGGGGCGGCGCATGAGCGACCGCGCTGATAGCCTGAAGTGTACGCGTGCCGCTCTTGAGCGCCCAGTGATCAGGAGCAGGTCCGGCCCGCGCGGCGCGAAGGTCGTCGCCCGTGGCTGCGGCGTGTAGACTCTGGCCTCCCGAATACTGCAACAAGGAATCCCCATGAGCGAAGCCAACGTGACCCGTCCCAGTGGCCGTACCCCGGAGCAGCCGCGCGAGATCCGCCTGACCCGTGAGTTCACTCGTCACGCCGAGGGTTCGGTGCTGGTGGAGTTCGGGGAGACCCGCGTGCTGTGCACCGCCTCTGTCGTGGCGGGCGTGCCGCGCTGGCTGCGCGGTTCCGGCAAGGGCTGGCTGACCGCCGAGTACGGCATGCTGCCGCGTGCGACCCATACCCGTAATGATCGTGAAGCGGCGCGTGGCAAGCAGGGTGGCCGCACGGTGGAGATCCAGCGTCTGATCGGCCGTGCGCTGCGCGCCGCGGTAGATCTCAAGAAGCTGGGCGAATACACCATCACCATCGATTGCGATGTGCTGCAGGCTGATGGCGGCACGCGTACCGCGGCGATCACCGGTGGCTGTGTGGCACTGGTCGATGCGCTGCAGGGCCTGCAGCGTGAGCGCAAGATCAAGACCGACCCGCTGGTGAGTCTGGTCAGCGCCGTGTCGGTCGGCATCTACAAGGGCGTGCCGGTCACCGATCTCGACTATCCGGAAGACAGCAAGGCCGATACCGACATGAATGTCGTGATGGCCGAAGGCAAGGGGCTGATCGAGGTGCAGGGCACGGCCGAAGGCGCGGCCTTCGATCGCGCCGAGCTCAATGCGCTGCTGGATCTCGCCGAGCGTACCGGTGAGCAGCTGTTCGCCGCGCAGCGCGCCGCACTCGGCATGCCGGCCGACGCCTGAGCCCTGCGGCACGGCCGCTGTGCCATGAGTGCCATGTCATGAGTGATGTGTCGTGAGTGTCATGTCATGAGCGCTGCGTCATGAGCGCTTGACGCCAGACAGAAAACGCCCCCACCGCTTGCGCGATGGGGGCGTTTTCGTCAGTGCCCGAAGGCACATCATGCGACTGGCAGGGTGGCCCGAGGCCGAACGCTCAAGGGGTGACAGCGTGCATCACAGCTCGAGGTCGTACTCGACGATGACCGGTGCGAACTCGCTGAAGGTGGCATCGGTGTCGATCCAGGCGTCCTTGATATGACGACGCAGGTTCGGGTCGATGACCTGATAGTCGAGGCGCCAGCCTTCCTGACGGGCGCGCGGCTGGTCACTGTCCAGCGCTGGCCACCAGGAGTACTGGTCGGCATCGCGGTTGACTTCGCGGAAGGCGTCGATGAAGCCGATCGGGCCGAAGACCTGATCCATCCATGCGCGCTCTTCCGGCTTGAAGCCCGGCGTCATCTGATTGTCGGACCAGTTGGCGAGGTCGACAGTCTTGTGGGCCACATGCCAGGTGCCGCAGATCATGTAATCACGACGCTTGCGGCGCAGCTTGCTGAGGTATTCCTGATACTGCTCCATGAAGGCGCCCTTGGCAGCCGGATCACTTCCGTCAGGCATCAGGAAAGAGCAGATGCTGAAGCGGTCGTAATCGGCCTGCAGGTAGCGGCCTTCGTTATCGCACTGCTCGAAGCCCAGTCCATACATGATGGCCTTGGGAATCTGGCGGCAATAGAGGCCAACCCCTGAGAAGCCGTCTTTTTCGGCGTCCAGGAAGTAGCCTTCATACCCTTCCGGGTAGAGGATGCTGTCGTCGAGCTCGAAGCTCTTGGCCTTGAGGTTCTGGATGCAGACGACGTCGGCGTCCTGACTGGCAAGCCAGTCGAGGAAGCCGCGGCTGACCGCTTCTCGAATACCATTGACGTTAACTGTAGCGATTTTCATACGTGGTCCCTGGTTCGTCGCGCCTGTATGATACCCGAGCTTTAGACGATTTGGTAAATGGCTAACGAATTCAAAGGTGATATCGGATGCAGGACTACCAGCGGGAGTTCATTGAGTTTGCCATCGAGCAGGACGTGCTGCGGTTTGGCGAGTTTACGCTCAAGTCCGGGCGGGTGAGCCCCTACTTCTTCAATGCTGGTCTATTCCGCTCCGGACAGGCCCTGGCGCGTCTGGGACGCTTCTATGCGCGTGCCATCGTCGAATCAGGCCTGGAGGCCGATGTGCTGTTCGGCCCAGCGTACAAGGGTATCCCGCTGGGTGCCGTGACGGCCGTGGCGCTGGCTGATCATCATGATCGTGACATGCCGTTCACCTTCAATCGCAAGGAAGCCAAGACCCACGGTGAAGGGGGCTCGTTGGTCGGCGCGCCCCTCGAAGGCCGCGTGATGATCATCGACGATGTCATCACCGCCGGCACCGCCATCGGCGAAGTGATGGAGATCATCCACGCCGAGAGTGCCAAGGCGGCGGGCGTCGTGATCGCACTGGACCGTCAGGAGCGCGCTCCCGATGGTCAGGGAGGCCTGAAGGCGAACAGCGCCATTCAGGAAGTGGAGGCACGTTTCTCCATGCCCGTGGTCAGTATCGTGACGCTCGACCAGGTGCTCGAATATCTGGAACAATACGCACAGCAGGAACTGTCTGGGCATGCGGTCGCGATTCGCGACTACCGTGCGCAATACGGTCTCCAGGGCGCCTGAGAGCGTTCATGACCCGCGCAGCATTACCTTCCCAGTCACGTACAGAGGTGCATACATGACAGCTCACCGTAACATTCTCGGCCTTTCGGCAGCCATCCTCGCTGCCAGTCTGTCCGCCCCGGCCATGGCCGGCAACGCTGACATCAACCTGAATACTGAAGCCGTTCAGGGCGAAATCAATGGCGAGATCGGCAATGGCGTCCAGCTCGGCGGCGGTATCCTGTCCAGCGATGACCACGACGACGTCACGGCCGGTCACGTCCAGCTGCTGGGCACCGAGCGCACCAGCGAATACGACGTGGGCCTCGGCGCACGCTGGAGCCAGTACGACACCGACCACGGTGACGGCGGCGGTCTGGGCCTCGGCGGCTACGGCTACTACTACCTGCCGGGCGCACCGCGTGTCTCGCTGGGTGGCTACGGCTACGTGACCCCGGACGTCGCGACCAGCAACGACCTCGAGCACAGCTACGAATACGGCCTGCGCGCACGGTATCAGGTCATCGACAACGTCGAAGGCTATGTCGGCTACCGCAAGGTGAAGGCTGACTTCGAGAACCGTGACGAACGCACGCTGGATTCCGGCCCGCTGGTCGGCATGCGTCTGCAGTTCTGAGGCGGGTTCTCGGCAACGCGTGCTCCGCGTGAGTCACGCATTGCGGTAAGATGGCGGGCCCTTCGGGGCCCGCTTTGCGTTGTCATGGCCAGGTGAGCATCGCCGGCCAGCCCCCTGTTTTCGACTTCTGCCGCGAGTCTGCTCATGCTCGATATCGTGCTCTATCAGCCCGAGATTCCGCCCAATACCGGCAACATCATCCGGCTGTGTGCCAACACCGGTTACCGCCTGCATCTGATCGAGCCGTTGGGGTTCGAGCTGGATGACAAGCGCCTGCGCCGTGCCGGTCTCGATTATCATGAGTGGGCACGTGTGCAGCGCCATGCCAGCCTCGATGACTTCGTGGCGAACGTGACACCTTCGCGGGTCTTCGCGCTCTCGACGCGTGGTCGCACCGCGCCGCATGAGGCCAGCTTCCAGGCCGGTGATGCGCTGGTGTTCGGCCCCGAGACACGCGGTCTGCCACAGGCGATGCTCGACAGCCTGCCCCGCGAGCAGGTGTTGCGCCTGCCGATGCTGGCCGACAGCCGCAGCATGAACCTGTCGAATGCCGTCGCCGTGGTCGTCTATGAAAGCTGGCGTCAGCTCGATTTCGCCGGCGCCGCAATTCTCGATTGATCGGCCAGCCCTCGATTGATCGGCCAGGCCTCGATTGATCGGCCAGGCCTCGATTGACCGACCATCGCCCGCGTGAGATGCATTTCCGCTCCCTTTCTTCGCCCAGCAGGACACCGTGATGACCGAGATCCGTGATCGCCTCGCCAAGCTCAACCCCCGCCAGCAGGAAGCCGTGCGCGCCATCGATGGCCCCTGTCTGGTGCTGGCCGGTGCCGGATCAGGCAAGACCAGCGTGATCACGACCAAGATCGCCTATCTGGTGCAGGAATGCGGCATGAAGGCACGCAACATCGCCGCAGTGACCTTCACCAACAAGGCGGCGCGCGAGATGAAGGAGCGTGTCGGCAAGATGCTCAAGGGCCGCGAGGGCCACGGGCTGATCGTCTCGACCTTCCACACCCTCGGCCTGACCATCATCCGCGGCGAGCTGAAGACACTGGGCTACAAGCCGGGCTTCTCGCTGTTCGACACCGATGACGCCAAGGTGTTGATCAAGGAGCTGATGCACAAGGAAGCCGACACCGACGCCGAGCAGATCAACGCGGTGCAGAGCCAGATCTCCACCTGGAAGAATGATCTGATCCTGCCCGGGGCGGCGCTGTCGCATGCCGAGGATGAAGACGCCCAGTACGCCGCAGTGATCTACGAGGCCTACAACCGGCACCTCAAGGCCTACAACGCGGTCGACTTCGATGACCTGATCCTGCTGCCGGTGGTGCTGTTCCGTGATCACCCCGAGGTGCTGGCGCGCTGGCAGCGGCGCATCCACTACATGCTGGTCGATGAGTATCAGGACACCAACATCAGCCAGTACCTGCTGGTGAAGATGCTGATGCAGGAGCGCCAGACCTTCACGGTGGTGGGCGATGATGATCAGTCGATCTACGCCTGGCGCGGCGCGCGCCCGGAGAACCTCGTCACCCTCGGTGAGGACTTCCCGCGCCTGAACCTGATCAAGCTGGAGCAGAACTATCGCTCCACCGGCATCATCCTGCGCGCGGCGAACACCCTGATCGCCAACAATCCCCACGTCTACGACAAGACGCTGTGGTCGCAGATGGGCGATGGCGACCCGATCCGCATCATCATGAATCGCAACGAAGAGGCCGAGGCCGAGCGCGTGGCGGGCGAGATTCTCACGCGGCGCATCAAAGAAGGCGCCGAATGGCGTGACTTCGCGGTGCTCTATCGCGGCAACTTCCAGGCGCGCCTGCTGGAGCTGAAGCTGCAGCACTACCAGATTCCCTACAAGCTCTCCGGCGGCACCTCCTTCTTCGGGCGCAACGAGATCAAGGACGCGATGGCCTACCTGCGTCTGCTGATCAATCCGGCGGACGACAACGCCTTCCTGCGCATCGTCAACGTGCCGCGGCGGGAAGTCGGGCCGGGCACGCTGGAGAAGCTGGCCAACTACGCCACCGGGCGTGGCGTGTCGCTCTACGCCGCCTGCAGCGAGATGGGCCTGCGCGAGCAGCTGAGCGAGCGTGCGCTGGACCGCCTCGGCCGCTTCACCCACACGCTGGACCGCGTGCGCCGCGAGATGGACGCCGGCCAGTCGATCAGCGCGATCCGCGAGCTGTTCCGCGAGGTGGATTACGAAGGCTGGCTGTATCAGAACGCCAGTGCGCCCAAGATCGCCGAGCGGCGCATGGCCAACGTCTGGATTCTGGTCGATCAGCTCGAGAAGTCGATCAGCGGCAATCCGCAGGAAGAGGTGGAGGAGCTGGAGGGCAGCGAGGCGATGACCGGCGATACCGAGACTGGCGATGTCGCGGCGGCCATCTCACGCCTGGTACTGCGCGACATTCTCGAGCAGCAGGCCGAGGAAGATGACTCCGACCGTGTGCAGCTGCTGACGCTGCATGCCTCCAAGGGCCTGGAGTTTCCGCATGTCTACGTGCTGGGGCTGGAGGAAGACCTGCTGCCGCACCGCAACTCCATCGAGATGGAGACAGTGGAGGAGGAGCGCCGCCTCGCCTACGTGGGCATCACTCGTGCCCGCCGTACGTTGGTGCTGACGCTGGCGCGCCAGCGCAAGACCTACGGGGAGATGATGGACTGCGTGCCGAGCCGTTTCCTGGACGAGCTGCCGCCGGAAGACCTCGAGTGGGAAGGGCGGGCCGACAAGCCGCAGGATCAGGAGAAGAAAGTGGCCCGCGGGCGGGATGCCATCGCGGGCCTGCGTTCGCTGCTGGGCTGATGTTTACTGTCGGGTACTGTGCGCTGAGACTCAGCGCACGGAGTCGAGCAGGTAATCCACCGCGGCCTTCACTTCCTCATCGGAAAGCGCCGGGTTGCCGCCCTTGGCCGGCATGGCATTGAAGCCTTCGATGGCGTGGGTGTAGAGCGTCTCGTCGCCCTTGGAGAGTCGGCCTTCCCAGTCGCCGGCCTCGCCCAGGCGCGGGGCACCGGCGGCGCCAGTGGTGTGACAGGCCATGCAGATGCCACCGTAGACCTTCTCGCCGTCTATCGCGCTGGCGGCACTGGCTTGGCCACCAGCGCCGCTGTCCGCCGGCTGCGAGCTCGCTGCCGAGCCATCACCGGCGCAGGCATCGCCCTTCACGCATAGCTCGCCCACCGGCTTGAGTCGCTCGGCAATCGCCTCGCGGGAGTTGTCTGCGGCCTGTGCGGACGCGCTGACAAGCACGCTGAACAGCATCGCGCTCAATGAGAGTGACAGGGAAGAGCGCTTGAGGGGAAAAGCAGCTGGCCGGCGAGCTTGCATGGCGTGCACCTTTTGGGGCTGTGTATCGAGCCAGTATAGCGCTCGCCGGAGGCGCAGCAACCGCGTGGCTGGCGGGATATCTCGACATCGTAGAATCAAGACGTTACCATAAGCGCGCCTCGGTTCACTGCAACCCTGGCATGCGCGCCCATAGCTCAGCTGGATAGAGTACTGCCCTCCGAAGGCAGGGGTCGCAGGTTCAAATCCTGCTGGGCGCGCCAACGAATTCCCGTTACCGGCGCCATTGCCGGTCGACACCCGAAAAGCCCTCGTACCTCACGGTGCGGGGGCTTTTTGCATTGCGGCGTGCACCAGCGGCGCAGGCGACTTTCTTTGACGTCATCAAACGAGTGTTCTAAAACGGGATGAGCCACGTTGGCGGTTCTTCGCGCCGGTCGCTGTCGCCTAGTACGCCATACTCGTGGCTGTCTGCCTTAGCTGCTGGCTTCGCCGGCCCTCACTGGATGTTCTCATGACGACTGCCGCCCCTGTTGATCCTGCTTCGCCTGAATCTGTTGTCTCGCCTGCTGGCTCGTCTAATGAGAGCAGCGAGGCTGCCGCCCGGGAAATCACGCGCATGCAGGCGCTGCTGGAAGACCAGCGCGCCGCCTACGGCCTGTCGCCGATGCCCAGCGCCGACGAGCGCCAGGCCTGGCTGACCTCGCTGCGTGATGCGCTCAAGTCACACGAGGAGGCCCTGATCGCGGCGATCAGCGCCGATTTCGGCCACCGCAGCGCCCATGAGACGCGTCTGGCCGAACTGGTGCCGAGCTACGAAGGCATTCGTCATGCACGTCGTCACCTGAAGGGCTGGATGAAGCCTTCGAAGCGCCATGTCAGCGCCGCCTTCCAGCCGGCCTCTGCGCGCGTCGTCTATCAGCCGCTGGGCGTGGTCGGCATCATCGTGCCCTGGAACTATCCCCTCTATCTGGCGATCGGCCCCTTGATCAGCGCCCTGAGTGCCGGCAATCGGGTGATGATCAAGATGAGCGAGTTCACCCCCGAGACCGCCGAGGCGCTGCGCGTGATGCTGCTCGATGCCTTCGATGAGGTGCAGGTGGCCGTGGTGATCGGTGAGGCCGATGTGGCGGCGGCCTTCTCGGCCTTGCCCTTCGACCACCTGCTGTTCACCGGCAGCACGGCGGTCGGCAAGCATGTGATGCGCGCCGCGGCGGACAACCTGACCCCCGTGACGCTGGAGCTGGGCGGCAAGTCGCCGGTGATCATGTCGCGTGAGCTGATGGCGGATGAGTCGCAGCGTCGTGAAGCCGCGGGGCGGCTGGCCTTCGGCAAGGGCATGAACGCCGGCCAGACCTGCGTCGCGCCGGACTACGTGCTGTGCAGTGAGGACCAGGTCCCGCTGCTGGTCACGGCACTGGGCGAGGCCTTCCAGCGCTTCTATCCGCGCTTCTGCGAGACGCAGGACTATTCGCGCATCATCAATCAGCGTCAGTACCAGCGCTTGCGAGAGGTGCTCGAGGACGCCCTGGCGAAGGGCGCGACACTCAGGCCTCTGGTCGACAGCCCCGACTGGAATGACCCGGAGCTGGTCGAGAAGCGTCTGATGCCGCCGCTGGCGTTGCTCGATGTGACGGATGAGATGCGCGTGATGCAGGAGGAAATCTTCGGCCCGCTGCTGCCGATCGTCGGCCTGGCGGATCCGGGGGCAGCGGATGAGGCGGAGGGCGAGACGAGTGTGAAGGACACGTTGCTGGAGGCACCGGCGGATACGCTATCCGTCGCGATGGCCTATGTGAACGCCCGGCCCCGGCCGCTGGCGCTGTATTACTTCGGCCACGACAAGCACGAACAGCAGCGGGTCACCGAGGGCACGCATGCGGGCGGAATGTGTCTGAACGACACCCTGCTGCATGTGGCGCAGGATGACATGCCGTTCGGCGGTATCGGGCCGTCGGGGATGGGCCATTATCATGGCAAGGAAGGCTTCCAGGCGCTCAGCAAGGCCAAGGGAATCTTCGCCAAGGGACGCATGAATGGCGCGCGACTGATGTATCCGCCCTATGCCGACGGGCCGACTGCGCGCGCCATCCATGGTCTTATCCGCCGCCTGCTGATGCGCTAGGCGCTGTCAGCGGTGCAGGTCGCCGGCGCTTTCCGGCTGGTAATGCAGCGCCTCGATACGCACCTCGTGCAGGCTGCCATCCGGCAGCCGCCACTCGATGAGGCTGCCGACCTTGAGGCCGAGCAGGGCAGCCCCCAGTGGCGCCAGCACCGACAGGCCGTCCTGCTGGCCGGGCAGCGCATGCGGATAGACCAGCGTGCGCACCAGAGTCTGCTGGCGGGTCAGGTCCGTGAACTCCACGCGGCTGTTCATGCTGACGATATCGGCGGGCACCTCGTGAGGCTCGACGACCTCGCCGCGCTCCAGCTCGTCCTCAAGCTGTTCTGCCACCTGACGGTCGGCGGCGGCAACGCGATCAATCAGGCGCTCGAGGCGTTCGGCGTCCAGGCGATTGATGATGATCGAGGGAAGTGTGGCCATGAGACCTCCTGTCAGTCGTGGTGTCAGCCCCTTGCGAGCAAGGCCTTGCTGGACACCAAAAAAACAGCCCTCCGCCGGGAAGGGCGAAGGACTGTGTGCAGAAGTCATCATATAAACTTCGCTCGGCGATGGATAGCCCATTCAGGCAACTGAGGCCAGCGCGAGGACAGACCCGCTCACTCCCGCGTCAGGCGCTGGAGCTGGCGAACAGCCAGTCAGTGATCTCGTCGCGATTGAGCACGACCAGCTGCTGGGCGCGCGGAGACTCTTCCAGATGGTCCGGATTGATGCCCAGCTCGCGCAGGACGTACTGCACCAGAGCGCCGCGTGTCGGCAGGTGCAGCTCGCCATCCACCATGCCGTGGTCCTGCTCTATCAGGCCGCGCTCGGCGGGCGTCAGGCGCGGGTCGGCGCCCAGCTTCAAGGTGACTCGCGTCTCCCAGCCTTCATCGCACTCGCGCTGGCTGCCCTCGAGGACTTCACCGAACAGCTCCGGCACCGCGCGGAATCGAGACAGCACGAAGTCACGAAAAGCCCGGTTCTTCTCGCAGAAGGCGCGCACATGCCAGCGGCCAGCGGCGTAGACCAGCGTATGCGGACACAGGATGCGCTCCTCCCCCTGGGGGGAGTTGAGAGAGGCATAGGTCACCTCGAGACGCGCGCCCTGACTGGCGGCTTCGATCAAGGCCCTGACCACCGGCGGACTGGCGCTGCGTGACGGCAGGCGCAGGGCCTCGGTGTTTGCCTGGCCTAGCCCCAACCCGGTGAAATGCGGATTCAGATTGTCGTGATTGCCCAGCAATTGCAGGTATTCATCGACCTCACCCCGCGTCAGCATGGGGCAGAAATTCGCCGACGGACGGTAGCCCTTGATGACGGGGTCATACTCGAGATTGTTCTCGGCGACCGTCTCGCGGTAGGTCTTCATGACGCGCGAGGCTTGTTGTCTGGCGATACCGAAGGCGTTGCCCAGATGGCGCGAAGTGACTCGCCCCTCCCACAAGGCGATGATCTCGATCAGGCGGTAACGCGCCAGCGTGTCCCATGGCAGGACTTCGAGGCGTTGCTTGATGCTCATTGCTGAATCCTTTCATACGGGTCTTCTGGAGCGTATTCGTGACGCATTGCACACACCGGGCTTGGCAATGGCGACACATGGCGAGTGCTCACGAGGATCGGTAAGAGGACCCTGCTCCGGGTGGCGTGTGGCGAACAAGTCTTCGTTAACTGCAGGATATGCATAAAGAAAGCTCCGGCAGAAGATACCTGCTCCGTTGCGTTGACCCTAGTGACTGCGCATCGACGTCTCGTTTTGGCGTCGTCCAAACGCGACGCATCATTAGAATTCGACGATTTATCCTCGCTCGGTGACGTGTGATTGCGCGCTATCAATAGATCAAGACATTACGTTGCGCAGGGGCGTTGGCCGCGTGTGGCATGCTCTGAATGAAGACACTATATGCGCAACACGAATATGCCTCATATAACCCTCATTTAAGTGTTAGAGATGCCTCAGGCCAAGGTATCGCGCAAAGTTCCCTTATTTTGCGAGCCCTAATAGCGACGCACTTCCTGCAATGACATTCATAAGTATTAGAGAGATGGTCATGCTGCCCTTTGCGGCAACAGCGAAAAGTGCTCAAACGCAAAAGACCCGCCGAGTTGGCGGGTCTTTTGCGTTTGAGCACGATGCCCCCTGCCATCAGGCAGGGGGCTGGCTGGGCCAGCTTACTTGCTGGCGCGCTTGCGCTCGTTCTCTTTCAGGTACTTCTTGCGGATACGGATGTGCAGCGGAGTGACTTCCACCAGCTCATCGGAATCCAGGAACTCGATCGCCTGTTCCAGGGTGAAGCGAATCGGCGGCGTCAGCACGATGTTTTCATCGTTGCCGGTAGAACGCATGTTATCGAGCTTCTTGGCCTTGGTCGGGTTCACGACCAGGTCGTTGGCGCGGTTGTGGATACCGACCAGCATGCCTTCATAGACTTCGGTACCGTGACCGATGATCAGCTTGCCACGTTCCTGCAGGGTGTACAGGGCGTAGGACAGCGCCTTGCCCGGCACCATGGAGATCATGACGCCGTTGCGACGCTCGACGCCTGCGCCTTCCTTCAGATCACCGTAGTGATCGAAGCGGCTGGTCAGGATGCCGGTACCGGAGGTCAGGGTCAGGAACTGACCACGGAAGCCGATCAGACCGCGAGACGGGATGATGAAGTCCAGACGCACACGACCCTTGCCATCCGGGTTCATGTTGGTCAGCTCGCCCTTGCGGTAGCCCAGCTCTTCCATGATGGAGCCCTGGTGCTGCTCTTCACAGTCGATGATGACTTCTTCGTACGGCTCCTGCTTCTTGCCGTCGATTTCCTTGATGATCACTTCCGGACGGCCCACGGCCAGCTCGAAGCCTTCACGACGCATGGATTCGATCAGAACGGAGAGGTGAAGCTCACCACGACCGGAGACGACGAACTTCTCCGGAGTCTCGCCCTGTTCGACGCGCAGTGCGACGTTGTGGATCAGTTCCTGGTCCAGACGCTCACGGATGTTGCGGCTGGTGACGAACTTGCCGTCCTGACCGGCGAACGGAGAGTCATTGACCTGGAAGGTCATGGAGACGGTCGGCTCATCGACGGTCAGCGGCGGCAGCGCCTCGACAGTGGCGGTGTCGCAGATGGTGTCGGAGATCGCGAGGTTCTCGATACCGGTGATGCAGACGATGTCGCCGGCAGTCGCCTTGTCGGTCTGCACGCGGTCCAGACCCATGTGAGTCATGACCTGGCCGATCTTGCCCTTACGGACAGCGCCTTCCTTGGTGATGATGGAAACCTGCTGACCCGGGCTGACGGCGCCGCGCTTGATGCGACCCAGACCGATGACGCCGACGTAGCTGTTGTAGTCCAGTGCGGAGATCTGCATCTGGAACGGACCGTCCAGCTCGACCTTCGGCGGCTCGACGATGTCGACGATGGACTGGAACATCGGGTCCATGGTGTCTTTCAGGTCTTCCGGATCCATACCGGCAATGCCGTTCAGGGCAGAGCAGTAGATGATCGGGAAGTCGAGCTGCTCGTCAGTCGCGCCCAGGTTGTCGAACAGATCGAAGATCTGGTCAACGACCCAGTCAGGACGAGAGCCCGGACGGTCGATCTTGTTGACGACGACGATCGGCTTCAGGCCCTGGGCGAATGCCTTCTGGGTCACGAAGCGAGTCTGCGGCATCGGGCCATCGACGGCATCGACCAGCAGCAGCACGGAATCGACCATGGACATCACGCGCTCGACTTCGCCACCGAAGTCAGCGTGCCCAGGGGTATCCACGATGTTGATGTGGTAGTCGTTCCACTGGATCGCGGTGTTCTTCGCGAGAATGGTGATGCCGCGCTCTTTTTCCTGGTCGTTGGAATCCATGATGCGTTCCTGACCCTCGGCCTTGCGGTCCAGGGTGCCAGACTGACTCAGGAGCTTGTCGACCAGGGTAGTTTTACCGTGGTCAACGTGGGCGATGATGGCTATGTTGCGAAGTTTCTCGATCACGACGGGAACCTGTGCGGAAAATGGGCGCTCGCGTACCGGGCGCTTGTGATTTGGGGCGCATTATAGGGGGCATGGCATGCCTCCTGCCAGCATCGTGCATTCACGAGGCGAGTCAGCGAGTGCCTTCAATTGGCCTGAAGTGCCCAAATGGTTGTCTCTCAAGTCTTTTCCGCGCCCTTGTCGCGGATGAAAAAAACTTGTGAGTCGAGGCAAACATGAGGATGAAAGAAAGAAATGACCGCAATGTGATGCTGACGTGATCATCGGGTGTGAGCGGAGAAATCCCCGGGATTCAGTGTTTTGCACCAATGTGGAGCAATGGCGTTTTTTGGTGCACTCAAATGATGAATCTGCACTGCGCGGCAAGAATTTTTGCACCTTGTCGGCCCATCTCTGGTCGGGTTTTCGTGCTGCATGCATGAAGATGGTGATGTTTTTTTTCAGCATATTCATTAACTTACTGAAATTAGCGCTGCGGCGTGCGCCATTCTGGCACGCTCGCTGCATTGTTAGAGCATCCTGTCTGATGGCTGGCATAACGACGCCGACCATGAGAGAAAAGGCTTACAAAATAGAGCAATAACCCCAGACAACGCTGACACCAACTGTAACCAGAGCCGCCGGCTCCATCGGAGAATTACCATGGCTGAGAAGACACTTGCCCTGATTGAAGAACACGAAGTCAAGTGGGTTGATCTGCGCTTCACCGACACCAAGGGCAAGGAGCAGCACGTCTCCATCCCGGCGCGTACAGTGGATGAGGAATTCTTCGAGAACGGCCAGATGTTCGATGGTTCCTCCATCGAAGGTTGGAAGGGCATCAACGAATCCGACATGATCCTGATGCCGGACGACGGCACTGCCTTCCTCGACCCGTTCACCGAAGACACCACCCTGGTGCTGCGCTGTGACGTCATCGAGCCGGCCACCATGCAGGGCTATGAGCGCGACCCGCGTTCCGTCGCCAAGCGTGCCGAGGAATTCCTGAAGTCCACCGGTCTGGGCGACACCGCCTTCTTCGGTCCGGAGCCGGAATTCTTCATCTTCGACGAAGTGCACTGGAAGAACGAGATGAACGGTTCCATGTTCAAGATCTCTTCCGAAGAAGGTGCCTGGGCGACCGATTCCACGCCGGAAGGCGGCAACCTGGGTCACCGTCCGCGTCTGAAGGGCGGCTACTTCCCGGTCCCGCCGATCGACAGCTTCCACGATATCCGTGCTGCCATGTGCAACACCCTGGAAGCCATCGGTCAGGAAGTCGAAGTTCACCACCACGAAGTGGCGAACGCCGGCCAGAACGAGATCGGCGTCAAGTTCAACACCCTGGTCAAGAAGGCCGATGAGGTTCAGGAACTCAAGTACGTGATCCACAACGTGGCTCACGCCTACGGCAAGTCCGCGACCTTCATGCCCAAGCCGCTGGTCGGTGACAACGGTTCCGGCATGCACGTTCACCAGTCCTTCTGGAAGGATGGCGACAACCAGTTCGCCGGTGACGAGTACGCGGGTCTGTCCGAAATGGCCCTCTACTACATTGGCGGCATCATCAAGCACGCTCGTGCCCTGAACGCCTTCACCAATGCGTCCACCAACTCCTACAAGCGTCTGGTGCCGGGCTTCGAAGCGCCGGTCATGCTGGCCTACTCTGCCCGCAACCGTTCCGCTTCCATCCGTATCCCGTACACCGCCAGCCCGAAAGGCAAGCGTGTCGAGGCGCGTTTCCCGGATCCGACGGCTAACCCGTACCTGGCGTTCTCCGCGATGCTGATGGCCGGTATTGACGGTATCAAGAACAAGATCCACCCGGGCGACGCGATGGACAAGAACCTCTACGACCTGCCGGCCGAAGAAGCCAAGTCCATCCCGACCGTGGCCGAGAGCCTCGAACAGGCCCTGACCGCGCTGGACGGCGATCGTGAGTTCCTGACCCAGGGCGGCGTCTTCACCGACGACATGATCGATGCCTACCTCGAGCTGAAGGGCGAAGACGTCCAGCGCCTGCGCATGGCGACTCACCCGCTCGAATTCGACATGTACTACAGCGTCTAAGTACTGCCGGGGTTGAGGCAGACATTCGCTAGTCACGCCATCTGACGGAGTGCCTTCCAGGTGAAGGCAAGCCCACGACGATGACGACAGCAGGGCCATACCGACAGGTGTGGCCCTGTTTTTCGTTGTGGCCCTGTTTTTCATTATGGCCCTGTTTCGTTCTATCTCTTTGCTCTGATCCTTTGCTCTGCCCCTGATCCTTTTCCCTGAGATCGGCCATGCTGATGACAGACCTGCAGGGCGCGGTGGTAGCCTTGCGTGACAGTCAATGCACACAGGCGTCTTGTCGAAGGCCCCAAATGCTGGCATCAACGCGGTAAGCTTTGTAACTTGTTAGCCTTGTCATCAGGCAGCAGGATCGCCTGTCGATAGACCCAACCCGCTGGAGCTGCCTGCGGCTTCTGGCCTCCCATGACTCTCTTCAGGAATCTTCGGATGTGGCCCTTCGTATCCTCCCTGCGCGTCGCGAACCCCGCGACTGACTCGCGTGCACTGCCAGCAGCGCGCCCCGAGCCACTGCAGTGCCTGCTGCTGGCAGCGACGCTGATGCTGTCCAGCCTGTCGTTCGATCTTCAGGCGGCCCAGGTCTATCGTCACGTCGATGCCAACGGCAACGTCGTCTTCAGTGATCAGCCTGCGGGCGGCAGCAAGGTGCAGCTGACGCCGCTCAGCGTGGTGCCGTCGACGGAATCCCTGCCGCCGCGGCGCAGCACGCCGTCGCGCGTGAGTTCTTCCTCATCCAGCGAGAGCACCCGCACCCGGGCGCCTGCGGTAGATGTGGCCTTCCGTGGCTATACCACCTTCACCATCCAGAGCCCGTCCAACGAGGAAACGCTGCAGACCGGGCAGGCGGGCAATCTGGCGGTGCGCCTGGGAATCGAGCCCAAGCTGCGCCCGGAAGACAAGGTGCGCGTGACCGTGGACGGTGCGCCGTCTCAATCCGCCATGCACAGCACCGTCTTCATGGTGCCGGCGCTGGAGCGTGGCAAGCATGTCATCCAGGCGGAGCTGCTGGATTCCACCGGCCGCGTGCGCCAGACCAGCGAGCCGAAGGTGGTCTATGTGCAGCGCGCCAGCGTCAATCTGCCTCGCAACCCCAACAACCCTGCCAACGCTGGCGGTGGTTAGCAGCGTCTGGGCGGCCTTTTTCTTCGCGCCTTTCTCCTTCGCTGACAGGCCGCCTTCGGGCGGCTTTTTCGTGTCTGGGCCAGTCGATGTCGGGCCACCTGGCAGCGAAGAGAGGCAACGCGGATTCTAGCGCGTTTTTCTGCCTGCACCATTTTGGTGCCAATATGAGGGGCCAGAAATGGTTGCACAGCATCGGACGCCGTGTTCTCGGTGCCTGCACCAGACTGGCGCGGTTATTGCAGAACAGGGAGACGTACTGCAGATGGCGAACAAACCCATGCATCAACGACTGCTCGAACACCTGAACACTGCCGTGGTGGTGCTGGACTCACAGCTGCAGATGGTCTGGATGAATCCCGCCGCGGAGACGCTGCTGGCGGTGAGTCTGGTGCGTGTGAAGGGCAGTACGCCCGACAACATGACCGGGCTGGATGACACCCTGATCAATGTGCTGCGCAAGGCGCTGGAGGAGCAGCACCCCTACACCCAGCGTGAGGCCGAGATCATCAACGCGGCCCATGAAGCGCTGACGGTGGATTTCACCGCGACGCCCATCAGCGCCAATGAACTGCTGGTCGAGATAGAACCGCGTGACCGCCTGATGCAGATCTCGCGCGAAGAAGCGCTGATCGCCCGCCAGGAGGCGGTCAAGGTGCTGACGCGTGGTCTCGCGCACGAGGTCAAGAATCCGCTCGGCGGCATTCGTGGTGCCGCCCAGCTGCTCGAACGTGATCTGCCCGAACCGCAGATGGTGGAGTTCACGCGCATCATCATCGAGGAGGTGGACCGTCTGCGTGATCTGGTCGATCGCATGCTCGGGCCGAACCGGCCGCCGTTGCAGGCGCCGGTCAATGTGCATGCGGTGACCGAGCGGGTGCGGGCCTTGCTGCAGGCGGAAGGCAGCGCCATCACCTTGAGCGCCGACTACGACCCGAGCCTGCCGGAGGTGATCGGCGACGAAGGTCAGCTGATCCAGGCGGTGCTCAACATCGCGCGCAATGCCACCCAGGCCCTCAATGAGCAGCCACAGCCCGATTCACCGCAGCCTGACGCAGCCCCCTACGAGATCACGCTGCGGACCCGCGCTCGCCGGCAGTTCACGCTGGGCCATGAGCGCCACCGGCTGGTCTGCGAGCTGGCGATCATCGACAACGGCCCCGGCATACCGGAGAGCCTGCGCGAGACGCTGTTCTACCCGATGGTCTCGGGGCGCGCCGAAGGCTCAGGGCTCGGGCTGTCGATCGCCCAGGGCATCCTGCACCAGCATCAGGGGCTGATCGAGTGTGACTCGCGCCCCGGCCATACCGAATTCCGATTACTCATTCCGCTAGCCGGCACTTCTGGAGATCACACATGAGCGAGACTGCCCGCGTCTGTATCGTCGATGACGACCGTGCCATTCGCTGGGTGCTGGAGCGCGCTCTGGCACAACCCGACCTCGAGGTGGAAACCTTCGAGCGTGCCGATCAGGCTGAAGCCAGCATCATGCGCCAGTGCCCGGATGTCCTGATCACCGATATCCGCATGCCCGGAACCGATGGTCTCGACCTGATGGCGCGCGTGCGCGAGAAGTACCCGGACCTGCCCGTCATCGTGATGACGGCGCATTCCGATCTCGACAGCGCCGTGGCCTCCTATCAGGGCGGCGCCTTCGAATACCTGCCCAAGCCGTTCGATGTCGATGAAGCGCTGGCGCTGGTACGGCGCGCCGTGGCGCATGCCCGTGAATCCAAGGCGCCCGCCGCCGTGCCGGAAGGGCTGACTAAGGAAATCATCGGCGAAGCGCCGGCGATGCAGGAAGTCTTTCGCGCCATCGGCCGCCTGTCACAGTCGCATATCACCGTCTTGATCAACGGCGAGTCCGGTACCGGCAAGGAGCGCGTGGCCCAGGCGCTGCATCAGCACTCGCCGCGCGCCGCCAAGCCGTTCATCGCGCTCAACATGGCGGCGATTCCCAAGGACCTGATGGAATCGGAGCTGTTCGGCCACGAGAAGGGCGCCTTCACCGGCGCCACGGCGCTGCGCCGCGGGCGCTTCGAGCAGGCCGATGGCGGCACGCTGTTCCTCGATGAAATCGGTGACATGCCCGCCGAGACCCAGACCCGCCTGCTGCGCGTGCTGGCCGATGGCGAATTCTATCGTGTCGGTGGCATCACGCCGGTCAAGGTCGACGTGCGCATCATCGCCGCGACGCACCAGCACCTGGAAAAGCTGGTCGAGGATGGGCGCTTCCGTGAGGATCTCTTCCACCGCCTCAACGTGATTCGCGTGCATCTGCCGCGCCTGTCGGAGCGTCGCGAAGACATTCCGCGTCTGATGAGCCACTTCCTGGGCGAGGCCGCGCGTGAGCTGTCGACCGAGCCCAAGGTGCTGACGGAGGCCGCGGAGAAACACCTGACGCGCTTCGACTGGCCGGGCAACGTGCGCCAGCTCGAGAACACCTGTCGCTGGCTGACGGTGATGGCCTCGGGGCGTGAAGTGATGATCGAGGACCTGCCGCCGGAGCTGCGCGATGCCAGCGGCACCGAGGCGGCCTCCGGCGATTGGCGTGGTGCCTTCCGCGAGTGGGCGGACCGCGCACTCGCCGCCGGCCACACCCATCTGCTGGAAGAGGCGGTGCCCGACTTCGAGCGCATCCTGATCGAGACGGCCCTCAAGCATACCGGTGGCCGCAAGGGCGAAGCCGCCGAGCTGCTGGGCTGGGGCCGCAACACCCTGACCCGCAAGCTCAAGGTGCTGCTGCCGGCGCTGGCCGAGGACTGAGGACAGCCTGAGCGGGCTGGAGACAAGGAGAACAGGGTGCCACAATCCCTGTTCTCTTTTTTTATGCGCGTCATTCACCTGTTATCTGCTCGCCGGCGCCAGTACTCGGCGCCTGCCAAGGAGTTGCCTGATGTCATCGATGAGCTGGGAGCGACTGCTGGAACCGAGTCGCCTGCATGACGCACCGGGCACCGTATCGCGTGAGATGGGGCGGACACCCTTCCACAAGGACCACGACCGCATCGTGTTCGCAGGCTCCTTCCGTCGCCTGGGGCGCAAGACCCAGGTCCACCCGCTGACCGACAACGACCATATCCACACGCGGCTGACTCACTCGCTGGAGGTCGGCTGCGTCGGCCGCTCGCTGGGCATGATGGTCGGCGAGAAGCTCAAGGAGCAGTTGCCCGACTGGATCACGCCGTCGGATCTCGGCGTCATCGTCCAGACCGGCTGCCTGGGGCATGACATCGGCAACCCGCCCTTCGGGCATGCCGGGGAGTACGCCATTCGTGACTGGTTCGCCGCCGAGGCCGCCAGTGATCACGGTCGGCTGGCCGGGCTGAGCGATGCCGAGCGCGAGGACCTGCTCACCTACGAAGGCAATGCCCAGGGCTTTCGCATCGTTACCCAGATCGAATACAACCAGTTCCATGGCGGCATGCGCCTGACGGCAGCGACGCTGGGCACGCTGCTCAAGTACCCGTGGACGGTGGAGCACGCCACGGCGGGCGGCAAGTTCGGCTGCTATCAGAGCGAGCGCGTGCTGCTGGATCAGGTCGCCGAGCGCTGTGGTTTGCTGGCGCGGGCCGATGGCCGCTGGTGCCGTCACCCGCTGGCGTGGCTGGTCGAGGCCGCCGATGACATCTGCTATGCGCTGCTGGACCTGGAAGATGGCCTCGAGATGGGCATCCTGCAGTTCGAGGAAGTGTTCGAGATTCTCACCGGCATCAGCGGTGGCGAGCCGCGCGAATATCAGGAGATGGTCGCCCGCGGCACCTCCCAGCGGCGCAAGGTGGCGGCGTTGAGAGGCGCGGCAATGGAGCGTGCCGTCAATGATGTCGCCGAGGCTTTCGTGCAGCGCGAGACGGAACTGCTGGCCGGCACGCTCAGTGAAGACCTGCTCGACCTTTGCCACCCCGACCTCGGCTGGGGCGTGCGGGAAGCCAAGAATCTGGCGCGCCAGAAGATCTTCCGCAACGAGCGCAAGGCCAAGCTGGAGATCGGCGCCTACACCACGCTGGGTATCCTGCTCGAGGCCTTCATCGGCGCTGCGCATGAGCTGCATACCAAGGGGCGCTCCAGCTTCAAGCATCAACGTGTGCTGGCATTGATCGGCGAGAACACGCCGACCAAGGACTGGGACCTCTACCGCAGCTATCGGCGCATGCTCGACTTCATCGGCGGCATGACGGACCACTTCGCGGTAGACCTCGCCCAGGAGATGGGCGGGCGTCTGCGCGGCGACTGAGTCCGAGGCGCCATCAGCCCGATCATCTCAAGCCTGATTACTGCAGGCTTCATCACTTTCAGCCTCATCATCTCCAGCCAGAGAGCGGCAGCGGTGCTGTGCTGTTTCCTGGCGGGTGCCTGCTGTCCGGTCTGACATCTGCTGCCTTTGCTGCGCCTCCCCTGCGTCTTCCCCCCTCTGTGGCTGCCCACCTCTGCGCTGCCTGTTCTGGCTGTGTCTTCCCTGCTGATTTGCCTGTCGCTGCCAGCCCTGTCGTCGTGCTTCCTGCTCTTCTCTTGGCCTTAACGCCAAGGCCTGTCATGCGCTAATAAATGACTTGCTTGCGTTAAATTGACTTTACGTAGCCGCTTGGATCGTTGTACTAGGATTGTACGCAGTGGGGATGCGTGTATCGCAATCACTCATGATAAGCTGTTATCATGTATGGCAATAACGATAAATGAGGCTTATATATGAGCAAGGAAACCCGAAAGGTATCCGCCAGGGCGGCGGGGGATCGGCCGGAAAAGCCCTTCGACATGATCGACAAGCCGACCTTCTTCGGCTCGATCTTCCTGCTGTTGGCAGTGACGCTGCCCCTGGTCATCTTCCCCGAGCAGGGCGCGATGTGGGTATCGGCGGCCAAGAACTTCGTCACCAGCAAGCTCGGCGTGCTCTATCTGCTGCTCGGCGTGGGGGCCGGCGGCTTCATGATCTACATCATCTTCAGCGACATCGGTCAGATAAAGCTCGGTGATGCCGAGGAGAAGCCCGAATTCTCCATCGTCTCATGGGCGGCGATGCTGTTCTGTGCCGGTATCGGGGCCTCCATCCTGTACTGGTCGATGATCGAGTGGGTCTACTACTACCAGTCGCCCCCATTCCATGTGGAAGGCCAGACACCGGAGGCAGCGGAATGGGCCGCGGCCTACGGCATCTTCCACTGGGGCCCGCTGGCATGGGCGATCTACCTGATTCCCGCCGTGCCGATCGCCTACTTCTACTACGTGCGTCACCACAGCGTGCTGAAGATTTCCGAGGCGCTGATGCCGGTGCTGGGCGAAAAGCTGGCGCATGGCTGGCTGGGCAAGCTGATCGATATCAGCTTCATCTTCGGCATGCTGGGCGGCGGTGCGACCACCCTGGGTCTGGCGGCACCGATGATCAACGAGGGGGTGCACGAGCTGTTCGGGGTGCCCAAGTCGCTGACTACGCAGATCGTGGTGCTGCTGGTGTGTACCGCCCTGTTCGGCTACAGCGCCTACGTGGGCCTCAAGAAGGGCATCAAGCTGCTGTCAGACATCAACTTCTGGCTGGCGGTCGGCCTGTTGCTGTTCATCTTCATCGCGGGGCCGACCCTGTTCATGGCCAATACCGGGCTGGATGCGCTGGGCCGCGTGATGAGCAATCTGATCCACATGGCCACCTGGCTTGAACCGTTCGCCGAGTTCAAGGGCTTCGAGGACACGCACTTCCCGCAGGACTGGACCATCTTCTACTGGGCCTGGTGGCTGGTGTTCGCGCCCAGCGTGGGGCTGTTCATCGCGCGTATCTCGCGGGGCCGCACCATCCGCGCCATGGTCGCCGGTTCGATGTTCTTCGGCACCATGGGCTGCTTCCTGTTCTTCATGGTGATGGGCAACTACGGCCTCTACCTGCAGCTGTCCGGTGAGCTGGACGTGGTCACCATTCTCAATGACCAGAGCCCGACCGCAGCCATCTTCGCGATGCTGCACACGCTGCCGCTGGACTACGTGGTGATCTTCGCCTTCACGCTGCTGGCGCTGATCTTCACCGCGACCACCTTCGACTCCATCTCCTACATTCTGGCCGCTGTGGTCCAGAAGGAAGTCGATGAAGAGCCGATGCGCTGGAACCGCCTGTTCTGGGCCTTCGCCCTGTCGTTCATGCCCATCGTGCTGATGTTCATCGGCGGGCTGGAGACCCTGCAGACGGCCTCCATCATCGGGGGTGTGCCGCTATTGGCAGTGGCCTTGATGCTGTGCATCTCCATCGTGCGTGCCGCGCACTATGACCTGCGCTACCAGCCGGATTACACGGTCAAGGAAATCAACATCGAGGAGTTCCCGGCAGACGACCCCTGGACCGAAGACGGCACTTGGGAAATACCCGACGAGGACGTGCCGGCAGCAGGCAAGCCGCGGCAGGACCCGCCCAAGGATCATATCGAAGGCGACCCGCACAGCCGTCCCTCACGCCTGTGAGGAGATGAGCCGCCTGGCCGGTTGAACGGCCAGTGCCAGACGACAAGACGCCGCCCATTGGGCGGCGTCTTGTCGTTCAGGGCAGGCAAGGACGTAGCGTGATGACTGGCCCGCAAGGCGTCAGCCGGTTTCCTCGAGTGTCGCGCGGCGCACCCGGCGCGGCGTCAGTAGCGGTGGCATCGGGTCGTTGTCGCTGCTGTCGAGCGCCAGATGGCGGAGGATGGCGGCACCGATGCGCCGCGAGCTGTCCGGGATGCCCTGATTGCCGAACAGGCGGTTGAACTCGAACACGAGCGGATGGCCATCGACCATCGCGATATCGAAGCCGGCATGATCGACACTCAGTGCATCGGCCAGGTGCAGGGCCAGGGCGATGGCGGGCGCCGGGATATTGTCGTAGGCCGTCTCGCCGCCCTGACTGACATTGGAGCGATAGCCGCCCAGCGGCGTGACGCGCCAGTAGGCGGTGATGACTTCGCCACCCACCACCACGATGCGCAGGTCGCGGTCGATCTCCAGGCGCGGCTGGGCATACAGCACCGGATGCTCCGCCGCATGCGCCTCCAGCTCGCCTCGCGACTGGATCAGCTTCACGCCGACGCCCATCGAGCTTTTGACTTCCTTGACGATCAGCGGGTAGCCGAAGCGCGCCTCGATATCGTCGATTGCCTGACGGCTGGCGCCGCGAATCTCGGTCGGTGGCACATTGTCCGGGCAGATGGCCTGAAAGACGCGTGTCTGCTCGACCTTGTCGTGGCCGATCGCGTAGCTGGGCAGGCTGGGGAAGATGCGTTTGCCGAGGCCGTAGACCAGGGTGGTGATCTGCCAGTATTCGGGAAACAGCAGGATATCGGCGGCGCGGATCTCGTCGAGGTGATCCAGCATGCGCTCCGGCTTGATATAACGAACACCGGGAATGCCGAGGGTACGAAAAGCGTCGAAGGTGATGAGTTTCATGCGGGATATGTCGCCAAGAGTGCCATCATTGCGATAGCGCGATAAGGTTGCCAAGGCTGGACCGGCGCGTATTTAACGCCGGGCGGGCCGCCTTGGCAAGCCTTTGTCTGGCGCTGTCATGCTCCGAGGGGCCGGAGCATGGCAAAGGATCAACTGGTAGCGAGGCGCTCGGCCTGGACGCGGTCGAGAATCGCCTCGTTGATGCGCTGCTTGAGGGCGTCATCCAGGGTCGGGCAACCCTCTTCGGGAGCCATGCAATGGGTGCTCAGCCACTCGGCGAGGCCCTCGCCATTGACGACTTCGGGGTCATTCTCGCGCTGGGTCCCCTCGCGCACGATCTGCCAGCCCGGCAGTGCCAGCAGCCCCTGCACCGGCACGTCGACGCCGCATTCACGCTTCAGCCAGGCGGCCGTCCAGTCGCGTGCGGTACGTGTCTCGCGCAGCGGTTTGCGCTCGCGATAGCCCGGGAAGTACAGGCGACCATCCTTGAGCTTGACCTCATCCTTGAGTGCGCCCAGCGCATCCAGCGGCCGCGAGCGCGCCTTGGTGCGAATGGCATAGGCGCCGGCGGGGGTGACCACCAGATGATCGATATGGAAACCATCGGCCGGCACGTCGTGATAGACCATGCTGGTCAGCTGTTCCGGGCGGATCAGCTGGTCGAGTTCCTGACCGATGGACAGCTCGCAGGCCAGCCCCAGCTTGAGCTTGCGGATGCGCTGGAAGTGACGCGTCAGGCGCAGCGCGAACACCAGCACCAGCAGCGCACAGGCCAGACCGTAGGCGGCCCACTCAAGCCAGTTCTGCTCTTCGCCGAACACCATGCGCCCCATGCCGTAGACCAGCGGACTCAAGGTGATGAGCGGGCCGAGCGCCCCGTCGAGAAACAGCGCCTGGAAGGCCTCGTCGAGACGATCGCGCAGGCTCTGGCCCGGTTCACGCAGCTGGCGGCGGGTCAGCGGCGACTGGATGCGCCGCTCATGCAGGCCGCGCATGCCCAGCACCACCAGCGCGATGGCACCCAGAGGGGTAAGGAAGAAGACAGGTAACAGGTATTCCAGCCAATCCATTGGGGTGTCCTATCGGTGAGAGACGGGCCTACTGGTCAAGTCGAGCGTACTGGTCGGGCCGGGCGAGCGCGCCATCAATGGCCCAGCGCACGCGGCAGCGGCGTGAGCGGGATCTCGACCTCGCCCTGTGAGGTGCTGGCGTCACCCAGTACCGGCACCGCGCTGTCATTGATCCAGTACAGGCGACCCTCGCTGCGCACATCGGCTTGCAGCGCATAGCGATGGCCTTCCTCGATGGCATTGCGGTCGTACTGCAGCCTGACCGGGAAAGGCCCTTCACGCAGGCCGCCATAGCGGGTACTGGCAATCAGTCCGGCCTCGGCGTCGGCGCGGGAGACATCCACCAGGCGCACTTCCAGCATCGCATCCGGCGGTGCCGTGAAGGCCTGCTGCGGCACCACGCGCGCCTCCAGCTGCGTGAAGTCCGGGCCGGTCATGCAGCCACCCAGCCCGAACGTGGCCAGCAGCAGGCCAGAGAGCGAGAGCGTGCGAGCCGAAGACCGGCGTGGCGTGATGAAGTTCAGCATGGAAATCCCTTGTGCAGCGAGATGGAAGGCAAAGGTGCGCGCAGCAGGCGTTCAGCCACCGGCCAGCTTGACGGTATAGCCCATCCGCGTGAGTTCAGCCTTGAGCGTCTCGCGGTGATCGCCCTGGATCTCCACGATGCCATCCTTGAGGCTGCCGCCAGTGCCGCACCGCTGCTTGAGAGTCTTGGCCAGGGCCTTGAGTTCCTTCTCGGCGAGCGGAATCCCGCTCACGGTGGTCACGCCCTTGCCCTTGCGACCGCTGGTCTCGCGACGGATACGCACCACGCCATCGAGGCTTGCCAGGCGATCACGCTCGGCGAGGTCGGCACATTCGCACTCGGCTTCGGCACGCCGACACTCAGGGCAGGTTGCGCCATGTTCGGTGGAATAGACAAGCCCGGACAGTTGATCCTTGAGCGAGGCCATGATGTCTCCTGCGATACGGTGATGAATGATCAATGCCAAACGGAATCTCGAAAGGATACCTGCGTGCGCGAGAGGCTGGCACCCTGAGGCGCATAAAAAAGGCGACCCCGAAGGGTCGCCTTTCTCTTCATTCCCTGCCTGTTCGCGTGCGGGCAGGCAGGGAGACCTTGGCGGGTGCCGCCCGATCAGTTGATCTTCGGGTCCAGCTCGCCACGGTTGTAACGCTCGAACATCGCTTCGAGGTTGATCGGGTCGATCTTGCTGCCATGACCGGCGGCACCGAAGGCTTCGTAGCGGGCGATGCAGATGTCGCGCATCGCCTTCACGGATTCCTTCAGATACTTGCGCGGGTCGAATTCAGACGGGTTCTGCGCCATGAAGCGACGGATGGAACCGGTAGAGGCCAGACGCAGGTCGGTGTCGACGTTGATCTTGCGCACGCCGTGCTTGATGCCTTCGACGATCTCGTCGACCGGCACGCCGTAGGTTTCCGGAATCTTGCCGCCGTATTCGTTGATGATTTCCAGCCAGTCCTGCGGCACGGAGGAAGAGCCGTGCATCACCAGGTGAGTCTCGGGGATGCGGGCGTGGATTTCCTTGATGCGCTGGATGGACAGGGTGTCACCCGTCGGCGGCTTGGTGAACTTGTAGGCGCCGTGGGAGGTGCCGATGGCGATGGCCAGGGCATCGACGTGGGTCTTCTTGACGAAGTCGGCGGCTTCTTCCGGGTCGGTCAGCATCTGGTCGTGGTCCAGCTTGCCTTCGGCACCGATGCCGTCTTCTTCACCGGCCATGCCGGTTTCCAACGAGCCGAGGCAACCCAGTTCGCCTTCGACGGACACGCCACAGGCGTGGGCCATCTCGACGGTGCGACGGGTCACATCGACATTGTATTCGTAGCTGGTCGGGGTCTTTCCGTCTTCGCCCAGCGAGCCGTCCATCATCACCGAGCTGAAGCCCAGCTGGATGGAGCGCTGGCAGACTGCCGGCGAGGTGCCGTGATCCTGGTGCATGACCACCGGGATATGCGGGAATTCTTCCACCGCAGCCAGGATGAGGTGGCGAAGGAACGGCGCGCCCGCGTATTTGCGTGCGCCGGCGGAGGCCTGGACGATCACCGGAGAATCGGTGTGATCGGCGGCTTCCATGATGGCGCGCATCTGCTCGAGGTTGTTGACGTTGAACGCCGGGATGCCGTATCCGTACTCGGCTGCGTGGTCCAACATCTGGCGCATGCTGATCAATGCCATGACATCACCTGTCTTTTTGAGGAATCGAGTGGAGAAGCGTCGGGTGCCCCCCGTCAGCTGACGGGGAGCGACCTTGTGGCCGTGACTCTAAGCCTGCGCCAATGAGGACACAGGCGGGTTCAGCTTGCTGCGGCTTCCAATGCCGCAACGGCCGGCAGTACCTTGCCTTCCACGTATTCGAGGAAGGCGCCGCCACCGGTAGAAATGTAGGAGACGCGCGACTCGACGTCGTACTTGTCGATGGCCGCCAGGGTGTCGCCACCGCCGGCGATGGAGAAGGCGTCGCTCTCGGCGATGGCCATCGCCAGCTGCTCGGTGCCGTTGGCGAACTGTTCGATCTCGAACACGCCGACCGGACCGTTCCACAGAATGGTGCCGGCGTCCTTGAGCAGCGCACCGAAGCGCGAGGCGGTCTCCGGACCGATATCCAGGACCATCTCGTCGTCCTGGACGTCGGCGACGGCGCGCACGACGGCTTCGGCCTTGTCGGAGAACTCGGTGGCGACGACGACGTCGGTCGGCAGCGGGATCTCGACCTTGTCCATCAGCGCGCGAGCGGTATCGAGCAGGTCAGCCTCGTAGAGGGACTTGCCGACGTTGTAACCGGCCGCCGCGATGAAGGTGTTGGCGATGCCACCACCGACGATCAGCTGATGGCACTTGTCGGACAGCGCCTTAAGCACGTCGAGCTTGGTGGAGACCTTGGAGCCACCGACGATGGCGACCATCGGCGCACGCGGTGCGGCGAGTGCCTTCTCGAGGGCTTCCAGCTCGGCGGCCAGCAGCGGGCCGGCGCAGGCATCCGGGGCGAAGCGTGCCACGCCATGGGTCGAGGCCTGGGCACGGTGCGCGGTGCCGAAGGCATCCATCACGTAGACATCGCACAGCGCGGCGTAGGCGCGGGACAGGGATTCCTCGTCCTTCTTCTCGCCCTTGTTGAAGCGCACGTTCTCCAGCAGCACGACCTCGCCTTCGGCGACATCCGGTGCCGTGTCGAGGTAGTCGTTGATCAGGCGCACCGGGCTGCCCAGCAGCTCGCCCAGATGTGCCGCGACCGGTGCCAGCGAGAACTGGTCTTCCGGCTCACCCTCGGTGGGGCGGCCCAGATGACTCATCAGCATCACGCGTGCGCCGGCGTCACGTGCCGCCTTGATGGTCGGCAGGCTGGCACGGATGCGCGCGTCGCTGGTCACCTGACCGTCGCGGATCGGCACGTTGAGATCTTCGCGGATCAGCACACGCTTTCCGGACAGGTCGAGGGCGGTCATCGTTTGCACGTTCATGACGGGTTCCTTGGTCGTGAATCGGTGGAGAGAGCTTCCCTCGCCAGAGGCGTTGTCATCTCGCAGGCGTGCCAATGGGTGGCGACGTCCAGCATGCGATTGGCAAAGCCCCATTCGTTGTCGAACCAGCACAGCATCTTGATCAGCCGGCCGCCGGCAACACGGGTCTGGGTCGCATCCACGATACCCGAGCGCGGATCGTGGTTGAAGTCGATGGATGCCGTCGGCTCCTCGCTCAATCCCATCAGGCCCTGCAGGCGTTGGGCGCAGGCCTCGCGCAGCAGGTCATTGACCTCATCCGCGCTCACGTCACGCTTCACCTCGATGGACATGTCCATGCAGGACACGTTGATGGTCGGCACGCGCAGGTGCAGACATTCGAAGCGTCCTTCCAGGTGCGGCATCAGGCGGTTGATGCCCTTGGCCAGGCCGGTGTCCACCGGCACGATCGAACTCATCGCCGAGCGCGTCAGGCGCAGGTCCGTCTGGTGGTAGGCGTCGATCACCGGCTGGTCGTTCATCGCCGAGTGCACCGTGGTGGTGACGCCGCGCTCCAGCCCGAAGGCCTCTTCCAGCACCGTCAGAATCGGAATCAGGCAATTGGTGGTGCACGACGCCGCCGAGACGATGCGCATGCCGCTGCCTGGCTGTCCCGCCTCGGCGGGGGCCAGCGCCGACTGATTGATGCCGCACACGATGGTGGCATCGACATCGGCGTCGGTATCGCCGGGCTGGGAGAACAGCAGCCGGCCGGCGCCTGCCGCCAGATGCCGCTCGGCGGTGGCGCGGTCCTTGAAGCTGCCGGAGCACTCCAGCACCAGGTCAATCCCCAATGCCCGCCAGGGCAGGCAATCTGGATTGGCCTCGGACAGGATGCTGATCGCATGGCCGTTGACGACCAGCTGGCCGTCGCGCTGTTCCACCGTGCCGGGGAAGCGGCCGTGGGTGGTGTCGTAGCGGGTCAGATAGGTGATGGTGTCCAGGTCTGACAGCTCGTTGATCGCGACCACTTCCAGCGGCAGTGCCTCACCGCGTGCTTCACGTTCTACCAGCGCTCTCAGCACACACTGACCGATGCGTCCGTAGCCATTGATGGCCACTCGCAAGGGAGCGTTTCCCTGGCGTCGGGACGCCTTGTCTCCCTGGGGAGCGTCGGCGGTGGGCAGAGGCGGCTGGTGGTTCAAGGGTGTCGTGTTCCGAGTGTTTTTCAGGGGGTCCATGGTAGCGCATCGCTTTGCTGGGCGGAGGGAGCGAAAGGCGCGCAAGCGCCTGATTTCTGGTTTTTTTCGTCTAAGGACACGTAGTCACACTACTCAACTGGAGGGGTTGTGTAGTCGCCGTCTGCGCTGTCTGTCGTGGGCATGATCACCGGAGAATGACCGCTCATGCAGGATGAATCGTGTCATCAAGCCGCGACTCGTGTGAGCCACGTCGACTACAGGCGACAGCCGGTGACGCTTGAGGGCTCCTCGAGTGTCGCACAGACGAAAACGCCGCCGCTCCCAGCGGGAGGCGGCGGCGTCGGTCTGCATCCCACTCCGTCATCGACGGGGTGGGTCAGGCGGTGATCAGCCCAGCAGTTTGTTGGCGCGTTCGACCACGTTCTCGACCGTGAAGCCGAAGTGCTTGAACAGGTCGCCAGCCGGCGCGGATTCCCCGAAGGTCTCCATGCCGATGATGTCGCCGTTCAGGCCGACATACTTGAACCAGTAGTCACGATGACCGGCTTCGATCGCCACGCGCGCGGTGACGGAAGACGGCAGCACGGATTCGCGGTATTCCGCGTCCTGCGCATCGAACAGGTCGGTGGCCGGCATGGACACGACACGCACGGCGCGACCGGCGGCTTCCAGCTCGGCGGCGGCATCCATCGCCAGGCCGACTTCGGAGCCGGTGGCGATCAGGATCACTTCCGGCTGGCCGTTGGCAGCATCCTTCAGCACGTAACCGCCACGGCTGATGTTGGCCAGCTGTGCCTTGTCACGGTTCTGGTGCGGCAGGTTCTGACGCGACAGGATCAGCGCGGTCGGGCCGGAGTGACGCTTGATGGCTGCATCCCACGCTGCCGCGGTCTCCACGGCATCCGCCGGACGCCAGGTGGACAGGTTCGGCGTGGTGCGCAGGCTGGTCAGCTGTTCGATCGGCTGGTGCGTCGGGCCATCTTCGCCCAGACCGATGGAGTCGTGGGTGAAGACGTAGACGGCCTGCTGACCCATCAGGGCGGCCATGCGAACGGCGTTGCGCATGTATTCCATGAAGATCAGGAAGGTCGCGCCGTACGGGATGAAGCCGCCGTGCAGACCGGCGCCGTTCATGATCGCGCCCATGCCGAACTCACGCACACCGTAGTGCAGGTAGTTGCCGCTGAAGTCTTCGCGGGTGATCGCCTGGGCGCCCTTCCAGAAGGTCAGGTTGGACGGGGCCAGGTCGGCACTGCCGCCGAGCAGTTCCGGCAGCTGCGGGCCGAGCTGGTTCAGGCACTCGAAGGACGCCTTGCGCGAGGCCGGGCTGTCGCCGGCGGCCTGGGCATCCTCGATCATCTTCTCGCTGGTCAGGGCGTGCGGCAGCTTGCCTTCCAGGCGACGGGTGAACTCGGCGGCCAGTTCCGGGTGTGCTTCGGCGTAACGGGCGAAGCGTGCATCCCAGTCGCTCTCGAGCTTGGCGCCGCGCTCGCTGGCGTCCCAGCCCTGATAGATGTCTTCCGGAACGTGGAAGGGCGCGTGGGTCCAGCCCAGCTTCTCGCGGGTGGCAGCGACTTCGTCGTCACCCAGCGGCGCGCCGTGGCAGGACTCGGTGCCTTCCTTGTTCGGGGAGCCGAAGCCGATCACGGTCTTGCAGATGATCAGGCTCGGCTTGTCGTCGTGGCTCTTGGCCAGCGCGATGGCGGCGTTGATCTCTTCCGGCTTGTGGCCGTCGACGTTGGAGACGACGTGCCAGCCGTAGGACTCGAAACGCTTGGCGGTGTCATCGGTGAACCAGCCTTCGACTTCGCCATCGATGGAGATGCCGTTGTCGTCATACAGGGCGATCAGCTTGCCCAGACCCAGGGTGCCGGCCAGCGAGCCGACCTCGTGGGAGATGCCTTCCATCATGCAACCGTCACCCAGGAAGCACCAGGTGGTGTGGTCGACGACGGTGTGACCCGGACGGTTGAACTGCGCCGCCAGTGTCTTCTCGGCGATCGCCATGCCGACGGCATTGGCCAGACCCTGACCCAGCGGGCCGGTGGTGGTCTCGATGCCCGGCGCGTAGCCGTATTCCGGGTGACCGGCGGTCTTGGCATGCAGCTGGCGGAAGTTCTGCAGGTCTTCAAGGCTCAGCTGATAACCCGAGAGGTGCAACAGGGAGTAGAGCAGCATGGAGCCATGGCCGTTGGACAGCACGAAGCGGTCACGATCGGCCCAGTTCGGGTTGGCCGGGTTGTGCTTGAGGTGGTCGTTCCAGAGCACTTCAGCGATGTCGGCCATGCCCATGGGGGCGCCGGGGTGGCCAGACTTGGCCTTCTGAACGGCGTCCATGGAAAGTGCACGGATGGCGTTGGCCAGGTCAAAACGGGAAGGCATGCAGTAGCTCCTCGCCTGCGGGCGTCAAGAGTGGGGCAATGAATCACGGCGTGCTGCGCCGGACGCTCAGTGCATCCCGAGAGCCAGGGCATGCTGCTGCCTGGGTCTCCTTCAGGACTGTGCGCCTGAAACAGTGCGCCGGAAAGGACAGTGCGTCGCGTGAACCTTGTACGCTCGGACTCGCGTCCGAGCGTGATCTCCGGGCGGGTATTGTCACCGAGATGACAGGGCGCGGCAAATCGCATCCGGGATGCGCGCTCGTCCAAAGGTGGCAACGGCTTATTACCCTGTGTGCAGCGCTTGTCGCAAAAAGGTCTCGATTGGACGGCCCCACGGGCCCCATTGCGCTAGGAACTCACATAAGTGGCGTGTAAACTCGCCCCCCCGAGGCTCAACCGCCCGTGTTGAGCTTCATCGTGCGCCGCAAGCGTGTTTCTACTCGGTCGTCAACGCAGTCTGCCGTCAGTGGCCGAATCATCCCCGCATCCGAAAAGAGGGTCGAGGACCAATGAGCGAATACTCACTCTTCACATCCGAGTCCGTGTCCGAAGGGCATCCGGACAAGATTGCCGACCAGATTTCCGACGCCGTGCTCGATGCCATCATCGCGCGCGACAAGCAGGCACGCGTGGCGTGCGAAACGCTCGTCAAGACAGGCGTTGCCATCGTGGCCGGTGAGATCTCCACCAGCGCGTGGGTGGATCTCGAGGAGCTGGTACGTCGTGTCATCACCGATATCGGCTATACCTCTTCCGACGTCGGCTTCGACGGCGAGACCTGTGGTGTCCTCAACCTGATCGGCAAGCAGAGCATCGATATCGCCCAGGGCGTCGATCGCACCAAGCCGGAAGATCAGGGCGCGGGCGACCAGGGCCTGATGTTCGGTTACGCCACCAACGAGACCGACTCCTTCATGCCGGCGCCGATCCACTACGCTCACCGTCTGGTGGAGCGTCAGGCGGAACTGCGCAAGAACGGCATGCTGCCGTGGCTGCGTCCGGATGCGAAGAGCCAGGTCACCTTCCGCTACGACGAAGCCGGCAAGCCGGTCGCCGTCGAAGCCGTCGTGCTGTCGACCCAGCATGACCCGGAAGTGTCCCAGGAAGACCTGCGCGCGATGGTCAAGCGCGAGATCATCGAGCAGGTGCTGCCGGCCGAGTGGCTGTCCGAGACCACCGAATACCACATCAACCCGACCGGCAACTTCGTCATCGGTGGCCCGGTGGGTGACTGTGGTCTGACGGGTCGCAAGATCATCGTCGACACCTACGGCGGCATGGCCCGTCACGGTGGTGGTGCCTTCTCCGGCAAGGACCCGTCCAAGGTCGACCGCAGCGCCGCCTATGCCGGTCGCTACGTGGCCAAGAACGTCGTCGCCAGCGGCCTGGCCGACAAGTGCGAGATCCAGGTCTCCTACGCCATCGGTGTCGCCGAGCCGACCTCCGTCTCGATCAACACCTTCGGCACCGGCAAGATCAGCGATGCCAAGATCGTCGAGCTGGTGCGCGAGCACTTCGACCTGCGTCCGTACGCCATCACCACCATGCTGGACCTGGCGCACCCGATGTATCAGCTGACCGCTGCCTACGGCCACTTCGGTCGTGAGCCGTTCGAGCACAGCTACAGCTGGACCGACGTGAGCGGCGAGCAGAAGACCGAAACCTTCACCGCCTTCCCGTGGGAAAAGACCGATCGTGCCGCTGGCCTCAAGGCTGCCGCTGGCCTGTAAGTCCGCCAGTTCGACAGGCCTGGCAGGTGGCGGACGTCTCGCCCCTCGCTTTCGGCGCCATGACAAGAAAACCCGCCTCGGCGGGTTTTCTTGTCTCTGGCCCTCCTTCGGACAGCAACAGGAGAGATGCCCAGTGGCTGATCTACGCTATCTCAAGGGCTACGCCCCCGAGATCCAACAGCAGGCGAGTGAACTGCTGGCGTCGGGCAAGACGGCAGCCTTCTTCCTCGGCAAGTATCCCGAGCCTCATCAGCTGCAGGGTGCGCGGGCGCTGCATGACTACACCATGGCGCTGAAGAATCGGTATCTGCGCAGCTCGGCGCCGATCAGCAAGGTGATCTACGACGACCGGATTCACGTCATCGACAACGCCCTGGGGCTGCACACCTTCGTGTCGCGGGTGCAGGGCAACAAGCTCAAGGCCAAGAACGAGATCCGTATCTCGTCGCTGTTCCGGCGTCTGCCGGAGCCACTGCTCAACATGATCGTGGTGCATGAGCTGGCGCATCTGCGCGAGAAGGCCCACGACAAGGCGTTCTACCGGCTCTGCTGTCACATGCAGCCGGAGTATCATCAACGTGAGTTCGAGCTGCGTCTCTATCTCTGCCACCGTGAACGCCACGGCGATCTCTGGTAGCCGCGCTCCGTTCTGGTAGCCATGAGCCGCTCTGGACAGTCACGCTCAGCTCAGACAGCCACGCGGCCGCTCACGCGACAGAAGAACTGGAAAGAATGACAAGGACGTCATGCCATCAGGGGTATCGGCGCCACTGCAAAGGACCGTTTTCGGATGCTCAATCTCGCTGCACTGTTCATCACCATCACTGCCGTGTGCATGTGGTTCAATCATCGCGTCCTGCGCCTGCCGCCGACCATCGGAGTGATGGCCATCGGCCTGGTGCTGTCGCTGGGCGTGATCGGGCTCGATCACTTCGCGGTGACCACCGTCGTGGCCGATACCGCGGAAGACTGGTTGGGGCGCATCAATTTCAACAGCCTGCTGATGGACGGCATGCTGTCCTTCCTGCTGTTCGCCGGCGCGCTGCACGTGGACCTCTCGCGCCTCAAGGCCTATCGCCGCTCCATCGGCCTGCTGGCCACGCTGGGCGTACTGATCTCGACGCTGGTGATCGGCTCCGCCGCCTGGTGGCTGTTCCAGTGGGCCGGTATCGAGGTGCCCTACCTGTATTGCCTGGTGTTCGGTGCGCTGATCTCGCCCACCGACCCGATCGCCGTGCTCGGCATCATGCGCAGTGCCGGCGCGCCTGCCGACATGGAAATCCGCATCGTCGGCGAATCGCTGTTCAATGATGGCGTGGCGGTGGTGCTGTTCACCGCGCTGCTGAGTGCGGCGTCGGCCGGCAGCGGCGAGGTCGAGCTCGGCCACATGGGGCTCTTGTTCCTCGAGGAAGCCGGCGGCGGCATCCTGCTCGGGCTGGCGCTGGGCGCGCTGGTCTACCAGCTGATGCGCAGCATCGACCAGTATCAGGTCGAGGTGATGCTGAGTCTGGCGCTGGTGCTGGGCGGCTATGCGCTGGCCTCGGCGCTGCATGTCTCCGGCCCCATCGCGATGGTGGTGGCGGGGCTGATCATCGGCAACATGGCGCGTGATGGCGCCATGTCCGACAACACCCGCCGCTATCTGGACGGCTTCTGGGAGCTGGTCGACGAGATTCTCAACGCGGTGCTGTTCGTGCTGATCGGCCTCGAACTGGTACTGATGCCGATCACGCTGACCTCGATCGGCATCGCGCTGGTGCTGGTGGCGGTGATCCTGCTCTCGCGCCTGGCGCTGATCGGCCTTCCGCTGAGCCTCTTGCGTCGCTGGTACACCTTCCGTCCCGGCACCACGCGCGTGCTCACCTGGGGTGGCCTGCGCGGCGGCATCTCGGTGGCGCTGGCACTGGCGATTCCCGAAGGCGACTTCCGCGAGCCGCTGGTGGTCACCACCTACATCATCGTGCTGTTCTCGATCCTCGTGCAGGGGTTGAGTATCGGCAAGCTGGTGACGGCGGTGGTCGGCGATCGCAGCCACTCGGGAGAGTCGAACGACAAGCACTGAGTCAGAGTCGGCCAATGCAAACGCCCCTTCACTGACAGCAGTGCGGGGGCGTTTGCGTTTCGGTCGCGAGGCGCCAGCCAAGGGCAGTTCGCCTGCGGGTCAAAGGGCCGCCAGGCCCCGGGCAAAGACACCGCTGAGAGGTTTCACCTCACCCGCTTGCTTCGCGCGAGCGACAGCGGGCTGGCGCATCAGGGTCAGCAGCAGGTCGCGCCCCGCCAGCAGCGGATCGACCACCGGCAGGCCGATCTCTGACGCGATGGCATCACGCAGCGGCCCCATCGCAGCGCAGCCCAGCACGATGCTGCCGGCACCGCTGGCTCTGGCGTGTTCACAGCGCTCCAGCAATGGCGCGGGGGGAGTGCGCGCCTCGGACAGCGCGAGTACCGGTACGTCACAGGCCAGCAGCGCCTTGCACAGAGGGCGCATCGCATAGCGCTCCAGCAGCTGCTCGGACATCGGCAGCGTGCTGGTCATGCTGGTGACGATGGCAAAGGAGGGAGCCGCCAGCGTGGCCATGTGCATGGCGGCCTGGGCGATGCCGATCACCGGCACGGGGCTCAGTTCACTTGCGGCCTCGAGGCCGGGGTCACCGAAGCAGGCCAGCAGATAGCCATCGGCGGGCGGGGTCTCCAGCAGGCCCTCACGATCACGGGCGATCAGCGCCAGCAGCGCGACCACCGCCATGGCTTCCTCGACGGCGGTCTCGATGCTGGGGGCGCCATGCTCGGCAGTCAGCACCTCGAGGTGGACGTCCCGGGAGAGCTGCCGTTGCAGCGAGTGCGCCATCTGCTGACTCATCGCCTGGCTGGTGTTGGGATTGATGACCTTGAGACGCAACATGGCGGGCTCTCTCATGATGGGTGGCTCGTGAAGGGCTTTCTCGTGCCGGCGCGCGTCGGATGCAGGGCCGTACGAGCGGAGCACACAAAACACGAGCAGCATCCGTGCCAGTCCCGGCGACACCTGCTGGCGCAACGTTCGTTTCATTGACGGCGCGCTTCTGTGGTGCATATGGCTAATACAGCGGAAGTTAATGGTGCCTGATGTCTCAGGAGTTGCCACGCACATGACGTTGCTGGCAGGGGTGCCACGCAGATCGGGTCCTGGGGAAAACGCTTGGAGATTGAACATCCGCAACAAGTGTTTCACTGGCACGCTTGTTGATAAGGGGAGGGTATGGCGAGGCATGACGCCTCGTGACTGGCCCATGGCCCACAAGCCCCTCTGGAGACAACAATGACACCCCAGACTCCCCCTGATCTGAGCAACGCGAGCAAGCGGCTCATCAATGAGGACCTCGCCCCCTGCGAGCAGAACTGGAGCTGGTACAACATCTTCTCGTTCTGGATGTCCGATGTGCACAGCGTCGGTGGCTACGTCTTTGCCGCCAGTCTGTTCACCCTGGGGCTGGCCAGCTGGCAGATTCTGGTCTCGATGCTGGTCGGCATTCTGGTGGTGCAGGTGTTCGCCAATCTGATCTCGCGGCCCAGCCAGCAGACGGGGGTGCCCTTCCCGGTGGTCTGCCGTCAGTCCTTCGGCATCCATGGTGCCAACATTCCGGCGATCATCCGCGGGCTGATCGCGGTGGTGTGGTACGGCATCCAGACGTATCTAGCGGCGCATGCCTTGATGCTGGTGCTGCTGCGCTACGTGCCGTCGCTGGAAGGGCTGACCGAGACCCAGCTGTTCGGGCTCTCGCAGCTGGGCTGGTACTGCTTCCTGTTCATGTGGGTACTGCAGGCGCTGGTGTTCTGGTGGGGCATGAATGCGGTGCGGCGCTTCATCGATTTCGCCGGGCCAGCCGTCTATGTGGTGATGTTCGCGCTGGCGGGCTGGATCGTCTGGCAGGCCGGCTGGGACAACATCAGCTTCACGCTGGGCAGCAAGACGCTCTCTGGCAGCGACGCCCTGTGGCAGATGGTGATCGCCGCGGCGCTGGTGGCGGGCTACTTCGCGGGGCCGACGCTCAACTTCGGGGACTTCTCGCGCTACTGCGCTACCCCCGGGGATGTGAAGCGCGGCAATTTCTGGGGCCTGCCGGTCAACTTCCTGCTGTTTGCCGTCATCACCGTGGTGGTGGTGTCCGGCACGCAGCCCATCTTCGGCGAGATGCTGCATGACCCGATGGAGACCGTCGCCCGCATCGACAATGGCGTCGCGGCAGCGCTGGGCATCCTGACCCTGGTGCTGGCGACCATCGGCATCAACATCGTGGCCAACTTCGTGTCACCGGCGTTCGACTTCTCCAATGTGGCACCGTCCCGCATCAGCTGGCGCATGGGCGGCATGCTCGCCGCCATCGGCTCCATCTTCATCACGCCGTGGAATCTGTTCAACAACCCGGAGATCATCCAGTACACCGTGGGTATCCTCGCCGCGGCCATCGGCCCGGTGTATGGCGTGATCCTGTTCGACCACTATCTGGTCAACAAGGGCGGCATCAACGCCAAGGCGCTGTTCACCGACAGCACGGAAGGCGAGTACTTCTTCGAGAAGGGCGTCAACGTCGCGGCGGTCAAGGCGCTGCTGGTCTCCTCGGCGGTGACGCTGATCATCAGCTTCCTGCCGCTGGGCGACATCACCCACTTCACGCTGTTCATCGGCGGTCTGATGGCGGCAGGGCTTTATGGCATCTTCTCGGGGTACTGGCTGGGAGATGCCGCCTCTGCACGCATCTATGTGCCGGCCGGGGTGCGCCAGAAGATGTCATGACGCTCAGGCCGTGAGCTGGCCGTGAGCTGGCCGTGACCTGGCCATGACCTGGCCATGACCTGGCCATGACCTGGCCGTGACCTGGCCGTGACCTGGTATTGCCTTGGCTTTACCTTCAGCGCCCTGCTGTCGCCACCGATATGGATGACGACAGCAGGGCGCTTTCGTTCGTGTTGCCGGCACATTCTTGTTGCCGACACCTCTTTGCCCTTTCTCCGCCTGGCCGGCCTGATGACACAGCACATTGTTCTATCAGGCAGACGGTATTCTTGCGTTTACTGATCAACTCTTTATTCCAGTGAGGTGTGCTCTGCGCGCGGTGTAACATTGGTTGATGCTACCGAGTGTCGAGGATGGAACATGCTGCTTCATGAACATCTGATGTTGCCGGGCAGGGACGGTTCGGATATCGAAGCGCAGCACTATCGCACGCGAATCAACAATACCTTCATCATGTTCGCCATGGCGTGCTTCGCCTGCTTCCTGCTGTTTGACTATTTCCAGGTGCCGTCTGCCTGGCAGGCGTTGTGGGTGGGGCGGCTGATCATCTTCCTCTGCTGCCTGCTGTGCATCCTCCAGCTGCGCCGCGGCGGCGTGCATTCGGACAAGATCCTGCTGGCCGGGGCGATACCCGCCAACCTGTTCTTCTGCTTCGGTGCCGCGCTGATTCCGGATGCGCTGACGCTGACGTTGTGGAACCTGAGTTTCTCGACCTGCATGCTGATCGCCATGCCCGCCTGGCTGGTGTGGGGCTGGCGCTACCAGCTGGCCAGCAGCCTGCCGCTGATACTGTGTTATGTGCCCATCTATGTGTGGCTGAGTCCCTTGTCGTTGACGACATTGGCCGGCGCTGGCGGTGCCTACACCCTGGGAACCCTCTTCATCGCGCCGGCACTGGCGCACGCCCGAGCCTCGACCTTCCATCGCACCATCCGGTTGCAGCGCACGCTGGAGGCGCGCAATCTCGAATTGCACGACATGAATCAGCGGTTGCTCACTCAGCAGAACGAGCTGGAATATCGCGCCAATCATGATCTGCTGACGGGGCTGCCCAATCGCCGTTTCGGCTTTGATTTTCTCGAGCGGATGCTGGCCGAGAGCACGAGCACCCGGCAATGCATGTCGATCCTGTTCGTGGATGTCGATCGCCTGAAGCACGTCAACGACAGCTTCGGGCACGCTGAGGGGGATCGCCTGATCCAGCTGGTGGCCCGGAGTGTCGCCCAGGCGGCCGGTGAAGACGGACTGGCATGCCGTCTGGGCGGCGATGAATTCCTGGTCGTGATGCCCGGAGCCTGTGATATGGCCAGCCAGCAGGCGACGACCCAGCTGATGCGCCATCTTCAGGAGCAACGCCTGGAGCAGCAAATCCCCTTCCCGGTCGAGGTCAGCATCGGGCGCGTCACCCACGACCCGGTATTGCAGGGCGATGTGGATGTCGATGATCTGATCCATATCGCGGATGACCGCATGTATCGTCAGAAGCGCGCTCGGCGGCGGGCCATGGCGGGCGCCAACGACCCTCAGGCGTGAGAAAGCCCGCGATCTTCCCTTCTTTCATGCTGCAAGTGATTGATGGCAATGGCTGTCATCGCTTTTTCATGTCGCTGTTACGGGTATGTCATCGCCTCCCCTCAGTCTTGCTGGGCAACGACAGGGGCCATCTGGGCCTCGCCTGTCGATTCCGCCTGGCAACCCAGAGGTGACTGACATGACCGCTCCGCAATCGGCTCCCCGTGCTGAAATGCCGCCTGCTCCCGACGCTCTCGGTCAGGTTCGCACGCTGTTCATCTCCGATGTGCATCTGGGAACCCCGGACTGCCAGGCGGCGCTGCTTGCGAAGCTGCTGCGTCGCGTGCGCCCCGAACGCCTGTATCTGGTCGGCGATATCGTCGACCTGCTGGCGATGCGCAAGCGTGCGGTGCTCGACAAGGACCAGCAGGCGCTGGTGGCGCGGGTGCTGCGTCTGGCGCGCAGCGGCTGTGAGGTCATCTACATTCCCGGCAATCATGATGCCGCCTTCCGTCGCCTGTGCGGCCTGAAGCTGCACAACGTGAGCATCGAGCGGCGCGCGATCCATACCACCGGCAGCGGCCGTCGCCTGCTGGTTTCCCACGGCGATGAATTCGACACCCATGTGCGCATCGCGCCGTGGCTGCTCAAGCTGGGCGATGGCATGCACGGCTTCATCCTGTCACTCAATCGCTGGTGCAACCGCGCGCGTGGCATGTTCGGGCTGCCGTACTGGTCGCTGGCCAGCGCGCTCAAGCGTCGTAGCGGCACCGCCCAGCGCTATGTGGCCCAGTTCGAGGAAGCCGCCATGCGTCAGGCGCGCCTCGAAGGGCTGGATGGCTATGTCGGGGGGCATATCCACCAGGCGGGCTTCCGGGTCGAGGCAGGCGTGCTCTACTGCAACGATGGCGACTGGGTCGAGCACTGCACCGCGCTGGCGGAAGATGCCGAAGGCGCGCTGCACCTGATCGACTGGCAGGGTCAAATCATCGAGACGGCGCCGCGCCATCTGATGCCGCGTCAGGCGCCGGCCGCGACGCCCGATGCCGTCACGCCCGAGATGGCTGGCGCCTGAGCCTCACCCCAGGCCGCTGATCGCCAGCATCCATGACAGATACAGCGGGATGATCAGCGGCGCCGCCAGGGTGGTCAGCATCACCGCGATCGCGCCCTTGGCCGGCTGGATATTCAGCTCGATGGCCAGCACGACCACATTGGCGGCCATCGGCACCACGCCCAGCAGCAGCAACACCTGCGCCAGCACCGGGTCGAGGGCGAACAGGCTGCCCAGCAGCATCACGCTGCCCAGACTCAGCAGCGGCCACATCACGAAGCGCAGACCGGTCGCGGCCAGAATGAAGCGCGGGTCGATCTCGCGCAGGCTGACACCGCCCAGCGTCATGCCGATGATCATCATGCCCAGCACCGTGTAGCTGTACTTGAAGTAGTCGAGTCCCTCCATCACCGCCCCCGGTACCTCGAGCCCCAGCGTCCCCACCAGCAGGGCGGCCAGAAAGGCGTAGATCAGCGGCAGACGCACGATCTTGACCAGGCTCTGGCGCATCGAGAACTGCCCGCGCGCACTGACATAGAAGCCCAGCGTGAACTCATACAGCGTGATGCCGAGCAGGCAGAACAGGTACTGTGTCACGCCTTCCGGCGGCAGCAACAGCATCGCGACCGGCAGGCCGAAGTAGCCGGTATTGCCGGTGCCCGAGGAGAAGGCGAGCAGGGCGGCTTCCTGCGGCGGGAAGAACTTCGCGGCCAGCGGGCGCACCAGCAGGCAGATGCTGCTGGCCAGCGAGAACAGTCCCAGCGTCAGGCCCAGATCACTCAGCGATGGCTCGCCGAGCACCAGCCCGCGGAAGAAGGTCAGCGGCGCGATCACATAGATCAGCAAGGTGGCGATGGGGCGCGGGTCGATCGCGAGGCGGCGTGCGCAGAGGGCGCCGAGGGCGACGAAGGTGATCAGCATCCAGAGCGGTTGCTGCAGATCGATGTGGTCCATCACGGTTCCTTGTAAAGCGTCATTGTCCTTTTGGCTCATCATGCCGTGTGGCCCCTGTCAGCGTCATCTCATGAATGATGCTCATTGCGCCTTTCCTTGATCCGGCTGCGCATCGCGTGGTTGCGCGCCTGGTGAGGGGCAGGACGCCACTGTCAGCAATGGTTATAAACACGCACTTTCTTATATGAATGGTATTGAAGTTGAGGCGAAAACCTTTCATTGGCCGGGGTCGGCGGCGGCGGTCAGAATGCTCGACATGCAGTGCAAGGGCGGTGGCGTGACGTGCCGGACGTGTATTGCTGCACGCGCACCGCGAAGTGTGCGGCGATAACGACATCAATGCCGGACACGACGACCACGAGGGCCGCCCCATGAGTGCAAGCGAACATCCGTCAGGGATCAGCTTCGAATTCTTCCCGCCGAATACCGAGGCCGGGCGTGAAAAGCTCAAGGGGGTTCGCGATCAGCTGGCGGCGCTGGAGCCGGAGTTCTTCTCCGTCACCTATGGCGCGGGTGGCTCCACGCGTGAGCGCACCTTCAACACCGTGCAGTCGGTCAGCGCCAGCGGCATCTGTACCGCGCCGCACCTGTCGTGTGTCGGCAGTGACCGCGGCGAGCTGCGCGAGATCCTGGCGCAATATCGCGAGCAGGGCGTCAAGCGCCTGGTGGCGTTGCGCGGGGACCTGCCCTCCGGAATGGGCTCGCGCAGCGAGCTGCGTTACGCCAATGAGCTGGTCGAGTTCGTGCGCGAGGAGACCGGTGACCACTTCGAGATCGCGGTGGCGGCCTATCCGGAGTGCCATCCGCAGGCCGACAACTACCACAGCGATCTCGAGAACTTCGCGCGCAAGATGCAGGCCGGCGCCGATATCGCCATCACCCAGTACTTCTTCAATGCCGATGCCTACTTCCACTTCGTGGAGCGCGCGCGTGCCGCCGGCATCCAGCAGCCGATCATCCCGGGGATCATGCCGATCACCAACTACACCAGGCTGGCGCGTTTCTCTGATTCCTGCGGGGCGGACATCCCGCGCTGGCTCCGCCGGCAGCTCGAGAGCTATGGCGATGACAGCGAGAGCCTTCAGGCCTTCGGCACCGAGGTGATCTCGCGCATGAGTCAGCGTCTGCTGGATGGCGGCGCGCCGGGCCTGCACTTCTATACCCTCAATCAGGCCGAGCCGTGTCTCAAGGTGCTGGAAAATCTGGGGATCTCTTCTCGTTGAGTCACGCGCGCCGGGTGCGCGCGACAAGTAATTGGAAAAGCGGCATTGAATGTGGCGTCGCTCGCCCTGAGGTCTGACGGGTAGCCGCTTGTGACAGCGGCCCGCAAGCCACTCAAGGCGTCGGCAGTGACGCCGGCCTCAGTGATGGAGAGATTGCTCATGAATCACGAGACACAGCACACGGCATCCTTTACGACCTCGTCCAGAAAGCCCCTCAAGACCGCCGCGACGGTGGCGCTCGGCGCCTGGTTGTTCGGCGGCGTCGCCCAGGCCGCCACCGAGGTGGAAATGCATCGCGTCAGCAGTGATGGCGTCGGTGAGTCCGTCGGCAGTGTCATGGCCGAGGATACCGATGATGGTCTGCTGCTGACGCCGAAGATCGAGGGGCTCGAGAGCGGCATCCACGGCTTCCACCTGCATGCCAATGCCAGCTGCGAACCGGCCGAGAAGGATGGCGAGACCGTCGCCGCGGCCGCGGCAGGTAGCCACTTTGATCCAGAAGAGACCGGTACCCACCAGGGGCCCTACGGTGACGGCCACCTCGGTGACCTTCCGGCGCTGAGCGTCGATGCCGATGGCAAGATCTCGCTGCCGGTGCTGGCACCGCGCCTCAAGGAAAGCGACCTCAGCGGCCATGCGCTGATGATCCACTCCGGCGGTGACAACTACACCGATACGCCCAAACTGGGCGGTGGCGGTTCGCGCGTCGCCTGCGGTGTAGTTGACTGATGTGTGGTCGACTGAACGGTGATCGACAGATCTACGGTCGACTGGTCTGTGGTCAATTGAACCACCTGCCGAGATGACATGAAAAAGCCCCGCCAATTGGCGGGGCTTTTTCATGTCGCAGCGCTATAGCAGATGTCAGTGCAGCTTGCCGGGGTCCAGAATGCGCACCGGCTGAACCTCATCGCTCGCCGGCGTCTCGCGGGGGTCGCTCACGCGCGTGGAAATCTCGGCGAGGGTCGGCGGTTCCTCGACGGCTTGCTGTTCGAAGAAGTCGCAGGACACGCAGTCACGGTAGCGGGTCTCGTTCTGCTCCCAGGTACGCAGGCGGTCCATTGCTCCGCAGCGCGGGCAGACGGCACCGGCGATGAAGCGCTTGATGGTAGACATGGTGCCTCCAGTCAGGGTCAGGGTAGGTCTGGCAATCCCGCCTCGGGCGGATGATGCGCCATATGATACGCCCCCGACCGGTAAAGGTCAGGGGCGCATGGTCAGCAGCTCGTGGTCAGGCTTGCGCCATCCCGAGACGGGGCGAGATCAGGCCGCCTGGGCACCGATGCCGGAGTGACGCAGCAGGGCATCGACCTGCGGGTCACGGCCACGGAAGGCGCGGAACAGCTCGGCGGCGTCACGCGAGCCACCGCGTGCCAGTACCTCGTCACGGAAGCGCTGGCCGGTGGCGGTATCGAAGACCGCGCTTTCCTCGAAGGCGCTGAAGGCGTCTGCCGACAGCACCTCGGCCCACTTGTAGCTGTAGTAACCCGCGGCGTAACCGCCGGCGAAGATATGGCTGAAGCCATTCTGGAAGCGGTTGAACTCGACCGCCGGCACCACGGCGACCTTGCTGCGCACCTCATCGAGCAGCGCCTGGACATCGCTGGCCGACGGCTTGTCGAGCTCATGATGCAGGCGGAAGTCGAACAGCGAGAACTCCAGCTGGCGGACCATGGTCATCGCCGCCTGGAAGTTGCGGGCTGCCTGCAGGCGCTCGAGCATGTCATCCGGCAGGCGCTCGCCGGTGTCGACGTGACGTGCGATCAGATCCAGCCCTTCACGCTCGTAGCAGAAGTTCTCCATGAACTGGCTGGGCAGCTCGACGGCGTCCCAGGCCACGCCATTGATGCCGGAGACTTCGGCGACTTCCTGACGGGTCAGCATGTGATGCAGGCCGTGACCGAACTCGTGGAACAGCGTGACCACTTCATCGTGGGTCAGCAGTGCCGGGCGATCGCCCACCGGGCGGGTGAAGTTGCAGGTCAGGTAGGCGACCGGCAACTGCAGGCTGCCATCCTCGCGGCGACGACGGACGCGGCACTCATCCATCCAGGCACCGCCCCGCTTGCCTTCACGCGCGTAGAGATCGAGATAGAAGCCGGCGATCGGGGTGTCATTCTCGATCACCTCGTAGTAGCTGACGTCCTCGTGCCAGACCGGCACTTCGCGCTGCTTGAAGGTGATGCCGTAGAGGCGGTTGACGACCTCGAACAGCCCGTCGATGGCCTGCGGCGCCGGGAAGTAGGGGCGCAGCTGCTCCTGATTGATCGCGTAGCGCGATTCGCGCAGCTTCTCGCTTGCGTAGCCGACATCCCACGGCTGCAGGTCGTCGATGCCGAGGCTCTCGGTGGCGTAGGCCGCCAGCTCGTTGAACTCTTCACGCGCCTGCGGCACGGCGCGGGTGGCGAGGTCATCCAGGAAGGCGATGACCTGCGCCGGCGAGTCGGCCATCTTGGTCGCCAGCGACAGTGAGGCGTAGTCGTCGAAGCCGATCAGCGCGGCCAGCTCCTGGCGCAGGGCCAGAATCTCCTCGATCACCGGACCGTTGTCGAATTCACCGGCGTTGGGGCCCTTCTCCGAGGCGCGCGTGACGAAGGCGGTGTAGACCTCCTCGCGCAGCTCGCGGTTGTCGGCATAGCTGAGCACCGGGAAGAAGCTCGGGAAGTCCAGGGTGATGCGATAGCCTTCCAGGCCCTTGGCTTCGGCATTGGCCTTGAGCGCTTCAAGGCCGCTTTCCGGTACGCCCGCCAGCGCCTCTTCGCCGACATCCTTGTGCCAGGCCTGGGTGGCATCCAGCACATGGTTGGAGAAGGTGTTGGAGAGCTCGGACAGGCGCGCCTGGATCTCGCCGTAACGCTGCTTCTTGTCTTGCGGCAGATCGACACCGGCGAGGCGGAAGTCGCGCAGGCTGTTGGTGATCGCCTTCTGCTGGGCTTCATCGAGGCTTGCGAACTCATCGCTGTCCGCGAGGCGCTGATAGGCCGCGGCCAGGTCGCTGTTCTGACCCACCCAGGTGGAGTAGGCCGACAGCTTGGCGAGACAGGCCTGGTAGGCCTCACGCAGCTTGGGCGAGTTCATGGTCGAGTTGAGGTGCGAGACCGGCGACCAGGCCTGGCTCAGGCGATCGCCCAGCGCTTCCAGCGGCGCGGCGAAGTTGTCCCAGCGCGTGTCATCGCGGGTGGCCTCGATCAGGCGCTCGATCTCCTGCTGGTTGTGCTCCAGCAGTTCGCTGATCGCGTCCTCGACATGCTCGGCCTTGAGGGTGTCGAAGGGGGGCAGGGTGTTGCGTTCCAGCAGGGGATTGATCGACATCATGTACCTCGCGTCATTCGGGTGGGCGGCAGCGGTGAGCGGTAAAGGAGAACTTGCGCATCGATTGCGCCGTGAAAACGGCGTCACCGCTGCCGCGGGGATACCTAGAATGTGAGGCCTCGGCGCGTGTTATTCAATCTATCGCCTCGATAGGCGGGCGTTGCCACGCGCATGTCGCATTGGCCGAGGCCGGTACGGCTGCTATCTTGCTGGCCTTGGCCCCTGAGTGGGGCCCGTATCCTTCCCCCGTACCGAGACCACGAGAGCAGACATGAGCGAAACCACCGAACGCTGGGGCAGTCGCCGAGCCTTCATTCTGGCCGTGACCGGCGCCGCCGTAGGGCTGGGCAACATCTGGCGCTTCCCCTACATGACCGGCGAGAACGGCGGTTCCGCGTTTCTGCTGCTGTATATCGGTTTCGTGCTGTTGCTGGGCCTGCCGGTGATGATGGCCGAGATCATGATCGGGCGCGCCGGACGTCGCGGACCGATGCAGGCGCTGGCCCATCTGGCCGTCAGCGGTGGACGCACCCCGCACTGGCGCTGGCTGGGACTGTTCGGCGCCATCACCATGTTCTTCATCCTGTCGTTCTATTCGGTGGTGTCGGGCTGGTCGATCGAGTATCTGGTCGATTCGCTGAAGGGTGACTTCAGCGGCATGAGCCCGCCGGAGATCGGCGCTTCCTTCGGTGCCTTCCTGGAAGACCCGGTCACGATGACCTTCAACCACACCGTCTTCATGCTGATGACGATGAGTGTGGTGGTCGCCGGCATCTCTTCCGGGCTCGAGCGCCTCAACAACCTGATGATGCCGCTGCTCTACGTGCTGTTGCTGGCGCTGGCGGGTTACAGCATCAGTACGCCCGGCTTCGGCCCCGCGCTGAGCTGGCTGTTCATGCCCAACCCGAGTGCCATCACGCTGGACGTGATGCTCAATGCCATGGGGCATGCCTTCTTCACTCTGGCGGTCGGCGCCTGTGCCCTGATGGCCTACGGCGCCTACATGCCGGAGCGCCAGAGTCTGCCGACGGCGGCGATCGCCGTGGCGGCACTGGATATCGGTGTGGCGCTGCTGGCGGGGATCGCCATCTTCGCGGCGGTCTTCAGCCAGGGCATGGACCCGGCCTCCGGCCCTGGCCTGATGTTCGTCAGCCTGCCGATCGCCTTCGCCAATCTGCCGGGCGGCAGCGTGCTGCTGGCGCTGTTCTTCCTGCTGTTGCTGCTGGCGACCTGGACCAGCTCGATCAACATCGCCGAGCCCATCGTCGAGGTGCTGGAGGGCTGGGGTCTCAAGCGTCGCCACGCGGCACTGGTGGTCGGTGTCTCGGTGTGGGCGATGGGGCTGTTGTCGGTGCTGTCCTTCTCGAGCCTCAAGGACGTGCACGTGCTGGGCGAGATGAATGTCTTCGATGCGGTGACGACGATTCCGCCGGACTTCTTCCTGCCGATCGGCGGGCTGCTGATCGCCATCTTCGCGGCCTGGGTGATGCCGCAGAATCGTGCGCTGGCAGGCCTCGGCACCTCGCGTGGCTTCTTCCGCACTTGGCGTTGGGTGCTGCGCTGGATCTCGATTCCGCTGGTTGTCGTCGTGCTGGGCTGGAGCTTCTTCAAGTAAGCGCGCCTGCGCAATCGGTACGTGAATCTGGCGTTGAGTCGGCGTGCGGCATGGCGCGATGCGTGGGGCATGGCGAGCCTGCAAGCGGGGCGTCGGGACGGGGTGTCGAAAACATCGCAACGCGAGTCAGGCCGTTGCGCTATTGGCATCCCGGTGTTTGGCGCAGTAGGCTGGTTGCCTAATTCAGGAGGTAAGGCATGAGCATTAGATCCTTCAAGGGCCTGACGCCGCGACTGGGCGAGCGGGTTTTCGTCGATCCGGCCAGTGTGGTGCTGGGTGATGTCGCCCTCGGGGATGACAGCTCGGTATGGCCGCTGGCGGTGATTCGCGGCGACATGCACCGTATCCGCATCGGCGCGCGCACCAGCGTGCAGGATGGCGCGGTACTGCATATCACCCACGCCAGTGACTTCAATCCGGGCGGCTATCCGCTGGAAATCGGTGATGACGTCACCATCGGCCACAAGGCCGTATTGCATGGCTGCACCATTCACGACCGTGTGCTGGTCGGCATGGGCGCCATCGTGATGGACGGCGTGGTGGTGGAAGATGAAGTCATCATCGCGGCGGGTGCGCTGGTGCCACCGGGCAAGCGTCTCGAGGGCGGGCATGTGTATGCCGGCAACCCGGCCAAGGCACTGCGCCCGATCAAGGACAGTGAGCGTGAGTTCTTCACCTATTCGGCGGTGAACTACGTCAAGCTGAAGGATCAGCATCTGGCCGAAGACTACGTCGACTGAATCTCCCTCGCACAGAGCGGCAGACGCAGCAATGATCACTCCCCCGTCGGCTCAGGCCGGCGGGGGAGTGCTCGTTTCAGGGCCGGATTCTCCACAAGCCAGGGGCGGATTTGACGCAAGCCAGGGTCGGTTTTCCACGAGCTTAAGAAGGCAGATGTGGCAGTGGTGCGTACAAACCAGGACAAGCCATTGTTTTTCATGAAATGCTTGCGTCATAATCTGGACGTATATCCAGTGCCAGCGTGTGGCGTCTGGTCCAGTGACATCGTCGAGGGCTCGCGACCCGTATTTCATGGCCAATTTTCGTACCCATATCACCGTAGCGGCCTTTGCCGGCGGCATCGTCGCGGCGGCGGGCTGGCAGGGCGGCCTGTGGTCGCTGGCGGAGGGGGTTCCGCTGGCGAGCCTGACCACCTTCGGCGGTATCCTGCCGGATATCGACTCCGACAACTCGCGCGCCATCCGTATCCTGTTCACGCTGTTTGCGGTACTGGCGACCATGGCCTGCGTGCTGTTGCTGCAGGACCGCCTGCTGGCGGGGCCTTTGATGATGGCGGGCGGCGCCACCTATCTGGGCGTGCGCTATGTGGCCAGCGCCATCTTCAAGCGTTTTACCGTCCATCGCGGTATCTGGCACTCGCTGCTGGCGTCACTGCTGTGCTCGCTGGGCGTGACGGCCGCCAGCCTGCATGTGCTGGGCCAGAGTGAAGAGCAGGCCTGGTGGCAGGGCGCGGCCCTGTTGTTCGGCGCCATGATCCACCTGCTGCTCGATGAGATGTACAGCGTCGACATGGTCGGCGCACGCCTGAAGCGCAGCTTCGGCACCGCCTTCAAGCTGTTCGATTATCGTGAGCCGGGCAATTCGCTGGCGATGGTGGCGGTGATCGCCGCCATGACGCCCTGGCTGCCACCATTGTCGGTACTGGTGGACATCATGCACCTGCAGGGGCCGCTGTCCGTGTTCGGCGCAGGTCTGTCGCGGCTGATGGCCGGCGTCTGATGCCGTCTGGCTGAAGGCCGGCGCGAATCTCCGTTGCTGTTGTGATGCCTTGGTTGTGATGCATCAGGCACGATAGGGCTCGGCGCTCAGGCCGTGCTTCTTGAGCTTGTCGTAGAGTGTCTTGCGCGGCAGCCCCAGTCGTTCGCAGGCCATCACCACCTGACCTTTGCTGGCCGCCAGGGCCTCGCGAATCAGCGCGGCCTCGAACGCCTCCATGCGCTGCGGCAGCGATTGCGCCTGCGTGGCTGCCTTCACGTTGTGCTCCAGTTCCCCCAGCTCGCCTGATTCCCTCGGTGCGCCTGAAGCATCCCGCTCGCCCATGCCGGCGGTGATGCCTTCTCTGACCGCCTCTCTTGTGGCTTCCGTGCTGTTCACGGCTGGGCCACTCGTGCCCGCGGTGAGCGGTCGCCCTTCCGCCATGCTGTCGCCGATGTTGCCCTCCAGCCCGCCAAGCAGCACATGGCGTTCCGCACAGTTTCTCAATTCACGCACGTTGCCCGGCCAGTCATGCGCCAGCAGTGCCTGCAGGGTGGTGGCGTCCAGCGGCGGGACTTCCAGACTGGTGCGTTCGCTGGCCAGAATCGCGAAGTGCCGAAACAGTTGCAGGATATCCTCGGCATGCTCGCGCAGTGGCGGCAGATACAGCGTGACCACGTTCAGGCGGTAGTAGAGGTCTTCGCGAAACTCGCCGGCGCTGGCCGCTTCGCGCAGATCCCGCTTGGTGGCGGCGATGACGCGGATATCGATGGGGCGTGGCGTATTGCTGCCGAGCCGCTCGATGCTGCGCTCCTGCAGCACCCGCAACAGCTTGATCTGCAACGACATCGGCATCGATTCGATCTCATCGAGAAACAGGGTGCCGCCGTCGGCGTGTTCCAGCTTGCCGATGCGGCGCTCGCTGGCACCGGTGAAGGCACCTTTCTCATGGCCGAACAGTTCCGACTCGATCAACGTCTCCGGCATGCCGCCACAGTTGAGCGCCACGAAGGGCTTGCTGGCGCGAGCGCTGCGCTCGTGCAGGCAGCGGGCGACACGGTCCTTGCCGGCGCCGGTCTCGCCATACAGCAGGGTGTCGGCATCGACCGCCGCCAGGCGTGACACCTGGGCGTCCAGGCGCTGCATGATGTCACTGCTGCCGACCAGCCTGGGGCCGGCGCTGTTGCGCTGGGTATCCAGCTGTTCGCGCAGCGAGCGGTTCTCCAGCGTCAGCCGGCGGGCGGCCACCGCACGCCGCACGCCATCGAGCATGCGCTCGCGATCGAAGGGCTTCTCGATGAAATCCCAGGCACCGGCCTGCATGGCCGCGACGGCGGTGTCGATGTCGCCATGACCGGTCATCACGATCACCGGCAGCTCGTCATCCACGGCATGCGCCGCGTGCAGCAGGCTCAGGCCATCCATGCCCGGCATGCGAATGTCCGTGACCACCACACCCTCGAAGGGCGCTTCGGCGCGCAGGATCGCCAGCGCCTGCTCGGCACTGGCCAGCGGGCGAGTGCGGTAATCGGCCAGCATCAGACTCTGGCTCAGGCTGTCGCGCAGGTGCGGTTCGTCATCCACCACCAGCACCTGCATGTCGGTATTCGTGACGTCGCTCATGACGGCTCCTGTGAATGGTTGGCGGTGGGTGGCATTGGGGGTTGTGAGGGCGACGGCTGATGTGAGGGCGTCGCAAGTGAGTGTATCGATAGTGAGGGCATCGAGAGTGCCGGCAGCGTCAGCCGGAACAGTGCACCACCCAGCGGCGAGGGGTACGCCTCGAGGGTGCCGCCGAGGTCAGCGACGATACGCGCGCTGATCGATAACCCCAGCCCGAGTCCCTGACCGTCGGCGCGCTGGGTATAGAAGGGTTCGAACACCCGCACCAGTTGCGATGGCTCGAGGCCGGGGCCGTTGTCGTGGACTTCCAGCACGACCTGATTGCCGGCGCTGCCCGCTTGCTCATGCAGGTTGAGCTGGATGCTGGGGGGCTCCGTGCGCTCGGGGGGCATGTCGGCAAGCGCATCCAGTGCATTGCCGATCAGGTTGACCAATACCTGCTCCAGACGTACCGGCTCGGCGCGCACCCGCGCTAGCTTTGGACTCGCTTCGTGAATGAGGGTCACGCCGAGTGCCTCGCAGCGTGCATGCAGCAGGCGCAGGGCGTAGTCGAGGCTGGTGGTGAGATCGATGGCCTCCAGACGGTCACCGCTCTTGCGTGAGAACTGACGCAGCTGCGCGCTGATCTCGCCCATGCGCTGGGTCAGCTCGGTGATCTGGCGCAGGTTGCTCTCGACCTGGGTGGTCTGGGCGCGGGCGAGGAAGGCGGTCGCGTTCTCGGCATAGGCGCGGATGGCGGCCAATGGCTGATTGAGCTCGTGATTGATGCCGGCGGCCAGTTCCCCCAGGACGGCGAGCTTGGCGGTCTGGATCAATTCATCGCGCGTCTCGCGCAGCTCGCGTTCGGCGCGGGTGCGCTCCTCGACTTCGGCACTCAGGCGCGTGTTGCTGGCGGCGAGGTCGCGGGTGCGCTCGACCACCCGTTGCTCGAAGGCATCGCGTGCCTGGGCGAGCTGTTCGGCCTGGGCACGGCGTTCGCTGACATCGAAGACCGTGACCAGCCAGCGCGGACCGTTGGGACTGGGCAGCGGCGAGCAGGAAAGCTCCAGTGGTACCGCGACACCCTCGCGCAGGCCATGCACTTCCAGCGGCCCGACGGAGCGGGCCTGGGTCAGGCGGTCCAGCAGGTGGCGCTCGGCTGGCAGGAAAAGCTCGCGCAGATCACGCCCTTCGCGGGCGCTGGGCTGGCGGAGTGAGTCGCCCGGTGAGGCATCGGCACTCAAGGGCGAGCCGAACAGCGCAATGGCCGTCGGATTGAGATACACCAGCCGCACCCGCTCATCGAGGATGCACAGGCCAGCCTGAGTGCGGTCGATGATGCCGCGCACCCGTTGCTGGCTGCTGGCGAGATTCTGGCGCTCGCGCTCGGCGAACAGGCGACGCTCACGCAGGATGCGCAGTCGCTGCCAGCCCAGCCCTGCCAGCAGACACAGCAAGGCATAGCCACCGGCCGCGAGTCCGGCCGCTTGCCAGATACCGCTGCGCAGCGGTGCCAGTGGCTTGAGCACATGCAGGCGCCAGCCGATGTCCGGCAGTGGCTGGGACAGGCTCAACCAGGCGTGCTGCCAGAGATCCCCCGGTGTCAGCTGCAACAGCTCGATGGAGGTCGTGTCGCGGCGCGACTCAAAGGGCGGGCCCAAAAGCTCCGGCAGCGCCTCGCGGTGATGCAGGCGCAGCGGGCGCAGGCGCTGATTGGCATAGCGCTGGGTGTCGAGCAGCCGGTTGCGTGTCTCCTCGCTGAGTGGCTCCAGCGTGCGCAGTACCCGCTGCGCCTGGCTGGCGATGAAGATCACGCCATGCGGATCAGTGACCATGATGTCGGCATTCTGGTCGAGCCACGCCGCCTCCAGAGCCTCTATCTGCACCTTGACCACGGCCACGCCACGTCGTCCCTGCGGGCTGGTGACGGCAGCGCTGAAGAAGTAACCGCGCTCACCGGAGCTGGTGCCCAGCCCGTAGAAGCGCCCCTCGCCGCCATTGATGGCGTCTTGCCAGTAGGGGCGGAAGCGATAGTTCTGGCCGATGAAGGTATTGGCGGAGCGCCAGTTGCTGGCGGCGATGGTGGTGCCGGTGTCATCGACCAGATAGAGGTCCGAGATGCCGGCCAGCTCACGCATGCGGTCCAGTCGCTGATTGAGTGCCACTTCCGCGCTGGGGTCTTCTGGGTGATCGAGGAAGTCGCGCAGCTGGTCATTCTCTGCCACCAGTCTGGGCAGATAGGCGTGGCGATTCAGCTGGCCACGCAGGCTGGCGGCGGTCAGACGCAGTTCGTTGTCTGCCTCATGCCCCAGGCGCTCCAGACCCTGGCTGCGCGCCATCGAGACCGCCTGCCACACGCATAGCATCAGCCCCAGCGGTAGCGCGACCGCCAGTACGAGACGCCACAGCTGGGGCAGGCGCGTGTCCTTCATCGGCAAGCCTTCATGTTCAGGCCCTCATCTCAAGCACTGCATATCCGGAACTCCATATTCAGCCAGAGCGTCATGACTGAGCGTCATGAGCCATCCGGCGCCGCCTGGGCACGGCGCAAGGCGCGCTGGGCACGAGTCTCGGCGCGCTCCAGTTCCAGCAGCGAATCCTCGACGAATACCAGATGCTCATGGGCGGCGTTGCGCGCATCTTCGGCGCGGCCTTCCATGATCGCCTCGAACAGGCTGCGGTGCTGCTGGATCAGGCGCGGGCGTGATTCCGGCTTCTCGAACAGGTGGCGCAGGTTGGCCACGATGCTCTTCTCCAGCAACTGGAACAGGCTGCGCATCGAGTGCAGCAGCACCACGTTGTGCGCGGCCTCGGCGATGGCGAGGTGGAAGGCGGCATCGGCACCGGCCTCGCGCTCCGGGTCACGTCCCTCGAAGCTCTTCTCCAGGTCCTCGAAGCGCTGGCGCAGCATTGCCTTGTCGGCAGGGGTGGAGCGCATGGCGGCGTAGTAGGCGCTGATGCCCTCCAGCGCATCGCGAAATTCCAGCAGGTCGAGATTGAACTCGCCGTGGCGCCCCAGCAGCGCGCTGAGCGGGTCCGACCAGGCGCGCGCCAGCTCTTCAGAGACGTAGGTGCCGCCGCCCTGGCGTGAAGTCAGCAGTCCGCGCGCGGCCAGCTTCTGGATGGCCTCCCGCACGGAGGGGCGCGAGACCTCGAACTGCTCGGCCAGGGTGCGCTCCGGTGGCAGGCGCTCGCCGGGTTTCAGGCTGCCCTCGATGATCATGCTTTCGAGGCGCTCGGTGAGTACATCGGCGATACGGGGTTGGCGGACAGGGGCGTAACGCATGGAAGTGTCCTTGCGGCAAAGGTGAAAGGCGGCGCCGAACGCTGGAAAGCCAGAGCGCAGCATGCAAGAGAGGGGCGCTTGCGGCGCTGCCGATGATCAGTGTGGCCCGTGGGCATTCCACGCCACAGCCGACATTGGTCTTACCAATATGTGTGATAACCACGCCTCGCGTGGGAGGTTGGCGTTCTCAGTAATTGGTAAGACCAATTTTACGCAATGAGGCTGCTTTGACCAATGTCTAGATACCTTGTACCACATGATGTTTGACCCCTTTCGAGGCGACGCCTAGATTATGCCGAAGCACAGTAGGGTAAATTGGTATGACCAATTTATCGAAAGGCCTGACCCAAGGGTGCGCCAACCCCCGAGTCCTTCACTGCCGTGCCAGACAACAATCACAACAATTCGCCTGCGGAGTTTCCGTCATGTCCGAGCCACTGCTGGCCTTGCTGGCCTTCACCCCTATCCTGCTGGCGGGCATCCTGCTCGTCGGTCTGCAATGGCCCGCGCGTCGCGCCATGCCATTGATCTTTCTCGTCACCGCTGCCATCGGCTATTTCGTGTGGCAGATGTCGCTGACGCGCATTCTGGCCTCCACGCTGCAGGGGCTGATGGTGACCGTCTCGGTGCTGTGGATCATCTTCGGCGCCATCTTCCTGCTCAATACGCTCAAGCATTCCGGGGCGATCGCGGTGATCCGCGGCGCCTTCACCACCGTCAGTCCCGACCGTCGCGTACAGGCCATCATCATCGCCTGGCTGTTCGGCAGCTTCATCGAGGGCGCTTCCGGCTTCGGGACGCCTGCGGCCATCGCGGCGCCGTTGCTGGTCGCCATCGGCTTCCCGGCGCTGGGGGCGGTGATGGTGGGCATGATGATCCAGTCGACGCCGGTATCATTCGGGGCGGTGGGCACGCCGATCGTGATCGGCGTGAATGCGGGCCTCGACAAGGCCAATCTCGGTGAGCAGCTGCTGGCGAACCACTCCAGCTGGGAGGCCTTCATGCAGCTGATCACCTCGGAGGTCGCCATCGTGCATGGCATCGTCGGCCTGCTGATGCCGTTGTTCATGACCGTGATGATGACGCGCTTCTTCGGCGCGAAGAAAAGCTGGAGCGAAGGACTGTCGATTGCGCCGTTCGCGCTGTTCGCCGGCCTGTGCTTCACGCTGCCCTACGTGGCAGCGGGTATCTTCCTCGGCCCGGAATTCCCGTCACTGATCGGCGCTCTGGTCGGCTTGATCCTCGTGGTGCCAGCGGCGCGTGCCGGATTTCTACTGCCGAAGGACAGCTGGGATTTTCCGCCCGAGGCCGAGTGGCCCAAGCATTGGCTGGGTGACCTGACGCTGGAGCGTGATGATGTCGAGACCGCCGCGGCGGGCAGAAAGCCGCTGCCTCTGTGGCTGGCGTGGTTGCCCTATGGGCTGATCGCGCTGCTGCTGGTCGCCTCACGCGTATCGAGTGACTTCAAGGGCTGGCTGGTCAGCGTGCAATTCAGTGCCACTGACCTGCTGGGTGCCAGCGGTATCTCCGGCGCGATTCAGCCGCTCTATCTGCCTGGCGGCATCATGGTCTTCGTGGCGCTGATCACGCTGCTGCTGCATCGCATGGCCTCTCGCCAGCTGGTGGCGGCGGCCAGCGAATCCTGGCGCACACTGGTCGGCGCCGGCTTCGTGCTGGTGTTCACCATTCCGATGGTACGCATCCTGATCAACTCCGGCGTCAACCTGAACGACCTGGCGTCCATGCCGGTGGTGATGGCGGACGTGGTAGCTGACAGCCTCGGTCAGGCCTATCCGTTGTTCGCCTCGGGCATCGGCGCGCTGGGTGCCTTCATCGCCGGCTCCAATACGGTCTCCAACATGATGCTGTCCCAGTTCCAGTTCAACGTCGCCGCCCAGCTCGGGCTGTCGGGAGCGCTGATGGTGGCGCTGCAGGCGGTCGGGGCTGCGGCCGGCAACATGATCGCCATCCACAACGTCGTGGCGGCCTCGGCGACCGTCGGTCTGCTGGGGCGTGAGGGTCGTACCCTGCGCATGACGGCGATTCCGACCGCCTACTATCTATTGGCCTCCGGCGTGCTGGGCATGCTGGCGTTCCACCTGGTGGGTCTGAGTGATCCGCTGCTGCCGTAAGCGTGATCCGTGCTGACTGATACCCTGAAAGACATCCTGACTGACTGATAAAGAGACTGGCCATGACCGCCGCTGCTGCCCCTGACTCCACTGCTCACCCTGCCATGGGCGGGCATGCCTCACCCCAGGCGCGTGCTGCTGCCTATGACGCCCTGCGCGAGGCGTTGGCGCAGCACATTCCCGGTGAGCGCCTGATCCATGATCCGCTGCGCACCCTGGCCTACGGGACGGATGCCAGCTTCTATCGGCTGGTGCCGCAGCTGGTGGTGCGGGTGCATGACGAGCAGGAGCTGGGGCATGTGTTGCGCGAGTGCCGGGCGCGCAAGTTGCCGGTGACCTTCCGTGCGGCAGGGACGTCACTGTCCGGTCAGGCGCTGACGGATTCGGTGCTCATCCAGCTGGGTGGTGAGTGGCGAGGGGCGAAGGTGCTGGAGCAGGGCAGTCGCATCTGCCTGCAGCCGGGGGTGATCGGGGCGCGTGCCAATCAGCTGCTGGCCCCCTTCGGACGCAAGATCGGCCCGGACCCGGCTTCGATCAACAGTTGCATGATCGGCGGTATCGCGGCCAACAATGCGTCCGGCATGTGCTGCGGCACGGCACACAACAGTTATCGCACCGTCGAGGACCTGCGCGTCATTCTCGCCGATGGCACCTGCCTGGATACGGCCTCGCCGGAGAGCGTGCAGGCCTTTCGCGCCAGTCATGGTGGTCTGCTGGCGGAGCTGGAACGCATGGCGGCCAGTGTGCGCGCCGACCCTGAGCTGGCCGAGCGCATCCGCCACAAGTACCGGCTCAAGAACACCACCGGTTATAGCCTCAATGCGCTGGTCGACTATGCCGATGGTCTCGAGATCCTCAAGCATCTGATGATCGGTTCGGAAGGCACGCTGGGCTTCATCGCCTCCATTACCTACCGCACCGTGATCGAGGAGCCGCACAAGGCGGCGGCGCTGGTGTACTACCCGAACATCGATGCGGCCTGTCGCGCCACCATGCTGCTGAAGATGGCACCGGTCGCGGCGGTGGAGCTGATGGACCGCGCGGCGCTGCGCTCCGTGGAGGACGCACCGGGCATGCCGGACGTGTTGCGCGCCCTGCCGGAAGAGGCGGTCGCGCTGCTGGTGGATGTGCGGGGCGCGCATCATCAGGAGCTGGAGGCGCGCATGGCCGAGGTTGCCCGCGTGCTGGAAGGCATCGAGACCTGCGAGTCGTGGGCCTTCACTCAGGATGCGCAGCGTTATGCGCTGTACTGGAAGATCCGCAAGGGGCTGTTCCCGGCGGTCGGTGCAGTGCGTGATCTGGGGACCACCGTGATCATCGAGGATGTCGCCTTCCCCATCGAGCGGCTGGCGGAAGGCGTCGGTGCGCTGACGGAGGTCTTCCAGCGGCATGGTTACTCCCAGGCGATCCTGTTTGGCCATGCGCTGGAGGGCAATCTTCACTTCGTCTTCCCGCAGGGCTTCGAGCGCGAAGGCGAGGTGGCGCGCTATCAGGCGCTGATGGATGACGTCGCGCAGCTGGTGGGGCAGGAATATGGTGGCTCGCTCAAGGCCGAGCATGGCACCGGTCGCAACATGGCGCCTTATGTAGAGCTTGAGTGGGGCAAGGATGCCTATGCCCTGATGTGGCGTATCAAGGAGGCCTTCGATCCGGACAACCTGCTCAACCCGGAAGTGATCCTGACGCGCAATCCTCGCCTGCATCTGGAAAACCTCAAGCCATTGCCGGCGGCGGACCCGCTGGTAGACCGCTGCATCGAGTGCGGTTTCTGTGAGTCGGTCTGCCCGTCGAAGAACCTGAGCCTGACGCCGCGCCAGCGCATCGTCATCCGGCGGGAGATCGCACGCCTGGCTGCGCTCGAGGCACCGGATGATGCACAGCGCGACCAGCTGGCAGTGCTCAGGCAGGAATACGCCTATCAGGGCATGGAGACCTGTGCGGGCGATGGCCTGTGCGCGACCCAGTGTCCGGTCGGCATCAATACCGGTGATCTGATCCGGGGGCTACGTCATGAGGAGAACGCCGGTGCCGATCATCCAGGCAAGATGAAGGTGGCGCATTGGGCCGGTGAGCACTTCACGCGTGTCACCAGCGGCATGCGTGGCGTGCTCAGGCTGGCGGATGGGCTGCATGGTGTCGTCGGCACGCGCAACATGCGCCGCCTGACCCAGACTGCTCGCAAGGTGTCCGGCGACAGGGTGCAGCAATGGACTCCCAGCATGCCGGCTGCCGCTGCGCGTGATTATCTCAAGCGTCTCGCGCAGCCACTGGGGCGCAGTGCAGCGCCCAATGGGCATGTCGTCTACTTCCCGTCCTGCGCCACGCGTGTCTTCGGGGTCGCTGCTGATGATCGCGATCCGCGCAGTGTCACGGAAATGGCGCTGGCCTTGATGGACAAGGCCGGCTTCGAGGTCGTGCTGCCGAAAGGTCTGGAGGCGCTGTGCTGTGGCATGGCCTTCCAGTCCAAGGGGCAGTTCGAGGCGGGAGATGCCAAGGCCGCCGAGCTGGCAACGGCGCTGGTGGAGGCGAGTGACGGCGGACGGCTGCCGATCTTCTGTGATACCAGTCCGTGCCTGGCACAGGCTCAGGCCTATGCGGGCGAGCATCTCGAGGTGTCGCTGACTCTGGTCGAGCCGGTGCAGCTGGTACTCGACTATCTATTGCCCTATCTCTCGATCACACCGCTCAAGGCGAGAGTCGCGGTGCATGTCACCTGCTCCAGTGTCCGCATGGGGCTGGCAGAGCAGTTCGTGGCGCTGGCGCGGCAGTGCGCCAGTGAAGTCGTCGTGCCGGAAGAGATCACCTGCTGCGGCTTCGCCGGCGACAAGGGCTTCAGTACACCGGAGCTCAATGCCTCGGCATTGAAGGGACTGAAGGAGGTAGTGGCCGATTGCGACTACGGGGTTTCCAATTCGCGCACCTGCGAGATAGGGCTGAGTGAGCACTCCGGACTCAGCTATCAATCGATTCTCGGTCTGGTCGATAGAGCCTCGGCACCAAGGTGATGGGAGGTGTTCGAGATGCATGACACCCTGATGACAATCTCTTGAAAAAGCCCTTGCCCTCACGGTGGTTCGTGCGTAAAGTACGCATCCG